>Ga0308171_1000022_pt1 | contig 574643 bp, 554 predicted proteins | sample PhyGR1_FD_202135 | JGI IMG/M metagenome (GOLD analysis project Ga0308171, IMG submission 202135) | Phyllosphere microbial communities from UC Gill Tract Community Farm, Albany, California, United States - DLSLSG.R1 | ecosystem: Host-associated > Plants > Phyllosphere > Unclassified | place... | reverse complement strand
GTGAATGGCAGCTTGTGCTCCCACTCGTGCTCAAGGCACACGCGGCATTCAGCTTGCCATTCACCGCTCTCACTCCAGATTCTAATCCCCTATCAAGACACAAGCGGCGGTTCGCCGCTGCGACTTGCCCGCGAAGGCGTCGGTAATCTCACGTCTTCATTCGCGGGCAAGCCCGCTCCCACAGCCCAGGCATGCCTGGGCCGGCGGATCAGCCCTGTTGCACCGCCGCGAATGCCTCGGCGACACGCTGCAGGTTGTCCGGACGCAGGCCCGCCATGCACACCCGGCCGCTGTCGATGATGTACACACCGAACTCGTCACGCAGGCGACGTGCCTGCTCGGCACTGAAGCCTGTGTAGCTGAACATGCCGCGCTGGCGCAGGAAGAACTGGAAGTCCTGGCCTGGCAACTGCTTGGCCAGTGCATCGACCAGCCCTTGGCGCATGTCGAGGATACGCTTGCGCATGGTCTCGACTTCCGCCTGCCACTGGGCGTTCAGGCCGGCATCGCCGAGCACCCCAGCGACCAGCAGTGCACCATGGCTGGGTGGGCTGGAGTAGTTGCGGCGCACGGTAGCCTTGAGCTGACCCAGTACGCTCTGAGCGCTTTGTGCATCATCGCTGACCACCGACAGCCCCCCTACCCGCTCGCCGTACAGCGAGAAGATCTTGGAGAACGAGTTGCTGACCAGGCACGGCACACCGGCACGGGCCATTTCCCGGATGGCGTAGGCGTCTTCGGCCAGGCCTTCGCCGAAGCCTTGGTAGGCGATGTCGAGGAACGGGATCAGCTCACGCGCCTTGACCACCTCGACCACTTGCTGCCACTGGCTCTGGCTCAGGTCGACGCCGGTGGGGTTGTGGCAGCACGGGTGCAGCAGGACGATGCTGTGCTTGGCCAAGGTTTGCAGGCTTGCCAGCATGCCATCGAAGTCCAGGCCGCGGGTGGCCTGGTCGAAGTACGGGTAGGTGTGCACCTTGAAGCCCGCGCCTTCGAAGATCGCGCGATGGTTGTCCCAGGTCGGATTGCTGACCCACACCTCGGACTGCGGGAAGTAGCGCTTGAGGAAGTCGGCACCGACTTTCAACGCACCCGAGCCACCCACGGTCTGCACAGTGGCGACACGCCCGCCGGTCACGGCTGGGTGGTCGGCACCGAACAGTAGTGCCTGGATCGCCTGGCGGTAGCTGGCCAGGCCCTCCATGGGCAGGTAGAGCGAGGCTTCATGCGGCTGGCCGGCCAGGCGTTCCTCGACCTGGCCTACCGATGGCAGCTGCGGCACCACACCGGCTTCGTCGTAGTACAGGCCGATACTCAGGTTGACCTTGTCGGCACGGGGATCGACCTTGAAGGCTTCCATCAACGAGAGAATCGGGTCGCCGGCATAGGCATCGACATGTTTGAACACAGCGTGCAGCTCCTTGGATCAGGACAGTTCGGAAAGGCTTCCCCGAGCATACCTGCAGTGGCGCGCAAGGAACATCATTGAATGTGCAAGCTGTGAGTGCAGGTTTGCATAGCGCCTCCTCAGAACAACCCCGACACCGGTGGGCGGGTGCCCTTGAGCTGCCAGGCCCCGACCACCGCCGCCTTCCACTGCCGTGGATTGTGGTTGGCCACGGTCCGGGCATTGCGCCAATGGCGGTCGAGATTGTGCGCGCGCCCGGTGGTCGAGGCGCCGCCGACGTCGAACAACGTCTCGGCCGCTTTGAGTGCAAGCTCTGCGACCAGGTACTGGGCCTGCGCCACCTCAAGGGCAGCCTGCTCCACCGCTGCCTCGTCCAACTGCGCCGCCCAGGCCCGGTCGATCGTGGCGGCCGCCTTCAGCACCAGCGCCTCGGCGCCGTAGGCGCGCGCTGCGATATCGCCCACGCTCAGTTCCACATACGGGTCGTCCACCGAACGACTGGCCGTGCTGTGCTTGATCGGCCGGGCATGCTCGCGAGCGAAGCGGGTGGCATCGTCCAGCGCATTGCGGGCGATCCCGGCCAGCACGGTGCCCAGGAACAGCTGCAGGAACGGCGTCACCAGCGTGCGCCTGCCCTCCTCCACGGTACGCGTGCGCAGTTCGCTCTCCTCCACCCGCACATTGCGCAGGTGCGTGGTGCCGCTGGCGGTCAGGCGCTGGCCCATGGCATCGAAATCATCGACCAGCTCCAGGCCATCGCGATCACGCGGGAGGATGAACGACACCGGTTGCTCGTCCTCATCCAGCGCCACCGCGCTGACATAGTCGGCGAACAACGCTCCGGTGCTATAGAACTTGCTGCCATTGGCGCGATAGTGGTCACCCTCGCGGACCAGCCGTGCGGCGATGGCACCATTGGCGCCGCCGAGTTCCCAGCCGGCATTGCCGATCACCGCGCCTTGCAGGTAGCGCGCGAACCAGCGCTCGCGCTCCTGTTCGGCATCCTCTGCGCTCGACACCAGCAGGCCCTCGACAAAGGCGAAACCCGGGCGCAGGGCCTGGGCAACGTTGGAATCGGCCGACGCGATCTTCAGCAGCAGCTCGATGACATCGCTCACCGTGCCACCGGGCCCACCATAGCGGGTCGGAATGCGCACGGTGTAGAGCCCGGCCGCAGCCAGTTGGGCAATGGCCTCGAAAGGCAGTTGGCGCTCACGCTCGCGTTCGGCCGCACCGGCGGCGATATGTGGCAGCAGTGCATCGATGCGCACCTTCAAGGCCTCGACGCTGGCGGCGGGAGCTTGGGAGGGGAAACGTTGGAAGGTGGTCATGGGGCAATCCTTAAATGGCGATTTTCCAGAGGCGTGATTCATCGAACAGGTCGAAGGCTTCGTGTTCCAGGTCCAGCGGCGGCACCACCAGCTCGGCGCCGCTGCCCGGCAGGCGCGGCACCGAGCCGAGCAGACGGCGGGTGTATTCGTGGGCAGGCTGCTCGAACAACTGCTCGACCGGCGCGTGCTCGACCACCTGGCCATGGCGCATCACCAGCACGTCATCGCTGACATGGCGAATCACGCCCAGGTCGTGGGAGATGAACAGATAGGCCAGGCCCAAGGTGTCCTGCAGGTCGGCCAGCAGGTCGAGTACCTGGGCCTGTACCGACACGTCCAGCGCCGACACCGGCTCGTCGCAGATGATCAGCTTCGGCTCGCTGGCGATGGCGCGGGCGATCGCCACACGCTGGCGCTGGCCGCCGGAGAGCTGCAACGGGCGGCGGCTGGCCAGGCTGGCCGGCAGGCGCACCTGTTCGAGCAGCACATGAACGCGCGCCGGGCGCGCCGCAGCCGCGAAGCCCGCCACCTGCAAGGCGTCATCGAGGATCTGTGCCACGGTCCAGCGCGGGTCGAACGAACCCAGCGGATCCTGGTAGATCACACTGATCTGCTGGCGCAGCGGGCGGCGGCTGGCTTCGCTCACGGCATTGCCCGGGCGGTTCCATGGCTGGCCGCGATACAGCACCTCGCCCTGGTCCGGTTGCAGCAGTCCGAGGGCAATGCGCGCAACCGTGGTCTTGCCCGAGCCGGACTCACCGACGATGCCCAGGGTCTGCCCGGCGCGCAGGGTGAAGTCCACGCCCTTGACCACCTGACGCACAACGCCGTCAGGGCCGGTGTAGCGCTTGCCCAGGCCATGGGCCTGCAGCAGCACCTCGCCAGGCACGACGCTACGCGCTACTCGCTCGCCCGAACGCTCCGGCGACAGGCGGCTGCCACGCGGATGCTCCGCCGGCACCGCGGCCAACAGCGCCTGGGTATAGGGATGTCGTGGCTGGCGCAGCACCTGCTGCATCGGCCCCTGCTCCACCACCTCGCCATGGCGCAGCACCACCACCTCATCGGCCAGTTGCGCGACCACCGCCAGGTCATGACTGATGATCAGCAACGATGCCCCCCGCGCCTTGATCTGCTGGAACACCTCAAGAATCTGCGCCTGGACCGTGGCATCGAGCGCAGTGGTGGGTTCGTCGGCGATCACCAGCGCCGGATCCAGTGCCAGCGCACTGGCGATCAGCGCCCGTTGGCGCAGCCCTCCAGAAAGCTGGCCTGGCCGCTGCCGCGCACGCAACGCCACATCCGGCACCCCGACCCGTTCGAGCAGCGTCAGCACGCGCGCAGCGCGCTGCGCCCGATCTCCATAGCCATGGGTCTGCAACACCTCGAGGATTTCCTTGCCCACGGGCCGCAGCGGGTCGAGCGACACCAGCGCATCCTGCAGCACGAAGCCGATATCCTTGCCACGCACCGCACGCCACTGACGCTCGCTCAGGGCCAGCAGGTCGCGACCGCCAAAGCCCAAGGTGCGCGCGGTCACCTCGCCACGCGCACCCACCAACCCCACCAGGCTGCGGGCGCTGACGCTCTTGCCCGAGCCAGACTCCCCCACCAGGGCCACACAGCGACCCGGCGCCAGGGTGAAAGACAGTTCACGCACCACGCTGCGGCCTTCGAACGTCACGTTCAGGCCCTCGACGATCAAGGTCTTGTCGCTCATGGCAGGCGGCCCTCCAGGCGGTGTTGAAGGTAGCGGCCGGCCGCGGTGGTCGCTAACGTGGTGAGTACGATGAACAGGCCGGGGAAAAAGGTCAGCCACCAGGCGCTGGCGATGAAATCGCGGCCCATCGACAGCATGGTGCCCCACTCAGGCGCAGGTGGTCGGGCACCAAGGCCCAGGAAACTCAGGGCAGATGCCCAGACAATGGCTTGACCGACGCCCATGGTCAGGGTCACCACCAACGGCCGCATGGCATTGGGCAATAACTGACGCAAGACAATGCGTGCGGTCGGGTGCCCCAGCGCTCGCGCCGCTTCGATATAGCCCGAATTGCGCACCGCCAGCACCTGGCCGCGGACCATCCGCGCGTAGCCAGGAGCCCCACCCAGACCGGTGGCGATGATCAGTGGGCCAACACCGCTACCGAACACCGCCACGAACAGCAGCGCCAGCACCAGGCTGGGAAAGGCGAACAGCACCTCCAGCAGCCAGCCCACGCCACGATCCACCCGCGCCCCGCCCAATCCGCCGAGCAGCCCGAGGCTGACGGCGATGGCCATCGACAGCAAGGTGGCCGCCACGCCGATCAGCAGGCTCTGACGCGCGCCGTGGACGATACGCGCGAAGATGTCGCGCCCCGACTGGTCGGTGCCCAGCCAGTGCGTCCAGCTCGGTGCCTGGAAGGCCTCACGAGGCACGATCGCCAACGGGTCGATGCGAGTGAACAACCCCGGCGCCAGCGCCGCCAGCAATAGCGCCAGCAGGAACAGGATCGCCAGGCTCGCCCCCAGCGGCGGCCAGGGCAAACGCACTTGTCGACGCACTGGCGTCTGGCTGTGTTCAAGAATCAGGTCGCTCATGCGCTCGTCTCCTGTTGGCGTGGGTCGATCCATTGATAGAGCAGGTCCACGAGAACGTTGGCCAGCACGTAGGCAGCAGCCACCACCAGGGTGATGCCGATCACCAACGGCAAATCCTGCAGTTGCACCGCCTGGTACAACTGACGGCCCACGCCCTTGCGCGAGAAGATCACTTCGCACACCACCGCCCCGCTGATCAGCGCACCGATGGCCCAGCCCGACAGCGACACGCCCGGCAGCAGGGCGTGGCGCAGGGCATGCCGGAAGCGCACCGCCAGGTCGCTCAGGCCACGGCTGCGGGCGCTGAGGATGAAGGGCTGATCGAGGGTCAGCTCGAGTGATTCACGGGTCACCTGGGCGATGAACCCTGCCAGCGGAATGGCCAGGGAGAATGCCGGCAGCACGAGGCTTGCGAGGCTATCGCTGCCCGCCGGCGGGAACCAGCGCAAGCCGAAGGCGAATACCGCCAGCAGCACCACCCCCAGCCAGAAGTGCGGCAAGGCGGCGCTGAGGGTTTCAGCCAGCGAGGCGAGTCCGCCGATGAGCCGGCCACGGCCAGCCGTGACCACCGTCAGCAGCAGCACCAGCAACCAGGCCAGCACCAGTGCGGCGAACGTCAGCTCGAGGGTTGCCCCGGCCTGTTCCGCCAGCACGCGGGTCACAGGCTGGTGCTGGGAATAGGACTGGCCCAGGTCGCCCTGCACCAGACGCCCGAGATACAGCGCGTATTGCACCGGCAACGGTTTATCCAGGCCGTACTCGCGCCGGGTTGCCTCGATGGCCTCCGGCGTCGGGTTGCCGGTGGTGCCACCGAGAATCGCCAGCACCGGGTCACCCGGCATCAGACGCAGGGCGAAGAACGTCAGGGTCGCCACCGCCCACAGCACCAGCAGGCCGCCGCCCAGGCGAATGGCGGCGCGACGTCCGAGCACACGCAGGCGCTCGCGACGGGGATCGGTCAGGGTCGTCGTTTCACTCATTTGCTCACCCATGCGTCATAGAGGTAGGTCACCGCCAGCGAGGGCTCCAGGCGCACACCGTGGGCCGTCTTGTAGAGGCCCAGCCGGGTGCTCTGCGGGTAAGTGGTCAATTGCAGGTACTGGCTGGCGGCCTGTTGCTGAGCCTTGAAGTACAGCGCCCGACGGCGCTCCGGGTCCTGGGTGGCGAGGGCGTCGTCGAGCAGCGCGTCGAAGCCCGGATCGGCGAAGCCTGAGGAGTTCTGGTGATAGCCGCCGACGCCTGCCGGCTGGACGAACGCCGAGCCAAAGATGATGCGCAGCACATCCGGGGTGTTGGTGTTCCAATAGCCGGTGCGGATGTCATAGTCCCAGGCGGCCTGACGCGCGGTGACCTGGGCGTCGCTCATCTGGTCGATCACCAGCTCCAGGCCGGCCTGACGGGTGGTGGCCTGCACCTGCTCCCAGAGGGTCAGCTCCGAAGGCGGTGTACGCGCGCCGATCAGCACCACCGCGCTCAGGCGCTTGCCATTGCGTGTGCGGTAACCCTGCGCATCACGCCCGGTCCAGCCTGCGTCATCGAGCAATCGGGCGGCGCGCTGCGGATCGTAGTCCTGGCTGCGCTCGAACTCGCCGCTGTAGAACGGCGTGGCCACGCTGAGCGGGCCGCCGGCTCGCGGAAACTCGCCGAAGTACACACTCTTGAGCGCACCTTCGATATCGGCGCTGCGCACGAAAGCTTCGCGCACACGGATATCATCGAAGGGCGCCCGGCGCAGGTTGAACGTGCCGTTGGTGGGGTTGCCGGGACGCTGGGCAATGATCAGCTCGACATCCGGATTGCGCCGCGCCGCCTCGTGCGACTCGGGCGGCACGCTCTCGATCACGTCCACCTCACCGGCCTGCAGCGAGGCGAAACGCACCGAAGGCTCCTGGATGAACTTCCACACGATACGCTCGAGATACGCCGGGCCCTGGTGCCTGGCAGTCGGCGGCGCCCAGTTGTAGCCGGCATTGCGAACCAGCTCGACCTGGTTCTGCCGGTCCCAGCGCAGCACCTTGAATGGCCCGCTGCCCACCGGGCTTTCGCAGTTCTCGTCACGGCTGCGCTGGAGCGCGGTGGGTGACTGGATACCGAGAAAGCCTTGGGCGAGCACTTCGAGGAAGGCGGCGTAAGGCGTGGCCAGGTGCACCACGGCGGTGTATTCGTCGACGATGTCGGTGCCGCGATACTGGCGGATATAGCCGCCTGCGGTGCTGGACTGGGTCTTGGGGTCGGCCATGTGGTCGAGATTGGCCTTGACCGCCTGGGCATTGAACGGCGTTCCGTCGGTGAAATGCACGTCGTGGCGCAGGTGGAAGGTGTAGCTCAGGCCATCGGCGGACGCCTCCCAGCGCTCGGCCAGCCAAGGGCCGATACGGCCGTCGCTGTCCATCGACACCAGCGAATCCAGGTACTGCTGGGCCACGAACACTTGCGGCATGTCACCCGCCACATGCGGGTCCAGGCAGGTGGGCTCGCGGTCGGTGGCATAGACCAGGGTTCCGCCGCGCACCGGCTGGTCGCTATGGGTCGTGACCTGCTCGGCACGCTCGCAGCCGACCAGCGCCAGCACGGCACAGAGCGGGATCAAAGGGAAGTTGAGTCGGTTCAAGGGCGCTCCTGCGGATGACTGGGCATGCAGGGGCATTTGCAGGAGTTGTGCCGGGTTTCAACCCCCTGATTTTGCTGGGATTTGCCAAATACGTGGTGATCGATGGCGGGCAAAGTGTGCGCAGGGTGTTGGCAAGCCAACAGTTGAACTGTCAGTTCATACCCATGCATAAAGACAAGCGGCCCTATACTCCGCACTCACAGGGCCGCTTCCGCGCAGCGGGCCCGCCGCCCCTTCCCCTACAAGGCGTTCTCATGGCACTCGACACCTGGCTCATCTACCTGCTGGCAAGCATCGGCCTGTCACTGACCCCGGGGCCGAACAGTTTGCTGGCCCTCACTCATGGCGCCCGCTACGGCGCGCGGCGAACGCTGTTCACCATCCTCGGCGGCATGTGTGGTTTCAGCGCCCTGATCGCCCTGGCGATGTTCGGGCTGAGCGCACTGCTGCAGACGTCGGGTTCCGTGCTGCAAGTGCTCAAGTGGGTCGGCGGCGCCTATCTGCTGTGGCTCGGCATCCAGCTCTGGCGTGCCCCACCCTTGCACCTGGACCTGGCCCAGGGCCAGGCCCGGCTGGGAAATACCGGATTGTTTCGCCAGGGTTTGCTGTCGGCGCTGTCCAACCCGAAAGTGCTGCTGTTCTATGGCGCCTTTTTGCCACAGTTCATCGACCCGCAACGCGGCCTGGCCCTGCAGTTCATCGTGATGGCGGCGACGTTCGCCTGCGTGGAATGCCTGGTCGAATACCTGCTGGCACGCCTGGCCGGTCGCATCAGGCCGTGGTTGGCCAAGGGCGGCAAGGGTTTCAACCGCTGCTGCGGCGCGCTGTTCGCGATGATCGCAGTGGCGTTGCCGCTGGGGCGCTGAGCCTGGCCTGCGAGCGCGTGCACATCGCAGGCCAGGCGCAAGACGCTACAACGACCAGTCCAGGCTGACCATCAGGGTGCGCGGTTCGCCGTTATAGACGCCGTTGTAGAACCCCAGGTTGTTGTAGTAGTGCTCGTCGAACAGGTTCTTCACGTTCACCGAGGCCGACAGGTGTTCGTCGACCTGGTAGCGGGCCATCAGCCCGACCACCGAGAACGCCCGCTGGCTCATGCGGTCCCTGACGGTGATGATGCCACCCGATGCATTGCGCCCCACCGGGCGGTTGCCGACACCGAAGGTGTGGCTCTGCCAGTCGAGGGTGCCGCCCACGGTCAGTTTTGGCAGCACCTTGTAGGTGCTCGAGAAACGCACCAGATTCATCGGTCGGGCCGTGTCCTTGCGCGTCTTGTCGCCACGCAGCGCGTGGGTGTAGCTGTAGCCCAGGCTCATCTGCCAGTCCGCCATCACCTCGCCTGCCAACTCGGCCTCGAAGCCCTCGACCACCGCCCCCTTGCCACCGGACTTGTAGTACTGCTCGCCGTTGGGGCCTGGCGGCACAGAGTCGTCGACCTCCGCAACGTTGTCCTGCTTGCTACGGTACACCGCGGCGCTGAGGTTGGCCCGATCCTCGAACAGGCTGCCCTTCAGGCCCAGCTCGTAGACCTTGCCCACGACCGGGTCCAGGTACTTGTCGCTGATGTCCTTGTTGGTCTGCGGGTTGAAGATGTCGGTGTAGCTGACATAGACGGTGAACTGCTCGTTGAGGTCGTAAAGCACACCGGCATAGGGCGTCCACTGGTCGTTCTGGGTCTGCTCGCTGCGGGAGATGTCGGTGACCGCCAGGTTGTCATCGTATGTCCAGGACTTGCTGGTGGTCTTCCAACTGCCGTAGCGGCTGCCAAGGACCAGGTGCAGGCGATCGGTGGGGTTGAGCCGGGTAGCGATGTAGCCGGCCTTCTGCTCGATGCGCGAGCGCGATTCATCCAGGCCAGTCTTGCGATCGTAGAACTTGGGAATCCCGCCCATGTATTTCCAGTCGGGGATGATCGCGTAGCCCTGCGGATCGTTGCGGCCGGTGTAGTACGGCGAGCTGTCGCGTCGCTCGGAGACCCCGTAGCCGATCATGAAGTCGTGGGTACGGCCCAGCAGCTGGTAGGGGCCGGCAAGGTTGAAGTCCACGGCATCCATCTGCTCCTCTCCGGAGAAATGACTGCTCCAGGCTTTCATGCCACTGCGGTCGGCCTCGGGGAAGCCATTGCCGCCGTAGTAGACCTTGCCGTCGCTGTCGCTCTGGCGGTGGGTGTAGGCCGCCTTGAGCAGCCAATCATTGCCCAGTTGCTGATCGAGCGTGGCGAACACCGTCTGGTCCTTCAGCGGCCAGGACGACCAGGGCGCCGCCAGGTTGGTCGAGCGCGGCAGGTTGGCCTTGCTGCCATCGGCGTTCCAGTAGGGCACGGTGCCCCAGCTGGAGCCCTGGACATGCTTGTTCTGGTAGTCGTAGCCGACCGCCAGCACCGTGCTGTCGGTAAGGTCGGCCTCGAGAATGCCGTAGGCCACCTCACGTTGGGTCTGGTAGTGGTCCATGTACGACGTGTTGTCGCGATAGGCCAGCACCGTGCGCCCACGCAAGCGCCCGTCCCAGCCCAACGGGCCGCCAACGTCCAGGTAGCTGTAGTAATTGTCGAAACTGCCGGCACTGATGCCGGTCTTCACCGCCAGCTCATGGGTCGGGCGTTTGCGCACCATGGCGATGGTGCCGGAGGGATCACCCGCGCCGGTGGTCAGGCCGGTGGCGCCACGCACCACCTCGATACGGTCGTAGATGATGGTGTCGGAGTCGGACTTGAGCCCCGAGAAGGTGTTGAGCATTCCATCGATCTGGAAGTTGTTGATCGAGTAGCCGCGCGCATAGTACGTCGGTCGCTCGGAGTCGTTGCGCTGGACGGTCACGCCAGTGACGTGGCTCAGCGCTTCGGACAGGGTGTCGAGCTGGAAGTCGTCCAGCTGCTGGCGGGTCAGCACCGAGACCGATTGTGGGGTTTCCTTGATCGACAGGTTCAGGCGCGTGGCGGCGCTCATGCTGCCGGTGGTGTAGGAGCCGGTGTGCTCGGTGGTGCTGCCCAGGCCCTGGGCGAGGATTTCGGTGGAGCCGAGCTCCAGTACGCCTTCCTCGGAACGCTTTTCGCGCTCTTCGGCCAACCCTGCCGGGCTGATGACGGTGGCGCACAAACCCAGGGTGAGGGTCATGCTACGGCTGATGGGCGCGAACATCGCTGCCTTTCTCCTTGTTCGATTCGATGAAAGTCCTGGATACCGGTTGACCGGCATTCATATGATAACGAATATCGTATGAGAATCATTATCGAATTGTCATCACAACGAAAACAGAGGATCAGCTTGTAAGGTTCAGAGCCGCGGCAAGATTGGAATCATCAGAAAAATAATCTTATGTATATCAATAGCATAAGAAACATACATGAGGTCATTTATAGAAAAACCTCATGTAGTTTCTCAACATTTGGCAGGCACCTATCGCTTACGCTGCAGTGCCCTGAACGCGCCTCAGCAACCGGTCAGGGTCGCTGCGCGTCGCTCGCCAGCGAAGAACAGCGGCCGCAGTCGCACACCGATCAGGTTGCCGGTATAAGCCGCCACCAACCACAACCAGCCATGCACGCTGCCTGAGGCGATGCCGCTGAAATAGGCGCCGATGTTGCAGCCATAGGCCAGGCGCGAACCGTACCCCAGCAGCAGGCCGCCGATCACCGCGGCGATCAGCGAACGCGCCGGGATCTTCAGGCTCGGCGCGAAGCGTCCAGCCAGGCCGGCAGCGAGCAAGGCACCTAGCACGATCCCCAGGTCCATTACCGTGGTGATGTCCTGCCACAGCGGTGCAGCCAAGGCTTTGGCGTTGGCCGGCGCCTCCCAGAACACCCAGCTGCCCACATCCACGCCCAACCCGCTCAAGGTCTTGGCGCCCCACAAGGCGAAGGCCGAGGTGATGCCCCAAGGGCGTCCGGCCAGCGCCAGGGTGGCGTAGTTCAGCAGTGCCAGCGCGATTGCGCCCCACACCAGCGGCCACGGCCCGCGCAGGAAACGACGCAGGCCTTGGTGCTCGCTGTTCACGGGTGCTTCCAGTGCGCCATGGCGACGCTTCTCCAGCACCACGGTGACCCAGGCGATCACCCCGAACAGTGCGAGGCTGGCCACCAGCGCAGGCCCCATGCCCCAGGCCTGGACGATCGAGGTGGCCGGGAACGAGGGCAAGGCGAACCACCAGTCGGCATGGTGGGTCGCGGTGACCGAGCCGATGATGAAGAACAGCAGCGTTACCAGCATCCGCGCATTGCCGCCACCGACAGTGAACAGCGTGCCCGAGGCACAACCACCGCCCAGTTGCATGCCGATGCCGAAGATGAACGCGCCGAACACCACCGACACCCCGGCTGGGGCCACAAGACCGGTGACCGGGTTGCCGAACAAACTGCCCGCCGACAGCGCCGGGAAGAACAGCAGGACCGCCAGCGCCAACATGACCATCTGCGCGCGCAAGCCTGCGCCACGGCGTTCATTGATGAACACCCGCCAGGCCGAGGTAAAGCCAAAAGCGGCATGGTAGAGGGTCAGGCCCAGCGCCGCGCCAACCAACAGCAACAGCACCTGCTTGAAACCGGCATTGAGGTTGAGGAACCAGGCGCCTGCCAGCAGCAGGGCCAGGGCAATCAGCGGCGCGCCAAGGCGACGCGGCTCAGGTGTGACGGTAGCGGAAAAACCCATTGAAATACTCGGATTAACAGTCGAACGGGCGGCGAGTATACCGCCGCACATTCGCGGATGGGAGCAACCGTCTTGCTCACACCCTTGAAAGCAGACCTGCCGCTCAACCGCGCTTCTTCCTCACGCCACCTTGGCGCGCCTTGAAGCGTGGGTTCGACTTGCAGATGACATACAGGCGGCCGCGGCGCTTGACCACCTGGCAGTCGCGGTGGCGCAGCTTGGCGTGCTTGAGGGATGACAAGACTTGCATGGTGATTCTCCGATAGGGCATTTGATAACGTAATAACATTACATTAACGAGAATCATTAGCGATTGGCAAGCCCCTCTCCTATTGCGTCAACGCTTGTTCGCCCACACCCCGAAGGCCATGTCGCCGATATAGATCCCCTGCGACTGCATGCGCTCGGCATCCAGCCGTGCCTGTAGCGTTTCGATCCCCACCTGACGCGCCGTGGCGATGCCGTGCTCGAGGATTCGTGGCAGGCACGCACGTATGATCGCTGCCAGCCCGTAGGGACTGTCCGGGGTCTGCAACAGGCATTCGGCGCGCAGACTCTGCACCTGCAGTCCGGCTTCGGTGAAGATGCGATGCAGGTTGAAGCCGATATGCAGGTCCGCCCCTTCGTGGGCGAGCATGCGCTGCAGCCACTGCTGGACACGGCGATGCAGCGGAAAAGGCGCCAGGCTTGCCGGAGTCAGGGTGCTGTCGTGTTCCTGGAACACCAGCACGCCACCAGGCAGCAACAGCCTGGACAACCTGCGCACAGCCAGGACGGCGTCTGGCTGGTACATCAGCACCCGCCGACCGACGATGGCATCGAACAGCCCCAGGGCTTCAGGCAAGCGATGCAGGTCACAGGCGACGAACTCGACCGGGGCATGGCCTGAAACAGGCGAACGCTGGCGCGCCAGCTCAAGCGCGGCCAGAGACTGGTCGACGCCGACCACCGCCCCGTCAGGCCCCACCAACTCGGCGAGCAGCACGCTAACATCGCCCGTTCCACAGCCGACATCCAGCACCCGCATGCCAGGGCCGATGCCCGCGTCAATCAGCAATCGGGTGGTGAAATCCGTCGTCGAAAGTGCCATGCGCTGCTCCTTGTCCAGGGAGGCCAGTGTGGCGGCGGCATGGGCCGATGCACAAGTATCGCGGCAGGGTTGCACTAGAATGCTGTTCACCGCCCACGCTACGCAGGCCAATCAATGCCCAATCCCACCACCCAGTTACTGGACAGCTGGCAGCACAATGCCAAGGCCTGGATCGAGGCCGTGCGCAGCGGCAGCATCGCCTCGCGCCGCCAGGTCACCGACCAGGCGATCTTGCTGGCGATCCTCGGCCGCCAGCCGGAGCGTGTGCTCGACCTCGGCTGTGGCGAGGGCTGGCTGCTGCGCGCCCTGGAGAGCCGGGGAATCGAGGCGGTGGGTGTAGACGGCGACAGGACCTTGGTCGAGTCGGCCAAGGCTGCAGGCTCGGCGCAGGTGCACCTGGCCAGCTACGCGCAACTGATTGGCGCCGAGGTGGAGATCGGTCGGGACTATTCGCTGATCTGTGCCAACTTCGCCCTGCTGCATCAGGACATCATCCCGCTGCTCGGCGCCTTGGCGCCAAGGCTGGCACACGACGGCGCACTGTTGATCCAGACCCTGCACCCGTGGAGTGCTGCCGCGGGCAACTACCAGGATGGCTGGCGGGTCGAGTCCTTTGCAGGCTTCGAGGGCAACTGGGAACCCATGCCCTGGTATTTCCGCACGCTGTCCAGCTGGCTTGCCGCACTGGACATGGCAGGCTTCAACCTGTGCACGCTACAGGAGCCGCAACACCCCCAAAGCCCGGGGCCGCAGTCGCTGCTGCTGATCGCGCAACCCAAGTGAAACGCTTGCCGGCCCTGGGAGGGCTTGCCGCAACGCATTGCCCGCCCAACGGGCCAGGGCTATTGGCCGTCGAGGCTGGCCACATGCGCATCCAGTTCCTGCTCGGGCGGCGACAGGTGCAGGACGCGATCGCGGCCGCCTTCGGCGAGCAGGTAGCCACCCTTGCCATCGGGCACGATCGACTGCGGCGCCTTGAGGAAGGACAACACGGTATGCCGCTTGCCATCGGCATCGATGCGCAGCAGGCGCGCGCGATGCGTGGAGTCTTCGCTGATCCACAGCCCGCGCTGGTCGCAGAACAGGAAGGTGGGATTGCGCAGCCCCTCGGCCACTACCGGGTCTTCACCCCCTTCGTTCAGCGCGCGGATCTTGCCGGCAGCCTTTTCGGTATAGAGCAACTGACCACCGCTGCAGCGGGTCAGGCCTTCGGTTTCAGTCAGCGCCGAGCGCAGCACTTCCACCTGGCCGCTCTGCCAGTCGTAGCGCATCAGGCGGCCATCGCCCTTGCGATCCTCGATGGCGTAGAGGTGATCGCCATCGTTCCATAGGCCCTGCACACTTTCGCCGTTGAACAAGGCGGTGATCTGGCCATCGCGAGACACGCTGACCGGGGCCAGTCCGCCCTCCTGGCTGAACACCCAGCCGCCCTCGACCGCGACCATGCCGTCAGGCTTGGACAGGCCATCGACCACTACCACCCGCTCGCCCTGTGGGGTGATCTTGAGAATGCTGCCCAGCCCATCGTCCAGCTCACGGCTGACCAACAGGCTGCCATCGGCCAGCGGCAGCAGCGAGGCGGCCTTGGCCACGTCACGGTGCAGCACCTGCACGTGCCAGCCATCGGAGGCCTGCACCGGATAGAACGTCTGCCAGGCGAAGAAGCCCAGGGCGCAGGCCACCACGCCTGCCGTCGCCGTCAAGGTCAGCTTTACACCACGCTTGCGCAACACTTGAATCATCGATCGCTCCTTCTTGTGGCGGCGATCCTAGCAAGGGGATGTGAAAAAAATGTCGTGAAGCGCATCGCACCCGCAAACCAGCAAGATCGTTCAAGCCAGGCAGCTTTTTCCTCTGGCATGCTGAACATCCCTGCCCCTGTCCGTAGCCGCCATGTCCAGCAGTCCGCCCCTCGCCCGCCATGCTTTCACCCAAGGCACCGTCGCCATCCTGCCGTTATCGCTCGCCGTTGCGCCCTGGGGGCTGCTGGCCGGCTCCATGGCCATCGAAGCCAACCTCAGCGCCTGGGAAGGCCAAGGGCTGTCGGCGATCGTTTTTGCTGGAGCTGCGCAACTGGTGGCGATCGGCATGCTCAAGAGCGGCGCTGGGCTGCTGTCGATCCTGCTCACCACCCTGTTGCTGACGTCGCAGCACCTACTCTATGGGCTGTCGATGCGCCCTGTGGTGTCCGGCCTGCCGACCCGCTGGCGACTGGGGCTGGGCTTTCTGCTTACTGACGAACTCTTCGCCCTGACCAGCCACCACGACCAGCAACAGTTCAACCGTTGGTACGCATTGGGGGTGGGCCTGACCTTCTATGTGGCCTGGAACCTCTTCACACTGGCCGGCATCATCCTCGGCCAGAACATCCCGCACCTGGACCAGCTCGGCCTGGACTTCTCGATCGTCGCCACCTTCGTCGCGTTGATCACCCCGCTGGTACGCAGCGTGCCGACCCTGGTGTGCGTGGCGGTGTCGCTGTTCTGCTCGGTGCTGTTCAGCCATTGGCACTGGGAAACGGCGCTGGTGGCCGCCGGCCTGCTGGGCATGGCTGCGGGTTTTGTCTGTCAGAAATTCGCCGGGAGCCGCGCATGATCTGGCTGCTGATCGTCGCCATGGGTGTGGTGGTGTTCCTCAATCGCTACGTCTTTCTCGAGCCGCGCCTGCCCCTGCGCCTGGGCTCCAACGTGCGCCAGTTCCTCGGTTTCGCCGTGCCGGGAATGCTCACGGCAATCTGCGGGCCGATCATCTTCCTGCCCGAGCATCAGCTGAACCTCGATCCGCTCAATCCGTACCTGCTCGGCTCGCTGGTGGCCATCGCCCTGGTGCTGTTGACCCGCAGCGTATTGCTGAGCATGCTGGCGAGCATGCTGATCTTCTTTGTCCTGCGCAGCTGGCTGACATGAGCACGCCCCTGCGCGAACAGATCCACCTGTGGCAGGCACCAGCCCTCGGCGATGTCGAGATGCTGCACGCCCGCTACGTACAGCAGCGCTTTGCGCCGCATGTGCACGAAGGCTATGTGTTCACCGTGATAGAGTCCGGCGCCCAGTGTTTCTGGCACCGGGGCAGTGATCACCTGGCGCCGGTCGGCAGCGTGGTATTGATCAACCCCGACGAATTGCACACCGGCGCCAAGGCCCACGAGGCGGGCTGGCGCTACCGTGCGTTCTATCCGGAACACGAACGTGTCACCGGGGTGCTGGACGAGCTGGAGCTGGGCCGCCACGGCTTGCCGCACTTCAGGCAGAGCGTGGTGCAGGACCCGACCCTGGCGGCGGCCTTCAGCCGTGTGCATCGCCTGTCGGAGGCCGGCGCGAGCGCGCTGGAGCAGCAAACCGCCTGGCGCGAGGCGGTCCTGGCGCTGGTACAACGTCATGGCCACTGCAGCGAACCTGCTGCCCCCGGCCACGAACCGCTGGCGGTGGCACGGGCCCGCGAACTGCTGGAGAGCCAACTGGACGACCCGCCTTCGCTGGAGGCACTGGCCGCGGCGGTCAACCTGTCACCCTTCCACTTTGCCCGGGTGTTTCGCCAGGCCACCGGGCTGCCGCCCCATGCCTGGCTCAAGCAGCGTCGCCTGGCCCGCGCCCGGGAGTTCCTGCGCCGTGGCCTGCCGGCTTCGGAAGTGGCCTTTGCACTGGGCTTCGCCGACCAAAGCCACCTCAGCCGGCAGTTCAAACAGGCCTTCGGTGTGACGCCAGGCGCCTACCGCCTCGCCTGCCTGAACCACTGACCCGTCGCCCGGCAAGACCGCCAGCCGCTGCTACACTGAGAAGGCTGAACGGAGGAATCCTGCCATGTCAGAACGAGAGCTCACCACCCTCATCACGCTGATGAACCAGCGCCAGGCCTGCCTGAGCAGCGCCTGCAAGGAAATCGCCGACTGGATCGACCGGCAGGGCGATGTGCCCTCGGCCGGCAAGATCCGCGCGAGCCTCAAGGCCCTGGAGGCCGACGAAGCCCAGGTTCGCAAAACCCTGACTTCGCTGACCATCGACCGGCCGCTGCCGCGATTCCGTAGCTGAACGACAGCAAGCAGAAAGAACAAGGGCCGCTTGCGCGGCCCTTGTCGGTACTCAGTGCTTCATGTGCATGTGGTCGTGCCCGGCATCCATCTCGGCAGTCAGCGGCTTGACCGGCGCCTGCACCTCGAGTGTCTGCTTCTGGCCCTTGGCATCTTCGATGGTCAAGGTCAGTGGCACCTGCTGCCCTTCCTTCACCTGCTCGTTCAGGCCCATCAACATCACGTGCAAACCGTTGGGATCGAGGGTCACCGGCTTGCCGGCCGGCAGCTCCACGCCCTTCACTTCACGCATGCCCATCACATCGCCATTCATGGTCATCTCGTGCACCTGCACGGTCTTGGCCACCGGCGAAGCCACGCTCACCAGCTTGCTGTCGGTGCTGGCGGTCAGGGTCATGAAGGCACCGGTGGACTGCTGGTGCGGCACGCTGGCGCGCACCCAGGCATCGCTTACGGTGGTGTCGGCCAGGGCCGGCAGGGCCAGGCCCAGCAGGGCGAGAGCGGCCAGGCCGCGCTTGATCGGTTGCATCGACATTCAGCAGATCTCCATCAGGGTGCGCAGGTCTTCGGCGCATTCCTGGGCATTCAGGGAATGGCCCAGGCTCAGGCGCAGGGTGCCACGCGTATCGTAGACGTAGCTGGTGGACGAGTGGGAAATGGTATAGGTGTCGCCGGCAGGGACCTTTTCGTAGAACACCTTGAACTCCCTGGCCACCTCCTCGATTTCTTCCGGGGTGCCGGTCAGGGCGACGAACGATGGATCGAAGGCCTTGACGTAGGCGTCGAGCACTTCAGGGGTATCACGCTCCGGGTCCAGGGTGATGAACACCACCTGGAACAGGTCGCGGTCACGGCCCTTGAGCAGTTTGCGGATCTGCGCGGCGCGTGCCAGCGTGGTCGGGCAGACCGCCGGGCACTGGGTGAAACCGAAGAAGATCATCGGCATCGAGCCGTAGAAGCTCGACAGGGTACGCTCGTTACCCTGCGGATCCTTGAGCTTGAACTTGCGTCCAAGGATCTCGTTGCTCATGTTCTTGCCGTACTTGAAGTCCAGGCCCCGGGCCGGGTTGCAACCCGCCAGCAGGCCAAGCCCCAGTACGCCCATCCCGGCGACGACCGCGCGCCGGGTCAGTAGATCAGTCATGGAACCATCCTTTACAGGGAAGGTGCCGGCCCTCGAGCAGGGCCGGTCGAAAAACCGGGGCATTCTGGCATGACACCCTGAGACCAGCTACCCGACACCCGGAAGATCGGCCCGCAGCCCTTGATTTACGGGCTGCGGCCTGTTGTCGCAGGGCTTGAAACAGTAACACTTTGTTGCTAGGCAAAGGCATTTTTGGCGGGTGGCGAATGCAATCGCGGGGCAAGCCCGCTCCTGCAGGTACGACGCCGTACCTGCAGGAGCGGGCTTGCCCCGCGATAGGGCCTATCAGTAGTAGGCGTTCTCTTTTTGCGTGTGGTCGGTCACGTCACGCACACCCTTGAGCTCCGGGATGCGCTCGAGCAGCGTACGCTCGATGCCGTCCTTGAGGGTGACGTCCGCCTGACCGCAACCCTGGCAACCGCCACCGAACTGCAGCACGGCGATGCCGTCGTCGACCACATCGACCAGGCTCACCTGGCCGCCGTGGCTGGCAAGACCGGGGTTGATCTCGGTCTGCAGGTAGTAGTTGATGCGCTCGTTGATCGGGCTGTCTTCGTTGACCATCGGCACCTTGGCGTTCGGCGCTTTGATGGTCAGTTGCCCGCCCATGCGGTCGGTGGCGTAGTCGACCAGTGCGTCTTCGAGAAACGGCTCGCTGACGGCGTCGATGTAGGCGGTAAAGCTCTTCAGACCCACGGCGGTGTCGTCAGGCTTTTCTTCGCCCGGCTTGCAGTAGGCGATACAGGTCTCGGCGTACTGGGTGCCCGGCTGGGTGATGAAAACGCGGATGCCGATCCCGGGCGTGTTCTGCTTCGAGAGCAGATCGGCCAGATAATCATGGGCGGCGTCGGTAATGGTTATAGCGCTCATGGAAGTTCCTCACAGACTTGCCGCCCAGTGTACGCCAAGCCAGGCCTCGAACAAAGTCCTAGTAATTGACTCGGGATAGTGCAGGCGCCACCTGCCGTGTCCCGCGCGCCCCGAACCAGGCCTTGAGGCGCCGATACAGGCCACGCTCCAGCCACTGGTAGCTGAACCACGACATTAGTCCGATTGACGGTACGCAGAAGGCGAACACCAGATACGGATTGAGCCGCAGCCGCTGGCTGATGAACCAGCCGCCCCACAGTACCAGCACGTGGGTGAGATACACCGAGTACGAACAGTCGCCCAGCGCCTTGAGCACCCGGTTGCCGCGAAAGTACGGCTCCAGCGCGATGAAGGCCAGCACCACCATCGCACTCGGCAGGCCCCAGTGCAGCAGGCGCTGCGAGGCGTCGAGCTGGTACAGCGCGTACCCCGCCGCCGCCAGCACCGCCAGCGGCAGCCACAGCCCCTCGCGGATCAGTCCACGCCGGTACAGCACACCCAGGCCGATGCCCAGCAGGAACTCGTAGATGATGTCGTTGTTGTAGAAGCGGCTGAGCACACCCAGGCGCCCCAGCACCTCGCTGACCAGCAGCAGCGCCGCGGTGACCAGCACCAGGTGATGACGCTGGCGTACCAGGAACGCCAGGCCGAACAGCAGGTAGAAGAACATCTCGAAGTTCAGCGTCCAACCCACGTTGAGGGTGGGGTACAGCCCATAGCCACCCGGGTTTTCCGCTGGCACGAACAACAGCGACAGCACCAGGTGCTGCCACTCGAACACCTGATGCGGCATCCAGCGGCTGGCCACCAGCAACAGCAGCGCCATGAGCAAGGTGTAGAACCAGTACGCCGGGACGATGCGCAAGGCGCGGTTGAGCAGGAATTCGCGCGGGGCGATCTCCTTGTCGCGGGTCGAGAGGTAGATCACCAGGCCGCTGATGACGAAGAAGATGTCGACCCCCACCGCGCCGCGCTCGGCGAGCAGGCGGCCGACGGGGCCTTTGGCATTGAAATCGAAGAAGATCTGCATGAAGTGGTGGCAGACCACCACCCAGGCGGCGAACGCCCGAAGCGCTTGAAGCGAATACAGCATGGGTTGTCCTGCGGTTCTTGGTGCATTCAGGCCCACCGGCGAGCACTGCTCGCGCGAATCACGGAACCCGCCTGCTCCCGCCTGTGGGAGCGAGCTTGTCACGCGATGGGCTGCAACGCATCGCCGGGGCCACCCACAGGTCCGACCGCAGAAAGCCGGGAAAGGTCGGACGCCTTTCCCGGCAATCGATCAGAGGTTCTCGTAGCGGTTCATGTCCAGCACGCCCGCCTCCACCGGCTCGGTCTCCTTGATGTAGGTGTTCAGGTCGTGGAAGTACCGCCAGAACTGCGGGTGGCTGCGGCGCACGCCCCAACGCTCGACGATACGCTCGAACTTGCCCTGGTCGTCACGCGCAGCCTCCATGTCCTCGACGAACTCCGGTACGTCACTGGCCGGAATGTTGAAGATGAAGTTCGGGTAGCTGCTGAGCACGCCCGGATACAGGGTCAGGGTGTCCAGCCCCGGCTGGTAGCGATAGGCCTCGCCCAGCAGGAAGGCGACGTTGCTGTGCGCGCGGTTGCGCAACAGGCTGTAGACCTGACGCTGACCGCCCTGCCCTTCGATGCGCAGCATGGTCGCCTCGGGCAGTTGGCCGATCACCTTGAGCCCTGCCGCCGGGCGCGACACCAGGCGGCTCAGGCTCTGCTCCACATCACGAAACGCTTCGTTCATCTGTGGTCGCGAGCAGTAGGCACCGGTGCAGCGGTTGATCGGATCGGGTGCTGCGTTCAGGCTGCCGGTGCGCTGCAGCAGCTTGAGGCCGAAGTCGCGCGTGGCATTGTGCTCGTTCAGTTGCAGGGCGCTTGGGGTATCGGTGTCGATGTCGGTGTAGTCGAGCCACATCTTCACCTTGCCGCTGTTCTGGTACCAGTCGCTGAGAATCGCGCCGCGCTTGTTGGCCGGCATCAGGCGCAGGAAGTTGACCTCGGCGCCGTTGCGGATCAGGTCGAAGTACAGGCGCGTCTGCAACTGGTGCGAGACATTCCCGTACACGTCGAAGTTGACCGCCAGTTGGTAGTAGGTGCGCTCCAGCAGCGGGTAGTCGAACAGCCAGATGGTCAACGGCACGTCACCGATCAGCCCCTTGCTCACCGAGGCGCTGTCGAAGTGGCGGAAGATGCTGAGCAAGGCGTTGTCGTTGCCTGCCCACAGCGTCGACCAGCTCGGCGCTGGCATTTCGGCGTAGGCCTCGCGGCGCAGGGTCTCGTAGTCGTTGCGCTTGTCGCGGTAGGCACGCCACAGGCTCAGCACGCTGCCGACATCGTCGATCTGCCCCGGCATGGCCAGCAACGGCGTGGCCTGGCCGCGGTAGGCGGCATCGGTGACGTAGCGGTCATGGGCCGGCTCCTGGAACAGCGCCCAGAAGTTGTCGCGGATCACGTCAGTGGCGATCTGCCCGCGGCACACCGGGCCACGGATGAAGGTGCGCACGAAGTACTCGGCGTTGTCGAGCATGAACTGGTAGCGCGCCACCGCCGGAATCGCCTCGAAGGTCTCGAACGGGTTGGCCCGGCGCTGCGGGCCATAGCCCGGCAGCGAGGTGGCGCGCCAGTCGCCGCTGTAGAACAGCTGCTTGACCCGCTTGAGCTTCTGCGGCCCCATCGGGTAGGTGATGTGCGTCTTGTGCACGATCACGCCCTGCACCGGGATCAACCGGTAGTAGAAGTCATTGCCCGGCGGGTCGTTGGGGCGGCGCGTGGCGATCACGTCGACCGGCTGGCCACTGGGCGTGCGCGAGCGGACCCACTGGAAGAAGTGCCCCTGCTCGCCGCCGACGAAATAGATGTGCGCCAGGAACAAATGCTCGTACAGCCAGCGCCCGACCAGCGCCTCGGTGGAGCCCGGACGGTTGAGCAGAGCTTCCCAGTCGGCGATCTGCTTCGCTTCGCTGGGGCTTGGCTGGATCGGCTGGTACTCGACCGGTGCACCGGCCGCCAGCCAACGCTGCAGGGTCGAATATTCCTGGTCGGTCAGCCCGGTAACCGCCAGCGGCATGCCCTCTTTCGGGTGCGCACCGGCATAGGCGTCGAACTCGTGCGGCAGCGGGCACATGTTATTGCGGTTCAGGCCCAGGACGATCTCCTCGGGCAGCTTGGCGTTAGGCGTGAGCGGCGTCTTGTGGCCCAGTTCGAGCATGCGCGCCATCAGCGCGGCCTGGCTGCCCTGATTGTCGAGCACCGAGTAGAAGCCTTTCTTGCGCCAGCCCTCTTCATTCTGCGCGTCATAGAACAATCGCGTGGTGGCGACCGCCTGGCTGCGCTCGCCCTGGTACACCGGCACCTTGGAGGCGCCGCGCTCGGCACCTTCTGCGCTGCCCAGGTTGAGCTGGCAGGCGGCGTCGTTGCAGGCGTGGCAGGCCACGCACTTCTGGGTGAAGATCGGCTGGATGTCACGGGTATAAGAGATGGCCGAGCTCGATTGAGGGGCCTGCGCCAATGCTGCGCCGCTGACGAGCAGGGCGAAGATGGCGACGATAAAACGATGCACCATGTGCCGAATGTCCTGGTTCTTGATAGCTGTCACGATTTGCCTTTCTGTCCCTGGGACTGAGCCTTGGCACCACCAACATGAATCAAATTCATGAGACCGGGCGATGCGCCTAAAATCCGTGCAGCTTTGTTATTATTCCGCACTTCCGTTATTTGTCCGACCAGGTAGTTCTCATGTCCGACCGCAGCGCTCGTCTCCAAGCACTCCAGCATGCCCTCAAGGAGCGCATCCTGATTCTCGACGGCGGCATGGGTACTATGATCCAGAGCTACCGCCTCGAGGAAGACGACTATCGTGGCACGCGCTTCGCCGATTGGCCAAGCGATGTTAAAGGCAACAACGATCTGCTGCTGCTCACCCAGCCCGATGTCATCGCCGCCATCGAGAAGGCCTACCTGGACGCCGGAGCCGATATTCTCGAGACCAACACCTTCAACGCCACGCAGATTTCCCAGGCCGACTACGGCATGGAAGCGCTGGTGTACGAGCTCAACGTCGAGGGCGCGCGCATCGCACGCCAGGTAGCCGACGCCAAGACGCTCGAAACCCCCGACCGCCCGCGCTTCGTCGCCGGCGTGCTCGGCCCGACCAGCCGCACCTGCTCGATTTCCCCGGACGTCAACGACCCCGGCTACCGCAACGTCACCTTCGACGAGCTGGTGGAAAACTACATCGAGGCCACTCGCGGTCTGATCGAAGGCGGCGCCGACCTGATCCTGATCGAGACCATCTTCGACACCCTCAACGCCAAGGCGGCGATCTTCGCCGTGCAGCAGGTGTTCGAGGATGACGGCATCGAACTGCCGATCATGATCTCCGGCACCATCACCGACGCCTCCGGCCGCACCCTGTCGGGTCAGACCACCGAAGCCTTCTGGAACTCGGTGCGCCATGCCAACCCGATCTCGGTCGGCCTGAACTGCGCCCTGGGTGCCAAGGACCTGCGTCCGTACCTGGAAGAACTGTCGACCAAGGCCGGCACCCACGTGTCAGCGCACCCCAACGCCGGCCTGCCCAACGCCTTCGGCGAATACGACGAAACCCCGGCGGAAATGGCCGCCGTGGTCGAGGAGTTCGCCGCCAGCGGTTTCCTCAACATCATCGGCGGCTGCTGCGGTACTACCCCGCCGCATATCAAGGCCATCGCCGAGGCCGTGGCCAAGTACCCGCCGCGGGCCATTCCGGACATTCCCAAGGCTTGCCGCCTGTCGGGCCTGGAACCGTTCACCATCGATCGCCAGTCGCTGTTCGTCAACGTCGGCGAACGCACCAACATCACAGGTTCCGCCAAGTTCGCCCGGCTGATCCGCGAGGAAAACTACACCGAAGCCCTGGAGGTCGCCCTGCAGCAGGTCGAGGCCGGCGCCCAGGTGATCGACATCAACATGGACGAAGGGATGCTCGACTCCCAGGCCGCCATGGTCCGCTTCCTCAACCTGATCGCCGGCGAGCCGGACATCTCGCGCGTACCGATCATGATCGACTCCTCCAAGTGGGAGGTGATCGAAGCGGGCCTGAAGTGCATCCAGGGCAAGGGCATCGTCAACTCGATCTCCATGAAGGAAGGCGTCGAGCAGTTCAAGCATCACGCCCGGCTGTGCAAGCGCTACGGCGCCGCCGTGGTGGTGATGGCCTTCGACGAGGTCGGCCAGGCCGACACCGCGGCACGCAAACGCGAGATCTGCCAGCGCAGCTACGACATCCTGGTCAACGAAGTGGGCTTCCCGCCCGAAGACATCATCTTCGACCCGAACATCTTCGCCGTCGCCACCGGCATCGAGGAACACAACAACTACGCCGTCGACTTCATCGAGGCGTGCGCCTACATCCGTGACCACCTGCCCTACGCGCTGTCCAGCGGCGGCGTGTCCAACGTGTCGTTCTCGTTCCGTGGCAACAACCCGGTGCGCGAGGCGATCCACTCGGTGTTCCTCTACCACGCCATCCAGAACGGCCTGACCATGGGTATCGTCAACGCAGGCCAGCTGGAGATCTACGACGAGATCCCGCCGGCACTGCGCGAGAAGGTCGAGGACGTGGTGCTCAACCGCACCCCTGAAGGCACCGACGCCCTGCTGGCCATCGCCGACGACTACAAGGGTGGCGGCGCGGCGAAGGAAGTGGAAAACGAAGAGTGGCGCTCGATGCCCGTGGACAAGCGCCTGGAACACGCGCTGGTCAAGGGCATCACCGCCTACATCGTCGAAGACACCGAGGAGTGCCGCCAGCAAGCGTCGCGCCCCATCGAAGTCATCGAAGGCCCGCTGATGAGCGGCATGAACGTGGTCGGCGACCTGTTCGGCGCGGGCAAGATGTTCCTGCCGCAAGTGGTCAAGTCCGCGCGGGTGATGAAGCAGGCGGTGGCCCACCTGATCCCGTTCATCGAGGCCGAAAAAGGCGACAAGCCCGAAGCCAAGGGCAAGATCCTCATGGCTACGGTCAAGGGCGACGTGCACGACATCGGCAAGAACATCGTCGGCGTGGTGCTGGGCTGCAACGGCTACGACATCGTCGACATGGGCGTGATGGTCCCGGCCGAGAAGATCCTGCAGACCGCCCGCGAGCAGAATTGCGACATCATCGGCCTGTCCGGCCTGATCACCCCGTCGCTGGACGAGATGGTCCACGTCGCCCGCGAGATGCAGCGCCAGGACTTCCACCTGCCCTTGATGATCGGCGGCGCCACCACCTCCAAGGCGCACACCGCGGTGAAGATCGAACCCAAGTACGCCAACGACGCGGTGGTCTACGTCACCGACGCCTCGCGCGCCGTGGGCGTGGCCACGCAATTGCTGTCCAAGGAGCTCAAGCCTGGCTTCGTCGAGAAGACCCGCCAGGAGTACGTGGAAGTGCGCGAGCGCACCGCCAACCGCAGCGCCCGCACCGAGCGTCTGAGCTATGCGCAGGCGATCGCCGCCAAGCCGCAGTACGACTGGGCCAACTACCAGGCAGCAGTGCCCTCCTTCACCGGCGTCAAGGTGCTGGAGGACATCGACCTGCGCGAACTGGCCAAGTACATCGACTGGACACCGTTCTTCATCTCCTGGGACCTGGCGGGCAAGTTCCCGCGCATCCTCACCGACGAGGTGGTCGGCGAAGCGGCTACCGCGCTGTACCAGGACGCCTGCGACATGCTCGAGAAGCTGATCAGTGAAAAACTCATCAGCGCCCGCGCGGTGTTCGGTTTCTGGCCGGCCAACCAGGTCGCGCATGATGACATCGAAGTCTATGGCGACGACGGCAAGCCGCTGGCCACCCTGCACCACCTGCGCCAGCAGACCATCAAGCCCGACGGCAAGCCGAACTGGTCGCTGGCCGACTTCGTCGCACCGAAGGACAGTGGCATCAGCGACTATGTGGGCGGGTTCATCACCACCGCCGGCATCGGTGCCGAGGAAGTGGCCAAGGCCTACCAGGACAAGGGCGACGACTACAGCTCGATCATGGTCAAGGCGCTGGCCGACCGCCTGGCCGAGGCCTGCGCCGAATGGCTGCACGAGCGGGTGCGCAAAGACTACTGGGGTTATGCCAAGGACGAGCAACTGGACAACGATGCGCTGATCAAGGAGCAGTACAGCGGCATCCGCCCTGCCCCGGGCTATCCGGCGTGCCCGGATCACACCGAGAAAGAGACCCTGTTCCGCCTGCTCGATGGCACGGCCATCGGCGAAACCGGCCCCAGCGGCGTGTTCCTCACCGAGCACTTCGCGATGTTCCCGGCGGCGGCGGTCAGCGGCTGGTACTTCGCCCATCCGCAGGCGCAGTACTTTGCCGTCGGCAAGGTGGAGAAGGATCAGATCGACAGCTACAGCGCCCGCAAAGGCCAGGATGTCAGCGTGAGCGAGCGCTGGCTGGCGCCGAATCTGGGCTACGAAGGCTAAGCGGGCTGCGTGGGGTGCTCAGGCACCCCGCGGCCCATGCCGAGCAAGCCTCGGCTACCCGGCTTTCCCCAGCGCACCGATCTTCTCCAACCGCGCCCGCACGATGTTGCGGCTGATATTGAGCAAACGCCCAGTCTGCAACTGGTTGCCATGGCAGTAGCGGTAGGCGGCGCGAAACACCGTCTCCTCGATATGCTCGTACAGGTTCGGCACGTTCTGCTCGAACAGCGCCAGCAGTGCGCTTTCCAGGCTCACCGGCGCCGCTGCCGCTGCTGGCAATCCTGCCGTCACGGCCACTTCTCCCGGCAACACCGCCTGCGGGCGCATGTCCACCAGGTGCAGGTCCTGCGGTGCCACCACCTGCTGCCTGCACACCAGCAGCGCGTGATGGATGGCGTTTTCCAGCTCGCGGATGTTGCCAGGCCAGCTATGCGCCAGCAGCTTGCGCTCAGCCTCGAGACTCAGTGACGCGCGGTCATAGCCCAGGCGTCGGCAGTGCTCTTCGATGAAGAATTCGGCCAGCGGCAGGATATCCCCAGGTCGCTCGCGCAGTGGCGGCAGGCGGATGGTCGCCACGTGCAGACGGTAGAACAGGTCCTCGCGAAAATGCCCGGCCACCACCGCGTCGGCCAGGTTGACGTTGGTCGCCGCCACCAGCCGCACGTTGATCGGGATCGGCGTGCGTGAGCCCAGGCGCACAACCTCGCGCTCCTGCAGTACGCGCAGCAGCTTGACCTGCATGTTCAACGGCAGGTCACCGATTTCATCCAGAAACAGCGTGCCGCCATTGGCGGCCTCGAACCAGCCGGCCTTGTTCGAGGTTGCGCCGGTGAAGGCACCCTTTTCGTGGCCGAACAGTTCGCTCTCCACCAGGGTTTCTGCAAAAGCGCCGCAGTTGACCGCTACGAACGGCTCACGGCCACGGCGGCTCAGGTGATGGATGTGGCGGGCAACCAGCTCCTTGCCGGTGCCGGTCTCGCCGATGATCAGGGTGTTGGCCTCGCTCGGGGCCAGGCGCTCGATGCGGCTGAGCAGCTCCTGCGAGCGTGGGTCCTTGAAGACGAGCACGGTGGCACGTACCGACTTGGTCAGCTCTCGGGCATTGGGGTGAGTGATCAGCGACATGATGCATTCCTGGCAGTTGAAGCGCGCCCTCATAGTGCACGAATAAATTTAGACCCAAAAATTATTAATAAATATTTATATATTCGAAATTAACATATTGAAAAAATCAACACCTCGATTGCTGCTGGAGCAGCAGCGGGCCAGCAATGGCCTGCGCAGGGATCAGCAGCCAGGCCATCGCGAGGGCTCTGGGTTGAGGGCCTGAAGGCCTAGTGCCACCGGGGCTGGAGCGGATCCGGGCCGGTGCTGGCATGCATTTCGCTCAAGGGGAGGTAACACCCTGTTGGTGGTTGGGGCCGCTGTGCGGCCATCGCGGGGCAAGCCCGCTCCCACAGGTTCAGCGCAGGTCCTGAGAACCGCGCGGTACCTGTGGGAGCGGGCTTGCCCCGCGATGGGCTGCACCGCAGCCCCGACCGCACCACCACCTCCTGGAGCCGCATATGAACACCCCCTGGCGTCACGCCCTGGCCCTGCTCACCGGCCTGCTACTGAGCTTCTCCACCATCGCCGCCGAAGCCCCGCCCGCCGTGCGCATCGCCATCATCGCCTTCACCCAGGGCGGCGCGCCGGTATTCGGCGGCATCCCTGGCCGGGTCATCGAAGAGGGCTGGCTGGCACAACAACTGGCCGAGCGCGGCGTCAAGCTCGAATGGGTCGCCCTGCCCCACGCCGGCGCCGGTCCGCAGATCAACGAGGGCTTCAGCAACAACAGCCTGGACTTCGCCGTGCGCGGCGACCTGCCGACCGTGATCGCCGGTGCCGGTGGCGTGCCGGGCAAGCTGGTCGTGCCCGGTGGCAGCGGCAACAACATCTACCTCGTCGTGCCCACCGACTCGCCAGTGCGCAGCATCCAGGACCTCAAGGGCAAGCGCCTGGCCCTGCACCGTGGCCGTCCGTGGGAGTTCGCCTTCAGCAATTTCCTGCACAGCCAGGGCCTGAGCCTGGCCGACTTCAAGATCGCCAACCTCAACCCGCAGGTTGGCGCCGCCGCGGTGTCCGCCGGCAAGGTCGATGCCGCCGTGCTGCTCAACGAAGCCTATGCCCTGGAAGACAAAGGCGTGGCGCGCATTCTCTGGTCGACCAAGCAAGGCGCCAACGACTGGCGCCTGGTCTCCGACCTGTTCGGCACCGATTTGTTCGTCGAGCAGCACCCCGACCTCACCCAACTGGTCGCCACCGCCTGGGTCAAGGCCGCCTGGTGGATCTCCCAGGCAGAGAACCGCGACGCCTACTACACGCTCTCCTCTCGCGCCGGCATTGCCGAAAGCGTGCTGCGCCGCGATGACCAGGACGACCCGGTGGCCTGGAAAGACCGCTGGGCACCGAAGACCGACGCCCAGCTCGAAGCCCATTACCAGGCCCTGGCCCGCTACGCCCTGGAGAACCGGCTGATCCGCACGCCCTACGACATTCGCCACGACCTCGCCACCCACTTCACCCGCCAGGCCCTGCAAGACCTGCAGCTCACCGGCTACTGGCCTGCGGTCGCCACGCAATTGAGCAAACAACCCTGAATTTCCGAAAAGAGACCCGTCCATGAAACTGCCTGCCACCCTCGTCTTCAGCCTTAGCGCCCTGGCCTTTTCGATCAGCGCCCTGGCCGCCCCGACCTACGCCCCCAAGCCCGACCCGCAGCAAGGCGACGGCCGTGTCTCGGCGTTCTACAGCTGGAGCGAAGTGATCCCCGCCGCCCCCGGCAAGCTGCTACGCAGCGAGCCGCTGGAGCAGACGCTGAGCCTGCCCAGCGCCGCCAGCGCCCAGCGGATTCTCTACAGCTCGCTGGACGGACGCGACGGCAAGACCCCGGTCGTGGTTTCCGGGGCGCTGTTCATCCCCAAGGGCAAGGCTCCCGCCGGCGGTTGGCCGGTGCTGAGCTGGGGCCACGGCACGGTCGGCGTCGCCGACATCTGCGCGCCATCCTGGGCCGGGCGCTCCTACCGTGACGTGCAATACCTCGACCGCTGGCTCAAGGAGGGCTTCGCCATCGTCGCCACCGACTACCAAGGGTTGGGCGTGCCCGGTGGTCACCCATTGCTGAACAACCGCACCGCGGCCTACGGCATCCTCGACGCCGCGCGTGCCGTGGTGCACGGCGTGCCGGGCCTGGCCGACAAGGTGCTGATCGTCGGCCAGTCCCAGGGCGGCGCCGGTGCCTTCGCCGCAGGCGCCTATGCCGCCACCTACGCGCCGGAGCTGGGCGTCAGGGGCAGCATCGGCACCGGAGTGATCTACACCGTCGGCTCGAAGAACGTCGGTGAACGGGACAACAACAAGGTCGACCCATCCCTGGCCTATGGCTTCTACACCTTGCTCGCCGCGCAGCAGTACGACCCGAGCATCGACCCTCGCGATCACTACACCGACAAGGCCCTGCCACTGTTCGAGCAGGCCCGCAGCAGCTGCCTGTCATCGTTGGTCAGCGACGTGGTCGGTACCGGCCTTACCACCGCCAACTCCAAGAAGGACTACCAGGGCGACAAGCTCAAGCCATGGCTGGCGCAGGTCTCCTACCCGACGCTGAAGCTGGCGCAGCCGATCTTCATCGGCACCGGCGCCGAGGACCAGACCCCCACCGCCGCCAGCCAGGCCAAGCTGATGCAGGACGCCTGCGACGCCGGCTCCATCGTCGAAGGCCACCTGTACAAGGGCCTGGGCCACAGCGAGACCGTCAACGCCTCGCTCAAGGATTCGATCCCCTTCGCCCACAAAGTCATCAACGGCGAACCCATCACCCCGATCTGCAAACCGACAGTCCAGTAAAGGAGGCCCGACATGAGCATCGAGTTCTTCACCCGCCTGCCACTGCATGGCGAAACGCAGTTTCTTCCCGGCGACAGCCGCAACCGCGGCGACTGGCACCCGGGCGGGCCGAGCACCGGCGCGGTATCGGGGTTCGCCGTGGGTGATCACTTCACCTACATCGACTACCTCGGCCAGGTGGCCCGCGCCGCCGAGATCAACGGCTTCGGCGGCGCGCTGATGGTCAACGCCCCCAGCGGCGAGGAGCCCTGGACGGTGTGCTCGCTGCTGGCCCGCGAGACCCGGACACTGAAGTTCGTCACAGCCTTCCAGCCCTATCACTACACGCCCTGGGTCGCGGTGCAGCAGGCAGCGACCTATCAGCGAGCCACCGGCAACCGCCTGGTCTGGAACATCATCAACGGCGGCTCGGACGCGATCCAGCGCCAGGTCGGCGACTACGAAAGCCACGATGACCGTTATGCGCGCGCCACCGAGTTCATGGATGTGGTCAGGGGTTACTGGCACAACGAGCAGTTCCACTACGACGGGAAGTACTACCACGCCGACGGTGGTGGCCTGCGTGGGCCGCTGAAGAAGGCCGAGTTGCCGCTGATCTGCACCGCCGGCTCGTCGGTCGCGGCGCGTGAGTTCGCCGCCAAGCATGCCGACTTCTACCTGATGCGCGCCGAGCACCCGGACGAAATCGCCGCGCTGATCGCCGACATCCGCGCCCGCGCATTGAAGTACGGACGCAACGACATCCGCTTCGGCCTGTCGATCGATGTGATCGCCCGCGAGACCGAGACCCTGGCCCGCGCCGAGGCGCAGCGCTTCTTCGACGAAGGCATCGCCAAGGGCGCGGTCAAGGCCAGGGCCGCGCACGCTGGTCTGCGCACGGCACGCAAGCTCAGCTACGAGCAAGGCTTTACCGACAAGGGCGATACCCCCGGCATCGACGACTTCTTCATCCATCCCAATGTCTGGACCGGCTTCGGCTACATCGGCATCCCACCCGGCTGCGCCCTGGTCGGCAGCTACGAGAACGTGGTGGCGCGGATCCGCGAGTACAACGCCATCGGCATCGACCTGTTCTTCCTCGCCGGCTACCCGCACCTGGAAGAGGCCTATCGGATCGGCGAGCACATCCTGCCGCACTTCCGTGGCGAGCGCGCCGCCCTTGCCCGCCTGCCTGAAACGCCCGTGCAACTGCACGCGGCCAACGGAGCCTGAGCCCATGACCAGGGACGGTTACCCCCTGAGCCGGCGCAGCTTCCTCGGCCATACCGGCGTGCTGGCGGGCGGGCTGCTGGTCGGTTGCGGCCCCAGCGACAGCCCGGCCACCGCAGTCGCCGACCAGCCACGCCACGGCGGGCGCCTGCGCCTGGGTATCATCGACGGCAACCAGAGCGGCAACCTCGACGCCCACAAGCCCATCGGCAGCGGCATCGTGCGAGGCTTTGCGCTGTACAGCAAACTGTGGGAATGGGACGAGCAGATGCAGCCGCGCCTGGCCCTGGCCGAGTTCGCCGAGCCCAACGCCGATGCCAGCGGCTGGACCCTGCGCCTGAAGCAGGGCCTGGAGTTCCACCATGGCAAGACCATCGATGCCGACGACCTGATCTTCTCCATCCGCCGCCTCACCGATCCGCAACTGGCCTCGCCCTATGCAGCGCTGCTGCACTGGGTCGATCGTGACCATCTGGAGAAGCTCGACGAGCGCACTGTGCGCCTGCGTTTTCGCGAAGGCCGTAGCTACCTGCCGCTGCCCGAGACCTGGGTCAATTTCGGCGGCATCGTGCCGGTGGACTACCATCCGGTCAGCAATCCAGTCGGCGCCGGGCCGTTCAAGCTCAAGAGTTTTACCCCTGGGCAACGCTCGCTGTTCACCCGTTTCGACAACTACTTCAAGCCGAACAAGCCTTACGCGGACGAGTTGGAGATCATCGACTTCAAGGATCAGACCGGGCGCCTGGCGGCCCTGCGCGCCGGGCAGATCGACATGGCCAACGTCATGTCCACCGAGCACCTGCAGGTGCTGCAGGCCGACCCGCGACTGACCCTGCTCAAGTCGGTGAGTGGCAACTGGCTGTCGTTCGACATGAACACCGCCAAGGCGCCGTTCGACGACCCACGGGTACGCGAAGCCTTCCGCCTGCTGGCTGACCGTGAAGAGCTGGTACGCCGTGCGCTGAACGGTCAGGGTCGCGTGGCGAATGACCTGTACGCCCCCTTCGACCCAACCTTCAACAACGCCCTCGGCCCGCGGCCGCACGACCCGCAGCGGGCCGCGCAGTTGCTGCGCGAGGCAGGCCACGAACAGCTGGAGGTGGAGCTGGTGACCACACCCGGGCCGGGACTCGCCTCGGCGCTGGTACTGGCCGAGCAGGCCAAACGCATCGGCGTCACCCTTAAGGTGCGCCAGGTTGACCTGGCAACGTTCCAGGGGCCGCAGCGCGACGACTGGACCTTGAGCACCGGGGGCAGCATCGGTGCGCCGTTCCTGGCCAGCGCCATCCATACCGATGCGCCGTTCGCGGTGGCGAACAAGACCCACTTCCACGACGCGCAATTCAGCGAGGCGTTTCTCGCCGCCATGGCCCAGCCGGACCTGGAGAAGCGCAAAGTGCTGGTGCATCGCGCGCAAGAGATCCAGTACCAGCGCGGCGGGATGCTGATCTGGGGTTACGCCGACCTGCTCGACAGCGTCAGCAACCGCGTCGGCGGGGCGCAGCCGGAGCGCTCGCTGTTCAGTACCTGGCGGTTCGAAAGTTTGTGGCTCAAGTCATGATCACGCGCTGCCTTTGCCGGCCCTATCGCGGGACAAGCCCGCTCCCACCGGTACCTCACCGATTTCCCAGACCACAGGGTACATATGGGAGCGGCGGTTTGGCGCGCCGACTTGTCCCGCGATAGGGCCGGCACACCCCCCACATAACTCCAAAAACAACCGCAGGCGCGGCTGCGCCCCACCTCCATTCCACCTTACCCGAACGAGGCCCACTCCATGCCCCGCGCAGCCCTGCACCCTGCATTCGCCCTGCTGGCCCTGGCCAGCACCCCGTTGCTGGCCGACGACACGGTCCTGCAAACCGTCACCGTCCAGGCCGAACAACCCGACGACGACGCCCTGCCCACTCGCCCACCCTCATCGATCTACGGCGGCCTCGAAGCCAAGGTGCTCGACACCCCACGTTCGGTCACCCAGGTCAACGCCGAGCAACTGGCTCGCGACCCGATCCGCAGTGCCGACGACCTGGTCAAGTACGCCCCCGGCATCACCCGCGGCGGTGGCCAGAACGCCGGTATCGCCCCGCAGATGCGCGGCCAGAACAGCGAAGTGTTCCAGGACGGCCAGCGCGCCTATGGCGTACGCCACCCTGCCAACTTCAACGCCTATGAGGGCGCCGACATCGTGGCCGGCCCCTCGTCGGTCACCTACGGCTCGGTCAGCGGCAGCGGCGGCTACGTCAACTACCTGAGCAAGAAGCCCGACTTCGAACGTTTTCGCACCAAGCTCTCCGGTGAAATCGGCAGCTGGATCCCCGACGGCGAATCGCGCGATGCGACCAAATTCAGCATCGACAACACAGGCCCAATCAGCGACAACCTCGCCTACCGGGTCAGCATCACCCGCCAGCGCCAGGAAGACTTCTACGACAACGTCGAGAACAACTTCGACGCCTTCTACGGCGCCCTGGCCTTTCGCAACGACCATGTGCGCGTGGACTGGAACGCCGCCTACGACGATTACTACGACTACAACATCACCCACGGCTGGAACCGCGCCACCCAGGACCTGGTCGACCACGGCAAATACTACGCCGGCCGCGCCACACCGATCATCCAGAACGGCAATACGCTGTGGTCGCCGGTGCTGTCCTCCGGTGCCAGCGACGCACAGGTGCTGGGCTGGGTGCAACGCCAGCGCAATGCCCAAGGGCAGTATTCGGTGGTCAACGGCAGCTTCCAGGGCGCGTCGCCCAACACCCAGGCCAACCCCGGCAGCCTGCGCGGCTGGGTCTACGACCCGTCGCTGGAAGGCAACGGCCTGACCTCGCTGTCGTCGCAGACCGGCCAGCGCGCCCAGGATGAGAACCGCTCAAGACGCTTCACCACGCAACTGCGCATCGAAGGAGAGCTGACACCGTCGATTACCCTGGCCAACAGCACCTTCTACCAGCACTCCACCGACACCACCGATGCGGTAGGCGCCTTCCAGGTCCAGGGCAAGGACGACATCTTCGACAACCGCTTCGAGTTCCGTGCCCGCGGGCAATGGCAGCTCGGCGGCCTGACCCTGGTCGACGACAGCAACAGCGGCCTGATCTATCGCCGCGAATCGAACCAGTCGATCGCTGCCAACAACAGCTTCGGCTCGACCATCAACGCCTACGACCTGACCCAGGACCCGCGCCTGAAAAACCCAGGCGACCTGCTCGGCCTCGCCGGTCGCAACCCCGCCGGCGGCAACGCGGCCTGGATCGGCCAGCCCGGTGTGGCGCAGTTCTCCAACCTCTACGGCTGGCTCAACCTGCCGGCCATGTACCCGGCCGGGCATGGCCTGTACGCCGAATCCATCGCGCCGTACACCGCCGACAGCACCTGGACCACCAAGACCCTGTTCAGCCAGCACAACCTGCGCCTGGGCGAACGTGCAGGCCTGAACATCGGCGCCAGCCGCAGCTGGATCGACGCACGCATCGAGAACCCCTTCGTGGTCAATGGCGCCAGCCAGCGCAAGGACGCAAACAACTACCGGTTGTTCTCGGTCCAGGTCAGCCCCTACGTCAAGCCCACCGACAACAGCACCCTGTACTACACCTTCGACCGCTCGCTGGCGGTCAACACCGGTTTCTTCACCAACGGCCTGGGCTGGGGCAGCGGCACCGGCGCCAACCAGCTCAACCCCCTGGCGTTCCAGAGCCTGAGCGTATTGCACGAGCTTGGGCTGAAGGTCGAAGCCGTGCCCGACCAGTTGTTCCTGACCCTGGCGGCCTATCGCCAGGCCCGCGACCAGGCGCCGGACAGCAACAACAACATCGCCCGGCTGATCGTCAAAGGCCTGGAAGCGACGCTGCGCTACCAGGACGAACACCTGCGCGGTGGCCTCAATCTCAGCCGCATCAGCGCCTACAACGAGTTCACCAGCCAGGCCGGCTTCGCCTCTGCCGGATTCATTCCCGACAACGGCACCGTGTTCGGCGACAACAACAGCCTCAACCAGCGCCCCTCGGGCAAGTTCGATGCCGTGCAGATCCCCGAGTACAACGCCGGGGGCTATGTGGACTATCGCTTCGACTCAGGCTTTGGCGTGGAGCTGTCCGGCTGGTGGACCAGCAGCTGGTACCTGAACCTGAGCAAGACGGTGAAGGTGCCCGACGAATACAACCTCGACCTGGCCGTGTACTACCGCCAGCCGCAGTGGGGGGTGACGCTGCGCATGCTCAACGTCACCGACGAGCTGAATTTCGTCAGCGGCCTGGCCGGCTCCACCAACACCTTCCTGCAACCCATGCCGGGCCGAACCCTGCTGGCACAGGTCGATTACCAGTTCTGACCCTCAACCCCACACCCGGGAGGCTTTGCCATGTCCATCGAATTCGTCGGTATGATCTTTCCCCGCCAGTGGTCCGAGACCCGCGGCGTACGCACGCCCGACTTCGACCTGCCGTTCATTCGTCATCATGCCCGCGCCCACGAGCACGCCGGGTTCGACCGGGTGCTGATCGCGAGCGGCCCCGGCAGCGCCGACAGCTTGCAGATCGCCGCCTACGCCGCCGCGCACACCGAGCGCCTGGGCTTCATGATCGCCCACCGCCCGGCCCTCACCGCCCCGACCGTGGCGGCGCGCGCCTTCGCCACCCTCGACCACACCACCGGCGGCGGGCGTATCCGTCTGCACGCGATTACCGGGATCACCGCCGAACCCCAGGAAGGCGACACCCTGCTGGACAAGACCGAACGCTACCAGCGCACCGACGAATACCTGGAAATCGTCCGGCGCACCTGGACCGCCGAGGCGCCGTTCGATTTCGAGGGGCGCTACTTCAACATCAAGGGCGCGTTCTCGCCGGTCAAGCCGCTGCAACAGCCGCACATCCCGATCTCGTTCGGCGGCTCGTCGGACATCGCCTACCAGATCGCGGTCAAGCACGCCGACCTCTACGCCCTGTGGGGCGAGCCGTTGAGTGGCGTGGCCGAGCAGATCGCCAAGCTCAAGGCGGCCGCCAGCAGCGCCGGGGTGGCGGCGCCGCGGGTAAGCCTGTCGGTACGCCTGATCCTCGGCGCCACCGAGGAGCTGGCCTGGCAGAGAGCGGAGCAGATCCTGGCGCAGATCAAGGCCAACCCACAGTTCGCCGCCGACAGCCCCTGGAGCAAGCGCATCAAGGGCACCGGCTCCGAGCGCCTGCTCGCCGCTGCAGCACGTGCAGACCGGCATGATCGTGCTCTGTGGATGCCGACCGCGACCGCAGTCGGTGCCTATGGCGACACCACCGCGCTGGTCGGCACACCGGAAACCGTGGCGCAGGCCCTGCTCGACTATGTCGACCTGGGCGTGACCACCTTCCTCAACCGTGGCTACGACCCGCTGTACGACACCGTGGACTATGGACGCTGGGTGATTCCGGCGGTGCGAGAAGAAGTGCGGCGGCGCCAGGCCCGCGTCACACGCTGACCGTCAGCGCCGCCACAGGTGGGGCGCTGCCCGGTGTGCGGCGCCCAACCTGCGGGCGCCAGCAACACCTCAGGCATGCACCCAGCGCCGATGCAGCCCGCGCGCCAGGGCATCGAGCATGAAGCCCAGCACACCGATCAGCAGCACCATCGCCATCAGCTCCGAATAGGCCAGGCGGTCACGGGTGTCGAGGATGAAGTACCCAAGGCCCGCGCTGACCCCGAGCATCTCGCACGGCACCAGCACGATCCACAGGATGCCGATCGCCAGGCGCACGCCGGTCAGCACATGGCCGATCACCCCCGGGATGATCACCTTGCACAGGGTTTCCCAGCGCGTGGCACTCAAGCTGCGCGACAGCTGCAACCAGCGCGGGTCGAGCTGACGCACGCCTGCGGCGGTGTTGAGCAGGATCGGCCACAGCGCGGCGAACGCCAGGAGGAAGTAGATCGGCTGATCGCCCACCCCCATCAGCATCACCACCACCGGCATCCACGACAGCGGCGAGATCATCCGCAGGAACTGGAACGCCGGCGTGGTCGCCGCCTCCAGATGCCGGTAGCTGCCCACCAGCAAACCCAGCGGCACCCCGATCAGCAGGGCCAGCAGCAGGCCGATGAGAATACGCTTGAGACTCACCCAGATGTGCCCGTAGACCTCGCCATGGCCCAGCAGCTCGACCAGGCTCTCCAGCGTCGCCTGGGGCGAGAAACGCGCCGACAGGCCGTCGGCCTCGCCGAACACCTGCACCCCCGCCCACCACAACAGCAACAGCACCGCCAGCCCGGCAAGGCCCAGGGCGCCATGTACGACATGCTTGCGCATCAGACCGCGAACTCCTCGCTACGCTCGAAGTTGTCGGCGATGCCGAACACCGACGGGCCACCCACGGCGGCGATGGCGTTGCGCACGAAGCGGTCGTCCACTAGGTCGCGCGCGGTCTGCGCCGGATCCAGCCCGGCGAGGAAGCCGCTCTCGCCCTCGATCAGGGTGTTCTTCAAGCGCTTGACCAGCTCCTCGGTGTAGCTGGGGAACGGGTACGGCTGGAAGTCGATGCGCTTTTCGTCCCACTGCTGATGCTGGATCGCACCGCTGGCGATGTAGGCGGCACGGTCTTCGGCCGAAGGCGCCAGGACCTTGGTCAGCACCGCAGGCTCGTGCGGGGTGTATTTGTTGGGACCGGCCTTGGACAGCAACGCCGCGGCCTCGGCGCGGTGATCGCGGGTCCATTGCTGCGCCTTGACGATGGCGTTGACCACCTTCTGCGACCACTCCGGGCGATTGTTCAGGTCATGCTCGTGCATGAACACCACGCAGCACGCATGGTTACGCCAGACATCGCCGGTGAAGCGCTGCACGCGCCCGACCTTGAGATTCTCGGCCAGGGCATTGAAGGGTTCGGCGACGATGTAGCCGGCGATGCGCTTGCTGGCGAGGGCTGGCGGCATGTCCGAAGGCGGCAGTACCAGCAGGTTGACCTCGTTGGCCGCCAGTTGCGCGTTGGCAGGCTTGGACACAGGCGTCAGGCCGTTGTCACTGAGCATCTGTTGCAGCACCACGTTGTGGATCGAGTACCAGAACGGAATGGCGACGGTCTTGCCACCGAGCTGTTTCATGTCGGTGATGTCCGGCGCAACGGTCAGGCCCGAGCCACCGACGTGGTTCCAGGCCACGACCTTGGCCGGCACCTTGCTGCCATAGCGGGCCCAGACCGTCATCGGTGACAGCAGGTGAATCACGTTGACCTGCCCGGAGATGAACGCTTCGATCACCTGCGCCCAGCTGCGCAGCAGTACCGGACGCTCGGCCTTGATGCCTTCGGCCTCGAACAGGCCATTGTTGTGCGCCACCAGCAAGGGCGTGGCGTCGGTGATCGGCAGGTAGCCGATGCGTACCGGCGCGTCCGGCTCGGCGGCAGCGCGCGCCTGCAGGCTCGACAGCATCGGCAAGGCGCCGGCGGCGGTGAGCATGGCGCTGAGCTTGATGAAATCGCGACGCGACGTGGAAGAGCAGCAATCATCCATGCACATGGGCAGGCTCCGACGACAGGGGGGAAGAAGATGTTGAGGTGGGGCGGCTCGCCTGCCGTAGGGTTTTCAGAATCTCGATGCGCAGCGCGCCCAGCTCCTCGACCCGCTGCGCGCGCGGCTGCGGCAGGTCGATGTGCCATTGCCCGAGGGTGCGCGCCGGGTGGTTGCCCAGTAGCAGCACGCGATCGGACAACAGCAGGGCTTCGTCGATATCGTGGGTGATCAGCACCGCCGCGGTGTTGTGGGTGGCGATCAGTTGCAGCAGCAGTTGCTGCATGTCCGCGCGGGTCACTTCATCGAGTGCGCCGAAGGGTTCGTCCAGCAGCAGCACTTCGGGCTGGCGCGCCAGGCAACGGGCCAGTGCCGTGCGCTGGGCCATGCCGCCCGACAGCTGCGCCGGGTACTGGCTGCGCGCATGGTTCAGGCCCACTGCCTCGATGGCGTGGTCGATCCGGGCACGACGCTCGGCCGCCGCCAGCGCAGGCTGACGGGCGAAGTCGAGGCCAAAGGCAACGTTCTTTTCAAGGCTCAGCCAGGGCAGCAGGCTTGGATCCTGGAAGGCAACGGCCAGACGCGGGTGCGGCCCCTGCAGGGGCTCGCCGTGCAGGGACACCGCACCGCCACCAGGCTGCTGCAGACCGGCCAGCACGCGGAGCAGGCTGGACTTGCCGACACCGCTGGGGCCGAGGATGGTCACCACTTCGCCCGGCGACAGCTTGAGGTCGAACTGTTCCAGCACCGCCTGCCAGCCGCCCTCGCGGGGGTAGCCCAGGCTGATGGCGCGGGCTTCGAGCAACACGTCGGTCATACGTTCGCCGCCTGGCGTTGCAGTTCGGCGCGCAGTTGCACCAGGCTCGGCGTGACGATCGGCACGAAGGCCGACTCGCGCCAACGCCGGGCGAAGCCTTCGCCATAGGCAGTGAGATAAGCCTTGCCGCCGCTGGCCTGAAGCTCCATCTGCACCGCATCGGCGGCGCTTTCGGCCAGGGTGATGCGCAGCTTGAACAGTGCCGCGGGCTGGTTGAGGAAACGCCCGTCGAGCAGACCCTGCTTGAGCTCGCCGACGGTATTCTCCAGACGCTCGCGCAACACCTGTTCCGCTTCGGCGAGGAACGAACCGCGCCCTTGCAGGTGTTCGCGCACTTCATCCAGGGCGCGACGGGTCAGGCCGATGGACATGCCGCACTGCAGCGCCAGGAATGCCGGCCGCACCCGAGGCAGGAACTCGCGGGCGTTCTCGTGCAGCAGCCAGGTCCGGTCCAGAGCGACCTGGTGGAACGCCAGCGCGGCGGTGCTGCTCGACTGCAGGCCCATCAGTTGCAGGTCGTCGGAACGCTCAAGGCCCTGACTGCTGGACGGGATCGCCATCACGAAAGGTGCCTGGCCCGCTTCAGCCTCGATCGCCGCCGCTACCACGAAGCCACTCTTGCGCAGGTTGGTCACCCAGTGCAGGCGGCCTTCAAGGGTCCAGCCCTCGCCCTCGGTACGCGCCTGCACTTGCAGGGCCTCGATACCGGAGAGGAACTTCATGGCATTGGACAAGCCAGTGGCGCCGGCCAGTTCGCCGGTCAGCAGGTCTGGCAGCAACCGCTCGCGCAAGGCCTGGTTGGGGCTGTGCAGCAGGTATTCGATGAAGGCCCGCTGTCCCCAGCAGACGAAGGCCGAGGCCAGCGAGCGGCTGGCGATGGCGGCGATGGCCTCTACGGCGTCGGTGACGTCACCGCCCGAGCCGCCAAGTGCCGGATCGACGCCAACCCGCAGCAACTGCGACTCGGCGATATGGGCCAGCACCAGGTGCGGGTCGCACTGGCCCTGGTCGATTGCCTCGGCATTGGCATCCAGCCATTGTCGAAATGCAGAATCAAGCATGTCCCTACTCCTTTGAAAACGCCGGCGCGCCGGCACCAGGCGTGGATTACGCCGAAGGCTGCCAGCGGTACTTGCTCAACTCGTCGTTGAGCGGCGTCTGGGCGAACACATTAGCAAAGTTGCACAGGGTTGCGAGACTCACGCCCAGAATCACTTCCAGAGCATTGCCTTCGCTGAAACCTGCATCGCGGAAGGCCTGATAGGTGGCATCGCTGACATTGCCGCGGGTGGCGATCACTTCACGGGCGAACTCGGCCAGGGTTTCGTAGCGCGCATCAGGCAGCTCGCCACGCGCACGCAGGGCATCGACCACCTCCTGCGGCAGCTTGGCCTTGTTCAGGGCCACTGCGGTGTGGCCGGCAACGCAGAAGTCGCAACCGTGCTGGGTGGCGGCGATCAGTTGCACCACTTCGCGCTCGGCCAGGGTCAGTTCGGACTTGCCGTTGAGGGCCGAAACCGTGACGTAGGTTTCCAGGGCCGCCGGGGCGTTGGCGAGAATGCCCAGCAGGTTGGGGATGAAGCCGGAATTCTTCTGGGCGTTTTCAAGGAAGGGACGTGCCGCTTCCGGGGCGCTCTGCAGAGTGTGTAGAGTAATGCGCGAGGACATGGAGTAGTCTCCTTTGATGTGTGTCCATACAGTCTGTTGGTTATAAGAAATAGCATCCATATTCATCAGTCGCCTTTCCTTGCTCCTGAGTCTTTGCATTAGATGATTTCGTCCTGCCACCTTGTCGATTGGTTATTAGAGGGCCTGGAGCTCGACGCCAGCCTCTTTCACGTCGGCCGCTACTGCGGCGGCTGGCACGCCAGCACCCAGGGCATGGGCCGGGCCAGCTTCCACCTGGTGGTTCAGGGGCACTGCTGGCTGCACATCGACGGGCAACCGGAGCCGATCCGCCTGGATAGCGGTGATGCGGTGTTTCTGCTGCGCGACCTGGCCTACAGGCTCTCCAGCGACGCCGACCCCGTCGATGCCTGCGCCCAGCCGCGGCGCACCATGCAGGCGCTGGACCTCGAAGCAGGGGATGGCGTGGGCCTGGTGTGCGGGTTCTTCCAGTTCCAGTCGGGGCTGTCGTCGCTGATTGTCGAAGGGCTGGCCGACTGGATCCTGTTGCGGGCCAACGATCCGGCCGGCAGCGCCGCGCGAGCGCTGTTCGAGCTGATCCTGGAAGAGTGCCGCCGCCAGCCGACACCGTCGCAGACGTTGCTCGAACGCCTGACCCACCTGCTGTTCCTCTATGTGCTGCGCCAGCAGGCAAATGGCGGCCAATCGCTGGGCGGGCTGATCGCCCTCGCCCGCCAGCCGTCCTTTGCCGGCCTGCTCGAACGCCTGATCGAAGACCCGGGCCAGAGCTGGTCGCTGGAGAGCATGGCGGCCTGCACCGGGCTTTCGCGTTCGGCGTTCTTCAAGCGTTTCAACGAACTCGCCGGGCAGTCGCCGGGCCAGGTGCTGCTGGCCTTGCGCATGCGCCATGCCTGCCAGTTGCTGCGCGCAGGCAATACCGTGGAACAGGTCGGCGCCCAGGCGGGCTATCAATCCGTGGCGGCCTTCACCCGAGCATTCGCAAAAGCGATCGGCATGCAACCGGGTGCCTACCGCAAGCAACACGAACTCAAGCGCTGATTTCGACATAGCGCGACCTTGCGCATACGACGTTGGTCGCATGCGCAACTAATGCCGTTCACCTCCATTTAGCTACATTTAGTCGAAATTTTCGTGAAAACTCTCGCAAATACGCTGCTAGGTGCCTGCGACAATCCGTCACCCACTAAAATGTACTAACTTGTTAATTAGCTTGCTAAGGGCTTAGACTTCACGCATTCCACCTGCGAGATCCCTGGCATGAACGACACACCCCGCGCTTCTGGCGCCTCCACATTCCTCCTGGTCGGGTTGGGCGTGATCATCGCCCTGCTCGGTCTGCTCCTGGCCGCAGGCGGCGTCAAGCTGGTCGGCCTGGGCGGTTCCTGGTACTTCTTGATCGGCGGCCTGGCGATGGCCATCGCCGGCCTGCTCATCGCCCGTCGCAAGCCTGCCGGCGCATGGCTCTACGCCGTGTTCCTGCTCGGCACCGTTATCTGGGCACTGGCCGATGCAGGCCTGGTGTTCTGGCCGCTGTTCTCGCGACTGTTCATGTTCGGCGCCATCGGCCTGGTGGTCGCGCTGGTCTATCCCCTGTTGGTGCGTGCCAACGGCGGCAGTAGCGGCCGACGCGCCTATGCTTTGGCTGCAGCACTGGCAGTGGTACTGGCCATCGCCGCAGGCAACATGTTCGTCGCTCACCCCAGCGTCGCACCGACCGGCAACGGCCCTGGCCTGACCGCCGTGGAACCGGGCAAAGAGCAGAAGGACTGGGCGCACTACGGCAACACCGAAGGCGGCAGCCGCTTCGCCGCGCTGGACCAGATCAACCGCGCCAACGTCGACAAGCTCAAGGTGGCCTGGACCTACCACACCGGTGATGTCGCGATCAGCGACGGCAATGGCGCCGAAGACCAGCTCACCCCGCTGCAGGTCGGCGACAAGGTGTTCATCTGCACCCCGCACAACAACCTGATCGCCCTGGATGCCGACACCGGCAAGGAGCTCTGGAAAAACGCCATCAACGCGCAATCCAAGGTCTGGCAGCGCTGCCGTGGCCTGGCCTACTTCGATGCCACCGCGCCAATCGTCCAGCCGACCCAACCGCACAGTTCGCCGATCACCGTTGCCGCGCTGCCGGCGGGCGCCAACTGCCAGCGCCGCTTGCTGACCAACACCATCGACGGTCGCCTGATCGCGGTGGATGCCGACACCGGCGCCTTCTGCGAAGGCTTCGGCAACAACGGCCAGGTCGATCTGAAGGCCGGCCTGGGTGACGTCCCGGATTCCTACTACCAGCTTTCCTCGGCGCCACTGATGGCTGGCACCACTGTGGTGGTCGGCGGGCGGGTCGCCGACAACGTCCAGACCGACATGCCCGGCGGCGTACTGCGCGGCTTCGATGTGATGACCGGGCAGATGCGCTGGGCCTTCGATCCGGGCAATCCGCAGGACCGCAACGCCCCCGCCGACGGTAGCACCTACGTGCGCAGCACCCCCAACAGCTGGGCGCCGATGTCGTACGATCCGGCGATGAACACGGTGTTCCTGCCGATGGGCTCCTCCTCCACCGACATCTACGGCGTGGAGCGCAGCAAGCTCGACCACACCTACGGTGCCTCGGTGCTGGCCCTGGACGCCACCACCGGCAACCAGAAGTGGGTCTACCAGACCGTGCACAACGATCTCTGGGACTTCGACCTGCCGATGCAGCCAAGCCTGATCGACTTCACCAAGGACGACGGCAGCACGGTGCCGGCAGTCGTGATCGGCACCAAGGCCGGGCAGATCTACGTGCTCGACCGCGCCACCGGTACACCGCTGACCCAGGTCGATGAAGTACCGGTCAAGCCGAGCAACATCCCCAACGAGCCCTACTCGCCGACCCAGCCCAAATCCGTCGGCATGCCGCAGATCGGCGCGCAGACCCTGACCGAGTCGGACATGTGGGGTGCCACCCCGTACGATCAACTGCTGTGCCGCATCGACTTCAAGAAGATGCGCTACGACGGCCTGTACACCGCCCCCGGCACTGACCTGTCGCTGAGCTTCCCCGGCTCGCTGGGCGGCATGAACTGGGGCAGCCTTTCGACTGATCCGGTGCACGGCTTCATTTTCGTCAACGACATGCGCCTGGGCCTGTGGATCCAGATGATCCCTTCGCAGAACAGTGGCCAGGCAGCCTCCGGTGGCGAGGCGCTGAACACTGGCATGGGTGCCGTGCCGCTCAAGGGCACGCCTTACGCGGTGAACAAGAACCGCTTCCTGTCGGTGGCCGGCATCCCCTGCCAGGCGCCGCCGTTCGGTACCCTCACCGCGATCGACATGAAGACCCGGCAGATCGCCTGGCAGGTGCCGGTCGGCACCGTCGAGGACACCGGCCCCCTGGGTATCCGCATGCACCTGCCGATCAAGATCGGCCTGCCGACGCTGGGCGGCACCCTGTCCACCCAAGGCGGCCTGGTGTTCATCGCCGGCACCCAGGATTTCTACCTGCGTGCCTACGACAGCAGCAACGGCAACGAGATCTGGAAGGCGCGCCTGCCGGTCGGCAGCCAGGGCGGGCCGATGACCTACGTATCGCCCAAGACCGGCAAGCAGTACGTGGTGATCACCGCCGGTGGCGCGCGACAGTCGACTGACCGTGGCGACTATGTGATTTCGTACGCCTTGCCATAGACCGCGTTGCTCCCTTCGCGTGCAAGTCGCTGCGGCCTGCACGCGAAGGGGCCCTCACAGACCATCCGAGACCCTGCAATGTCCCCCGCTTTTCGCTTGACCCCTCTTGTCTTCGCCCTGACCAGCACCGCTTCGCTCGCCGCCGACAACACCCTGACCGGTGACTGGGGCGGCCTGCGCCAGCAACTGGAAGAAGACGGCATCCACATCACCGGCGACTACAGCGGCGAGACCGCCTACAACGCCCACGGTGGCCTGCACCGCTCGGCGCGTTACTCGCAGAACCTCAAGTTCGGCGTGCAGTTCGACCTGTCGAAACTGTATGGCCTGGACAACGGCGGCAAGGTCCAGCTCACCGTCAACGACCGTCGTGGCAACAGCGCCTCTGAAGACCTGGTCGGCAACCGTCTGCCGATCCAGGAGAACTACGGCGGCCTGTATACCCGCCTCACCGAACTGAGCTACGAGCGCAGCCTGTTCACTCCGGCCTTGAACCTCAAGCTCGGCTACATGGCGATGGGCAACGACCTCGGCGGCCTGGACAGCGGCATCCTGTGCAATTTCATGAATGCCGGCTTCTGCGGCCACCCGCTGAACATGTCTGGTGGCAGCGGCTGGACCAACTACCCCAACGCGCACCTCGGCGCCCGGGTCAAATACGATCTCTCGCCCTCCTGGCAACTGCGCGTGGCGGCCTTCAACGTCGATCCGCAGAGCAACGGCAACTCCAGCCGCGCCTGGCACCTGGGGCCCAAGCACAGCACCGGCACCGTGGTGCCTGTGGAGCTGGTCTACAAGGTGCAGGGCGAACGGCCGGGCGAGTACAAGCTGGGCTACTACTACGACAGCTCCAACGTGAAGCGTATCGGCAGCGACCAGGACGTGGCCGGACGCAGTGGTCATTACCTGCTGGTCGACCAGGCGTTGTGGAACGACCCAGCCTCTGTGGGTCGCAGCCTGCATGCGTTCGGCCAATATTCAGCGTCGAGCAAGGCCGCCTCGCCCTTCACTCGCTGGTATGGCGCCGGCGTGGTGCTGTACAAGCCCTTCGAAGGACGACCGCGCGACACCCTGGCGCTGGGCTACGGGCGGGCGGTGCCGAATCCGCGCAGCCGTCAGTTGCTGGAAACCACCGCGCTGGATGCCGGGCGTGACTTCCCCGGCCTGGACAGCGCCGAGCAACTGATCGAACTCAGCTATGGCTACCAGGCCACGCCGTGGCTGAACCTGCGCCCGGATGTGCAGTACATCATCGAGCCGGGCGCCTTCTCCGGCGAAGCGATCGACAACGCGCTGGTCGTCGGGCTGCAGGTCAAGGCGACGTTCTGACCGGCAAGATCCGCTTCTGCAGGGTCCTGCGCATTCATGATGGGCCGCTATGCAAGGCGGGCGGAACGTGGCATATATCCTGGCATCCCCCCCAGGAGAACTTTCCCATGCTCGGCGTAACCGACTACGGCGCCTTCGTCATCGCCTTCATCGTCCTCCTGGCCATTCCCGGCCCCGGCAACTTCGCCCTGATCACCGCCACCGGCAAAGGCGGGATCAAGGGCGGGTTGGCGGCGACCCTCGGGGTGATCCTCGGCGACCAGGTGCTGATGTGGCTGGCCGTTGCAGGCGTCGCCACCCTGCTCGCCGCCTACCCGGCCGCCTTCCACGTCGTGCAGTGGGCTGGCGCCGCCTACCTGGCCTGGCTCGGCCTGCGCATGGTGCTGAGCAAGCCCGGCACTGGGCCGCGTGAAAGCCGCATGGACAGCGGTCACTACCTGCGCCAGACCATGATGATCACCCTGCTCAACCCCAAGGCGATCATGTTCTACATGGCCTTCTTCCCGCTGTTCATCGATCCGGTACAGCATCAGGGCTTCATCACTTTCGCCTTCATGGCGGTGACGGTCGCCGGGCTGACCCTTCTCTACGGCCTGTTCGCGGTGCTGCTGACCCACCACCTGGCCGAGCGCATGCGCGCCAATCCGCGGATATCCAACCTGCTCGAGCGGCTGGCCGGTGCTTGTCTGGTCGGGTTTGGCATCAAGCTGGCGGCGATGCGCTGAGACTCAGGCACCACCAAGCAGGTCGTGGGCATCGAGCAGCCGGAAGGCCACTTCCGGATTGCGCTCCAGGCCTTTGCGAATAGCGGCCGGGATCGACTGGCGGGTCTTGCGGCACAGCCCCGGCTGGTCGTCCAGCTCGATGACGAAGCCGCGCATGGTACGCACCTCGTTGTAGCCTGGTGCGATATGCACGCGAATGCCCAATTGCTCGTAGAGGCGTGACTGCAGGCGCTGCAGGTCTTCCAGGCTCTGGAGGTTTTCCAGGCGTTCGAGCAGGCGCTTCTCCTCCTGGCGGTTGAGCAGAAGAATGCGTTGGGCCTGGGGTGGGTGCGCGTGCAACTGCTCGCGCCCGCAATCACAGGCGCCGGGAGGGCAAGGCTGGCGCAAGGCAGGTGTGCTGGACATGGGCCAAGCATAGCGCTTTCAAATGAAAGTTCGCCCCCCCCTGGAAATCGTCGCTAGAGACTGACCCCCAGTACCTTGCGCAGCTGCTCGCTACGGACATCATCCGCCGCACTTACCAGGGCGAAGTTGTAGTCACCATGGGACCAGTAGCGCGCCTCGAGCTGCCCATCGACCCGCTGCCCGCTGGGCATCTGGTCGTAGCGCCCGCCTGGGGAGCGCATGAACAGGCTGATGCGTTCGCCTTTTTTGTCCTGGAACACCAACAATGCCGCCGGGCCGTCCTCGTTGGCCAGCAGGCGTGCGCCCACCGGCTGGAAGCCGTATCCGCTGAGATCCGGCACCTGGCCGACCCGGTTGAAATGCCGCCCCAGCCACGACTGCAACTGCGCAGGGTCATCGGCCTGGACATCGAGGGCCGTGGCATCGGCGAACAGCTTGTGTGCCTGCACCGCGTCGGCCATCGGCAAATCGCCTGCCAGCATCGTCGATTCACGTGCCTGCCAGCCCCCTAGCCCACCAAGCCCCAACGCCAGCAGCAGGACAGCGGCCGACGCGAAGCGCTGCTGGCGACGCTGACGCACCCGTCGTCGCAGGTGGGCGAGTTCCAGTTGCGGGTTGTGGGGCATGTCGTTGAAACCGGCAAGCGCCGCGCGCAGGCGCCGGGCATCGCTGCGCCAGGCCTCGATCCGCGCGGCCTGCTCAGGATTGGCCGCAAGCCAGGCCTCGACCTCGGCCCGGCGTACAGGCTCCAGTTGGTCGTCGACAAAGGCGTGCAGCTCTTGCTCGGTGGGGATCAGGCGAGTCATTTCAGTCTCCGCAAGGCCGGGGACGATGGCTTGCCCTCGGTCAGTTCACGCAACGCGGCACGGGCGCGCGACAAGCGCGACATGACGGTGCCGATCGGTATATCCAGGGCCTGGGCGACTTCCTTGTAGCTCAAGCCCTCGACGCTGACCAGCAGCAACAGCGCGCGCTGTTCGCTGGGCAGGCGGGCGAAGGCCTGCAGGTCGGCCTGGGCCAGCACGATGCTCTCGGTCTCGTAGCCCAGCGGCTCCTCGGCCTGCCCGCCACGACCGAACCAGTTCAGCCAGCGCGAGTGCAGGCGATCGCGGCGCTTGCCGTCGAGGAACAGCCGATAGAGGATGGTGAACAACCATGCACGCCGGTTCTGTTCCTCTCGCTGTTGACCGCTGCGGGTGAGCGCCCGCTCGACGGTGGCCTGGACCAGGTCGTCGGCACTGCCGCTTTCGCGGGTCAGCCACAGGGCGAAGCGCCGCAGGCTTTGCAGCAGTTCGCGCCATTGTTGTTCATCCAGGTCATGCATGGTCAGGCCCCGGCCCCATGGGCTGTCAGTGTAATGGGCAGACGGGGCGCGACGAAATCTATTCCCGTCGAGGGAATAAATTTTTCGCTCCCACGTCATACCGGCTCATTCACTGACTCGGAACGTCACCATGAACACACCCCTGCACGGCCCTGCCAAGGCCCTGCGCCTGGCCGCCATAGGCGCCACGGTCGTGGCGCTGGGTGCGGGCTTCGCCTATGCCGCCGGATGGATCGGCACCCCTGCCCTGACGCCACAGCGCATCATCGACACCTTCGAAGCCCAGGCCGGCCACCATCCCGGCTACCGCAAGAACCACGCCAAGGGCCTGTGCGTCAGCGGCTACTTCGAAAGCAGCGGCCAGGCGCAGGCGCTGTCGAGTGCGCGGGTATTCAGCCAGGCACGGGTGCCGGTGATCGGCCGCTTCGCCATCGGCGGTGCCAACCCCTACAGCCCCGACGCCGGCGTACCGACCCGCAGCCTGGCGGTCCAGCTGAGTACCGACGACGGCCAGGTCTGGCGTACCGGCATGAACAATCCACCCGTGTTGGCGGTAAGCACCCCGCAAGGTTTCTATGAACTGGTCGTGGCCAGCGGCCCGAGCCCGGCCACCGGCAAACCGGACCCGGCCAAGCTGCAGGCGTTCTTCGCCGCCCACCCGGAGAGCGCAGCCTTTCGCCAGTGGGCCGCCAGCGCCAAGCCCAGCGACAGCTTCGCCAACACCGACTACAACAGCATCAACGCCTTTCGCCTGATCGATGCCAGCGGCAAGGCGCAAGCCGTGCGCTGGCGCATGGTCGCGCAAACACCCTTTGCCCCTCTGCCCGCCCAGGTCGAGGACAACCTGTACCTGCAACACGACCTGCAACAACGCCTGAGCCAGGCGCCGTTGCGCTGGACACTGCGCCTGACCCTCGCCGAACCCGGCGACGCCATCGACGACCCGGCCAGCCAATGGCCCGACTCGCGCCGCAGCATCGATGCCGGCACCCTGGTGATCGACCACGTCGATGCACCTGAACAAGGCGCCTGCCGCGACCTCAACTTCGACCCGCTGATTCTGCCCAGCGGCATCGAAGCCTCCGCCGATCCGATCCTGGCCGCGCGCTCGGCCGCCTACTCGGAATCGTTCAACCGCCGTAGCCGTGAAAGCCTCGGCGCAGGAGCCCGCCCATGAAACCGTCCGCCTTCCACCCCCTGGCCCGCCTGGTGCACTGGCTCATGGCGATACTGATCCTGGCGATGCTGTTCATCGGCGTGAGCATGGTCGGCGACCTGTCGCCACGTCACCCCTGGCTGGTGGAGCTGCACAAGGCTACGGGCCTGGCGCTGCTGGCACTGGTGGTGCTGCGCATCATCCTGCGCCTGACCCTGCCGCACCCGCCACTGCCCGCCGACCTGCCACCGCTGCAGCGTTTCGCTGCAGGCGCCTCGCACCTGGCGCTGTACGGGCTGATGCTGGCCATGCCGTTGCTCGGCTGGGCGATGCTCTCGGCCGGCGGCTACCCACGGCCCTTGCAACTGCCGGCGATCATGCCTCACGACCTGCAGTTGTATGCCGTGCTGCGCCAAGCGCACGGCTGGGCGGGCTACCTGCTGTTCGTCACCATCCTGGCCCACCTCGGCGCAGCGCTGTTCCATGCACTCGTGCGTCGCGATGGCGTGTTGCGTAGCATGTGGCCAGGGCCCTTGCGCCGCGGCGACTGAAAAACGCCTGCAGGCGGAATGGGGCCGATACCTTTCCGCCTGCCATGGATGTTTCAATGACCACCGCGAAGGACACTGCATCTCCCACCCCGCCCCAAGCCCCCGCCCTGGACCTGCGCCCGCTGCTGCTGGTGAACATGGCCTGCACCATGTCGATGATGGCGTTCGTCGCCTTGATCGGCCCCATCGCCCGCCTGCTGGGGATGGCCACCTGGCAAGCCGGTGCGGCGGTCACCGTGGCAGGCGTGGTCTGGGTCATTCTTGCACGCCCATGGGGCCGGGCCGCCGACCGCCTGGGCCGGCGACGCATCCTGCTGATGGGCAGTGCCGGCTTCACCGTCGCCTATTGGCTGCTGTGCCTGTTCATCGATGGCGCCTTGCGCTGGCTGCCGGGCGCGACCCTGGCCTTTCTCGGCCTGATGCTGACCCGCGGCCTGATCGGCGCCTTCTATGCCGCGCTGCCGGTGGGCGGCAATGCACTGATCGCCGACCATGTCGAGCCCGAGCGCCGCGCCCGCGCCATGGCCTTGCTCGGCGCAGCCAATGCCGTAGGGCTGGTGCTCGGCCCGGCACTGGCCGCGTTGCTGGCTCGCCATAGCCTGAGCGCCCCGTTCTTCATCATGTCGCTGCTGCCGGCCAGCGCATTCCTCGTGCTGCTGTTCAAGCTCAAGCCTCAGCCGCTGCCCCACAACCACGCGCCAAGCCCTGTGCGCCTGGGTGACCCGCGCCTGCGCCGACCGTTGATCGTGGCCTTCAGCGCCATGCTCAGCGTGACCGTGTCGCAGATCACCGTGGGCTTTTTCGCCCTTGATCGCTTGCAACTGAACAGTGCCGATGCCGCCCAGGCCGCAGGCATCGCCCTGACCGCCGTGGGCGTGGCGCTGATTGGCTCGCAGTTTCTGCTGCGCCAGTTGGAGTGGCCACCGCTGAAGATGATCCGCGTGGGCGCCAGCATCAGCGCGCTGGGCTTTGCCGCCGGGGCCTTGGCCACCACTGCTCCGGCATTGTGGGCGTGCTTCTTCGTCGCCGCTGCCGGCATGGGTTTCGTCTTCCCTGCCTTCTCGGCGCTGGCCGCCAATGCCATGCAAGCCAGCGAACAAGGGGCCACCGCGGGGTCGATCAGCGCTGCTCAAGGCATGGGAGCGGTGATCGGGCCGCTGGCCGGGACGCTGGTCTACGCCGTCGATCCGCGCCTGCCGTTCGTGGCCGTGGCCGTGCTGTTGCTGCTGGTCGGGCTGTGGCCTGCCCCCGCCGTCCAGCGCACCTGACAAGCACAGCGCGTTGCCGGTCAGAGTGTGTTTTAATGCGCTGCCCATTATTTTTGACACCTCTGATCACTCACTACTCAAGGCGGCTATGGACACGGGGACACGACTCAAACTGGTGCGTGAACGCAACAACCTCTCCCAGCGGGAGCTGGCCCGCCGCAGCGGCCTGACCAACTCGACGATTTCGCAGATCGAGCAGAACCGCGTCAGCCCCTCGGTCAGTTCCCTGAAAAAACTCCTCGAAGGCATCCCCATGAGCCTCGCCGAGTTCTTCAGCTTCGATGAACCTGCACGCGAAGAGCGCTACGTGTTCCGCGGCAGCGAGCAACCTGACCTGGGTCGCAACGGGCTGCGCATGCTGCTGGTCGGCGCCAGTGTCGAAGGCCGACAGATGCGCATGCTGCGCGAGCTCTACGCACCGGGTGCCGACTCGGGCGAGCCGATCGTGCATGCCGAAGGCGAGGAATGCGGGCTGGTCACCCGGGGGACGGTCGAGTTGTGGGTCGATGGCCAGGTCAGCGTGCTCAACTCGGGCGACGGCTACTACATCCCCACCACGCTGCCGCACAGCTTCAAGAACATCGGCCCGGACGAAGCAGAAATCATCAGCGCCAACACCCCGGCGAACTTCTGATCGTTCATGTCCGCCCCCAACAGCCGTGAGATCTACCAGTGCCTGCGTGACGCCGCCCTCGGCGTCCAGGCGCTGGACGTGCACGAGCACCTGAGCGACGGGCGGGTCAGGGTACAGATCGGCCACTGGCAACTGATCCTGACCCTCGACGACGAAGGCCTCGCCCATTGCAGCGAATGCCGCGCCCCCGATGGCCGCGAGGCCGAGCGCGGCCACTGGCAGCGCTATGGCACCGACCCGGTCGAGCTGCTCAGCGTCTGGGAACGCACGCAACTGGAGCGGCTGTTAGGTTAATGCTTCTTCGATGAAGTCCAAGCGGTCCTGACCGAAGAACATCTGCCCGCCGACAAAACAGATCGGCGCGCCGAACACGCCCCGCTCGACCGCCTCCTGGGTCACCTGCTTGAGCCGCTCCTTGACCTCGACGTCGGCCGCCAGGGCACGAAACGCCTCGGGGTCCATGCCTGCTTCGCGCAGCGTCGCATCGAGCACCTCAGGTTCCGACAGATTGCGCTGTTGCACCCAAAGCCCGTCGAACAACGCCTTGAGCAAGGGTTCGAGGCGCTCGGGCGAACGCATCTGCGTGCCGAGCACGCCCCGCATCAGGTTCAGGGTATTGACCGGAAACCCGGGCGGGAGGCTGAACGGCACGCCATAACGGGCAGCGAAGCGTTTCAGGTCACCGATCATGTAGCGCCCCTTGGCCGGTATCGTCGCCGGCGAGGCATTGCCGGTGGCCTGGAACACGCCGCCCAGCAGCATTGGCCGCAGCGCCAGGGTGGCGCCTCGGCGGGCACACAGGGCGGGCAACTGGGTCCAAGCCAGGTAGCTGGCCGGACTGCCCAGATCAAAGTAGAACTCGACGCACTTGCTCATGCAGCACTCCTTGTGGCGGAAGGTGGTTGGGCACAGCGAATCACCAGCGTTCGATCCAGGGGCGCAAGTCAAGTTCGAAGGTCCAGGCGTCCCGGGGCTGGGTATGCAGGTACCAGTAGCTGTCGGCGATATGCGCCGGGTCAAGGATGCCATCCTGGTCCTTCAGGGCGTAGCGCTCAGGGAAGGTATCGCGAATGAACGCCGTGTCGATGGCGCCGTCGACCACCACGTGCGCCACGTGGATGTTTCGCGGCCCCAGCTCGCGCGCCATGCTCTGGGCCAGGGCGCGCAAGGCGTGCTTGGCACCGGCGAAGGCAGCAAAACCGGCGGCGCCGCGGGTGCCGGCAGTGGCGCCGGTGAAGATCAGGGTGCCGCGTTCGCGGGTGACCATGCGCCGCGCCACTGCCTGAGAAGTGAGAAAGCCGGCGAAGCAGGCCATTTCCCAGATCTTGAAGTATTTGCGCGGCGTTTCGTCGAGGATGCTGCAGGGCACGTTGGCGCCGATGTTGAACACGAAGGCCTCGATCGGGGCGATATCACGCTCGATGGTTTCGATCAGCTCGGCCACCGCCTCTTCCTTGCGTGCATCGGAGCCGAAACCGTAGGCCTGACCGCCAGCCGCACGGATCTCGTCCACCAGTGGTTGCAGCTTGTCAGCGTCGCGACGGGTCACACAGGCGATATAACCTTCGCGGGCAAAACGCTTGGCGATCTCGCCGCCGGTGGCATCACCCGCCCCTATCACCAGGACCGCTTTTCGTTGTTCTGTCATCGGCACCTCAATTGATGAACGATCATTTAGTAAACGAACGCTATGCTATGATCGCTGCACCGTCAAGCCAGCACACCGAGGGTCGCGGATGCGCTACTCCACCGATCACAAGCAACAGACTCGCGAGAAGCTGCTGGCCAGCAGCGGCGTCCTGGCCAAGCGTGGTGGTTTCGCCAGTACCGGCGTCGCCGAGTTGATGAAGGCCATCGGCCTTACCGGTGGCGCCTTCTACAATCACTTCCCGTCCAAGGATGACCTGTTCAGCGAGGTGGTGCGACGCGAGCTGTGCAATAGCCCGTTCGCTCGCCTGGCCAGCCAGGGCGCCGACCGCGAACGCCTGCGCCGCTGCCTGAAGCAGTACCTGAGCCTGGCCCACCTGCACAATCCCGAAGGTGGCTGCCCGCTGCCGCCGCTGGGGGTCGAGATCGCTCGCGCCGAGCGACCGGTGCGTGAACAGGCCGAACACTGGCTGCTCGAACTGCAGGCCGCGTGGAGTGAAACGCTTGGGGACGAGCGCAGGGCCTGGGCGTTGATCAGCCAGTGCGTCGGTGCTCTGGTGGTCGGGCGTATGTTGGCCAGCGAGGAAGTACAGCAGCAAGTGCTGGACGCCAGCCGCGACGTGGTCGAGCAGGCGCTGGAGGAGGATTGAAAGCCGGGGCAGACCGTAGAGGCCTGCCCCGGTTTTTTTCAGAGGAAGGTGAACACCGTCTCGGCCGGCAGCCGCGACTTGCTCAGGCCGGCATTGAAGTCATCTTCGCTGCGGTACCCCAGGCTCAGCAGCACGACACTGGTGAAGCCACGCTCGCGCAGGCCCAGCTCGGCGTCCAGCGCCTTGCTGTCGAAGCCCTCGATCGGGGTCGCATCGAGCCCGTGGGCGGCAGCGCCCAGCAAAGCGGTGCCCAGGGCCAGGTAGGTCTGCTTTTCCATCCAGTGCTGCGCATCCTTGAGGTCGTAGCGATGCAGGTTCACATAGCCACGGCGCGTCGTGTCCTGGCCGGCACGGGCCTGATCATCGCGAAAACGGCCGTCGGCCGCTTCCTGGTCAAGCACGGCGTGCAGGTGCGCCTCGGTCATTTCGGTGCGGGTGGCGAACACGATCACGTGCGAGGCGTTGAGAATCTTGGGTGTGTTGTAGGCGAAGGCTTCAGTGGCCTTGGCCAGGCGTGCCTTGCCTTCGGCGCTGTCGGCGACGACGAAGTGCCAGGGCTGCGAGTTGACCGAGGACGGGCTATGACGCAATTGCTCGAGCAGTGCATCGACGGTGGCCTGCGGGATCTTGCGGCTGGCGTCGTAGGCCTTGGTGGTGTAGCGGCGCTTGGCCAGGGTGACGGTATCCATCGGAACTGCTCCTGTCAGGGAAGGTGATGGCGCGTATCTTATCTTTCCCACAGGAAAGAAAAACCAGCACAATGCAGCAAAACTTTCATTCCAGGAGTGAAAATGCTGCGCCTTGACGATCTACACCTGTTCATTCGCTCCAGCGCCTTGGGCAGCTTCACCGCCGCCGCCCTGGAAGCCGACCTGCTACCGGGCCAGGTCGCAGCAGCGATCAAGCGCCTGGAGCGAGAGCTGGACGTGCGTCTGTTTGCCCGCACCACCCGTAGCCTGCGCCTGACCGCCGAGGGCGAACTGTACCTGCCCACCGCCCACAGTGTGCTGGAGACCCTGCGTCACGGGCGTGAGAGCCTGCATGGCGATCACAGTGAACTGCGTGGTGTACTGCAGGTGTCGGCGCCTTCGGATGTCGGACGCAACCTGGTGCTGCCCTGGCTCACCGAGTTTCGCCGCGAACACTCGGGCTTGAGCCTGCGCTTCTTTCTCTCCGACGAACTCGCCGACCTGTACCGCGACCCAGTGGATGTCGGCATCCGCTATGGCATCGACGACGCTGCCAACTACATCTCGCTGCCACTGGCGCCGTGGAACCGCAGGGTACTGGTCGCCGCCCCCGCCTACCTCGCCCGCCGCGGCCGCCCGCGCACCCCGCAAGACCTGCAACAGCACGATTGCCTGCTGTACCTGCAGCAGTCGCGGGTCTTCGACCGCTGGCAACTGGGTGAGCAGACGGTGCAGGTCAGCGGGCCGCTGTTCTGCGATGACGCCGATGTGGTACGGCGCTGGGCACTGGCCGGCGAAGGCATCGCCTTCAAGTCATGGCTGGATGTGCACGCCAATGTCGCGGCCGGCGAACTCGAGGTGCTGATGCCGGATTTCCCCGGCGACCTGCGCCCCCTGATCCTGGTGTGCCCGCACCGCAAGCAGCTGTCGCCGGCAGTAGCGCGCTTGCATCAGTGGTTGCAGGGCAAGTTCGGGCAGTTGCAGCCCGACCCTGGTTAGTGCGCTTTGCAGGAAGACTCGGCCCTCTCGTTGGCATCCTTGCCAAGCATCAGCACGTTGCCATAGATGGCGCACAACCAGCCACCCCGCTCGTGCACCTGCTGTCGAGCGGTGTCCACCACCGCGAACATCTTGCCCACGGTCACGGTTGGAATGACATAGGCGGGAATCAGCAGCGCCAGCGTCAGCACCCAACGCACCTTCCAATTGGCGTTGGCGCTATGCACGCGCATGACGAAATAACACTGGGCATCGTCAATGACACGGCCTTGGGCGAGCACTTCCAGAACATGCTCGTCCTGGCTCGTGAAGGGCGCCGCACCAGCAGCCTCGCTCGCCGTTTGCCTGGCGCGCAAGCCCTCCAAGATCTTGCCAGCATCGCCACGGAGTACCCTGGCACTGCCTTCACGCCTGATCAGGTCTTCAAAGGTCGGATACCGATACGCGACGGGTGCGCACAGGTGATACAGCACGGAAAAAACCAGTAGGCTCAAACCGCTCAGCCAATACATGAACAAGCTGAAGGGCATTTGCTTGATATATCCCGCCAGCTTGAACCCTTCGACCGCCAGAGGTACGACACTCAGGGCCACAGTCACCAGAAGCATGAGTTTGCTGGAGGCGATCAGCGACATTATTTTCCAGTCATGGGCAAACCCCACCGTCGGCGCTCGGAAGGATAGAGCTCCGCTCGCCAGGGAGCACAAGCCGACGAACACCAGGTAGACGAACAACAGCGAGGTGCTCGTAGCGCCCATGTTCTGGACCAAGGGAATCAGTACCAAGATCGCTACCACTTGAGCGATCACCGCAGCGACGATCGTGACCAGCAACGCGCGCAGCCAATTTCCGGATGTCTTTTTCATCAGATCAACAGCTTCCTGCAAAAACACCCAGTATACCGGCTCAATGCCACTACCCAGACCATCCCATGCACATCCGTTCTAAAATCCGAAGCGCTTTTAGGCTAAGGTGAAGACTCCCTTTCGCAGGCCCCGCCCATGTCCAACTGGATCGACCTCAAGCAAGACGCCGACACCGGCATAGAGTCGGTCCGCGCGCATTTCGTCGGCCACGCCTACGACCCGCACTGGCACGACAGCTTTCTGGTCGGGGTCACCGAACAGGGTGTGCAGCAGTTCAATTGCCGCCGGGTTCGGCACCAGAGCACGCCGGGCCAGGTGTTCCTGCTGGAACCCGGTGACCTTCACGATGGCGACGCTCCCACGCGCGAAGGCTTCACCTACTCCACGCTGTACCTGGACTCGAAGTGGCTGGAAAACGAACTGCACGCACTGTTCGAACAGGCACCGGCAGGCTGCCTGCCGGCCTTCGCCGACACCCTATGCACCGACCCGCGACTGGCGGGCGCCACCTTGCGCGCCTTCCAGGTCATGCACGGCGGCGAGCTACGAATCGTGCGCCAGACCGCCATGGACGACCTGCTGGCCTGCCTGACCCGGCACCTGCACTGGCGCAAGCGCCTCGACCCCGATCCACGCCTGCCGCTGTGCGCCCAGCGAGCGCGCGACTACCTGCACGCCCATATCGACCAGGACATCGGCCTGGACGAAGTAGCGCAGGCCTGCGGCGTCGATCGCTTTCGCCTGACCCGCGCCTTCAAGGCCGCCTTCGGCTTGGCGCCGCACGCCTACCTGATCCAGTTGCGCCTGGCCCGCGCCCGGCGCCTGCTGGCTCGCGGCGACACACCCAGCGAAGTGGCCATGGCCTTGGGCTTTGCCGACCAGAGCCACCTGGGGCGCTGGTTCCGTCGTGCCTACCGGCTGACACCGGCCGACTACCGCCGACGCTGCTCAAAGCTTCCAGACTGAACCGCCCCCACGCCTGACCATGGTGTTCCGAACCACAGGAGCCTCACCATGTCGTCATCGCTGTTGCCCTTCATCCTTTTCGCCTTGGCCGCCAGCATCAGCCCCGGGCCGACCAACCTGCTGATTCTCGCCCACGGCGCGCACAACGGCTTGCGTGCCAGCCTGGCGCCGATCTTCGCGGCCTGTGCGGCGGCCGCGGCGATCGTCTGGGTGGTAGGCCTGGGGCTGGGAGAGGTGCTGCTGCGCCACCCGCTGGCGCAGCAGGTGATGAGCTGGGTGGGCGTGCTGTGGTTGAGTCGCCTGGCCTGGCAGTTGTTCCGCGCCGCTGGCGAGCCCTTGCATGCCACGGCGCGGCAGCGCTTCGGGGTCGGCAGCGCGGCATCGCTGCAACTGGTCAACCCCAAGGTCTGGCTGATGGCGGTGGCGGTGATCGGGGTGTTTGCCACGCCAGGATTGCCGGTGTGGCACCTGGCGCTGGTATTTCTGATCATCGCCCTGCCCTGCATGGGCGCCTGGGCCCTGCTCGGGATCGGCAGTGCCCGCTGGTTGCGTTCGCCCCGGCACCTGCAGCGCTTCAATCAGTTGCTGGCACTGTTGCTGCTGGTGTCGGCGTGGTCGGCTTTACTGGCGTGAAGCTCAAGGCGCGGGGGGCGCGGCCAGGGCATCGCGAAAGCGCTGGCTGCTGGCCAAGGCCAGGCCCAACCCCAGCACCGCCACCACACCACCGACCAGGCCGATATTGGCCACACCGATCTGGCTGCTGACGATGCTGCCCAGCAATGCCCCGCCACCAATACCGATGTTGTAGATCCCCGAGAACAGTGCCATGGCCACATCGGTAGCGTCGGACGCCAACTTGAGCGTCTTCGACTGCAGCGACAGGCTGAAGCTCAGGATCGCCACGCCCCAGAACATGCTCAGCACGGCGAACGCGGCGAAGTTCCCCGACAGCGGCAACAGCAGCAAGAGGCACGCGGCCAGACAACCGATCGAGCCGACCAGGAAACCGTGCGGGAAGCGATCGCTGTAACGGCTGAACAGCACCGAGCCGAGCACACCCGCCCCACCGAACAGCAACAGGATCAGGGTCGTGTGCTCACCGCTGATCTGCGCCACATGCAGGGCGAACGGTTCGATGTAGCTATAGGCGGTGAATTGTGCGGTGATCACCAGCGTGACCAGAAGATAGGTGATGACCAGGGCAGGCCTGCGGAACAGGATCGGCAGGCTGCGCAGCGAACCGGAGTTCTGGCTCGGCAGCAAGGGCAGCGACTTCATCAGGCACAGCATGGTCGCCAGCGCCACGCCCGCAATGCTGAGGAAGGTGATGCGCCAACCCAGCGCCTCGCCCACCACACGCCCGAGCGGTATGCCCAGGACCATCGCCAGGGTAGTGCCGGTGGCCAGCAACCCGAGCGCCTTGGCCTGCTTGCCAGCCGGCGCCACGCGCACCGCCAGCGACGCGGTGATCGCCCAGAACACCGCGTGCGACAAGGCGATGCCGATGCGGCTGACCAGCAGCATGGCGAAACTCTGCGCCATCCACGACAGCAAGTGGCTGACGATGAATACCAGGAACACGAACAGCAACAGGCGCCGCCGCTCGATGTTACGGGTCATCAGCATCATCGGCAGCGAAGCCAGTGCCACCACCCAGGCGTAGATGGTCAACATCAGGCCCACCTGCGCGGTGGTCATGTCGAAGCTGCGACCGATGTCGCTGAGCAGTGCCACCGGCACGAACTCGGTGGTGTTGAAGATGAACGCCGCCAGCGCCAGCGCGATCACGCTCAGCCAACTGCCGCCGCCTGCCGGTGCAGGTAGGGAATCAGGTAGGGGTCCATTCATCGAGGCCAATGCAATCTCCGCAGGCAAAGCGATAGGACGCGCCCCACGTGCCCAGGTTCGGGTCGCGGATGCACGTTTGTTATTGGTAGGAATACTCGGCATGGTACGCGTCAAGGCCAGGCCTCACAACCGCGCGCACACGGAGTACCATGACGCACTGTAGCAACATGCGGAACAAGGAGTCCGATCCGCTCATGGACAAGCAACACCCTCAGCAGCAGTGGCAACAGGCGGTCACCGCCTACGCCGAGGCCGTCAACCGCCATGTTGCGCAAGGTTGCGCACAAGGACACGACACAGCACAAGCGCCCTGCCCACCGGCCATCGATCACCTGCTCGACGCCTGGCAGCTCGCCCTGCACGCCATCAACCGACCTGGCATCGACGAGCACCAGCGTCAGTTGTTTCGCGAAGCCTGGCCGCCCGCCCATGATCCCTTGCTGCCACTGCTCCCGAGCCATGGCCAGGGTATCGCCCAGGTGCTGCTGCTCGATGACGGCCGCTTGCTGGCACGCATCGGCATGCCCCATGACAACGGCCAGGTGGTGCAGATCGACCGCAACGGGGTGACCCCGATGATCGGTGTCGAGCACTTCGGCCGCTGCCCGCGACGACGCTACTTCGCCCTGGCCAATGCGGAGGGCGTAAGGGTCACCGACGGCTGGGGCGGCCCTCAGGTCGCTCGGCTGTCCTGGCCCCATGGCCTGGAAGGCCTGCCGCCTGGCTACCCGTTCGATCCCTTCGACCTGCCACCCACCCCAACCCGCCTGCTTCCCCTGCCGGATGGCCGACGGGTACTGCTGGTCAGCCGCGAGGGCATCTTCCTGCTCACACCTCAAGGTGCCACCCGCCTGCTGCGCCGCGAAGCAGACATCCTCGCGCAACTGGCCGACGGCACCGACCCTGACGACATCGCGCTGCCCCTGACCCAAGCCCATGCCGCACTGTCGCCGGACGGCCGACGGATCGTGCTGGGCGAGCAGCGCGGCAACCACCAGGTACTCGACGAGCACCTGGAGCCGCTGGCCGAGATCGTCCCGGCGGGGGAACATCCGCACTTCGCCTTGTTCAACCACTGCGGCGACCAGTTGCTGCTCAATGCCTGCCAGGGCGACGGCGGCGCCAGCCTTGGCGTAACGCTCGCCAATCTGGCAATCGATCCGCAGGTCTCGATGCTGCAGGACGGCGTGCAGATCCATGCCGGCGTCGCACGTCAAGGCGAGTACATCGTCGGCGATGCCCAAGGTTACCTGCGTGGCTTCGGCGAAGACGGTCGCGCGCACTGGCAGCATTATCTGGGGTCGGCCATCAGCGCCATGGACATCAGCGCCGACGGCCGCACCCTGGTCGCAGCCAGCCATGCCGGATTCATCTCGCTGATCGCCTTGGACAGCAAGCGGCCTGCCTGGCAGATCGGCACTGGCGAACACGCCGAGGTGCGGCGCTGGTTGTTCTGGAAAGGGTGGAAGAAGGCGATGGTCTGGTAGCGCCTGTACTGGCCGCAATCGCGGGACTCCCCCCGCGATTGCGTTCAACGCCCGGATCAGGCCTGCAAGGTCGCCATGTCGATCACGAAGCGGTACTTCACATCACCCTTGATCATCCGCTCGAACGCCTCGTTGATGTGGCGGATATCCAGCATCTCGATATCGCAGCTGATGCCGTGCTCGGCGCAGAAGTCCAGCACTTCCTGGGTTTCGGCGATGCCGCCGATCAAGGAGCCGGCCAGCACCCGCCGCTTGAGCACCAGGTTGGCCGCATGCACGGGCGGATCGACCGGCTCGATCAGGCCGACCAGGATGTGCACGCCGTCGAACTTCAGGGTTTCGAGGTACGGATTCAGGTCGTGTTGCACCGGGATGGTGTCGAGCAGGAAGTCGAAGCGACCCGCCGCCTCGCGCATCTGCGCCTCGTCGGTGGAGACGATGACATGATCGGCGCCCTGGCGACGGGCTTCCTCGGCCTTGGCCGGGGAGCGGGTGAACAGCGTCACCTCGGCGCCCAGGGCCTTGGCGAACTTGATGCCCATGTGGCCCAGGCCGCCCATGCCCAGCACGCCGACCTTGTGCCCGGGCCCCACGCCGTGGTGCTTGAGCGGTGAGTAAGTGGTGATGCCCGCGCAGAGGATCGGCGCTGCACTGGGCAGGTCCACCCCTTGGGGAATACGCAGGACGAAATGCTCGCTGACCACGATGCTGCTGGAATAGCCACCCAGGGTATTGCTGCCGTCGATACGGTCGGGACTGGCGTAGGTCTGGGTCGGCCCTTCCAGGCAATACTGCTCCAGGTCCTGCCGGCAAGCCTCGCAATGGCGGCAGGAATCGACCATGCAGCCGACGCCGACCAGGTCACCGACCTGGTACTTGCCAGCCTTTTCACCTACAGCGGTGACACGACCGACGATCTCGTGGCCGGGCATCAGTGGGTAGACGGCAATGCCCCACTCATTGCGGGCCTGGTGAATATCGGAGTGGCACACGCCGCAGTAGAGGATGTCGATGGCGACATCATCCGGGCGCAGGCCACGGCGCTGGAAGGTCATGGGCGCCAGGGGCGCGGTGGAAGACTGGGCGGCATAACCGATGGCGGTGTACATGCTCTGGACCTCGCAATATTGAAACGATTCAGGCCACCCATTCTGCGCATCGAAACGGGCCCGGCCCACAGCCGATCCTCCGGCATTCGTGCCTGATTCTCCGGAATTGGCCGCAGCGATCTGGCGCTGGACTGTCAATCTGCGAAGATGCCAGTGTCTGATTCTCTGTCCCTGGTTTGCCATGCACCTGACCCAACACGTCGACGCCAATGCCCCTCTCTGCTCGCTGATCCGCGCCCTCGCCTCGCGCCCCGGATTCGTCGACACCTACCTGCCCCAGGTCCAGGTGTTGTCGTGGGACCACTATGTGGCGAGCAGCCCACAGATCTACGAACCGAGCCTGATCATCATCGCCCAGGGCAGCAAGCTCGCGCGCCTGGGGCCGCGCACGCTGGAATACGGTGCCGGGCACTACCTGATCCAGGCGCTTTCAGTGCCCTTCATGTGCGAAACCTTCGCCACGCCCCAGGCGCCCATGCTCGGCGTGGCCGTGAGCATCGACCGTACCGTGCTGAGCGAACTGGTGCAGAACATGGCCCTGCCGCCGGACCCGGCAGTACAGGCGCAGACGCCGCAGTCGATGAGCTCGGCGGCGCTGGGTGCTCCAATGCGCGCCAGCGTCGAGCGTCTGCTCGAATGCCTGCAGGACCCGCTGGATGCGAAAATGCTGGGGGCCGCACGGGTGCGGGAGGTGCTGTATACGGCCCTGCGCGGCCCTCAAGCCGGTGTGTTGCGGGCGCTGGTCGAACAGCAGGGGCACTTTGCCCGGATCGGCGTCGCGCTCGCCTACCTGCGCGATCATTTCGCCGAGCCGTTGAGTGTCGAAGCGCTGGCCAGCCGTGCCAACATGAGCGTTTCGACCTTCCACGAACACTTCAAGCGCTGCACCGAACTGGCGCCGATGCAGTACCTCAAACGCCTGCGCCTGCTCAAGGCGCAGCAGATGCTGATCGGCGAGAGCCTGGGCGTGGCCCAGGTGGCGCACCGGGTAGGCTACCAGAGCACCTCGCAGTTCAGCCGCGAATACAAGCGCGAATTCGCCCGCAGCCCGGGAGACGAACTGCCCTACCGCAGCCTACCGGTATGACCCAGCCCTCAGCCCTGGCGCCGGACCATCGCCACGATGCCGGCGCTCAGTTCCGCCTTGGCCTGCCCTGGTTCGACTTCCCCCGACGCCGCCGCCTGTGACAATGCCTCGGCGGCGCCGACCAGCAGACGCAAGCCGGCCAATCCGATATCCCCGCCCGGCGCAAACGGCGCCAGCGCCTGGCGGCACCGGTCCAGGAACGGGTCCTCGTACCCCCGCTTGAGCGCCTCGAGCTCCGGCGAACCGGCCAACGCCGCACTGACGCCCGGTATCTCACGCCCCTGGGTCATCACACAATCGACATAGGCTGCGGCGATTACCGCCGCACGCGCCTCAAGGTCCGCAGGACAGTCCGCCAGCACGACCTCGAGCATGGCGGTCTGGCGCGCGTCGTATTCCTCGTAAAGCGCCACCAGCAAGCCGTTGCGGGTTTCGAAGTGGTCGTACACCACCGGCTTGGTCACCCCTGCCAGCTCGCTCAGGCGCCCCAGGCTCAGCGCATCGGTGCCCTCCTCACGAACCATCTGCCAGGCCACCGCTATCAATTGCCGCCGACGATCCTCACGGGACAGGCGTTTACGTACAGGGCGCGTCTCATCGCTTGACATAGCTTACCTACCAAAAGTAACTTACCAACCGTAACTTACGCCGAGTATATAGCGCCCGGCCTCTTCCCGCATCCCATAAGGAACGCATTCATGCACGCCCTGATCGTACTCGCCCACCCCGACGCCCAATCACTCACCCACGCATTGTCCAGGCAGATCGCCGACGGCCTGGCCCAAGCAGGCCATACCAGCGAAATCGCCGACCTGGCCGCAGAGGGCTTCGATCCGCGCTTCGAGTTGCCCGACCTCAATGTCCATCGTCACCTGGCCAAGCCGCCGGCGGACGTCCTTGCCGAGCAGGCACGCATCGAACGGGCTGATACCCTGGTGCTGGTCTACCCAGTGTACTGGTGGTCGTTCCCCGCACTGCTCAAGGGCTGGATCGACCGTGTGTTCAGCAATGGCTGGGCCTTCAGCTACGAAGACGGCAAGACCACCAAGCTGCTCAACCACCTGAAGGTCCACCTGGTGGCGGTCGGCGGCGCCGACGCTGCCCTGTTCGACCGCCATGGCTACGGCGCTGCAATGCGCGTACAGATCGAGCATGGCATTTTCGACTGGTGCGGCGCCCAGGTCTCGAGCTCGATCCTTCTGGACGAGAGCGAAGGCCCGGATACCGCCAGGCACTTACCCACCGCCTACACCCTCGGACAACGTCTGTTCGCCGCTCAGGCTTCGTCCAGCGTCCACTCGGCCAGCGGACAGTAACGGCCCTTGCGCGATTCATAGAGACCGAACCGGCGGGCATTGAGGAAGAACTCCGGAGCCTGCGCTGCCTCTGGTGGCTGTCCCTGGAAATCCCGTGACAGCGTCAGGTGCGGACGGTATTCACGGGCCTGCTCGGCGATGCCCAGTGGCAGTAGCCGCTGCTCCAGCCCGTAGACCAGTTGGCGCAGGCTGGCAGGGGTATCGCCAGGTTCGAGCACCAGCGCGCCGGCACGTCGCCACACCTGCAGACGGTCGAGCAACAGGCGTATCGGCGCCCCTGGGCGCGTCATGCCGTCTACCGCCGCGCACAGTGCCGGTACCTGGGCGGCATCCACATCGCCCAGAAACAGCAACGTCACATGAAAATTCTCGGCCGGTACCGGCTTGCCGGCCCGCAACCCCAGTTCACGACGCCACTGGGCAACGGCCCGGCGCTGGGTTTCGGGCAAAGCCAGGGCGAAAAACAGGCGCTTGAAGGGCGCGCCGCTTGGGCGTACATCCTGAACCATCGGAAACTCCTCGAGGCTGAAGGGCATGCAGGTTCAAACGCTGCCAGGGTTGAATCGTTTGCGCAGCTTGCAGGGCATTCCACCTTCGTCCATCAGCGATGACTTAACAATAAGTACAAACTGGCGACACGATTGTTTATGCTGGCGGGCTACAGCCATGGCGCATGGCCATTTTTATTCGACAAGTAACCGTCCATGAAAATTGCACTCGTACTGATCTTCGTCCTCTCGATCGCCTATGTTCACCTGCGCGGTCGCGTTCGCCACAAGCTGACTCGCCAGCTGGGCGACCACTCGAGCTTCCTCGCCCCGGTCAACAGTTTCCTGTACCTGTTCTCCAAGCACCCGGCCAAGCCCTATTTGCCCGTCGAGTCGTTCCCTGAGCTGCAGCCGCTCAAGGACCACTGGCAGGAAATCCGCGAAGAAGCCCAGCAATTGCTGCACGCCGGCGAGATCAAGAAGTCCGACAACTACGATGACGTTGGCTTCAACTCGTTCTTCAAGACCGGCTGGAAGCGCTTCTATCTGAAGTGGTACGGCGAGAGCCACCCTTCGGCGATGACCCTGTGCCCACGCACGACCGAACTGCTGCAAGGTATCGGCACGGTCAAGGCGGCGATGTTCGCCACCCTGCCGCCGGGAGCCAAGCTGGTTCGTCACCGTGACCCCTATGCCGGCTCCTACCGTTACCACCTGGGCCTGGACACACCGAACGACGATGGTTGCTACATCGATGTGGACGGCGAGAAGTATTCCTGGCGCGACGGCGAGGCGGTGATCTTCGACGAGACGTACATCCACTACGCGGCCAATACCACCGAGCACAACCGTATCATCCTGTTCTGCGACGTCGAACGCCCGTTGAAGTACCGCTGGGCAAGCGCCTTCAACCGTTGGTTCAGCCGCAACGTCATGGCCGCGGCAGCTGCGCCCAACGATGCCAACGACAAGACGGGCGGCATCAATCGACTGTTCACGCGCATCTACAAGATCCGTGAACGTGGCAAGGCCATGAAGAAGCGCAACCGCACCCGCTACTACCTCGAGAAATGGGCCGTGGTGGCGGCACTGGTGCTGCTGTTCATCTACATCTGACACGTCTTGCGGCCTCCTTGCCCCTCGGTGACGAGGCCTGCCCTTCCCCCCATCTTCGACTAGCCTGAAAGCTCCTGTTGCCAACCTGACAAGGTGAAGACGATGAGCATGATGGACTGGGACGCCTACCGTAAGCAGTTGATGGCCGGCATCGGCGATCTCAAGCAGCTTTCTCCCGACACCGTGGCCGGCTACGCCACCGCCAGCGCTGCCGGCGCCAAGACCAACCACCTCGACGCCAAGACCCGAGAGCTGATTTCCCTGGCCGTGGCGGTGACCACTCGCTGCGACGGCTGCATCGCCGTGCATTCGCAGCAGGCGGTCAAGCACGGTGCGACCCGCGAGGAAATCGCCGAAGCCCTCGGCGTGGCCGTGGCCATGAACGCGGGCGCTGCCCTGGTGTATTCGGCACGGGCGCTGGATGCGGTCGGCAAGGCCGGCAGTTGACGATTTTGGGCGCCACAGCCCTTGCATGATGGCGCCCATCCACCCAGACTTGCCGGCCCAGCCCGAGCAGGAACCGACATGATCCACATCCGCCCCATGACCCCGGAAGACTTCGAGCGTTTCTGGCCGACCTTCCAGGCCATCGTCCAGGCGCGCGAAACCTACGCATACGACCCGCAGATGTCGCAGGAGCAGGCGCGCACGCTGTGGCTGGAGTTTCCGTTGCACACCCTGGTGGCCGAAGAGGATGGCGAGCTGCTCGGTTCCTACTACCTCAAGGCCAATGCCGCAGGCCCGGGCGCGCACGTGGGCAATTGCGGATACATGGTCACACCCCGTTCACGCGGACGTGGCGTGGCACGGCTGATGTGCGAGCACTCGCAGAAGCTGGCGCGCCAGGAGGGTTTTCTGGCCTTGCAGTTCAATTCGGTAGTGGCGAGCAACGAGGTGGCCGTGGGGCTGTGGCACAAGCTCGGTTTCGAGACCGTCGGGCGCCTGCCCAAGGCTTTTCGTCATGCAGCACTGGGGCTGGTGGATTGCCTGGTGATGTACAAGTGGCTGGCCGATGAGCCAGTGACCGAGAAACCAGCACTGCTGATCGGACGCAAGAACATCGAGGCGCGGGTGTCGCGGCGCCGGGGCCGCTAGGCGCCCTTGAGCCTACAGGGGAGTCCTCGTGCCGCGATTGCGGCACGAGGCTGCCCTTACAAACGGCGTACAACCAGCGAAGGCATCAGAACGCCAGGCCGACCTTCACGCCAAACTCGTCACGCTTGAGCTTGTTGTTGTCGGCAACCGGCGAGTGCTCGTCGATCTTGTACTCGGTACGGGTGTAGTACACGCCCGCCTGGATCGGCATGCTGCCTTGCTGGTTCATCAGCAGGGTGACTTCGGCATACGGGTTGGTGCGGTCCTTCATGTCGACACTGTCGCTGCCGAAGTCGTCGACCTTCAAGCGCGCACGGCCATCGATGGTGTGACGAGCACCGACTTCGACACGCAGGGTCGAGGCATCGAACTGGTGATTGTAACCCAGCGCGGCCTTGGCGAACGGCGACTTGTAGGTCAACTTGGTGTCCAGGTCGTTGATCTCGGGCTCGAAACGGGTCCAGCTGTAACCGCCACCGACGATCACGTCGACGAAGTTGCGCGCATCCAGCGCGGCACGCCAGCCAAGGTCGAGGTCGGCCTGCGCCTCCTTGAGCTTGTTGTCGTTCTTCTTGCCATACTTGGCTTCGGCACCGATCTGGTAGATGAAGCCGGACTCGGCCGTCATCTTGTTGCCGAAGTTGGCGAACACACCGCCTTGGCCCAGGTGCTCCTTGTCGGAGTCGCCGCCGCCTTCGAACTTGAACTTGTCGTAGGAACCGAGCAGGCCGAAGGTGAACAGGGGCTCGGTGCTGGGGGCTGCCATCGCTGCCAACGGCGCGCCGAGCAGGGCCAGGGCGCAAGTGTGACGCAGCAGTTTTCCAGTAAACATTCGCAAAAGTCTCCATGACGTTGAATAAAAAGGGCGAACGAGCGGTTCGAGACAACGTCAGTCGGAAAAGTTCGAAAAAAATCTAATAAAAACGCGCAACCCTGCAGCCCATCACGTTTTTTCGCCTATCCAAACGATTGACTCCCCCTGCGTTCGATGGTCAGATGCCGCCAGTTTCAGGTGTCCTGCGCCGCCGTGCGCAGGGTGAAACGGGAAGCCGGTGCGTCTTTGCAGACAAGTCCGGCGCTGCCCCCGCAACGGTAAGCGAGCGAATCCTTCGACACACCACTGTGCTCATGCATGGGAAGGTGAAGGCTTCACGACCCTCGCAAGCCCGGAGACCGGCCTGACGCTTCTGTTGGCAAACCCGCGGTGGGCGGGCGCAGGCCGGTGTTCGCGTGCGCGCCTGCGTGCGTGTCTGCTCGTCTTTGCGTTGTTTCCACCGGGATCCATTCATTCCTGAACCCGTGGAACGACATGTCCCGACACTTCAAGCTTCAAACTCTGGCCGCCTGCATGGCCGTGTCCCTGCCGGCGCTGGCCGAGCAGCCGCAAGGCAAGGTCCTCGACCTGCCCTCGACGGCGATCACCGAGACCCGCGACGAACAGATCGTCGACCTGGCAACCCCTACCCAAGCCGGTTCGCGCCTGAACCTCAGCGCCCTGGAAACCCCGGCTAGCACCACCAGCATCACCGCCGAGCAGATCCAGCAGCGCGCCAACCTCACGGTGCAGGATGCAGTGACCCGATCGCCCGGCATCACCTCCGTCGGCACCCCGGGCAACGGCAACACCGCCCTCTCCGCCCGTGGTTTCACCGGACACGCCTCGGTGATGACCCTGTTCGACGGCTCGCGCCTGTACACCGGCGCCGGCACCCAGACCTTCCCGGTCGACCCGTGGATGGTCGAGCGCATCGATGTGATCCGCGGCCCCGCCTCGGTGCTTTATGGCGAAGGCGCCACGGGCGCTGTGATCAACGTGATCCCGAAAAAACCCTTCGCCGGCGAGATCCGCAACCACCTGCGCCTGGGCTATGGCTCATGGGATCGCCAGCAACTGGGGCTGGACAGCGGCGGCAGCCTGAGCGAGCGCCTCAGCTACCGCGTGACCGTGAACAAGCAGGAAGGCAATGGCTGGGTCGACCGCACCGATTCGCGCAGCCTGGCCTTGAGTGCAGCCTTGCGCTTCGATGCCACCGACGACCTGAGCTTCACCCTCGCCCATGAGCGTGGCGACGCACAGCCCTCGAACTACTTTGGCACGCCGCTGATCGACGGCCACCTGCGCGACAGCCTGCGCAAGAAGAACTACAACATCCAGAACGACGTGCAGCGCTACCACGACGAATGGACCCGCTTCAACACCGACTGGACCCTCAGCGACAGCGTCACGGCCAGCAACCAGCTGTACTACATCAAGAGCCGTCGGCACTGGCGCAATGCCGAGGACTACACCTGGGATCCGACCCGCGAGCAGCTGGAGCGGGCAAGCTACCTGGAGATCAAGCACAACCAGGAGCAGATCGGCGACCGCCAGAGCTTCACCTTCGATCATTCGCTGTTCGGGCTGAACAGCACGACCGTGGTCGGTGCCGAGTACAACAAGATCCGTTTCAATGTCGACAGCAACTCGCCGTACAACGATGTCGGCGGCGATTACGTCGATCCTTGGAGTCCGGCACCGGGCGGGTTCCAGAGCCAGAACGTCACACGTCCACAGACCCTCTCGACCACCCACACCTTCGCCCTGTTCGCCGAGAACCGTACCCAACTGACCGATCGCCTGTCGCTGGTGACCGGTATCCGCCGCGACCAGAACCACATAGACCGTGACAACCTGACCAACGACACGCGAGTCGACCGCAGCCTGCAAGGCGGCAACTGGCGCGCCGGCCTGGTAATCGCGGTAACCGACAACCTGTCGCTGTACGGCCAGTACTCCACCAGCGAAGACGGGGTGAGCAACCTGATCAGCCTCAGCCCGAGCCAGATCAACTACGACCTGACCGAATCGAAGCAGACCGAGCTGGGGCTCAAGCAGCGCTTCTGGGATGGGCGTGTTGAATGGACCCTGGCGGCGTATCACATCGTCAAGAAGAAGCTGTTGGTCGACGACCCGATCAGCCATGAGAAACAGCAGGCCGGCCAGCAGACCTCCGACGGCCTGGAAGCCGCGCTGGAGCTCGATCTGGGCCATCAATGGCAGGTATCGGCCAACGCCTCGGTGGTCCGCGCCAAGTACGATGACTTCGACGAGATCGTCGGCGGCATCGCCCAGGACCGCGCCGGCAACCGCCCCGCCAACGTTCCGCGCCGCACCGCCAACCTCTGGCTCAACAAGGGCTTCGGCCAGACCGTCGACGCCGGCATCGGCCTGCGCTACGTCGACCAGCGCTATGCCGACACCGCCAACGCCTACAGCGTCTCCGGCTACACCGTGGTCGATGCCAATCTCGGCTGGCAGGTACTGCCCGACGTACGCCTGGGCCTGCAGTTGAACAACCTGTTCAACCGCGACTACGTGGTTGCCGCGCACAGTGGCGAACAATGGCTGTTGGGCGCGCCACGCTCGTACTTCGCAACGGTGGACTACAGCTTCTGATGCCGTAGGCCTCGCCGGCCCTATCGCGGGACCAGCCCGCTCCCACAGAATCAGTGAAGAACCTGTGGGAGCGGGCTCGTCCCGCGATAGGGCCGGCACATTCAGCAAGAAATCTCCCGGGCAACCAGCCACAGTATCGCTACCTTGAGCAAAGGAAGAATGTTCAAGGAGAAAGCATGGATCGCCCTCATTCCAGCCTGTTGCGCCGTGGCCGCTTTTCCGAGCCCGGCAGAATCTATCTGCTCACTACCGTCACGCGCTCCCGCCAGCCTTTTTTCCAGTTTCTGCGTCCGGCACGTGCAGTCGTCCAGCAACTGCGTCACGCCGAAGAGGAACAGTCATGTCGCTCTCTGGCCTGGGTTGTGATGCCGGATCATCTCCACTGGCTGATCGAGTTGCGCACTGGGACGCTAGGGGCGTTGATGCGCAGGTTCAAGTCCAGGACCAGTCATGCGCTTTACCAGACAGGTGGGGGTACAGGGCGGATCTGGCAGCCTGGGTACCAGGACAGGGCTATCCGCAGGGAGGAGGATGTTCAGGCCGTGGCGCGGTACATCGTTTCCAACCCGCTGCGTGCGGGGCTGGTTGGGAGTGTGCGGGAGTATTCGCACTGGGATGCTGTTTGGTTGTAAGTGCCGGCCCTATCGCGGGACGAGCCCGCTCCCACAGGTAACCACCCTCCTAAAGACTGGTGGAGCACCTGTGGGAGCGGGCTCGTCCCGCGATAGGGCCCGGCAAATCACCCCAACAATAGAGATATAAGATAACATTCCAAAATCAACTCAACTTCAGCTAAAGCCCCATGCCATCCACTCCACCCTCTTCCCGCCTGCACAGCATCGACGCTCTGCGCGGCCTGGTCATCCTGATCATGCTGCTGGACCACGTGCGCGAAACCTTCTTCCTGCATCGCCAGGTCAGCGACCCGATGACCATCGACGCCACCGAGCCCGCGCTGTTCGCCAGCCGCACCCTCGCTCATCTGTGTGCCCCGGTGTTCGTCCTGCTGACCGGCTTGAGCGCCTGGCTCTATGGCGAAAAACACCAGGGCCTGGGCGATGTCTCGGCGTTCCTGTTCAAGCGCGGGCTGTTCCTGGTGGTGCTGGAGTTCACCCTGGTCAACTTCGCCTGGACCTTCCAGCTGCCGCCCAGCGTGATCTACCTGCAAGTGATCTGGGCCATCGGCCTGAGCATGATCGTCCTGTCGCTGCTGGTGTGGCTGCCGCGCCCGTTGCTGATGGCCCTGGGTGTAATCATCATCGCCGGCCACAACCTGCTCGACGGCCTGCACTTTGCCCCCGGTACGCTGCTGCACGCATCCTGGGCGATTCTGCATGATCGCGGCTGGCTCGAGGTGTCGCAGAACCTGCGCCTGCGGACCTCCTATCCACTGCTGCCCTGGATCGGCGTGATCGCAGTGGGCTATGCATTGGGGCCATGGTTCGCGCGTGGCAGCGATACCGCCAAGCGCCAGCGTCAGTTGTTGTTCGCCGGTAGCGCTGCGCTGGTGGGTTTCGTCGCGCTGCGTCTGCTCAACGGCTACGGCGAGGCCCAGTGGCAGCTCTACCCCGCTCTGACGCAGACCCTGATGAGCCTGTTCAACATCACCAAGTACCCACCGTCGCTGCTGTTCCTGCTGCTGACCCTGGGTGTCGGCCTGTTGCTGCTGCGAGCTTTCGAACGCGCCGGCCAGGCACGCTGGATCAGCGTGCTGACCGTGTTCGGCAGTGCACCGATGTTCTTCTATCTGCTGCACCTTTACGTGCTCAAAGCCCTCTACCTGGCCAGCGTCGGCCTGTTCGGGCACAACCAGGGCAAGTACTTCGGTTTCGATAGCGTGGGCGCACTGTGGCTGGTTGCAGCGTTGCTGGCCGCCGCCCTGTACTGGCCAGTGCGGCAGTTCGCCGGATTCAAGGCCCGCCGCCGAGACATTCGCTGGCTCAAGTATCTGTGAGCGAAAGCGCCCGAATCGTTTACCATCGCCGCTCCCAACGACGGAAACCCCGAGATGAACAGGATGATTCAGTTCGTGGTGGTGGTCGTGCTCTGCACGGCCATCGGCACGCTCTGCGAACACTTTGGCGTGAACCAGTACCTCAAATGGCTGCTGATGGCGTTGCCCGCGATCGTCTGGGTGCGCTTGCGTAATCCGATGAAGGACTGATCCTGGGCGACCCAGGGTTCAGTAGTTCGAACGGTCGTAGCCCGATCCGTCGGTTGCGCGGATGAACGCGTCGTAGTAACTGACCAGGTTGCTGCCCTTTTCATAAAGGACGGTGGCAAAGTCGCTCGGTGCGACATTGCCCTGTTCCCAGAACCGGTTCATGTCACCGGAAAGCAGGTAGGGCAGGTAGTCTTCGTTGACGGTATCGCTGTGAAGATGCGAGCGGCCGAAGTACAGCGCCGAGATCAGGGCAATCTGATCCTCGGCCTCCAGGTTCGATAGAAACGCCTGGGCGTCTTCGGACGAAGCGAAGGGCAGAACTGGCACGATGCCACTAATCAAGTGGTCGATATGCATGGAGGTCTCCTTGGTCGGTACGGCCCGTATTAACCGAGCGCAACAGGCCCCACGTCAAAAACGCGGTGTTGAGCCGCTACCTGGTAGCGCAGGACACTTGCCCACGACCTTTCCCACACTGCCGCGCCTGCGGGCCTTGCAGTAAACTCACTTCCCTCGAACCTCCAGAGCCACCCCCATGCCTCGCCTGCCGAAACTGCTGCTGCCCTTGCTGTTGCTCGCCACCCTCGCCGCCTGCGACCAGAAACCCACCCGCGAAGAGCGGATCCTGGCCAACCTGCCGTTGCAGGAAGCCTACGACCACAACATCGAGCGCATGGCCCAACTGCTGGCGATGACCCACCCGCAGGTGCCGCAGGACAAGATCAAGGACGTGCTGCGCAAGCACCTTACCGTCGACGACCAGCGCAAGGACCTGTTCAAGCTCTACAGCGAGAAGAACTTCAGCGATGCCGAGTTCGACACCATCGTTGCAGCCACCCAGGACCCGCAGAAAGCCCGGCAGTTGGGCGAGAGCGAGGAAGGCAAGCGCCTGAGCGAGAAACTTACCGGTTTGATGCGCGCCACAGCGCAGGACAAACACGTACAGGCATTGGCTGAAGAGCGCATGCAGCAGGTGGAAGACGAACTGTCGGAGCTGAGCGCACCCGGCGAATGAAATCCGCTAGCGGCCCGTTCGTTTCGCCCCGTAGCTGACTGCACGCGTTCCGAGTAATGTTGCGCAAATCGACTTCCCAGTGAGTTCCGGATTGCCACACGCCAAGAAAGGCCTGCGCCTGGACCTGCGCACGCTCATCCTCCTGTTGTCGACACTCACCGCCGTGGTGATGTTGCTGACCAGCTACTTCGCCAGCTATCGGGTGCAGCGACAATTGCTGATCGATCACTCCCTGGAATCGAACCTGGTATATGCAGCCAAGCTGGCCTCGATCACCGAACTGTTCCTGGAGGGCGCGCTCAAGCAGCTCGCGTTCAGTGCCGACACCAGCGGAGGGACGCTTGACGACACGGCCCGCCTGCAACGCGAAAGTGAACGCCTGCTGGCCCAGAGCAATGCCTTCAACTCCACCTTCTTCGTCGACAGCGAAGGTGTCCTGCGAGCGATCTCGCCCGCGCCCCTGCGCACCATGCTCGGACAACACCTGGAAACGCCGGGGTCACTGGAAGCGCTGCGTGAGCGCCGGGCGCTGATCTCGACGCCGTTCATTTCCAAGGCCAACAACCTGGTGGTAGTCGCCTCGCAGCCGATCTTCGCCGAGGACGGGCGCTACCTGGGTCATGTCGGCGGCAGCCTCTATCTACGCCAGCACAACATCTTCAACAGCCTGCTGGGTGAACATTTCTATCAGGATGGCTCCTACCTCTACGTGGTCGATCACAACCGCCGCCTGCTCTATCATCCCGACGCCGAACGGGTGGGCACGGTGGTGAATGACAACCCGCTGATCAATCAATTGCACCAAAAGCGCAGCGGCACCCAACAGTTCACCAACAGCCTGGGCAAGGAAATGGTCGCAGGCTTCGCCACGGTGCCGATCAGCGGCTGGGGCATCGTCGCCCAGCAGCCGCTGGCACAGACCGTGCAACCGTCGCAGCGGCTGATCCTCAACGTGGTCGGCATTTCCGTACCGCTTGCCCTGCTCGGCGGCCTTGCCCTGTGGTGGCTCGCGCTGACCATCACCCGGCCACTCTGGCAACTGGCTGCCGGCGCCCGCAGCCTGGACAAGGCCGACACTCACGAACGCATCCATGCCGTGCGTGCCTGGTATTTCGAGGCCGCCGAGCTCAAGCGCGCCCTGCTGTTCGGGTTGAACCTGTTGCAGGAGCGCATCGGGCGCCTGAACCGGGATGTCCAGACCGACCCGCTCACCGGCCTTGGCAACCGTCGCCACCTGGACCTGAGCTTGTCGCTGCTGCAGGCCGATCACCGCAGCTTCTGCGTCATCGTCCTGGATATCGATCACTTCAAGCGAATCAACGACCAGCATGGCCACGACATCGGCGACCAGGTACTGCGCTCGCTGGCCGAGCTGATGCGCACCTGTTGCCGCGAAGGCGATGTGCTGTGCCGCATCGGCGGCGAGGAGTTCCTCATGCTGCTGCCCGGTGCCAGCCTGGACGTGGCAATGAATGTCGCCGAACGCCTGCGCCGGATCGTCGCCGAAACACCGATCGCTCCAGTGGGTACGGTGACCATCTCGCTGGGGGTCGCGCATTGTGCAAGCGACGAACAAGATCCGGCGCTGGCCCTGAATCAGGCCGACCGCGCCCTCTACGTCGCCAAGCGCAGCGGCCGCAACCGCGTGGAAGCGAGCCAGGCCTGATCGCGCGGATCGCTTGCCGCCATGCCGCTGTCCAAGCTGACCGTACCCCTTCAGGAAATGTCCCATGCCGCGCCTCGGTTTCGCTTGCCAGTACCGCCATCCTCACCGCGACCAATCGATCAAGACGCTGGAGGCCATCGAACGCGCCTTCAATCCGCGCACCACCACGCTGCGGTGGCTGTCTGGCGCGAGCCAGGAAGCGGCACGTGCCAAGTTGCTGGAGTTGGTGGAGCACAATCTCGATGCCCAACTGCGCCTGCTCGACTATGTGGCTGAGCTGCCGCCGATGTTGCACATGGTGCGCCTGTCCAGCGACCTGCTGCCGCTGTACAGCCACCCCGAGGTGGCCGCCTTCTACCGCGAGCCACCCGTCCAGGCGATGCTGGAGCAACGCTTCGCGCGCATCGGCGATTTCGCCCGAGCGCACGACATCCGACTGTCGTTCCATCCTGGCCAGTACTGCGTGCTCGGCTCGGACCGCCCCGAAGTGGTCGAGAACAGCCTGGCCGAGTTCGAGTACCACGCCGACATGATCCGCATGATGGGCTACGGTCGGCGCTTCCAGGACTTCAAGTGCAATATCCATATCGCCGGTCGCCTGGGTGCAGCAGGCGTGCGCGCCGTCTGGCCGCGACTGTCGCAGGAGGCGCGTAATGTCATCACGTTCGAGAACGACGAAAAGACCTATGGCGTGGACGATTGCCTGGCCCTGGCCGACCTTGCGCCTGTGGTGCTCGACATCCATCACTGCTGGATCCATGAAAATGACTACATCGACCCGCACGACCCGCGGGTTGCGCGGATCATCGACAGCTGGCGCGGCGTGCGGCCGACCATGCACTACTCGCAACCACCCGAGCGCCTGCAGGAACTGGGCTTTTGCGCCGGGGAAAAACTGACGATCAACCTGCTGCTCAAGCAGGTCAGCAAGCGCGATCTTTACCAGCACAGCGAACGTATGTGGAACGACTGGACCAATCGCTATGCTCTGCAGTTCATCGAGCGCTTCGACATCATGTTCGAGGCCAAGCACAAGAACCTGGCCACGCTGGATTTCTTCGAGCGCTATATTCAAGCACCCCAGTGACTGCGACCTCCGGTCGATCCATCCGCACATCGACACTGCGCCAAAGCCTTAACAAGGGTAAACCTTTGGACAGGAGATCGACCATGATCGGCAAACGCATACACGCAAGTCTCTTCGCACTGTGTCTGGCCACGGCCGCCCCATTGGCCCTGGCAGCCACCGACATGAACGACCAGCGCGCACCGGGTCAACAGCCCCACGGCAGCGGCACCATGCAGGACAACGGCAGTGGCAGTGGCACCGGCAGTGGCTCCGGCACACCGGGTGACGGCGTGGGCTCCGGCAGCGGTGGAACCGATCGCAACGATACCAATGGCACTGGCGGCGACGGCACTCGCAGCGGCTCGACCAGTGGTGGTACCGGTGGTGGCATCGGCGGAGGGGGTTCCGGTGGATCTGGGGGTTCCGGATCGGGCGGCAGCGGCAGCTAGCGCTTTCGCCGTCTGCGGCTCGAAAACCGCAAACCAGCGCAATCCATATGGAGCTCATGTGGGAGCTCCAATGGCCTGCGCTGGTCTCCAAGGCAATGGGTCTACAAGGCCCGCTGCACAGCTATGACCTGCCCTCATACCCTCTTGATTTCTTCTCCCTACTGCCTCCCCGCGCCGGCCTGATAAAAATCCTCACGACTGGCGACCGCCAGCACTGCTCGCCCAAAAACAACAAAGAGCGTCGCGCCATGCCTGCATTGCAGCTATCCCTTCGCCCTTGTTGCGTGCCGAGCACCTGATTTCGCGCCTCGCGCGGCAGGCGCCGCCGAGGCTTCGTTCATCCCGTGAGTGATCGAGGTTTTGTCATGAAGCAACTTGCCCTGTACATCGGCGAAGGTTTCGAAGGTCCCGGCGTCAACGCCGCGCACATCAACATCATGATGGGGCCACGCAACGGTCCGGCCGGCCAGGCCTTCGCCAACAGCCTGGCGTCTCCCAGCCAGGGTCACTGCCCGTTCATGGTCATCGCCCAGCCGAACATCCCGGTCAAACCCATGACCCTGTACGTCAACAAGGCGGTGATCGCCGGCGACCTGCACGCCAACGCCACGTGGGGGGCGTCCCAGGCCGGTATCGCCAAGGCGGTCACCGAAGCCTTGCTCGATGGCACCCTGCCGGCCGAAGCCGAGGATGAATGGGCCATCGTCACCGCCAACTGGGTCAATCCGGCCTGCGACGACCTCGATGCCGTCTACCTGAACAACTACAACGCCTGCCGCACCGCGATCCGCGCCGCCCTCCAGGGCCTGCCGGCGCGTGCGCAGCTGGCCGATGTGGTCAATCAGATCGCCAACCCCTTCTACACCCCGAAAGCCTGAGGTCCGATCATGCAATACATTCGTCTGGGCAACTCCGGCCTGCAGGTTTCCAAGCTGTGCCTCGGCACCATGAACATGGGCACCCCGCAGTGGAAGCCGTGGATCTTCGACGAGGCGGCCAGCGAGCCGATCGTGCGCCACGCGCTGGACAAAGGGGTCAACTTCATCGACCTGGCCGACTTCTATTCCGCCGGCGTCGGCGAGGAAGTGGTCGGGCGTATCCTCAAGCGCCTGGTACGGCGTGACGACGTGGTAGTGACGACGAAGGTCGGCTACGGCACACGCAGCGGCATCAACGCCAGTGGCCATTCGCGCAAGCACATCCTCGACGGCATCGACGCCTCGCTGCAGCGCGCCGGCATGGATTACTTCGACGTCTACATGCTGCATTTCTTCGACGTGAACACCCCCGTCGAAGAAACCATGGAAGCGCTCAACGATATCGTCCGCGCCGGCAAGGCCCGTTACATCGGGGTCTCGACCATGCTCACCGGGCAACTGGCGAAAATCCTCCTGGCCTGCGAGCGCCATGGTTGGGCCAAGCCGATCAACATGCAGTTGCAGCTCAACTGCGCCTACCGCGAAGAAGAACGCGAGATGATCCCGTTCTGCCGCGATCAGGGCCTGGGCGTCTCGGTGTTCAGCCCGCTGGCCCGCGGCCTGCTGACTGGGGACGCCCAGTCGACCCGCAACCAGACCGACTTCTTCACCCAGCAGATGTACAGCGACGAAGCCTCGTTCGCCATCGCCCGTTCGGTACAGCGCGTGGCCCAGCGTCACGGCGTGTCCAACGCCCAGGTGGCCCAGGCGTGGGTCCTGCAACACCCGGGCGTGGACAGCATGCTGGTCGGCGCCGACTCCACCGCGCAATTCGACAGCGCCCTCGCGGCCCTGGACATGCGCCTGGACGAAGAAGACCTGTACGAACTGGAGCGCAACTACACGCCCTGCGACCTGATCAACGACTACACCGCCGGCAAGCGCATCCTGCGCGTCGGTCGTCCGCCACGTGGCGACTTCGCGATCCAGGAGGCGGTGGCATGAGTACGTTGCTCAAGGCGGGCCACTACATCGACGGGCAATGGCTCAGTGGCGCTGCCACCTATCCAGTGCTCAACCCGGCCACCGGTGAAACCCTCGCCCAGGTGCCGCGCGGCGGCGCCGAGGAAACACAGGCGGCCATCGCTGCCGCCGAACGCGCCCTGCCCGCCTGGCGTGGCAAGCTGGCCAAGGAGCGTGCGCAGATCCTGCGCCGTTGGTCTGAGCTGATGCTCGAGCAGCGCGACGCCCTCGCCACCCTGCTAAGCCGCGAGCAAGGCAAGCCGCTGGCCGAAGCCAAGGGCGAAGTGGCCTATGCAGCAAGCTTTCTCGAATGGTTCGCCGAGGAAGGCCGACGCGTGTACGGCGACGTCATTCCTACGCCCAAGGCCGACGCGCGGGTGCTGGTGACCAAGGAGCCAATCGGTGTGGTGGCGGCGATCACGCCATGGAACTTCCCGCTGGCGATGGTCACCCGCAAGGTCGGCCCGGCCCTGGCGGCCGGCTGCACGCTGATCCTCAAGCCCTCCGAAGAGACGCCACTGTCGGCCTTCGCCCTGGCGCTGCTGGCCGAACAGGCCGGCGTACCGGCAGGTGTGTTCAACATCGTTTCCGGCGACGCCCCGGCCATCGGTGGCGCCCTGCAGGCCTCCACGGTGGTGCGCAAGCTGTCGTTCACCGGCTCCACCCGCACTGGCAAGCTGCTGATGCGCCAGGCCGCCGACACTTTGAAAAAGGTGTCGCTGGAACTGGGCGGCAATGCCCCGTTCATCGTCTTCGACGATGCCGACCTCGACGCCGCCGTGCGCGGAGCGATGGCCTCGAAGTTCCGCAATACCGGGCAGACCTGCGTATGCGTCAACCGCTTCTATATCCAGGACGGTGTGTACGAAGCCTTCACCCACAAGCTCGCCGAAGCCGTGCAGGCCTTGCGCGTCGGTGAGGCGCTGCAGGGCGAGACCGAGCAAGGGCCGCTGATCAACGCTGCGGCCCTGGCCAAGGTCGAGCAGCACGTGGGCGATGCCCTGGAGCACGGCGCACGCCTGCTCTGTGGTGGCCGTCGGCATGCGCTGGGCGGCACCTTCTACGAGCCGACGGTGCTGGCCGAAGCCACTACAGAGATGCTGATCGCCAACGAGGAGACCTTCGGCCCGGTGGCTGCCTGCTTCCGTTTCCAGGATGAAGCCCAGGTCCTGCGCCTGGCCAACGACACGCCCTATGGACTGTCGGCGTACTTCTACAGCCGCGACATCGGCCGTGTCTGGCGCATGGCCGAGGGCCTGGAGGCCGGGATCGTCGGCGTCAACGAAGGGATCATCTCCACCGAGGTGGCGCCGTTTGGTGGCATCAAGGAGTCGGGCATGGGCCGCGAAGGCTCCAAGTACGGCCTGGAGGATTACCTGGAGATCAAGTACGTGCTGATGGGTGGGCTGAACAGCTGATCCAGCCCTGTAGACGCGGCCTTGTGCCGCGTCTACACGTATCGCGCGCGACTCAGAGCAACGCCCCTGACCCAAACAATAACAACGAGGTGTCAACATGACGGGACAGACAATCAAGATCGACGACCTGCCGATCGGACGTTTTCATATCAAGATCGCCGGTCTGACCTTCGGCGCGCATTTCACCGACGGCTATATCCTCGGCCTGATCGGCATCGCCTTTACCCTGATCAATCCGCAGATGCAGTTGAGCCCTTTCTGGCAAGGACTGATCGGCGCCTCGGCGCTGCTCGGGCTGTTTCTGGGCAGCCTGTTCTTCGGCTGGATCTCCGACCGATTGGGGCGGCAGAAAATTTTCCTGATCAGTTTCGTGCTGATCACCCTCGCCTCGGTGATGCAGTTCTTCGTCGAGACGGCGACGCAACTGTTCCTCTGCAGGGTATTGATCGGCATCGGGCTTGGCGGCGACTTCAGCGTCGGCCACGCCATGCTCGCCGAGTTCTCGCCACGCAAGCACCGTGGCGTGCTGCTGGGCTCGTTCAGCGTGATCTGGACCTTCGGCTATGTCGCCGCGACCTTCGTCGGCACCGCCCTGCTGCCGCTGGGCGACGACGCCTGGCGCTGGATGCTGGCGTCCTCGGCCATTCCGGCAGCCATGATCCTCATCGCCCGCATCGGCACGCCGGAATCGCCACGCTGGCTGATGCACCAGGGCCGCGCCGAGGAAGCCCGGGCCATCGTGCGCAAGCACCTGGGTGCCAACGTGGTGCTCGACGACGAAATCGCCCGCCCCAGCCACAGCGGTTTCGCTGCGCTGTTCAGCCGTGAGTACCGCAAGCGCACAGCGTTCAACTGCCTGTTCTTCATCTGCATCGTCATGCCTTACTTCGCCATCTACACCTTCCTGCCGGCGATCCTGCAGAAGATGGGGCTGGCCGAAGGCTTCGGCACCGAGATGATGCTCAATGCCCTGCTGATCATCGGCGCGCTGCTGGGGATCTGGTGCACCATCAAGTTCAGCCGCCGAGGCTTTTTGATCAACAGCTTCCTGATCCTGGCGGCGGCGCTGTTCCTGCTGGTGCTGATGCCGAGCAGCATGGCCTGGGCGATGGTGGCGCTGTTCGGGCTGTTCACCCTGGTGCTGTCGGCGGTGAGCAACCTGGTCGGGGTGTACCCCGCCGAGAGCTTCCCCACCGAAGTGCGCGCCAGCGGCATCGGCTTGGCCACCGCCGCAAGCCGGCTGGGATCGGCGATCAGTACCTTCCTGCTACCGGTGAGCGTGGCTGGGATCGGCCTGAACCCGACCATGGCGATCCTCGCCGGGATCCTGCTGTTCGGGGCGCTGGTGTCGATGGCCTGGGCACCGGAGACCAAGAGCTTGTCGTTGGCCGAGGCCTGTCGCGGCGAGGAGAACCCGGCGCCTGCGGGCAAGGTGGCGGCGGTCTGATCGGACGCCGCAGTCTCAAGGATTGCTCACCACTGCCAGCCAATCGGCAAAGCGCCCCACCTTGGACAACCCGCGCTTGTCGCCCGGCACCTCCAGCCAGTAGCCATAAGGCCCGATCACCTCCACCGGGGTGATCGGCACAAGGCTGCCGCTGGCCAATTCGCGCTCGATCATCTGCCGGTCGATCACCGCCAGGCCGCCGCCGGCCAGCGCGGTATGGATCACCTGGTCCAGGGTGCTGAACTCGATACCGCTGTCGGCATCGACATCGCTGCGCCCGGTGGCCGCCAGCCAGTTCTCCCACACCCGCAGGCGGCGGCCTTCATGGAGAATGTGCAGCAGCGGGTGATCGCGCAGGCACGGCTCGCGGCCGTCCTGGAACAGCTCGGGGCTGGCCACGGCGATGTGCCGTTCCATCACCAGCAGGCGGCGGTTGCCCGTGCCCTCGCCTTCGCGGCTGAACAGGATGCGGCAATCGAGCTCGCCGGGGTGTTCGTCGTCACGCTGGCTGGTGACGCTGAGGCTGATGTCCGGGTAGCGCTGCATGAAACCGCGCAGGCGTGGCGACAGCCAGCGGGTGGCCCAGGTCGGTGGCGCGAGGATGCGCAGACGCTGGCGCAGATTGGGCACGCGCACCGCCTCCAGCGCCCGCTCGATGCGATCGAAGGCCTCGCCCAGGTGTGGGGCCAGGGCGTTGCCGGCGTCGGTCAGGGTCAAGCCGCGCGGCCCCCGAACGAACAGCACCACGCCCAGGTAATCCTCCAGCTGCTTGATCTGTCGGCTGATGGCGCCCTGGGTGACGTTCAGCGCATCGGCGGCGCGATTGAAGCTGCGGTGGCGGGCAACTTCCTCGAAGACCTTGAGCATGTTCAAAGGCGGCAGGGTGCGCATGGTGGGGCTCTGCTGATCGTTGTTTTTGTAGGGCGATTCTACAGGCGTGCGACTGCCTGCAAACATGCGTTTTTCTCGGGTTACCGCTGCGTAATGCTCGTTTGTGCCAGGGCACGGGCGTTGGATAGGGTCGCCCCAATCGCGGGACAAGCCCGCTCCCACATGTACCGCGCCGTTCCTAAGCGCACCGCTGTATCTGTGGGAGGGGCGGTTCGCCGCTGCGACTTGCCCCGCGATTGGGCTGCACAGCGGCCCCAATAACGACAAGAAACCACCAAAGGTGCCTCCACCCATGCCCGCACTTCCGTTGCGTCACACCCTGCTTCCCGCCCTGCTGACCTTCAGCGCCGCCGCCCACGCCGTGCCGATCACCGAGAACCTCGACGTCGGCGGTGCGATCCGCGCACGCTTCGACCACGACCCCGACCGCAAGATCGACAAGGCCGGCCTGGACACCATCATGCTGCGCGCCAACTACGATTCGGACAGCTGGATCGGCGCCGTGCGCTACCGCTTCTATGGCAAGGCCTACCCCTACCAGTACACCGACAAGGTCGGCGACATCCAGTTCGCCGAGTACGCCTGGGTCGGCTACAAGTTCGACGAGAACCGCCAGGTCCAGGTCGGCCTGAACAAGATCCCCTTCGGCCTGCAGCCGTACTTCGGCAGCACCTTCTACGAGACCCTCGGCAACGTGATTGGCCTGGAGGACGTCGAGGCGGTGGGCGCCAAGTACATCCACCAGCAAGGCGACTGGAACCTGCAACTGGGTCTCTACGGACGCCCCGCCTGGCCTGGCCGCGGCACCAGCAACGGCACCACCTACTCCAGCGTGGTGACCTCGGCCGACGACTATGTCGCCAACGGCAGCCGCAACCAGGAGCGCCAGATCGCCGTGGCGCGCCTGGCGCGCTCGTTCAAGCTCGGCGACTGGCAATCGGAGGCCGGCATCTCGGGCCTGACCTCGCGCCTGGAAAACCGCGACACCCACGACGATGGCCGGCGCAATGTGATCGGCGTGCACTACCTGGGCAAGAACGGCCCCTGGGGGGTGCAGATGCTTGCCGCGCGCCAGCAGATGTCGCCACGCAACCCGGACAACAGCGAGCGAGTGACCTTCGGTGGCTACGACGGCACCTACAACGTCGCCAGTCGCGGTAACCTGTACGTCGGCGACCTCAGCTACAGCGTGCCCGGCACCTTTCTCGGCGACTGGGTCAGCGGAGTCACGCTGTATGGCAACTACAGCCGCTTCGACAAGTCCGCCAGCGGCTTCGACAGCTCCGAACGCTTCATCCTCGGCACCTCGTTCTCGGTGCGCAGCTTCTACATCGCGGTGGAGTGGCTCAACGGACGCAACGACCCGTACATCGGCGGCAGCAGCTACACCGAAAGCCTCGCCCAGGGCGGCACCGACCATTGGGAGAACCAGCTGTACATGAACATCGGCTATTACTTCTGAAACCCCGGGCCGCTGTGCGGCCCCACTCCCACCAGGAGACCCGGCGAGTGAAACGCAAGATCCCGGCACTCAACGCCCTCAAAGCCTTCGAGGTGGCCGGCAGCACCGGCAGCTTCACCCGCGCCGCCGAACTGCTCAATGTCACCCAGAGCGCGGTCAGCCGCCAGGTGCGTCAGCTTGAAGAGCAGCTTGGCGAATCGCTGTTGCAGCGCCGCCACCATCACCTGCAGCTCACCGACGCCGGGCGTACGCTGCTCAATGCACTGCAGCAATCGTTCGACCGCATCGAGCTCACCGTACGCGGCATCCAGCAACGCCAGCACCCCACGCGCATCCGCCTCAACGCCCCGCCAACCTTTGCCAGCCGCTGGCTGCTGCCGCGCCTTGGGCGCCTGCGTGAGGCGTGTCCGGGCCTGGAGGTGACGCTGACGACCCAGCTGCAGGACAACCTCGCGGAAATCGCCACGCTCGACTGCGCGATCCGTTTCGGCAATGGCGAATGGGACGGCCTGGACAGTTCGCTGCTGATGCACGAACGGCACATCGCGGTGTGCTCGCCCTCGCTGCTGGCACAGCAGGAGGAGCGCCGGGTCGACCTGCATCACATGACCTTGCTGCATGTCCTGGCCCGCGAGGACCAACGCTTCCTGACCTGGCGCCACTGGCTGGACGCCGCCAGGATCCAGGGCGTGGACCTGCGTGGCGGCTATGAATTCGACCTGCTGGACATGGCCATCCGCGCCGCCATCGACGGGCTCGGCATCACCATCGCCGACCGGCAGATGGTCGCCAGGGAGCTGGCTGCCGGGCAACTGGTGCAGGTGCTGGATGTGCAGGTCGACGGCCACCAGTCGTACTGGTTCGTGACCCGACCGGACCAGCAACTGCCCGCGCATGTGGAGCAGTTTCGCGAGTGGCTGATGCAGGAAGTGTGGCTGGCCGAGCGCAACCTGGGTGGGCCATCGGAGGTGGCGGTCTGCGAATAGGCGCCGCCGCCATCGCGGGGCAAGTCGCGGCGCCGAACCGCCTCCAACAGCCCCGCAACTTCTGAATACTGCTCCAGTTACCTGTTGAGCAACTGTCTTGCTCAAAAATCTGAGGCCTGCCCAATCCCTGTGGGATCGCGTTTACCCGCGAAAAGAACACCGCGGAGCATGGCACCGGCTACGCCGGTGATCGCGGGACAAGCCCGCTCCCACAGGGATTGGGCTGGCCTTGGATTTTTGAGCAAGACAGGTGCCCACAGGTACCGCGCCGATTTCAGAGTCGTTGGGGTACCCGCAGGAGTGGCGGTTCGGCGCCCCGCTTGCCCACGAAGCAGTCCCCACTACAGCTCAAGTAACATGCGTTTTAAGCACATTACCCCCACGCATTAATCGTTTGTTCCCCGTCCCTGCCTGCGACAAATTGTTCGCCATAACCCACAAGAAAAACCGCTGCGCCAGCGCCGCCCCGTGCCCGCTCGCCAGCCCCTTGTGGGCCCGTTCACCCCGCAAGCGGACAATTTCATGCGTACAGAGCACAACTTCATCGACGGTCGCTTCGTCGTCGCCCCCGAGCAACCCGCCCTGAGCGTGTTCGACCCGGCCACCGACGTGCAGGTCGGCAGCGTCAGCGCCGCCAGCCCTGCCCAGGCGGTCCAGGCCGTCGAAGCCGCCAGCCGCGCCCAGCGCAGCTGGGCTGCCCTGCCCTCGATCGAGCGTGCCCAGCACCTGCGCTGCCTGGCCGATGCCCTCGAAGCCTGCGCCGACGACATCGGTGCAGCGCTGGCCTACGAATCCGGCAAGGCCCCCGGCGAAGCCCGCAACGAGGCGCTGTACGCCGCCGAGATCACCCGTTACCACGCCGAATGGGCACGCCGCATCGAAGGCGAAGTGATCCCCAGCGACACCCGCGACGAAACCCTCCTGCTCAAGCGCGAAGCCATCGGCGTGGTCGCCTGCCTGATCCCGTTCAACTACCCGGTCTACACCTTGCTGCGCAAGGTTGCCCCGGCGCTGATCGCCGGTAACACCGTCGTCGTGCGCCCAAGCAACAACACCCCGCTGTCGGCCTTCGCCATCGCCCGCGCCGTGCAACAGGCACGACTGCCCGACGGGGTGATCAACATCCTGGCCATGCAGCACGATGTCGCCGCCACCCTCTGCACCCAGCCGGCGGTCGGCATGATCACCCTCACCGGCAGCGTGCGCGCCGGGCGCACGGTGCTCGAATACTGCAAGGCCAACATCGCCAAGCCCTCGCTGGAGCTGGGCGGCAAGACCCCGGCCATCATCGAGGCCGATGCCGACCTGGAGGCCGCTGCCGCCGCCATCGTCGCCTCCAAGACCACCCACTGCGGCCAACTGTGCACCGCCATCGAGCGCGTCTATGTGCAGGCCAGCGTGCACCAGCGCTTCCTTGACCTGCTGCGCGACAAGTTCGCCGCCGTGCGCATCGGCAACCGCGCCGAGGATGCCGCCTGCATGGGCCCGCTGATCAGTGCAGGCTCGCGCGAGGAGATCCACGCCAAGGTGCAGCGCGCCGTTGCGGCCGGGGCCCGTATCGAAGCCGGCGGCTACCTGCCCGAGGGCCCAGGCAATTTCTACCCCGCGACCCTGCTCAGCGCTTGCCGCCAGGACATGGAAATCGTCCAGGAAGAGACCTTCGGCCCGGTGCTGCCGGTACTGGCCTACGACACCCTCGACGAGGCCCTGGCCATGGCCAACGACCACCAGTTCGGGCTGTCGTCGGTGCTCTACAGCGAGAACTACCGCAGCGCCATGAAGCTGGCCAACGCCATCGAGGCTGGCGAGCTGTACGTCAACCGCACACCTGCCGATCCGTACCAGGGCTACCACGCCGGCTGGAAACGCTCGGGATTGGGTGGCGATGACGGCAAGCACGGCATGCTCGAATTCACCCAGACCCGCCTGGTGGTCCTCAAGTACTGACCCGCGCAGGGCACGCTGCCTGCGTGCCCTGCTCCACTGCCCGGCGACAACCCCGACGACAGATCCGCCCACGAGAACAACAATGAAAAAAACAATAAACCCCGAGGCGCTCAGCGTGCCCAGCACTTCTGCCAACTTCTCGCGCTACCTGCAACTGGCCCTGCTGGTGCTGGCCGCTGGCGCCATCTACCCGATGCTGTATCTGCGCCAGGTGTACCAGAGCACCATGCTCGAGGCGCTGTCGATCAGCAACAGCGAGCTGGGCTACCTGTACTCGATCCTCGGCACCGCCTTCCTGGTCAGCTACCTGCCCAGCGGCTGGCTCGCCGACCGCATTTCACCGCGTTTCCTGATCAGCTTCTCGCTGGTCGGCACCGGCCTGCTCGGCGTCTGGTACGCCCAGTTGCCAGGCTTCGAAGCACAGCTGGCGATCTTCTGCGGCTTTGGCATCACCACCGGCCTGACCTTCTGGGCCTCGCTGATCAAGCGAGTCAAGATGATCGCGGGTGAAAGCGAACAAGGCCGCTTCTTCGGTGTGCTCGATGGCGGCCGTGGCCTGGTCGAGGCGCTGCTGGCGACCATCGCCATCGCCCTGTTCGCCCAGGTCGCCGACAGTGCCGGTGGCAGCGCCGTGGGCCTGACCCGGGTCATCCACTTCTACGCTGCCTGCTGCGTGATCCTGGGCCTGGCGCTGATGCTGGTGCGCGACCCGCAGGTCAAGAGCAGCGCCCGACAGGCCCGCGGAAAGGCCAACCTGCTGCACGACCTGCGCACCCTGATGGCGATCCCGGAGCTGTGGCTGGTCACCGCCATCGTGTTCTGCGGCTACCACTTCTTCTGGGCCACCTACAGCTTCTCGGCCTACCTGCAGGAGGGTGGCTTCGGACTCAGCGCCACCGCCGCCGGCCTGATCACCACCATCAAGCTGTGGATGCGCCCGCTGGGCGGCATCGGCGGCGGCTGGTTGGGTGACCGCTTCTCCAAGACCGGCGTACTGGCCTGGGCCATGGTCCTCGCCGCCGTCGGCATGATCGGCCTGATCGTGCTGCCGAGCCTGCGGGTGCTGGGCGTGCTGGTGTTCCTGGTGATCTTCATCGGCCTTATGACCTATGCCATCCGTGGCCTGTACTGGGCCATCCTCGACGACTGCCAGGTGCCGCTGCGGGTCACGGGCCTGGCGATCGGCATCATCTCTCTGGTCGGCTACTCGCCTGACGTGTTCCTGCCCCTGCTCAACGGCTGGATCATCGATCACTTCCCAGGCTTCCTCGGCTACCAGATCTACTTCTCCTACGTCGTGGTGATGGGCCTGCTCGGCGTCGTCGCCACCCTCATCCTGAACAAACGCATCAAGTCCAAGGCGGGCAAAGCATGAAGATCGTATCCCTGCAAACCCACGTGGTGGCCGTGCCACCGCCGCATGTCGGCGGCATGTATTGGCTGTTCGTCACCCTCAAGACCGACTGCGGCATCGAGGGCGTCGGCGAGATCTACGCCGCGACCTTCCATCCGCGCGCCATGGTGCCGGTCATCGAGGATGTGTTCGAGCGCTACCTGCTCGACCAGGACCCGCACCATATCGAGCGCTTCTTCCGCCGCGCCTACTCCAGCGGTTTCACCCAGCGCCCGGACCTGACCATGATGGGCGTGGTCAGCGGCCTGGAAATGGCCTGCTGGGACATCATCGGCAAGGCCGCGAACAAGCCGGTCTACGAGCTGCTCGGCGGCCAGGTGCACGAGCGCCTGCGCTCCTACACCTACCTCTACCCCGTCAACGCCCAGGGCGAGTACGACTACAGCGACCCGGACCTGGCCGCCGAGTGCGCCGTGCAGAACATGCAACTGGGCTTCACCGCACTGAAGTTCGACCCGGCCGGCCCCTACACCGCGTTCTCCGGCCATCAGCTGTCGCTGGAGGTGCTGGAGCGCTGCGAAACCTTCTGCAAGCGCATCCGTGAAGCGGTGGGCAACCGTTGCGACCTGCTGTTCGGCACCCACGGGCAGATGGTGCCGTCGTCGGCGATCCGCCTGGCCAAGCGCCTGGAAAAATACGATCCGCTGTGGTTCGAAGAGCCGATCCCACCGGGCCAGGAAGAAGCCATGGCCCAGGTCGCGGCCAAGACCAGCATTCCGATTGCCACCGGCGAGCGCCTGACCACCAAGTACGAGTTCTTCAAGCTGCTGCAGGCGGGCGGTGCGTCGATCCTGCAAATGAACGTCGGACGCTGCGGCGGCCTGCTCGAAGGCAAGAAGATCGCCAGCATGGCCGAGGCCTACTACGCGCAGATCGCCCCGCACCTCTACAACGGCCCGATCGGCGCGGCGGCGAGCTTCCAGCTGGCGGCCTGCACACCGAACTTCCTGATCCAGGAAAGCATCGGCACCTGGGATGGCTTCCACGCCGAAATCCTCAAGAAGCCTCTGCAATGGGAGGACGGCTACATCATCCCTTCCCGCGAGCCGGGCCTCGGGGTCGAGCTGGACATGGACGTGGTACGGCGTCACTCGGGCTACCAAGGCGAGCGCCTGCACCTGCAGATGGCGCCGCATCCGGTCGACGTCAAGGACGTCTCGCCGGCCAAAGGTTGAGCGTCAAGCCGCCCCGGCCTCGGGGCGGCCCTCTATTCACAGGGTTAGCGATACATGAACGATTTTGACTACATCATCGCCGGCGCAGGCTCGGCTGGCTGCATCCTCGCCGCGCGCCTGAGCGAGTCGGGGCGCCACAGCGTGCTGCTGCTCGAAGCCGGCGGCAAGGACAGCTCGCCATGGTTCAAGCTGCCGGTGGGCTTCGCCAAGCTCTACTACAACCCCATCTTCAACTGGATGTACTACACCCAGCCCCAGGCCCATCTGGCCGGGCGCAACCTGTATGCGCCGCGCGGCAAGGTGCAAGGGGGTTCCGGTTCGATCAACGCGATGATCTACGTACGCGGCCAGGCTCATGATTTCGATGACTGGGCCGCCAATGGCGCCAAGGGCTGGTCGTTCAAGGACGTGCTGCCGTATTTTCGCAAGCTCGAATCGCACCCGGCCGGGGCCAGCGAATACCACGGTGCCAGCGGGCCGATCGGCATCACCCCGATGAAGGGCCAGGCCCATCCGATCTGCGATGTGTTTCTCGAAGGCTGCGAGCAACTGGGCTACCCGCGCAGCGAAGACTTCAACGGCAAGCACTTCGAAGGCGCCGGCATCTACGACGTCAACGTGCGTGACGGCCAACGCAGCTCCAGCAGCTTCGCCTACCTGCACCCGGCGCTGGGGCGCCCGAACCTGCACATCGAGCATCACGCCTTGGTCGAACAGGTGTTGCTCGAGGGCAAGCGCGCGGTCGGCGTCCGCATTTCGCAGAACGGCGTAGCGCGCGAGTTTCGTGCCCGCCGCGAGGTAATCCTGGCGGCAGGTGCGGTGGACACGCCCAAGATCCTGCAACTGTCCGGCATCGGTGACCGCGCCCTGCTCGGCCGGCACGGCATCGACACCCGCCACCACCTGCCGGCCGTGGGCAAGAACCTGCAGGACCACCTGTGCGTGAGCTACTACTACAAGGCCAATATCCCGACCCTGAACGATGTGTTCGGCTCGCTGTTGGGCAAGCTCAAGCTCGGCCTGCAATACCTGCTGACCCGCAAGGGGCCGCTGGCGCTGAGCGTCAACCAGTCCGGCGGGTTCTTCCGCAGCGATGCCCAACAGGCGCACCCGAACCTGCAGCTGTACTTCAACCCGCTGTCGTACCAGATTCCCAAGAACAACAAGGCCAGTTTGCAGCCGGAGCCTTACTCGGGCTTCCTGCTGTGCTTCAACCCCTGCCGACCGACCAGCCGCGGCGAAATCCGCATCGCCTCGCGCGATCCGCGTGAGCCTGCGCTGATCGATCCGAACTACCTGAGCACGCAGAAAGACATCGACGAGGCCATCCAGGGCAGCCGTCTGATGCGCTCGATCATGCAGGCCCCGGCGCTGCGCGCGATCACGGTCGAGGAAGTGCTGCCGGGCCCGGCGGTGGACGACGATGCGAGCATGCTGCAGTACTTTCGCGAGAACTGCGGATCGATCTATCACCTGTGCGGCAGTTGCGCGATGGGCAACGACCCGTCGACCAGCGTGGTGGATGCGCGATTGGCGGTGCATGGGCTGGACGGGCTGCGCATCGTCGATGCCTCGGTATTCCCCAATGTGACCTCAGGCAATACCAACGCGGCAGTGATGATGGTGGCGGAGAAAGGTGCAGACCTGATTCTCGAATCGGCCGAGCAAATGGCCCCGACCATGGCCGAGACTCAACGCCGCTCGGCCTGAGCGGTACCGGCCAATCGGGCGAGCTGCACAGCAGCTTGCCCGGTTTTGGCGAGCAAAAAAGCGACTTTACGCGGCAAAACAATCCATTTGGATGTCAATCTCAGCGCCAGTCACTCGTTTGAGCGAAGAACGCCTGGGCATTCGCTTCCAGGCTCTGCAGGTGATAGCCGCCCTCCTGCACGATCAGGCACGGCAGCCCCAGCTCGCGAATCCGCTCGCCGAGGGTGGCGAAGCCCTGGGTCGTGACCGCCACCTTGCTCTGCGGGTCGAGTTCGTAGATATCGAAGCCGAGCGACAGCACCAGCACCTCGGCATCGAAATCCTTCACCGCATCCAGGGCAATGCCCAGTTGCGCCATGAAATCCCCTTCGCTCGCGCCATGGGCCATCGGCAGGTTCAGGTTGTAACCCTCGCCCTCGCCCGTGCCGCGCTCGTCGGCAAAGCCGGCCACGCCCGGGTAGAAGTTTGTGGGATCACCGTGCACCGAGACATACAGCACGTCGTTGCGCGCGTAGAAGATCTCCTGGATGCCCTGGCCGTGGTGCATGTCGGTGTCCAGCACTGCGACCTTGTGGTAACGCTCGCGCAATACCTGGGCGGCGACAGCCGCATTGTTGAGGTAGCAGAAACCGCCTGCAGCCTCGAAGCGTGCGTGGTGCCCTGGCGGTCGGCACAGCGCGTAGGCCGCACGCTCACCGTCGAGAATCGCCCGTGCCCCGGCAACCGCACTCTGCGCCGACCAGTAGGCCGAGCGCCAGGTTTGCTCGCCTACCGGGCAACTGCCATCGGCCAGGTAGCGCGCGGCCTGGGCCAGGATGCCGCGCAAGGCGTTGGGTTCGCGCACGAAGATGTTCGACATCACTTCATCGCCCCAATCCTCGGGCACTTCTTTCCAGCGCGCGTGAGCCTCCTGAAGGAAGGCCAGGTAGGCCTCGCCATGCACCGCAGCGAGCGGCGCCAGGCCGGCATCCTGCGGTTGGCGGATGTCCATGTCCAGGTCGCGGGCCGCTTGCAGCAGGCGCTGAGCGCGCTCAGGGACTTCCTGGGGGGTGCGCATGGCACCCCGGGAGTAGTAGCTGCGCGGATGGTGCAGCAGTTGTTCGGGGTGGAAATAGCAGCGCATCAGGCCTCTCCTGGTTCGACACGGCCGGCACGGGCCAGCACGGCGTTGAGCAATACATCGGCGCCGTTACGGGCGTCGTCGGGCAGCACGTCTTCGGCTTCGTTGTGGCTCAGGCCGCCCACGCAAGGGATGAAGATCATGGCTGTCGGGCAGTAGCGCGCCAGCAGAATCGCATCGTGCCCGGCGCCACTGACGATCCGCTGCTGGGTATGGCCGAGGGCATCGACCGCGTGCTGCACCGTCGCCACACACTCGGCGTCGAACGGGGTGGCCGGGCTGACCCAGTGCCGCGTGACGCTCACCTGCAGCCCGCGCTGGGCGGCGACAGCCTGCAGCAACTCACCCAGGCCACGTTCCATGGCCTCGATGGCTTCGTCGCGGTGATGGCGCAGGTCGACGGTAAAGCGCACCACGCCCGGGATCGTGTTGCGCGACGCTTTGGCGATGGACAGTTCGCCCACCGTGGTCAGGCCTTCAGGGGCGAAGTCGACCGCCAGTTGCTCCACCGCCTGGATCATTCGCGCAGCGCCATACAACGCATCCTTGCGCAGAGCCATCGGCGTGGTGCCCGCGTGGGCGGCCATGCCCTGGACCGTCACGTCGAGCCAGCGAATCGCCTGACCGCCCGTCACCACGCCAATGCTCTTGGCATTGTCTTCCAGGATCGGCCCCTGCTCGATGTGCGCCTCGAAATAGGCGTCCACCGGCCCGCCCAATGGCCGCTCACCCGCATAGCCAGTGGAGGCCAGCGCCTCGGCGACGCTGATGCCATCGGCATCGTGGATCGCCAGGGCCTGCTGCAGGTCGAGCACGCCAGTGAACACCGCCGAGCCGAACATCGCCGGGGTGAAGCGTGCGCCCTCCTCGTTGGTCCACACAGCGATTTCCAGGGGTTTGCGGGTCTGGATGCCGAGGTCGTTCAAGCGGCGCATCACCTCCAGGCCCGCCAGCACGCCATACACACCATCGAAGCGCCCACCTTCAGGCTGGGTGTCCAGGTGGCTGCCCATCATCACCGGCGCGGCCTGCGGGTCGAGGCCGGGGCGCCGGGCGAACAGATTGCCGATGGCATCCACCGACAGGCTCAAGCCAGCCTCGCGGCACCAACCGGCGAACAGCTCGCGGCCGGCCTTGTCGTCCTCGCTCAAGGCCAGGCGGCAACTGCCACCACGGGCGGTAGCGCCGACCTCGGCCATGGCCATCAGGCTCGCCCACAGGCGTTCGCCACTGCTTTTCAACATCATGGGTACTCCAGTCGAATCGGGATTTCAGGCCAGCTCGAGGCGCTGGCTGTGGGCATACTGGCGGGCCAGCGCCAGTACACAGACCAGCGAGATGCTGGCGATCAAGGTGTAGAACAGCGCCATCGGCCACCAGTGGCCGCTGAACTGATGGGCAAGCCAGGTGCCGATCAACGGCGTCAGGCCACCGGCGATGGCGCCGCACACCTGGTAGGCCAGGGAAATCGCGGTGTAGCGCACCCGCGTCGGGAACATGCCGCTGACGAAGCCGGCAATCACCGCGTAGAACGACGCCATGCAAGCCGCCGCCAGGGCGATACCGAGCACGATCAGCGGCCCGTGCCCGGAGCTGACCAGCACGAACATCGGGTAGGGCGAAGCCATCGCCAGCAGCGCCATCAGGGCAAGGAAGCGGGTGGCGCCGAGCTTCTCCGACAGCCAGGCCGCAACCGGCTGCACACAGAACTGGATGATCGCCACGAAGAACAGGCACTCAAGGATCAGCGCGCGCTCCAGGTGCAGCTGCTGGGTGGTGTAGCTGATCATGAAGGTGTTGGTGAAGTAGACGCCGGCGATGCCCAGCGTATTGGCACCGATGCACAGCAACAGCGGACGCCAGGCGGTACGCAGCACCTCCAGCACCGGCGCCTGCTCCTTGCGCTGGGCCTTGAGCGCCTGCTCGCGGCTGGCGATGAATTCCGGCGACTCGTTGACCCCCAGGCGAATCGCCAGGCCCACCAGCAGCAGCAACGCACTGGCCAGGAACGGCAGGCGCCAGCCCCAGCTCATCAGGTCTTCTTCCGGAAGGCGGGTGACCGCACCAAAGGCCAGCAGCGAGAGGATCAAGCCGGCCGGGCTGCCCAGCTGGGCGAACGATGCGAAAAAGGTACGTCGGCCCTTGGGCGCATGCTCGCCTGCCATCAACACCGCCCCGCCCCACTCGCCACCCACGGCGATGCCCTGGACGATACGCAGCAGGATCAGCAGCACCGGTGCGGTGGCGCCGATCTGTGCGTAGGTCGGCAGCAGGCCGATACCGATGGTGACGACGCCCATCATCAGCAGGGTGATGACCAAGGATTTCTTGCGCCCGATGCGATCACCCACATGGCCGAACACGATGCCGCCCAATGGCCGGGCGAAAAAGCCCACGGCGAAGGTGCCGAAGGCCGCCATGGTGCTGAACAGGCTGTTGTCGGAAGGAAAGAACAAGGCACCGAACACCAGGGCGGCGGCAGTGGCGTAGATGTAGAAGTCGTACCATTCGATCATGGTGCCGATGAACGCGGCGGCCGCGGCCCGGCGTGGCTGGGGCGAAGCGGAAGGCTGCATGGGGGTGGCTCCTTTGCTTGTTGTTCTGGCAGGAGTTGAGGGTCACGGTGGCGCTCTTTGGCGCTTGGTCTTGCTGCAGGGGTGGCCGTTTCACGGTCAAGCCCGCTTTTACTGGCCCCTGCATGCCCTTGATTTATCGGCCTGGGGCTATGATTAGTCAATTTTCTATTTATTATTCGAATTATTAGACGCACTTATAATTCGAGCCCGTCATGTCCGACCGCCTGCTCAACGACCGCCTCGACTGGAACCTGCTGCGCACCTTCCGCGTGATCGGCCAGGAACTCTCCATCAGCCGCGCAGCCGCTCGCCTGCACCTTACGCAACCTGCCGTGAGCCAGGCGCTCAAGCGCCTGGAAGAACAACTCGGCCGCCAGCTCATCGCCCGCCGCGGCCCACGCTTCGTGCTTACCGAAACGGGCGAGCAACTGTTCCAGCTGGCAGGCGAGGTGTATGGGCAGATGTCGCAGATCGGTGGGCTGCTGGAGCAGCCTGCTGACGAAGTGGTGGGCAAGGTGCGCCTGCTGATGATCAGCCGTATCGTCAGTGAGCGCTTCGACGACTTTCTCGCCGACTTTCATCGCCAGCACCCACGGGTGGAGTTGGAAATCGACGTCATGCGCAGCTCCGACATCGTCGCCGCCCTGCAGGAAAAGACCGCCACCGCAGGCCTGAGCCTCAACCGCCGTGCTCAACCGCGCCTGGAGCAACGCCTGTTCCTGCGCCAGCGCTATGCCTTCTTCTGCGGCAAGCACCATGCGCTGTTCGGCGCCCAGGAAGGCGACCTGCAACGGGAGAATTTCGTCAGTTTCACCAGCGACCAGATTGGCGGCATGCTCTCGCCATTGACCATCTTCCGCGACCAGCAAGGGTTTTCCGGCAGGATCGTCGCGTCCTCCCCGAGCCTTGAAGAAGTGCGTCGGCTGGTGATCGCAGGGTTCGGTATAGGATGCCTGCCCGAGCATGTGGTGGCCGCCGATGTGCAGGCCGGGCTGCTATGGAAGCTGGCGCCGCATGAAGGGATTGCCGATGTGGATATCCACCTGCTGTGGAACCGCGAGCAGCGCTTGAGTCGGGCAGAGGGGGTGTTTATCGAGGCGTTGCAGCGGTGTCTGGAGGTGTGATTGTCGAGTGTTCTCAGGTAGCTGGACACCGTGATGGCAGGAGCAAGGGCCTCATCCAACAATCTAAAAGCCAGCTCAATCCCTGTGGGAGCGGGCTTGTCCCGCGATGGGCACCCCTGTTGCCCCACAGGCAAAAGTGATTGTCCCGACCGCTACTTTTTCCCAGACCGCCCGCTGCCGAGAATCTCCCGACTGCATTTCACACCTCGGAGATTCCATGAAAGCGTTCAAACCCCTGCTCCTGGCCACCGCACTGGCCGCCACTGCGCACAGTGCACTGGCCGCCGACTGGCAAGCCTCGCCTTATGGCGCCCAGGATGAAATCGGCGCGGCCAACCTGCTCACCCCCGACGTGGTCAAGCAGGCCGCCGAGTTGATCAAGACCGGCAAGACCTACCCCCTTGCCGTGCCGGTGAGCAAGGACCTGCCAGCCTTTCGCCACCGCAGCTTCCACCTCTACAACATCCAGCCCGGCGAACAGGCCGGCCAGACCCTCGGTCGCAACAAGTTCACCTTCAACGATGAACTGGTCAACGGCTGGACTGGCGTCGGCACCCAGCTCAACGGCATCGGCCATATCGGCATCGACAACGTCTACTACAACGGCAACAAGGCTGCCGATTTCGTCACGGTCGAAGGCGTGACGAAGCTTGGGATCGAAAAGGTACCGCCGATGGTGACCCGTGGCGTGGTGCTGGACATGACCGCACACTACGGCCAGGCCATCGTTCCCGGCGGCACCGCGTTCACCGTCGCCGACATCCAGGCCGTGCTGAAAAAGCAGCACATCACCCTGCGCAAAGGCGATGTGGTGCTGTTCAACACCGGCTGGCTGGAATTGATCGGCAAGGATAACGCGCAGTTTCTCGCCACCGAGCCCGGCATCGACCTGCCGGCTGCGCAATGGCTGGCCGACCAGGGCATCGTCGCCTTCGGCGGTGATACCTGGGCCTCGGAGGTGTATCCAAACCCCACGGGCGAAGAGTTCCCGGTCAACCAGTTCATGCTGGCCAAGCGCGGGATCTACAACCTCGAGCTGATCGACACTCGAGCGCTGGTCAAGGACAAGGCCTTCGAGTTCATGTTCGTGCTTGGCCAGCCGCTCTACAAAGGCTCGACCCAGGTGAACATCAACCCGGTGGCGATTCGCTGACCGAGGCGCAACAGCCCGCCCTGTCTACAGGGCGGCTCACACGTTCGGCCACTGTTCCAGCAGGATCGAGACGAATTTCTCCGCCGCTGGCGACAATGAAGCGCCGCGGCGATACACAAGGCCCAACGTGCGGGTCACCTCGGGCTCGATCAGCGGCACGCTGACCAGGGTCGGGTGATCGGCCGCCGGCATCGCCAGGCTCGGCATCGCCGACACCCCCAACCCGGCCTCGACCATGCCCAGCGAGGTCGACAGATGCTGTACTTCGTAGAACCACTTTGGCCGCAGCCCCAATCCCGACAGCGCGTGGTCGAGCAGCATGCGGTTGCCGCTGAGTCGCCCTACCCCGATCAGCCGGTGCTCGGCCAGTTCCGTCCAGCTCACCGACACGCGCCCAGCCAGCACATGGTCGCGCCGACAGGCCAGCACGAACTGCTCCTGCACCAGTGGAACGAACTCGATGTCCGGGTGCTGCCCGCTCATCATGTTGATCCCGAAATCGGCCTCGCCACGCAGCACCGCCTCGAGCCCGTCGTTGGCACTGAGGTCGAGCAGGCGAATGCGAATCTTGGGGTACTGTTCGTTGTAGAGGCGAATGACCGAGGGCAGGAAGTAGAACGCTGCGGTAGGGATGCAGGCCAAAGTCACCTGTCCGGTCTGACGCTCGGCCAGCTCGCGAATGCTCAGGATCGAATCCTCGAAATCGTCCAGCAGGCGCCGGGCCTTGGGTAGAAAGTCACGCCCGACACTGGTCAGTCCGACGCGCCGCGTGGTGCGTTCGAGCAGGGGTGTCCCAAGGCCGTCCTCAAGCTTCTTGATGCGGCGGCTCAAGGCTGGCTGCGACAAGTGCAAAACCTCTGCTGCCTCGTGGAAACTGCCCAGTTCGGCGATTTTCACGAAAGATCGTATGTCTTGAAGCTCATATTCCATGCTGATTCTCTTTCAGACACTTGCCGACAATTTATGTGTATAGCGCAATAATAGCGACGATATTTGCATTGGATTGATTTATCCACCCCTGTCACTCTTGTCCCATACACATCAATGATGTCCATTGATCAACAAGAGCTAGATTTCATGCAACGAATTCCTTGTGTGCTGATGCGCGGCGGGACCTCCAAGGGCCCCTTCTTCCATGCCTGGGACTTGCCGTCCAATATCGTCGAGCGCGACGAGATGCTGATCGCCCTGATGGGCTCGGGCCATGAACTGGAAATCGATGGCATTGGCGGCGGCAGCCCGCAGACCAGTAAGGTTGCGATCATCAGCCCCTCACTGCACGCCGATGCCGATGTCGATTATCTGTTCGTGCAGGTGATGGTCGCCGAGCGCCGTGTCGATACTGCACCCAACTGCGGCAACATGCTTTGCGCGGTCGGCCCCTTCGCCATCGAACAAGGGCTGGTCAAGGGCAGCGACGGCCAGACACTGGTCCGCATCCGCAACCTCAATACCGGCACATTCGTTAACTCGCTGGTACAGACGCCTGGCGGGATCGTGCGCTACGAGGGCCGTACCGCCATCGACGGCGTTCCTGGGACTGCGGCCCCTGTGCACCTGACATTCCTCGATGCCGTCGGCAGCAAGACCGGCAGCCTGTTCCCCACTGGCCAGTCCCAGCAGGTAATCGATGGCGTACCGGTCACCTGTATCGACATGGCCATGCCGATGATGATCGTCGACGCCCGTCACCTGGGGCTTGAGGGCAGCGAGAGCCCGGCTCAACTGGACGCCGATGCAAAGCTGCTCAAACGCCTCGAAGCCCTGCGGCTGAAGGCCGGCCGGGCCATGGGCCTGGGAGATGTAAGCAACATGGTGATCCCGAAGCCGGTCGTGGTATCCGCACCACGCTTCGATGGCACTCTGCAGGTTCGCTACTTCATGCCGCACAGCTGCCACCGGGCGCTGGCGATCACCGGTGCGATCGGACTGGCCACTGCCTGTGTCAGCCCCGGCACAGTGATCGGCGACCTGCTCGGTGAACAGGCCCTGACCCTGCGTGAGGTACGTCTGGAGCATCCAAGCGGGGCCATCGACATCGCCCTGTCGCGCTCCGGTGCCGATGGCCAGACACTGCAAGCCTCGGTGGTACGCACCGCACGCCGATTGTTCTCGGGGTTCGTCTACGCACCGTCCACGCGGCGACTCGCGGGCTAAGCCCGATCCAGCTCCATCCAGCGCATCCGCACAACTTCAATAATGGGTGATGCCTTATGAAACTCATGAAATCGCTGTACTTTCAGATTCTCTGCGCCGTCCTGCTAGGCGTGGTGGTCGGCCACTTCTGGGGGCAACAGGCCGTTGCGCTCAAGCCGCTGGGCGATGCCTTCATCAAGCTGATCAAGATGATGATCGCGCCCGTGGTGTTCTGCACCATCGTCACCGGCATCGCCGGCATGACCGACCGCCGTTCGCTGGGTCGGTTGATGAGCAAGACCTTGTTGCTGTTCCTGGTGTTGACCGTGGTCAGCCTGATCATCGGCCTGGTCGCGGTGTACCTGTTCCGTCCAGGCGTGGGCATGAACATCGACCCAGCAACGCTCAGTACTGCGGGCCTCAGCCAATACACCACCTCCGCCGCCAAACTGGGCGTGGTGGACTTCTTCATGCATATCATCCCCGAGACCTTCATCGGTGCCTTCGACAAAGGCGAAGTACTGCCGGTGCTGTTCATCGCCGTGCTCTGCGGTTTCGCCCTCTCAGCCATGGGCGAATCCGCAAGGCCGGTGCTGGAGGTGCTGGAGTCCGCGTCGCAGATGGTGTTCCGCATCTTTGGCTACCTGATGCGCTTCGCCCCGATCGGTGCCTTCGGCGCACTGGCCTTCACCGTCGGCCAGTACGGCATCACCTCGCTCGGTGCCTTGGCCAAGCTGATCGGCACCTTGTACATCGCCTGCGCCTTCTTCGTCATGGTGGTGCTGGGCGGCATCTGCCGGGCGCATGGCTTCAGCCTGTGGAAGCTGCTGCGCTACCTGCGCGAAGAGTTCCTCGTGGTGTTGGGGACCTCGTCCACAGAGCCGGTGCTGCCACGCATGCTGGAAAAGCTCCAGGCTCTGGGCTGCAAGAAAGGCGTGGTGGGCCTGGTGCTACCGACCGGCTACTCGTTCAACCTCGACGGCACCGCGATCTACCTGTCGCTGGCCGCGGTGTTCATCGCCCAGGCCTGCAACATCGACCTGAGCCTCGGCCAGATCCTGACCATGCTGGCGATCATGCTGCTGTCGTCCAAAGGGGCTGCAGGTGTTACCGGCAGCGGTTTCGTCGCCTTGGCTTCGACCCTTACGGTCATCCACGACATCCCGCTGGCCGGCCTTGCACTGCTGATCGGTATCGACCGTTTCATGTCCGAAGCGCGAGCCCTCACCAGCCTGGCGAGCAACGCGGTGGCCACCGTGGTCATTTCGTTGTCGGAGAACGCCTGCGACCGGGAAACGCTCATGCGCACCCTGGCCAGCGGCAAAGCCGACACCCCGGCCGAGCAGGCCTGGCAGCCTACTCAGGCTGCAACCCCACCCCATCGTACTCACTGACATTCACCTCACTTGATCCCCCGCCTCGGGCGGGGGCTGGCGGACGCCTGCGCGCCAGGCGACCATGACGACAATAAAAACAAGAGAAACGACCCATGCTTGCACTCCTTGGCCTGGTCATGGTGGTGACCTTCACCTACCTGATCATGAGCAAACGCCTGTCACCGATCGTCGCGCTCACCGTGGTGCCGATCGTCTTCGCGATCATCGGCGGCTTCGCCCCGGACCTGGGCAAGATGATGCTCGACGGCCTGAAAATGGTCGCACCATCGGCCGCCCTGTTACTGTTCGCCATCCTGTTCTTCGGCCTGATGATCGATGCCGGCCTGTTCGACCCGCTGATTCGCAAGATCCTCAAGCGGGTCAATGGTGACCCGATCAAGATCGCCATCGGCACCGCGCTGCTGTCGTTGCTGGTGGCCCTCGACGGCGACGGCACCACCACCTACATGATCACCTGCGCGGCGATGCTGCCGCTGTACAAGCGCATCGGCATGAACCCGATGATCCTCGCCACCATTTCCATGCTGTCGCTGAGCATCATGAGCGGCATGAGCCCCTGGGGCGGCCCGGCGACCCGCGCCATCGCCGCACTTGGCCTGGATGCGACCGAATACTTCATCCCGATGCTGCCGACGGTGATCGGAGGTGCCGCCTGGGTGGTATTCACCGCGTTCCTGCTCGGTCGTGCCGAACGCCGGCGCATCGGCAACGTGGCGCTGGAGTCCGGGGGCGGCAACTGCTACATCAAGGAGATCCTCGGCGATAACCCGCACAAGCGCCCACGCCTGGCCTACGTCAACCTGGTGCTGGTCATCATCGTGATGAGCGCCCTGGTCATGGGCCTGATGCACGCCGCGATCCTGTTCATGATTGGCTTCGTCGCCGCACTGATGATCAACTACCCGCAGCTCGAGGTGCAGAAAGCACGCATCCTCGCTCACTCCGGCAACGCCATGACCGTGGTGCTGCTGGTGTTCGCAGCGGGCATCTTCGCCGGCATCTTCTCCGGCACCAAGATGGTCGATGCGCTGGCCCAGACGTTGGTGGACTGGATCCCGGAGGCCTGGAGCCACTGGTTCCCGCTGGTGGTGGCGCTGACCAGCATGCCGCTGACCTTCGTGCTCTCCAACGATGCCTACTACTTCGGTGTGGTGCCGATCCTGGCCAACGCTGCGGCAGCCTACGGCATCGATCCGGTGGAGATCGCCCGGGCCTCGGTACTCGGCCAACCGGTGCACCTGATGAGCCCACTGGTGGCTTCGACCCTGCTGCTGGTGGGCATGGTCGACCGCGACATCGGCGACTTCCAGAAGGCCACGGTGAAATGGGCGGTGCTGACCTCACTGGTGATCACCGCACTGGCGCTGCTCACCGGCGCCCTGTCGTTCTTCGTCTGAACCACTGCGCGGCGCCCACTGGCGCCCGCCTTCTGCGCGTCCCACATTAGAGTACCGATCATGTCTCGAATCGTTCTGCGAGGGGCCGGCTGTGCCCTGCTCTGCGGTTGCATGCCTGTTGTCGACGCTGCCGGTTTCATCGACGACAGCACATTGAAGCTGCAACTGCGCAACGTCTACTTCAACGAGAATTTCCGTGACGAACAGGGCATGAGCAGCCGCGCCGCCGCCAACGCCAAAAGCGAGCGAGTGGAATGGGCGCAAGGCTTTCTGCTCGATTATCAATCCGGCTATACCCCGGGTGTCCTGGGGCTTGGCATCGACGTATCGGGCCTGCTTGGCGTGCGCCTGGACTCAGGCCCCGGACGCAGTGGCACCGGCTTGCTGCCGGTACACGACGACGGCCACGCCGCCGAAGAATTCGCCAGCGCCGGCGTCACTGCCAAGGCACGCCTGGGCAAGACAGTCGTCAAGCACGGCACACTGCTGCCCAAGACACCCGTACTGGTCTACAACGACGCCCGCCTGCTGCCGCAGACCTACCAGGGCAGCCAACTGGTCAGCAACGACCTCGACAACCTCACCCTCACGTTCGGGCATCTGGATCGCTTCAAGCAGCGCGACTCATCGAACAGCACCGGGCTGTTTCTGGACGGCTACAGCGGTCGTGAATCCGGCGATTTCAGCTACGGCGGCGCCGACTACGCGGTCAGCAAGCAACTGCGCCTGAGTTATTTCCACGGTGAGTTGAGCGACTTCTACCGCCAGGACTTCGCCGGCATCCAGCATGACCTACCGCTGGCCGGTGGCACGCTTGCCAGCGACCTGCGCTATTTCAGGAGTCGCGACGAGGGCGCGGCCCAGGCCGGACGCATCGACAACCACATGCTCAGCGGGCAACTGACCTACAGCCACAGTGGCCATGCCTTCGGCACCGGCTACCAGGTGCTGCGCGGCGACGCCGGCCTGCCCTACATCAGCGGCGCGACCGTGTATTCGTTCAGCAACGTCGGTATCGGAAAATTCATCGAGGAAGACGAGAAGACCTGGATGGCCAGCTATGCCTACAACTTCGCTGCCGCAGGAGTTCCAGGACTGACCTTCATGACCCGCTACCTGAGTGGCGACAACCACCGCTCAGGCGAAGACGGGTTGCGCGAATGGGAGCGCGACGCGGAACTGGCCTACGTTGTGCAATCCGGACCGTTCAAGGGGCTGGGCGCCAAGCTGCGCAACTACGTGTACCGCTCGGATTTCGCCCGTGGCCGCGATAGCAATCGGCTCTACCTGACCTACGATATCGTGCTTTGGTGACCGGTGCCGGTATTGATCGATACCGGCAAATCACGCTTTGGCCAAGGGCACACGGCCCTGGTAACGCCGTTCGAAATCGTCTGCCAACTGCGCCTGGGTCACGCTCCCCAGGCGCTCGAGCGGCAGCGCCAGACGGGTGTCGTTTCTCATGGGAGGGCAGTCGTCGGCACAAGTGCGTGAATTATCGCTCGACACCGCCAAGGTTACGAGACGCTTCGCCTATCGCCCACTGATCTTGAGTGAGCGACCGAGTCGACAGTGCCTCAGGCAAACACCTCTTCGATAAAGCGCTCCAGCCCCTCGGCCTCGAGGATCTCGATCGAAAAATGTCCGAACTGCTTGGGTAGCCAGATGATCCGCCCGCCTCCCGGCGCTTGCAGGTCATTCCGGGCCAGCGGGTTGCCATTTTCGTCCTCGGGCTGAACACCTTGCGCCATCAGTTGGTCGTACACCACCTCGATGTCCGGGGTCGAATAGCAATGGCGGTAGATGGTGCCCTCGCCCTGGGTCTCGAGCAGCGTCTTGAGATTGCCTGCCAGCGGCTGGACCAGCATGAAACGCTCCGCCCCCATCAGCACGACGGCGTAGCGCACATGCAGGCCGCCGCGCTCCCAGACCTGGGTTTTCGAGATCCGCGCACCGAGTATCCGTGCGTAATACGCACACGCGGCCTCGAGGTCGCTCACCAGTACATCGACATGACTGAATTTCAGATCCATTGCTTCACTCGCTTTGCGGGGGAACAGTCTGGCACCAAAGGGGGATCAATCTTCCACAGCCCGCAAGCCTGCGTCCATCGTTGTCTACATAAGCCAGGCTAATCGGCTATCAGCAACATTCGCTCTACTGATCGGTACCGGACAGGCACACTGGCAAACTTTTCAGACACAGAGCTCCCCCATGTCAGGCGAAAAATCCATCACCGCGCTGCTGCGCGGCATGAGCCCCAAACTCAACCCCGGCGAATACGTGTTCTGCACCGTGGCCGACAGCGCAGCTTTGCAGGGCAGCGAAGTGCTCGGCAGCTTCCGCGAGCAGGAAGGTCTGACCGCGATCCTCGAACGTTCACGCGCCGATGCGCTGGGCCTGGAGTACAGCTTCGTCGCGGCCTGGATCACCCTGACCATTCACTCCGCGCTCGATGCCGTCGGCCTCACTGCGGCCTTCGCCAGCGCACTTGGGGAAGCGGGCATCAGTTGCAACGTGATCGCCGCCTATTATCACGACCATATCTTTGTCGCCAGTGACGACGCTGCACAGGCGATGGCCGTACTCCAGGCGCTATCGCGCGGTGGCGATACCTGAAGAGGGCTCGTGCACCGCTGGCGAATTCGGCTATCGTCTGAACCTCCCCCAGACCCGCTCGGACCGCCGCACATGCACATTGTCATCCCCGACGACTACCAGAATGTGATCAGCACGCTCGACTGCTTCGCCCGCCTGGGCAACCACAAGGTCACTGTGCTCCACCAACTGCAACCGGCCACCGAGGACCAGCTCGTCGAGCGATTCGCCGATGCCGACGCGCTCGTGCTCACCCGCGAACGCACGCGCATCGACGCGGCGCTGCTCGACCGGTTGCCCAAGCTCAAGCTGATCAGCCAGACCGGAAAGGTATCCAGCCACCTGGACCTGGCTGCCTGCACCGCACGCGGCGTTGTCGTGACCGAAGGCCGCGGCTCGCCGGTAGCGCCGGCTGAGTTGGCCTGGGCGCTGATCCTCAACGCCCGCCGTCAGTTAGTGCCGGCCATCGATGCCTTCAGGCAAGGGCGCTGGCAGGTCAACCTGGGGCAGGCCCTGGCGGGGCAGACCTTGGGGATCTGGGGATACGGCAAGATCGGCCAACGCCTGGCGCGTTACGCCCAGGCCTTCGACATGCCGGTGCTGGTGTGGGGCAGCGAGAGCAGCCGCGCAGCTGCCCAGGCCGATGGCCACCGGGCTGCAGCCTCGCGCGAGGCGTTCTTCGCCGAAGCCGACATTGTCAGCCTCAACCTGCGCCTGTCCGACAGCACTCGCCACCTCGTGACCGGCGATGACCTGGCACGCATGAAGCCCGATGCCCTGCTGGTGAACGTCAGCCGCGCCGAGCTGATCGCCCCGGGTGCCCTGCTCGCGGCACTGAACAATGGACGCCCGGGCTTTGCTGCCCTGGATGTGTACGAGAGCGAACCGCTGCTCGACCCTGCCCACCCCTTGCTCCAGCACCCGCGCGTACTGTGCACGCCGCACCTGGGGTACGTGGAGAAGGCGGGTTACGAGCTGTACTTCGGTGATGCTTTCGACAATGTGCTGGCGTTTTTCGAGGGTGCGCCGATGAACGTGGCCAATCCGGATGCGCTGGGGCGCGGCCGCTGAGCACAGCCTCGACTTGCCGTAAGCGCCGCGATAAAGGGCTAATTCCTACAGCGGACTACTCCGCGTCTGACAGAGAGCAATGGCCACAGGGAAATACCCTACGCAACCTGTCGACTCCCGTCTGATTGTCCCGGGGAAGCCTGGCCCATAGGCTTCCCCGGTCGCTGATGTTCAGCGACCGGGTGTGGAAACCCGGATACATGGAAAGCGGCAGCCCTTTATGGCAGCTGTGCGCGGGAGGTCTTCGGACCTACCGGGGTTTTCCGTGTACCCGGCTTTCCACCCCGTGAACAGCTGCCACCCTAACGTGTGGAAACGAAAGGATGCAGTTCAACCTACACGGAGCTGTCATGAAAAAAAACGTCCCCGACCCACCCGAAAATCTCCTCCGCAAATTCGCAGTCCCCGCCGGCAAATCCCTCTCCACCGCCATTCTCGAAGGTCTGGTCCCCATCGAGGAGGTGTTGTCCAACGCCTGCCACTTCATGCTCCACGCCTATACCGATGCGTACCATGCCCACGATACCTGTGCCGATGTCGAGGTGCGCCAGCTGATGAGTGCCAGCATGCGCAGCCTTGAGATCGCGCTCGGACAGGCAGATGCCCTGGTCGGAGCATTGCGGCAGGTACCAGGATCGGGGTTCGGCGCCGTTCACTGAACCGCCCGGCTCTGCCTCTTGGTGGGAGCGGGCTTGCCTTTGGATTTTGAACGAGGATTGGGCTGGCTTTTGATTTCGAAGCAAGCAGCCAGCCTGGCGTAGACACATTTTGTTAATGTTCCCCTAACGCAATTCCCGCTAGACTCGCGCCATGTCCGCCACCCTGCGCCGCCTGATCATCCTGCTTTTGATGCTCTCGCTTCCCCTCTCCGGGATGGCGGGCATCGAATCGCCTGCCGAACCCTGCCCCATGCAGGCCATGGGCATGAGCATGATGGCGGGGATGGACCATGACTGCTGCCAGGACCAGGACAGCGGCAAATCCTCCTCGCAGCACGCCTCCAAGGCCTGCAAGGCCGGCCAAGAGTGCAAGACCGCCACCACCTTGCAGGTCAGCCTCGCGACACCTGCCCTGACCTTCGCCACCCCACGCCCCTCCGACAGCTACGCCCACAGTCTGCTGTCGCGCGCACCGCCTGATCGCTGGCGTCCTCCGCGCGCCTGATCCCTTGCTGACCCTCACTCCATTGCCCTGTCCTTGCGGCCAGGCAATGGCATGCGCCTGTGCGCGAGTGTTTTCAAGGAATCATGTCCATGACTCCCCTACGTTTCCAAGCCGGGTGGACGCTTGCGGCCACCCTGCTGATCCTGCTGCCGGCACTGTCGGCGCAGGCCGCTGCATTGTCCCTGGACGATGCCCTGCGACTGGCCGAACGCAACGCCCCTTCCCTGCAGGCGCGCCAGGAGCAGGTCACTGCGGCACGCAATGCGGTGCTGCCAGCCGGTGAATTGCCCGATCCACGCCTGAACCTCGGGCTGCAGAACCTGCCGGTGGACGGCAGCGACCGCTGGAGCACGAACCGCGACTTCATGACCATGCAAGTGGTCGGCCTGGCCCAGGAAGTGCCCAACCGCGACAAGCGCAAGGCGCGGGTCGAGACCGCCCAGGCGACCGTCGAACGGGCCGATGCCGAAGCCTTGGTGGAGCGCCTGAAAGTACGCGCAGCCACGGCCCAGGCGTGGATCGCGGCCTATACCGTGCAACGCAAGCTGCAGCAGTTCGAGGCGTTCTACCACGAGAACCGTCTGCTGGACGCCGCCGTGCGGGCGCGCCTGGCCGGTGGTGGCGGCGCCGCGGCCGATGCCCTGGCACCTGGGCAGGAGGCCGCGCAACTGGATGAGCAGAAAGACCAGTTGCTCAGCCAGGCCTCCCAGGCGCGTGCGGCGCTCAAACGCTGGATCGGCCAGGACGGCGAGGCCCTGGCGCGCAGCTTCCCGCAATGGGCAGTGGATGCCCCGGCATACCTGCACGCCCTGCATGTGCACCCGGAACTGGCCGCCTATGGCGCGATGACCCGCGAAGCCCAGGCGCAGGTGCACCAGGCACAAGCCGAGAAGAAATCCGACTGGGGCTGGGAGCTGGACTACCAACGACGCGGCCCGGCATTCAGCAACATGGTCAGCCTGCAAGTCAGCTTCCAGTTGCCGCTGTTCACCGGCTCGCGCCAGGACCCGACCATCGCCGCTCGCCAGGCCCAAGTGCGTCAGCTCGAGGATGAGCAGCAAGCCGCGCTGCGCGAGCACACCGCGCAACTGGAAACGGACCTGGCCGAGTACCAGCGCCTGCAACGGGCCGTCACGCGCAGTCGCGAGACGTTGCTACCCCTGGCCGAAGAACGGGTTCGCCTGGCCCTGGCCGATTACCGGGCCGGAAAGTCGGCGTTGGGCGATCTGCTCGCAGCCCGCCGTCAGCGGGTCGAGGCGCAATTGCAGGATATCGATTGGCAAGGGCAGTTGGCGGCGACCGCCGCACGGCTGCACTTCATCTATGGCGAGGTGCAGGCATGAAACACACATCCATCGGCTTGATCGCGGTGCTCGCGCTGGCGGTCGGCGCCAGCGTCGGCTACGGGCTCGCCCGCAAAGGCGGCCCGGCCACGGCGGCGGTTCCCGCAGAACAGAAGGCGCTGTACTGGTATGACCCGATGTACCCGCAGCAGCATTTCCCGGCACCGGGCAAGTCACCCTTCATGGACATGCAGTTGGTGGCCAAGTATGCCGAGGGTGATGGCGCTCAGGGGCAACCGGCGGTGCAGATCTCCCCGGGCGTTCAGCAGAATCTGGGGGTACGTCTGGCGACCGTGACGCGCAGCCGGCTGCAACGCACGCTGCAGGTCAGCGGCGTGCTGGCCTTCGACGAACGCGACTTCAGCGTATTGCAGGCACGTACCGCGGGTTTCGTCGAGCGCACCTACGGGCGCGCCACCGGCGATGTGGTCGCCAAAGGCGCGCCGCTGGCCGATGTGCTGGCACCGGAGTGGGCCGGGTTGCAGGAGGAGTTTCTCGCACTGCGCCGTACCGGCGATGCGGGGTTGCAGGCTGCTGCGCGCCAGCGGTTGCTGTTGGCCGGCATGCCTGCCGAACTGATCGAGCGAGTCGCGCGCAGCGGCAAGGTCCAGCAGTGGGTGACCCTGGTGGCGCCCAGCGCGGGTTCGCTGCAGAGCCTGGACCTGCGACCGGGCATGACCCTGACGCCGGGCGCAACAGTGGCGCGGATCAACGGTATCGCCCAGGTATGGCTCGAAGCCGCGGTACCCGAAGCCCAGGCCCAGGGTCTGCGCGAGGGCCAGGCGGTGCAGGCACGCCTGCCGGCGTATCCCGGCGAGACGGTGAGCGGCACACTGACAGCCCTGCTGGCCGATGCCGATCCGCAGAGCCGCACCTTGCGCCTGCGCATCGAGCTGCCCAACCGCGAGGGACGACTGCGACCCGGCATGACGGCACAGGTAACCCTGAGCCCGGAAGCGCCAGACGATGAGGGCCTGACGCTGCCGGCCGAGGCCGTCATCCGGACCGGCAAGCGCGACCTGGTGATGCTCGCCGAGGACCAGGGCCGCTTCCGCCCGGTCGAGGTGCTGCTGGGCCAGGAGAGCGGCGGCCAGGTCGCCGTGCTGCAGGGGTTGCAGGCAGGCCAGCAGGTCGTCGCATCGGGGCAGTTCCTGATCGACTCCGAGGCCAGCCTCAAGGGCATCGAGGCTACCACCGCGCCGGATTCGATGCCTGCCGCGCAGGAGGCTCGGCCATGATCGCGAAACTGATTCGCTGGTCGGTCGGCAACCGCATCCTCGTGTTGCTGGCCACGCTGTTCCTGGCAGCCTGGGGCGTGTTTTCCCTGCGCAACCTGCCGATCGATGCCTTGCCGGACCTGTCGGACGTGCAGGTGATCATCCGCACCTCCTACCCCGGGCAGGCCCCGCAGATCGTCGAGAACCAGGTCACCTACCCACTGACCACCACCATGCTTTCGGTGCCGGGGGCCAAGACCGTGCGCGGTTTCTCCGCGTTCGGCGACAGCTTCGTCTACGTGCTGTTCGAGGACGGCACCGACCTGTACTGGGCACGCTCGCGGGTGCTGGAGTACCTGAGCCAGGTGCAGTCGCGTCTGCCGGCCACGGCCAGGCCTGTGCTTGGCCCGGATGCCACGGGGGTGGGCTGGATCTACCAGTACGCCCTGGTCGACCGCAGCGGTGGGCACGATCTTGCACAGTTGCGCAGCCTGCAGGACTGGTTCCTGCGCTTCGAGCTCAAGACTCTGCCCGATGTGGCCGAGGTCGCGAGCATCGGTGGCATGGTCAAGCAGTACCAGGTGGTGCTCGATCCGCTGCGCATGGCAAGCCTGGGTATCACTCAGGATGAGGTGGCGCAGGCCATCGGCAAGGCCAACCAGGAGACCGGTGGCGGCGTGCTGGAACAGGCCGAGGCGGAGTTCATGGTGCGCGCCTCGGGCTACCTGAAGACGCTTGATGACTTTCGCGCCATCCCTCTGCGCCTGGCGGCCAATGGTGCACCGGTGACCCTGGGCGATGTGGCCAGGGTCCAGCTTGGCCCGCAGGAACGCCGCGGTATCGGCGAGCTGGACGGCCAGGGCGAGGCCGTGGGTGGCGTGGTGATCCTGCGCAGCGGCAAGAATGCCCGCGAGGCCATCGGGCGCGTCAAGGACAAGCTTGAGGTGCTCAAGAAAAGCCTGCCCGCCGGCGTGGAGCTGGTCACCACCTATGACCGCAGCCAACTGATCGACCGTGCAGTGGACAACCTCAGCCACAAGCTGCTCGAGGAGTTCATCGTCGTCGCGCTGGTCTGTGCCGCGTTTCTCTGGCACTTGCGCTCCTCGCTGGTGGCGATCGTGTCGCTGCCGGTGGGTGTGCTGATCGCACTGATCGTCATGCGCCACCAGGGCATCAACGCCAACATCATGTCGCTGGGTGGTATCGCCATCGCCATCGGCGCGATGGTGGACGGGGCCGTGGTGATGATCGAGAACGCGCACAAGCATGTCGAGGCCTGGCATGCGCGGCATCCCGGGCAGGTGCTGCGCGGTGAACAGCATTGGAAGGTGATGACCGAAGCGGCGCAGGAAGTCGGACCCGCGCTGTTCTTCAGCCTGATGATCATCACCCTGTCGTTCGTCCCGGTGTTCACCCTGCAGGCCCAGGAGGGCCGGCTGTTCGCACCGCTGGCGTTCACCAAGACCTACGCCATGGCCGCCGCTGCCGGGCTGGCGGTGACCCTGGTGCCGGTACTGATGGGTTACTGGATCCGCGGCCCTCTGCCGGCCGAGGCGCGCAACCCGCTCAATCGCGGGCTGATCCGCCTCTATCGCCCAGCCTTGGAGCAGGTGCTGCGCAAGCCGTTGCTGACCCTGGCCGGGGCACTGCTGGTGCTGCTCAGCAGCCTGTGGCCGCTGAGCCACCTGGGCGGCGAGTTCCTGCCACCGCTGGATGAGGGCGACCTGTTGTACATGCCGTCCGCCCTGCCCGGTCTGTCGGCGCAAAAAGCCGCGGAGCTGTTGCAACGTACCGACCGCCTGATCCGCACCGTACCCGAGGTGGCCAGTGTGTTCGGCAAGGCTGGGCGCGCCGAGTCGGCCACCGATCCGGCGCCGCTTGAGATGTTCGAAACCCTCGTGCGACTCAAGCCCAAGGATCAGTGGCGCCCAGGCATGACCAGCGAAAAACTGGTCGAGGAACTCGACCGCACCGTGCGCGTGCCAGGGCTCACCAACATCTGGATTCCGCCGATCCGCAACCGTATCGACATGCTCGCCACCGGTATCAAGAGCCCGATCGGGGTCAAGGTGGCCGGCAGCGACCTGGCCCAGATCGACCGCGCCACCCAGGCGGTCGAGCGCGCAGCCAAGGGCGTAGCGGGCGTCACCTCGGCGTTGGCCGAGCGTCTCACCGGCGGGCGCTACATCGACCTCGACATCGATCGCCAGGCCGCGGCGCGCTACGGCCTGAACATCGCCGACGTGCAGGCCATCGTCGCCGGCGCCATTGGTGGCGATACGGTGGGTGAAACGGTCGAGGGCCTGGCGCGCTACCCGATCAGCCTGCGCTACCCCCGCGAGTGGCGCGACTCGGTCCAGGCACTGCGCGAATTGCCGATCTACACCGCCCTGGGCGGCCAGATCACCCTCGCCAGCGTGGCCCAGGTGCGCCTTGCCGAAGGCCCGCCCATGCTCAAGAGCGAGAACGCCCGCCCCTCCGGATGGGTGTACATCGACGTGCGTGGGCGCGACCTGTCGTCGGTGGTCGCCGACCTGCGCCAGGCCGTGGACCGCGAGGTGAAGCTCGACCCCGGCATGAGCCTGAGCTACTCCGGCCAGTTCGAGTACCTGGAGCGCGCCAATGCCCGCCTGGCCTGGGTGGTGCCGGCGACCCTGGCAATCATCTTCGTACTGCTCTACCTGACCTTCGGCCGTCTCGGCGAGGCGCTGCTGATCATGGGCACCCTGCCCTTCGCCCTGACGGGCGGGGTGTGGCTGCTGTACCTGATGGGCTTCAACCTGTCAGTGGCCACCGGGGTCGGCTTCATTGCACTGGCCGGGGTCGCGGCGGAGTTCGGGGTAATCATGCTGATTTACCTGAACAACGCCTGGACCGAGCGCCAGGCCACGGGCGAGCACTCCGACGCGGCATTGCGCGAGGCGATTCGCCAGGGCGCCGTGCAACGTATCCGGCCCAAGGCAATGACGGTGGCCGTGATCGTCGCCGGACTGTTGCCGATTCTCTGGAGCAGCGGCACCGGCAGCGAAGTGATGAGCCGCATCGCCGTACCCATGGTCGGCGGCATGCTGACCGCCCCCCTGCTCTCGTTGTTCGTGATTCCCGCGGCGTACTGGCTGATCAGGCGTCGCGATCTTGCAGTAACCGATACCCCCCAACCAGGAGAAACCCAATGAAAAATCTGTACCTCGGCGCTGTATTGATGGTCGCCTTTGCCGCCGGTGCGCAAGCGCAGCAAAGCATGGAAGGCATGACGATGGAGGGCATGGACATGTCGGCCAGCGAGGCAGCGCCAAGCGCGCATGCCGAAGGCACGGTCAAGGCGATCGACACCGAGCACGGCAAGGTGACGCTGGCCCATGGGCCTGTGGCTGCACTGCAGTGGCCGGCGATGACCATGGGCTTCAAGGCCAGCGCCGAGCAGCTCGAAGGGCTGAAGGTCGGTGACAAGGTCGGCTTCGATTTCCGTATGGAAGGGGGGGCTGCGAACATCGTTGGTATTCGTAAGCAGTAACCTTTGGAGTGACTCCATAGCAACACTACAAGCGCTGATGGCACAATGCCTTTAGCGCTTGTCCACCGCTCGGTCCGCCCGACGTTGCACAAGCCTGCCATGTGAATGGCCCTAACACCCCAGAACCGATCTTCTCCACCTGACTTGCAGGACTCGCATGACTTTGGAATCTCTGGTCGACGCTCTTTACGCCGACTCGGATGTGCAACGGATGCTCGCGCTTTCCACCCACAGCGACGCTCTTCAGATCTGCTTTCCCAAGGAAGTGAACATTTCTCGCTTTCTGGCCTGGTTGATCGACCCCACACAAGGCCACGGGCTGGGCGACCAGGCGATCAAGTCCCTGCTGACCCGAGCCGGACAATCCAGCCGCACGGATTACCTGGGCCTCAACGACCGACGCTTCCTGGCCGCATCCAATGTCCAAACCTTGGCATTTTCATCGATCGTGGTGATGACCGAAGCCGAACTGGGTGTGCACAACCAGAAGCGCTACATCGACGTACTGGCCGTGGAACCGGCAGCCAAGCTCTACATCGCGATCGAAAACAAGTTTGGTCACCATGAGGGAAAAGACCAGACAAAAACCTACTATGAAGCGTTGCGAGACCTTTACCCGAACTATCGTGGCATTCATATCTACCTCGACAGTCACGAAAACGAACCTGACCACGAGCAATGGATCCCGATCGACTACACCTGGCTGACGATCTTTCTTACCCAGATCGAGCAATTAGCCTGGGTAGCACCTCACGTCAAATCCACTATGGCCCAGTTCCGTCGAGTTATTCAGGAAGAAGAAGAGATTGCCGACAGCGATGGGTTAGGCAAGCTTGTCACTACAGTGGCGAGCAATCATGACGAAGCCCTGGAAGCATTGCACGACATCCTGACAGCCAACGCTCCCCGTTCGCGGGCCAAAGACCTGGCGAAACTCATCAACGGCCCGTCTGGAAACGAGGCAAAGGCAAATGTCCGCCTGTTCCAGCTTTACGCCAGACGACCATTGATCTGGGATCGTTGTTTGAAGGAGCGCAAGTTCGCGCGCTTTCACACCGCGTTGCACGAAGCGTTTGGCACACTGCTGTCCGATCCGCTGAGGGTTGTCACCTACTTCAGCCTGGAGCTGCTCGACCGCTTCCGGGACGATGAACTGGGCGGATCATTTCCAGCGGCAATCAGAGTGCGCCAGGAAGGAGACCACTTCAGGGTTACCTCCTTCATATTTCTTGGCTGCGTGAAGTCGCAGTATCGAGATACATTTATCAAGATCGCCAATGCTGAACGGGCATTGCATAACATCCGCAAGACTTCACGAGAAGACGGCTTTTTCACCATACGCCGCAGCGAAAGCCTCCCCCCCGCCAGAGCGGCTGCCGAGGCAGTCGAGCAAATGCGCAATCTGGTTGCCCTGTTCAAGGATCTCCACTAGGTTGCAAGCCTGCGGGCCCTGATCGCGCCCGCGGGTTCAGCCCGCATCCGCCCCCAGGAGAGCGCTCGATGATCCGCCCCGCCACCCCCGCCGACCAATCCGCCATCCAGGCCTGCGCCGAACAGGCTTATGCCCGCTATATCCCTTTGATAGGCCGCAGGCCCGCCCCCATGCTGGCCGACTACGCCAGCCAGATCGCGACTGGCTGGGTCCACGTGGCCCTGGACGAGCAGGCCAGCCTGCAGGGCTTCATCGTGTTCTACCCCCACGACAACCACATGCTGCTGGAAAACGTGGCCGTGCTGCCCAGTGCCGCCGGACGTGGTATCGGCAAGGCGCTGATCAACCTGTGCGAAAGCCGCGCGCGCCAACTCGGGCTGAATGCAGTGCAGCTCTATACCAACGAGCGAATGACCGACAACCTTGGCCTCTACCCCAGGCTCGGCTATGTCGAGGTCGCACGGCGCAGCGAAGACGGCTTCAACCGGGTGTACTTCGAGAAAAAACTTGGCCCAACGCGCTGATCGCCTCGTTCAAGAGGGTTGTGCGGGCAATCGATCGTTAACTGCAAGAACGTCCCAAGGCTCTACGCATGAATTTCCAGCTTCGATTCGTTCCACCGCTGACCGTCAGCTTCGACGCCTTCAATCCCATCATCGGAATGGACGGTTATCGTAAAGCCATACGCCAGCACCTGTTGCCGCAATCGAACCCTTACGCCTTCAGCCTGGGTGCAATACCTCTTGAGTCGCGTACCTACTGCAAGGGTTCGGTGTTCTCTCGGGTGCGCAAGATCAGAAGCGGGCGCAGGCATACCTTCATGAACCGCTCGATCGATGCCAATGCGTTCTTCCCGCCCCCACAGAGCGCCGCCATCGGGCGCTTCAACGAACAGGGCGAACGCAAGCTGTATCTGGCCGACCATCCTTATGTAGCACTGAAGGAGTGCGGCATCGAACCGGGAGACTTCTTCCTCTTCAGCTACTTCTCGCTCAAGACCGATACCCACTTCGTCTATGCCGACCCAAACGGGGGGCATTTTTCAACCTTGTTGAGCAAGCTGTTCAAAAGCGATGACCAGGCTTTCTATGCCCTTATCAACGACACCTTCAAAACCTACCTTGAGTTCGCAAGTCATCATGGCATCGCTTATGACTCGGTGAAGGTCAAGGAAACGTTCATCGACGATACCTGGGGCGAGATCGACTCGATCACCAACCTTGCGATGGCAGAGGACAAGATGCCAGCGGCGAACCTTCTGGCCGGCTGGCTGGCTCAGTGCGACGAGAACTATCGTCCAAGCTACTTGAAAATGTTCATTCCCCTTGCCGAGGGTCGAAAACGACTGAGCGGGATCACCTATCGAGGAAACGAGTATGCCTTCAACCTGAGGTACAAACAGGTGATGGAGCATATCCGCCAGCTTGAGCGTGAAAACAGAAAGCGCATCCAGCTCAATCAATACGAGGACGTCGATCTGAACCCCTGCAAATGGCTGCCGCATGAAGGCTCGTGGCAGGATCCACATCATCCCGGACACATATCCCCGATCACCGCCACTCCACCCCTACCCCCCACCCGAGCCTGACCGAGGGCACCATGCAGTTCGCAGTAGCGCTTATCGAATACCTGATTTCCGGCATTGCCGCTTCGGCGTGGCTGGCGGCTTTGCTGCACAAGTTTTACGCGCCCTATCTTCCAGCGGATCCTTTGGCCGCACTCAAGGACACCAAGGAACTCTTCATCCTGGTCTACCTGCCAGTCGTCTACGTGCTGGGTATCTACGTCGACACCACGTCTTCGTTCCTGATCAGAAGAAGCGCGCAACTGGACAAGCAGATCCATGCCTGGCTGGAGCCCGTCGCGCCACAGCGCGATCGTGTCCTGTCAATCTGGGAAGGACTGGTTGGTAGCCCGAAGGAACAGCCTTACGAAAAGACCGCGCAGATCGTCGCGCACTCGATCCCCGATGCCGTGAGGATGATGGAGACCTACGTCAGCAGGGATCGCATCGCTCGAGGCGCGGCGTTCAATGCCTTCGCCGGATGCATCACAGCGCTCATGTGCGCGTCCGCCCAGCACCTGCCCATCATCTTCCTCGTCTGCGCGATCGTGTTCGTCTACTCCTGCATGATGCATAACCGCCTGTCCCGTCTCTCGTCGCAGTTCAAGAAAGTCGTGCGAAACAACCTGCGCTCAGCCAGTCGCACCCCGATCCGTCAGGCAGGCAAACGCAGCAAAGCATGAGTTCAGGTTATGGCTGCCCCGGCAGCCATGAGCCTGACCGAGGCCATGAAGTCTTTCTCAAGCTTCGACAACGCCGCATTCTCATGCACCACCGCTGTCAGCACCACGGGCAGCCGTGGCGTGATCCGTCGCGCGCGTTGCCCTGGCGGGAGCAAGGCGTCGGCTGTGAACTCATCGATCAAGGCGATACCTGCCCCCGCCTGGGCCAGGGCGCAAGCCACATAGTAGGTCTGGACCTGGGTGCGGCTGTCCACGCCGCCAAGCCATGGCCGGACCAGCTCACCGAGGGGGTCCGAGGCCGGCAGGCCAATGATTCGCGCAGGGTCGATGGCATCCAGTGACACCGGCCCCTGGTCTTGCGTGCCGTCATGGCAGACCAGCTCGACTTCGTGCAAGGCAATGACCTTCAAGCCGGGTCGCGGCTGGCCATTGAAGGTGAAGGCAATCGAGATCTCGCGCGCCAGCAGCGCCTGCGCCAGTTGTTCGCTGTGGGCGGTGATCAGGTCCAGGGACAGCTCGGGATTGGCGCGCTGGCTTGCAGCCAGGGCGTGAGGCAGCACCTTCAAGCCCAGTGACGGAATGCAGCCGATGCGCAGCGCACCCCTGGACTGATGCCTGAGGCTGCGCGACAGCCGCCGCACATCGTCCAGGTCGCGGAACACCTTGTCGATGGACGGGATCAGTATTTCGGCCTCGCGGGTAAGCTGCAGACGCCCCTTGACCCGCTCGAACAAGACGAAACCCAGGCTCGCCTCGGCATGGGCCAGCAGCTTGCTGGCCGCAGGCTGGGTGATGTTGAGTGCCTGTGCTGCGCGCGTCAGGGAACCGGTCCGCAGGATTGCCTGGAACACTTCGATGTGACGGATACGCATGGTCATAGCCCAAGGTTATGGAAGCTGCAGTTATAGGCCTTGGCGGACGTGAACGGCAAGGCTGGATACTGAGCGCAGTGGCACGATTTCAGGAGAAGGCACATGCATGTGGTGGTCGTGGGGGGTGGGGTGATTGGCCTTTCGAGTGCGCTGTACCTGGCGCGCGAAGGGCTTCAGGTCACGCTGGTCGAACGCAACGAGGATATCGCCCTGGAGACCAGCTTCGCCAATGGCGGGCAACTGAGCTACAACTACGTGGCGCCCCTGGCCGACCCGTCGGTGTTCGCCAACCTGCCCAGGTGGTTGCTCGCCAGCGACTCGCCACTGCGCCTGCAGCCGCGCCTGGATTTGCAGCAATGGCGCTGGTGCCTGGCCTTCCTGCGGGCATGCCGGGCAACCCGGGTCGAGCGCACGGTACGCGAGATGCTCAGGCTGTCCCAACGCAGCCAGGCGTTGCTGGAGCAGTTGCTGCAACAGACACCGATCGATTTCAACCTGCGCCAGACCGGCAAGCTGATCATCCATCGCAGCCAAGCTTCGCTGGGCGCCGCAGTCAGGCTGGCCGAACTTCAGCAACAGGCCGGGTCGCAGCAACGCCTGTTGACGCCCAGCCAATGCAGCGACCTTGAGCCCACGCTGTCAGGGGTGGTCGGGCAACTTGCCGGCGGCATCTTCACCCCCGGCGAAGCCACCGCAGACTGCCGGTTGTTCTGCGAGGGGCTCAAACGTCATCTGGATGGCCTGGCGAATGTGCGCTTCAAGCTTGGCCAGGCCGTGAGCGGTTTTACCAAGGTGGGCAAGCGGATTACTGCGCTGAAGTTGGGCAACGAACCCCTTGAGGCTGACGCCTTCATCATCGCCTCAGGCATCGCCAGTGTCGGCTTGCTCAAACCGCTGGGGATCAGCCTGCCGCTCTATGGGCTGCGCGGTTACAGCCTCAGCGTGCAGCCTGTCGATGCCAACGCCCTGCCCCGGCTCAGCGTCACCGACGCCAGTCGCAAGATTGTCTACGCACCGCTGGGCAGCACCCTGCGGATCGCCGCGATGGTGGACATGGGCGTGCGTTCGGCCGAGGCCCCGAAGCGGCGCATCGACCTTTTGAAGGCGCAGGTGTCGGAACTGTTCCCCGCCCTGGACCTGCGCCAGGCCCAGGCATGGGCGGGCCTGCGTCCTGCCACTGCGCTGGGCAAGCCGATCATCGACCGGGCGCCGGGGCTGGAGAATCTGTGGCTTAACGTTGGCCATGGCGCGCTGGGCTTCACCCTTGCGTGCGCCAGCGGCGAGATGATCACCCGGCAGATCCTTCAAGGCCGGCCGCACGAGAGCGATGCACCCTTCTCGTTGGCGGCACATCGATAACCTTGTCCATCAGGGCCGGCGGCGCTAAGCTCGCCGCGTTTTGCCAGTGGATGCGCTCAAGGGGCGCGAAAAATATGAATCGTCAGAAAAAGATCAAACAGCTGTTGAAGGCTCACGCCAAGAAAGCCAACGCCAAGCTGGCGCCCAAGAGCAACAAGCCCAAGTACATCAGCAAGGCCGACCGGTTGAAGCTGGAGGCCGAAACACCCCAGGAAGCGGGGCTGGCGGTGATGAAGGAGTGAAGGTGTTTTCGCAAGCTGGCGGGCGCTGTCTTGCTGCTCCGACGGACACCCTGAACCGCTTCTACAGGTGCCCATCGCACCTGTAGAAGCAACTGTCTTGCTCAAAATTTAAAGACCAGCCCAATCCCCTGTGGGAGCGGCCTTGTGCCGCTCCTACAGAAGCAGCGCGGGTTCCTGGGCTGGCCTTTAGATTTTGAACAAGACAGTTGCTCCTACACGGGTTCGAGCTAGTTGTCACATCCGAGCAAGGCTATTGATTTCATGAGCGGGCGAACGCCTGCGAACCGGCAATGGGTTGCCAGTTTTGCAGTGGCACCAGGAACATCAGCTCGAAGCGTCGCGCGGTAAAGCGCCATTCTCCATCGCGTCGCTCGAAGCGGTCATGGTACAAGCCAGCGGCCTGCACAGGGCCTTGTTCGATGTCATGGAACAAACAGTCGGCCTGTGAGACCGCGGTGGCGCTTTCGCCATCAAGCTCGATCAGCGGGTTGGCCATCCAGTGATGCATGTGCGGCATTTTCCGCCACGATTCCCGAGCCATGGCCAGAATGCCCTCGCGCCCGGTTCCGTGCCCGAATGCCGGCAAGTCCAGGGTTGCATCGACATGCCAGATGCTTTCCAGCAGTGCCTCATCCACGCGGTCATAGGCCTGGGCGTAGGTCCAGATCAGCGATTCGATCGCCAGGCGGCTTTCCATGCGGTCCAGGCGTTTTTCCAAAGTCTCAAGGTTCATTGCAACGATCTCCTGCAAGTCTGGGGAGCCGGCGTTCACAGCCGGTTGTCCGAGCCATTGTGCGAGTCGCAAGGCATTGACGGGACTGTCATTCCTGCAGTTTCAACGTTCATTTTTGTAAGGGGGTAAAGCGTTGACCCCATCTGCAAGCGCTTCCTAGCATGGCCCCATCTTTTACGAGGGCCTCGTATGAAAAACCCACCTGATATTGACCACTCACTCACGCTGGCACCTGACGACAGGGCAGCCGGCCCCGACCAACGCCGCTGGGCGATGTTCGTGGTCCTACTTGTCGGGGCATTCCTCCCACCGCTGGACTTCTTCATCGTCAATGTGGCGCTGCCATCGATACGCAGCGACCTGAATGCTTCGGCATCGGCCGAGCAACTGGTCATTTCCGCCTATGCCGCGCTTTATGCGGTAACGCTGATCACCGGTGGCCGGCTGGGCGACCTGCATGGCCGCGGACGCATGTTCTTCATCGGCCTTGTCGGCTTCACCGCCGCCTCGTTGCTCTGCGGGTTCGCTGCCACGCCCTGGATGCTGATCACTGGCCGTGCGCTGCAAGGCATCACCGCGGCAGTGATGGCGCCACAGGCACTGGCCTCGGTACAGGCGATCTTCCCCGAGGCGGAAAAGCCCCTGGCGCTGAGCCTGTATGGTGCGGTGTTCGGTCTGGCCAGCGTGATCGGACAGGCACTGGGCGGTATCCTGATTTCGCTCGATCTGTTCGGGCTTGGCTGGCGGATGATCTTTCTCATCAATCTGCCGGTCGCGCTGCTGGTCATCCTCTTCGGCATTCCCTTGATCAAGGAGACTCACGCCAGCCATGCGCGCAGGCTCGATCTCGGCGGCATGGGCCTGTCGATGCTCACACTTGCCACGCTGATCGTGCCGTTGATCGAAGGCCGTGAGGCCGGCTGGCCACTGTGGGCGTGGCTGTCGCTGATCGCCTGTCCATTGCTCGGCTGGACCTTCTGGCGCCACCAGGCCCGCCTGGCCAGCGCGGGGGGAGCGCCCTTGCTCGATCCGGCCGCGCTGCGCGTGCCGGGGCTGCGCCGGGCATTGCTGGTCGCCCTGTCGTTCTACACGATCGGTGCCTTCTTCCTGCTTTTCTCGATCTACCTGCAAGGTGCATTGCATGTGAGCGCGCTGCATGCAGGCCTGGTCTTCCTGCCCTTCGGCGCGGGGTTTCTCATCGGGCCGTTGACCGCACCGTTGTGCACACGCGTGCTGGGCCTCTACACCAACGCCGTTGGCCTGGCATTGATGGTTGCAGGCCTGGTCGCACTCGCAGGTCTCATTACCCTCACACCGGGCAACCCTGGCCCGCAGCCCGCGATCTTTGCCGTCGTGCTATTCGTCATCGGCTTCGGCCAGGGATTGGCGATGCCGACCCTGATGCGCATGATCACAGGGCGTGTCGCCCCAGCGTTGTCCGGGATGATGGCCGGTGTCACCAGTTCGACCTTGCAAGTGAGCACGGCGCTCAGCGTGGCGGTGATCGGCGGCATATTCTATGGCGTGCTGGGCGCTGGCACCGACCCGACCGCCATCAGTCATGCCTTCACCATTGCGCTGCTGTGCATGGCCGCTTGCCTGGTGTTGGGCGCAGGCTTGAGTTTTACCCTGGCGCGCCGCCCCGCAGCTGCCCGGTAGCGGTGCCTGCGCTCATGGAGCATCGCCAAGCCTCTCTACCACCAGATCGGCCAATGCCCGCAGACGGTCCATCTGGCGCATGTCCTGGTGATAGCCCATCCAGATCTCACGGTCTGGTGGCGGCTCGCCGATATCCAGCCGGCGCAGCAACGGCGACTGGTCGCCGATCGCTCGCGGCAGCACTGCAACACCCAGCCCTGATGCACATAGCCGCGCCTGCACACTGCGGCTACTGCTGGTGAACACAGTCCGCGCATTGGGGAAGTGCAACTGCAACCAGTGGACGTCAGGGTAATGGGATTGGGCCGTATTCATGGTGACAAGACCGAGCGCCTCACCGCCCTCGCCGGGATCGAAGGCTTGGTGCTCGGCCTGGTACAGCCCATAGTGCAGGGTCATGAGCCGACGCTGAACGATGTCCGGCTCGGTGAACGGGACGATGCGAAAAGCGATTTCGGCATCCCGGCGGGCCAGGTCGAACAATCGATGGCTGGGGATCACCTCGGCCACGATCAACGGATAACGGCGGTGCAACTCATGCAGCACAGGTGCCAGCACGAATCCTGCGAACCAGTCTGCACAGGCGATGCGCAGCAAGCCCTCGGGCTGTTCGCCTAAGCCTGTGATACGCCGTTCGATGGCCAAGGCGCTACGTTCCATGTTTTCGGCCAGCTCAAGAATGCTCTCCCCGGCCGCAGTGAGTACCAGCCCCTCGCTGGTGCGACGGAAAAAAGCATGACCGTTGCTCTGTTCGAGGACCTGCAGGCGCCGACCTACGGTTGGATGACTGACGCCCAACTGCTTGGCGGCCGCCCCTAGCGAGCCGCTGCGGGCGATCGCCAGGAAGACGCGCAGGTCATTCCAGTCCATGGGATACCTCCTACAGAAATGAACGGTGAAGATGCAGTAATGCGGGCGCCGTCACAAGTCTCGGCTTCCATTGCCAAGCGAAGCGGCGTTCGGTATCAGGCTGCCCAGGCCGACAGCGCCGGAATCTGGCAGGCGAGCAACGCCTCGGCCGCAGGATTGAGCGGCGCACGCGCCAGCCCACGGCGCTCGATCCACGTACACGCGGCAATTTCTCTGCGCGCACAGGGGCGATCGCCGGGGTGAAGGTGGGTGGTGAAGATGTAATGGAGAACCCCGGCCACTTCCAAGGTGCACAGATGCAGCAAACCGTGGTCGCTCAGGCCGGTTTCCTCATGCAACTCTCGGGCTGCCGCCTCATGCGGCTGTTCGCCTCGCTCGATGACGCCGCCCGGGAAGTTCCATTTGCCGCCTTTCTTGCGCACGAGCAAGACCCTTCCTTTGTCGAAGCAGATGATCGTCGCTCTGTGTTTGGCGGGAGGGGTTGTCAGCGGCATCGGATTAGCTCGTCACACTTGTCACGGATATATGACAGTTTTGTTACATGATGGACAGGCAAATCTGACGCCAAGTTCAGCCAAATGGACACATGGCTGAGGGGATTGGTACAAAAAAATAGACGAGAGGGTCGCTATGTACCCTCTCTTTGGCTGAAGCGGCCCTCAGCCCGCCGCCCGGGCTCGCGCCGCATGCAGCTTCTTGTAGCTCTCGACCAGACGCAGGTGGCGGTCCAGACCTTCAAGCTTCAGGCTGGTTGGGGTCAGCCCATAGAAACGCACGCTGCCGTCCACCGAGCCGAGTGCCGCGTCCATGCGCTCATTGCCGAACATGCGCCGGAAGTTGGAGACGTAGTCGTCCATCTCCAGCTCGTCGTCCAGCACCACTTCCAGCACCACGTTCAGCGCCTGGTAGAACAGCCCGCGCTCGACGGTGTTGTCGTTGAACTGCAGGAACATCTCCACCAGTTCCTTGGCCTCCTCGAAACGCTGCAGCGCCAGCTGGATCAGCAGCTTGAGCTCGAGGATGGTCAGCTGGCCCCACACCGTGTTGTCGTCGAACTCGACGCCGATCAGCGTGGTGATGGTGGTGTATTCGTCCACCTCGACCTGTTCCAGGCGCTTGTACAACAACTTCAGCGAGCGGCTGTCGAGGTTGTGCAGGTTGAGGATGTCGGCTCGGAAGCCCAGCGCGCGGTTGGTGTTGTCCCAGATCAGGTCCTCGACCGGATAGATTTCCGAATAGCCCGGCACCAGGATGCGGCAAGCGGTGGCACCGAGGTCGTCGTACACCGCCATGTACGCCTCCTTGCCCAGCCCTTCCAGAATGCCGAACAGCGTCTGCGCCTCCTGCTCGTTGGAGTCTTCGCCCTGGCCCGAGAAGTCCCACTCGACGAACTCGAAGTCGGCCTTGGCACTGAAGAAGCGCCACGACACTACGCCGCTGGAGTCGATGAAATGCTCGACGAAGTTGTTCGGCTCGGTCAACGCGTGGCTTTCGAAAGTCGGTTGCGGCAGATCGTTCAGACCCTCGAAACTGCGACCCTGGAGCAATTCGGTGAGGCTGCGCTCCAGCGCCACCTCAAAGCTTGGATGCGCGCCGAACGAGGCGAACACCCCGCCGGTGCGCGGGTTCATGAGGGTCACGCACATCACCGGGAACTCGCCGCCCAGCGAGGCATCCTTCACCAGCACCGGGAAGCCCTGCTGCTCCAGCCCCTGGATACCGGCGACGATGCCCGGGTACTTGGCCAGCACCTCTTGCGGCACGTCCGGCAGGCACAGTTCGCCTTCGAGGATTTCGCGCTTGACCGCCCGCTCGAAGATTTCCGACAGGCACTGCACCTGGGCTTCGGCCAGGGTGTTGCCGGCGCTCATGCCGTTGCTCAGGTAGAGGTTTTCGATCAGGTTGGACGGGAAATACACCGTCTGCCCGTCGGACTGGCGCACGAACGGCAGCGAGCAGATGCCCCGGGCCTTGTTGCCCGAGTTGGTGTCGTACAGGTGCGAGCCGCGCAGTTCGCCATCGGGGTTGAAGATCTCCAGGCAGTACTCGTCGAGGATCTCCTGCGGCAGCGCGTCCTTCGGGCCAGGCATGAACCACTGCTCGTTCGGGTAGTGCACGAACGGTGCGTTGGCGATGTCCTCGCCCCAATACTGATCGTTATAGAAGAAGTTGCAGTTCAGGCGCTCGATGAACTCACCCAGTGCCGAGGCCAGCGCAGCTTCCTTGGTGGCGCCCTTGCCGTTGGTGAAGCACATCGGCGACTGCGCGTCGCGCACGTGCAGCGACCAGACGTTGGGCACGATGTTGCGCCAGGAGGCGATCTCGATCTTCATCCCCAGATCGGCCAGGATCGCCGACATGTTGGCGATGGTCTGCTCCAGCGGCAGGTCCTTGCCGGGAATGTAGGTGGTGGTGTCGGACACCGGCATCAGCAGCGCCTGGGCATCGGCGTCGAGGTTGTCGACCTCCTCGATGATGAACTCGGGGCCGGTCTGCACCACTTTCTTCACGGTGCAACGGTCGATGGAGCGCAGGATGCCCTGGCGGTCCTTCTCGCTGATATCCTCGGGCAGCTCGACCTGGATCTTGAAGATCTGGTTGTAGCGGTTTTCCGGGTCGACGATGTTGTTCTGCGACAGGCGAATGTTTTCGGTGGGGATGTCGCGGGTCTGGCAGTAGAGCTTGACGAAGTACGCCGCGCACAGCGCCGAGGAAGCCAGGAAGTAGTCGAACGGACCAGGCGCCGAGCCATCGCCCTTGTAGCGAATGGGCTGATCGGCGATCACCGTGAAGTCGTCGAACTTGGCTTCAAGTCGGAGATTGTCGAGAAAATTGACCTTGATTTCCATGCGGGCACACCAGCGCGTAAAACGAAATGGGCGCCATTATCCGGTTTTTTCGCTGGGAAGTCTTGCCGCAGCCACACCGCCCTGATCAAGGCGCCGCCACGTTCTCCTGCTGCTGGCGCCAAAGCGCCAGGTTTCGTGCAACCAGGCGCTGCGGCAAATCGCTGGACACGATCTCCCTCATCTTCGCGGCCAGTTGCTCGCGCAACTGTGGCCGGTTGCACGGCGAGTCGTGGGACATCGCCAGGTACAGCCCCTCGCTGGATACCGGAGGCTCGAGCACCTGCACCTGCTCGTCGACCTTCAGCACGCGCGCCAGGGCCATGCCTGGAAACTGCTCGAAGATCACATAGTCGCTACGCTTGTGCAGCAGCTTCTCGAACGCCTGCCTGGCGCCGGGCACTGCCTCCAGGTTGAGGTTGGTCCGGGCGAACTCGTCGAACTGCTCGCCATGGCTGTTGTTGACCAGTACCCCACCCTTGAGCCCGCGCAGATCGTCCCAGCCTTTATATGCGAAAGCGCTGTCGCTGCGCACCCAGACCACGCTTGGGGTGTGCAGGAACGGCGGCTCGATGAAGTTCACCTCGTTCTGCCGCGCGCGGGTCAGGAAGTAGCCCGCCAGAAGATCGACCCGCCCGGTACGCACTTCTTCCTGGGCGCGTCCCCAGGGCCCGGAATATTTCACTTCCACATCCAGCCCCAGCTCATTTGCCATGTGCTTGAGCAGATCGGCATTGGCCCCGACGAGGTGCTGCGGGTCCTGCGGGTCACGCCACAGGTACGGTGGATACTCGGGGTTGCCGGTGGCGGTCAGGCGCGTGCAGTCATCGACCGCCAGCGCCACCTGCGGCAATACCGCGAAGGTCAGCGCCAGCAGCAAGGCCCGACAGGAACGGCGCTCGATCATTGGTGGCCCTCGTCTGAATAGAACAGCAGGGAAAAAGCGATGACTGACCGACAGGCGACATGAACAGCGACAGGCTTAACACAGTCTGGACCAGAAACCGTCAGCTGCCAGCAATGACCGCTGCAAGATGCCATTCGTCGGCGCATCATGCCATCAACGAACCCGTTCGGCTGCGCCTGCGACTATTTTTCACCGCCCTGCTGGCCATAACGGTCAGACCCTGTAGGCTGTGCTGTGGCCGCGAACGATCGGCCGGTACCGCCCGGGTGCCGGGCGCGCGCAGGATGACTCGTCGGCCCTTCTGCGATCTGGCCCTGATCGAGCCTTACGACCCGGACACCCGCACCATGCCCGTCGACCTGCAAGCGCTCTATCCCAAGTTGATCCACCTGATGCTCGACACCGTCTTCGTGGTCGACCAGGACGACCAGATCGTGTTCGTCAGCGATGCCTGCCAAGCGCTGCTGGGCTACCGCGCCGAGGAGCTCATCGGCACGCCGATCACGCATTACATGCACCCCGACGACCTGCCCGCCACTCTGGCCTCGATCGTCCGGGTCATGTCCGGCCAGGCGCATTTCGATTTTCGCAACCGCTACATCCGCAAGGATGGCGGTGTCGTCCATATCCTCTGGGCGGCGTTCTGGTCAGAAGAGGTCGGCGCACGCATCGGCGTGGCGCGCAACGTCACCGCCCTCACCGAGGCCGAAGAAGAGCTGCGCTTTCTCGCCCACCACGACCCGCTGACCCGGCTGGCCAATCGCACCCTGTTCAACAGCCGCCTGGACGCTGCGTTGAAGGCGGCGCAGCAGCACGGCGATACCCTGGCGCTGCTATTCGTCGACATCGACGACTTCAAGGAAATCAACGACACCCACGGCCACAGTGCCGGCGACCGCGTGCTGCGCCTGGTGGCCCAGCGCCTGGAGCGCTGTGCCGGCGCGCATGCCACGGCAGCGCGGGTGGGCGGCGACGAGTTCGCCATCCTGCTCACCGACCTGCCGTCGCGCAGCGCCGTATTCGACAAGGTCACACAGATCCTGGCCGTCATGGTCGAGCCGCTGGATGCCGACTTCGGCGGCCTCGCCATGCCGACCTGCAGCATCGGCGTCGCCTGCTACCCCGCCGACGGGCGCGATGCCGATGCCCTGCTCAGCCATGCTGACGGCGAGATGTACCGGGTCAAGCGGCGTCGGTCGCAAGCGAGTTGAGACACTGACTCAAGCGCAAGAATCTGCAAGTGCTTCTTCCGCTCGTTGCCTAGACTGGCCGCACCCGCCCAGCCCCTCAAGGTTTGCAGATGTCCCTGATCACCGTGGCCTACGCCCAATGGCCAGAAGGCCTGACCCCTGACAGTCCGCAGTGGCAACAGATCGCCGAGCAGGTTCGTGCCGCCGAGGCCGATCTGCTGATTACCAACGAAATGCCCTTCGGCCCCTGGCTGGCCGAGCACGCCACCTTCGAGGCTCAGGCTGCGCAGCACAGTGTGGCCCTGCATGAATCCGCCCTCGGCGCCCTGGCCAGGCTCGACGTACCTGCCGTGCTGTCGAGCAGGCCGCTGCTCGCGGACGGGCGCCTGGTCAACGAAGCTTTCGTGCTGGATGCCACAGGCTACCGCTTCGTCCACCAGAAACACTTCTTCCCAGAGGAGCCGGGCTTTCATGAGCAGACCTGGTTCACCACCGTCGAGCCAGGGTTCGACGTGATCGAGGTGGGCAAGCTCAAGCTCGGTGTGCTGCTGTGTACCGAGTTGATGTTCAACGAGCGCGCCCGCCACTACGGCCGTGACGGCGCCGACCTGATCGCCGTCCCCCGCGCCTCCGGCACCGACTATCGCTACTGGGATTGCGCCGCCGCGATGGCGGCCATCGTTTCCGGCGCCTACGTGATCAGCGCCAACCGCACCGGGCAGGCTGAACAGGGTCAGCGCTTTGGCGGCCACGGCACGGCGTACTCCCCCTCTGGCCAGCCACTGGCCGTCGCCGCCAAGGCTGACGACCACGCCTTGTTGCAGGTTGTACGGATTGACCTGGAGCAGGCTCGGCGGCAGAAATACGAGTACCCGTGTTATCTGCAGAATGTCGATTGAAATCCCGGGTCTTCGCACACGGGATACACCATTCGAGGCTTGTTATCACAAGCATGTGCACGTGGTCCGCCCAGCATCTTGATGTAAAAGCCCCTCCCTGCAAGGAGGGGCTTCAGAATCATTTACCTTTCTTGTGATTGTGCTCTTTTAGATCTGGATGCTTTGGATGATTCTCTGGAGTAACACGACGACGCTGATCCTCTTTGCCAGTTGATTCAGCGATCGGTTTCGGTCCAGGTTTGATGCTCATGTCACTTGCTCCTTCAATGGATTTGCAAAAGGTCCTTGACCCATGGCCGTGTAGGCACCAGACATGGGCACTTTGACACCATAGCTGCTATTCAAATACTTGCATGTTCAATCGCCACGCAAGTGAACCCCCAACCCCTCCTCCCCCGGTGCCAGCTCTGGCCTCAAGGTCAATTCGGGAATCAGGTAGTCCCCGCCATTCTGGCGTCGATAAGGGATCGGCGTATCGACCCACAAACCATCAAGGCGCCGCTCCAGTTGCACGCAGGCATCGACGAATGCTGCATCGTCGATGCGGCTGGTGCGATGGAGTACGAACGGCGGCAGCACCTCGAACCCCGGATAGAACAGGATGCCGTGCTGGATGGGGAAAAGGATCGCCTCCAGTGGGCCATTGATGCCCCGCGGCGCGTAGTGCGAGGCCCAGCCACCGGTCGTGACCATCAGCATGGCGCGCTTGCCGGCCATGCTGCCTTCACCGTAGCGGTCGCCCCAGTGCTGATCGGAGTGTTCGCCCACACCGTAGGCGAAGCCATAGGCATAGACCCGCTCGACCCAGCCCTTGAGGATTGCCGGCAGGCCGAACCACCACAGCGGGAACTGCAGGATCACCGCATCGGCCCAGCGCAGTTTCTCCTGCTCCTGGGCGATGTCGGCACTCTGCGTGCCATCGGCGAAGGCCTGGCGTGAATCTTCCGAAACCCGAAAACGCACGCCGGGTTGGCCGGCGGTATTGTCGCTGGCATCGATCAGCGGCTTGAAGGCCATGGCGTAGAGGTCCGAAACCTGCACGACGTGACCCTGGCGCTGCAGGTGCGCAACCGCATGGTCCTTGAGCGAGCCGTTGAGCGAGCGAGGTTCGGGGTGGGCGTAGACGATCAGCACATTCATGGTGGCACTCCGTAAAGGGATGCGAGCCATGATGGGCGGCCGCACGGTATAGTTGAAATGAATATCCACTATTCCAGGTATTGCCGTGCACGATTCCCTGCGTCGCCTCGACCTCAACCTGCTGGTGACCCTCGACGCCCTGCTCAGCGAGCACAATGTGACGCGCGCGGCGCAGCGCTTGCATCTGGCACAACCGACCGTCAGCGTGCAGTTGGCGCGGCTGCGCGAGCTGCTTGAAGACCCCCTGCTGCTACCCGGACCGAGGGGCATGCGTCCGACCGCGCGGGCAGACGCCTTGCGCGCACCGTTGCGCCAGGCGCTGGAGGCGTTGCAGCTTGCCATCGCGGCGCCGCAACCCTTCGACCCGGCCGCCGCCCGCCAGACCTGGCGCGTGGCCGCCACCGACTACAGTGCCTCGAGCATCCTGCTACCCGCCCTGGCCAGGTTACGCAGCGCCGCCCCGGGCACACGCCTGGCGGTGCTCGACCTGCAGCCTTCGGCCCTGGTCCGCCAGGCCGAGCTAGGCGAGATCGACATGGCCTTTCACATTGCCCTGCAGGCGCCGGCAGAGCTGCGCCAGCGCAGCCTGTTCGTCGAGCGCTACGTGCTGGTCGGCCGAGTCGACCATCCAGGGCTCAGGCGCAAGCCGACACTCAAGCAGTTCTGTGCGCTGGAGCAGGTGATCGTCTCACCCGACGGCGGCGGCTTCCATGGCCCTACGGACGCCGCGCTAGCCGCGCAAGGACTCGCGCGCAACGTGGTGCTGTCGGTGCCGCATTTCATGCTGCTGGCGGCGGTGCTGGTCGGCTCGGACCTAGTAGCCATGCTTCCGCAGCGGCTGGTGGTCAGCGACCCCAGGCTCAAGGTGGTAGAGGCGCCCCTGGCGGTGCAGGGATTCGAGATGCTGATGCTGTGGCCGGAGCGGGTACATCGGGACCCAGGGCATCGCTGGCTGCGGCAGGTTATTGTCGATGCTCTGCAGCAGAACTAGTTGACACGCGGGGCGGCCAGAAACGCCGACAGCGCCGCCCCCAGCGCCTCGAACACCAGGCCAATCCGCCGAACCCGTCGCAGATCGCCGTGCATTGCCACCCAGACATCCACCGAAAATGCCACGGCCTGCGGCAACACCCTCACCAGCCCATGCCGCCGCGCCAGTTGCTCGGCACACACCCCAACCCCCACACCAGCCCTGAGTGCCGCGAACTGGGCGTGGTGATCGTCGGTGCGCAGCGCCATGCGTTCCGGCACACAGATAAAGCCGTTCTGCTCGAGAAACATCACTTCAGCAAGGTTGCGATCAGGCCCGATCAGCGGATAGCGCGCAAGGTCTGCATGGGTGTTCGGCACGCCATGGCGCAGCAGCAGCTCAGGGGTCGCATACAGGCCTATCCGCAGGTCCCCCACATGCCGGGTGACCACTGCCGCCTCGGTAGGCCTGCGAATCCGCACCGCCACGTCAGACTCCTGCAGTGCCAGGGCCTCAAGAGGTCCGTTGCATGAAGATTCAAGGTGGGTGCCGTTGCGGGCAGGTGACGTTCGAATCCGATCACCCCGCGATCATGACCAGCGCCTGTCATTGCACGGGCTGCCAGAAGATGTCGGGCAGTGCGTTCTCGCTGACGGCGCTCTTCCCAGCCGAAGGGTTCAGGGTCACGCGCGGGGCGCCGGTGCCTGGAGGTCTTCGGGGCGCAACCCGTCATGAGTTCTGCCCCCACTGCATGAGCTGGCTGTTCACCCGGCCCGCCGGTAACGACGCGGTCGTGGGCGTGCGCAGCAGCCTGCTGGAAAACCCGCAGCACTACGCACCGTTCATGGAAACCTGGACACAGGAGAAGCTGCCATGGGCCTGTACCGGTGCTGTCGTCAGCTTCGAAGGCTTTCCCGACCCACAGGATTATCCGGCGTTGATGGCACGGTTCGCGCAGCGCTGACCTGCTGCCCCTTCAACTGTTCGCCCTGCAACAGCAGGGCAACACTTTGCCCGGCTCAGCACAGCTGTCAGCCCTGATTTGCGCGCCCACCTGCGCAAAACCAGGGCCTGGCGAGATGGCACGCTGCCTGCAACCGGTCCTGATCCCTCTTCTCGACTGGATCGCCCCATGCGTCTGTTTGCCCAAGCCCTGCCCAGCGCCCTGAAGTCGCTGTCTATTGCCGGCCTCGTTGCCCTGGCCTTCAATCCCGTCGCCCACGCCGAAACCGTGCCCAAGGAAGTCCGCCTGGACTACGCCTACTACTCCCCCGTAAGCCTGGTGCTCAAGCATTTCGGGTGGTTGGAAAAAGCCCTGCCTGACTCCAAGGTCACCTGGGTGTTCAGCCAGGGCAGCAACCGCTCGCTGGAATACCTCAACAGCGGCGGTGCCGACTTCGGCTCTTCGGCCAGCCTCTCGGCGGTGCTGGCCCGGGCCAACGGCAGCCCGATCAAGTCGGTGTACGTCTACAGCCGCGCCGAATGGACCGCGCTGGTGGTGGCCAAGGACTCGCCGCTGAAGACACTTGACGACCTCAAGGGCAAGAAGATCGCCGCCACAAAAGGTACCGACCCGTACCTGTTCACCCTGCGTGCACTGGAAAAGGCCGGGCTGAAAAAGGACGACGTCGAGCTCTTGCACCTGCAGCACCCCGATGGCCGCACCGCACTGGAGAAAGGCGATGTCGATGCCTGGGCCGGCCTCGATCCGCACATGGCTGCCAGCGAACTGCAAGCCGGCTCACGCCTGCTGTACCGCAACAAGGACTTCAACAGCTATGGCGTGGTCAGTGTCACCGAGACCTTCGCCAAGCAGCATCCACAAACCATCGCCACGGTGATCAAGGCCTACGAGCAGGCACGCCACTGGGCAGTCGCACACCCGGACGAGTTCGCCCGCCTGCTGGCCGATGAATCCAAGCTCCCGCTGGATGTGGCCAAGCTGCAGCTGTCGCGTACCGACCTGTCGGCACCACAACTGACCGAACAGGACGTAGCAGCCTCCAAGGCTGCGGCGCCGATCCTGGTGTCCGAGGAGCTGGTCAAGCGTGGCGCCGACGTCAACGCCGTGATCGACCAGTTGATCGACCCGTCCTTCGGCAAGGCCAGCATCGAGCGATGAGCCTCTCCACGCACACTCGCAGCGTGAGCGCGCCGGCGCCCGCCACTGCCGCCTCGCCCTGGCCACGTCGGCTCAAGGGCCTGGCGCTGCCTCTGGCGATCATCCTGCTGCTGGAGGCCGTCGTGCGCCTGGGCTGGATCGCTTCCTACCAGATGCCCGCCCCCAGCGAAGTGGCGCAGACCCTGGTGCAACTGGCCGACGGCGCGCTGTGGAAACACATCGGTGCCAGCCTGTCGCGGGTGTTGGCCGGCTTTGCCATCGGCGCCGCCCTGGGGCTGCTGTTCGCCGCCTGGGTAGGCCTTAGCCGTGAGGCGGAGGCCTGGCTGGAACCGACTTTCGCCAGCCTGAGGGCGATCCCGAGCCTGGCCTGGGTGCCGCTGTTGCTGCTGTGGCTGGGCATCGGCGAGACCTCCAAGGTGACACTGATCGCCATCGGCGCGTTCTTCCCGGTGTACCTGAACGGCGTGGCCGCGATCCGCAACATCGACCGCAAGCTGGTCGAGGTCGGGCGCATGTACGGCTTCGGCCCATTGCGCCTGGCCCGGCGCATCCTGCTGCCGGCTGCGATACCCGGCGTATTCACCGGCCTGCGCAGCGCCCTGAGCCTGAGCTGGATGTTTCTCGTCGCCGCCGAGCTGATCGCCGCCACCCGCGGCCTGGGTTATTTGCTCAGCGACGGCCGGGAGACTTCACGACCGGACCTGGTGCTCGCGGCGATCATTGTCCTGGCACTGCTCGGCAAACTCAGCGATGGCCTGTTGGCCGGGCTGGAGCAGCGCTGGCTGAACTGGCGCGACACCTTCGACGGCACGGACCGAGGAGCCTGAATCCATGAACCAACCCTTGCGCGTTGCCGCACCGACACCTGCACCCTTGCTCGACCTGCGCGTCGAGCACAAGGCATTCGGTGCCACTGCGGTACTGGGGGCGGTCGAGCTGCAACTGCAACCCGGCGAGATCGTCAGCCTGCTGGGCCCCAGTGGCTGCGGCAAAAGCACCCTGCTGCGCCTGGTGGCGCAACTGGACCGCGACTTCGTTGGCCATCTGCAGCAACGCCCGGAACAGGTCGGTTTCGTGTTCCAGGAGCCGCGCCTGATGCCCTGGTTGAGCGTGGCCGACAATATCGGCTTCAGTGAGGACCGGCGCTACGACCGTGCCCGGGTCAGCGGCCTGATCGACGAGGTGGGCCTGGGCGGCTTCGCCGATGCGCTGCCCAAGGCATTGTCCGGCGGCATGGCCCAGCGCGTGGCCATCGCCCGCGGGCTGTACGGCCAACCACAATTGCTGTTGCTCGACGAGCCGTTCAGCGCCGTGGATGCCTTCACCCGCTTCAAGCTGCAGGACCTGTTGCTGGACCTCGCACGCCGCCACCGCATCGCCCTGCTGGTGGTCACCCATGACGTGGACGAGGCGCTGTACCTGAGCGACCGCGTGCTGGTGATCGGCAACCGGCCGGGCACTGTCTGCCGCGAGCTGAGGGTCGGCCTCGGCTACCCGCGCGAGCGTCAGGACGAACGCCTGGCTCGTCTGCGCGGCCAGGCGCTGGAAGCCCTGCACAGTGCGCGGGTGATCTGAGCCGGGCGCGTTCATCGATAGTGACTATCGAGCACGACGATTTCTGCCCGGCGGCCGTGCTCGATAACCTGTGTTCAACGACTCGCCAGACGAATCCTCGAACCAGGAAACCCGCCGATGAACGCCACCGCCCGCCTGCTGCTCGCTGCCCTGGCCGCCCTTGGTATCGCCGCACTTGCCGGCTGTGCCAGCCATCCCGAACAACGCCCCTACACAGCCGAGGAAACGCGCCAGTTGCAGCTCGAAGCGCTGCAACGCCGAGGCCTGTCGCAACAGGAATACGAACACCAGCGCGCCGCAATCCTGCGTGCCGACCAGGTGGAAGTGGCCGGCGACGGCCTGCGCCAAGCCCCTGCCCTGCGCGGCTGATCAGCCCTCGCGACTGCGCTGCAGCCGCGCCCGCATCCCCTCACTGGCGCCAGGGCCCTGCACCAGCTCGCACGCCGACCAGGGCACCACGCGCCCGGACTCCACGTCCACCATCATCGGCTGCAAGGCCTTGCCCGTACCCTTTTCCACCACCTGCACACTGATGGCCTCAGGCGCAAAATGCCGATTGCCCCAGGCGATCAGCGCATAGAGCACGCCCTGCAGGTCGCGCCCCCGAGCACTGGGCCGGTATTCGTGGCGCAAGGGCCGGGTGCTGTAGGCATGGCGCTCGAGCAGGCTGACCTCCACCAGCGCATTGAGCCTGCGGGTCAACATGCTCGGAGCGATCTCCAGGCTCTTGGCGAAATCGTCGAAGCGGCTCAGGCCCTGCAAGGCATCGCGCATGATCAACAGGCTCCACCACTCCCCCACGTGTTCAAGGCTCAGGGCGATAGGGCATTCGGAATCCACAAGCGTCTTGCGTTGCATCAGGCAGGCTCACCACGGGTCTGTGAAATATTCGGGCTGGATGTTACTTCTATAATGATAGTAACGTCTCTTGAGCTGAATAGTAGCAAACCTCCATGGGAGTTAGACCTTCATGAGCAAGCGTATCGTCGTTACCGGAATGGGAGCGGTCACACCGCTGGGGTGTGGCGTTGAGCGGGTCTGGGAACGCCTGCTGGCGGGGCGCTCGGGCATCACGCAGTTGCCGGAATCGCTGATCGGCGACCTGGCGGTGCGCATCGGCGGCCAGGTGCCGGACCTGCAGCAGGACAGCGAGGCCGGCTTCGATCCAGACCGCGTACTGCCAGCCAAGGAGCAGCGCAAGGTCGATCGTTTCATCCTGTTCGCCCTGGGCGCCGCACAGGAGGCCCTGGCGCAGGCCGGCTGGCAACCGCAAAGCGCCGAACAGCAGGAACGCACGGCAACCATCATCGGTACCGGCGTGGGCGGCTTCCCGGCCATCGCCGAGGCCGTGCGCACCACCGACAGCAAAGGCCCACGCAAGTTGTCACCCTTCACCATTCCCTCCTTCCTCGGCAACCTGGCTGCCGGCCAGGTGTCGATCGCCCACGGGCTCAAAGGCCCACTGGGTACTCCGGTCACCGCGTGCGCGGCCGGGGTGCAGGCGATTGGCGACGCCGCGCGAATGATCCTGGCCGGTGAAGCGGACGTGGCGCTGTGCGGGGGCGCGGAGGCGGCCATTCATCGTGTCAGCCTGGCCGGCTTTGCCGCCGCGCGGGCCTTGTCGAGCGATTTCAACGAGCACCCGGAACAGGCTTCGCGCCCGTTCGACACCCGCCGCGACGGCTTCGTCATGGGCGAAGGCGCCGGCCTGCTGGTGATCGAAGAACTGCAGCATGCACTGGCACGCGGCGCCACGCCGCTGGCCGAGCTGGTGGGCTACGGCACCAGCGCCGACGCCTATCACATCACCTCGGGGCCGGAAGACGGCGACGGCGCGCGACGCGCCATGACCCTGGCCCTGCGCCAGGCCGGTATCCGTGCACAACAGGTCGGCCATCTCAATGCCCATGCCACCTCGACACCGGTGGGCGACAAGGGCGAGCTGGCAGCGATCAAGGCGGTGTTCGCCGACGTGCCCTCACCGGTGATCAGCGCGACCAAGTCTGCCACCGGCCACTTGCTGGGCGCCGCCGGCGGTATCGAGGCGATCTTCACCGTGCTTGCCCTGCGCGACCAACAGGCGCCGGCCACGCTCAACCTGGTCGAGCCTGACCCCGCAGCCGCCGGGCTGGACATTGCCGCAGGCCAGCCGCGGCCCCTGGATACCAAATACGCGCTGTCCAACGGCTTCGGTTTCGGCGGCGTCAATGCCAGCGTGATTTTCAAGCGCTGGGAGGGTTGAGCCACTGGTCGGCACGCGGGCGTTTGATTAGGCTTGGCCATCGCCTCGATCACACTGGGAGCACTACCGATGTCCAGACACGACCGCTATGAAGCCGCTCTGCAGGCGCTGGGTTATTCGTTCGATGGCCCGCTGAAGATCGGCGGCGACTACGTGCCGGTGCTGCACTTGGGCGACCAGGTGTACATCAGTGGGCAAATCCCGCGGGTCAACGACACCGTGGTGTTCCCGGGGCGGGTGGGCGAGGACGTCAGCCTCGCCGATGCGCAGACTGCCGCCAAGATCAGCACCCTGCGCTGCCTGAAGCTGCTGAGCGAAAGCCTGGGCTCGCTGGATGCGGTCAAGGGTATCGCGCGGATCAATGTATTCGTGCAGTCGGCGGCAGACTTCACCCAGCAGAGCGAAGTGGCCAACGGCGCCTCGGCGATCCTGCATGAAGTGCTGGGCGACGCCGGCAAGCATACCCGCACCTCGGTGGGGGTGTATCAGTTGCCGAAGAATGCCGCGGTGGAGATTGACCTGATCGCGGTGGTGTAGGTGCAAGGGGCTGGCGTGCAGCCCCTTCAGCCTTGCAGCCCTTCGACCACCTGCGCCACCGTGGTCACCTGGCGAAAGTGATGGGTCCACAGCTCGATACCCAGCTTGCCCGAGCGGTCCAGTGAAGAGCCCACCGTCAGGTCAGTGATCAAGGTCGGGTTCAGCCCGGCATCGAACAGCGCAAAGCCGGCGGCCAGTACGCAGGTTTCGGTCTGCAGGCCGCAGACCAGCACGCGTTCCACGCCCAGTCGCTTGAGGTAGTCGATGGCCTCGGCGGTCTGCCCGTAGCCGTGCTTGACGAACACTTCGTCTGCCTCGATCAGGCTCTCGTCCTCGCGCGCTGGATGCCAGCCAAGCTGCTGCTGGAACGGCGTGACCTGCTCGTCGTGCAACTCGACCGAGGCGATGGCGGGGAGTTTCGCGGCCAACGCGCGGATTCCGTCGATGAGCCACTCAGGAGGGCTGAAGGTGGACTGGACATCGACGATAAGCAAAGCCTGCCGCATGGGGTTCTCCGGGGGACGACATGAGGCGGCGGAGTATATCGCCCGTGGGCGATCGTTGCAGGCCCTGGAGCTTGGGCAAGCCACGGGCAGGTGAGCCGGCGATACGCTGGGAGAGACCGTGATCAAGCCCCTGCGCTTGCGCTGATGCGCTAGACTGCGCGCTCCATCACGCAAGGAGGCCACATGGGTATTCGCGGACAGGATCGACAGATCGACAACATCGAGTTCAACGTCACCGACATCGGCCGCAGCAAGGCGTTCTACGGCGCAGTGTTCGGTTGGACCTTCACCGACTACGGCCCCACCTATACCGAGTTCTCCGACGGCCGCCTGAGCGGCGGCTTCACCACTGGCGAAGCGGTACGACCCGGTGGCCCGCTGGTCATCCTCTACGCCGACGACCTTGAAGCCACCCAGCGACGTGCAGAAGCAGCAGGCGCGCGCATCAGCCGCGCCACCTTCGCCTTCCCTGGCGGCCAGCGCTTCCACTTCATCGACCCGGACGGCTACGAACTGGCCGTGTGGACCGCCTCGTAACGCGGTTCAAGCGGTAGGGACGGTGCCCCCATCCACCACGAACTCGGTGCCGGTCACCGCCGCAGCTGCTGGCGAGGCCACGAAGCCGATGACGTTGGCCACCTCCTTCGGGCTGGCGGGCCGCCCCAGGGGGATGCCGCCCAAGGCCTGCATGATGATGCGCTTGCCGCCCTCGTAGTCGGTGCCCGCCTCGCTGGCCAGGCGCTCGGCCAGGGCTACCGAGGCCTCGGTCTCGATCCAGCCGGGCGCGACCCGCACCACGCGTACGCCCTTGGGTGCGACTTCCTTGGACAGGCTCTTGCTGTAGGTCGACAGCGCCGCCTTGGCCGCCGCGTAGGCGGTGGTGGCTTCCGGCAGCGGCAGTTGGTGCTGGATCGAGGTGACGTGAACGATCACCCCGCCGCCCTGCGCCAGCATGCCGGGCAGCAAGACCCGATCCAGACGCACGGCGGGCAGCAGGTTGAGGTCCAGCTCCTGTTGCCAATGCGCCTCGCCCAAGGCGGCAAAGCCCCCGGCCGGTGCGCTGGAACCGCCCAGCACATGAACGATGACATCGACACCGCCCAGCTGCCGCTCGACCTCGCCCGCCAACTGCTCGCACCCCTCGAGGGTGGTCAGATCGGCTTTGACGAACGACGCCTGAGGGGCATCGACGGGCGCTGTGCGCGCGCAGGTCAGCACACGGGCGCCCAGCTCGAGGAACAGCTCGACCGTGGCCTTGCCCAGGCCTTTGGTGCCAGCGGTGACCAGTACGCGCTTGCCGCGCAGGGTTTCTGATGGATGACTCATGGATATTCTCCGGTGGTAGCAACCTGGGTTGCGGATAGAATCGTGTTTTTGTCCGAACGAGCCGAACCATGGAGCGCGTCAGCCTCAACGACCTCGATGCCGTCCTCGCCATCGCCCGGCGCGCCAGTTTTCGCGCAGCCGCGATCGACCTGGGGATGTCCACCACCGCCATGAGCAACGCCATCGGCAAGCTCGAGGCGAACCTTGGCGTGCGCCTGTTCAACCGCACCACGCGCAGCGTGTCGCTGACCGATGCCGGGCGCCTGTTCGTCGAGCACGTCGCCCCGGCGCTGGGCGAGGTGCAAGGCGCCCTGGAAGTGGTGCGCGCCCAGCGCGATCAGCCCAGTGGCATGCTGCGCATCAACGCTGCGGCGTTCGCCGCACGCGAGATCATCGGGCCGCTGGTACTGGAGTTCTTGCGGCGCTATCCGCAGATGCAGGTGGACCTGGTCACCGAGGGGCGCCTGGTGGACATCGTCGCCGATGGTTTCGACCTGGGCGTGCGAGTCGCCGACCTGGTGCCCAGCGACATGATCAGCCTTTCCCTCGGCCGGCCGCAGCGCTATGCCGTGGTCGCCTCCGCCGCCTACCTGGCCGCGCGGGGCACGCCACGGTTGCCGGCCGACCTGCAGCGCCACAGTTGCGTCCGCGTGCGCCTGCCGGATGGCGCGCTGTTCCGCTGGCGGTTCGCCAACGGCAACAGCGCGCAGCAGATCGACGTGCAGGGCCCCATCACCCTGGACGAGGCCAGCCTGGCACGTGCTGCCGTCATGGCCGGCGTGGGCCTTGGCTACTTCATGGAGCAGGACGTGCGCGAGGACATCGCGGCCGGGCGCCTGGTGCGTGTGCTGGACGACTGGACGCCACCATTGCCGGGGCTGTGCCTGTACTACGCCGGGCGGCGCAATCCCTCGGCAGGCATGACCGCGTTTCTCGCACTGGCCCGGGAAGTGGCGGAGCAGGCGTGCCGCGAGGGCACGTGAGACAGGGACTTGCTGCATGGACTGACGGCCTCGCCGGGTGTCGGTGAGGCACAGGTTATGCGTTCAGTTCCGTCGCGATAAGCAGGACAGATCAGGATGATTCATTGCGAATTTCAGGATAGTGAACCCAGCTTTCAATGCTGTTCGAGAATCCACTGGGTAATGGCCTGCAAATCTTCCTCGCGGGCTTGCGCCTGTGGCGGCATCGGCACCACTCCCCATTGCCCCCGGCTGCCCTGTCGGACGCTTTGCACCAACTGCCCGGCGTCCTTGCTGCCGTCGCGATAACGCGCAGCAATCTCCCGCCAGGACGGGCCCACGGCCCGCGCATCCAATTGGTGGCAAGCGCTGCAGGCGTAGCGCTGCATCACGGTGGGCGGCTCGGCGAACACCCGAACACTGGCGAACAGCAGCAGCCCGGCTGCAATCACGGCACCTCGAGACATGGGCATGGTCCTGAAAACGATGGGCCGTCGAGGGTACCGGTTACACCGATCCTGCAACAGAGCCGGCGGCGCAAACTGTTATCCTCCAGCGATCTCCACCAGCAGGCACGACCATGACCGAAGGCCCGACCGCCCTCCCCCCACTCAATGCCCTGCGCGTGTTCGAGGTTGTCTCGCGTCACCTGAATTTCCGCCTGGCGGCCGAGGAGCTGGGTGTCACCCAGGCGGCTGTGGCCCAGCAGATACGGGGGCTGGAGGCGAGCCTGGGCATCAGGCTGTTCGAGCGTTTGCCACGCGGCCTGCGCCTGACCGATGCGGGCCTGGGCTACAGCCATAGTATCCGCAACGCCTTGGCCCTGATCGGCGAAGCCACTGCGGCATTGCGCCCGGACAACCGTCACCTCACCGTCAGCGTCACCCCGACCTTCGCCTCGAAATGGCTGATCCCACGGCTGAGTTCGTTCACCGAGGCCCATGGCGAGATCGACCTGCGGGTGCTGGCCACCGATCGCCTGTCGCGCTTCCAGGCCGACGGCGTGGACCTTGCCGTGCGCTACGGCCACCCGCCCTTCGGCGCAGGGCTCAACACCGAACTGCTGCTCAGGCAGCGGGTGGTCGCGGTGGCCAGCCCCGCACTGCTGGCGCAGTGGGGTAAACCGCACAGCCTCGAGCAGTTGCAGCATTTCCTGCTGCTGCACGATGCGCATAATTTCTGGCCTGAATTCATCACCCAGCTGTTCGGCCAGCCGACCCAGCCGATGCCGAAGAACGTACGCTTCAACCAGACCTCGCTGGCCATCGAGGCCGCCGTGGCCGGGCAAGGGCTGGCGCTGTCCAGCGAACTGTTCGTGCAGGAAGACCTGCAGGCCGGACGGCTGGTGCAGGTATTCGAGCAGGCGCTGGAGATGGACAAGCACTTCTACCTGGTCTGGCCCCGCAAGGGCAGCACACCGGCCGCACTGGACGTGGTTCGCGGCTGGCTGCTGGAGCAGGTGGAAGCCCTCTGAGGCAATAGATTTTCTACTGAATCGACAAACCCCTGCTGCCTCCCTGCCAGCGGTGTACCGGTGCTAGGCTGACCCCCTCACATCAGCCAAGCATTGCATTGGAGGTCACATGTCAGTAGAAAAAGTAGCGATCATTACCGCCGGCGGTAGCGGCATGGGTGCAGCGGCGGCGCGGCGCCTGGCCGCAGACGGGTTCAAGGTGGCAATCCTGTCTTCATCGGGCAAGGGCGAGGCCCTGGCCAACGAACTGGGCGGCATCGGCGTGACCGGCAGCAACCAGTCCAACGACGACCTGCAACGCCTGGTCGACACCGTGCTGGAGAAATGGGGGCGCATCGATGTGCTGGTCAACAGCGCAGGCCACGGCCCGCGTGCGCCGATCCTGGAGATCAGCGACGACGACTGGCACAAGGGCATGGACACCTATCTGCTCAATGTCATCCGCCCGACCCGCCTGGTCACCCCGACCATGCAGAAACAGCAAGGTGGCGTAATCATCAACATCTCCACCGCCTGGGCCTTCGAGCCCAGCGACCTGTTCCCGACCTCGGCCGTGTTCCGTGCCGGCCTTGCAGCCTTCAGCAAGATCTTCGCCGATACCTACGCCAAGGATAACGTGCGGATCAACAACGTTCTGCCCGGCTGGATCGACAGCCTGCCGGCCACCGAGCAACGCCGCGACAGCGTGCCACTCAAGCGCTACGGCAAGAGCGAGGAAATCGCCGCGACCATCGCCTTCCTGGCCAGCGAAGGTGCGGCCTACATCACCGGGCAGAACATCAAGGTCGATGGCGGGCTGACCCGCGGGGTGTGAACCTCGCCACGTGCCTCAGTCGACAGGTACGCTGAAACCCTGGGCGAAGGTTGGGGTAACGTCCAGCCGTTGCGTCATCAGGCCATGAGCATGGTAGAAGTCGGCGGTCTCCTGCTGCTGGGTCACGGTATGCTCATCGATGCCTTGCCAGTGCAGCTTGCGCCGCTCGAACTGCAACCGCGCGGCCTCTTCGGGAAAACCGATGATCGCCGCGAGGGACCTGGAATAGCTGTCCAGGTGCTGGTTGGCCCACACCTGGGCGCCAGCCAGGCGCTTGAGATAGTCCTGCAAGGCCGCATGTCGCGCAGGGTCTTGCAGCGCCTGGTCGGTGACCGCCAGGAAGCTGTTGCCGCTGGACAGGCCGCGACCGTTCACCAGCACCCTGCCCTGCCCGCTGGTCTCGGCCAGTGCAGTGTAAGGCTCCCAGGTCGCCCAGGCGTCCACCGAGCCGTTGGCCAGGGCGATCTTGGCGTCCACCGGCCCTAGAAAGCGAAACTCCACGTCCTTCTCACTCAGGCCGGCCTGCTCCAGAGCCTTGAGCGCAATGTGGTGGCCGATCGACCCGCGGCCGGTGGCGATGCGTTTGCCCTTGAGGTCGGCGCCACTGCGCAGGGGCGACTCCGGGCGCACCAGCACCGCGGTACCGTAGGGATCGGACTTGTCCACCGCGATGGCCTTGACCGGCGCCCCGGAGGCGAGCACGAACAGCAGTGGGGCATCGCCGATGATGCCTGCATCGATGGCGCCTGCGTTGAGCGCCTCGGCAAGTGGCGCGGCGGCCGGAAACTCGGCCCAGTGGATGTCGTAGGGCAGGTCGCGCAGTGCATCGGCAGCCTCGAGCTGGGCGCGCATGTTGCCCTTCTGGTCACCGACGCGCAGGGTGAGGCGCTCGGCGGCAAAGGCCTGGGTTGCCAGCAGCAGGCTGGCAGCAATCAACAGTAGGCGGGAACGGATCGGCATGGAGCTCCTCGGGAAGGTACGTGCGTTGGAGCACTGACTGTACCGAGTCGCCATAGATAAATTAAATTGATTTTAGGAATAACCTAATATGCAAATTAATTTATATTCCATATCCCGGCAGGGACGAGCCGCCATGACGCAAGCCCGTCTCTGCTGGGCTCGGCTCAGTCCTTGGCCCTGTGCAGCAGGCTGTCGAAGCGCTTGCCGTCGATCAGGTAGGTCAGGCGCGCCTGGCCGTTTTCCAGCGGTTCCAGGGTCATGGGCGTATTGGTCTTGTGGTAGGGATGGCGGAACAGCGCCGGCTTCTCGGTGTAGGCGTAGCTGTTGAAGGCCAGGGCATCGCCCGTCCAGCGCACGTTGTTGTACAGGTAGCGCCAGTTCTCGTCCGGGCGGTGATAGAGGTAGACGCCACTGGCGTCACGGACGACCTCGATCTGCACCGCGCCGGCCTTGCTCGCCCACTTGCCGATATAGCGTTCGAGCCCCGCATGGCCTGCTGGTACTGCCGGCGCCGGGGCGAAGTCACTTGCCTGGAACGGGGTTCGCCGTGCCGCCTCACCCTTGGCATCGACGTACAGGTCACATAGCGGCGCCACCTGGTCGACCTTGCGGTAGAGGAAGGTGAGCTGGGCATCGGCGACCGGCATGCTCAACATCATGACCGTCGGGGCAAAACCCAATACCTTCAGGTCGAACGCCCGCGCCTCGGACTGAACGTGGATCGAACTACCGTCCTCGGCCACCTTGTAGTCGGAAATCTCGACGGCCTGGGTCTTGGGCTCGGCGCAGTTGAACGGGTGCAGTAGCACCTTGCCGTCGGCCTTGTATTCGGCGACGTTGGCGATGCCACTCTTGAGCGGCATCATCGCCCAGATACCGACGATCGCACTTTTGTCGGTGCGCAGGGAAACCTTGTCCTTGCTCGGCGCGTGGCCGGCACAGCCGCCCAGGAACAGGGCACTCAGGGCGAGAGGGAGTAGCGGTTTGAACACGATGATCATCCATGGTTGGTCGAAGGCAGCCGCCCTGCGCCCGAGGTGTCTGGCTAGAGGCGGCTGGCCATCATCGCATGAAACGCTTTCGTATCACCTTAATCAGTCCACGCGCGTACGGCATCGCGCGGGGCCTCATTCGATCCGCGGATGCTGCTGCACCAGCACTTTGCGCTTGGCCTCGAGCTCGGCGATCTGCTCGTCGATGTCCTCGATCTTCTGCTCGATGGTGTCGTGGTGCTCCTGCAGCAGTTCCTTGGCTTCTTCCAGGTCCGAGGCCGCAGGCGCCGCTCCGCGCAGGGGCTTGTTGGCGGTCTCTTTCATGGTCAGCCCGGTGAGCAGGCCGATCACGGCGATGACCATCAGGTAGTAGGCCGGCATGTACAGGTTGTCGGTGCTTTCCACCAACCAGGCGGCGATGGTCGGGGTGAGGCCGGCGATCAGCACCGAGATGTTGAAGGCGCTGGCCAGGGCGCTGTAGCGGATGTGAGTGGGGAACATCGCTGGCAGGGTCGAGGCCATCACGCCGATGAAGAAGTTCAGCAGCACCGCCAGGATCAGCAGCCCGGCAAAGATCACCCCGAGGCTGCCGCTGTTGATCAGCATGAACGCCGGGATCGCCAGGACGAACAGGCCGACGCTGCCCACCACGATGAACGGGCGACGCCCGACCTTGTCGCTGAGGAAGCCGATCACCGGCTGCACGAACAGCATGCCGACCATGATCGCGATGATGATCAGCACGCCGTGGTCTTCGCTGTAGTGCAGGTTGTGCGACAGGTAGCTGGGCATGTAGGTGAGCAGCATGTAGTAGGTGACGTTGGTCGCGATCACCACACCAATGCAGGTCAGCAGACTGCGCCAGTGCTTGGTGGCGACCTCCTTGAACGACACCTTCGGCCCCGAGGCCAGGCCTTCGCGATCACCCTGCTCGAGCTTGTCGACATGCTGCTGGAAGGCTGGCGTCTCCTCCAGGGCGTGGCGCAGGTAAAGGCCGATGATGCCCAGCGGCAGCGCGACGAGGAACGGCAGGCGCCAGCCCCAGTCGAGGAATTGCTCCTCACCGACGATGGCCGAGATCATCACCACCATGCCGGCACCGAGCACGAAGCCTGCGATCGAGCCGAAGTCCAGCCAACTGCCGAGGAAGCCGCGCTTGCGGTCAGGGGCGTATTCGGCGACGAAGATCGAGGCGCCAGTGTATTCGCCGCCGACCGAGAAGCCCTGGGCCATCTTGGCCAGCAACAGCAGGATCGGCGCCCAGATGCCAATCGAGGCATAGGACGGTATCAGGCCGATGGCGAAGGTGCTCAGCGACATGATGACGATGGTCGCCGCCAGGACTTTCTGGCGGCCATAGCGATCACCCAGGGCGCCGAAGAACAGCCCTCCCAGCGGGCGGATCAGGAAAGGGACCGAGAAGGTTGCCAGGGCCGCGATCATCTGCACGCTGGGCGAGGCGTTGGGGAAGAACACCTTGCCCAACGCATAGGCGACGAAGCCGTAGACGCCGAAGTCGAACCACTCCATGGCGTTGCCGAGCGCTGCGGCAGTGATCGCCTTGCGCATCTTGGCGTCGTCAACGATGGTGATGTCTTTCAAGCCGATCGGCTTGACTCTCTTGCGTGATTTCATAAGTGCTTACTCTGTAGCTGACCTGTCGTGACAATCCGCTGTCCCCGGGGCAGATCGGGCGGGCGAACAGTTTTCGGCCACGCAGCCAAAGCAATAGTGGCAACGGGCCCTATGGGGTCAGATACAAATGGACACTAAATAATTCCGCGCTTGATGATTTTTTCCTAAAGTCCGCTGCGACAGAGGTGCGCCGGTACCGCGGCAGGTCACAGGTGCAAGCGCGGCGAATGTGCGAGCAATGTCTGGGTGTACCCCTGCTGAGGTCGCTCGAACACCGCGTCCACTGCGCCCTGCTCCACCACCCTGCCCCGATTCAACACCAGCACCCGGTCGGCAATCGCACGCACCACGCCCAGGTCGTGGGTGACGAACAGCACGGTCAGCCCCTCGCCCTGCAAACGCCGCAGCAGCGCCAGGATCGACGCCTGTACCGACACATCCAGTGCCGAAGTGATCTCGTCGCACACCAGCAGCCGAGGTTCGCACACCAGCGCCCGGGCAATCGCCACGCGCTGGCGCTCGCCGCCCGAAAGGCTGTGCGGATACAGGCCAGCCACCCGTGCCGGCAGCGATACCCGCTCGAGCACCGCCTCGACCCGACGCCTGGCCTCGTCGCCGCGAATACCGAAAAAATGCGCCAACGGCGCGCTCAGGGTCTGCAACACCGTCTGCCGAGGATTCAACGCCCGGTAGGGGTTCTGGAAGATGTACTGGATCTGATGGCGCAACCCGGCATCACGCTGGCGGGCGGCAAAGGGCAGCGGCTGTCCGGCGTAGCGCAGGTGCCCCTGCACGTTCTCGCCAAGCCCGGCAATGGCCCGCGCCAGGCTGGTCTTGCCCGAGCCGGACTCACCGACCAACGCCAGGCACTCGCCCTGCCCCACCTGCAGCGCAACGTCGAACAGCACCTGGCGGTCGTAGGCCACGTCCAGACCCTGTACCTCGAGCAGCGGCGCCGCAGTGAGCGCTTCGAGGTGCCCCTCGCCCGCCGCGCTATCGATCAATACCAGCGGCTCTTGATGCGGCACCAGGCAGGCCACCTGCTGCTCGCGGCCCAGGCGCACCAGCGCGGGCTCCAGCACCCTGCATTGCGCCTGCCGCCGTGCACAACGGGGCGCGAAGGCACAACCCTCGGGCCTCTGCCCGGGTGCCGGGGCATGACCGCCGATGGCTTGCAGCGGCTGACGCCGGGCAACATCCGGGATCGCCCCGAGCAACGCTCGCGTATAGGGATGGGCTGGCGCGGCGAACAACGCCTCGCGCGCGGCGATCTCGACCAGGCGCCCGGCATACATGACCATCACCCGGTCCACCAGGTCGCGCACCACGGCCAGGTCATGGGTGACGTACAGCGCCGCCACGCCGTGGCTGCGGCACAGGTCTTTGAGGGTGCCGAGCACATGGGCCTGGGTGGTGACGTCCAGCGCCGTGGTCGGCTCGTCGAGCACGATCAAGCGCGGCCGCAGGACGAACGCCAGGGCCAGCATCACCCGTTGTTGCTGCCCGCCGGACAGCTGGTGCGGGAAACGACGCAGGAATCCAGCGTCAGACGGCAGCCCGACCTCCTCGAGCGTCGTGGCGATGCGCTGTTGCAGGGCCTCGCGGGCCAGGCGCGGCTGATGGGCCAGCACGGTTTCGCGTAGCAGCGCACCGATGCGCAGCGCCGGGTTCAAGGCCGTGGCCGGGTCCTGGGCAACATAGCCGACCAGCCCACCACGAGCCAGGCGCAATGCCTCGCCTTCGAGCTCCAGCAGCGAGTGACCGGCGACCTCGACACGCCCGGCAACGATCCGCGCGCCCTGGCGGGCATGACGCAGCAAGCCCGTCGCCAGGGTGGTCTTGCCCGAACCGGATTCGCCGACCAGCCCGACGATCTCCCCTGCCGCCAGGCTGAACGACACGCCCGACAGCACCTCCACCCGGCCGGCCAGTTCCACCCGCAGGTCGCTGACCCGCAGCACTTCGGCGACGCTCTGCACGACCGCATTCATGGTTGTTTCTCCCCGATCCGCGCACTGGCGCGACCAATGCCTTCGGCCAGGATATTGGTGCCATAGGCGAACACGCCGATCAGCACCGCCGGGGCCAGCACGGCCCAGGGCTGCACCAGCAGGCCGGCCTGGTTCTCGTTGATCATCAGGCCCCAGTCGGCGGCCGGCGGTGCCACCCCGTATCCGAGGAAACCCAGGCCCGAGAGCATGCCCACGGCCCAGGTCAGCATGTTGCCGAAATGCACCAGCAGCGGCGTGAGAATGTTCGGCAGGATCTCCCTGAACAGGATGCGCCAGCGCGAATAGCCCATCATCTGCGCCGCCTCGACGAACTCCTGCCCGGCCACCGCCACCGCGCTGCCGCGCGCCAGGCGGATCACCCCAGGGGTGAAGGCGATGGCCACAGTGAGCACGATCAGCCAAGGCGCACGCCCCAGCATCGACACGATCAACAGCACCAGGATCAGGTCGGGAAATGCCAGCGAAACATCCGCCGCCCAACTGATCGCCTGGTCCAGGCGTCGCCGTGAAAAACCCGCCAGCAAGCCCAGGCTGCCACCGGCCAGCAGCGCGAGGGTCGCAGCCGCCACTGACATCCACAGGACCGACAGCCCGCCGCTGAGTAGCCGCGAGAGCAAGTCATGCCCCAGGAAATCATGGCCCAGCGGCGCACCGGCCGCCGGTGGGCCGTACACCGGACCGACCATGGCCGTCGGTGCATGCGGTGCGAGCCAGGGGCCCAGCAGCGCCAACCCGGCCACCAGCAAAGTGATGAAGGCACCACGGCGGATCTGCCGATCGGCATGCCAAGGGGTATCAATCATGGTTCGCCTCCTGGGCAGGTACGCTGCGCGAGCGGCGCCACCAGGGCAGGATGCCGCGGCGGTTGCGCCGGATCATCCGCACCCGGCGCGCGGTGCGCAGCTTGGGGGTCAGCAGCACGGTGAGGAGGTCCGCGAGCAGGTTGATCAGCACCACCGCCAAGGTGATGACCAGGACGATGCCCTGGATCATCGGCAGGTCGCGCATCTGGATCGCCGCATTGAGTGCCGTGCCGATACCGGGATAGCTGAAGATCACCTCGGCCAGCAGCGCACCGCCAACCAAGGTGCGCAGGGTCAGGGCCACGCCCTGGATCGCTGGGGTCAGCGCGTTGGGCAAGGTATGCCGCCAGACGATGCGCCGCTCGGGAATGCCGCGCAGGCGCGCAGCGATCACATAGTCCGACTCCAGCGCTTCGATCATCGCGGCGCGCACCATGCGTGTCAGGTAGGGCAAGGCCGAAAGCCCCAGGGCAATCACCGGCAGCACGAGGTACTGCAGTTGCGCCCACAGTGGCTGCTGCGGATCGAGGATCGACACTGCCGGCAGCCAGCCCATGCCGGGCATGGAGAACAGCAGCACCAGGCCGATGGCCAGGAGAAACCCGGGCGTGGCCTTGAACAGGATCAGCGCCGACAGGCCGAAGCGGTCCAGGCGGCTGTCGCGCCGCAGCGCCAGGGTCACGCCCAGCAGCAGCGCCAGCGGCACCGCCAGCGCGAGCACGCCGGCCAACAGCGCCAGGGTGTGGCCGAGGCGGCCGAACAACAGGTCGGCCACCGGCACCTGGGAATCCAGCGAAATGCCCAGGTCGCCGCGTAGCGCGGCGCCGAGCCAGCGCAGGTATTGCACCAGGATCGGCTGGTCCAGCCCCAGTTGCCGCTGCAGGGTGAGGATGCTTTCCAGTGGCGCGTCCGGGCCGAGGATCACCCGCGCCGGGTCCGAGGGCAGCGCCTGGGTGGCAATGAACACCACCAGGCTGATGACCCAGGCGGTGAGCAGGCCGTAGCCCAGGCGGCCGATGAACCACGACAGCCAGGCCGGCGTGCGCGGTGTGCATTGATGAGGATCAAGCATGGTTCAACCACAACTCGTCGAAGCGCCAGGAGGCGAAGGTGGTCTGCTCCGCAGTGAGCCCGCCGACCTGTGCGCTGGCGGCATCGAGCACATCACTGAAGCCCCAGATCAGCAGGCCACCGCGCGCGTGCTGGATCGCCTGGGCCTCGTGGACCAGGGCCTTGCGTCGGGCAAGGTCGGGCTGGGCCAAGGCCTGCCCGAACAGTTCGCTGAAGCGCGGATCGTGGAAGTTGCTGCGGTTGTAGATCGCCTGCGGCGCATCGTTGTGCAGCGCCGAGGCCAGAAAACCGCGCGCTGGCGTCGAGCCTGGCGACAGTTGCCAGTGCTCGCGCTGCGGCCCATTGAACACCGAGCCATCGACCTGGGTGACCTTGACCTGCACCCCCGCCTTCTGCGCCTGCTGCGCGAACACCAAGGCGGCATTCACCCCGGAGCCTGCAGGCGTGGTCAGCTCAAGGCGCAGGTCGCTGTGGCCGGCCTGGCGCAGCAGTGCGCGGGCCTGATCCAGATCGTAAGGGCGCTGGGGCAGATCATGGTTGTAGGTAGGATCGTGCGGCGCATACAGATCGTTGGCCACCCGACCGAAGCCGTTGAGCCCGCGGGCCACCAATTCCTGACGATCGGCGAGCAAGCGCAGAGCCTGGCGCACGCGCACATCCTGCAGCGGCGCCTTGGCCAGGTTGAGGTTGAAGCCACTGAACGAGGTGGTGGGCGACACATACAGGCGCAGGCGCGGGTCGGCCTTGAGCAATGCACTGTGTTCGGCCTGCACGCCGCTGGCGACGTCGATCTGCCCGGCGCGCAGCGCGGCGGCGCGCGAGACCTGGTCCTTGAATTCGATGATCTCCAGTTCATCGGTGTAGGGGCGCTCGGGCTTGTAGTAGTTCTCGAAGCGGGTGTAGAGCGAGCGTTGTCCAGGGATGAAGCTCTTGAGCCGATAGGGCCCGGCGCCCACCGGGTTGGTGACCGGGTGATAGTCGGTGGGCACGATGCCGCCAAAGCTGATCAGGGTTTCATCCAGCGGGTAGAAGCTCTGGCCGCCCTTGAAACGGATTTCAAGGGTGCGCTCGTCGACCTTGCGCAGGGCATCACGGTCGATGGCACCGACCAGCCCGGCATAGGGCGAGGCCAGCTTCGGGTCGGTCAGGCGCAGGATCGAGAACAGCATGTCGTCGGCGGTGATGCTCTTGCCGTGGTGGAACTCCAGCCCCGGCTTCAGGCGGATGGTCCAGACACTGGCATCGCGGTTGGGCTCGGCGAACTCGGCCAGGGCCAGGCGCGTGCTGACATCGGGGTTCCATTCCCAGAACTTGGCATAGAGCGCCCAGCCGCGAATGATTCCGCCGCCCACCGGCTTGTGGGCGTCGAGGTTGCCTGCCTGGTCACCGTCGATGATCCCGACCCGCAGGCGACCGCCGCGTACCGGCGTCCCCGGCAGTGCACCACCGACCGCCGCTGGCTGGCCGGCATCGCAACCACCGAGCAGGCTGCCGCCAAGCAACAGGCCACCACCGACCGCCAGGCTGTTGCCGAGAAAGACCCGGCGGGAAAACTCAGTCATCGCTCGGTCCTCATGCCGGTTGCGCCACCGGCGCCTGGCGTGCGGCGCCCAGGCGCGGCACTTCGAAGCCGTGGTCCAGGTCCAGCAACGGGAACAGCAGGTCGGCGACCCGCTGCGCTTCATCGATCAGCGGGAAGCCGGAAAGGATGAAGGCCGATGTGCCGTGCGCCTCGTACTCGCGGATACGCTCGGCGACCTGCTCGGCGCTGCCCACCAGGTACGTGCCGGCCGCTGGGCCAAGAATGTTGAAGCCGAACAGACTCGGGCCGAGCCAGACGTTGGGATGAATCTCCAGCTCGCGCGCGCTCGGCAGGCGCCCGGCACGAATGCTGTCGAGGTTGCGCTGGATGCGTGGGTCGTCACTGATGAAGCTTTCCAGGGTCTGCCCCGGCGGTAGCTGGCGCTCGATGGAGGCCCGCGCGGTGGCCAGCGACGTGCGTTGCAGCAGGCGTTCGGCGTGGGCCCAGGCCTCTTCCTCGGTTTCGCGCACGATCACTTGCAGGCGCGTGCCATAAGTGAGTTCGCGGCCGATCTTCGCCGCTTCGGCGGCGACGCGGCGGAACTTGTCCCCCAATCGTTGCGGGGTATCGACAAAGCTCAGGTAGACGTCGAGCAATTGCACCGAATGGGCCACCCCCGGCGCCGAGGTGCCAGCGCCCCACAGCGGGATGCCCGGTTTCTGCTTGGGTGGGTGCCAGCCGCCCAACGGGTGGCTGGCCGCTGCCGGCGAGCGCGGCGAGAGCTGGACGTAACGCCCTTGGTAGCCTGCCGTTTCGCCTGCATAGAAACCTTGGAACGCGCGCCAGTACTCCAGGCTGAAGTCGTAGCGCTCATCGTGCGGGTAATGCACGCCCAAGGTCGCCAGGCCCGCATCGTTGCCGTTGACCACATTGAACAGCAGTCGGCCATTGGAGAACTGGTCGAAGGTCAGCGCCCACTTGGCCAGCACCGCAGGCGACAGCTCGCCGGGGTGCTGGGCCACCAGGAAACGCAAGCGCTCGGTGGCATCGATCAGCGCGGCCGACACCGCCAGGCTTTCGTTCGGGCTCGAGCCCAGCAGCGCGCCATAGTAGCCAAGGCGGTCGGCCGCCACGGCCAGTTGCTTGAGGTGCTGGAAATCGGTGTTCCAGCGCCCCTGGGGCTCCCAGGGATAGGGGCCGTCGGGGGTGGTGAGGTACCAGAGGATCTTGACCGCCATGGGCGTGCTCCTTGCGAGAAATTGAACGGCTCAGTTGCGACGGTCGATGCCCGGCACCAGGCCCAGCTCGGTGGCGCGCTCGTACAGGCCGCTCATCTTCCATTGCTGGGTCAGCACCCCTGGCCCATAGGGGCGCGAGCCACCGAGCGCGTCGGCCAGCAACTGGATCTGCGCGCCCTCCTCCAGCAGCAGGATGAACTCGGCGGTGGCGCGCAGGCCCTGCTTGCCCCATACCGTAGCGCCGCCGTTGGCCTCCAGGATCGCCAGGTTGAAGGGGTTCTCGGCGATCTTGTCGAGGATGAAGTCCACCTCGGCCTGGCGTCGGTCGATGTAGACCGGCAGCTCGCGGGCCAACTGGTAGCGCTGCACCGGCACGTAGTGGAACGGCAAGGTGCGGTGGGTCTGGGCCCAGGCGCCGAGGTAGGGGCTGTGCACATGGGACACGGTGCTGACATCGGCGTGGGTCTGGAAGAGCTTGGTGTAGCGGCCCAGCCCGCCCTTGGCCTTGCCGCGCACCACATTGCCGGCGAAGTCGCTGACACTGGCCTGCAGCGGCTGGTGGCGCTTCCACGGCCCGCCATAGTTCACCGATACCAGCAGCTCCTGGCCAGGCACCCGCTCGATGAAGCCGACGGTGCCATTGGCGGTGATGGTGTGGGTTTCACGGAACACGGTGAAGGCCGCTTCGGCCTCGGCCACCACTTGGTCGACGAAGGTGTCCAGGTCGATTTGCTCGTTGATCAGTACGGTCATCTCAGGTCTCCGGTATCAGGCGCGGCGCTGGGCCAGCAATTCATGGGCAGCTTGCAGGGGGCGATGGTCGACCCAGTCGGCGAGGTCGAAGTCGCGTTCGAGGAAGCCATGCAGGTTGAGAAAGGTCTTCTGCACGTCCAGGTAGTCCAGGCGTTGCGCCGAGAGGTCCGGCGCCAGGGTGGTGTGGAAATCGCCGCGGTACGCCTCGGCCACGCCCTGGCTGCCGGCGCGGGTTTCCTCCTCGAGAATGGCGTTGAGCGCATCGCGGTTGCCTGCAGCCCATTGGGCGGCAAGCAGGGTCTGGGCGAGAAAGCGCACCACCAGATCGAAGTGATCGTCGAGCAGGCTCTGGTGCACGGTGATCGGCCTTGGCGTGCCGTTGTTGATGCGGTGGCGCGGATCAGGCAGTGCGTCGAGGTCGACACCGACTACCAGGCCCAGGCGCCGCGCGGCATCGGCGGCGGCTGCGCCCTTGACGTACACCGCATCCACCTCGCCGCGGGCCAGGTAATCAAGACCCGACCACAGGCGCTGCAGGCCCAGTTGCGGAGTTTCGGCCCGAGTCTGGTCGAGCAGCGCCACCTCTTTGAAGTGCACGTCGTCCAGGCTCAGGCCGGCCGAGGCCAGGGCCCCCTTGTAGCCATGCAGGCTCATGGCCCGCGCGATGCTGCCGGGGCGATTGTCGCCCCAGGCCGGCAGTGCCAGGCGCTTGCCGCGCAGGTCGGCGGCGCTGCAAATGCCCGAGTCGGGGCGTACCAGGATGGTCTGCCATTCCTCGATCCAGGTCAGGCCGATCAGCCGGCTCGGCGCACCGGCAGCACGGGCCGCCAGCGCCGGCAGGTTGCCGCCTTCGCGAAACAGCCCAGGGAGTTGGTGATCATAGTGATGCTGGCCGAGCTGACGGGCCTCCTGCAGGGTTTCCACCGGCAGGCCGTCGGCGGCGAATTCTTCGTTTAGCCAGCCGAGCTTGTAGGCGATACCCGAAGCGGTCGGGACGGGGCAGCGCGTGAACCAGATGCGCTCCAGACGCGTGTCGGCGGCTGGCAGTACAGGGGCAGTGGCGAGGGTCATGGGGTCGCTCCTTGAGGGTCGTGACAGCGCTATTGCAGCGCCCGTGCCAACGGCTGCAGGCCCCGAATCACGGGGCCCAGGCCAAGGCTTCGGGGGGACCGGTGCTGGTTGGCGCGCAGGATTGCGGGGTGGCTGCTGCCAGATCAGCAGTCGCCGGGATAGGGGTGTTGCTGGGGCAGCAACAGACGTTGTGAGTAGCGCTGTAAGCCTTGTGCCGCAAGGGTTTCGGCGGTATGGCAAAGAAGTTGCTCTAGGTCTGGCAGAGCGTGGGGCCGCTGCGCGACCCATCGCGGGACAAGCCCGCTCCCACAGGTACGGCGCCGTTTCCAATGACGCCAGGGTTCTGTGGGAGCGGGCTTGTCCCGCGATGGGCTGCGCAGCGGCCCCCAGACCCCCATCGAGGAAACCCCATGACAACGCCCACCCACCGCCGCCTCACCAGCGAAACCGAGGCCATCGAAGTCGCCCGCCAGGTCGCCGAGGAAATCGCCGCCATCGCTGCCGACCCACGCAACAACGGCCAACTCCCTCGCCGCCAGGCTGAGCTGCTGTCCAGCAGCGGCCTCACCGCCATCGGCGTGCCTGCGGCACTCGGCGGGCTCGGTGCCTCCGTCGCCACCCTTGTCGAAACCGTGCGCCTGATCTCGGTCGCCGACGGTGGCGTGGGCCAATTGCTGCAGATTCACAACGTCATGCTGCGCGGCGTCGTCAGTGGCTATCCGGATGAAGTACGCGATCGCCTGGTCGCCGACCTGCTGGCTGGAAAGCGCCTGGGCAATGCCCTGGCCGAGGTCGGCGGCAAGAACAAGTTCGCCCTCAAGACCCGCGTCGAGCGCCGCGCGGACGGCAAGCTGGTGCTCAACGGCAGCAAGTTCTACTCCACCGGCGCCTATCTGGCCGAGTGGATCTCGCTGACCGCCGCCAGCGACGACGGCGGCGTCGGCGTGCTGCTGCAGCGCGATACGCCAGGCCTGACACTGATCGACGATTGGGACGCCTTCGGTCAGCAGAACTCGGTCAGCGGCACCGTCAACTTCGAAGACATCGTCCTCGACGAGCGCTATCTCTCGCGCCGTAACGGGCCGATGAAGCGCACCGGCCTGACCTTCCCGCAGATCCTCCACGCGGCCATCGACACCGGCATCGCCGCCGGCGCCCTGCAGGCGGCCACCACCTACCTGCGCGAGCATGCCCGGGCCTGGGTTGAAAGCGGCGTCGAACGGGCCAGTGACGAGCCCCATGTGATCCGCCAGATTGGCGAATACGCCGTGGCCCTGCGCGGGGCAGAGTCGGTGCTGCGCGATGCTGCACGGGTGTTCGACGAACACGAGCGCGACCCGGAGAACAAGGCGTTGCAGGACGAACTGATCCTCTCGGTGGCCACCGCCCGCGCCCATGCCGACAGCGCCTCGCTGAAAATCGCCAGCGACCTGTTCTCGCTGCTGGGTGCCAGCGCCAGCCTGAGCAAGTGGAACCTCGATCGCTTCTGGCGCAACGCGCGGGTGCACACCACTCACGATCCGATCCGCTGGCGCCTGCACAACGTCGGCAATTACTACCTCAATGGCGCGGATCCCGGCGAGTACACCGCCATTCTCAATGCCAAGGAGGCCCAGGGCGCGACGCGCCGCTGAATCCGCAGCGGCCACGTCGCGGGGCAAGCCCGTGCCGTGGCCGGCACATCCACTCCCTTCGGACATCTGTATGCCCCACCCTCTGCTGCGCGCCCTGGCCATCTACCGCGAGATGCCCTGGCGCTTTCTTCTGGTCGCCTCGCTCTACATCGCCGGCAACCTCGGCCTGGTATGGCAGCAATGGCTGATCGGCCATGCCGTCAACGACGTCAGCGCCGGTCACGCCGTGGTTCGCCAGGCCGACGGCAGCCTCGACGCCAGTGTCGCCTGGTACTGGCTGTGGCTGTTGCTGGCCATCGCCCTCGGCCGTGGCCTGCTGCAGTACGCGGCTGCCGTACTGTCGCTGGTGCTCAGCCAGGCGCTGCTCACGCGCCTGCGCGAACGTATCCTCGAACAGGTACAGGCCCTGCACCTGGGCTACCACTGGCAGCACGGCATGGGCGAACTGGTGACCCGTACCACCCGCGATGCCGATAAGGTCCGCGATGCGCTGATCACCTTTTGGCGGCAGATCGTCGAAACACCCCTGGTGGTGCTGGCGGTGGTCGGCCTGCTGGCCTGGTACGACCCGCTGCTGGGCCTGGTACCGCTGCTGCTGACCGGTGTCGGCCTGTGGTTGTTCGTGGTACAGACCGAGCGCCTGGTCACCCTCGACCGCGCCGTAGGTGCCGCCTATGACCAGGTCAGCCAGGACCTCGCCGAAGGCATCGGCGGCGTGCGGGTGATCAAGGCCTTCGGCCTGGAACAGACACGCATCGAACGCTTTGCCGCGCAGGTGGCAGTGTTCTCCGGGCATGCCCGTGCCGCCCTCGCCTACGCCGCCTCGCGCATTCCCCTGCCGCAGGCGGTGGTGGCGCTGGGGCACGCCTGGGTGTTGGTCCATGGCGCTCACCTCGTGGCGAACGGGCGACTGGGAATCGGCGAGCTGGTGACCTCGCTGCTGCTGGCCACGACTTTGGTATTTCGCATCGAGGGTATCGGCCGGGTCATGCAGACCTTCGCCGACGCCCGTGCCAGCGCCGAGCGCATCTGGCAACTGCTCGACGAACCGCCAGCGATCAGCAGCGGCCCTCAGGCCTTGCCCCGAGGGCCGTTGGGCCTGAAGTTCGAGAAGGTACGGGTCGGCGCGCCGAACGGCGGACGTGACATCCTGCACGACTGCTCGCTCACCCTGCAGCCCGGCGAAGTGGTCGCGCTGGTGGGCGCCACCGGCACCGGCAAAAGCCTGTTGGCCAGCCTGTTGCCACGCCTGGCCGATGTTCAGGGCGGTGCCGTGCTGATCGGCTCCGAGCACCACGGCTGGCAGGATGTGCGTGGGTTGGACCTTGCAGAACTGCGTCGTCGCGTGCAGGTGCTGCCCCAGGAAAGCTTCCTGTTCTCCGACAGCCTGGCGGCCAACCTGCGACTGGCAGCCCCCCACGCCAGCGACCAGCAACTGCGCGAGGGCCTGCGACTGGCTGCGGCAGAGGACATCCTGGAGCGCCTGCCCCATGGCCTGGATACACCGCTGGGCGACCGTGGTGTAACGCTCTCCGGCGGCCAGCGCCAGCGCCTGTGCCTGGCCCGCTCGCTGCTCGGCACCCCGGACATCCTGTGCCTGGACGACGCCACCAGCGCCCTCGACGCCCACGCCGAGCGCCGGGTACTGGACAACATCCGCCGCCTGCGCGGCGATCAGGGCCACGCCCCCACCCTGCTGCTGATCACCAGCCGCCTCTCCACCCTGCTGCTCGCCGACCGCGTGCTGGTGCTGGACAACGGCCGTATCGCCGCCAGCGGCAGCCACGCCGAACTCAGCGCGCACAACGCCCATTACCGCGACCTGCTGGGGATCGAGCATGACTGAGCCACGCAAGACCCCGAGCGACCTCGAGATCGAACAGACCCTCGCCCGCCAGGCCCTGGACCGCGGCATGCTGCACCGCCTGCTGCCGCTGATGCAGCCGATCCGCAGCGCGATCCTGACCGTGATCGGTATCGAGCTGCTGCTGGTGTTCACCGTGTTTCTGCGGCCCTGGTTCGTGCGCGAGCTGCTCGACCGTGGGCTGATCCACGACGGCGACCACTGGCTGCTGGACGAACGCCTGGTGCTGTGGCTGGGCCTGGCCCTGGCGGCCAGCTGGCTGGTGCGTTTCCTGCTCGCGGGGGTGTCGCAGTTCATCGCAGGCTCCGCGGCGATCCGCGTGCTGAACGATCTGCGGGTGAAGGTGTTCAGCCATGTCCAGGCACTGTCGGTGAGCTACTTCGACCAGACCCGCGCCGGGCGCATCATCTCTCGCGCCGACCGTGACGTGGATGCCCTGGAGCCGTTGCTGGTACAAGGTCCGCCGGAGCTGCTCGGCGCCCTGCTGCGCTGCGGCCTGGCCTCGGTGATGCTGTGGCGCATCGAGCCAAGCTTCTTCTTCAGCCTGGCAGGTACGGTGCCGCTGCTGGTGCTGGCGACCTGGCGCTTCAAGCGCATCTCCCAGCGCAACTGGGCAAAGGTTGCCGAGCAGCGAAGCCGCTTCACGGCGCACCTGGTCGAGAGCGTCAACGGCGTGCGGCTGATCCAGCAGTGCGGCCAGGAAACGGCCAATGCACAGCGTTACCGGCGCCTGCTGGAGGACTTCAACCAGGCGCTGATCCGCGGCAGTTTGCGCGCGGGCTGGTTCGCCCCCTTCACCGCGCTGCTCAGCACCGCCGGCATGGCCGTGCTGTTGCTGGTCGGCGCCCATGGCCTGGCGCAAGGCACGGTCAGCGTCGGCCAGGTGGCCGAGAGCCTGTTCTATGTGTTCCTGTTCCTCGGCCCGCTGCAGGAGCTGTCGGACCTGTTCGAACGCTACGCCACAGGCTCCGCCTCGGCCCAGCGAATCTTTCTGCTGCTCGACACCCGTCCGCAACTGCTCGACCCGGACCGCCCTCGACCGCTGGGCCGGGCGCGCGGGCAAGTGGATTTCGAGCAGGTCGAATTCGCCTATCACCCCCAGGCCACAAGGCCGGTGATCGACCGCCTGGACCTGCATGTGCCCGCAGGCCAGGTGCTGGCCATCGTCGGCCCCTCCGGACATGGCAAGAGCACCCTGGTGCAATTGCTGACGCGCTTCTACGACGTGCACGCTGGCGCGGTGAAGCTGGACGGCATCGACCTGCGCCACCTGTCGCAGCACGAGTTGCGGCGCAATGTCGGGGTGGTGCTGCAGGACAACGTACTGTTCAGCGGCAGCATTCTCGATAACCTGCGCCTGGCCGCACCGCAGGCTGATGACGCCCAGCTGATTGCTGCGGCGCGCGAGCTGGGCGCTGACGAGGTGCTGGAGCGCCTGGCGCAGCAATACCACACCGAAGTCGGCGCACTGGGCTCGCACCTGAGCCATGGCCAGCGCCAACTGGTGTGCCTGGTGCGGGCCTACCTGGCCGACCCAGCAGTACTGGTGCTGGACGAAGCCACTTCGGCGGTGGATGTGCATACCGAGCGGCGCATCCAGCAGGCGCTGCGACGCCTGTGCGAAGGGCGCACGGCGATCGTCATCGCCCACCGCCTCGCAACCATCCGCGATGCCGACCGGATTGCCGTGGTGCGCCATGGACGGGTTGTGGAGCAGGGATCGCACGGGCAGTTGCTGGCCCTGGATGGCGCTTATACAGCGCTGCATGACGCCTACATGCGCAGCGCCGCAGCGCTCGAAACAACCTCGCAACCCTGAAGTCGCACGTGCAGGGCCTCGGGGGATGGCAACGGCGCACCGCAGCGACCTGCTGCTCCCCCAGCAACCATTGCTGGCGGGGTGTTGCCACAGACGCACCCCGCTCTCCTCGCATCGCCCGAGCCCGCGCCCCACGGGGTGCGCCGCGGCAATGGCACAGCCGTTGCACCCCTGCATCCATTCGCTCATTGCTCACAGGAGCCCCCATGTCCACCGAATTCTTCTGGCGCCTGCCGCTGGGCACCGACGGCCCGCAATTGTCCACCGACCGCCACAACCGTGGCGCACCCCGGCACCGCCCCGGCAACATCGCGCCTGGGCGCCTGCCCAATGGCGAGGCCGACGGTTTCAGCTACATCGACTACATCGCCCAGGTGGCCAAGGCCGCCGAACTGGCCGGTTTCGAAGGGGCGCTGCTGCCCACGGGGCCGGAGCCGTGGATCGCGGCGGCGGCATTGGCGCGTGAGACCCGACGCATTCGCTTCCTGATCGCCTTCCAGGCCACCTGGACCCTGCCCGCCTACGCTGCGCAACAGGCTGCGATTCTGCAGAACCTCAGTGGTGGGCGGCTGGACTGGAACATCATCACCGGCGGCAATCCCGCCAGCCAACGCGCCAATGGCGACTTCCTCGAACACGACCTGCGCTACAAGCGCACCGGCGAATTCCTCGACGTGATCCAGGGCCTGTGGAGCAACGACAGCTTCTCCTACCAGGGTGACATCTACCGCCTGGAGCACGGCAGCCTGCCGCCGGGCCTGCAGCACGAGCGCAAGCCGGGGGTGTATTTCTCCGGGTTCTCCGACGCGGCACTGGAGGTCGCCGCGCGTCACGCCGACGTGTACCTGAACTGGGCCGAGCCGATCGACAAGCTCAAGCCGCACCTTGAGCGGGTTCGCGAACTGGCCGACAAGCAAGGGCGCAGTGTGCGCTTCGGCCTGCGTGTCGACCTGTTCGCCCGCGAGACCGAAGACCAGGCCTGGCGCGAGCTGCGCCAGCAGTTCGAGCGCCTGGAGGGCAACGCCAGCAGCACGGCGAAACGCTTCATCACCGGCTCCGATTCTGTCGGCGGCGCACGCCAGGCCGCTTATCACCAGCACCTGGAAGGCTTCGACGAGTTGATCCTGGCCCGCAACCTCTGGGCCGGTTTCGCCAAGGCCAAGCCCGGCCCGACCGTAGGCCTGGTCGGCAGCCACCAGAACATTGCAGAACGCCTGGCAGAATACCGCGATGCCGGTTTCTCCACCTTCATCCTGGCCGCCAACCCGCACCTTGAAGAGGCGCTGCGCATCGGCCAGGAAGTGCTGCCGCTGGTGCAGCAACCGGCCGCCACCCCTTTCAAGGCCCGCGCCTGAATCCTTGCAGAGACCTCACCATGAGCCACCCCCTCGACACCCTCTGGTACACCCGCTGTCCGGTTCCCACCGGGCTTGGCATCGCCGTCCAGCAAGGCTGGCTGCAGGCCGACCTGTCTGCCCTCGGCACCCAGGTCCAGTCGCTACGCGAAGCCGACGACCAGGCCGTGCGCGAATCGCACTTCGACCACAGCCTGCGCAACTCGGTGCGCCATGGCGGCAGCATCCCAGCGATCTGGGCCCGCGCCCAAGGTCGCGAAACCCGCGTGATCGGCCTGTCGTGGGCAGACGAGGCCCAGTTGATCCTGAGCCTTCCGGGCAGTGGCATCCGCACGGTCAAGGACCTTGCCGGGCGGCGCTTCGGCCTGCCCGACTGGGCCGCGGCACAGATCGACTTCACCCGCGCCCAGGCCCTGCGCGGGCTGGAAAACGCCTTGCGCCTCGAGGGCCTGCAGGTGGGGGATGTGCAGTTGGTCAACTACCGCTACGACGGCACCTTCAGCGACCGCCCGGTGCGTAACGTGGCCGGCACGCCGGTCTCCACCACCCAGACGGCCGGACGCAATCTGGAGTTGGCCGGGCTACTGCGTGGCGAGGTCGACGCGATCTTCCTCAAGGGTGCCAGCGCCGTGCAGTTGGCCCATGCCTTTGGCCTGCACACGGTGATCGACACCGGTGCCCATCCCGACCCGCTGGTGCGCAGCAACAACGGCACCCCGCGCACCCTGGCGGTGGACAGCCACCTGCTCGCCCAGCATCCGCAGGTCGCCCGCACGATCCTTGCCGCCGTGTTGCGCGCCGAAGACTGGGCCCAGCGACACCCTGACGAAACCCGCCGCTACCTGGCCCGCGAAACCAACAGCAGCGAGTACTGGGTCAGCGTCGCCTACGGCAACGATGCCCACCTGCGCCTGCGTACAGCCCTGGACGAGCAGGCTCTCGCCGCTCTGCAGGACTTCGTCCATTTCCTCAAGCGCTGGCGCTTCATCCCCGCCAGTTTCACGGTCAGCGACTGGATCGACCGCGGCCCACTGGACGCGCTGCTGGCCAACACCCCTGCCATGGAAAGGACCTCCGTCGCCCTATGAGCAAGCCACTGGAAACCCTCTGGTACACCCACAGCCCGGTGCCCACCGGGCTCGGTATCGCCGTGCAGTCCGGACGCCTGGCCCAGGCGTTTCAACCGTTCGGCACCAATATCCAATCACTGCGCGAGTCCAGCGAACGGGAGGTGCGCGAAGCCCACTACGACCATCACCTGCAGAACTCGGTGCGCCACGGCGGTAGCATCCCGGCGATCTGGGCCTATGCCAGCGGCGTCCAGACCCGGGTGTTGGGGCTGTCGTGGATTGACGAGGTCCAGCTGATTCTCACCACTGAAGAAAGCAGCGTGCGCACGATCCGCGACCTGAAGAATCGCCGCTTCGGCCTGCCGAAATGGGCCAACGTGCAGATCGACTTCACCCGCGCCCAGGCCCTGCGCGGCCTGGAAAACGCGCTCAAGCTCGAAGGCCTGTCGGTGTCCGATGTCGAGCTGGTCGACTATCCCTACGGCGGCACCTACAGCGACGACCCCAAGCACCACCTGCACGGCTCCGCCGTCAGCCTGGGCACCAGCCGCTTCAGTCGGCGCAACAACGAACTGATCGGCCTGCTGCGCGGCGATATCGACGCCATCTTCCTCAAGGGTGCGCACGCGGTCAGCCTGGCCCACGAGTTCGGCCTGCGCGTGGTGGTCGATACTGGCAGCCATCCCGATCCGCTGATTCGCAGCAACAACGGCACGGCGCGGACCCTGACGGTCGATACGCACTTGCTGCACGAGCATTTCGACGCCAGCGTGACCCTGGTCGATACGGTGCTGCGCACCGAGCAATGGGCCTGGGCCAACCCCGAAGAGACCCGGCGTTTTCTGGCCCGTGAGCTGAACACCAGCGAGTACTGGGTGGCAGCCGCCTATGGCGAGGATGCCCACCGGCGATTGCGCACCACCCTGGACAATCGCTCGATCGAGGCGCTGCAGGACTTCACCGAATTCCTCCACCGCTGGGGGTTCATCCCGCGGCGCTTCGACGTGCGCGAGTGGATCGATTTCAGTGTGCTGGAGAAGGTGATCGGCTCGACGTCGCGGCTGGCGGTCTGAGCGTACATAGGGCGTAACGGCCCTCAGCACTGGGGGCTGTGCCTGTCTTGTTCAAAATCTAAAGGCCAGCCCAATCTCTGTGGGAGCGGGCTTGCCCGCGAAAAAGACACCGCGCTGCCTGGCACGGGCTACGCCCGTGTTCGCGGGACAAGCCCGCTCCTACAAGGGCCACGCCAACCTGCTGCCCAAGCAACATCCCCCCGACCCATTGCTGCCCCAGCAGCACCCCGCAAACAGCCCCTTGCTGCCCCGCCCGCAACCGCGCTGAAAAGACTTCTTTAAATCAAATAAAATCAATATAAATCAATCACTTGCAGATACTGGCACAGTCCCTGCTCTACCCCTCCCCAACAACACTTGAAACACGGGGAGAACCACATGCACCAGCTCAACCCTCTGGCCCGCCAGATAGGCCTGGCCCTGCTGCTGGCCGGTGCCGGCAACCAGGCCTACGCCGCCACCGAAACCAGCGAAGAAAAGAAAACCGAACCCGCCCTCGAAACCGTCACCGTCACTGCCCAGCACCGCGAACAGACGCTGCAGGAAGTGCCCGTCGCGGTCTCGGCGATCAAGGGCACCCAGCTCACCGCCGACGGCGTTCGCTCGATGGGCGACATCACCACCTTCGTGCCCAACGCCTCGGCCAAGAACCCCGATGGCGACGGCCGCCCACGCTGGTACATCCGTGGCCTGGGCACCGGCGACACCGGTGCGGCGACGGTCTACCCGGTGGGCATCTATGCCGACGACGTCTACCTCAACGCGCCCATTGCTGGCGGCGGGCCGCTGTTCGACCTGGAACGCATCGAGATCCTGCGCGGGCCACAGGGCACGCTGTACGGCAAGAACACCACGGCCGGCGCCGTGAACGTCATTTCCAAGAAGCCGACCTTCGACACCGACGGCTACGGCACCGTCGGTTTCGGCAGCAAGAACGAGCGCATCCTCAACGGTGCACTGGGCGGCACCCTGGTGGATGAAAAGCTCGCCGGCCGGGTGTCGCTGTATTCCGAGGAGCGCGACGGCTTCCAGAAGAACGACTTCGATGGCAATACCTATGGCGACGTGAACAAGAAGGCCATCCGCCTGCAGTTCCTCGCCCAGCTCAACCCCGATCTGGATGCCCTGCTGAAGCTGCACAGTCGCCAGTTCAAGGGCGATGGCAGCAACGGCTCGCTGCCAGTTGGCCGTTACTACAACGTCGGCTACCAGCGCCCCAATGGCCGCGACATTTCGCTCAACGTCAACGAGGACTATCGCCTCGACCACGATGGCGCCTCGCTGACCTTCAACTGGTACCTGGGCGACTACACCCTGACCTCGATCAGCGCCTACGACTACATCCGCAACCGCTCCACCACCGACGCCGACTACACCCCCTATGAAGTCAACGGCGCCTCGATCACCGACAACGCCTATCGCCAGTGGTCGCAGGAGCTGCGCCTGGCCTCGCCGCAGGACCGCCCCCTGCACTGGCTGGCCGGCGCGCATTATTTCCACGAGAACCTCGACAGCTCCGCCCAGCGTATCGTCGCGCCTGGCCCGACGCCCAACGGCACCGGCTCCAACCAGGTCGGCAGCACCGCCTATCGCAACCAGGACTTCGACCACCGCACCGACAGCTATGCGCTGTTCGGCAACGTCACCTATGACTTCACCGATGCCTTCAGCCTGACCGGTGGCCTGCGCTGGACCCAGGAGAAAAAGGATATCGACCTGGACCTGGTGCAACTGACCCGCGCCACCGCCAATGGCCCGCTGATCCCCATCGCCGGCGCTGGCAGCAATGGCAATCGCCAGCAGGACAAGACCTGGGAGGCCTGGACCTACGACCTCACGCCCGAGTACCGCATCAACGACAACCTGCGAGTGTTCTTCCGCTATGCCCATGGCTTCCGTTCTGGTGGCTTCAACACCGGGCTGTCCACCAGCCTGGCGCAGTTGACCACGGTGGATCCGGAGGAGCTCGACGCCTACGAGCTGGGCCTGAAATCCGAGTGGTTCGACCGGCGCCTGACGGTCAACGCCAACGTCTTTTACTACGACTACTCGGATATCCAGGTGAACCTGCTGACGGTCAACAACGGCGTGCTGACCACCGCCTTGACCAACGGCGCCAAGGGCAAGGTCAAGGGAGCGGAGCTGGAGATCGAGGGCCAGCCCACCGAACGCCTGCACCTGCGCGCAGCGCTGTCGTTCCTGGACACCGAGTACACCGACTTCAAGAACGTCAACCCCGCCACCGGCGCGGTGACCGCCGACTACAGCGGCAACAGCTTCGTGCGTTCGCCACGCAACGTGGTCTCGCTGGGCGCCGACTACACCCTGCCCCTGGATGTGCCAGGGCGCGTGGTGGCCGGCGGCGACGTGAGCTTTCGCGACAAGGAATATTTCCTGGCCGACCGCCAGAGCAGCGGCGCCGACGAAACCCTCAGCCAGTCCCACTACACCCTGGCCAACGCGCGCCTGAGCTGGTTCAGCGCCGACGACAAGCTCAGCGTCACCGGCTTCGTCAACAACCTCACCGACCGCCGCTACCAGGTGCACGGCCGGCCAAATGGCACCGCCGGGCAGTACGTGATCACCTACGGCGATCCGCGCACCGTTGGCTTGAGTGTCACCAGCCGGTTCTGAGTCGCCCTGTCAGGCCCTATCGCGGGGCAAGCCCGCTCCCACAAGGACGCAATGGTCGTTGTGGGGGCAGGCCTGCTCCGGGACAGGGCCGGCCCACCCAACACACCTTCCAGCAGGAACCCCAGATGCCCCACCACACCCCCTTGGCACGCGCCATCGCCGTGGCCATCGCCGGCTTCGCCGTGCCCGCTTTCGCTGCCGAACCCAACGACCGACTCGACACCGTGGTCGTGGTCGGCACCCATAGAAGCGATGTGACCGCCCTGCAAAGCGCCGCCCCGGTGGACGTGCTCAGCGGCGAGAAACTGCGCGAGACCGGCGCCAGCGACCTGTCTGGCGCGCTGACCGCGTTGTCGCCGTCGTTCAGCTTCCCGCAATCGCCACAGGGTGCCTTCGCCGGCTCCATCGCCCAAGGCGCCTCGCTGCGCGGGCTGGCCTCCGACCAGGTGCTGGTGCTGGTCAACGGCAAACGCCGCCATACCAGCGCCAACGTCACCCGCCAGGGCCTGGTCAATGGCCGTGGCGCCGCCGCCGTGGACCTGAGCCTGATCCCGCTGAGCGCTATCGAGCGGGTCGAGATCCTGCGCGATGGCGCCGCCGCCCAGTACGGCTCGGACGCCATCGCCGGGGTGATCAACATCGTGCTCAAGGAACGCGACGACGGCGGCAACATCGGCTATCGCTTCGGCGGTTACGACAAGGGCGACGGCCTGCAGCGCAAGCTCAGCGGCTGGAAAGGCTTCGCCCTGCCCAACGATGGTTTCCTCACCCTGGCCTTCGATGCAGGCAGCCAGGACCCGGCCAGCGACACCCGCGATGACAACCGGATCTTCTACCCCGGCGACACCAGCATCAACACCCCGCGCGAGCAGAACAACCGCTACCGTAACTGGCGTTGGGGCTCAGGCAATGTGTCCGATCAGTACAATTTCACGGCCAACGCCGAGACCGGCCTCGGCGCCGGGCTGACGGCCTACGGTTTTGCCAGCTACGCGCACAAGAACACCGATGCCGAGGGCTTCTTCGACCCGCCCACCACCCTGCGCAACAACTACGGCAGCACAGCCCTGGCCCGCTACCCCGATGGTCGCCTGCCGATCACTCGCTACGGCCTGGAGGACTACGCGGCCACCGGTGGCCTGCGCTTCGAAGACGCCACCCTGGGCAACTTCGACCTGGCCTTGAACTACGGCAACAACCGCCTCGACTCCACCGACCGCGACGCCATCAACCCCAGCTGGGGCGCGGCCAGCCCGTCGACCATCTATACCGGCCGACGTGAAGCCGACCAGACCAACCTGACCCTGGACTGGACCCGCGATTTCGCCACGGACCTGCTGTTCAAGCCGCTGACGGTCTCTGCAGGCCTGGCCTGGCGCAAGGAGAACTACGAGCTAACCGCTGGCGACGCCGCCGGCTGGTCCAACGGCCCGCTGTTCAATACCCTCGACCCGATCACCGGCCGCCGCCTGCCGGGCTACTACTCGGGGATCACCCAGGTCGATGCCGCTTCGCTGGATCGTCGGGTGATCGGCGCCTACTTCGACCTCGAAGGGCAGATCACCGAGAAATTCCAGGCCGGACTGGCCGTGCGCAGCGAGCATTATTCGGACTTCGGTGACACCACCAACGGCAAGCTGTCGCTACGCTATGACTTCTCGCCGCAGATCGCCGCGCGGGCCAGCGCCAGCACCGGTTATCGAGCACCGTCCCTGGTGCAGAGCGGGCTTTCGTCGTTCAGCGTACAAGTCGTCGAACAGCCGCCTGGCAGCGGCAACTGGGTCGAGGTGCAGCAACGCACCCTGCGTGCCGACAGCCCCGAGGCACAGCTGCTCGGGGGCAAGGCGCTCAAGCCCGAGGAGTCGACCAACTTCTCCGTGGGGCTGGTCTGGCGCCCGCTGCCCAACGCCTCGCTGACCCTCGATGCCTACCGCATCGACATCGACAACCGCATCACCCTGTCGGACCAGTTGCCGGCGTCGGTGGTCTCGCCGATCTTCGCCGGTACGCCCTACGCCAATATCCAGAGCGCTGCGTTCTACAGCAACATCGCCGACACCCGCACCGATGGCATCGAGCTGGCCGGGCACTACGACCTGGACCTGGGTGCCTGGGGCCGGGTCAACCTCAACGGTGGCTATGCGCGCAATAACACCCGCATCACCGGCCTGGACAGTGTCGGCGGCATTCCCGGCAACCAGATCATCGGTCGCAACACCCAGGGCCTGATCGAAGACGGCACGCCCAAGGACAAGCTGACCCTGAGCGCCAACTGGCTGTACGACGGCTGGAGCATCACCCTGGCCCAGCGTCGCTATGGTGAATGGAAGAGCCTGAACGCCAGCAACCCGACGCTGGACCAGACGTTCAGCCCGCAGTGGGTGACCGACCTGGACGTGTCGTACCGCCTTGACCTGGGGCTGACCCTGTCGGTCGGTGCGATCAATCTGTTCGACAGCCACCCGGACAAGCTCGAAGGCGCGCAGCTGTATGGTGTGCCGAAGTATTCGATCACCAGCCCCGAGGGCGCACAGGGGGCGTTCTACTACACCAGCCTGAGTTACGACTTCTGACTCGGCGCGCGCCCCACTGCTGATCGACTGCTGCCCCAGCAGCAGCGTACTGCTGCGCCATCATCAGCGCCCATGGCCGAGCCCCGAAAACACGGGGCTCGGCACACTGGCACAGGTCTTGCGATATCCCCGTATCACCGATCACTCAAGGCCTTCCATGCGCGCCCTGCTCGTTCCTCTCTCCTGGTTGATCTCGCCCCTGGCCCTGCTCGCGTTGTGGGCCTCGGTGGCCGCTGCCGGGCTGTTTCCGGCCAACCTGCTGGTATCGCCGCTGGAGGTCTGGCGCAGCTTCCAGGAGCTGCTGGGCACCGGCGAGCTTCAGGAGCACCTGGCCGGCAGCCTCTCGCGGCTGGGGCTTGGCTTTGCCTTCGGCGCTCTGTCGGGCCTGGCCCTGGGCACGGCCATGGCCCTGTCGAAAACTGTCGAGGCCTATTGCGCACCGCTGTTCCATACCCTGCGCCAGGTCCCCAGCATCGCCTTGATCCCGATGTTCGTGTTGCTGTTCGGTATCGACGAGACCTTCAAGATCGTCATCGTCGCCAAGACCGCGTTCTTCCCCGTGGCCCTGGCCACCGGCGACGGTATCCGTGCCATCCCGCGCAGCCATTTCGAGGTGGCGGCGGTCTATCGCCTGGGTTGGCCGACCCTGGTCGCACGCATCGCCCTGCCCGCCGCCGTACCGGCCATCGTCACCGGCGTACGCGTGGCGCTGACCCGCGCCTGGGTGGTGCTGGTGGCCTGCGAACTGCTCGCCGCCGACAGCGGCCTGGGGCAGATGATCGAAATGGGGCGCCAGATGCTGCGCATCGATGTGGTGATGGTCGGCGTGGTGATCACCGGGGTGATCGGTTTCACCCTGGACTGTTCGCTGCGACGTGTGGAGCGGCGCCTGTCTGCCTGGCAGCGCAGTTGAGGAGCGAATGATGACTGTCCGACACTTGCGTGGCCTGTTACTGCCGCTGCTGCTGCTCGCGGCCTGGGAGTACGCCTCGCGCCAGGATGCAGCCGGCGCCTATGCCTTCGTGTCCTTGTCCAAGGTCGGCTCGGCACTGCTCGAGCTGCTTGGCAACGGCGAGCTGCCGGTCAACCTGCTGGCGAGCCTGGCGCGCACCAGCAGCGGCCTCGCCCTGGGCATGCTGGCCGGCATCGCCCTCGGCGCACTGATAGCCTTGTCGCCGCTGGCCAACCGCCTGACTGCACCGCTGTTCCATGCCCTGCGCCAGGTCCCGATGCTCGGCTGGATTCCGCTGATCGCCCTGTGGTTCGGCAATGGCGAGCCGGCCAAGTTGCTGATCGTGAGTTTGGCGGCGTTCTATCCGATGGTGCTCAACACCTACGAAGGCCTGCGCCAGGTCGACGTCCGCCAGCGTGAGGTCGGCCAGGTGCTGATGCTCGATCGCTGGCAGCAACTGCGCCTGATCCTGCTGCCCGGTGCCTTGCCGAGCATCGCCACCGGCGTGCTGCAGGCCCTGGCCTTCGCCTGGGTCACGGCCGTTGGCAGCGAGCTGTTCCTCGCCTCTGGCGCCGGCCTTGGCAACCTGATGATGAACGCCGAAGCCGGCGCACGGATGGAAGTGATCATCGTCTGTGTACTGTGCATCGGCCTGTGCGGCTACCTGATGACCTGGCTGTGCACCCGTTTCTGCCGGCGCCTGCTGCGCTGGCGCACCACTGATTGAAGGCCGCGACCATGAATGCCATCGCCCATCCCCACCCGCCTGCCGTGCAGGCCGGCGCCCTGCAGATCCGCCGCCTGAGCAAGGCCTATCGGCTCAAGGGCCAGACCCTGCCGGTGCTGCAGGACATCGACCTGGACATTCGTCCCGGCGAGTTCATCAGCATCCTCGGTGCCAGCGGCTGCGGCAAATCGACCCTGCTGCGGCTGATCGTCGGCCTGGACACCGATCACCAGGGCACGATCGTGCTCGACGGCCAACCGGTACGCGGCCCGGGCCTTGAGCGCGGCATCGTGTTCCAGGACCACCGCCTGTTTCCCTGGATGACCCTGCAGCAAAACATCGCCCTGGCCCTGAAGAACCACGCGCTGCCTGCCGAGGAAAAGCAGCATCTGGTCGCCGAGCATATCGAGCTGGTTGGCCTGCGCGGCTTCGAACACGCCTATCCACACCAGTTGTCTGGCGGCATGGCCCAGCGTGCGGCGATTGCCCGGGCGTTGGTGAACAAGCCCAAGGTGCTGCTGCTCGACGAACCCCTGGGCGCGCTCGATGCCTTGACCCGGGTACGCCTGCAGCAGGAGCTGCAGCGCATCCGCGAGCGCGAGCGTTGCACCGTGGTGATGGTCACCCATGACATCGAAGAAGCGCTGTACCTGGGTGACCGAGTGATCGTGATGGATGCCCACCCGGGGCGCATTCGCGAAGACCTGCCTATCGACCTGGCACATCCACGCGAGCGCACCCACCCCGCCCTGCAGATCCTTAAACAGCGCCTGCTCGAGCAGCTCATGGCGCATTGAACCTTTAGCCTTTAACCCACGGATGCGCGTCCAGCATGCTCAGGGTGAACGCCAGGACCAACTCGTGCTCGGCAGCACTGCGCTCCTCGGCCAACGCCTCGATATTTTCCAGCACACTCTGCTCTGGCGCGGACTCGACCTCGGCCATCAGTGCTTCGAGGCGATCATGGTAGGGCTGGTTGAGCGTTTCGAATGCCTCGGGCTGCGTGTTACGCAGATAGTCCTGCCAGAAGCTTCGCTGTACCAAGGATTCGGCAATGCGAGTATCGGTTTCCGCCTGAAGGATCGCCGTGCTGGCCGCACGCAGTTGTGTGTCCCCTACATCAGAGAACATCCGGTGGTACATGTAGCGTGACTGGGCCGGCAGCCCGAGCGGCCTGACCAGCCCGGCCCGGTATGCGAGATGCACCTCTACCTCGTCGAGCAAACCATAAGGGTTGGTGGCACGCGCCTGTTGAATGTGCTGGGCGGCGATTCTGTCGACCTCGTCCAGCCGATACAGCTCGCGGCCCAATTGCGTCAATGCGGGGCCGACCGCAGCGGGGGCCAGCCCGGCAGTGCGTGTGGCGACCAGGGCGCGGACTTCCAGCAGGCTGAGAATCAGCAGCATCTGGTCCGAGCAGGTTCGTGGCCCGGCAGCCTGCTGAAAGATCGCCTCGCGAACCTCGCTGTTCTGTACGCAGGCGTCGATCACCTGCCAGACCCTGCGCCGCAGGTCCAATCCTTGCATTGCGTAGTCACGGGAACGGCCAAGATCATGAAGAAAGCGCATCAGGTCACTGCTGCCCGGTTCATGCAACAGTCCCGTCCATTGGCGCTCTCGCACCGTTCTCTCCACATCGGTGGAGCCTGCCAGCCAGAGTTCGAGCGACTCCTGCCCTCCCGGGACATGTCGGCGCAGGGGCAAGGCCACCGCAGCATCCTCTCCCATCGTGGTACGCAGTGCGGCCTGCGTGGCTTCCGGCAACGGATTGTCATGCAGGCTCAGGCCTGCCAGGCGACGACGCGAACGGGCAAGGGACGGGCTCATGTCGTTGATATTGTTGTCGCGCAGGTCGATATCCTCGAGCTGCGGATGCATGTACACCTCGACAGGCAGCTCGGCCAGACCAGTACCACGCAATGACAGACGCTGCAGGTTCTCCAGGGGGCCAAGCGGCGGCAGTCGACCGATGGGATTGTGCGCAAGGTCCAGGGTACGCAGCTGCGTCAACACGCTCAGCCTGGCCATGCCGGCTTCGTCGATGACGATCTGGTTGCCGGCCAGGCGCAGTTCGGTGAGCTGCGTCAGCACCTGAAGCCCGTCAGGAATACTGTCGATCAGGTTGTCACGCAGATCGAGGCTGCGCAGGTTGGCAAAGCGCGAGAGAAAATCTGCGCCGATTGTCGGCAGGTTCAAGCGGCGCAACGTCAGTTGGGTGACATGCTCGAACGTCACGCCCTCGGGGAGTACGGGCAGGCTGTCGAGCCGTTCGCTGTCGATGATCAGCCGGTATTGGCCATCCTGCTCGGCACGCTTGCGCCGCCAGCAATGGCGGATGCGCCGGGCTACCAGGCGACGCCGCTCGAGCATGGGCACCCGGGTTGCCTCGCGACGCCAGGTGCCCAGGCTTTGGTTGAGGCGAATCATTAGCTGTTGCAGGTTGCGCAGGTGATCCCACAGGCCCTCGCCGCGTTGACGCACAGTCTCCAGGTAGGTTTCCACCTCGACGTCCGACAGGGTTGGAAAGACTTGCTGGTAGCCGCGCAGCAGCGCAAGACGTGACCCTTCGGGCCGGCCGCTCAACGGGTAACCGATGCGTCCGTCGCCCAAACGTTGTGGAGGGCGCAGCCCTGTACCGATGGGCGCCATGCCAATGAGGCGGGCCGCTTGCTCGCGCTGGGCAAAGGCGCGCTCGGCCAGGGCACTGGCCAGGTGCCGGGCGGAACTGCCCGCCTCGCCCAACTGCAGGCGTTGCGGGGCATCCAGATGCCACAGCAGGGCCTGGAACAGATCGTCCGTGGCGTAGGCACCCGGCATGGGCGTCCCTTGCGCATCGACTGCCAGGTAGCCTTTCGCGGTCTTGATCATTCGACGCGTCTGGCTGGCAAGCGAATCGCCTACCTGTGCCAGCACCTGGCCGTCGAACTGTCCGTCACGCACCTCGACACGTACAGAGCTGTCCCAGGGCGACCAGGCCTGCAACAGTCCCAACGTCAGTTGTTCGGTATCCTGAACCACCGCGGCGGCCTGCTCGAAACCTGCACAGGCCCGATCAAGACGGGCGTCACGCAACTGCCATCGCGCACGCTCGGCCAACCCCAGCGGCACCCGCCCTTGCTCCAGCAGTTGCTGGAGCTGGTCAGCATTGGCCTGGTCGAGCAGCTCCTGGCCGGCACGCGTGGTGAGGGAGGGAAAATCACGGTGCAAGGGCTGCGCCGCCGGGACGGGTGTGGCCTGCTGCTCCTGGACGTGAGCTTCGAAGGCGGCGCCACGCAATTTGGGGAAGCTGGCGTGCAACTGATAACGCTGCGCCGCATCGTACAGGCGCGCTGGCGCAGGTGCATTTTCAAGGTGCAGGCGCCGTAGCTGCGACTCATCCATGCCAATGCTGCGCAGCAGCGGGCCGGCCATATCGTCACTCACGTGACGCAACCCTCTGCCCAGGCGGCGTATCAGCACGCCTTCCCCCTGCCATCGTTGGGCAGACTCCAGGGCATGACGCACGCCACCGGCGCCGTTGTCCTCAAGTGCGATGGTCGGCGCCTCGGGCCGGTTCGGATGCGCCACTGCGGCTACATCCGGGTCGGCGCCCAACCGGTAGGTCATCTCCTCGACCCCTTGATACGCGTGTCCGTCGTGGATTGCACGCTCACCGGGCGCCAGCGCCAACTCTTGCGTGGCATAACCCGGAAGATCGGCACGCGCCAGGCGCAGTTCACCATCGGCATTCTGTATGGGTGCCAGCTCGTCGACCTGCGCTACGCGCTCAAGCACCTTGCTGGCGCCGACCGTGAGGCCGAGCATCGCAACGTTCTGCGCCACGGCCACCAGATGGCCAAGCGCAGCCTCGCGATCACCGAGCTCCCAGTCACGGTAGCCCTCATACACTTCTTCGGTCAGCTGCTCAGCGGTGATCGCCAGCAGTGGCAAGCCAAGTTCTGGAACGAAGAAGCTGGCAATGCCCAGAATGTCGAGACCCAGGCCCTTGAGCCAGTGCAGGCGACGATCACGCTCGACGCTGTCGACCAGGCTGGTCGGCACGGCCAGCACCTTTGCATCGTCCAGCAGGGTATCGACCTGCACCTGGCGCAGGTGGGCGAACAGCGCGCCGCCGACAGACTGCCACCGACCATCCAGCTCGATGGTATCCTGCGGGCCGCCTTCGGCCAGCAACCGTTTCAGCACCTGAGCAAAATGCACGCGGTCCTTTACGCTGACGAAGCGCTGGAAGAACGACCAGTAATCAGCCTTACGAAAACGCTTGCCCAACGCTTTGAACAGCTCGGACCAGGAGCGGTGGACACTCAGTACGCCCTGCGGATCGTCCGGTATCCAGGCAATCAACTGCGCAAGCTGAGCATCTGCGCCCTCTTTTGCGGGCATCTGGAACACCACCACCCCCTGGATCTTGCGGCCCAGCAGGCGCATGTCCAGTGCCGTCAACGTGGCTGACTGGGGCGTCGCAGCGCAGACCTTTTGCAGCTCCGCCAGCATGTGCTCGTCGATATCGCCCTTGAGCCGCGCCAGCCACGCTGCAGCCTCCAGTCCCTCTCGCCAGCCCCGCTCGAGCAAGGCTTCATTGTTTCGGCGTACGGCATCGTTGCCAAACAGCACGCCCTTGAGATGCTGCTGGTAAAGCCCCCCCAGATCCAGGGAGCGACACAGGCCCGCAAAGGCCCGGGGCTGCAGGGCAAGCCTGTTGCCTTGCGCATCGACCACTGCCGACGCTGCCTGCCAGGCGACCTTCGATGTTTCGGCACGATCGAAATTATGCAGTGCCGAGGCCAGCAGACTGTTTTCGAAACTGCGAGTGACGATGCCATCCGGGACCCAGCCGACGCCTGACGGGAAGCGGATCTGGACTTCGCGCCGCAGCATGCTGCGACGCACATCCAACGAGGGTTGCACCCGTTTGTCCAACGCTTCGCTGAGCAAGGGCGCGGCGAATTCGTCCAGCGGCTGGATCTGCCCAAGCAAGGCGCGCACCGCATGCTGCGTACGTTGCTGGGCTCGCAACGCCCGATGCAGAGCGTCCAGTTGTTCGGGCTTGGCTGCGCTCAACCAATCGGGCAGACGGCTGGCGATCAGTGTATCGATCGTTTCATCGGGAAGGGGTTGGGTCGACATGATACTGCTCCATCGCATTGAAAACGCGCATGAAGCCAGCGGGTGCAGAAGCGCACGTGGTAGCTATGTCTCAAGTGCCGGGCAAACGCAGATCCACCCCCATGGCCTGGGCGAAGGTTTTCACCAGTGGGCTGCGTGGGGTGTTGTGCCGCAGGATCAGGCAGAACGGTGTATGGAAACGCACCGTCTCGGGATGGATCGCACGCAAGCGGCCCTGGCTGACCAGCGATTGCGCAAAGTGACAGGGCAGAAAACCGATGAAGTTGCCCGTGAGCAGCAGCATGGCCACCGCCTCGACCTGGGTGGCCGACGTCTGGTTGTTCTCCTGTTCGAAGAACTGCCATTTGGCCGTGTGCATGGCATAGCGATGGTGCACGAAGTTGTGTTCGCGCAGGCTGTCGAGGGGGATGTCCGCATCGCTTCGGGCGAACAATGGATGGCCTTCGCCGCAATACAACGCCGAGGCTTCCTGGTACATCTCGAAGTAGTCGAACTCTTCCCGGCGCTGGTACAGCGGGACAATGCCGGCAATGAAGCGACCTTCGATGACGCCGCGCTCCACCTCGTCCAGCTGTGCCACGTTCAGGCGGACACGCACCTTCGGGTGATCGCTGGAAATTTGCCGGATCGCAGCGATCAGCGGCGAGCCGCGATCGGACAGGGTGTTGTCGATGGCGCCTACGCCCAGTTCGCCGATCAGCTCGTTCTGGGCACTGCTGATGCGGTCGCGGAAGTTGTCGACCGAGTTGAACAGCTCGATCGAGGCCTGGTACACCACCTGCCCTTCTTCGGTCAGGCTGAAACCTTCCCGCCCGCGGCTGCACAACCGCATGCCGATACGGATTTCCAGATCGGAAATCTGCTTGCTGATGGCTGCCAGGCCCACGTTCAATTCGTTCTGCGCCGCGCTGAAGCCTCCTGCCTCGACCACTGCCTTGAACACCTTGAGCAGTTTGAAGTCCTGGCCACTCAAGGCCAGTGGCGCACGAATGCGGGTTTTTTCCGGCAGGTTTCCCGCAGTGGAAAGTGAGGTTTCCATTGTAAGTATTTACCTCGCGCTCGGCTTTCAACAGGCTGGATAGCACAACAAGAAATCAGCCGGCCTCGCCATCATGACCTTATGCAACGGCATATTGCAAGACTCACCGTAATCCCTATTTCAGTCGCAAGCGATTGATTTAACTCATTTTTATACCCTGCCCCAAGCTATGTGAAACCTGCCTTCGCAGGCCTCATGACGGCCCGAACCTGCTGACAGAAGATTCTCCTTCGAGGAACGACAACAATGACTCAGCCCACCGATCGCCTCTGGGGCGCCCGCTTCGCCTCAGGCCCTGCAGCCGCCCTCGCCGCCCTGTCGCGCTCGCCGCAACGCTATTTCCAGATGGCACCGTACGACCTCGCAGGCTCCCGTGCCCATACCCGTGAGCTGCAGCGCGCAGGCCTGCTGGACAGCGACGAGACCACGCGCATGCTGGCCGCCATCGACACCCTCGACGCCGACTTTCGTGCCGGCCGCGTGCAGCCGATCGAGGACGACGAGGACGTGCACACCTTCCTCGAGCGCGTGCTGACCGAGCGTCTTGGTGCGCTGGGCGGCAAGCTGCGCGCCGGGCGCTCGCGCAATGACCAGGCGGCCAACGACCTGCGCCTGTTCATGCGCGATCACGCACGCAAGCTCGCCGAACAGGTGCTGGCGCTGCAGGACGCCCTGGTGAGCCAGGCCGAACAGCACGTCGACACACTGTGCCCAGGCTTCACCCACCTGCAACAGGCGCAGCCGATCAGCTTCGCCCATCAGTTGCTGGCCCATGCGCAAGCCATGCTGCGTGACGTGCAACGCCTGGTCGACTGGGATGCACGCACGGCCCTGTCGCCCTTGGGCGCCGCGGCCATGGCGGGCTCGGCCATCGCCCGCCAGCCACAGCAGTCGGCGCTGGAGATGGGCTACAGCGGCCCGTGCGAGAACTCCATCGACGCCGTGGCCAGCCGCGACCATGTCGCCGAGTTCCTGTTCATCGCCAGCATGCTCGGCATCAACCTGTCGCGCCTGTCCGAGGAATTCTGCCTGTGGTCGTCGCGCCAGTTCCGCTGGGTCGAGCTGGACGATGCCTATGCCACCGGCAGTTCGATCATGCCGCAGAAGAAGAACCCGGACATCGCCGAGCTCACTCGCGGCAAGGCCGGGCGCCTGATCGGCAACCTGACCGGCCTGCTGTCCACCCTCAAGGCCCTGCCGCTGTCGTACAACCGCGACCTGGCCGAGGACAAGAGCGAGGTGATGGACACGCTCGACACGTTGGGCCTGGTGCTCCCGGCCATGGCCGGCATGGTGCGGACCATGCAGGTGCGCGTGGACGAACTGCGCCGCCAGGCGCCGCTGGGCTTCACCCTGGCCACCGAGGTCGCCGACTGGCTGGCCATGCGCGGCGTACCGTTCAAGGAAGCTCACGAGATCACCGGGGCCTTGGTGCGCGCGTGTGAAGCCCAGGACATGGAGCTGTGGCAGGCGAGCCCGGCGATGCTCGCCGACATCGACCCGCGCCTGACACCCGAGGTGCGCGAGAGCCTCACCCTGGAAGCTGCCATCACCATGCGCAGCGGCCACGGAGGTACTGCCCCACAACGCGTGCGCGAGCAGATCGCGCGCCTGAAAGTCGCCCTTGAAGCACAGCAGGCCTGGGCTGCCCATTACCAAGGGCCGCGCACCTGAAGACCTGTGGGCTGCGGTTTCGCAAGGACCTGCTGCCCGCCACCGATCGACACGCCCAGGCGCCCTGCGCCGACTGCGGAGCCACACCATGAGTCAGATACACGCCAAACGCCTCGCCGATGAGCGCAGGCAACAGGAAAACGAGTTCGACATCAGCCGCTACGAGCATGTCCCGCGCCGTTATTACGGGCGCATGTTCTTCGCCACGCTGATCGTCGTGCTGTTGCTGGGGCTGGCCAATGCCTTTGCCAATGGCAAGATCGAATGGGCCTTCGTCGGCCAGTTCCTGACCTCCGAGGCGATCCTCTGGGGCTTAGGCAATACCATCGTCATGTCGGTGATCGCCATGGCCCTGGGCATCGTCTTCGGCGTCATCACGGCGGTGATGCGCATGTCGCAGAACCCGATCCTGCAGTACGTGGCGCTGGCCTACACCTGGCTGTTCCGGGGTACGCCGCTGATCCTGCAACTGTTGCTGTGGTTCAACCTGGCGCTGATCTTCCCCACCATCGGCATTCCTGGTCTGTTCCAGTTCGACACCGTGACGCTGATGACCCCCTTCGTTGCCGCGCTGCTGGGCCTGAGCATCAACCAGGGCGCCTATACCGCCGAAGTGGTGCGTGCCGGTTTGCTGTCGGTGGACACTGGCCAGTACGAAGCGGCCAAGTCGATCGGCATGCCGCGCCTGCAGGCGCTGCGCCGGATCATCCTGCCCCAGGCCATGCGCATCATCATCCCGCCGGTGGGCAACGAGTTCATCGGCATGGTCAAGATGACCAGCCTGGCCAGCGTCATCCAGTATTCGGAGCTGCTGCACAACGCGCAGAACATCTACTACGCCAACGCCCGAGTGATGGAGCTGCTGATCGTTGCCGGCATCTGGTACCTGGCAGTGGTCACCCTGCTGTCGTTCGGCCAGAGCCGCCTGGAACGTCACTTCGCCAAGGGCGCTGGCAAGCGCTCCTGATCGGCCATAGAGAGAACATGCCCATGAGAAGCATCGTCAAGGCCGTCGGCCTGCAGAAATACTACGGCGACTACCACGCGCTGAACGACATCAACCTGGAAATCGAGCAAGGCGAAGTGCTCTGCGTGATCGGCCCTTCGGGCTCCGGCAAGAGCACCTTCCTGCGCTGCATCAACCAGCTGGAAAAAGTCGATGGCGGCGGCCTGTGGGTCGACGGCGAGCTGGTCGGCTACCGCGTGGCCGGCAACAAGCTGCACGAACTGACCGAGTCGCAGATCGCCCGCCAGCGCCTGGCCACCGGCATGGTGTTCCAGCGCTTCAACCTGTTCCCGCACCTGACGGTGCTGCAGAACATCATCGAAGGCCCCTGCCAGGTGCTGCGCCGCTCGCCCAAGGAAGCCACCGAGGATGCCCTCGAACTGCTGGCCCGGGTCGGCCTGAGCGACAAGCGCGACCATTACCCGATCCAGCTTTCCGGTGGCCAGCAACAGCGTGTGGCCATCGCCCGCGCCCTGGCCATGCGTCCGAAACTGATGCTGTTCGACGAACCCACCTCCGCGCTGGACCCCGAGCTGGTCGGCGAGGTGCTGTCGGTGATGCGTGACCTGGCCAAGTCCGGCATGACCATGGTCGTGGTCACCCATGAGCTGGGCTTTGCCCGCGAGGTGTCCAATCGAGTGGTATTCATGGACGCCGGACAGATCGTAGAAGCAGGAAGCCCCGAAGAGGTGCTCCTGGCCCCCCAGAACCCGCGGACCCAGAACTTCATTTCCGCGGTTCGTACCTGACTGCCGCCCACAACCATAAAGAGAACCCTAGGCATGAAAAAAACCCTTCTTGCGTGCAGCGTACTGACCGCCCTGGCCTTCAACGCCCAGGCCGCCACGGAACTTCCGGCCTCGATCAAGGCCAAGGGCGAAATCGTCGCCGCAATCGTCCCCAACTACCCACCGATGGATTTCAAGGACCCGGCCACCAACCAGCTGACCGGCGTCGATGTCGACCTGGGCAACGCCTTGGCCGAACGCCTGGGGGTGAAGATCAAGTGGCAGGAGACCGCCTTCGAGCAGATGATCAGCGCCCTGGTCACCAAGCGCGTCGACATCATCCTTTCGGGCATGACCGACACCAAGGAACGCCAGCAAGTGGTGACCTTCGTCGACTACTTCACCAGCGGCCCACAGTTCTACACCCTGCAAAGCCGCGGCGAGATCAACGAGATGACCGACCTGTGCGGCAAGAAAGTCGGCACCAGCCGCCGCACCACCTGGCCCAACGATGTCGCTACCTGGAGCAAGGCCAACTGCGAGGCCAACGGCAAGCCGGCAGTGATCGTGCTCGGCTCCGAAGGCAGTGCCGACGCGCGTGCGCAACTGCGCCAAGGGCGCCTTGATGCCGCCGTGCAAGGCAGCGAAACGCTGCCGTATATCCAGGACCTGGAGAAAGGTACCTTCAAGATTCTGGGTACGCCGCTGACCACCCAGCTCACCGGGCTGGGCGTGGCCAAGGATAACGCTGCGCTGTCGGCTGCGATTCGCAGCGAACTGCAGGCGATGGTCGACGATGGCAGCTACCGCAAGATCCTGGAGAAATGGGGCGCAGCCGATGGCGTGCTGAACCCGATCACCATCAACGGCGGGAAGTGATTCGACCGGTTGAAATTGCGGCGTACTTTTCGCGGGTGAAACCGCGAAAAGGCCCATACCGACATTTCCCAATGCCCGAGAATGGACTGTGGCCACCTACTCCCCCGTCATCCGCCGCCTGATGCTGAGCTCGCTGACCCTGGTGATCAGCCGCTCGCTCACCAGCCCCCTGTTGGCCTTGTTCCTCACGACACAACTGGGCATGGCCCAGCATGACGTCGGCTTGCTGATCAGTGTCGCCGCACTGTCGGGCACGGTGTTCGGCCTCTACGGCGGCTACGTGATCGACCGCTTCGACAAGCGTCGCCTGCTGGGCCTGGCGATGCTTTCGACCGCGATCGGTTTCCTCCTGCTGACCTTCGCCCAGGACGCCTGGCAGGCCGTGCTGACCCTGGTGCTGACCGAATCGGCCTCGGCGCTGTTCGTCATCGGTTCCAAGGCCATGCTCGGCGAGTACCTGGCCGTCGAGCAGCGCGCCAAGGCCTTCTCATTGCGCTACACCCTCACCAACATCGGCTATGCGACCGGCCCGATGCTTGGCGTGGTGCTGGTCGGGGTGCACCCGCTGGCACCCTTCTGGACCGCCAGTGCGGTGGCACTGCTGAGCCTGTGGGTGATGAGCGCGGTTCCCCCGAGCACGGCGAGCAGTGCCCCGTCCGCGCAGCCGCCAACCCGCTTCATGGCGGTACTGGCGGCTGTGCGCACCGACCGCATCCTGTTGCTGTTTACCGCGGGCAGCTTGCTCAACGCACTGGTGCACGGCCGCTTCACCATCTACCTGTCGCAGTACCTGCTGGTGAAATACCCACCCGCGCAGGCCATGACCACCCTCTCGGCGCTGCTGGCCTGCAACGCCCTGGTGGTGATCGTGCTGCAATTCCAGTTCGGCCGTTTGCTCAGCCGTGACAACCTGGGGCGCTGGATGAGCATCGGTGCGGTGCTGTTCATCGGCGGGCTGGCGGGGTTCCTGTATGCCGACAACCTGATCAGCTGGTGCCTGGCAATGTTCGTCTTCACCCTGGGCGAGATGATCCTGCTGCCCAGCGAATTCCTGTTCATCGACAGCATTGCCCCTGAACACCTCAAGGGCAGTTACTACGGATTCCAGAACCTGGCGGCAGTCGGCGGCGCATTGAGCCCGGTACTGTGCGGCTACCTGCTGGGCACAGGCATGCCCGGCAGCATGTTCATCGCGCTGATGGTCACCGCCGCCTGCGGCGGCGGGTTGTGTGCTGCGGCATGCCTGTGGGCGCAGCGTCGGCGTGAGGGACCGTCGACGCTCTGACTCAATACGCCTGGCGCAGGGCCTGGTCCAGATCGCGTTGCAACGAACGCACGTCCTCCAGCCCCACGTGCAGGCGCACCAGGGGCCCGCCCAGGGTCGGCGCAAACTGGCGCTCGCGTGTGCCGGCCAAGGTCACCAGGCTTTCGTAGCCGCCCCAGGATGCACCGATCCCGAACAGGCGCAGGCCATTGACAAAGGCCTCGGCGCTCGCCAGCGATGGGTTCGCCAGGGTAAAACTGAGCAAGCCATTGCTACCGCTGAAATCGCGCTGCCACAAGGCATGCCCAGAGTGCTCCGGCAAGGCTGGATGGAACACCTGCGCCACGTCCTCGCGCTGTTGCAACCAGCGCGCGATGTCCAACCCCTGACGCTCGTGCACGGCCATGCGGCTGGCCAGGCTGCGCGCACCACGCAACACCAGCCAGGCATCGTCAGGGCTTACGGTGCAGCCGCAGTTGTCGCTCATGCGCGAGAGCGCGGCAAAGGCTTCGCGGGTGGTGCAGACGCTGCCCATCATCACGTCGCTGTGTCCGCCCAGGTACTTGGTCAAGGCCATGACCGAAATGTCGGCGCCCAAGGTCAGCGGCCGGTGCAGGTAGCCCGAGCCCCAGGTGTTGTCGACGGACAGCAGCACGCCGCGGGCCTTGCACAGGGCAGCCATGGCCGGCAGGTCGTTGAGCTCGTAGAGCAACGAGCTGGGGCTTTCGCTGTAGACCATGCGTGTTTCGGCGCGCAGCGCCTGCTCCAGGTCACGACCGTCTGCGGCGAAGTACTGCACCTGCACGCCGAAGGGTTCGAGCAGCTCACGCGCCAGGCGTCGCACCGGATCGTAGACACCATCGCTGATCAGCAGATGATCTCCCGGACGCAAGTAGGCCAGGAACGTCTGCGCGATTGCCTGCAGGCCGGTGGCAAACAGCCGGGTGCGATACCCCCCTTCCAGCTCGCTGACCAGGTCTTCCAGGGCAAAGGCCGTGGGGTTGCCACGGGCACCATAGCTGAGTACACGTTCCTGGTCGCGACGGCTGCGGGCCTGGCGCATGTCGGCGACGCTGTCGAACAGCACCGTGCTCAGGCGACTGACCGGCGGATTGACGCCATGCGCCCCTGCGCCCGGCTCGCCTCGCCCGCCGTGCACCAGGCGCGTGGCCACCGGGTCGACAGCGGTCAATGGGCTGAAGGTGCGGGTTTCGGCCTCGTTCATCTGGGCAATCAGGCCGGTTTCCCAGGCCAGGTACTGGCGCGCCGCGTCCTTGTTGCCGCTGTGCCGGTCATGGACGAAGAACAGGAAATCGATACAGGCCGCATCCGGCAACGACAGGTCGTTCTCCACCTGCGGCCAGTCCTCCAGCGATGCCCGGGGAAACAGCCGCGCGGCCTGTTGCTGGGCAGGTGTCAGCTCGGCGAGCGCCAACTGTGCCACGCGCGGATCATCGGCGATGAACACCAGGCGCTGCCCTGCCCCGCCCACCTGCTGCGCCAACTGCGGACGGATCGACCACCGGGCGCCTTGCAGGTGGCGCTTGCGGTAGGCGGTGCTGGAGCGCAGGTCGATCAGCAACGCCTCTGCAAGCTCATCGGCGCGGGCTTCGGCGAGGGTCACCGGTAATGGCGCAGCGACGTCCAGAGCCAGGCCGCTGTCCAGGCCGCCTTCGAGCACATGGGCCTCGTGGCCCATCTGGCGCAGCCAACTGGCGACCACCGGCGCACGCACGCCATCGGCGTCGAACAGCACCACGCGGGCCTTGCGCACACCGATATACAGGTCGGTGCCCTGGATCAGCTGGCCGCCTGGGCAATGCTGTGCGCCCGGCAGGCTGCCGGCGGCGAATTCTTCAGGGGTGCGCACGTCGCAGAGAAACAGGCTGCGCCCGGCGTCGGCGGCCCACTGCCGGACCTGTTGTGCGTCCACCCAGGCGACCCCCGCCTGCTGGGCCAGCTGCCGCGCTCGCGCACGCTGTCTGGCCAGTGCGGCGCCGCTGTGTTCGGGATACGCGCGCTGGCTGCCGTGATCCAGCGGCAGGTCCACCAGGTACCAGCCTTGGGTGCCGTTCTCCAAGGCATAGACCGGGTTGTCTATGCCCAGGTTGATCAGCGTCTGCGCACCGATGATGCTGCGGGTGCGGCCGGCGCAATTGATCACCACGGGGGTGTGCGGGTCGCTCACCAGGTCTTCCAGGCGATAGCCCAGCTCGCCATTCGGACAGCAGGTGGCGCCGGGGATGCTCATCTTGGCGAACTCCTCCAGCGGGCGACCATCGAGCAGCACCAACGGCTTGCCTTGGCGCTGCCACTCAGCCAGCTCCTGGGCACTGATGCGCGGGGTGTGGCAGGCATGCTCGACCAGCTCGCCGAAAGCCTTCGAGGGCAAGTGCACACCGGCGAACAGCTCGAAACCGGCGCGCTGCCAGCGCAGGCTGCCGCCCTCCAGGCACTGCACGCAGGTGTAGCCCAACGCTAGCAGACGCTGGGCCCCGCGTTGGGCCAACGCACCGCCGTCCTCGTCGTAGACCACCACGCGTACCGCGGGATTGGGCGCCAGGCGCCGCGCTTCGAGCTCAAGGCGGCTGTAGGGCAGATTGACGGCGTAGAACAGGTGGGCCTCGCCGTATTGACCGTGCTCGCGCAGGTCGAACAGGGCGATTTCCTGGCCGTCGAACAGCCAGGTGTGCAAGAGCTCGGGGGTGATGCTGGGGATCATGGGACGCAGTCCGTGGTCGTTGGTGGGGTGCAGGGCTGGCAGATCGTGTCGCGCTTTTCGCGGGCAAGCCCGCTCCTACAGGTGCCTTACTGGGCATTCAGGATGTAACAGCCGGCTTGCCCGCGAAAAGCGCGACACCGATCTCAAAGCCCGTAAGCCTCGATCGAAGGCGCCATCTGTGATTTGTTGTAGTTCACCACGCTGCCGTCATCCTTGACGCCGTAGCGGTGCTCCAGAGACTCCAGCGGGCGGCCATAGAGGTGGAAGTGCAGCGTCGGGCTGTCGCCCTCGACGCGGATGCCATGCAGGTCCTCGCCCAGGAAGGCCACCGAGGTTCCCGGCTGCACCACGATCTCGCGCTCCAGCGCCAGGGTGGCACGGGCCGGATCGCTGCCGTCGTCTTCGCGGCGGTACACGCGGTTGAGCTCCTGGCCCTCGACGGCGACGATGATCGCCCAGGTCTCGTGGTTGTGCGGCAGGGTCGCCTTGCCCGGCAACAGCGAATTGACGTACAGGGTCGGCGACTCGCCGTCGTCGTTCAGGCGATAGCGAAACTGGGTTTCGCCGGTCGCGGCATCCGGGGCCGGAAAACGCTCGAAGTTGAACAATTCGCGGCGCTCGGCCAGGCCCTCGAGCAGCTTGACGATCTGCTGCAGGGCTGCACGGTCGACGCCGCGCGCATGGATGGCGCGCACTTGCGCAAGGAACGGCTGGATCACGGAATCACGGGACATGGTCGGTCTCTCTTGGCTGGAGGCTGAAATCACACGCTGAGGCTGTAGCGCCCCAGGTTGGTCAATACATCGGGCGCCGGGCGGCTCGGGCGCTGGCCGCCCTCGCCCAGCGCGTGCTGGAGGAAGGCCTGGGTGCGCGCATGGGTCGGGGCACGGAACACCTGCTCGGCGCTGCCGTGCTCGACGATGCGGCCATGCTCGGTGAAGTACACCTGGTCGCTGATCTCTTCGGCAAAGCGCATCTCGTGGGTGACCAGCACGCAGGTCATGCCCTCCTCGGTCAACTCGCGGATCACCGCCAGCACCTCGCCGACCATCTCAGGGTCGAGCGCCGAGGTCACCTCATCGAACAGGATCAGCTTGGGCCGCATGGCCAGGGCACGGGCAATCGCCACGCGCTGCTGCTGGCCGCCGGAGAGCTCACCGGGAAATGCCGTGGCCTTGTGTCCCAGACGGACTTTGTCGAGCAGTGCCAGGGCCTCGTCACGGACCTCCTGACGCGGGCGACCGAGCACCTTGGTCGGGGCGATCAGCAGGTTGTCGAGCACACTCAGGTGGGGAAACAGGTTGTACTGCTGGAAGACGAAACCGACCTGCTTGCGCAGGGCGATCAGCCCGGCTTCGCCCTGCAGTTGCTCCACCGCGGTATCACCTATGCGGATACTGCCGCGCTGCGGGCGCAACAGCCCGGTCATGCAACGCAGGATGGTCGATTTGCCTGAGCCGGACGGGCCGATGATCGACACCGCCTGCCCGGCCTGCACGTCCAGGTCGATACCGCGCAGCACCGGATTGTCGCCAAAGGCCAGGTGCACATCGCGAAGCTGGATCAAAGGTTCAGAAGGCATAGCGACGCTCCAGGCGTTGGGTCAGGCGGGCAATCGGGTAGCAGTAGACGAAGAACAACGCCAGCACACTGAAATACACCAGCACCGTGAAACCGCTGCGGTTGACGGTGTTGGCAGCGATCTGCGCGCTGTCGATCAGGTCGTGCACGCCCACCAGCGAAGCCAGTGCGGTGCCCATGGTCACCACCGCGTACAGGTTCATCCACGGCGGCAACATGCGCCGCAGGCACTGCGGCAGAATGATCGAGGAGAAAATCTGACCACGGCTGAAGGCCAGCGAACGCGCGGCCTCCCACTGAGTGGCCGGAATCGAAGCGACCGCGCCGCGGAAGATCTCGGCAACGTTGGCGCTGGCTGGCAGTGCAAGGCCCACAGTGACCTTGAGCCAGTCGGGAAAGGCCACCCAGGTACCGGCAATCTGCACATCGAACGGGAATACATAGGAGGTAAAGTAGATCAGCACCAACCAGGGCGCATTGCGAAACACCTGCACCCACAACCGCGCCACCCCGCGCAAGGGGCGCAGCGGCGACAGCAGCAGCATCCCCACCAACAGGCCCAGCAGCGTACCCAGGGCGATGGCTCCGACGCTGATCTGGATGTTCTGCAACAGGCCCGCTCCCAGGGTGGGCGACCACTGCCAGAGCGTGGCGAAATGCTCAATGGCCATAACCGGGCATCCTCAGGCGCGCTTCCAGGGCGCGGCCGATACAGTTGACTGCAAAGCTGAGCAGTCCGAAAAAGGCCAGGATCAGCAGCATCAATTCGATGACGTTGTCGCCCTGGGTCCAGATCATGATCGACGCATAGGTGATGTCGTTGACGGCGATGGCCGAGGCTACGGCGGTCATCTTCACCAGGTCGATCAGATTGTTGACCAGCGCCGGCAAGGCGAAGCGCACGGCCAGTGGCAACTGCACCTGCAGCAGTTGCTGGCGACGGCTGAAGGCCAGCGAGCTGGCCGCTTCGAGGGTCACTGCCGGCACCGCCTCGATCCCTGCGCGCAGGGCTTCGGCATGAAAGGCGCCCTTGTGCAGGGAGATCACCAGCACCACCCAGGCGAAGGGGGTCATGGGGTTGGCACTGCCCAGGCTCTGGTTGATCAGCATGTTCAACACCAGGAAGGCGCAGTACAGCTGCACCAGGGTCGGCGTGTTACGCGTCACCTCGATGAAGGCCCGCGCCGGCCAGGCCAGCCAGCGCTGCCCGGACGTGACCGCAGCAGCCAGCAGCACACCCACCAACAAGCTGCCGAGGATGCTGAACAGGCACAGACCGAGCGTGGTCAGCGCACCGTCGAGCAGCTTGCCGCTGGCGTAGGCGTCGAGCAGGAACGCATAGTTCAGGCCGAGATGGGCAAGCTGCCCCACCAGCCAGTGCAGGCTGTCACTCATCTGGCGCCTTCGCCCTGCAGCTTGGCACGCAACTCCACCAGCGCCGGCGAGGCCGGGGTGATGTGGTTGGCCTGCTCACGTTCGATCAGCCAGCCACTGCGGTGCCATTGCTTGACGAAGGGGTCCAGGCGCTGCTGGGTGTCGGTTTCGCCCAGCCGGGTCCAGATCACCGAGGGCGCCGGGTTCAGCTCCGGGGTCAGGGCACGATAGCCGCTCCACTCTCCCCCCTTGGCCAACAGCGGATTGATCAGCGTGGCGTCATGCACGGCGGCCACGCAGTTGTTACCGCGCAGGGCCAGCAGGGATTCGGCGGAGGTCTTGAAGGCCTTGAGGTCGGCGCCCAGGTCGATCAGTGCCTGGGTGTAGCTGCTGCCCTGGGAGGTGCACACCGGCTGGCCCTTGAGCTCGGCCCAGGTCTTGACCGGGCTGTCCTTGGCCAGCGCGGCGGTGCCGCCAACCCGGTAGAACGGCGTGGGCACATGGCCCAGCAGCTTGTCGCGCTCAGGTGTCCATTCCATGTTGGCAATCAGCAGATCGACCTTGCCTTGCTGCAAAAACTGCACGCGGTTGGCCGGCTGTACCGCGACCAGGTCGACCTCGACACCCAACTGGCGCGCCAGGTCGCGGGCCAGATCGACGCTGAAACCGATCGGCTCGCGGGTGTTCGGGTCGATGGCACCGAAGGGGCCGCCGGAAAGCACCACCCCCACCGCCAGCTTGTGGCGCTGCTGGATCTTGTCCAGCGTGGCATCGGCCTGGGCAAGGCCGCTGGCGGCAAGGCCGGTGGTGGCGAGCAACGCGGCAAACAGGCCGCGACGGGCAACGGTGGACAGCGACATGGTGGGGCTCCTCATCCCGGCAGCCGGAACACCCGGCCAATGAGGGCGCATCCTAGAAACTTGGTGGGATCAGGGGAAATGCAAATATTGACTATCGTTATAACTTGGATCGAATGAGTAGGAGCTTGATTTGGTATAAGCAGCGAAAACAAAGAGCATTGCATCCATGCATTGCAAATTCAGGCCAACAAAACATAATGTTTCTTTATCATTTATTGACTGACAGTAATGTAAAAGCGGGCGTTCCGCCTCCCCCACTCCAACCGCAGGCCCGCCCATGACCACACCCGCCCTGGACCTCGATCTGCTACGCACCTTCGTCGCCATCGTCGATCACACAAGCTTCGCCGAAGCCGGTCGCCACCTGGCCCGCACCCAGGCTTCGGTCACCCAGCACATGCAACGGCTGGAACAGCAGGTGGGCGTGGCGCTGCTGCGCAAGCAGGGCCGACACAAAGCACTCACCGATGCCGGCCGCCAGTTGTTGCGCCATGCCCGGCAGATGCTCGCGCTCAACGACGAAGCCCTCGCCGGCCTGCGTCAGGACGGCCTGAGCGGCGTGCTGCGGATCGGTTCGCCGCATGACATCGCCGACACCATCCTGCCACCTCTGCTCGGCCATATCGCCCGTTCGGCGCCGAACCTGCGCCTGGAGATAAACGTCGGCCGCAGCCCGTTCCTGATGGACGACCTGCAGCGTGGCAAGGTCGACATGGTCATTTCCACCGTCACCGCCCCCGGCGTGGAGGGTTTCGCCTTGCGCACCTCGCCGGTGTGGTGGATCTGTGCAGCGCAGTACCAGCACATCCCCGGCGAACCGCTACCGTTGGTGCTGGTGGACGAACCCAGCCTGTACCGCCGACTAGCCCTGGACGCCCTGGAACAGGCCGGCATCCCGTGGCGCCAGGCCTACCTGGCGTCCAACCTGATCGGCATCAAGGCTGCAGTCCGCGCAGGATTGGGCATCACCGCGCGCAGCCAGGAGATGGTCGGCCCGGACATGCGCGTGCTCGGCCAGAGCGACGGCCTGCCGCCACTGCCGGACGTCACCTACCACCTGTGGGTGCGGGCCAATACGGTCAACCCGCTGGTGCGCCAGGCCTATGCCATGGTGCGCGCCAGCGTGGGGCTGTGAGCCAATCGCCATGGCCCACCGCGATGCGCTAGAGTGGCGACCTCTCACCCGGTAAGGATGCCTCCATGCAATTCGCCCCCGCCATTCCCGTGCTGCGCATCTTCTCGGTCGACAAGGCCAAGGAGTTCTACCTCGACTTCCTGGGCTTCAGCCTCGACTGGGAACACCGCTTCGCCCCGGACCTGCCGCTGTATGCGCAGATTCATCGCGACGGACTGATCCTGCACCTGTCCGAGCACTATGGCGACGCCACGCCAGGCTCTACCGTGTTTGCCCGGGTCGAAGATCTGAAGGCGCTCGAAAGCGAACTGCAGGCCAAAAAGTACGGCTATTCACGCCCCGAAGCCGAGCAGGTGGACTGGGGTCTGCAAATGCAGATCCGTGATCCGTTCGGCAATTTGCTGCGGTTTTGTCAGCAGATAGGGGATGCATAGCGTTACTGAAATCTCCTACGCACTACTTAGAAGCAAGTGAGTAGGCTCAGCAGCGAAAGCTCTGCATTGTGCGCGAACCTGAAATAGATTCGACATCAATAAGGAGCTTCGCTTGCAGGTTACAAGTAGATATCGAGTCGTCAGTCATCACGAGCGCACCATCAAGAGTCTAATCATCAACAGCCGAGCAGCGTGATGAACGACCTGACCAGCATCGCCTGCTTGTCCCTGACAGCGCTCCTCACAGACCAAATCCTACGTCGTCCAAACCGGCGCAAGTGGACGGGCATCGTTCTGATGTCATGTGCCATCGCAAGCTTCTTTCTCGAACATGGAACATTGCTGGGCATCCCAGGATTTCTATGGCCGATATTTCTGGCCGCCACAGGAATCCACTTGCTTACCCATCAGACGAAACATTGTTCAGATGCCGATCAGAGAGAAGGCTCGTAGCACAACGGTACAGAGCGAGCACTGCGGATAGGCCACACGGCTACGCAAAATACCTCACGCCCGACCAGAGCCCCCACCAGCACTGCACTGCAGATCATCCGACAGCCAGCCAACCAATTCATGACTGGCCGTTCCCCATCCTCTGCGGATGTATTATCGTGGCGAGGTGCGCATTTAAAAGCAGCCCGAGCGATCGGGCCTCTGCAAGACAATAGAGGGTGTCATGAGCAACGAGATCAACTGGGACAAGCTGGGCTTCGACTACATCAAGACCGACAAGCGCTACCTGTCCGTGTGGCGCAACGGCGAGTGGGACAAAGGCACCCTGACCGACGACAACGTGCTGCACATCAGCGAAGGCTCGACTGCCCTGCACTACGGCCAGCAATGCTTCGAGGGCCTGAAGGCCTACCGCTGCAAGGACGGCTCGATCAACCTGTTCCGCCCGGACCAGAACGCCGCACGCATGCAGCGCAGCTGCGCCCGCCTGCTGATGCCGCACGTGCCGACCGATGTGTTCATCGAGGCCTGCAAGCAGGTGGTCAAGGCCAACGAGAAGTTCGTCCCGCCGCATGGCAAGGGTGCCCTGTACCTGCGTCCGTTCGTGATCGGCACCGGTGACAACATCGGCGTGCGCACCGCGCCGGAGTTCATCTTCTCGGTGTTCGCCATCCCGGTTGGCTCGTACTTCAAGGGCGGCATGAAGCCGCACAACTTCCAGATCTCCAGCTTCGACCGCGCCGCCCCGCAGGGCACCGGTGCAGCCAAGGTCGGGGGCAACTATGCCGCCAGCCTGCAACCGGGTTCCGAAGCGAAGAAAGCCAACTTCGCCGACGCCATCTACCTGGATCCGCTGACCCACACCAAGATCGAGGAAGTCGGGTCGGCCAACTTCTTCGGCATTACCGCCAACAACGAGTTCGTCACGCCAAAATCGGCCTCGGTCCTGCCCGGTATCACTCGCCTGTCGCTGATGGAACTGGCGCAATCGCGCCTGGGCCTGACCGTGATCGAAGGCGACGTCGAAATCAACAAGCTTGACCGCTTCATCGAAGCGGGCGCTTGCGGTACCGCCGCAGTGATCACTCCGATCGGCGGCATCGAGTACAACGGCAAACTGCACGTGTTCCACGACCTGGAAAAGGTCGGCCCGGTCACCCAGAAGCTCTACAACGAGCTGACCGGCATCCAGAGCGGTGACGTCGAAGCACCGGCGGGCTGGATCATCAAGGTCGCCTGAGGCATCGCCTTGCAATGAAAACGGGGCGTGCCAGCAATGGCACGCCCCGTTTTCATTGCTGTCAGGGCCGGTTTCTTCGCAGGCGAGCCTGCTCCCCAACGGAGTCGCGCTGAACGCCAGGCGCGTGAAAACACCGATACTGGCACCCTGCCTCTGATAGATGAATTTTTCTTAAATCGCCGCTTGTCTATTCTTTGGCACAATCAGCCATCCAATCGCCGCCCAGGTATTAGCATGCCCCGCGTACTGACTATCGAAGACGACGCCGTCACCGCCCAGGAAATCGTCGCCGAACTTTCCAGCCACGGGCTGGAGGTCGACTGGGCAGACAATGGCCGCGAAGGCCTGGCCAAGGCCATTGCCGGCGGCTACGACCTGATCACCGTGGACCGGATGCTCCCGGAAGTCGACGGCCTGACCATCGTCACCACCCTGCGCAGCCTGAAGATCGCCACGCCCATCCTGATGATCAGCGCCCTGTCGGATGTCGACGAGCGCGTGCGCGGCCTGCGTGCGGGCGGCGACGACTACCTGACCAAGCCCTTCGCCTCCGACGAGATGGCGGCCCGCGTCGAGGTGCTGCTGCGGCGCAACAGCGTGCCCATGACCCAGACCCGCCTCCAGGTCGCCGACCTGGAGCTGGACTTGATCAGCCATGAGGCCCGACGCGGCGAGAGCAGCCTGAACCTGCTGCCAACCGAATACAAACTGCTCGAATACCTGATGCGTCACTCCGGGCAGGTCATCACTCGCATGATGATCTTCGAGGAAGTGTGGGGTTATCACTTCGATCCCGGCACCAACCTGATCGACGTCCACATCGGTCGTCTGCGCAAGAAGATCGACCCACCCGGCCAGACACCGCTGATCCGAACCGTACGGGGCTCCGGTTATGCCATTGCTGAACCCATCTAAGGGCTGGAGCTCCTCGACCAGCCGCCTGCTGGCGCTGTACAGCTTCCTGTTCGTGGCCTGGAGCAGCATCCTCATGGGGGTGCTGTACTTCGAGGTCACCAGCTACCTCAACAAGCTGACCCGCCACTCCATGCTGCAACGTCAGCACCTCTTCGCGCACATGACCGGCAAGCAGCTGGACGATGCGTTGATCGCCAGCCAGGCCTTCGAGGAACGCAGCTTCGACGCGTACGGCCTGTTCGACCCGCAGCTCAACCCCATCGGCGGTCGTATCCGCTCGATTCCGTCGGAGTTGGGCCTGGACGGCAAGGTTCACGAACTCAAGCGTTGCCTGGATGCCGACGATCCGCACCTGCCGCGCGACAGCTGCGATGCCGTGGCGATCCGCATCCCCGATGGCCGCTGGCTGGTGCTGGTGCGCGACAACGGCTCGCTGTTCGTGGTGACCCGGATCATTCTGCACGCGCTGCTCTGGGGCATTTCGCTGACGCTGATTCCCGGTTTCGCGGGCTGGTATCTGCTACGCAGGCGCCCGCTCAAGCGTATCCGCGCCGTACAGGCGAGTGCCGAGCTGATCGTGGCCGGCGATCTCACCCACCGCTTGCCGCTGTCGGCACGACGAGACGAGCTGGACATGCTGGCCGCGATCGTCAACGCCATGCTCGACCGCATCGAACGGCTGATGCACGAGGTCAAGGGTGTCTGCGACAACATTGCCCACGACCTGCGTACACCGCTGACCCGCCTGCGCGCCCAGCTCTACCGCATTCGCCAGCAGAGCGGAGCGAACTCGCCGGAAGCCGAAGCACTGGATCAAGCCATTAGCGAGACCGACACCCTGATGGCACGTTTCCGCGGCCTGCTGCGCATCAGCGAGCTGGAAGACCGCCAACGCCGCGCAGGGTTCGTCGAGCTTGATCCGCACAATTTGCTGGTGGAGTTGCACGACTTCTACCTGCCGCTCGCAGAGGATGGCAGCATTCGCCTGCAACTGGAGCAGCCTGCGCAGCTGCCCGCGCTGCACGGCGACCGCGAACTGCTGTTCGAGGCTTTGGCCAACCTGGTCGGCAACGGCATCAAGTTCACCCCGGAGGGTGGGCAGGTACGGATCCAGGCACTGCACGACGACGATGGCGTGCATATCGCCATCGAGGACAGCGGACCGGGGATTCCTGAACAGGAGCGTGCTGCGGTGCTCAAGCGCTTCTATCGCAGCGAGGAAGGACATCGTCACCCAGGGTTCGGGCTAGGCTTGTCGATCGTCGCAGCGATCGTCGACCTGCATGGATTCAGACTGGAAGTGGGCAGTAGCGAGCTGGGTGGAGCGAAGCTGGTGCTGCACTGCTCGACGGCCTGAAAAACATCACGGGACAAGTCGGTTCGGTGCCCCGACTTGTCCCGCAACAGGGCTGCTGGGCAGCCCTCGAGTCGTATCAGTCAGCCAGACGCCAGGTGGTGGTGCCTTTGCTGTCTTCAAGCACCACACCCATGGCAGCCAGTTGATCGCGAATGCGATCGGACTCTGCCCAGTTCTTGTCCGTACGCGCCTGCAAACGCGCCTGGATCAAGGCTTCGACCTCGGCAGCATCGACCTTGCCTTCGGCACCGGCACGCAAAAAGTCGTCGGCATCGAGCTGCAGCACACCCAGTACATCACCCAGCTCACGCAGGCGACCGGCAAGGCCTGCCGCTGCCTCAGCGTCGCTGTCGCGCAGGCGGTTGATCTCGCGGACCAGGTCGAACAGCACGGCGCAGGCTTCAGGGGTGCCGAAGTCATCGTTCATCGCCACGCTGAACCGCTCGACGAACGCCTCGCCACCCTTGGCGGCGACGCGCGGCAGGCCACGCAGTGCGTGATAGAAACGCTCCAGGGCGCCCTTGGCATCGCGCAAGCTGTCTTCGGAGTAATTGATGGCGCTGCGGTAGTGGCTGGCCACCAGCAGATAACGCACCACCTCCGGGTGGTACTTCTCGAGCACGTCGCGAATGGTGAAGAAGTTGTTCAGCGACTTCGACATCTTCTCGCCATTGATGCGAATCATGCCGCAGTGCATCCAGGCCGCCGCATAAGGCTTGCCGGTGGCCGCCTCGCTCTGGGCGATCTCGTTCTCGTGGTGCGGGAACTCGAGGTCGCTGCCACCACCGTGGATGTCGAAGCTCTCGCCCAGGCAGCAGGTGGACATCACCGAGCACTCGATGTGCCAGCCCGGACGACCTGGGCCCCAGGGCGAATCCCAGCTCGGCTCGCCCGGCTTGGCGCCCTTCCACAGGACGAAGTCCAGCGGATCCTGCTTGGCCTCGTCGACCTCGATCCGCGCGCCGATACGCAGGTCTTCGATCTTGCGTCGCGACAGCTTGCCGTAGCCGACGAACTTGCCGACGCGGTAGTACACGTCGCCATTGCCCGGCGCGTAGGCATAGCCCTTGTCGATCAGGGTCTGGATCATCGCGTGCATGCCGGGGATGTGATCGGTGGCACGCGGCTCCAGGTCCGGCTTGAGGATGTTGAGACGACGCTCATCCTCATGCATGGCATCGATCATGCGCGCAGTCAGCTCATCGAAGCGCTCGCCGTTTTCGTTGGCGCGGTTGATGATCTTGTCGTCGATGTCGGTGATGTTGCGCACGTACGTGAGCGCGTAGCCGCTCTTGCGCAGCCAACGGGTGATCAGGTCGAACGCCACCATGCTGCGACCATGGCCCAGGTGGCAGTAGTCGTACACGGTCATGCCGCAGACGTACATGCGCACGTTGTTGCCATCCAGGGGTTTGAAGACTTCCTTGGTCTTGCTCAGGGTGTTGTAGATGTTAAGCACGAGGATTCCTTAGCTGCCCCACGAATCGCGCAGGGTCACGGTGCGGTTGAACACCGGGCGACCCGGCTGGCTGTCTTTCAGGTCGGCGCAGAAGTAGCCTTCACGCTCGAACTGGAAGCGATCTTCTGGCTGGGCCTGGCCCAGCGAAGGTTCGGCACGACAACCCGTCAGCACCTGCAGCGATTGCGGATTGATATTTTCAAGGAAGCTGCCGCCCTCATCGGTTTTCTCCGGATTGGGCGAGCGGAACAGGCGGTCGTACAGGCGCACCTCGCACTCGATGCTAGCGGCGGCCGGTACCCAGTGGATCACGCCCTTGACCTTGCGACCCTCGGGGTTCTTGCCCAGGGTGTCCGGATCGTACGAGCAGCGCAGCTCGACGATATTGCCCTCGGCATCCTTGATCGCCTCGTCGGCACGAATTACATAGCTGCCGCGCAGGCGCACTTCACCGGCTGGCTCCAGGCGCTTGTATCCCTTGGGCGGCTCTTCCATGAAGTCATCGCGGTCAATGTACAGCTCACGGGCGAACGGCAGGACGCGCACGCCCATGTCTTCCTTCGGGTGGCGCGGCAGTTCGAGCTGCTCGACCTGGCCTTCAGGGTAGTTGGTGATCACCACCTTCAGCGGACGCAGTACGCACATGGCGCGCGGCGCGGTGCGGTCGAGGTCGTCACGAATGCTGAACTCGAGCATCGACATGTCGACCACGCCATCGGAGCGGTTGGTGCCGACCATGTCGCAGAAGTTGCGGATCGAGGCCGGGGTGTAGCCACGACGGCGGTAGCCCGAGAGCGTGGACATGCGCGGATCGTCCCAGCCCTCGACGTGCTGCTCGTCCACCAACTGCTTGAGCTTGCGCTTGGAGGTGATGGTGTAGTTCAGGTTCAGGCGGCTGAACTCGTACTGGCGCGGATGCGCCGGGACCGGCAGGTTGTCGAGGAACCAGTCGTACAGTGGACGATGGCCCTCGAACTCCAGGGTGCAGATCGAGTGGGTAATGCCCTCGATGGCGTCCGACTGGCCGTGGGTGAAGTCGTAGTTGGGATAGATGCACCACTTGTCACCGGTCTGGTGGTGGTGGGCATGGCGGATGCGGTAAAGAATGGGGTCGCGCAGGTTCATGTTGGGCGAAGCCATGTCGATCTTGGCACGCAGCACACGCTCACCGTCCTTGAACTCGCCAGCCTTCATGCGGGCGAACAGATCGAGGTTCTCCTCGACGCTGCGCTCGCGGAACGGGCTGTTCTTGCCGGGCTGGGTCAGGGTGCCGCGATACTCCTTGGCCTGCTCGGGGGTCAGGTCGCAGACGTAGGCCTTGCCGCGCTTGATCAGCTCGACCGCCCAGTCGTGCAACTGGTCGAAATAATCGGAAGCAAAGCGCACCGGACCGGTCCACTCGAAGCCCAGCCACTTGACATCACGCTGGATGGCGTCGATGTACTCCTGATCCTCCTTGGCCGGGTTGGTGTCGTCGAAACGCAAGTGGCAGGCGCCACCGAACTCCTGGGCCAGACCGAAGTTGACGCAGATCGACTTGGCGTGGCCGATGTGCAGATAACCGTTCGGTTCCGGCGGGAAGCGGGTGACGATACTGCTGTGCTTGCCCGAGTCCAGGTCAGCCTGGACGATCGGTCGCAGGAAGTTCGCAGGGACGGCGGGGGCGCCTTTGGCAGCGGCGTTGGTCGCGTTGTCGGTGGGCTTGCTCATAGGATCCTTGAATGCAGATGTCCGGTCCGGGTAGGCCGATTGAATCAAAGGGCCTATCATAGCCGAAGCAGTCAAGCTGCTGACAGCCGGGCACCGACAAACTGGCGCGATTTCTCGCAGCGTTTTGTCGCCAGCTGGCAAAATGGCCGCCGCGCGCCTTGTGTCGCCGCCGCCAGATCCTGCGTCAGGTACAGTACGCGACCTGTGCACCCTATTCCCGAATGCCTTGAAAGAGCGAATTTCAGCATGTCCAAAGTCAAACTGAGCACCAACCACGGCGACATCGTTCTGCAACTGAACGCCGAAAAAGCCCCGCAAACCGTCGAGAACTTCGTTCAATACGTCAAGGACGGCCACTTCGACGGCACCGTGTTCCACCGTGTGATCAAGGGCTTCATGATCCAGGGCGGCGGCTTCGAGCCTGGCATGAACCAGAAGAAAACCCGCGCCAGCATCCAGAACGAAGCCGACAACGGCCTGAAGAACACCAAGTACAGCATCGCCATGGCCCGCACCATGGAGCCGCACTCGGCCTCGGCGCAGTTCTTCATCAACGCTTCCGACAACGACTTCCTCAACCACAGCGGCAAGAACGTGCAGGGCTGGGGCTACGCGGTGTTCGGCGAAGTGACCGAAGGCCGTGAAGTGGTCGATGCCATCGAGAAAGTCGCCACCGGTTCCAAGGCTGGCCACCAGGACGTGCCGAAGGACGACGTGATCATCGAGAAAGCCGAGATCATTGAGTGATCCTGCTGATCTCCGATCTGCACCTGCAAGAAGAACGCCCGGACATTACCCGGGCGTTTCTTGATCTGCTCGATGGGCGGGCGCGACACGCCAAGGCGCTGTACATTCTTGGCGACTTCTTCGATGCCTGGATCGGCGACGATGCCATGACGCCGTTCCAGCAATCGATCTGCCAGGCGTTGCGCACGCTGTCCGACAGCGGCACGGCGATCTACCTGATGCACGGCAACCGCGACTTTCTCATCGGCCAGGACTTCTGCAAGGCCGCTGGCTGTACCCTGCTGGTCGACCCTAGCGTGGTTGAGCTGGGCGGTGAGCCGGTACTGCTGATGCATGGCGACACCCTGTGCACCCGCGACGTGGCCTACATGAAGCTGCGCCGCTACCTGCGCAACCCGCTGAGCCTCTGGATTCTGCGTCATTTGCCGCGGTCCACGCGCCAGAAACTGGCGCGCAAGCTGCGCAGTGAAAGCCAGGCGCAGGTGCGGATGAAGAACACTGAAATCGTCGATGTCACCCCCGACGAAGTGCCCAAGGTGATGAGCGAGCACGGTGTGCGCACGCTGATCCATGGCCATACTCACCGCCCTGCCCTGCACAAGCTGGTGGTCGAGGGCCAGCCGGCTCGGCGCATCGTACTGGGGGACTGGGATCGCCGAGGCTGGGCGCTGCAGGTGGACGACCAGGGCATGCACCTGGCGCCGTTCGAATTTTCCTGACGCGCAGGCCCTGAGGTGGCTCGTGCCACCACAGGGCCACTTATTTCGACTATTTCCCCGCGCTGACCAGTGCCTGCTCATCCCGCTCGCTCACCCCATACTGGCGATACTGAGGATCGGAGGTGATCTGCGCTTCGGTAAACGGAATGGGCGCCAATTGTCCGGCCGCAAAGGCACGCGTCTGGTCGAATGCGTGCACCGAGGCCGACTCGCTGGACAGTGAAAATGCCAGCAACCCCTTGGCCTTAGGCCCCTGCTCGGTGAAGCTGACCAGCTGCAGGTAGCTGGTACCGCTGACTACCAGACGCTTCCCTGCCCCATTGGGCACACTGACCATGGCGTTGTAGACCCCCAACTCCTGCGGGCCACCCGGCACCGGCGTGCCGTCCAGCGCTTGCTGTACCTGCCCCCAGTGTTGTTCTTGCGCCATGCCGCCTTCCTGCACCTGCGCCAACGAAGCCAGCGCCGCCTCACGCAGCAGCGCGCGCACTGCTGCTTGCTCTACTGCAAGACCACGCGGCGTGTGCTGCGGATCGGCCGGATCGAACGCCACACGCCAGATTTGCGGCTGGTCGCCCAGCGCTTCCATGATGTTGGCAAAATGCACAAGCCCCATGCCGCTGTCGGTGCCGGCCTTGCCGTTCCAGGCCTTGAGGCTGGCGCAAACAGCCTGCAGATCGGGTTCGGCGCCTTTGCACCAGTCCAGCAGCTCTGGCAGCAATTGGCTGGCCAGATACACCTCGTCGTCCAGCACCATGTGCTGCAGCTCCGCCACGCCGAGCTTGGCGCGACCTTGCAGGCGCTGCAAGGCAAAGCGGGTACGCATCCCCAAGGGTTGGTCTTCACGGCTGATCAGCGGCGAGAAGCCTGTCAGCGGCTGGGCCGGGTTGACCTGCCAGGCCGAGTCATTGGAGTTCTGCACGAAGTCCGCGCGCTCAAGGCTTGGCTGCAGGCGCGCGGGGAAGATTCCAGGTTGCGCAGCGTCGGGGTCAACCTTCCACTGGCAGGCGCTGCGCGAACCGTCCAGTACGACCAACGGCCCGACCAGCGATGGATCACTGCACTGGGCAAGCATGGCCTTGTCGACATACGGCACCACCGACTGATTCAGGTACAGCGCGCGGCCACCGGCATCCACCGCCAGGGTGTTGACCCAAGGAATGCCCTGAAGCTTGGCCACCGAGGTCTTGACAGCATCGATGTCCTTGGCGCGATTGATCCCGTACCACTGCTCAAGCACTCGCGTGTTGTCGAGATTGGCATCGCGCAGGCTGTAGGCATATTTGCCATCCCAATCCAGACGCCCCGGCCACTGCACGACAGGGCCGAACCTGGAGACGTGGATCTTGCGCTGCACCTGGCTGAGCGTTCCGTCTGCCCCCTTCACCGCAACAGTGATTGCCTGCTGTTGGAGCGGCAGCGACTGGCCATCCAGCAGGTAACGGGTGGGATCCTTCGGGTCGAGCTGCAGACGGTACAGGGTGAAGTGCTTGGAGGTGTCGACGGTATGGGTCCAGGCCAGATCACGGTTGAAACCGATGTTGATCACTGGCAACCCCGGCAGCGCAGCCCCCATCACATCCAGTTGCCCGGGAATGGTCAACTGCATCTGATAGAACCGCAGGCCGCCGATCCAGGGGAAGTGTGGGTTGGCGAGCAACAAGCCACGCCCATTGGCCGAGCGCTGCGCACCGATGGCCACGGCGTTGCTGCCACGCTCGCTGGCGAACGCCTGCTGGCGTGCCAGGGCCACGCCGTAGTCGGCCTTCGGCCTGTGCATGGCCAGCCCCGGCGGCGTTGCTGCGACCACCGCTTCGGCGAACTGGCCGATACCCCCTTCAGCCAGCAGTCGGCGGGTCAGCTTCACCAGGTCCAGGCTGGTGATTGGCCTGACCCAGTCGCCCGCCCCGCACTCCACCGGCAGCCCCTGGGCCTTGCGTTCGGCAAGCGCTCGGTTGTAGCCGGCAGCATAGCCCTCCAGGCGATCGCGAATGGGCGCCGACTGCGCCTGGAGGAATCCGTTGACTGCCGCATTGTCGTTCAGCCAGGTGAAGAACAGATCGCTGTCGAGGTTGTCGCGCTGCTCGACCGTCTTGCCTTCGGCACCGAAATATTTCGACCGCTCACCATTGACCGTGAGCACTTCGTCAGCCAGCAGGCAAAGGTTGTCCTGGGCATAGGCGTAGCCGATGCCATAGCCCAGGCCGCGCTCATTGCTGGCCAGGATGTGCGGCACACCGAAGCTGGTGCGGCGAATCTGCGCCGAAGCATCGCCGGCAACTTCCCGCGCCTGCGCGCCGGCAGCAGCGGTGGCAAGCACGATGGCCAGGCCAAGGCAGGATAAGGGTCGCGATAGTGGGATCACGGGCACTCCTGGGGAATGAGAGGTCATCCCGATCAGACGAGCGGCCGGATGAAAATTTTACGTCTTGCGCTACGCGGGAACGTCTTGAAAAGGACGTGGCAGTTTTTTTTCAGTCAGAACTGCAGTTTTCCCGCGCTCATTCGTCCTAATAGTTAGGCACTCATGATTTCGGGACAGTCCACGAAAAGGAGCATTCACATGTACAACCCGCAACTGCAGGCGCAGCACCAGCGCACCGCTGAGCGCACATCGCCGCAAGACAGCACTGGCGCGCAGGAACGGATCGGCAACGAACAGATCCGCGAACTGTTGCGCGCCTACGGTCTGCGCACCAGCCTGATTCGCCTGAAAGTCATCGATGCGCTGCATTCGGCCGATCGCAGTGGCCGCAGCATCGGCGTACGCGGCGTACATGCGCAGCTGGAGCAATTGGATATCCCGCTGTCATTCCTGAGCGTGCGCGAAGTGCTCAAGCGACTCTGCACCGAGGGCGTCATCAGCCTGGGCGATGACAAGTGCTACAGCCTTCAGCCTGCAGCCCGCGCCGTGCTGGAGCAGAACGCCTTGCGCTGATTACCCGGCCGGCCAGGACGGCCGGCTGGCCTGCGTCAGGACTTCACCTTGCGCCGCAGGATGCCGTTGATCACCACGACGACCACGGCGATACCAATGGCCAGGTACTGGAAGGTCTGCTCGCTGATCGTGCCCTGTTTCTGCAGGTAGCTCAGGCCGAACATCACACCCATCATCACCACGATGATGAGGATCGAATATTTGAAGCGCTGCATGTGTGTCATCGGCAATTCCTTGGAGCATCAGGGACAAAAGAAGCTCGTCACGAGCCGGCCACATGATACATGGCCAGATCCACTCGCGATGCATTTCCTGCTGAGCTTCGCCGCTCAAGATTGAAAACATGGACGCCCGACTCGTGCCCCGGAGCGACCATGCCAACACCCATCCTGCTTTGCACCTTGCTGTTTCTCCCACTCACCTGCGCCCACGCCATCGATACCAGCACCCTGCCCCGCGAACAACTGCTCGAGCTCGGCACACGCCTCGAAGCGTCCAGCGGCAGCAACCAATGGCAGCAGTTGTGGCAACAGGTTCGTGGCAACGGCTTGTTGCAGGCCCAGCCAGGCCAGTTGCGCTTCGTCCCTCCCCCCTCGGAACTGCCGGCCATGGTCAGATTGACCTTGGCACAGGCGCAGCATGTGGAACCCTTCGCCATTACCCACGCGCGCTACCGCCGGGTATTCAGCCCGCAAGTCATCGGCTATCGCGGTAGCCAAGCGCTCGAAGCACTGTGCGTAGACGTGGACTGGCGCGCATTGCCCGCCGCAGCGGTTTCCGCCCCTCAGAGCTACCTGGGTTTGGCGAGCCTGCGCAAAGCCTACCCCTGCGATTGAAATGGGTACCGACACCCTTGGAACACACCTAAGAAGTCGACCGAGAAAGAACAAGACCTACTGGAAAATCACCGCTCAACTTCCTACGTAAGAGCTCTCCTCTGCCTGCAACAAACGCTCTACAGGAACTACAGAGCATGGGCCACTTGGCGCCTAGGAATGATCGGGAGAGGTGGCTGAGAATCCCTGGGCACCCATCGTGCTGGCCTCTAAGACACAGGGAAATCGAATATGGAACTGCCAGATCTGACTGCAATCGATGTCGCCCAGCTACCTCATTCACTGCAATCGCTGATCGAGTGCATCGGCCTTGAAAATGCGTACCGGCTGACCTGCGCCTACGGCGGCCGCCCCAAGTACATCCCCAAACACCGTGACCGCACACGGCTGGCCGAGCTGCTGCCAGCCGACGCGCTGGACGCACTGATCAAGCGCTATGCCGGCATTGCCCTAGAGATTCCCAAGGCCGACCACTTCCAGCGCCAGTTGCGCAACCTGCAAATCCAGAAAGAAAGTGCCAGCGGGCTGTCGCGCAGCCTGCTCGCGGACAAGTACGGACTGAGCCTGCATCAGATCGGCAACATCCGGCGCCAGGACAACCACCCCCACTGAAAACCGGGCCTGAACATTCACCGCCCCCGAAGGAGTATCACCCATGTCCATTGACAACAGCCTGATCGGTTCCGTCATCAACTCTCTACCCATGGACCGAATGATTGCCGGCCCCTTGCAGGCCATGGTCCAGGCGCAGGTCACCGCGAGCAAGTCGTACGCCGACTTCCTCATGAATGTCTGCATCCAGGATGGCAAGGCAGTCGCCATCCAGTTCGACTACGACGAGACCATCGTCGGTGAGGATGGCGAATACAAAGGTATCGTCGCCAAGAGCATGAAGGTGCCACTGCTGGCGGCCATCACCCACCCGAACATTGCCATCGACGAAGGCAAGATCGAGTTCGAGATGACCATCAACCAGATGGCCGAGGACCGATCCTCCAAGGAGGCGGAAGGCAGCATGGAGGCCTCGCTCGGCTGGGGACCTTTCAAGCTGAATGTGAAAGGCAGTGTAAGCCACAAGTCGGAACAGACCCGCAAGACCGACACCCGCGCGCGCTACGCCTTCAACACTACCGTGCGCCGTCAGCAACCACCGGAAGCCCTCATGCGCGTGATGGAATTCCTCACCGATGCTGCAACCAAACCTGCCGTGCTCGCCAGCTCAGAGCTACGCAGTACCGACAGCATCTCCAGCGAAGACACCCTGGCCGGCGCTGAGAAACCCGCTACAACGACTTGATGCGCAATGCCCTACCTCACCCACACCTGCCGCAGGTCCCCTCCGGGGCACCTGCGGCCTGCGCACTGGAGACCCTTGATTGGATCAGCCCCGCGAACACGCTCAACCGACACCCATGACATCCACCGACCTGCGCGACATCACGCGCGGGCTCCAGGAAGCCGCCGCGGCAACCAATACCCTGATTGCCCAGCAATACCTCAGACTCTTCGATCAGTTCTTCGACGTGGACGCCGAGCAGCCCGGCATGCCGATGCGCGCCAAGATGGTCGAAGTGGCGATGGACGATACGCACACGTTGCGCATTCCGCTGATTGCCCTGGTGTCCACCAAGGGCCTGGCCCTGGAGCGCATGCAGGTCGACCTGTCGGTTCACGTGAAGAACGCTCAGGCCCGACAGGATTTGCTGCAGCAGGCCAACGACACCACCTCGTGCTCGCACTTCAAGGTCACCGTCGGCGCCCAAACGCGCCGTGGCGAAGGACGCGACCCCGACGAAGTACAGATTCGCATGCAGTTCCAGGCCTGCGAGCCGCCCGAAGCGATCAACCGGCTGATCGAGGAGTACACCAACCTGATCATGCCTGTGCGCACACCGCCCATGCCCGCCCCGGAGCCAGGCGCAGACGGCAACGAGTTCATCGAAGCCGCCACTGTCCGCCGATCAGTTCAGAAGTCGCGTTTGTAGAAGATGTCCAGCGAGCTCGCCAGCCCGCTGGCGGCCTCCAGATAGACCTTCTTGCTCAGTTTGTAGCGCAAGGCAATGGTGTTGGCTGGCTCGAACACACCGACCCCATAACGCAGGCTGAGGCGTTCGGTCAGGTTGCCGCTGGCCACCACGTTGGTCTTGTTGCCCGAACCTTCGGTGTCGAGCTGAAAATCATCGATTCCCAGGCTCGAGGCCAGGCTCCCGGTAATCCCGGCGCTACCGGCAAGGCCCAGGCCCAAGGCCGCTTCAGCCAGCATGTTGTTATCCTCGCCAGAATTGCCCAGGGGACGTCCCAGCACGAGATACGACAACGCCTGCTCCTGGCTCATGGCCGGCTCCGAGAACACTTGGGTAGTCGGCTGCTCGGCACTGCCGCTCAGGCGAATACCCGCAATCACGTCATCGACCTTGCGGATCGCTTCGATATCCAGGTATGGCTGATCGAGGGGGCCTGCGAACAACAGCCGCGCACGACGGATGGTCAGGCGCTGGCCGTAGGCTCGATAACGACCGTCAGCCAGGCTCAACTCACCACGCGTGTCCAGGTTGTCACCTATGTGCACATGACCCAGCAGATTGGCGGTCAGGCCAAAGCCGCTGAAGGACAACTTGTCACGACCGACTTCGACATCGATGTCCATCGCGACCGCCATCGGCGGCGTGCCCTCTTCGGTCTGGTGGCCGATAATCACCGTGTCGTCGGACACCTTCACCGTCGAAGGCGGCAGCTCGCGCACGGTGATCTTGCCCTTGGGTACCTGAACTTTGCCGGTCACTGCCAGCTTGTCGCCGGACAGGCGGATATTGAGATCCGGCGCGACCTCCAGCGCGGCATAGGGCTCGACGTTCACTGGAAGCTGCTGGCCTTGCAAACGCAAGTCGACAGCCAACGCCTGCCCCCAAGCCAGTTCGCCGGCCAATTGCCCGCGCCCGGCCTCGCCACTTCGCCAGTCACCGCTGATCCGGATCTGCTCCCCGGCGACGAGCGCGCGCAACGACAAGTCTTCCAGGCTGACCGGCAACTCGGCGCCACTGACATGCCCGCCGCTAAGCGTCAGGTTGCCGTTGACCTGGGGCGCCAGCAAGGTACCCGACAAACGCCCGTCGCCGTTGAGTTGCCCGGCCAGGCGCTCGACCATCGGCACGAAAGGCCGGGCGATCGACAGGTCCAGCCCGGAAAGGCGAAATTCACCGGAAAGCGGTTTGTCCCGGCCCAGGGGATCGATGCGTGTCGACAGGTTCAACGCCCCCAACCGGTCGCCACGAAACGCCAGCGACGTGTCTACCCGGCGCGGTGCCAAGGTACTGTCCAGGCAGAGCGTCTGGTAGGGAAAGTCGATCCAGCGCCCGTTATCACGGACCCGCAGCGTGCCGCCGCTGGCATCGATGCGCACCGTGCCTTTGGGGCCGCTGGCCGGCATATCCAGGTTGATGTCGGCATTGAGCATGCCTTGCCAGGCGAAATCCTTCGGCAGCCACTGGGCCAGACTGTCGATGGGGAACTGCTTGAGGTGGTAGCGCAAACGTGGATCCGGCGCCAGGCGCTGATCCTCGCCACACAGGCTGGCAGCGCCGGAGCGCCAGCAATGTGCACCGAAGTCGAGCTGCCCGTTGGCCAGGCGCTGCAGGCGTGCGGGGGCTTGCAATTGCCAGTCCTGACCGCCCGCCTGGATGCGCCCGCTGGCCAGGCGGCCACGCCAATCACCCTTGCCGAGCGTGCCGTCCAACGCAAGGTCGAGCTTGAGCTGGGGTCCATTCAGCGCCACTGTCAGCGCCTGCTGACGGATATCACCTTTGCCCGTGGCATCAAGATTGCCCAAGGCCGTTTCGCCCAGGCGGATATTGCCGGCCTTGAGGGTGATCAGTCCACGCTGGGCGCTGTCCAGGCGTGCGTCGAGATCCAGGCGCTGTATGCGGTTGTCGGCCTGGGCCAGCTGTTGCCCCTGAAGACTCAGGACACCCTGCGGCGCAGCCAGCGTGCCAGCCAGATCGAGGCGACCTTTGACCTGCCCCTGCAAGCGCGGCCAGAGCTGGCCAAGGCGCGGCAGGTCGAGATCGAGGCGACCGGCAAGGCGTTGCTGCAGGCTGCCACTGCCATTGATCCGGTTGTCACCCAACTGGATCGCCAGCGCACCGAGCGTCCAGTCCTCACCTGCACCCTTGGCATCCGCCTTGAGCACCGCCGGCTGACCACGCAGCCGCCCTTTGAGGTCGAGTTGGGCATCGAGCTGCAGACGCTCGTTCTTCAATTCGCCCTTGCTGCGCAGCGGCCCTGCCAGGGTGCCCGGCAGCTCCGCCAGCCAATAGGCGGGGTCGAGCGCCGACAGTTGCAGATCGACATCCCAGGTAATCGCGTCGGCAAAGCCCAGCGCCACGGCACCCGATGCCTTGCCCTGCCCGGCGACCAATGCCAACTGTGGCAGGCGCACCTGGGTCAGGTCGCCATCGAACGGGCTGGCCAGGCTGAACGCACCGGCCGGGCCATCGAGGTCTCCTTTGAAATCACCGTTGTAGGTACCGTCGCGATAGTGCACCTGGGCGTTGAAGCGTTTGAGCGTGACTTGCGGTGCTTCGTCCATCGGGTACAGACGCAGCCAGGGAAAATCGAGCCAGTCGATCCGGGCATCGGCCGTCAGCCCTTGCTGCCAGTCGGCACTGGCCTGCAACGTGAGGCGCTGGGTCTCACTGGCGCTGAGGTCCAGTGTCTCGAGCCGGGCTCCCTTGGCATCGACCTTACCATTCAGGGCCAGGGCCACTGGCCCCTGCTCGGCCGGAAAGCTGGCCGTACCCTTGAGCAGGTATCCCTTGAGCAAGTCACCCTTGGCCTGAAGGTTGAGCTGATTCAGTTGCAGTGGGTCGGGTAACGAGGCAGAGGGCCGGAACGTCTCGGCGCGGATCTGCAGTGTCGCGGGCAAGTGATCGGCCAGCGCTTGCAGCTCACCCTTGAGCTTCGCCTCGAGATAACCCGTGCTGGTGCCCTCGAGGGCCAAGGTCTTCTGCAGGTCGCCCTTGGCATTGAGCACCAATTGCCAGGCCTGACCATCCACTGTCGGCAGTTGCAGGGTGGCATCGGCCTTAAGCGGCCAATCACCCTGGGGCTGCAGATTGCCCTGCAGGCTCAGGTGCAGGTCGTCACGCTGCAATTGCAGGGCGTCGATACGCAGGCCTTCGGTGGTCCAGTGGGCGGCCAGTTGCAGGTCGCCGAGCAGGTCACTGCCATCCAGGCGTAACTGGCCGATCTTGACCTCACCCAGCTCGATTGCGATCGGCAAACGCAGTTCGGGCAGTTGCAACGGTCCTGTGTCTGGCTGCGCCTCACTCGCAGCGAACGCCATGTCGATGCGCTCGGCTTGCAACCGCTGCACGCACAGCGTGGCGCGCAACAGGCACGAGGGTGACCATTGCAGTTGCGGTGCCTGCAGCTCGACCCGGCTGCCATCCTGGGCCCAGACCACACGGGCGGCCTGCCATTGGCCTCCCAGATGGCCCTGGAAGTCCTCGACCTCAAGCCCCGGCACCCGGCTCAGGGCCCAGCGGCTGCCCGCTTGCGTTCCCAGTACCAAAGTTGCGCAAAGTCCCACCAGCACCAGCAAGCCCAATACGATCGACAACACAGGTTTGAGCAGGCGCATCACAGTTCAGGCCCCATGGAGAAATGCAGCCGGATACCACCGTCGTCGTCCAGCGCGCGCGCCAGGTCCAGACGCAGCGGCCCGACTGGCGAGACCCAGCGCACGCCGATGCCGACCCCGGTCTTGAGGCTGGGCAGTTCCAGCGAATTGAACGAATTGCCCTGGTCGATAAAGGTCGCCACGCGCCATTTCTCCGTGACCGAATATTGGTACTCGGCACTGCCGGCCACCAGGTAGCGGCCACCGATACGGTCGCCCTTGTTGTTCTTCGGCGACAGCGTCTGGTAGTCATAGCCCCTGACGCTCTGGTCGCCACCGGCGAAGAAGCGTAGTGAGGGCGGGACGTTCTGCTGGTAGCCGTTGGTAGCGCTGCCACCGAACTGCACGCGCCCGAGGAAGCGATGGTTCTGCCCCAGGGTGGTGAGGCCCTTGAGCAGGACATTGCCATGCACCAGGTTGGTGTCCGAGCCCAGCCCTTCCTTCGCCGCCTGCAGGTCGAACTGCAGGCGATAGCCATTGTGCGGGTCGATGCGGTTGTCACTGCGCAAATAGGAAAAGCTCACGCCAGGCATCAGCAGGTTGCTCAGCCCGGAGTCGTCGCCCAGGCGGTACTCCTCGCGCTGGTACTTCAGCGAGATCACCCGCTGCCAGCCGCTGGGCAGTTTGCTGTGCCATTCGGGGCCGACAGTCAGCAGCTTGCTGAGGGTGTCGGTGCCGGCGATCTCTTCGTTCTGGTAACCACCGGCAAAGCGCAGCTTGTCGGTCAGTGGAGGGTCCAGCGGGATGTCATACCACAGGCCGACGTTCTGCCGGGGCGCCGAGAGCTCGGTCTCCCAGCCATAACTGTGGCCTTGGGGATTGACCCAGTGCCGTGTCCAGTTCGCCTTGCCCCGTGGCCCCACGTCGGTCGAGAACCCCAGGCCCAGCCCCAGCGTTCGCGGTTTACGGGTATCCAGGCGCACGTCCACCGGCACCACGTCATCGACCGCCGCCGTCGGCGCCGCATCGACACGTACTCCTTCGAAATAGCCACTGGACTGCAGGTCGTTATTGAGTTCGGCCACCAGTTCGGAATCGTAGGGTGTTCCCGGCTTGAAGCCGACCATGCGTTGCAGCAGGTCGTCGTCCAGCGGTGCGTCGCCACCGAAGGTCACCTTGCCCAGGCGATAACGCGGGCCACTCTGGTACACCAGCTCGATATCCGCAACGCCTGCTTGCGGGTCTACCGCAAGGCGCTGACGTGAAAAGCGCCCGTCGAAGAAGCCATAGCGCGAGGCCTGGTTCTGGATCAGCCGCTTGGCGTCCTCGTAGACACCATGATTGAGCTGCTCGCCCGGGCGCAATGCCTTGCTGTCCGGAATGCGAAAGGCCTTCATCTCGCTCGCCGGGCCTTCGATGCGCACGGTCACATTGCGCAGGCGCACCGGCTCGCCAGGGTCGACCCGAATGATCAGTTGTACGGGTTGATCGGCCTTGCTCGGCGGCTTGACCTCGGTATCGATTTGCGCCTGGTAGTAGCCCAGCGCCTGGGCCGCCTTGCGCGCCTGCTCCTCAGCCCCGCGGCTGAACCGCAGCAAGGCCTCCTCGTCGCGATCGCCCAGGCTGCCGATGTAGCCTTCGATATTGGCCTGCAACGTCTTGTTGGACGGTTTGACCCGTACCAACAGTTCGCTCTGGCCCCATGCTGTGCAGCTGGCGGCGAGCAACAGCACGCCCCAACCAAGTCTTCCTGAATACGTCATGCGGGGCATGCTACCAGAGCGAAGCGGCAGCGTAAGCCGCAGGAGGTTGCGATCAAGCAATTGGCGGGTTGGAGGACAGCGGATTCGGATGAAAGAACACTCTCTCTCGGATTGGCCCGACCGCGACCTCACCAATCTCCTGATAGCCCTGACGCTCGTAGAAGGCCAGGTAATGGGCATTGCCGGTGTCGAGGATCACGCCTTGGGTATCGGGATCGTCGGCGCACCAGTCGTGCACCGCCTGTAACAATTGCTCACCATAGTGTTGTCCCTGAAACTGCGGGTGCACCCCCAGCAGAGGCAGCACATGGACTTGCTGACTGGGCAGGCACGCCGCCAGTGCCGCTTGATACTCGAGGTATCGACGGGTGCAGCGCCGGCCTGTTCCCAGCAGCATGCGCAGGCGCCAGGCCCAACTGTCGGCCACGCCAAGGCGACGTTGCGGCGGCACGATCAGCGCGGCACCGACCAGGCGGTCGTCGACCAGCACACCGATTGCCGGCAACTGCAGGTAGAAGTGCTGACGCACCCATTCGCGCACCATCACCCGCAGGCGCCGCTCATAACCCCGCCGCTGTGCATCGAACAGATAGGCGAAGGTCGGCTCGTGGCGATAGGCATGGTAGAGCAGCGAACGCACTTCGCGGCTGTAGCCATCGTCGAGCAGGCTGATATGCGCCGGGGCGTCGGACATTGCGATGAACCTCCTGGAATGTACGTAACAGAGCCTTGGAGGCGTCGTGTCGCACATCGTTCCCCCTCCAGCACGTTAGCAGCGCCCCGGCGACGCTGCCACGCTGGTGATGACGGCCGATGTCGGCTAGCATCCGAGGCTTTTACCAGGATCGTCTTTCCATGAAGATCGTCTCGTTCAACATCAATGGCCTGCGCGCCCGCCCGCACCAGCTGGCTGCGCTGATCGAGAAGCACCAGCCAGACGTCATCGGCCTGCAGGAAACCAAGGTCAGTGACGATCAGTTCCCGCTGGCCGAAGTACAGGCATTGGGCTATCACGTGCATTTCCATGGCCAGAAGGGCCACTACGGGGTTGCCCTGCTCTCGCGCCAGGCGCCATTGTCGCTGGTCAAGGGCTTCAGCACCGATGAAGAGGACGCCCAACGCCGCTTCATCTGGGGCACCTTCGCCGATGCCGACGGCACCCCGATCACCATCATGAACGGCTACTTCCCCCAGGGCGAAAGCCGCGACCACCCCACCAAGTTCCCGGCCAAGCAACGCTTCTACAGCGACCTGCAGACCCTGCTCGAAGGTCAGTTCCGCAATGACCAGCCATTGGTGGTGATGGGCGATGTGAACATCTCGCCCCAGGACTGCGACATCGGCATCGGTGCCGATAACGCCAAGCGCTGGCTCAAGACCGGCAAATGCAGCTTCCTGCCCGAAGAACGTGAATGGATGGAACGCCTCAAAGGCTGGGGCCTGGTGGACAGCTTCCGTCACCTGCACCCGGAGGTAGCGGACCGCTTCAGCTGGTTCGACTACCGCAGCCGCGGTTTCGAGGACGAACCCAAGCGTGGCCTGCGCATCGACCTGATCATGGCCTCGCAGGCACTGCTTCCACGCCTGAAGGCGGCGGGCGTCGACTACGAACTGCGGGCGATGGAGAAGCCCTCGGACCACGCCCCCATCTGGCTGGAACTGGCCTGACGGCGCAGGCCACCGGACTCAACCGCGCAGGAACGCCTCGACCGCCTGCGCGGCGCTCACCGGGTCTTCCTGCATGAAGCAATGACCACCCGCCACCTGCCGCTCGCTGACATTGGCATTGAGCGCCACCAGGCGCCGCACCGAATGCGGCACGAATGGGTAGGTGGTTTCACCATGCAGGATCAGCGTCGGCGTGGTGATGCGCTGCAGACTGGGCCACATGCGCGCCGGGAAGGTGCTGAAAATCTCCACCTCACGGCCGGGTCGGCACTTGAGCACCACGCCTTCGCCGCAATCACCGATGGCATGCCCGATATACGCGTGCAGCGCCGCATCGCTCCAACCCTTGAAGATCCCCCGCCCCTGCAGCGACGCCAGCGCCGCCTCGCGGTCTGGCCAATGGCTGCGCCGGGTTGCGGCCTTGCGCGCCAGGGCATGACGCCGGTGCAGGCCCACCAGTGCCGCCGCGCCCATCACCCCGATCATGCGTCGGCTGAACAACACCGGATCGAGCAGTACTGCACGCTCGAACAACCCAGGTCTGCTGGCGAGGATCAGCCCGGTCAGCACCCCACCAAAACTGTGTCCGAGCGCATGGCGCGGCACATCGCCAAACACCTGGTGTCCCGCCTCGAATGCTTCCAGGACCAACTCCGCAGTGCGGTTCCAGCCACGAAAGGCGCCGCCGTGATCGCTGTCGCCGTGCCCCTGGACGTCGGACAACCACAGGTCGAAGTGCTCCCCCAGGCGCATCAGCATGGGCTCGTATGCCAGGCAGCAGAAACCGTTGCCGTGCAGAAAATGCAGCAACGGTTTGCCGCTCGGCTCGGAATGCCAACCCCGTAGCGTGAAACCTTCCGAGCAATCATGGGACCAGGGAATCAGCTGCATCGTGTACCGCACTCATCGAACTAGGAAAACGACGATTCTACAAACAGCAGCGGATACAACGAAATCACCAGCAGCAAGGCCATCAGGACATTGAACAGCATCAGCCAGCGCGGATTTTGCAGAAGGTTGCGCAAGGCGCTGCCAAACATGACCCAGATCCCCACGCTGGGCAGGTTGACCAAGGCGAACAGCGCGGCGATGACGATCACGTTGAGCACATAGCCCTGGGCCGGGGTGTAGGTCGTGATCGCACCGACCGCCATGACCCAGGCCTTCGGATTGACCCACTGGAAAGCAGCCGCTCCCCAGAAGCTCAGGGGCTTGCGCGTCCCTGCGGCATCCCCTGAGATCGGCCCGGAAGTGGCGATCTTCCACGCCAGGTACAGCAGGTAAGCGGCCCCCACGTAGCGCAGGATGCTGTACAGCGGCGGCCAGGCCTTGAACAGTTCGCCCAGCCCGAACCCCACGCCCAGCACCATCAGCATGAAGCCGATGCTGATGCCCATTGCATGGGGGATCGAACGGCGTACACCGAAGTTGACGCCGGACGCCAGCAACACGGTGTTGTTCGGCCCTGGGGTGATCGAAGAAACGAAGGCGAACAGGATGAATGCGGTGAGCAGATCGTATGAGCCGAGCATGGCAGGGACTTCCGTCAGGTACTGATTATCGTGTCCTGCCACACTAGCGGAACCCCTCTCGCGCAGACCGGTACAGTTACCTTAAATTACACCTATACAAATTACTGTACCGCCGCAGAGGGATCGAAGATCTCTTCGATACTCAACTCGAAAACCCCGGCAATGCTGAAGGCCAGCGGCAGGCTGGGATCGTAGCGGCCGGTCTCGATGGCATTGACGGTCTGGCGCGAAACACCGAGTCGCTCGGCCAGTTCGGCCTGCGACCAGCCACGCCCATTTCGCAATTCACGGATGCGGTTGTTCAACGGTAACGCCTCACCCCGATGAAGGTCCCCAGGGCCCACAACGGCCCCATCAGGCTCCAGACCATGAACATCGACAAACGTGGGAAGCCTGCGGTCTCCAGAAAACCGTAGCTGAAGGTCAACAGCGCCGTCGCGACGAACGCCAGCCCCAACGCCTCCAGTTGGATGCGCCGGACCATTTCATCAAGGCTGCGCAGTTGCTGCACCACAGCCCAGGCCATACCAATCATGGCCGGCACCGGCACCAGCGCCACCAGGGTCTTGGCAATGCCTGGTGCCATGGACGCGAGGAAATGGCTGCTGACCAGCACACAGGCCATATAGGCGACGAGAACAGGACGAATGAAATCACATGACGTTTGTGCAGCATGCCAACAGCCTCGGATGTAAAGTGTGTTTTACATTGAAGGCGAGGTCGCGCGCCATGTCAAGCTTGCTTTACATCTCGGCAAGCCGGCCCAGGCCCATTACCATGGTGCCCGCCAACCACAAGGAAGCCTTCATGAGCCTGACTATCCGCCCTGCCCGTCGCGCCGACGCCGCCCAGATCCTCGCCTTCATCACCGAGCTTGCCGACTACGAGCGCGCCCGCCACGAAGTGGTAGCGACCCTCGCCGATATCGAGCACAGCCTGTTCGATGAAGGCAGCACCGTGCACAGTCTGATGTGCGAGCGCGACGGCACGGCCATCGGCTTTGCCGTGTACTTCTATAGCTACTCAACCTGGCTGGGCCGCAACGGCATTTACCTCGAAGACCTGTACATCACCCCCGAACAACGCGGCGGCGGTGCTGGTCGCCAGGTACTGCGGCACATCGCGCGCGAGGCCGTAGCCAAAGGTTGCGGGCGCCTGGAATGGAGCGTGCTGGATTGGAATGAACCGGCTATCGGTTTTTACCAGGCGCTGGGCGCAGAAGCGCAAGATGAATGGGTACGTTATCGCCTGGACGGCGAGCGCCTGAAGGCATTCGCACAGGGGTAAGCCGCGTCCGACCACACGACTGTGTCAAAAGTGTTACCCGGCCCCGTCCACCCAGCAAAAAATCGGGTAACACGGAAACAATTCGCGAGATTTTCAGGTCGTGAAAAATCGCCAAAAATCTCTAAGCCCTTGATTTTAATGGATATTGAAAAGTTGGCACGGCATCTGCTTTATCTCTGGCACAACAAAAATAAAAAAACGTGATACCCCAATAAAAACAACATGCACCGGCTCTGACATAACAAGAACAACACGGCAGAGGCGCAGCAAGCAGATTTTTTTGGAGTAGACACGCGTTCCAGGGGTTCGTCCCCGCGACCTGACGCAGAACAACAAAACTACCTCGAGGTAGCGACTGTCAGGATCGGATCAGCAATGATGAAGGCAGGTCAGCGCTCAAAAAAATACGTTTGCTCTTGGCCCCGGATAGGGGCCCGGTTACACCGAAACAGGCTGACAAAAACAACAACAGGCCGGTTTTCAATAATAAAAAGAGCAGGCAACAACGCTTTGAGGGGAGCTTCGGCTCCCCTCAGTGCTTTGTGTTTTCCTCATTCTTCGCCTCACCACCCTCCCCCTCGACCTTCTCCACCAGCACCGGCATGCTGCTCAACACCAGCAAGGCCAGCACCGTGCTGACCAACGCCGTCGCCTCGCGCCCCATGCCCGCCGCCGTGCCGATCGCCGCCGTCATCCACAGGCCTGCCGCCGTCGTCAGCCCTTTAACGTGATTGGTGTCCTGGCCATGGCCCTTGAGAATGGTGCCCGCGCCGAGAAAACCGATCCCGGCGACGATCCCCTGTATCACCCGGCTCAACGCCTGTGCATCGGCACCGGCCATGCTCGGTGCCAGCACGAACAGGGCTGCACCCATGGACACCAGCATGTGTGTCCGCACCCCGGCCGACTTGCCCTTGTGCTCGCGCTCGAAACCCAACACCGCGCCAAGCACCGCCGCCATCAGCAGACGCACGAGAATCCGCGTCACCTCGCCTTCATCGGTGATGTCGGTGAACTCTGCCCGTATCGCTTGCCAAACATTCTGCCACCAGGAATCCATGGGTTTCTCCACACCAGCGCGCCGTGGCCTATTGAAAGATTGACCGCTGCGTTTGCCCGGAGTGCGGCAGCATCCGCCCGGCAGAACGATGCAGCAACCCGAAGCTCGCCGTGGTCACACCCGTAACCACCTGCGGAGGGTAACGTCATGCCGGTAGAAATCGACGAAAGCAACCAACGCTGCACACTGATCGGTGACAAGCTGCGCATAGAAGGCCTGGGGCCGGAGATCGAGATCTTCACCGATGAACAGCTGCGCATGTCGGTCGCGGTGCTGGCGGGTGAACGCATACCAATCACCGAAGCCGAAGCCGACGCCCTGACCGTGATCGGTGCGGTGGATAGTCGCAGACATCTCAAGAGCAGTGCTCCAGGCTCGGTAATCTGAGGCCTGCAAGGGACTTCTCGTTCATCTGATATGGTTTTTATCGCTCTACCTGAGCCTGTGCTGTAAACAGATCGGGGGCCATAGTGCCCGGGCCTGATCGAGGCCTGATGAGCGAACCACCATGAGCGAGAGAATCCCCTTCCGAATCATCCAGATCGAGCCTGCGGCCAAGTCCCCCAAGCGCCACGCAGACGGGCGCATCCAGACCCGCAGCTTCACAGGCCTGTACCGCAACCTGCGGATCGGCTTCTCCGGCCTGTTGTTCGTGTTGTTCTTCGGCACGGCCTGGCTGAACTGGAACGGTCGCCAGGCCGTGCTCTGGGACCTTGCCGACAGCAAGTTCCACATCTTTGCCGCAACCTTCTGGCCACAGGATTTCATCCTGCTGTCGGCACTGCTGATCATCTGCGCGTTCGGCCTGTTCGCCATCACCGTCTTCGCCGGGCGGGTGTGGTGCGGCTACAGCTGCCCGCAGAGCGTCTGGACCTGGCTTTTCATGTGGTGCGAGAAGGTCACCGAAGGCGACCGCAACCAGCGCATCCGCCTGGCAGCCGCGCCCTGGAGCCTCGGCAAGTTCGCCCGCCGCAGCCTCAAGCATGGATTGTGGCTGGCCATCGGGGTGATCACTGGCCTCACCTTCGTCGGTTACTTCACCCCCATCCGCCCGCTGGCCCAAGAGCTGCTGACCCTTCAGCTGGGCGGCGTAGCGCTGTTCTGGGTGGTCTTTTTCACTGCCGCCACCTACCTGAACGCCGGCTGGCTGCGTGAAGCCGTGTGCATGCACATGTGCCCCTATGCGCGCTTTCAGAGCGTGATGTTCGACAAGGACACCCTGGCCGTGGCCTACGATCCAGGTCGCGGTGAAAGCCGCGGCCCCCGCAAGAAAGGCAGCGACCGTCAGGCACAGCATCTGGGCGACTGCATCGACTGCACCCTGTGCGTGCAGGTCTGCCCCACCGGCATCGACATCCGCGACGGCCTGCAGATGGCCTGTATCGGTTGCGCTGCGTGCATCGACGCCTGCGACGGGGTCATGGACAAGATGGGCTACCCCCGCGGCCTGATCGGCTACAAGTCCGAACACAACCTCCAAGGCGGCCGCACCCACTGGCTGAGACCGCGCCTGCTGGGTTACGCCACGGCCCTGCTGGTCATGATCGGTGCCCTGGTGATGGCCTTGCAGATGCGCCCGATGGTGTCGCTGGACGTCATCAAGGACCGCGGCCTGTTCCGTGAGAATGCCCAGGGCCAGATCGAGAATATCTACCTGCTCAAGATCATCAACAAGACCCAGCATCCCCAGCACTATCGACTACGTCTGGTAGACGCCGAAGGCTTCGTGCTGCACGGCAAGCAAGCGATATTCATTCCTGCCGGAGAAATGAGCGAACTGCCGGTATCGGTGGCGATGCTCGCCGACCGCCCAACAAGCAGTTCGGTAGACCTCACGTTCGAGGTACAGGACAGCGACCAGCCGCAGGTGCACAGCCGTGCACGCAGCCGTTTCGTTGCGCCGCTCAACCGCTGATCCCTTACACTGCCTTGAACCTTGCCTGCCAGGCCGAATAACACAACGATGAAACGCTACGAACGATTCGCCGACGATATCGCCGAACTGATCCGCTCCGGGGTGCTTGGCCCCGGACAGCGTGTGCCCTCGGTACGCTACGCCAGCCAGACCCACGGGGTCAGCCCCTCCACGGTGTTCCAGGCCTATTACCTGCTCGAGCGCCGCGGGCTGATTCGTGCCCGGCCGCGTTCGGGCTACTTCGTCAATACCCACGCACCTCGCCAGTTCAGCGAACCCCAGGCACAGGCACCGGTCAGCGAATCCACCGATGTCGATGTCAGTGCCCTGGTATTTTCCATCCTTGATTCGATCAAGGACCCTCACACCGTCCCCTTCGGCTCGGCCTTCCCCAGCCCCACCCTGTTCCCGCTGCAGCGCCTGGCCCGCTCGCTGGCCAGCGCCAGCCGCGCCATGGACCCACGCGTGGTGGTCACCGACCTGTCACCGGGCAACCCGCAGTTGCGCCGCCAGATCGCCCTGCGCTACATGGTCGCCGGCCTGATGCTGCCGATGGAAGAGCTGCTGATCACCAATGGCGCGCTGGAAGCCCTCAACCTGTGCCTGCAGGCAGTCACAGAGCCGGGGGACCTGGTTGCCATCGAAGCCCCGGCCTTCTACGTGTGCCTGCAGGTGCTCGAACGACTGAAGCTCAAGGCCGTGGAAATTCCCGTGCACCCACGTGAAGGCATGGACTTGGGTGTACTGGCACAAACCCTGGAGAAACACCCGGTCAAGGCCGTATGGTCGATGACCAACTTCCAGAACCCGGTCGGCGCGAGCATGCCCGAGGCGAAAAAGCAGGCACTGGTCGAACTCCTGCACCGCCACCAGGTGCCGCTGATCGAGGACGACGTCTACGCCGAGCTCTACTACGCCCAGCAAGCGCCCAAGCCGGCCAAGGCCTTCGACCGCGACGGCCTGGTCATGCACTGCGGCTCGTTCTCCAAGAGCCTCGCCCCAGGCTACCGGGTGGGCTGGGTCGCCGCCGGCCGTTTCGCTCAGAAGATCGAGCGGCTCAAGCTGATGACCTCGCTGTGCGCCTCGATGCCGGCCCAGGCCGCCATCGCCGACTACCTGCAACATGGCGGTTACGATCGCCACCTGCGCAAGTTGCGCTACGCCCTGGAAGGCCAGCAGGCCAACATGCTCGCCGCCATTGCCCGCCATTTCCCGGCGCAGACACGGGTCAGCCAGCCCGCCGGCGGCTACTTCCTGTGGCTGGAACTGCCCGAGCAGATGGACGCGCTCAAGCTGTTCCACATGGCCCTGGCGCAAGGCATCAGCATCGCACCGGGGCCGATCTTCTCGCCGACCCGGCGCTTCGGCAACTGCATCAGGCTGAACTACGGCAGCCCGTGGAACGACGCCACGGAGACTGCGATGGAGACACTGGGGCGTATCGTGCGCTCATTCTGAAGGATCAGCCGCTATAGTGAGGCTACCTGCCCATGGACGAGCATGCGATGGACGACCCCACTCAACTGCGCCAACAGATCCTGGCCTTGCAGCAGCGCAACGGCGAGCTGGAAAACCGGCTGGCGCAGCAAGCCGAAGTATTGCCCTTGGACAACGTCCTGTTGCGCCGAGTGCACGAGCAACTCGAGCAGCGCTTCGACCAGACCCTGGCCGAACGCCGGCTGTTCATCGAGCTGGTCGATCACAGCCTGGCCAATGTCTTCGTCATCGCCCCGGACCTGCGCCTGCAAGCGATCAACCGCACCGGCCGGCAGACATTCCAACGCCTGCACGGTTTTTGCCTCAGAGTCGGCGATCGCCTGGACGAAGCGCTTGCCGGCCTGCCACAGCCGCTCCAATGCCTGCTACCACTGGTCAACCGAGCGCTGGCGGGTGAAACGGTGATCGAAAGCGTCGCCTTCGACGGGCCGCCCTATCGGCGCCACTACGAGCTGCGGATCACCCCGCTGCACAGCGACGAACGCCCGCCTTTCAGCGCCTGTCTGTTCGCCTACGACATCACCGAGCGCACCCTTGAGCAGGAGCGCCTGCGCGAAGCCGAGCAGGCACTGCGCCAGGCGCAGAAAATGGAAGCGGTCGGCCAACTCACCGGCGGCATCGCCCACGACTTCAATAACCTGCTCGGTGGCATCTTCGGTGCGCTGGAGCTTGCCAAGCCACGCCTGTGCGGGCCGCAGAACGATGAGGTGAGCCGGCTGTTCGGCATCATCGAGCAAAACGCGTCCAAGGCCGCGTCACTGGTGCAGCGCCTGCTGGCCTTCTCGCGCAGACAGACATTGCTGCCCCGCGCCACCGACATCCAGCAACTGGTCGGCGACATGCTGGCGCTGCTGCAGAGCTCGCTGCGCTCGGACATCGAGCTCATCGATCGCACAGCTTCACAGCTGTGGCCAACCTGCATCGACCCCTCGCAACTAGAAAGCGCGCTGCTCAACCTGTGCATCAATGCCCGCGATGCCATGCCCGACGGTGGCACCTTGGTGATTCATTGCGAAAACCTGGAAATGACCCCGGCGCAAGCCCAACGTCTGCGGCTCGCCCCGGGCCAATACCTGCACTTGCGAGTCGAGGACAACGGCCAAGGCATGCCAGCGGAGGTGGCGCAACGAGCCATCGAACCGTTCTACACCACCAAGCCGCTCGGGCAGGGCACTGGCTTGGGGTTGTCCATGGTGTACGGCTTCGTGCGGCAGTCTGGAGGGCAAATGCACCTCGACTCGATTCCGGGCAACGGCACCTGCGTTCACCTTTATTTGCCCAGGGCCGAAAACCTCCCGCCCCCCGAACCGCAGAGCCTGCCGGCCCCGCCCACTGCGCAGTCAATCCTGCTGATCGAGGACCAGGCGGCGATGAAGCTGGTCATCAGCGAGCTGCTGAGCGAGGCGGGCTACGACGTGCATGCCTTCGCCAGCATCGACCGGGCGCTTGCCGCCCTGCGCAAGGGGCTGCGCCCGGACCTGCTGGTCGGCAACATCGCCTTGTCCGACAGCCCCAAGGGTAGGCAACTGATCGAAATGAATGCGGCCCTGACACCTGGCTGCACAGCCTTGCTCATCAACGGCTACGCCACCCAGACGCTGGCAGACCACGGCGGGTTGCCAACAAATATCGAAATCATTTCCAGCCCGTTCGAGCTCAAAGCACTGCTCGAACGGGTGACACACATCCTGGGCTGAAGCTCAGCGCCCGCCACCCAGATCGATGAAGCTGCCGGTGGAATAGGATGCTTTCTCCGACAACAACCAGAGGATCGCCTCGGCCACTTCCTCCGGTTGCCCACCGCGGCCCATGGGCAGGCCAGGTTCGAGCTTGGTGACGCGCTGGGCATCACCGCTCAGGACGTGAAAGTCGGTATGGATATAACCGGGACGCACGCCGTTGACCCGCACACCCTCGCCCGCCACTTCCTTGGCAAGCCCAAGGGTGAAGGTGTCCAACGCGCCCTTGGAAGCGGCATAGTCGACGTACTCGTTGGGCGAGCCCAGGCGTGCGGCCACCGACGACACGTTGACGATCGCACCACCCTGCCCGCCATGGCGCCGCGACATGCGCAGCAAGGCATGTTTGGCACAGAGCATCGGGCCGACCACGTTGGTTTTCATCAGCTTGAGCAGGCGGAATTCGGACATCTCGTCGACCCGGCTCTGGGTCGCGATGGTCCCGGCATTATTGACCAGTGCGGTGACAGGGCCCAGCTCCTGGTCGATCCGCTGGAACACCTGGATCACTTCATCCTCGACGCTGGCATCGGCCCGCACGGCGATGGCCTGGGCGCCCAGCCCCCGAACCTCAGCAAGGATGCGTTCGGCAGCGTGATCGTCGGCGTGATAATTGATGCAGATGCGGTAGCCCTGTTGCGCCGCCAACCGCGCGGTCGCGGCACCGATACCGCGGCTGGCACCAGTGATGAGAATGACCTTGTCCATGAAACTGCCACTGTCGAAGGAATAGACCTACAAGGTTAGGGGAAAAGCCCCGATCGCGGCAACGGCTGCACGCAGCCGTGCCGCAAGTACACCTCAGTGCCCCGCCGAAGCGGGTCCGGCTTTGGCCGTGAAGGGCGGACGAGCGAGCCACACCAGCAGGATCAAGGCGCCAAACACCCAGGTCAGCAAGGTGAAGTAGTCCACCGTCGACATCATGTAAGCCTGGCTGTTGAGGATCTGCTCAAGCTGCGCATAGCTCTGCGGACTCGCCCCGCCGAGTTGCTCGAGGGTGTGACGCGTTGCCGGGTCGTACTGACTGATGTGCTCGCTCAGGTAGGCGTGGTGCTGGTCGGCCCGGCGGATCCAGATCCAGGTGGTCAGCGAGGCGGCGAAGCTGCCGCCGAGTGTACGCAGGAACGTGGCCAGCCCAGAGCCGTCGGCAATCTGATGCGGCGGCAGGTCCGAAAGCAGGATGGTCAGGGTCGGCATGAAGAACAGCGCGACTCCGATCCCCATGAACAGTTGCACCAGGGCGATGTGCAGGAAGTCGACCTCGCTGGTGAAACCCGCACGCATGTAGCAGCTTGCGCCAATGGCCAGGAAGGCGATCCCTGCCAGCAGGCGCAGGTCGAAGCGATGCGCATACTTGCCAACGAAGGGCGACATGATCACCGGCAGCAGGCCGATCGGCGCTACCGCAAGCCCCGCCCAGGTCGCCGTGTAGCCCATCTGCGTCTGCAGCCACTGGGGCAGGATCAGGTTGATGCCAAAGAAGCCCGCATACCCGCCCACCAACACCAGGGTGCCGATGCGGAAATTGCGGTGCACGAACAGCCGCAGGTTCACCACCGGGTGCCGATCGGTGAGTTCCCAGATCACGAAGATGGCCAGGAAGACCGCGGAAATCAGGCTACCCACCACGATGAACGAGGACTCGAACCAATCCAGGTCGTTACCCTTGTCGAGCACCACCTGCAAGGCGCCGACACCGACGATCAGCGTCAGCAGGCCGATGTAATCCATCGGCTGGCGACTGGTGGTCACCGGACGTGTGCGCATCTGCTGGCGCACAACGGCGGCAGCGAACAGACCGATCGGTACGTTGATGAAGAAAATCCACGGCCAGCTATAGCTGTCGGTGATCCAGCCGCCGAGGATGGGCCCGGCAATCGGGGCCACCACCGTAACCATTGCCAGCAACGCAAGAGCCATCCCCCGTTTGGCGGGAGGGTAGACCGCAATCAGCAAGGTCTGGGTCATCGGATACAAGGGGCCTGCGACCACGCCCTGGAGCACGCGAAAGCCCACGAGCTCGGGCATCGACTGGGCAATACCACAGAGGAACGACGCCAGCACGAACAGCAAGGTGGCCCAGATGAACAGTTTCACCTCGCCAAAGCGGCGGCTCAGCCACCCCGTCAGCGGCAGGGCAATGGCATTGCTTACCGCAAAGGAGGTGATGACCCAGGTGCCCTGCTCGTAGCTCACCCCCAGATTGCCGGAAATGGTTGGCAACGCCACGTTGGCGATGGTGGTGTCGAGCACCTGCATGAAGGTCGCCAGCGACAACCCAATGGTGGTCAGCAGCAGGCTCGGCGGGGTGAACTGGGCGGATGCGCCGTTGCTCATCGCTGCGCCGTCTTGCCACTGGCGGCGCTGTTGTCATGGATCAGCTGGGCGATCAGACGATCGGCCTCGGCCAACTGACGGTCATACACCTGGGTGGTATAGCTGGCCTGTTGCGGCGGCTGTTGGGCCAGCGCCGGGCCACTCTGGTCGTGCAGGTCGACCTCGACCACGGTGGACAGGCCGATGCGCAGCGGATGGTCCTTGAGCTGCTCGGGGTTCAGGTGCACCCGCACCGGCACACGCTGGACGATCTTGATCCAGTTGCCCGTGGCGTTCTGCGCGGGCAGCAGGGCGAAGGCACTGCCAGTGCCGGCGCCCAGGCTGTCGACCGTCCCGCTGTACTTGACTTCGCTACCGTACAGGTCGGCGGTGATCTCCACTGGCTGACCGATACGCATGTCACGCAGTTGGGTTTCCTTGAAGTTGGCGTCGATCCATACCTGGTCGAGGGGAATCACCGCCATGGTCGCGGTGCCCGGCTGCAGGCGTTGCCCCAATTGCACGGTGCGCTTGGCGACGTAGCCGGTCACCGGCGCCACCAACGTCGTGCGAGCGTTGTCCAGGTAAGCCTGACGCAGGTCGGAGGCCGCGGCCATCACGTCCGGGTGCGACGACACCACGGTGTCGTCGATCAGCGCAGTGCTGGTGTTGAGTTGCTGGCGGGCGTTGTCCAGGGCGCTCTGCGCGGCGGTCAGGTCGTCGCGTGAGTGCGACAGCTCTTCAGCGGCGATCGCCCCGCTGTCAGCCAGGACCTTGCGCCGGGCGTAGTTCTCGCGAGCCTTCTTCAGTTCGGCCTGGCGCGTCTGCATCTGGGCCTTGAGTGCATCGACGTTACTGTACAAGCCGCGCACCTGGCGCACCGTGCGCGCCAGCTTGGCCTCGCTGGCCTGCAGCGCGACCTCGCTGTCACTGGGGTCAAAGCGCAACAGCACCTGGCCGGCATGCACCAGGTCGCCATCGTCGGCGCCGATGCTGGTGACGGTACCCGTCACCAGTGGGGTGATCTCCACCACATTACCGTTGACGTAGGCATCGTCGGTGCTTTCGTGCCAGCGCCCGACCAAGCTGTACCAGGCCCAGCCGGCGGCGCCGGCCAATATCAATACCAGCAGCAGGGCCAGCAGCCAGGTCTTGCGCTTGCGCGTGGCGTCGGGCACTTCGGCGGGAGTGGGTGCATCCGAGGGTGTGGCCATGAGAAGTACCTTTGAATCAAGTCGGATCAGGGGTGCGATCGCCGAAACGGGCAATCGTCAACGGGTCGCTGGCGGCCAAGAGAATCTTTGCCAGCAGCGTCTCGAGGATTTTGAGCTCGTCGGGTTCGAGCGAACCGACCAGCTCGTTCATCGCCATTGCCCCGATCTCCGGCAGACGGTCAGCCAGACGTTGACCGTCGTCGGTCAGCGCCAGCCGCACCTGACGACGGTCGTCGGGGCAGCGGTTGCGCAGGATCAGGCCCTTCTGCTCGAGGCGATCGAGCATGCGCGTCATCGAACCGCTGTCCAGCCCCAGGCAGCGGCACAGTTCGGCCGGGGTATCTACCTGGTACTGGGTCACGATGATCAGCACCTTGAACTGCGCAGCGGTAACGCCATCAGCTTCCAGGTGCCAGTCGAGAATGCGGTCCTTCAATAACGAGGCGCGGCCGAGCAACATGCCAATGGCGCAGGTCTGGAAGTTTTCCGGGGTGAAATGGGCCATCGGCATCGCTCAGAAAAGATGTTAGAAAATATTACTGCCTAGGCAGTTAATGTCAAAGCTTTTATTAGCAGGCTATCTAAGTCGTTGTTCCCTCAGTCCTCTTGGTGCCCCCATGCCTCAGCGCCGGAAAACCGACAAAAAAATCGCAACTGATAGTCATTCGCCATTATCTTGGTTCTCGCAGGGCCCTTCTGGCAGGTAGAATGCGCAAAACCGGGAGCCGCAATGAACCAAGACCGCCTCACCCCCCTCGACGACGATGCCATCACCGATGCCGCTGCGCACTGGTGCATGCGCGTGCACGCCGAGGACTGCTCGGCCGCCGAGCGTGAGGCGTTTGCCCAGTGGCTGGCCGCCGACACCCGGCATGCCGAGGAATACCAGGCGATGCAGGAGATCTGGCATACCGCCGACATGCTGCCGCGTGTCACCCACGTGACCGAACTGCCTGTGGCCAGGTCCCACCAGCGCAACTGGCGACGACTGGCCTCAGCCGCGGTGATCACCCTGCTCGCCCTGCCCCTGGCCGGCTGGGTTGGCTGGGAGCAAGGCTGGTTGCCCAATCGCTACCAGCACTTCGACAGCGACCAGCAGGTGCGTACGGTGCAACTGCACGACGGCAGCCAGGTCGAGCTCAACTTGAACAGCGAGCTGCGCTACCTCAACTACAAGGACCGGCGCCAGGTCGACCTGATCAAGGGCGAAGCTTTCTTCAAGGTTACCCACGACAGCGAGCACCCTTTCATCGTGCGCGCCGGTCACGGCCAGACGCGGGTCACCGGCACGCAATTCAACGTGTGGAAGTACGAAGATCAGGTCAAGGTGACCCTGGTGGAAGGCTCAGTGCTGGTTTCCAGCAACAGTGGCGAAGGCGGCTACCGCCTCGGCCCCGGCATGCAGGCCAGCTACAGCATCGGTGACTTCGAACCGCAACTGGCCCAGAGCGACGACTATGCCAATAGCCTGGCCTGGCGCAGCGGTCGCCTGGTACTCGACAACCTCAGCCTGTCCCAGGCATTGCCGGTGATCAACCGCTACCTGGACAAACCCCTGTTGCTGGCCGACAACACTGTCGGCAACATCCGCATCAGCGGCATCTACGACACCCGCGACGTCAACCGCCTGGTGAACAACCTGCCCAAGGTCCTGCCGATCTACCTGACCCGCAACGACAACGGCAGCACGGTCATCAACCGCATCCTGCCGTCCTCCGACAAGGGGTGATGTGCGCTGCCAAATGGCAGCCACAAAAAAGGCGCCTCAATCGAGGCGCCAAGACATTCACCTGCAACCAAAGGAGCGCAAGGCTTCTGAAGGTGAATGGGCTCAAGCTCAAAGGATCGACAACGGATACTCGACGATCACTCGCACCTCATCCAGGTCGGACTCGAACGCCGTCGCCCGGGTGGTCGCCTGGCGTACGCGCAGCGAAAGGTCCTTGGCCGCGCCGGTCTGCACTACGTACTTGACCTCGATGTCGCGCTCCCAGCGCTTCTGGTCGGTCAGCGGATCGCCATTGCCATCGCGACGCATGTAGTAGGCGTTGGCGTTCGAGTAATCCGCGTCACTGCCGCGTCCGTAACGGGTCATGAACGACAGCCCGGGGACGCCATACCCGGCCATGTTCAGGTCATAGCGCAGCATCCACGAGCGCTCCTTGGGCGAGTTGAAGTCGCTGTACTGGATGGAGTTGTCGAGAAAGATCGAGTCGGACTGGCGCAGGTAATCGAAATCGTCGTCGCCATTGTTGCGTTGGTGGGTCAAGGCGACGGTGTGGGCGCCGTAACGCACACCGAGCTTGGCGCTCCAGATGTCGTTGTCGAAGGTGCCCAGGCGTTTACGCCCTTCGTCCTTGGCGTTGTAGACGTTGAAGCCACCGATCAGCGCCAGCTCTTCGCTCAATGGCCAGGTAACGCTGGTACCGGCGTAGTACTGGTTCCACACATCCTTCAGGCGACTGCCGAACAGACTGACGCTGACATGTTCGTTGATGGCATAGTCGCCGCCGCCATAGGCGATCCATGGCGAGTCCACCGGCCCGCCATAGAAGGTCGCGAAAGACTCGCGCATGTCGCTGGACATCGGCTGGCTCATCGCATGCAGGCGCCCGGCCTGCAAGTTCAGGCCCGCCAGGCTGGTGTTCTCGACGGTCACGCCGCGAAAGCTCTCCGGCAGCAGGCGTGAATCGCCCGCCGCGACCACCGGGTTGGCCGGAAACACATCGCCCACCCGCAGCACCGTGTCGAACACCCGCACCTTGGCCGCGCCGCCGAGCTTGCTGTATTCGTCACGCGCCTGGCCGTCGCGATCCACCGGCAGTACATCGAACGAGCTGCGTCCACCGTTGCGCCCACCTCCGGTGTCGAGCTTGAGCCCGAGCATGGCGAAGGCATCGACCCCTACCCCCACGGTGCCCTGGGTAAAGCCGGACTCGAAGCGGGTGATGACAGCATGCGCCCAGGCTTCGGAATAGCCATTGTCGGGCGCCTTGGCTCTGTTATAGGTCGGTGCCACCGCGTCGCGGTTGTCACGGTTGAAGTAGTAGTTGCGGTTCAGCACGCTCAGGCGGCTGCCCTCAATGAACCCTTCTTTCGTAGCGTCCTCGGCCCACGCCGAAGGACCGGCCAGCGCCACCAGCGCGGCCAGGGAAAGTCCCGGACGATATCTCATGCGATGCTCCTTCGATAACGGCTGTTGTTCTTGTCAGGCCGTTTCGCAGGTGCGTTCGCGGCCAGCATCGATGCTCGCCGCAGGTGGATAACGGGAAGGTGATCGGCACATTACAATGGCGTCATGCGTGCGCACCTTTCACAACTGTAAGGCTGTCGTCATGCCCTTGTTGGCTGCTGCTCGCTAGCGTGATCCGGAAACCACAGCCCTTCCGGAGACACCCCATGAAACGACTGAGCACAGCGATCGCCCTGCTCCTGCTGGCCTTCGGCGTCCAGGCCACCGGCCTTTCCGGTCAACGCAGCGAGCAGTTGCTGCAGGTCCACCAGCAAGCCGTGGCCGCCTACGCCATCAAGCGCGACAAGCCCATGCCGGAGATCGTCGACTACCGCTATGGCATGCCACTGGATGTGGCGCGGCTGGTGCGCCAGTCGGGCGACCCGCGCACGTGCGAGGTGGTACCGCGCCTGATGACCTTCGAGGACAGCCAGGGCACCCTGCGCACCGTGCGTTATTCGGTGCAGTCCGAATGCATCAACAACAAGTGAAAACCCGATGCCGGCTCAATCGCCCGTCAAGGTCAGGTCCACCAGGCGCATGCTGTCGCGTCCACTGCGCTTGGACTGATACAGCGCGGCATCGCTCTGCTCGATCAGTGCCGTGAGGCTGGCCGGCGGCTGATCGAACAGGTTGGCACCGATGCTCAGGGTCACCGCCATCGGGGTGACGAAGGATTGTGCGGCGATGTCCTGGAAGCGCTCACGAAGTATCGTGCCCAGCACCTCGACTTCGTCGCGGCGCGCATTACCCAGCAGAATGACGAACTCATCACCCCCCAGTCGCGCTGCCAGGGCATTGGCCGGCAGCAGGCCACGAATGGTTTCGCTCAGTGCCACCAGCAGCCGGTCACCTGCGGTATGGCCGTAAAGGTCGTTGACCAGCTTGAAGTTATCGATATCGATCAACAGCACGGCGCCAGGGCGCTCGTGGCTTGTCGCCCGCAGCAACACCGGCGCACGCACTTCCAGGGCGCGGCGGTTGAACAGCGCCGTGAGCGGATCACGCGCGGCCAGAAGCGCGATGCGCTCCTCACGCCGGTAGCGCTCGGTGCCGGTCATCGACAGGGCGATCAGCATGATCGCCATCGCCCCTTCGATCAGCGAAATCTGGATGATTTCACCGCGAAAAGCCGCGAGGTCGATCAAGGTTCCCGGAATCACCACGGTCAGGGCCTTGATCACGTAGAACAGCCCGTGGATCAGCATCACGTAGCGCAGTTGCACCGCCCCCACACTCAGCGACACACCGTGCGGACGCAGCAGGAAACTGGCACGTAGCGACACCAGGGCCACCAGCAGCGAATTGACCACCAGCATGATCTTCGACCACGACGGCCCTTCCGGCAGCAGCAGCAGGCTCACCCACAGCAGCACGACCAGCAGCCAGCCCCGTGACAATCGCACCTCGGTGAAACGGGCAACGCCCAGCAGGAAGCAGAAATGCGCGAACACCAGCATCCCATTGGCGAACCAGATACCAATCAGCAGAAAACCGTTCATGCGCAGCAGCGCGAGGGTAGAACCAACGGTGATGGTGGCGAAACCGGCACTCCAGTAGAGCAACGACGACTCGCGCACACTGCGCCATTCGATCGCCAGGTATAGCGCAGCTGCTGCCGCAAGGGCGACGGTCAGGGCCAGGAGGGTTGGGGGGTCGAGCGTCATTGACCGGCGTGCCTGTCTTGGAGGGCAAAAGCGGTGATTGTAAGCGCTCCGGCCAGGATTGCAGAGTGCCACCTCATCGGATTACTGCCCGGAAAGGAAGGTGACCAGTTGCCTGGCGTGGGAACTGAGGCCTTCCCAACTGCGAAAGCAGATGCGCAGCTCCAGAGTCGCCCAACGCTCCTCCAGTGCCACCCTGCGCACCGCGAGCTCCTGCTCGGCGCGCACGGCCGCGATCTCCGGGACAATCGCCAGCCCGGCGCGCTGGGCCACCAACTGGGCGATGGCCTCGAAGCTGGGCGCGCGCACACGAATCTTCAGCGGCATGGCGAGGTTCATCGCCAGCTCCTCGACAAAGCGCTGCATGGCGCGCTCTGCCGGCAGGCAGACGAAGGCATGATCCAGGGCATCGACCAGACGCAGTTGCTCACGCGTCGCCAGTTCATGATCGGCAGGCACCAGCAGCACCAGACGCTCGGTGCGAAACGGCAGCGACACCAGCCCATCGTTGACCAGGTTGCCGTCGAACACGCCGATCTCGCACTCCCCAGCCAGCACCACCCGCAATACATCGACGCTCTTGTGCTCGACCAGCAGCAGGTCGACCTCGGGGTAGTCGGCCAGGAACGGCCCCAGTACCGCCGGCAGCAAGGTGCTGTTGGTGACCGTCGAGGCCGCCAGGTGCAGGTTGATTCGACGCTGGCCGGCCAGCTCCTTGAGCGTGTCCTGCAGTTTCTGCGCCTCGCCCAGCACTCCACGGGCCGACTCCAGTACCAGTCGTCCAGAAGGGGTCAACTGCATACCGTCAGCCCTGCGGGTGAACAACATCAGACCGCTGCGCTCCTCGAACAGGCGCAAGCGCGTGCTTGCCGCCGACACTGCCACTGGAAAACTGGCCGCGGCCTTGCTCAGGCTGCCAGTCGCAGCGATGGCAGCCAGCAGACGCAAGTCCTGAAGATCGAAGTGCATGGGGGTTTCTCCAAAAGCGAACGCCATGTTCCAGAAAAAGCGATTCTAGCTTTCGAGCCTTCTATTCAGAATAAGCCTCTGACTTATTTTGTTGCGGATTCAGCATGAACAGCCTGCGTACCTCACTTGAGCGACACCTGCAAAGCGGAAGCCTCTATGCCGTCCTGGCCGCCCTTGGCTTCAGCTTCAAGGCGATCTTCGTCAAACTCGCCTACGCCGCGGGGCCTGTGGATGCAGTCACCTTGCTGGCGTTGCGCATGGGCCTGTCGCTGCCGCTGTTCGCCTGGTTGGTGTGGGCCAGTCGTGGCTCGGCGAGTACCCCGCTGACCCTGGGTGACGGGTTTCGCGTGGCTGTGCTCGGACTGCTGGGCTACTACCTGTCGAGCCTGTTCGATTTCTACGGTTTGCAGTTCATCAGCGCGGGGCTGGAACGCCTGATTCTGTTCACCTACCCGACCCTGGTGCTGATCTTCCAGGCCATCGCCCTGCGTGAGCGCCCTACCCCGCGCACCCTGGTGGCGATGGGGTTGTGCTACCTGGGGCTGGGGATCGCCTTCGTGCATGACCTGGGCACCGCCGGCGGAGGGCACGCAGTGCTGGTGGGGTCGCTGTGGGTGTTCGCCAGCGCCGTCACCTACGCGCTGTATTACTCCGGTACCGGAATGATGCTCAAGCGTATGGGCTCGATGCGCATGGCCGGGCTGTGTGGTTCGGCCTCGTCGCTGATGGTGCTGGCGCACTACCTGTTGGTGGCGGATGTCACCCAGTTGGCGCAATTGCCCGCTGCGGTGTGGGCCAACGCGGCGATGATGGCGCTGTTTTCCACGGTACTGCCGATCTACTGGGTGGCCCTGGCGATCCAGCGCCTTGGCCCGACACACACTGCGGCGGTCGGCAACCTCGGGCCGGTGCTGACCATGCTGGCGTCCTGGGCCATCCTCAGCGAGGCGATCTCGGGCTACCAGATTGCCGGGCTGGTCCTGGTGTTGCTGGGGGTATCGCGGCTCAAGCCGGCGAAACCCAAGGTGGCCGAGGCGCAGAAGGCTGTCGCCTGAGCCGGGTGATGGCGATTGCTTTACCGGCTAGATACAGTAGAGCCCTCAGGGCAAGGGAGCCCGTGAATAAGCCAAGATAAACCAAGCCCGGCCAAGCACTGAGCCCTTCTCGCATGACAAATACCACAGCACGGAGCACCTGATGGAAGTCTCAAGAACGTCCCTTCTAATGAAACGCATAGGGGCGTACATCATCGATTACGGAACAATCGTCCTCCTCGGCCTGTGGCTTGCTAATCAAGAGACCCTATTGTTCGCAGGGCTTGAACTGGTCTTCGTCTATCTATTCCTATATCCCCTGTGCGAGTGGCTTTTCAAAGGTAGAACACCAGGAAAGTACGTCTTTGGACTGGCCGTCATCAACAGAGCAGGCGGGCCACCAACGCTTGTTCAAGCTCTGATCCGAGGGTTCATGAGACACATTGACGTACCTCTGGGGATCATAACGATCTTCATCTATACGCAGTCCGCACGGTGCCAGCGGATCGGTGACATGCTGTCTAGAACCTATGTCATACCGTCCAAGGATCTAGCCCAGCTACGTGCGACGATACAGGCACCAAGCCTCTGAACAGCAGGTAACCCCAAGCCCGGCCAAGCGCCGGGCTTCTTTTGCACGCAAGGACCAATGGATGCCAACAAGCGCTCAGGGACGAGTTGCCCTACTACGCCAGGATGCTGGTGTCAGAAGGATACCGAAGTAGGAAAGCTCGGACAGGTCGAAAGTGATGATGGAGAGTATGGCCTTCCCATGGATCACTCTGAACTTGAAATTGTGGGGTATTACGAGTATTGGTGGCGGCTTCAAAAAGTAAGGAAGCTCAATTCAATGTCTTGCATGAAATGCATCTGCCTTGGCGCTCTCGCAGTCGCAACTCTCTCGGGATGCGTTACCGCGCCCACTTGGGTTAACAGGGGCCCAGTGGATCTAGACGCCTGGAACGGTCAGATGAATTGCTATACCGATGCCAATATCATCGACGGCAAACGGGTGGAAGGTACGATCTGCGCCACTGATGAGTCTGGTTTCTTCGGAGGCGGCGAGCCGGAGGTCTTTTTCGGGCCTTGGAATCGCAAATTCATGAAAGAGTATGCGAGCGCAACGACTTCTGGTGTCACTAAGGATTGGGAGGGCAAAAAGGTGCTCTTGCAATGCGCCCCCACGCTCGCGAATGATAACAAAACAGTCACGAAGCGCTTTTGCAAAGTCACAGTAAACGATCAGTTGCTGGTTAGCGCGACCGTCAAGTACGTGCAGTAAAAACTAGGCCTCTCGGGCCTGACCACACTCAGCCCGGCCGGAGAGGCTCGCTTGATCGCCTCCCAGTCGGGTTGCTTTGTAGTCATTGGAACATTCTGAACCTCGAAATCGTGGCCGGTAGCCGGTATTGGTAAGGATGCTAGGTTGATGGGCGCTGGACGCCCTCCGCTGGTGTGGGAGCCGGAGGGCGCGCAGAAGCACCTTGTTCGGGTAATGCCAACGTTATGGCAACATCACCTCTACACCCCGCGATTTAATTCGAAACGATCCAACTCCATCACCTTCACCCACGCCGCCACGAAGTCCTTGACGAATTTCTCCTTGGCATCGCTGCTGCCGTACACCTCGCTCAACGCCCGCAACTGGGCGTGAGAACCAAACACCAGGTCGACCCGCGTGCCGGTCCATTTCACCTGCCCGGTCTTGCGGTCACGGCCTTCGAAGGTCTCGTTGTCAGCCGAGGTCGGCTTCCATTCCACGCTCATGTCCAGCAGGTTGCGGAAGAAATCGTTGCTCAAGGTGCCAGGCTTGTCGGTGAACACCCCATGCTGGCTGCCACCATGGTTGGCGCCCAACACCCGCAGGCCACCGACCAGCACGGTCAGTTCCGGCGCGGTGAGGGTCAGCAACTGGGCCTTGTCCAGCAGCAGCTTCTCGGCCTTGACGCTGTACCTGGCCTTGGTGAAGTTGCGCAGGCCGTCTGCCAGCGGCTCCAGCACGGCGAACGACTCGACATCCGTCTGCTCCTGGGAGGCATCGGTGCGACCCGGCCGGAACGGCACGCTGACAGTGTGCCCAGCGTCCTGGGCGGCCTTCTCGACCGCAGCGGAGCCCGCCAGCACGATCAGGTCGGCCAGCGAAATCTTCTTGCCGCCGCTGTTGAATTCGCCCTGGATTTTCTCCAGCACCTTGAGCACCTTGTCCAATTGCTGAGGCTGGTTGGCGACCCAGGAGCGCTGAGGTTCCAGGCGCAGACGCCCGCCGTTGGCGCCACCGCGCTTGTCCGAACCACGGAAGGTCGAAGCTGCCGCCCAGGCGGTGGACACAAGCTCGGCAACGCTCAGGCCCGAGGCCAGCACCTTGGCCTTGAGCGCCGTGATGTCCTGCTCGTCTACCAGCGGGTGATCGACCTTGGGGATCGGGTCCTGCCAGAGCAGTTCTTCCTGCGGGTTTTCCGGGCCCAGGTAACGGGCCAGCGGCCCCATGTCACGGTGGATCAGCTTGTACCAGGCACGGGCGAAGGCGTCGGCCAGTTGCTCGGGATGCTCCTTGAAACGCCGGGCGATCGGCTCGTAGATCGGGTCGAAGCGCAAGGCCAGGTCAGAGGTGAGCATCATCGGTGAATGGCGCTTGGCCGGATCGTGGGCATCGGGCACGCTGTTGGCCCCTTTGCCATCCTTGGGACGCCATTGATGGGCGCCCGCCGGGCTCTTGGTCAGTTCCCACTCGAAGTTGAACAGGTTGTTCAGGTATTCGTTGCTCCAGCGGGTCGGGGTCGAGGTCCAGGTCACTTCCAGGCCGCTGGTGATGGTATCGCCACCCTTGCCAGTGCCAAACGTGTTGGCCCAACCCAGCCCTTGAAGCTCGAGCCCTGCGGCTTCAGGTTCGGCACCGACGTTGTCCGCAGGGCCTGCACCGTGGGTCTTGCCGAAGGCGTGGCCGCCCGCGATCAGGGCCACGGTCTCTTCGTCATTCATCGCCATGCGGCCGAAGGTCTCGCGAATGTCCTTGCCCGAAGCGACCGGGTCAGGATTGCCCTCCGGGCCTTCGGGGTTTACGTAGATCAAGCCCATCTGCACGGCTGCCAGCGGGTTTTCAAGGTTGCGCCCTGCCGGCTCGGTGCGACTTTGCTCCTCTGCGTGCTTGGCAGGCTCGGCCACCAGATCACCTTTACCGGGCGGCTGGGCCTTGCCGTAGCGGGTGTCGCCCCCCAGCCAGACCTTCTCCGAGCCCCAGTACACATCTTCGTCCGGCTCCCAGACATCGGCGCGGCCTCCAGAGAAGCCGAAGGTCTTGAAGCCCATCGACTCCAGCGCGACGTTGCCGGTGAGCACGATCAGGTCGGCCCAGGAAATCTTGTTGCCGTATTTCTGCTTGATCGGCCACAGCAGCCGCCGGGCCTTGTCCAGGCTGACGTTGTCGGGCCAGCTGTTGAGCGGGGCGAAGCGCTGCTGACCGGAGCCCGCGCCACCGCGGCCGTCCGCGATGCGGTAGGTGCCTGCGCTATGCCAGGCCATGCGGACGAACAGCGGGCCATAGTGGCCAAAATCCGCAGGCCACCAGTCCTGGGAGTCGGTCATCAACGCGGTGAGGTCTCTTTTCAGGGCTTGGAAGTCAAGGCTCTTGAACGCCTTGGCATAATCGAAATCCGGGTCCATCGGATCGGACTGGCTGCCATGCTGGTGGAGAATCCTGAGGTTGAGCTGATCGGGCCACCAGTCACGGTTGGTGGTGCCGCCGCCTGCGGTTTGATGGAACGGGCATTTCGATTCGTTCGACATCTGCGGGTACCTTATGGGTCGGTTGTCCAGATTTCTGGTCTATGCCAGGTGTTCTGCAGCCCGAGCCGCAAGGCTCGTGCCTTCTCTTCATCAGGGGGTGGTCGGTCTGTTGCCGACGCAGGCCCGCGGCGCTGCACGCGCAAATCGCGAGGCCACGGGAAAGACTAGCCCAGCATGGGCAGAGGTCTAATAGAGCGACTATTGAAGGGCGATAGGCTGGGTCTGTCAGGCAGACGAGGCAGCCGCGCCCCATCGACATCGTCGATAGCGACCATGAATATCTTCAAGTTCCACCGCTGGGCCCGGAGGCGGAAGATGGCTTCATTGAACCTTCGATGAGGCATCGATCATGGCATCGATCAGCAAAGGCGGCATGCTCGCCGCGATTTTGGCCCTGCTGGCCGCTCTGGGTGGCTGTGCCGCCTCGACCAACTCGCAGGTGGCGCAACCCTACGGTCACTTCTACTCGGCCACCGAGTTGTCCAGCGTGTCGCTGAAACCGGGCCAACACGTCGCCGTGCTGTTGGGCCGCAATGCCGCTGCCACCCTGGACTACCTGCAGCGCCATCGCGAGGTCCCTCCTTCAGTGCCTGGCGCCTCGCGTGCCGTGCAAGTGGCCACGCTCAACGGTGGCAGCCAGGCTTATGGCTGGCTGGCCCAGTCGCTGGCGCAAACCTTCGCCGAGGTCACCTTCTACGACGATCTGGACACCCTGCTCGCCGATCGCCCCGACGTGATCGTGCTGCTCGATGCCCAGAGCCGGCTCGCCAGCGCCACCAGCCCGGACATCGAAACCCAGGTGGTCGCACGCTTCTACGACGACCAACTGACCTACATCGGCCGCGCCGAAGGCCAGGCCCGTGAAGCGCTGCCCAGCGACACGGCGAATGTCGCCCGCCAGTTGCAGGTCGAGCAAAACGTGCAGGCCGACGCCCTGCGCAGCTTCGACGCTTCGCTCAAGGCCCTGGTCAAAGGCTGACGGTCACTTGCGCCGCTGCATCCAGGCGGCACCAAGGCCGCTCAGGCAGATGATGGCGATGCCCACGATACTGGTGGTGTCCGGCACCTGGCCGAATACCACCAGGCCCAGCACACCCGCAAACACGATCTGGCAGTAGCTGAACGGCGCCAGCAGTGCCGGAGCGGCATGGCGGAAGGCCTTGGTCAGCAGCAGGTGGGCGGTCATGCCGCAACCGCCAAGGGCGAGCATCAGCAGTACGTGTTGCCATTGCGGTGTCTGCCAGAAGAACGGCACCAGCGCACTCATGATCAGGGTGTTGCACAGGCCTGCGTAGAAGTTGCTGGTGGTTGGGCTGTCATGGGCGGCCAGAATCCGGGTCAGCAGCTGGTAGAAGCAGAAACCCAGGGCCGAACCGAAGGGAAACAGGATCGCCGGGGTGAACATCGCCCCGCCCGGATGCACCACCACCAGTACCCCGATGAACCCCATCACTACCGCCAGCCACTGGCCGAGCGTGACCCGCTCCTTGAGCAGCGGAGCCGACAGCGCAGTGACCAGCACCGGGGCGAGAAAGTTGACCGACGTGGCCTCGGCCAGCGGCAGGTACTGCAGGCCCGCCGTGAACAACAGGCTGGTGCTGAGCAGGCTCAAGGCACGCAAGGTCTGCAGCAACGGACGCCGGGTGCGCAGCACACGCAGCCCCGCCTGGGGCATGAAGATGCCGGCCATCAGCAGCGTATGCACCACATAGCGCGCCCAGACCACCATGATCACCGGGTAGATACCACCGAGGAATTTCGACAGCCCATCGTGGCTGGCGAACAGGAAAGTCGCGGCCACCACCAGGGCGATGCCGCGCAAGGGGTGGTTGACGCCGGACAGCGGGGTGCGGGTGGTCATGCGGATCTCTGGGTAAGACGAACCTTGCGAGTTTAGAAGAGATGGGGCGCCGGATGGCAAGTGTTTTTGCCCGCGTCAGGGCGAGTTTATCCGCGAAGCAGACACCGTTCCTCAGTCCCTGACAATCCTGCCCGGCGTCTTCAGACGCTCGCTGGCCGGTGCCGGTCGCCCATAGAAATAGCCCTGGAAATGCGAACACCCTTCTGCCGCCAGGCGCTCCATCTGCTCGGCCGACTCCACGCCCTCGGCCGTAGTCTTGATCTTCAGGCTGTTGGACAGCTCGGTGATCGCGCGGATGATCGACATCGCCTCGCGACTGTCGCACATGTCGTGGACGAAGGATTTGTCGATCTTGATCCGGTCGAACGGGAATGAGCGCAGGTAACCCAGCGACGAATAGCCGGTGCCGAAATCGTCCAGCGAGATCGACACGCCAAGCTCCTTCAGCTCCCGCAGGATCCGCACGTTCTCCTCGCTGTTGCCCAGCAGCACCGACTCGGTGATCTCCAGCTCCAGACGATGCGGGGCAAGCCCTGAGTCCGACAGTGCCAGGGAAACGGTGTGCGCCAGCCCAGTGTTCTTGAACTGCACCGGCGACAGGTTGACCGACACCACCTCCTGCCCTTCCCAGGTCGCCGCCTCCTGGCAGGCGAGATTCAACACACGGGCGCCAATCTCGTGGATCAGCCCGGTCTCCTCGGCGATGGGAATGAAATCCATGGGCATGATCAGGCCACGGCTGGGGTGCTCCCAGCGCAGTAGCGCCTCGTAGCCGGTGACGCTGTTGCACTGCTGGTCCACCACCGGCTGGTAGTGCAATTGCAATTGCCCCAGGTGCAGGGCTGTGCGCAGGTCGGTCTCCACCAGGCGGCGCTGGCGAGCGGCAACGTCGAGTTCGACATGGAAGCACTCGTAGCGGTTGCGGCCATTGCGCTTGGCTTCGTACAGGGCCATGTCGGCGTAGCCGAGCAGTTGCTCGGCGTTGTCCTGGTCCTCGGGCGCAAAGGCAATACCAATGCTCACACCGACAGCGAACTGGTGCCCTTCGATCTGGAACGGCGGGCAGATCGCATCGATCAGGCGCCGGGCGGTATTGCAGGCCGCCTCGCGGTTGTCCAGCCCGGCCAGAACCACGGCGAACTCATCCCCGCCTAGCCGAGCCAAGGTGTCGTGCTCGCGCAGCTCTCGACGCAGGCGCTTGCCCAGGGCACGCAGCAGTTTGTCGCCGAAGGCATGGCCGAGGGAGTCGTTGATGTTCTTGAAGTTGTCCAGGTCCAGGCACAAGGTGGCGGTCAGCTTGCCACTGTCCTCGCCGCGCGCCAGCGCCTGCTTGAGGCGCTCATGGAACAGCGTGCGATTGGGCAGGCCGGTCAGCGCATCGTGATGGGCCATGTGGTGGATCTGCGCGTGGGCTGCCAGTTCTTCAGTAGCGTCCTCGGCGATGAACAGCACGTAATCGGCCTGGTTGTCGCGGTTCTGGCTGAGCAGCGCGCGGCTGCGCAGGGTGCGAGCTCCCGCGACGGTTTCGACACGGGTTTCAGCGGCGTAGCCCTTGGTACTGCGTGCGCCGCGCGCCAGTTGCTGCTCGAGGAACTCGGCGGCAGCCGGCACCGCGCAATCTGCGGGCAGCGTGCCGATCAGGCTCGCCCCCTGGCCACCGAACAAGCGCTCGGCCTGCTGGTTGGCCAACAGGATGCGCTGGCTGACCAGGTCCTGGACGATGACACAGGCTGGAATATTGGCGATCACCGAATCGAGAAACTGCGACAAGGTACTCATCTCCTGGCTGTACTGCTCGGCCAGCTCCTTGGCCTGCAGCAGCTCCAGCTCGTAGCGGCGACGCTCGGAGATGTCACGGGTCACCTTGGCGAAACCGATCAGTTGGCCGCTGTCCTCGTCATGGATGGCCTCGATCACCACGCTGGTCCAGAAATGCGAGCCGTCCTTGCGCTGGCGTACACCTTCGGCCTGGAAGCGCCCTTCCCGACGTGCCGTCTCCAGCCCCAGTTCGGGCAGGCCGCCGACGCGGTCTTCATGGGTGTAGAACACCGAGAAATGCTGGCCGACGATTTCATCGGCCTTGTAGCCCTTGGCTCGCTCGGCCCCGGCGTTCCAGTTGATCACATGGCCGGCGCTGTCGAGCATATAGATGGCATAGTCGCGCACGCCCTGCACCAGCAGGCGGAAATGCCGCTCCTGCTCGCGCTGAGCCATCTGTGCATGGTACTGCTCGGTGCAATCACGGGTGATCTTGGCGAAACCCACCAGTTGCCCGTCGTCGTCATGCACCGCCTCGATCACCACATGCGCGCGCAGCAGGCTGCCGTCCTTGCGCAGGCGCCAGCCATGCTCCTCGAAACGACCACAGCGGCGCGCCTGCTCGAGGTTGGCTTGCGGCAGGCCGGCAGAGCGGTCCGCCTCGCTGTAGAACAGCGAGTAGTGCTGCCCGACAACCTCGGCGGCCTCATAGCCCTTGGCGCGCTGCGCCCCCGGGTTCCAGTTGGCGACCACCCCCTCCGGGGTCAGCAGGTAGATGGCATAGTCCACCACGCTCTGGATCAACAACCGGTACATGACGTCGGGGCTCGCGACTAGCGACATGGCATTCTTCCTGAACCTGCGGGGCCGTTTTTCAAGATACTGGCATTATGCCTTTGAGCGACAGGATTTTGTGAAGTGGATCACAAAAATTCGCGCTTGCTGGACCTCAGTGACGCACCGCCGCGACACGCCATGTGTGCAACTGCGGGTCATCTTCCGGCGCGATTGCCTGCACGGCGCGCGGCAACTCGGCGACGACGCGGCTGCAAAAGGCCATGGCCGCTTCATCTTGCCGATAGCAGCGCAACAGCCAGTCATGCGCGCCACTGCAGAGCATCTGGCACGCTATTGCACGGCCAATGCCTTGACGGCGGTAGCGCTTGAGGATGAACAGGTCGGCCAGCTCGAGGGCCTCGACCCCTGGCAGCTCGCTACGCTCGACCAGCACGAAACCGGCGATGAAGCCGTCGACCAGCACCAGGCTGGCGCCCCAACCGGACGATTGCCAGTAGCGCGCCATGTGCGCCTCGTGCAGGTAGAAACGTCCATCCGCCTCGACGTCTTCCTGCTCCCAGTCCGAGGACTCGTAGGCATAGAACTGATAAAGATTGCGGATGATTTCGGCGTGTTCAGGGCCGGTCGGGAACAGCTCGAGTGACGGCGCTGACATAGGGGCAGGCTCGCTGAAGGCAGGAGCGCCGATTCTACCCGCCCAGACAGGTTTTTCCAGGGATCGGCACCGAGATCCAAGTCCGTGGCGCCTGTCCTTGCGACAGGCGCCAGGCAAGGCTCATTTCTCTTCCAGCACGGCCCTGCCCTTCACCGCCCGCGGCCCGCGCCAGGCCCAGAACAACAGGCCGGGGAACGGCGCCCAAACCACGAACACGACCCACAACATCTTGCGCTCGGCACGGCGCTCGCTGCCGATGATGTGCCATATCGCCCAGATCTGCAGAAGAATCACCAGCACTGCGACGAGGATCCAGACCGTTCCGATTTCCATGAGCGTTCTCCTGTGAGCATGTAATGCATTTGTTCACGCCAGGCGCCAAGGGTTCATTCCAATCCGCGTACCGCCAGTGCAGGGCTCGCGGCATTATCCGGCCAGTGATTGTCTTTCCCCGCAACTCCCAGCACACTCCCTGCGCCATCGAAGGAAACGGAGTCCGCTGTGCCCACGCCTCGCCAGTTCAGCAAGAAGACTAGCACCAGTAACATGTTGCGGCTCAAATCCGGCGCCAGCGACGAACAGGTGCCGTACCGCGTCGACTTCGTTCTGCTCGAGCATTTTTCCATGGCCAGTTTCACCGTGGCGATGGACGTGCTGGTCACCGCCAACCTGCTGCGAGCCGACAGTTTCCGCTTCACCCCGCTGTCGCTCGAAGGTGACCGAGTGCTGAGTGACCTGGGGCTGGAACTGGTGGCCAGCGAGCTGGACCCGCGCAAGCTCAAGGAGCCCGACCTCCTGGTCATCTGCGCCGGCCTGCGCACCCCGCTCAAATACCCCGAGCTCGACCGCCTGCTGGGCGACTGCGCGGCCCACGGCATGGCCCTGGGTGGCTTGTGGAGCGGTGCATGGTTCCTCGGCCGCGCCGGGGTGCTGGGCGACTACGGTTGCAGCATCCACCCCGAACAGCGTGCCAGCCTCGCCGAACGCAGCCCGCAGACGCGCATCACGCCGGCCAGCTTCACCCTTGATCGCGATCGCCTGACCGCCGCCAGCCCCAATGGCGCCATGGAACTGATGCTGGGCCTGGTACGCCGGCTGTATGGCGATGCCTTGGCCGAAGGTGTCGAAGAGATCCTGTCGTTCTCCGGCGCCCGCTATCGCCAGGTCGGGCCCGGGGCGAAGAAGTCCATGAGCCTGCAACTGCGCACCATTGTCGAGCTGATGGAAAACAACCTGGAAGAGACCCTCAGCCTCGATCAGCTGGCCGCCTACAGCGGCCGCTCGCGTCGGCAGATCGACCGCTTGTTCCAGGCCCAGCTCGGTACCTCGCCGCGGCGCTACTACATGGAGCTGCGCATCACCAAGAGCCGGCGGCTGCTGCAGTACTCGGACCTGTCGGTCATGGAAGTGGCGGTGGCGTGCGGGTTCGTTTCGGTGTCGCACTTCAGCAAGTGCTACGCGGCGTATTTCGGCTACCCACCTTCACGTGAGCAGCGGCTGGGCGAGTGATGCCGATGCTGGGCATCAGGCGCGGATGTAGTTGAGCACGGCTTCGCAGATCATCTGCTTGTGGCGCAGCTTGATTGCGTCGTCCGCCAGGTCGATCTGGAAGATCTGGCCGAAGGTATGCCGGTTCGAGACCCGATAGAAGCAGAACGAACTCATCAGCATATGCAGGTCGATGACCTCGATGCCCGCACGGAACATGCCTTCCTCGACCCCGCGCTGCAGGGTGCGCGCCAGTGATTCGAGCACCAGGCTGCTCATTTCGCGGATCACCGGCGCCTGCTTGACGAACTCACCGTAATGGATGTTTTCGGTACAGACGATGCGTACGAAGTCGACATTGTGGTCGTGGTGATCGAAGGTGAACTCCACCAGCCGGCGGATCGCCTGCTCGACCGGCAGCGACTCCAGGTCCAGGCTGTGCTCGGTCTTGCGGATGTCGCCGTAGAGCTTGACCAGGCATTCCAGGTACAGCTGTTCCTTGCTGCCGAAGTAGTAGTAGATCATGCGCTTGGAAGTGGCGGTGCGCTCGGCGATCGCATCGACCCGCGCGCCGGCCAGGCCTTGCTGGACGAACTCGTGGATCGCAGCCTGGAGAATGTCCTCGCGGGTTTTCTCCGGGTTGTTCTTGCGCGACTTGCGCGCCCCGCCCGCGGGCTGACCGAGGCTGACTTGCGGATCACTCATACCGACTCACAGGCTGTTGTTTGGAATGTGCGGGGATTATCCGTGAGCCGGGCGGTGCAGGGAAGCGCGAGTGCGGCTTGCTAGCCAGCCGCACTCGCGCGCAGCTTGGCCATCGCCGCCAGGCGCACCGCCACGTTCGCCGCGCCATACCCCGCGTAGTTCCCCTTGCGCTGGAGGATCTCGAAGAAGAAACGCCCCTCGAACGGTTCGGTGTATACATGGAACAGCTCGCCGCCCTGCGCATCGCGGTCGTACAGCACGTTGTAGTACGCAAGCTCGCTGAGGAACTCATCGTCGAACTCGAAGCGCGCCGCCAGATCGTCGTAGTAGTTCATCGGGATCTCCAGCAATGGCACGCCAGCCTCCTTGGCCCGCGTGACCTCGGCGAAGATGTCGGCGCAGTCGAAGGCAATATGGTGCACGCCCGAACCACGATAGCTCGACAGGGCGTGGGCGATGGCGGTGTTGCGGTTCTCGGAGATGTTCAGCGGCAGGCGTAACGTCGCGCACGGGCTGCGCAGGGCGCGGCTCTTGACCAGACCATAAGGGTCGGGCAGTACCACTTCGTCGTCGGCGGTGAAGTCGAACAGGCTCTTGTAGAACAGCACCCAACTGTCCAGCCCCTCGGCCGGCAAGGCCAAGGCCATGTGGTCGATGCGCTGCAGCCCGCCAGCGGCAGTGGCCGACGGATCGAGGCAGAAATCGCTGTCGTAGATGCTCTGCCCTGCCCCGGCCGGCTCCACCAGGTAGATCAGACTGCCATCCGGCGCGCGCACCGCCGGGATTTCCCGCTCGTTGGGGCCGACCAGGCCACGGAATGGCTGACCACGATAGGCCATTGCCCGTTGCAGCGCCGCCTGGGCGTCATCCACGCGCAAGGCTGCAGCGCACAGCGATGGACCATGAGCCTCGTAGAAGTTGTGGGCGAAGGAATAGGGTTCGGCGTTGAGCACGATATTGATATCACCCTGGCGCAGCAGCTTGACCGCCTTGCTGCGGTGCTGACCGGCCTCGGCGAACCCCAGGCGCTTCAGCCACCCACCCAGCCGTGCACCGACCGCGTCATCTACGGCGAACTCGACGAACTCCACCCCGTCATAACGGCTCGCCGCAGGCGGTGCGAACAGCACGCCGGGTTCCACTGCGACCGCCTGCTCGGCCAGCCGCACGCGGGTCTTTTCCTCCAGGTACAGCAACGAGCGCAGACCATCGGCGGCGTTCTGACGCGAAGGTGCGGCGCGAAAGCCATCGTTGAAGACCTCAAGCGACAGCGGGCCGCGATACCCACTGGCGATGATCGGCGCAAGGAAACCTGCGAGGTCCATCTCGCCCTGGCCGGGGAAACAGCGAAAATGCCGACTCCACTCCAGCACGTCCATGGCCAGGATCGGCGCATCGGCCATCTGCACGAAGAAAATCTTCTCACCGGGAATATCGCGGATCGCACTGGGGTCGCCCTTGAGCGAGAGCGTGTGGAAGCTGTCGAGAATCACCCCCAGCGCCGGATGATCGGCCTTGCGCACCAGGTGCCACACCTGCTGCCAGGTGTTGACGTGACGCCCCCAGGCCAACGCTTCGTAACCGATGCGCAGGCCCCGCGCCCCGGCATGCTCGGCCAACAGGCGCAGGTCATCGACCAGCAGTTGCTCATCGCCCAGCGCATCGGGCTGCACGTTGCTGCACACCAGCACCAGGTCGGTGCCCAGTTCCTGCATCAGGTCGAACTTGCGCGCCGCGCGGTCGAGGTTCTTGTGCAGACGATCACGGCGGCAGCCCTCGAAGTCGCGAAACGGCTGAAACAGCGTGATGGCCAGCCCCAGGTCCGCACACCGCTGCCGAATTTCACGCGGGGCACCGGCGTAATGGAGCAGGTCGTTCTCGAAGATCTCGACGCCATCAAAGCCTGCGGCAGCGATAGCTTCGAGCTTTTCAGGCAGGGTACCGCTGAGTGAGACGGTGGCGATCGAACGCTGCATGTTGAGTTCCTTGTTGTTTGTACAGGCGCGGGTTCGTCTGACCTGTGAGCCTGCTTGTTCTCGACGATGGCAGGATCGATTATTCGCAGGTAAAGTCGGGACGGCAATGCACTTTGTACGAAATGGTTAGTTTGTGTTCGGTAATCGAACAAAAGCCAGCCAGGCGAATTGATTCACCGCAGAACCCTGGACCACCATGGATTCAGTCGCCGCCATCCGGGCTCATGCCTGCCCGAGGGCGACCGCCATCCGACAACCAACAAGAACAACGGAGACACCATGGCCCACTCTTCACAGGCCAAGAAAGCCACCGCCAGCGGGTGGATCGGCTCGGCCCTCGAGTACTACGATTTCTTCATCTATGCCCAGGCGGCAGCGTTGATCTTCCCGCAGATCTTCTTCCCGTCCAGTGACCCGAAGATGGCCATCATCGCCTCCCTTGCCACCTATGGCGTCGGCTACCTGGCTCGTCCGGTCGGCGCCTTCGTGCTCGGCCATTGGGGTGACACGCGAGGACGCAAGAACGTGCTGCTGCTGTGCATGTTCCTGATGGGCATCTCGACCATGGCCGTAGGCCTGCTGCCCACCTACCACGACATCGGCCTCCTCGCCCCTGCCTTGCTGGTGGTCCTGCGCCTGGTCCAAGGCTTCGCCGTGGCCGGAGAGATCTCCGGCGCCAGTTCCATGATCATGGAGCACGCGCCCTTCGGGCGTCGCGGCTACTACGCCAGCTATACGCTGCAAGGCGTGCAGGCCGGCCAAGTGATGGCCGCTGCGGTATTCCTGCCACTGGCCTACTTCATGCCCAGCGAAGCGTTCAACGAATGGGGCTGGCGCATTCCGTTCCTGATGAGTGCAGTGGTGCTGATCGCAGGCTTCATCATCCGCAAGGAGGTGCACGAAACCCCGGCATTCGTTCAGGAAGAAAAACAGGACAAGGTAGCCAAGTCCCCAATCGGCGAAGCGTTCCGCCACAGCTGGAAACACATGGTGCTGGTGATGTTCATGGCATTGATGAACGTGATCCCGGTGGTCGCCACCATCTTCGGCGCGGCCTATGCGGTGCAGCCGGCCTACGGCATCGGTTTCGACAAGAGCGTGTACCTGTGGATCCCGGTGGTGGGCAATATCGTCGCGGTGCTGGTGATTCCGTTCGTGGGCAACCTGTCGGACCGCATCGGCCGGCGCCCGACCATGATTGCCGGGTGCCTGGGATCGGGCCTGCTGGCGTTCGTCTACCTGTATGCGATCAGCATCCAGAACGTGCCATTGGCCTTCGTCGGCTCGATCCTGATGTGGGGCATGGTCTACCAGGGCTACAACGCCGTGTTCCCAAGCTTCTACCCCGAGCTGTTCCAGACCCGCTACCGGGTGTCGGCCATGGCCATCGCACAGAACATCGGCACCATGCTCACGGCGATGCTGCCGGCACTGTTCGCAGCCGTCGCCCCACCCGGTTCGGAGCATATCTGGCTGGTAGTCGGGGCACTGGCATTCGCCATCACCTGCGTGTGTGCGCTGGCCGCCTATGTGGCGCCTGAAACCTACCGGATGGCGATGGAAGACCTGGGTAACCCGCAGGCCAAACCGCTGGAAAAGGACGCCTATGAAGCCAGCCGCAAAAGCAGCTTCGAGGTGGTGAGCCCGTAAGGCCGTCGGGGCCGCACTGCGGCCCCGGCAACCTCAAGCCTTGACCACCGCCTGCAGGTTCCTCCACAACCGCTCCACATCCGCCCGTTCCGTCGGCAGCGCGCCGACCGACACCCGTACCATCCACCGGCCTTGCAGGGTGGCCGGGGTCACGTAGGCATCGCCGGAAGCATTGAGCCGGTCTGCCCAGCCACGGGTGTGCTCATCCAGCGCCTCACCGTCCAGCCCCTCTGGTTCATGCCGAATGCACAGGGTCTGCAACTGCACCGGCGCCAGCAGTTTCCAACCCGGCGCCGCCGCGACCTGCTCGGCCAGCCATCGGGCATTTTCCAGGTCTCGGCGCAGGCGCTGCTGCAAGGCCTCGACCCCTTCGCTGCGCAGCATGAACCACAGCTTCAGCGCACGGAACCGCCGCCCCAGCGGTATGCCCCAGTCGCGCAGATTCTTCACTTCGCCATCCACCGACGACTGCAGGTAGCTGGGGTTGGTACTCATCACCCGGATCAGGTGCTGCGGGTCGCGCACGTAATAGATCGAACAGTCGAAGGCCACGCCCAGCCACTTGTGCGCATTGACTACCACCGAGTCGGCCAGCTCGATGCCGTCCCACATCCAGCGGCATTCGGGGAGGATCATCGCCGAGCCTGCCATCGCCGAATCGACATGCAGCCACAACCCCGCCGCCTGGGCGATCTCACCGACCGGGCGCAACGGGTCCAGGGCCGTGGTGGCTGTGGTGCCGGTGGTGGCAACCACGGCGCAGGGCTGATTGCCGGCGGCCAGGTCCTGCTCGATGGCGGCTTGCAGCGCTTCGGGGATCATGGCAAAGCGCTCGTCGGTCGGGATCTGGCGAATGTTATCGCGGCCAAACCCGGCCAGCAACGCGGCCTTGTCCACCGAGCTGTGGGCATGGGCGCTGACGTAGACGATCAGCGGTTTGTCCTGGGCCTGCAGGCCGCCGCGGGCGAGGATGTAGTCGGTGCTGCGCTCACGTGCGCTGATCAGCGCGACCAGGGTGCTGGTGGAGGCCGTGTCCTGGATCACCCCGCTCCACTGCGCCGACAGCCCCAGCAGCTGGCGCAGCCAGTCGAGTGTGGTTTCCTCCAGCTCGCTCAGGGCTGGGCTGGACTGCCAGGACAGGCCGAGCACGCCAAGCCCTGTGCTGAGGAAGTCGCCGAGAACCGACGACAGCGTGCCGTTGGAGGGGAAGTAGCCGTAGAAGTCCGGATGCTGCCAGTGCGACAGGCCGGGCATCACCAGGCTGGAGACATCATCGAGGATGGCGGCGAACGGCTCGCCCTGCTGCGGCGCAGCCTCGGGCAGCGCGGCCTTGAGGTAGCCGGGCTCGACCTGGGCCATCACCGGGCGCTCGCCGACGGTCTGGCGATAGTCGGCGATCAGGTCGATGAGCTGGTGGCCGTATTGGCGGAATTGTTCGGGGGTCACTGGGCTGGCTCCTGGGCGAAGGGATGAGGTGTCAGCACCGACACCCCGCAATCAGCCCAGTCTAGGCAACCCGCCGTCGGGCAATAACCCCGTTTCGCGCATAGCTGCTATCGCAACCGCGCATCCCCGCCCTGCACGCCAAACGACGACTGGCGCCACAGCTCGAATACCCGATTACGCAACCAGCGGTGCTCGGCCGAGGCCTGCAAGCGCTGGTGCCAGACCACCCAGTAGCGCTGACTGTGCTCGATGAAACTCAGCGGCCGCCAGGCCAGGCCATGCAAACGGCAAAGCTGGCGGGCGATATGCTCCGGCACCGTGGCCAACGCCTGGCCATTGCCGATTACCTGCACCATGGCACTGAAGAACGGCACCTGCAGCTGCATGCGTCGCTGCAGGCCCTGGGCACGCAGGTGTCGGTCGATGAAGCTGTCCTTGTCGCCGCCGCCGGATACCCGCACATGGCGATAAGCAAGGTAGTCGTCCTGGCTGATCGTGGTGCAGGCGGTCAGCGGATGCCCGCCCGCCATCAGGCACACCGCACGGTCTTCACCGAGCAGCCGGCCATGCAGGTTGGGCGGGGACTCATCGAACAGTGTGGTGGCCAGATCGACCTCCCCACTGGCCAGCGAGGCGTATTGGCCGGCCTGCCAGGTGCGGTACTCGAGGGACACCCCGGGCGCCTCATGCTCCAGTGCCGTCACCAGGTCCGGAAGGATGTGCTCGGCCACATAGTCGGAGGCGGCGATGCAGAAACGCCGCTCGCAACGCGCCGGGTCGAAGGCGGCAGGCTGGCGCAGGGCGCTGAGCTCATCGAGCACCTGGCGCAAGGGTTCGACCAAGGTTTCGGCATGTTCGCTGAGCACATAGCCGCGCCCCTGGCGGACCAGCAGCGGGTCGCCGAAGGCATCGCGCAGGTGAGCGAGCTGCCGACTGAGGGCCGACTGGCTGCAACCCAGGCGCTCGGCGGCGTGGCTGAGGTTCTTCAATTGCAGGAGGCAATCGAGGGTGCGCAGGTGGGCCAGGCTCAGTGAGGCGAAGGTGGGGGTCATGGGGTGACCTGCGCGGGTGAGGTGGAGGGCCCCATGGCGGGGCCCATCGGGCCGCGAGGCGGCCCGGCAGGAAGTCAGTCCGTCAGACCGACATAGACGTTCTGCACGTCTTCGTTCTCGTCGATCGCCTCGAGGAAGGCCTCGACCTCGGCCAGGGCTTCAGCACTCAGGCTGGCGGCGCTCACCGGGTTTTTCGGGGTATAGCCAATCTTCGCCGAGGTGACGGTGAAACCGTGCTCGGGCAGGGCCTTCTGCACCGCGTCCAGGTCGGTGGTGTCGGTGATGAACAGGGTCGAACCCTCTTCCTCGCCGTCCTCGAAGTCCTGGGCGCCAGCTTCGATGGCGGCCATTTCCGGGTCGGCATCACCCTCCGGGGTGGCCTCGATCAGGCCGACATGGTTGAAGTCCCAGGCCACCGAGCCGCTTGCGCCGAGCTGGCCCTTGCGGAACAACACCCGGATCTGGGCGACGGTACGGTTCACGTTGTCGGTCAGGCATTCGACGATCAGCGGCACCTGGTGAGGCGCAAAGCCCTCGTAGCTGACGGCATGGTACTGCACCGCCTCGCCATCCAGGCCAGCGCCTTTCTTGATCGCACGCTCGAGGGTTTCGCGGGTCATCGAGGCTTTCTTGGCCTGGGCGATCGCCAAGCGCAGACGCGGGTTCATATCCGGGTCGGCGCCCGACTTGGCCGCGATCTGGATCTCCTTGGCCAGCTTGCCCATGATCTTGCCCTTGGCGTTGGCGGCCGTTTCTCTATGCTTGGCTTTCCACTGTGCGCCCATCTCGACTCTCTTTGTCTCAGCGGCCGGTTCAGGAAGCGACCGGCCAAAAGTGGGGAGAGTTTATACGCCCTCGCGGGTGGGATCGACAAGAAATCGCATGGCGGACATTCGCGGGCAGCTCGTAGCGGCGAACCGCCGCCCCTGCAAGCGGTGGGTACCTGTGGGAGCGGCGGTGCGGCGACCCGACTTGCCCGCGGAAATGCCCACACCGACTCAGCCCTTGTCCGCCTTCCCCGCCGCCGCCGCGAACTTCGCCAACCGCACATCCAGCCGCCGTGGGCGCAACCCTCGGTCTTCGGCGCGTTCCTTGCGCCGCACGGCATCGCGCACCATCAGCGATCCCAGGTAGCGGATCGGCTCCGGCGGGAACTGCCCCAGCGGCCCCTTGACCAGGGGCGAGCGCGTCCAGGCGTTGTCCATCCCCAGGGCCAGCGACGAAAGGATCTGCCCGCCCATGTGGCAAGGCCCTACCCCGCTGCCGGAATAGCCGAAGCCATAGAACACGTTGCCCTGCCCGTCCAGCCGGCCGAAGAACGGCAAGCCGGTCACCGAGCGATCCGATGGCCCGTTCCAGCTCGCGGCCAGCGGCACCTCGGCCAGCGCCGGGAAGAACTCGCCCAAGGTCCGCTTCAGCAGCGATCGGTAGGGTGATGGCTGATCGAAGACCGGCAGCATGCGCCCGCCATAGGCGAAGGTATTGCCGCCCTTGCCGAGCATCAGCCGACCGTCGGGTGTGTTGTGGTAGTAATGTACGAAGATGCGCGAATCGAGCACGCTGATGCCGGTCTCCAGGCCCGTCTGGCGCAACAGTTCGGGGCACGGCTCGGTGATCACCATGTCGCTGGAGACGATCGCCACGCTGCGCTCGAACTGCGCGAACTGCCGCGCCATCCAGGCATTCAGGCCCAGCACGACCCGGTCGGCACGCACGGTGCCGTGGGCGGTGCGCACCTGCACCGGGGCGCCGTGCTCAAGGCTGGTCATCGCCGTGCCCTCGTGGATGCGCACGCCACGCTGCAGCGCGACCCGGCGCAGGCCACGCACCAGCTTGCCCGGCTGTACCGTGGCGGCCGCTGGCGAGAACCAGCCTTCCCGGTGGCGGTCAGAGCCTGCCCGGCGCTGCACTTCATCCAGCGCCAGACGCTGGAACGAGTTGATGCCCTGGCGCTGCAGCGCGGCGATCACCGCATCGGTACTGCCGACCTGGGCGGCATTGGTGGCGGTGTACAAGGTGCCGTCCATGCGGTAGTCGCAGTCGATGTGATGTTCGGCGCAGAACGTGCCGATGGCCGCGATACTGCGCTCCGACTCACGGACCAGGCGCACCGCCTCGGCCACACCGAACAAGCGCTCCAAGGTGAAGTACTTGGCCGACCACGACAGCGCACAACCACCATTGCGCCCGCTGGCACCGGCGCCGCAGATATCCGCCTCGATCAGCAGCACATCCAGCGCCGGCACCGCCTCCTTGAGCATCAGCGCGGTCCACAAGCCGGTATAGCCGCCACCGACGATGCACACATCACAGCGCACATCACCTTGCAGCGGCGGGCATACCGCTTCGTTTTGCGGATCCAGGGCCTGTTGCAGCCAGAACGGTCTCATCGTTTCACTTTCCTTCAGTTACGTACCGGCTTGATCGCCATGCCGGTATTGGGGGCCACGTCATGTACCGCTTCCGCACTGGCCGGGCGGCTGTTCCAGTGCGGCAGCAGCACCAGGGCGGAGAACAGCGCAGTGCCGGCGAACACGATGAACACCGTGACGCTGTCGAAATAGCCCGGCAGCAAGCCGCCGAGCACCGCGCCCACCGAGCCGCAGCCATTGACGAACCCGGCGGCGGTAGCGCCGGCCTTGGCGGTGCCGAAGTCGATCGCGGCAGCGCCGCTGATCATCGAGTCAGGTCCGTACAGGGTCAGGCCCATGACGAACAACAGCGCAACGACCAGCACCACACTGCCGCTGTGCATCGCGGCCATGAAACCGGCCAGGGTGAAGGTCAGCAGCACCAGGCTGATTACGCACGCCGGCATGCGCCGGGCACCGAACAGCTTGTCCGAGGCTAGGCCGATCAGGATCGGTCCGAGCAACCCGGCCAGCTCGAAGGCTGTGGGAATGATCGCCGCGCCCACCTTGCCCACCGAAGGCATCTGCTCGAAAACGATCAGCGGGCCCCATAGCAGGATGGCGTAGCGCGCCGGCTTGAGCATGAAGTAGGCAAGACCCAGCGTGAGTACCGTGCGGTTGCGCAGGATTTCGCGCAGCGGCGCCCAGACACTGCACAGGTTCGCGCCTGGCGCCATGCTCTGCGGCTCCGGCTCCACCGCCGGCAGGCCGACGTCTTCGGGCTTGTTGCGCTGCAAGAAGAAGAACAGCAGCGCCACCGCTGCCACCACCACAGCGCTGGAGAAAAACGCTGCGTGCCAGCTACCAACCAGGGTGTATGCCCACCACCCGGCAAAGGGCGAGGCCACCAGGCCGCCAAAGGCGTAGCACGAACTCCATAGCCCGAGTACCCGGCCACGCTGGGACGACGGGAAGAAACTGCCGATGTTCTTGCACAGCCCTGCCCAACCGGTCGACTGCGCCAGGCCCTGGATCAGCATGCAGGTGGCAAAGATCGGGAAGGTCGCGTAACTGCCCATCACTACCGCTGCTGCGGCCGAGATCAGCAGGCCGCCGAGTACCACCACGCGTGGGCCGAAGCGGTCGGCGAGCATGCCCCAGGTGAACTGGCCCACGGCGTAGGCCGCCAGGTAGATCGCGTCGAGGTTGGCCATGGCGGCCTTGTCGAGCATGAAGCCTGGATCTTCAGCAATGCCAAGCTTGGCGACCGAGAAGGCCTTGCGGGTGAAGTAGAAGGCGGCGTAGGCCAGCCAGGTGATGGCGAAGATCTGCATGCGCCACCGCTTGATGGCACCGAAAGACTGGTTCATTTGACTCTGACCTCTTGCTGAGTGTGCCGGCAGAATGTGAAGAAACGCCTGTCTTGTTGTTGTGTTGCGCACTGCATGACGGAGGGACGTCATCTGGCTGGACCATGGCCCGGTGCAGGCGCTTTTGGCGCTGCCTCGGGTTGAGCGACATGGAAACAGCTGATGACTGATAAATAAAATCGATTTATCGTATTTCACACATAAGCCCAGCTTTTAACTGAACCTGTTCCGAGGTGTTCATGTCGGTCTCGCAAGCCCAGCTCAAGGCCTTTCACGCCGTGGCCGAACACGGCAGCTTCACCCGGGCCGCCGAGAAACTCTTCCTCACCCAGCCGGCGGTGTCCGACCAGGTGCGCAAGCTGGAGGAACGCTTCGGCGTGCTGCTGTTCCAGCGCAACAAGCGCTCGGTGCAGCTCACCGACCTGGGCGAACGCCTGTTGGGCATCAGCCAACGCCTGTTCGCCTGTGAAACCGAAGCCCTGGAGCTGCTGCAGGATTCGCGAGCCCTGCACACCGGCAGCCTGGTGCTGGCGGTGGATGCCCCCGTGCACGTACTGCCGCAGGTTGCCCGCTTCTGCCAGCGCTACCCGGGGATTCAGGTCAAGATCGAGACGGGCAACACCGATGAGTCGCTGGCGCGCCTGTTCAGCTACCAGGCCGACCTGGCCCTGCTCGGGCGCGACGTCGATGACGAGCGGCTGTTCTGCGTGCCGATGCGGCGTGACCCGATGGTGGCCTTCGTGTCCCGGGACCACCCTTGGGCCACCCGCGCCTCGATCAGCCTGGCCGACCTGGACGACACGCCGCTGGTCTTGCGGGAGCCCGGCTCGGTGACACGCCAGACCCTGGAAGAAGAGATGCAGCGCGCGGGCCTGCGCATCCGCCCGGCCATCCAGGTCGAGGGGCGTGAAGCGGCGCGTGAAGCGGTGGTGGTGGGGATTGGCGTGGGGGTGGTGTCGGCGGCGGAGTTCGGCGCCGACTCACGGGTGTGTGCGCTGCCCATCGTCGATTGCCAACGCCACCTGACCGAGACGCTGGTGTGCCTGAGCGAACAACGCACGCGGCGAGTGGTGGCGACATTTTTGCAGATGGTGCAAGAGGCGCTGTGAATCCATCGGTGCCGTCCCTGCGATCAGGCCGGCCCCGACAACCCTGCAATCTACCCTATGCTGATGACTCGCCCCACAGCGGACCCCGCCCACCATGCTCTACCGCCTAAGCGCCGACGCCCTCGTCCTGCTGCACCTGGCCTTCATCCTGCTGGTGCTGTTCGGCGGCCTGCTGGTGCTGCGCTGGCGCCGCGCCCTGCTCCTGCATCTGCCGGCCCTGGCGTGGGGGCTTTCGGTGGAATGCCTGCATCTGCAGTGCCCGTTGACGGGCTGGGAAAACCGCATGCGCCTGGCAGCCGGCCAGGCTGGCTACCAGGGTGGGTTCGTCGAGCACTATGTCTGGCCGCTGATCTACCCTGCAGGGCTGACACCGCAGATCCAGGTGCTGCTCGGGTTGATCGTGTTGCTGCTCAACCTTGGCATCTACGGCTATGCGCTCTGGCGCGGGTGGCGTGCTAGCGGGTAGCGACCACGAACAACCGCGGGAACGGCAGCAACACCTTGCCATCGGTGGCTTTCGGGTAATCCTGCTCCATGGCCTGCAAGTAGAGCTGCAGGAAGCTTTCGCGCTCGGCCTCGTCCAGCCGCGCCAGGTACGGCCGCAGGCCCGAACCCTTGAACCACTCCACCACGGCGCCCGCGCCGCCCTCAAGCACATGGTGATAGGTGGTACGCCACACATCCACGCGTTCGCACAGCGGGCTAAGCAGGTCGTAGTAGAACGCGCCGCTGTGTCGCGGTGGCAAGGAAAAATCGCTGAACTTGTCTTTCCACGGGCCTTGGCTGGCAATCTCGCGCATGCGCTTGTGGGCAGGTTCGTCAAGGTTGTCGGGAGTCTGCACCGCCAGGCTGCCGCCCTCGGAAAGCTGGCGGATCAGGTGCGGGTACAGCTCACGGTGGTTCGGCACCCATTGCAACGACGCGTTGGCGAGGATCAGGTCCTGGGGTTCGGCAGCCTTCCAGGTGGCGATGTCGGCTACCTCGCAACGCACCCGCGGCACCTTCAGGCGTGGTCGCTCGCGCGCCTTGTCGATCATGTCCTGGTCGCTGTCCAAGGCCAGCACCTGGGCGTCGCCATGCTGTTGCAGCAAGACCTCGGTGGAGTTGCCAGGGCCGCAACCAAGGTCAGTGGCATGGCGCACCGGCCGCGGTGGCACGGCCGCGAGCAGATCGCGCACGGCGCGGGTGCGTTCATTTTCGAAGAGCGAATATTGGGTGGCGGACCAGGCCATGGGCGACTCCTTCGGCAGTTGGAAGCGCTAGCATAGGCCTTTTGCCGAGCGTCCGGGATATCGGTCTGACCGATCCGCTTCACCTGAACGAAAACAGGAACCGACAGCCTATGCTGGAGGTCATCCGCATAACCTCCACACGTCGCTTGCCATGAATGCCTTCCCCTATCCGCGTCTTGCCCTGCCTCTGGCCATCCTTGCGTTGATCGGCGCCTCCTTCCTGCTCGCCTCGCCCTGGATGGGCCAGGGCTTCGAGCTGTCCGACCTGTCCACCGACAGCCAGAACCGCCTGACCCGGCAACTGGAGGACGGCAGCCTGTTGACCTTGGACAACGGGTCGGCCGTGGACCTGACGTTCGACCGCGCCCAGCGACGGATCGACCTGCTCAAGGGCCAACTGTTGCTGGAGGTGGCACGGGGCGATACCCGCCCGCTGTTCATCGTCACCCCACACGGCAGCCTGCGGCCGCTGGACGCGAAACTGATCGTCGAACGGCTGCAGGACAGCAGCGAAGTCACCGTGCTGGAGGGGCGGGTCGAATTGACGGGCAACGACCGCCAACGCTCGCTCAACCGCGGCCAGCAGTTGCGCTTCGATGGCATCAATCCCGGCACCCTGACCCAGGTCGATACCGGCGATACCCAGGCAGCCTGGTACCTGGAGCGCCTACCCGGCGATGGTCAGCCGTTGAACGAAACCCTCGAGCGCCTGGCCCGGCACCACCGTGGCCTGCTGCTGTTCGATGCCCCCTCGCTGGCCGACCTGAAGGTCGCCGACGACCTGGCCCTGGACGACACCGACCAGGCCCTGGATGACCTGCAGGCCACCCTGCCGATCAAGGTCGCCCGTTACACCGATTGGCTGACGGTGGTGCGGCGCAAATGAAAACGCGGCCGGTCCCTGGAGGAGCCGGCCGCGTTTTCATTACAACCCAGGTAGCGATCAGTGCCGCTTGGCGCTACGGATCTGATGCACCACACCCATGGCCACCACGATGGCCGCGGCGATACCGGTGGAGATCACCAGGATCTGGTAGTCAGGCATGAAGGCCATGGTCACCAGTGCGGCAACGATGAAAGCGATCACCAGGTAGGTCAGCCAGGGGAACAGCCACATCTTCAGGCGCACCTCACGGCCCTCGGCGATCAGCTTGCGGCGCATGCGCAGCTGCGAGAAGGCGATCACCAGGTACACCAGCAGGGCGATCATGCCGGTAGTGTTCATCAGGGTTTCCAGCACATCCTTCGGGCGCAGGGTCTCGCTGAAGTTGATCAGCGCACAGACCACCGCCACGGCGCAGGAGCCGAGGATCGCGTATACCGGCACGCCGGTCCCGGTGCGGGTGATCTTGAAGAACGACGGTGCATCACCGCGCTGCGACAGCGAGAAGAGCATGCGTGAAGCGGTGTAGTGGCCGGAGATCAGGCAACTGCTCACCGAGGTCAACACCACGAAGTTCATCAGCAACTCGGCATACGGCACACCCAGCAGTTCCAGGGTGCGACGGTAGGCGCCATAGCCGGAAACGCCCAGGTGCGGATCGTTCCACGGCACCAGGCAGACGATCAGGAAGATCGAGCCGACGTAGAACAGGCACACACGCCACACCACCGAGTTGGTGGCCTTGACGATCTGGGTAGCCGGGTCCTTCGCTTCCGAAGCCGCGATGGTCACGATCTCGGCACCGAGGAAGGCGAACATCACGCCGAGCAAGGCGCCGATCACCGTGGTGATGCCGTTGGGCATGAAGCCTTCGGCGGTCAGGTGGGTGATGCCGCGCACCTCACCGAACTGCCAGACGTTCATCACTGCGGCGGTACACACCACCAGGAAACAGACGATCGCCACCACCTTGATCAAGGCGAACCAGAACTCGAACTCGCCGTAGTGCTTGACGTTGAAGAAGTTCACGGTGATCAGCAACAAGGTGGTCGCCAGCACGAACACGTTGACGCTGACATCAGGGAAGAAGCCATGCAGGATCTTGCCCGCCACGTAGGCTTCCCAGGCCATGAGGATGACCCAGTACCACCAGTACAGCCAACCGATGGTGAAACCGGCCCAACGCCCGATGGCGCGGTCGGCGTAGGTGGAGAACGAGCCGGTGTCCGGCGAGGAAGTCGCCATCTCGCCGAGCATGCGCATGATCAGCACCACCAGGATGCCGCCGGCGAGGTACGCCAGGACAGCCGCTGGGCCGGCGCTGTGGATCACGCTGCCGGAGCCGACGAACAAGGCGCCGCCAATGACCCCGGCGATCGACATCATCGTCAGGTGGCGCGACTTGAGCGAGGCACTGAGCTTGCTCTCGTGCCCGCCTTCCGCGGAAGTGGTGGATGTGGATGTTGCGTCCATCAGTTGTGTACCCCGTGCTTCTTTTTATCCAAGGAAAAACTGTGAAACCCCGATGGTTATCGGCCTCACCTGTACATCAGCGCTATTGCGGGCAGGAGGTGTGAAGAACACACGCAGACCATCCATGGCGGCCTGCTGACGCGCCCGAGGGTTGCCGCTCGGGCGAACTGAACGTGTTGCATCTGGCGATATCTGACACCTAATGTAAAAATGTCCGCCACATAGAGCCATGCACAGTGGCATGAAACTCGCACTGCACTGTACAGGCCGCCAATGCAATACACCCGCGACACCCTGCAGGCGCTTGGCGTTACGCACACCTGAAGGCACCCCATGCTGCGACTACATCCAGACTCCCCTACCCCGCTGGTCAACCAGATCATCGACGGGTTGCGCGAGCTCATCGACAACCAGACCCTCAAGCCCGGCGCCAAGGTGCCGTCTATCCGCGCGTTTGCCTCGACCTACTCGGTGAGCACCTTCACCGTGGTCGAAGCCTACGACCGCCTGGTGGCCCAGGGGCTGCTGGTCAGTCGCGGCAACGCGGGTTTCTTCGTCAGCCGCTCGGCGGGCGAGTTGCTCGACACGCATACCCCGCAAGCTGACACAACCCGACCATCGTTCAACTCCGAGTGGTACCTGCAACAGATCTTCGAAACCCGCCAACTGCCGTTCAAACCCGGCTGCGGCTGGCTGCCAAATGACTGGATGTACGAAGATGGCTTGCGTCGCGGCATGCGCCAGGTGGCCGGCAGCCCGCTGGAGCTGTCTGGCTATGGTGATCCGATGGGCCTGCCTGAATTGCGCGCGCTGACCGCGCAGAACCTGCAGCAGGAGCTGTCGATCGTCGCCAGCCCTGCGCAACTGATGCTCACCCATGGCGCCAGCCAGGCGCTGGACCTGGCCGTGCGCACCCTGGTGCGACCGGGTGACGTGGTGCTGGTGGACGACCCAGGCTATCCCAACCTGATGAGCATCCTGCGCTTTCAGGGCGCAACCTTGGTGGGCGTCCCGCGCACACCGGTGGGCTACGACCTCGACCAGTTGGAGCGCTTGCTCGCCCACCATCGCCCGACGGTGTTCTTCACCCAGCCACACCTGCACAGCCCGACCTGTTCGCGCACGCCGCTCGCGCAGTTGCACCGCCTGCTGCAACTGGCGTCGCAGCATGGGTTGCGCCTGGTGGAGAACAACCTCTACGCCGACATGATCGCCGAGCCACAGCCGTGCCTTGCCAGCCTCGATCATCTACAGCAGGTGGTATACGTGGGCAGCTACTCCAAGAGCATCTCGCCCAACGTGCGGGTGGGCTACCTGGTGGCCGAAGCCGAGGTGATGCAGCAGCTGTTGCAGTTGAAGATGCGTTCAGGGCTGACCACCTCGCAGGTGATGGAGCGGGTGGTGTACGCCGCAGTGATCGACGGTCGCTGGCGCAAGCACCTCAAGCGCCTGCGCCAGCGCCTGGCCGAAGCGCATCAGGAAGTGGGTCGACACCTGCATCGACTGGGCTTCGAGCTGTTCATCGAATCGGATGAAGGCATGTACATCTGGACCCGCCACCCGGCCATTCCCGATAGTGCGGCGCTGCTCGACGATGCGCTGGAACAGGGAATCATGCTTGGGCCTGGGCAGTTGTTCATGGTCGATGCGCAGGCCACCGGGTGGATGCGGTTCAATGTGGCGTTCAGTACGGATCCCGGGATGTGGGAGTTGCTGGAGAAGGTGTTGGTGCGGCATGTCAGGCGAGGGTGAGGTAAAGGCTAATGAAAATCCCGACTCCTCACATCCAGCCCCCGCAATAACCCACTGACATCCTCCAACCGCCGCGCGATCAGGTGTCTGACACCCTTTTCCTGCTCCAGCCGGCCACTGACCTTGAGCAATTGCGAGCCCACCAGGGCTCGCCGCTGTCGCTCGGCCAGATCCCGCCACACCACCACGTTGAGCATGCCGAACTCGTCTTCCAGGGTGACGAAGGTCACGCCGCTGGCCGTCTGCGGGCGCTGGCGACCCACGACGATGCCGGCCACGGCAACGCTGTCGCCATGGCTCAAGCCATCCAGCTCACGAGAGCTGCGGCAACCCAGCGCGCGCAGGCGTGAACGCAGCAGCGTCAAGGGATGCGGGCCAAGTGTGGTGCCCAGGGTCGCGTAGTCGGCGAACAGGTCTTCGGCGATGCTCGGCGCCGGCAAGCTCACTTCGCTCTCAGGCGCAGACTCGACCCCAGCGAACAACGGCAGTTGCGCCTGCACGGCAGCGACCTGCCAGCGCGCCTGATGGCGATCGCGAGCCAGGGCACGCAAGGCACCGGCATCGGCCAGGCGCGCGCGGGCGCGGCTGTCGAGGGACGCACGCAAGCACAGATCCTCGACATCCCGCCATGGCCGCTGCGCCCGCGCCTGCTCCAGGCGCCGGGCATCGTCCTCGCCGAAACCACGGACCTGCCGCAGCCCCAGGCGAATCGCCAGGGCATCACCGCCTTGCGGTTCCAGGGTGCAGTCCCAGACGCTGTGAACGACATCCACCGGTCGCACCTCGATGCCCTGTCGACGCGCCTCCTGCAAAAGCTGGTCGGGGCTGTAGAACCCCATGGGCCAACTGTTGATCAACGCGCAGGTGAAGATCGCCGGCTCGTGGCACTTGAGCCAACTGCTGGCGTAGCACAGCAAGGCGAAACTGGCGGCGTGGGACTCGGGGAAGCCATAGCTGCCGAACCCCTTGATCTGCTCGAAGATGCGTTCGGCAAAGGCCAGCTCGTAACCATTGCGCAACATGCCGTCGAGCAAGCGCAGCCGATGCGGCTCCAGCCCGCCATGACGCTTCCACGCCGCCATGCTGCGGCGCAACTGGTCGGCTTCGCCTGGGGTGTAGTCGGCAGCGACCATCGCCAGCTCCATCACCTGCTCCTGGAACAGCGGCACGCCAAGCGTGCGCTTGAAGACCGCCTTGAGTTTTTTCGAAGGATAGGTGACCGGCTCTTGCTTCAGACGCCGCCGCAGATAGGGATGCACCATGTCCCCCTGGATCGGCCCGGGCCGCACGATCGCCACCTCGATGACCAGGTCGTAGAAGGTGCGCGGCTGCAGGCGCGGCAGCATGGCCATCTGTGCCCGCGACTCGATCTGGAACACCCCCATGGTCTCGGCGCGGCTGATCATCGCGTAGGTGGCGGGGTCTTCCTGGGGGATGCTGGCCAGGGTCAGCTCGCGGCCACGGTGCAGCCGGAGCAGATCGAAACAACGGCGCAGGGCACTGAGCATGCCCAGGGCAAGCACATCGACCTTGAGCAGACCCACCATGTCCAGGTCGTCCTTGTCCCACTGGATCACCGTGCGCTCGGGCATGGCGGCGTTCTCCACCGGCACCAGCTGGTCCAGTGGCTGCTCGCAGATCACGAAACCGCCAGGGTGCTGCGACAGGTGTCGAGGGAAACCGATCAGCTCACCCGCCAGCACCAGGATACGCCGCAACGATGGGCTCTGCGCCTCGAAACCAGCCTCGGCCAGGCGCTGCGCATCGGGAATGCGATCGCTCCAGCGCCCGCAGCATTTGGCCAGGGCATCCACCTGGTCGCTCGGCAGACCCAGCACCCGAGCCACGTCACGCACGGCGCCAGCAGCGTGATAGGTGCTGACCACCGCGGTCAGCGCCGCGCGGTGCCGGCCATAGCGCCTGAACACATACTGGATCACCTCTTCGCGGCGGTCATGTTCGAAGTCCACGTCGATGTCGGGCGGTTCATTGCGCTCACGTGAGAGAAAGCGCTCGAACAGCAGGCGGTGGGTCATCGGGTCGAGCTCGGTGATCCCCAGCACGAAACACACCACCGAATTGGCGGCAGATCCCCGCCCCTGGCAGAGAATGTTTTGTCGACGGGCGAAATCGACGATGTCGTAGACGGTGAGGAAGTAACTCTCGTAGCCCAACTCCTCGATCAGCGCCAGCTCGCCTTCGAGGGTCTGGTACACCTCGGCGCTGGCGCCCTGCGGCCAGCGTATCGACAGGCGCTGCTCGCACAGGTGACGCAACCAGCTCGCCGGGCTGTGGCCTTCCGGGACCAGCTCACGGGGGTACTGGTACTTCAGCTCGCTCAGGTCGAAGCGGCAGCGCTCGGCAATGACCAGGGTTTCGCTCAGCAGGTCGCCGGGGTGCAGCTCGGCCAGTTGCTCGCGGCTGCGCAGGTGGCGTTCGCCATTGGGGTAGAGGTAACGCCCGGCCTCGGCCACCGTGCAGTGCTGGCGGATCGCCGTCATGCAGTCCTGCAAGGCGCGACGACCACGGACATGCATGTGCACGTCGCCACAGGCCACGGCGCGAATCGCCAGTTGCCCGGCCAGGGTACGCAAACGCTGCAAGCGCGCTGCGTCGTCGCTGCCACGGTGCTGGTGCACTGCCAGCCACAGCCGCTCGGGGAACAGTGCCTGCAACCAGCGGCCGGGTTCGGGGTCGCCAGGGTCGTCAGCGATCCACAGCGCCAGCAAGCCTGAGCAATGCGCCTGCAGGTCTTCAGCCAGCAATCGATACTCGCCCTTCTCTGCCCGACGCCGCGCGCGGGTAATGAGCGCGCAGAGGCTCTGGTAGCCGGTCAGGTTCTCCACCAGCAGCACCAGGCGCGGCCCATCCTGCACCTGCACTTCGCTGCCGACGATCAGCCGTACGCCATGCTCGCGGGCCGCCTGCCAGGCGCGGACAATCCCGGCCAGGGTACATTCGTCGGTGATTGCCAAGGCCTGATAGCCCTGCTCGTGGGCACGACGAAACAGCTCGTCGGCGCTGGAGGCACCGCGCTGAAAACTGAAATTCGACAGGCAATGCAGCTCGGCGTACTCAGGCAGGCTCATGCGAACCAGCCCTGCAGCCACAAGGGGCCGGGTTGGGCGAGGTCGCGGTAGGCCCAACCACGCAACCCTTCGCGGGTTTCGATGCGGTAGTAGTCACGGCGCACATCACCGCCATCCCACCAGCCAGATTCAATGCGCTCGGCTTGGCCAAGCCATTGCAGGCCGCCTTCGGGCAAGGCCAGGGCCTGGGGCAGCAACCAGCCAGGACGGCTGCCGGGCGCGACCGCCAGGCTGCCCGCAGCGCCCTGCTCGCTGGCCTGCCAGGCATGCTCGGGACGATGATCGGCTTCGGCGCGCAGCCCCATGACCGCCTCGTCGCCCAACCGGGCACGCAAGCGCTCGCGCAACTGTTCCCAGGGCTGGGCTTGCTGCGAACGCGGATCGAACAGCGCGCGATGCTGTGGCACGAACGCTGGCAGGTCGGCGGCCAGCAGGCGCACGTTGCGCACCGGCGCCGAAATCCGCAGCGGCTCCAGTCGGCCACGGGCCAGTTCGAAGAGCATCGCCGCTTCGCGCTCGGCCGCCAGCAAGCCGACCTTGAGCACGGTATCCGGCCCCTCTACGTGCTCCAGATGCAGCTCGAAACGCTGCACGCCGCAGTCACGCCCAGCGAGAAAAGCGGCCAGGTCATTGATCAGCCGGCGCAGGGGAAACAGTAATGCCTGGTGCGATTCCACATCGAAATTCAGCTCCAATCTCGACTCGAACCGGTCTGGAGGCTGATAGAAATCCAGCCCCAGCGCACGCTGGCCGAAGAGTTGGTCCAGGTGCAACTGCACAGGCGCAGCAAAACGCTTGGCCAGGGCATCACGCGGCAAGGCCATGACCTCGCCCAGCCGGCGCAACCCCATGCGCGAGAGGGCCTGGGCGGCATCGGCAGGCAAGCCGACCCGATCCAGAGGCATGTTCGCCAATGCTGCGCGCGTCTGCTCGGCGCAGGTCAGCGCCAGGCCATCGTGCCCGTTGACCAGCATGCGCGCCGCCACCGGATTGCTCGCCAGCACGATACGATGACGCAGGCCGAGTTCCTGCAGTTCTGTCCGCAGACGCGCCTCGAAACTCGCCCACGGACCGAACAGTTGCAGGCTCGACCCCACCTCCAGCAACAACGCACGCGGATAGTGCAGGCTGACCTGAGCGCTGAACCGGTAGGCCCAGGCCGCCAACAGTTGCTGTACTTCGTCGATGCGCGCCGGATCGGCCTCGACACAGGTGAAGCCGTCAGCCAGGGCGCGGGCGGCAGTCAGCGTCTGCCCAGCGCGCAGCCCCAGGTCGGCGGCCGCCGCATTGACCGCCTGCAACACCCGTCGTTGCGCTGGGCCGCCAAGCAGGACCAGCGGCGAATCGGCGTCGTCACGCCCGCGCTGAACGGTGTCCAGCGCCAGCTGCGGCAGCAGGATACAGGCCCAGAGCATGGCGCATCAGCCTCGTCCGGGAGCGGCGATGGGCGTGGCCGGCACCAGGCCGCCACGACACTTGAGCACTCGCCACTGTGCCGGACGCGTATCGAGGGCGATACGCAAAGCCGCAGGCGACGGGTTGTGCGCCGCCTGCTGGGGTCGGCAGGCGAAGGCCAGCGCCTCACCGGTTTCAGCGGCGACCTGCAAGCGGCGCAATGAGCGGTCATCGGCGCGCTCCGGCCAGCACAGCACCGCCGCACAACTGCCAGAGCGCAGGCACTGCTCGGCAGCCCACAGGGCCTCGTCTGGCTCGGCCGCGACCTGCGCCAGCCAGCGCAGATCGACGCCTGCCGCCTGCCAGGCCGGCGCATAGGGAATGAACGGCGGCGCTACCAGCACCACCCGCCCACCCTCGCCGCTCAGCCGGGCGAGGGTCGGCCAGAGCAACTGCAGTTCACCACAACCGGGGCTGGCCAGCAGCAACTCGCTGAGCGCCGCCGATGGCCAGCCCCCTTCAGGCAGGCGCTCGTCCAGCGCGGCATGACCAGTGGGCTGCAAGCCGAGCGGGCGCGCCTGGACCTGCCGCCCACGCCAGATTCGGCGCTGGTCGAGCAACCCATCGAGATCGACTACCGCGCCCATCAGTCACGCCTCAGCAGGCCGCAGAACACACCTTCGATGCAGAAGTCGTGCTCGGGGCCCACGTCGATGGGGGCATAGGCCGGGTTGCGTGGCAGCAGCCGATAGCCACCCGCCACCCGTTGCAGGCGCTTGATGGTGACCTCGCCATCGAGACGCGCAACGACGATCTGCCCGTCGCGGGCATCGCCCTGCTGGAGAATGCCGACCAGATCGCCGTCGAGGATACCGTCGCCGATCATCGAATCGCCGCGCACCTTGAGCAGGTAGTCGGGCGTGCGGCGGAACAGGCTGGGGTCGATCAGCAATTGTTCGTGGATACCCAGGTCCGGACCGATCGGCGCACCGGCGGCGACCCGGCCAAGCACCGGAATCTCGAGGATTTCCGGTCGGCGCAGCGGTTCGGCCAGGCGAATGCCCCGCGCCTGGTTAGGCGTGACCTCGATGTAGCCACCCTCATGCAGGGCAGTGATGTGCTTGCGCGCCACACTGCGCGAGGCGAAACCGAAGCGCTCGGCGATATCGGCCAGGCTCGGCGGCTGGCCGTGGTCGGCGATGCGCTCGCGGATGAATTCGAGAATGGCGCGGCGTTTGGGGGATAGTTTGTCCATGGAGCACATTTGTACTCTTTTCCAGGAACACTGAACAGCCCCCTTCGTCGCCGCACCTCGGGTCCTTGCCCAGACCGACACCCTCGAACAGTGCCCCTGCTGCGCGCGCCCAACATCGAACGCACCACTTCAGATTCCATTCAGATTCGATACCGATAATCCACCCCGTCAAGCCCAATTAGGGGGAGTTTCATGACCGAATCTCAATGGAGCAGCCTGCTCCCACTCGCTATCGGCAATCACCCGGATCATCGCGCGCACCTGTCGCTTCATCGAGCGGATGACCTCGCGCGCAAGGACTTGGAGCACTTTATCCACCAATGTTTTGCCACCGTGCACCGGGCCGATGTGCAGCATTACCTGCCAGAGCTGCTGGCATTGCAGGACAGTCACGGGCAACTGATCGCAGCTGCAGGCATGCGCCCCGCCTGCGAGGGTCCGCTTTTCCTCGAAAAGTATCTGGACATGCCCTTGGAGGCCGCCGTTTCCCAGCTCACAGGCACTTCGCCAAGCCGCGCCTGCATGGTCGAGGTAGGCAACCTGGCTTCGCTCAGCGCCGGCAGCGCCCGCATCATTATCATTGCCATCACCTGGCTGCTTGCCATCCGTGGCCTTGAGTGGGTCGCATTCACCGGCGCCGCGACCTTGATCAACAGCTTTCGGCGGCTAGGGCTGACACCCACCGTGCTGGCGTCGGCAGACCCAAACCGCCTTCGAGGCCAGGTAGACCAATGGGGGACCTACTATGACCAACGCCCCCAGGTGTTCGTCGGGCGCATCGGCGACGGCTTCGACGCGTTGACCCGATCCGGCGTATTCCAACGACTGGGCTTTCCCTTGATTGCCAAGGAGGCCGGTCATGCTGCGTGAACTGGAGCGTTTCCGCGAGCAGCTGATGTCGCTCGCACGTGATCATGCCGGTGCCGTGGCGGTCAAGGGAGCGACTGACCGTTACACCTATCGGCAATTGCTCGCAGAGGTGGGGCTGCGCGCTCAGGTGCTGCATCGACAACCTGCGGGTACATTGGTACTGGCCCTGGATAACGGCCCTGAGCTGTTGTTCTGGGATCTGGCTGCCTTGTTCGCAGAGCGCCCCTGCGTGATCGTGCCGTCGTTCTTCAGTGCGGCGCAGTTCGATCACTGCATCGTCCAAAGCGGTGCATCAGCCGTGTTGTGCGCGACGCAGCGGACGCCGCATCTGCCAGACAAGGGATTTGTCCAGAATGGTGAATTCTGGGTACGCGAAAACGCGACCCGCGCAGAGTTGCCTGATGGCACAGCCAAGATCACCTACACCTCTGGCAGCACCGGCAACCCCAAAGGTGTCTGCCTCAGCGCCGAAGCCATACTGCGTGTAGCGCGCGAGCTGGAAGCTGCCAGCCGACCAGCCGAAACACTGCACTATCTGGCAGTGCTGCCAGTGGGTGTGCTGCTGGAGAATATTGGCGTCTACGCCGCACTGATGGCGGGCGCCTGCGTACAGCTATACCCGCAGCAGCAGTTGGGCATGAACGGGGCGAGCCAGGTCGACTTCAAGCAACTGCTGGGCGTCATTGCGCTCAGCGGTGCTCAGAGCCTGATACTCGTACCGCAATTGCTGATGGGGCTGGTCATGGCCATCGAGCGCGGACTGATGCGCGTTGGCCCACTGCGTTTAGTCGCGGTGGGCGGTGCACGGGTATCGCCAAGCCTGCTGGCACGGGCCGAAGCGGTCGGGTTACCGGTGTTCGAAGGGTATGGTCTGTCGGAATGCGCGTCAGTGGTTGCGCTGAACCGTCCGGGGGCCATTCGCCCTGGCAGCGTCGGCAAGCCATTGCCCCACGTGCAGGTGCGCATTGCCGAGGACGGCGAGGTGCTGGTGGCCGGCTCGACCTTGCTTGGCTACCTGGAGGACGCCCCGGTTACCCGGTCATGGTGGGCGACCGGCGATCTCGGCCACCTCGACGACGAGGGCTACCTGTACCTGAACGGGCGCAAGAAACACCAGTTCATCACCAGCTTCGGGCGCAACGTCAACCCAGAGTGGGTTGAAGCCGAGCTGACCCAGAGCGGCGTCATCGCCCAGGCATTCGTACATGGCGAAGCCTTGCCGCACAACCTGGCACTGCTGTGGCCACTGGACCCCACCGCCAGCGATGAAGCCATCGAGCAGGCCGTGCAGCACTGCAACGCGCAACTGCCCGATTACGCCCGCGTGTCTGCATGGCGCCGGTTGCCGACCCCACTGAGCATCCATGACGAGACCCTGACAGCCAATGGCCGTCCCCGGCGCGAGGCGATCCTGAAGCGTTACCACACGTTGTTATCCGAGATTTCTTTGTGAGGTCTACCATGTCCTTTTTCGACACGCTGCAAACACAGACAGCCCAACAACGCCAGGCATTGTTCGCTGTGCCGGTGATCCGTGAAGCCTTGGCCGGCCAGGTCAGCCTGGACAGCTATGTCGCCTTCCTGACCCAGGCCTACCACCATGTTCGTCACACCGTTCCACTGATGATGGCCTGTGGCGCACGCTTGCCGTCGCGGCTGGAGTGGCTGCGCGGCGCGGTGTGCGAATACATCGACGAGGAGTACGGCCACGAGCAGTGGATTCTCAACGACATCAAGGCGTGCGGCGGTGACTGGGAAGCGGTACGTGATGGTCGACCGGCACTGTCGATAGAGCTGATGGTCGCCTACCTCTACGACCTGATTGCTCGCGGCAACCCGGTCGGCCTGTTCGGCATGGTCAATGTGCTCGAAGGCACCAGTATCGCCCTGGCCACCCAGGCGGCGGGCACCATCCAAAGCACCCTGGGCCTGCCTAACCAAGCGTTCAGCTACCTCAGCTCCCATGGTGCGCTCGACCAGGGCCACATGCAGACCTACAAACAGTTGATGGACCGTCTCGACGATGCTGCGGATCAACAGGCCGTCATCCACGCAGCGAAAGTCGTCTATCGCCTGTACACCGAGATGTTCCAAGGCTTGCCACGCGCTGGGCTGCATGAGGTGAATCATGCGTTTGCCTGAATCTGTCGTGATCCTTACCGGTGCCAGTGGCGGCATTGGCCTGGAGCTGGCCGAGCAGTTGTGCGCTGCCGGTGCCCAGGTGCTGGCCGTCAGCCGACACATGGGCAAGCTGGCCAGCCTGATGAACCGATACCCGGACCGTCTGTACTGGCAAGCCGCCGACCTGCGCACACGAGAGGGGCGAGAACAGGTGGTCGCCCGCGCCCGCGAGAGGGGCCACGTCAACGTGCTGATCAACGCCGCTGGCGTGAACAGCTTCGCCCTGCTCGATCAGTTGGACGAGCAGGCGCTCGACGAACTGCTGGACATCAATCTGAAGGCGCCGCTGCAACTGACACGTGCCTGCCTACCACTGCTGCGTGCTCAGCCCAAGGCGCTGGTGGTCAACGTCGGCTCAACCTATGGATCGATCGGCTATCCGGGCTACGCCACCTACTGCGCCAGCAAGTTCGCCTTGCGCGGGTTCTCGGAGGCGTTACGCCGTGAGCTGGCCGACACCACGGTCAACGTCCTGTACGCCGCCCCCCGGGCGACCCATACCGCCATGAACAGCAGCGCCGCGACCGCGCTCAACCAAGCGCTGAAAGTCGGCATGGACGACCCGGCAGATGTCGCGCGCGCGGTGCTGGAGGCCGTGCAGTCCGAGCGCAGCGAGGTATACCTGGGCTGGCCGGAAAAACTCTTCGTGCGGATCAACAGCATGCTGCCAGGCATCGTCGATCGTGCGCTACGCAAGCAACTGCCCGTCATTCGCCGCTATATCGGCAACCACTCCAAGGAGTCGATCAAATGAAGCGCCTGTTCGTCGCCAGCTTGCTGGCATTCACACCTTTGACCTGGGCATTGGACCAGGCCGGCTCCGAACACCTGAGCAGCCTGCAGCAGCGCTGGGCGCAGATCCAGTATCAACTGCCCAAGGAAAAACGTGCCGACGCGCTTGAAAAGCTGGCTGGCGATGCCGCCACGTTCGTGCATCAGTACCCCGGCGCCCCTGAACCCTTGATCTGGCAAGGCATCATCAACAGCAGTTGGGCCGGGGCTACAGGTGGCCTTGGCGCATTGAGCAAGGTCAAGGCGGCGAAGGCCAGCCTGGAACAAGCCATGAAACTGGACCCCAACGCCTTGCAGGGTTCGGCCTACACCAGTCTCGGCACGCTATACGACCAAGTGCCTGGCTGGCCGATCGGGTTCGGCGATTCCGACAAGGCAGACGCCTTGCTGCGCCAAGCCCTGCAGATCAACCCAAACGGGATCGACAGCAACTACTTCTGGGCCGATCACCTCTACCGGCAGAAGCGTTATCCTGAAGCCACTCAAGCCCTGCACAAAGCCTTGCAGGCCCCACCGCGACCAGGACGTGAGTTGGCTGACCAAGGTCGACGCGGCGATATCGATGCTTTAATGAAAATGATCAAGGACAAACAGGACTGAGCATGCGGCTGCTGCTGGTTGAAGACGACATTGCACTGGGCGAAGGGATCTGTGACGGTTTGCGCCAGCAAGGCTACACCCTGGACTGGCTTCGTGACGGTGTCAGTGGCTTGCATGCGCTGCAACATGAGAGCTTCGACCTGGTGATTCTGGATCTTGGTCTGCCTCGCATGGATGGCCTGGAACTGTTGCGACGGGTGCGCGCCGGTGGCGAAAGCCTGCCGGTGCTGATCCTCACGGCACGGGATGCACTGGACGACCGTATCTCCGGCCTCGATGCCGGCGCTGACGATTACCTGGTCAAGCCTTTCGACCTCAACGAGCTCAAGGCGCGCTTGCGCGCCTTGCTGCGGCGCAGCGCCGGGCGCGCCAAGCTATTGATCGAGCATGCAGGCGTCAGCCTCGATCCGGCCACCCAGCAAGTGCACTACAAGGGTAACGAGGTGGTGCTGACCCCCAAGGAATACCTGCTGCTGCACGAACTGTTGGCGCAACCGGGCAGGGTCTTCACCCGTGAACGCCTGACCCAGCTACTGTATGGCTGGGACGAAGAGCCCGAGAGCAATACCCTGGAGGTCAATATCTACCACCTGCGCAAGAAGCTGTTCAACGGACTGATCCGGACGGTGCGCGGGATCGGCTACCTGGTCGAGGCCAAGGCATGACTTCGCTACGCCAACGCACACTCTGGCGGGTGATGCTGTTGCTGCTACTCGGCACCGGCCTGCTGGCGCTCTACAACTATCACGACAGCCGCCGCGAAATTAACGAAGTCTATGACGCCCACCTCGCCCAGAATGCCCGCCTGCTACAGGGCGTCATGAGCATGCCGGTGCAGGAAGGCTCACGGGAAGTGCTGTATCAGGCCTTCAACCAGGCGTTGAGCAAGGCAGGACGGCATCAGGTCGGGCACCCGTATGAAAGCAAACTGGCTTTCCAGGTGTGGCAGGAGGGGGCAGGCCTGCTGGTGCATACCCCCAGCGCACCGGCGATGCCGCCTCCAACTGCGGCGGGCTTCTACGATTTCATCACCGCTGGCGAACAGTGGCGTGGTTTCGTGTTACCGGTGCCGGAGAAACATTGGGTGATCTGGGTAGGCGAGCGTGACGACGTACGTTACGACCTGATCGACCGCATCGTGCGTCACACCCTGCTGCCTTTTCTACTCGGCAGCCTGGCATTGGCATTGCTGGTCTGGGTCGCCATTGGCTGGGGACTTGGACCGCTTCAGAACATGGCCAATGTCATACGCGGGCGTCACGCCGACTCGCTGGAGCCCCTGCAACTGGTGCCTCTGCCCTCGGAGCTTGAGCCCATGCAGGCCGCCATCAACCGCTTGCTGGCACAGATCAAGGACCTGCTACGGCGCGAGCATCGGTTCATCGCCGATGCCGCCCACGAAATGCGCACGCCGTTGGCGGTCCTGCGCCTGCATGCACAGAACGCCTTGGCTGCCAGTAACGATAGCGAGCGGCAAAAAGCGCTGGGCTTTCTCATGGGCGGGGTCGATCGGTTGACGCGAGTGGTCAATCAGCTGCTGACACTGGCCCGCGTCGAGCCCCGGCTGGGTCAGCGTGCGACTACCCGCGTAGACCTGGCCGAGGTGGTCGCCGACACTCTGGCCGAGCTGACCCCATGGATACTGGACCGGGGGCTGGAGCCCTCCCTGGAGATCGACGAAGGCGACCATCACCTGGTGATCGATGCTGGCGCGCTGGGCATCGCCCTGCAGAACCTGGTGTCCAACGCAGTAGAGCATTCACCCCCGGCAGGCCGCATCATCGTGTCACTCAAGCGCCTGGACAACGCCTTCGAATTAGTGGTCGAGGATGAAGGCCCGGGTATCGATGAAGCGAGTCTTTCCCGTGTATTCGAACGCTTCTACAGTCGTAACACCACGAACGGTGCAGGTCTTGGTCTTTCGATCGTGGCGACCATCATCGATCGCCTTGGCGGCCAGGTGCGACTGGAAAATCGACCGCACAAAGGCCTGGCCGCCACCTTGCGACTGCCCATGGCGTGATGCCGAATCCCTTGACCGGTAATCGATCGATACAGGTATGATGGCCGCTGCTGAATTGTTTCTTCACTGCCAGGATGCCCGATGCTGACCGCCCTGCTGTTCGACCTCGATGGGACCCTCACCGACACCGACACCCTGCACCTGCAGGCGTTTCGCAAGCTGCTGCACGATTACGACGGCCGCGAACTGACCCAGGAGCAATTCAACGCCCAGGTCAGCGGCCGCTCCAATGGCCTGCTGTTCAAGGAGCTGTTCCCCCAGGCCGATGCCGCCGAGTGCAAGCACCTGGCCGACCGCAAGGAGGCGCTGTTCCGCGAAATGTCGCCCACGCTCGAGCCGATGCCGGGCCTGCTGCGCCTGCTGGAGCACGCCGAGCGCCATGGCATCGGCATGTGCGTGGTGACCAATGCCCCGCGGCTGAACGCCGAGCACATGCTGGGGGCCATGGGCCTGGGCGAGCGCTTCGAGCATGTGCTCGTGGCCGACGAACTGGCCCGGCCCAAGCCCGACCCACTGCCCTACCTCACCGGCCTCCAGCGCCTGGAAGCCAAGGCCGCGCAGGCACTGGCCTTCGAAGACTCGCTGCCCGGCGTGAAGGCGGCGGTCGACGCCGGGATCTTCACCGTGGCCCTGGCCACCACCCAGCCGGCCGAGCGCCTGCTACAGGCCGGCGCGCAACTGGTGATCGAGGATTACAACGACCCACGGCTGTGGGCGTTGATCGAACAGATGCAGGCTTGACCCTCGCCTCGGTAGGCGCGGCGGTTCGCCGCTGCGACGTGTTCCGCGCCTACCGAAGGGTGGGTCAAGCCCGCCGAGCAACCATCAGGAAGATCACCAGCGCCAGCCCCGGCAATACCGCGCCCACCAGCGCCACGCCATTCCAGCCATAACCCGCATACAAGGCACTGGCCACTGCCGAACCCAGGGCACCGCCGATGAAGATGCTGGTCATGTACACGGCATTGAGCCGCCCGCGGCTGGCTGGGTCCAGTGCGTAGATCTCACGCTGGCCGATCACCATGTTCATCTGCACGGCGAAGTCCAGCAGCACCCCGGTCAACCCCAGGCCGATCACGCTGTAGCCCGGCGCGCTGAGCCCGAACAGCAGCGACAACGGCGCCAGCACCAGGGCCAGCAACGACGCCTGGCGCGCATGCCCGGCATCGGCAAGGCGCCCGGCAATCGGGGCCGCAATGGCGCCCACCGCGCCCACCAATGCGAACAAGGCGATCTGGCTCTGCGACAGGCCATGCTCGGTTGCCAGTGCCAGCGGCACGGCGGTCCAGTACAGGCTGAACGTCGCGAACATCAAGCCTTGATACAGCGAGCGCTGGCGCAGCAACGGGTAGCGCCGCAGCAGCCCGCCCAGCGAGGCCATCAACTCGACGTAGCTGGCCTTGTGCTCCGGCACCCGCCGCGGCAGGGTCACGGCCAGCAGCACGACGATTGCCGCCATCAGCACCGCCGCCCCCAGGAACACGGCACGCCAGCCGAAGTGATCGGCCACCAGGCTCGACAAGGGCCGCGCCAGCAGGATGCCCAACAGCAGGCCACCCATGATGTTGCCCACCACCCGGCCCCGCTGTTGCTCCGGCGACAGATGCGCAGCCAGTGGGATCAGCATCTGCACCGCCACCGAACTGAAGCCGATCAGCAAGGCATAACCGAGAAACAGCTCACCTTGGCCGTGCCCGCTGCTGCCCGCCAGGAGCAGACTGGCGCAGGACAGCACAGCCGTGGCGATCATCAGCCGACGGTTCTCCACCAGGTCGGCCAACGGCACCAGCAACAGCAGCCCCAGGGCGTAGCCCAGCTGGGTGAGCGAGACGATCAGGCTGGCACGCTCGGTGGACAGCCCAAGGTCCGGCGCGATCAGGCCGACGATGGGTTGGGCGTAGTAGATGTTGGCAACGATGGCACCGCAGCAGAACGCCAGCAGTGTCACCAGGCCTCGGCTCAGTGACGTGCCGGATGTAGAGGAAGTCGCTAAAGAAGCAGTCATTTCAGATTATTCACACATGGCAAGACATGCCACGCACCTTAGCGGCCAGGGCCTGCCGAGGGAATCGGAACGCAACGCAAAGCGGCTTTGCGCCAGGCGCAACGCCACCACGCTCAGGGCCTGAGCAACGACTCGCAGAACTCGATGAACGCCGTTACCCGCCGCGACCAGCGATGGTTGGGCAGGTACAGGGCGTTGATATTGCAACTGGCAGCGATCGGATTGGCCTGCCAGCCCGGGAACAACCGCACCAGACGCCCGGCAGCGACATCGTCGCGCACCAGCCAGTCTGCCAGCAGGCTGACGCCACTGCCCGCCACCGCCGCCTCGCGCAGCAAGTCGGAGTTGGCGCAGCGCAAGGGCCCGGCCACATCCACCTCGATCAGCTCGTCTCCTTGGCGCAGTTGCCAAGGTCGCCCCAGGCCGCTATAGCGAAAGCGCAAACAGGCATGCTCGCTCAACTGCGCGGGGTGTTCGAGCGCAGCATGGCTGGCCAGGTAATCCGGACTGGCCACCAGCCAGCGTTCGAAAGTGCCCAGGGTGCGACTGACCAGCTCGTCGCTCGGCGCCGGATCACCCAGGCGAATGGACAGGTCGTAGCGCCCGTCGAGCAAATCGTCGAAGCGGTCGCTCAGGTCGATATCCAGCTCCAGCGAGGGGTAGCGGGCCATGAAGCGGCCCAGGTGCGGCGCAATCATCCGCCGCCCGAACTCCACCGGCAGGCACAGGCGTAGCACGCCCACCGGTTCCTGCCCGCGATCGGCGACGCTGGCATCGGCCTCGGCCAAGGCCGCGACGATAGCGCGGGCGCGCTGGTAGTAGCCGACACCCGCCTCGGTCAGGCTGACCTGCCGGGTCGAGCGGTTGAGCAGGCTGGTACCCAGCTCGCTTTCCAACGCATCGACCAGGCGTGTCACCGACGAGGTCGCAACCCCGAGCCGTCGGCCGGCAGCAGAAAAGCCCTGGGCTTCAACAGTCGCCATGAACATCTTGATGGCCAGCAGCTTGTCCATTGGCGTGATTCCTTGCGCAGTGCCGTAAAGTAGCTCCGTAAGGTAGCTCCGTAACAACCTAGCTCCGTGCGGAAAATCCCGGAACCTTCCTACAATCACCGTCCGGAATCAAGAAAGGCAAACGTCCATGCCCGACAACCTGTTCAGCCCCCTGCCCCCGCTCGACCCTGCGGCCGCCGAGCAATTCGACGAACTGCTGCGCCGCCCAGGGCTGCGCATCGAGCGCATCGTCTCCAGCGGCCAATGCAGCCCGCCCGATTTCTGGTACGACCAGGCCGAAGGCGAGTGGGTGGTGGTTCTCACCGGCAGCGCCGGGTTACGCCTGGAGCACGAAAGCGAAACGCGGGTACTGAAGGCAGGCGACCACCTGGATATCCCGCCGCATTGCCGACATCGCGTGGAGTGGACGCAGGCCGATGCGACGACGGTCTGGCTGGCAGTGTTCTACACAGCCCCTACGCGCTAGAGCTGCTTGAGCGCGATGTCTCCTGCCCCACCCTTGCCATCGCGCCGCTCGCTCATCCAGTCATTGACCTTCTGCCCGAACTCGGCCGGCGCCTTGCGCCCGAAGCGCCGCGCCAGGTCGAGGATGGTCTGCTGGGCCAGTGCCTCTTCCATGCGTTTCTGCGCGCCGAGCATCACCGCATGGATGGCACAGGTACCCTCGGTGGCCCAGCCGGGCGCTGCGCCGTCGAACAGCGAGCAGCGCTCACGGATCTCGCGGCAATCGAAGATCTTCTTCGGTCCATCGATGGCGTTGACGATATCCAGCACGGTGATTTCGTCCGAAGGCCGGGCCAGGCGAAAACCGCCACGCACGCCCTCGGTGGCCGCCACCAGCCCGGCACGCGCCAGCTTGGTGAAGACCTTGGCCAGGTATTCCTGCGGCACCCCTTGCAGTTCGGCGAGATCACGCACGCTGGACTCGCGGCTGTCGCCGCGCTCGTCGATGAGGAACAGCAGGCAGTGAATGCCGTACTCGACGCCCGCGCTGTATAACGACATATCAATCTCCGACCAAATTTATCGCAAATAGTACGCCCTTCCCCAGAAACTGGCAAAGCCATCGGCCACCATCGGTCGCCTGCCTATTTTCCTCAATCACCCAGAACCCTTGATTTATCGCTGGTTCACCTGCAAAGCGAGGGCCGCCTGCGACTGCCCGCTAAAAAAAGCTTGTCGTTTTAAACTACGACCAATAGAGTCGTAGTTATTCGGCAAGCGCAGCAACGCACGCCGGACCTCGACCCAAACCCCTTCGATCCTCTCGCGGAGCCTGTCCATGAACCCACACATCCTGATCATCGGTGCCGGTTTTGCCGGCGTCTGGAGCGCCCTGAGCGCCGCCCGCCTGCTCGACCTCGCCAAGCGTGGCGACATCCACATCAGCGTGCTCGCGCCGCAGGCCGAACTGCGCATCCGGCCGCGCTTCTACGAAGCCGATGTGCACACCATGAAAGCGCCGCTTGGCGAGCTGTTCGAGGCTGTAGGGGTGAATTTCATCCAGGGCCATGCCCAATCCATCGATGCCGACGCACGTTCGGTCGCCTATATCGACGCCAATGGCCAGACCCGCCAACTGGGTTACGAGCGCCTGGTACTGGCCGCCGGCAGCCAGGTTGCCCGCCCTGCCGTACCGGGTCTGGACCAGCACAGCTTCGATGTCGACCAGATGGAGTCGGCGATCAAGCTGGAGCAACACCTGACCGACCTCGCCAGCCTGCCGGCCTCCCCGGCCCGCAACACCGTGGTGGTGTGCGGTGGCGGTTTCACCGGCATCGAGACCGCCACCGAAATGCCTGCCCGCTTGCGCGCAGTACTCGGCGAGCAGGCCAATATCCGCGTGATCGTGATCGATCGCGGCGCACAGGTCGGTGCAGCCCTGGGTGCAGGCATCACCCCAGCCATCGTTGCCGCCTCGCAGCACGCCGGCGTGCAATGGCTCACCAATGCTTCGGTGATCGCGGTGGATGCCGGTGGCGTGACCTTGGACAACGGCGAGTACATCGCCAGCAAGACGGTGATCTGGACCGCAGGCGTCAAGGCCAGCCCGCTGACCGCGCAGATCGCCGGCGAACGTGATGCCCAGGGTCGCCTGCGCGTCGACGAGCACCTCAAGGTCATCGGCCAGCAGCATATCTACGCCACCGGCGACGTGGCCTGGGCCGCAGTCGATGACCTGGGCAACCACGCGCTGATGACCTGCCAGCACGCCATCCCCATGGGCCGTCACTCGGGCAACAATGCCATGGCCGACCTGCTCGGCGAGGCGCCGGTGGTGTATCGCCAGCCCAAGTACGTCACCTGCCTCGACCTGGGCGACTGGGGCGCGGCGTTCAGCGAAGGGTGGGACCGTGAACTGAAGCTGCAGGGCGATGAAGGCAAGCAGCTCAAGCGCCAGATCAACTCGGTCTGGATCTACCCGCCCGAGGCTGATCGCAGCAAGGCCCTGGCCGCTGCCGATCCAATGATCGCCATCGTTTAAGCGAATAAACCTGACAGATCCGTCAAAAAATGACGGATCTGTTTATACGTGTAGTTACATTGAATGACTGGTCAATAATAGTGGCACCGTGGCATTATTGACGTCAAAAAACCTACTAAAGTTAAGGACATTGTACTTTCCCGCAGCGCACCGAGACGCCTGGCCCCTTTCGCCGATTCCGGCCCCACGACCCAGCGCTTGAAGCCTGCACGCCACATTCAAGGAGTAGCTCCATGCACTTAAGGAATATGAAGATCGGTATCCGGGCAGCCAGCGTATTTACGCTGCTGGGCGTTCTGGTGCTGGTCATGGGTCTGATATCGCTGTACGAAACCCGGCGCATGGACAGCGCCACCGATGAAATCCGCGTCACCTGGATGCCGGCGATCATTGCCCTGAACGAGGTCAGCACCAATCTCGGCCGCGCCCGTGCCATGACCCTGCGCAGCGTGATCGAGGAAGATCCCGCCGTCCGCCAGACCACCCTCGGCCGCATCGGCGAGATCAATACTTCGCTCGAAGCAGGCATCAAAACCTACGAATCGACCATCATCGAAAAGGACGACCGCGCCCTGTTCGATAACTTCGTCTCTCTCTCCCAGCGCTACCACGGCCTGCAGAAGTCGATCCGCGATGCCGCGGCCAACGGCGACATTGCCGAGGCCAGGCGCCTGGTCAACGGCCCGCTGGCCGAGTACGCCGACTCGATGATGAAAGCGCTCGGCACCCTGATGCAGTACAACTCCGACGGTGCCGACAAAGCCTCGCAGCGCAGCAGTGACGCCTATGAAGAAGCCTTTACACTGATCGTGCTGTCGCTGGTGGTGATCATCCTCGCGCTGGTGGCCATCGCCGTGCTGCTGACCCGCAGCATCGTCGTACCGCTGGCCGCAGCCGTGAGCGTTGCCGAGCGCGTGGCCACCGGCGACCTGACCCAGGAAATCCGCATCGTCGGTCGTGACGAGCCGGCGCTGCTGCTGCGGGCCTTGAGCCGCATGCAGGAAAGCCTGCGCGACACCATCCGCAAGATTGCGGCCTCGTCCGACCAGTTGGCCTCGGCGTCCGAAGAGCTGCACACCGTCACCGAAGACACCAGCCGCGGCCTGCACCAGCAAAGCGCGGAGATCGACCAGGCCGCCACTGCGGTCAACCAGATGACCGCTGCGGTGGAGGAAGTGGCCAACAACGCGGTCAGCACCGCCGACGCCTCCAAAGGCGCCGACCAGACCACCCGCGATGGCCGCGATCAGGTCAACCAGGCGCTGAGCTCGATCCAGCAACTGGTCGAGGACGTCACCGGCACCTCCAGCGAGATCGAACAACTGGCCACCAGCGCCAACGAAATCAGCCGCGTGCTCGATGTGATTGGCTCGATTGCCGGGCAAACCAACCTGCTGGCGCTCAACGCCGCCATCGAGGCGGCACGGGCCGGTGAAGCCGGACGTGGCTTTGCCGTAGTCGCCGATGAAGTGCGCGCGCTGGCCCACCGGACCCAGCAGTCCACGGCCGAGATCGAGCAGATGATCGGGGGTATCCAGACCGGCACCGAGCGCGCCGTGGGTTCGATGCACAGCAGCCAGGGCCGTGCCAGCGGCACCCTGGAGATCGCCGAGGCCGCAGGTCAGGCACTGGAGCTGATTGCCGAGGCGATCGCCGCGATCAACCAGCGCAACCTGGTGATCGCCAGCGCGTCCGAAGAGCAGGCCCAGGTGGCGCGTGAGGTAGACCGCAATCTGGTGAACATCCGTGACCTGGCGATGCAGACCTCTGCGGGAGCCAACCAGACCAGCGCCGCGGCGCAGGATCTCTCGCGCCTGGCGGTGGAATTGAACGGGATGGTGGCGCAGTTCAAGGTGTGAACTGAAACACCGAGGGCCGCTTTGCGGCCCTCTTGCACATCAACTAGTCGCTCACACCTAGCGCACGTCCCGCCTTCAGCGCCTTGCCGCGAGTGGCCAGGCAATAATAGAGCGGCACCGTCACCAGCAACCCGAACAGCCACGACAGGTCGGCGCCTTCGACGATGTTCGAATACGGCCCCACATACAGCGCCGTATTGGCGAACGGCAGTTGCACCAGGATCCCGCATACATAGGCAACGATGGCGTGGTGGTTGAAGCGACCGTAGATGCCGCCATCGGCGCGGAAGAACGAGGCGATGTCGTATTCGCCCTTCTTGATCAGGTAGAAGTCGACCAGGTTGATCGACGCCCAGGGCACCAGCACCAGCAGCAGTGCCAGGATCAGACCGATGAACTGGCCGATGAACCCCGCCGAGGCATTCAGCGCCACCAGCCCGCACCCGAACAGGATCACCGACGCCAGCACTACCCGCACCCGCACGCTCGGCGTCCAGTGAGCGACGAACGTCTGGATCGCGGTGACGATCGACAGCACCGCGCCATACAGATTCAGCGCGTTGTGGCTGATGATGTTGAGCAGGAACAGCACCATCAGGACCGGCCCCAGCCAGCCAGTGGCCTGCTTGACCGCATCCATCGCATCAGTGCCTTCAGGCACGCACAATACCGCCACCGCCCCGAAGCTGAAACACAGGATGGTGCCCAGGGTCGCGCCGAAATAGGTCGCCCAGAACGGCTTGGCGATACCGATCTCGCGCGGCAGGTAGCGCGAGTAATCGGAGGTGTAGGGCGAGAAGCTGATCTGCCAGATGGTGCCCAGCGACACCGTGGCGATGAAGCCCGACAGGTTGAAGGCCCCGCGACTGAAGAAGTCGGCTGGCAGCTCCTGGGCGAACATCATGATGAAGCCGGCCAGCAGCGCCGAGCCCATCACCCAGGTACCGATGCGGTTCAGGCTATGGATGAAGCGATAGCCGATCACACCAATGGCCGTGGCACTCAGGGCACCGATGACGATAGCCGTGGGCATCGGCACGCTCGGGGCGATGCCGTGGATCGACTTGCCCGCCAGGACGATGTTGGAAATGAAGAAGCCGACATAGATCAGCGCGGTGAAGAACACGATCAGCAAGGCGCCGTAGCGCCCGAACTGGCCGCGGCTCTGCACCATCTGCGGAATGCCCAGCTGCGGTCCCTGCGCAGAGGCCAGGGCGATGACGATCCCGCCCAGCAGATGCCCCATCACGATGGCGACCAGGCCCCACAGCAGGTTCAGGTGGAACACCTGGACCACCATCGCGCCGGTGACGATCGGCAGTGGCGCGATATTGGTACTGAACCAGAGGGTGAAGAGGTCGCGCGCCTTCCCGTGGCGCTCGGAGGGGGGAACATGATCGACCGTGTGATTCTCGACAAACTGGTGTTGCGACGACGGTTGGGACATAGGATTTCAGCTCGAAAGGATCATTTTTATCTTTGTATGGAAACCGCTCGGGACGGCCTCTCAGCTGAAGACCATATTATGGTATTCCAAACTTTTGACAACACTGCGCTGTGCTTTTTCAGCGCATCTGATCTGCCGTGTGCGCCACTGTGGCGCAGGGCTCTAGTAATCAAGACCAATGAATACGGGGCTTTTACCGTTCATCGTGTGTTCCGGTGCGCGGAAAATTCTGCTTGCAATATAGGTATTACGGTATACCATCAGACACATCAACGATAAAAAACGCGGACCACCGCACGCCCCTTAGAGGTTCACGCCATGATCGACGCAACCGTCTACAAGCACGTCCTGGGCTCCTTCCCCTCCGGCGTCACGGTCATCACCACCCTGGACGACGACGGCTCGGTCGTCGGCCTCACTGCCAGCGCCTTTTCTTCCCTGTCCATGGACCCGCCGCTGGTGCTGTTCTGCCCCAACTACAGCTCCGACTCCTATCCTGTACTGATCAAGCAGAAGCGCTTCGCCATCCACTTGCTGTCCGGCGAGCAGCAGGCCGAAGCCTATGCATTCGCCAAAAAAGGCAAGGACAAGGCCAGCGGTATCGAGTGGACCCTGAGCGAGCTGGGCAACCCGCTGCTGGCCGGTGCCACGGCGATCATCGAGTGCGAGCTGTGGCGCGAGTACGAAGGTGGCGATCACGCCATCATGGTCGGCAAGGTACACAACCTGATCGTGCCTGAGGACGCCCCACGACCGATGGTCTACTGCCGCGGCAAAATGGCCAGCCTGCCCGCCTTCGCCTGATACCTGCAGTTCGACGCAAGACTCTGTGGGAGCGGGCTCGTCCCGCGATCACCGGCAAAGCCGGTGTCATTCAGGACGCGGCCTGTTTCCCTGTGCCGCGCCGTCCCCACATCGACCACAACAAGCTCCGAGGAAAGCCCCATGAAATTTTCGCTGTTCGTACACATGGAACGTTGGGATGACCAGGTCAGCCACCGCCAGCTGTTCGAAGACCTGACCGAACTGACCCTGATGGCCGAGCGCGGCGGTTTCAACACCGTATGGATCGGCGAACACCACGCCATGGAATACACCATCTCGCCCAGCCCTATGCCGCTGCTGGCCTACCTGGCTGCCCGTACCGAGACCATCCGCCTGGGCGCCGGCACCATCATCGCGCCGTTCTGGAATCCGATCCGCGTAGCTGGCGAATGCGCCCTGCTCGATGTGATCAGCAATGGTCGCATGGAAGTGGGCCTGGCCCGCGGCGCCTACCAATTCGAGTTCGACCGCATGGCCGGTGGCATGCCCGCCACCGACGGCGGCAAGGCCCTGCGCGAGATGGTCCCGGCGGTCCGCGCCCTGTGGCAGGGCGACTACGCCCACGAAGGCGAGGTGTACAACTTCCCCACCTCCACCAGCGTGCCCAAGCCTGTGCAGCACGGCATGCCACCGATGTGGATCGCCGCCCGCGACCCGGACTCGCACAACTTTGCGGTCAAGCATGGCTGCAATGTCATGGTCACCCCACTGATGAAGGGTGACGAAGAGGTGCTGGACCTGAAGAACAAGTTCCAGGCCGCGTTGGACAACAACCCTGAAGTGCCGCGCCCGCAACTGATGGTGTTGCGCCACACCCACGTGCACAGCCCGGCCGAGCCCGATGGCTGGAAGATCGGCGCCCAGGCGATCTCGCGCTTCTATCGCACCTTCGATGCCTGGTTCGGCAACAAGACCACCCCGGTCAATGGCTTCCTGGAGCCCAGCCCCGAGTCCAAGTTCGCCGAGGTACCGGCCTTCGCGCTGGAGAACATCCGCAAGAACACCATGATCGGCACCCCCGAAGAAATCATTGCGCGCATCAAGTACTACCAGGAACTTGGCGTCGACGAATTCAGCTTCTGGTGTGACAACAGCCTGCCGCACGCAGAGAAACGCAAATCGCTGGAGCTGTTCATCAAGGAAGTGGTGCCAGCGTTTGCCTGATCGGTAGCCCGCTGCACCTGCCCGCTTTCATGACCTGTGAGAGCGGGCATTTTTTTGGCTGCGCTTCAACTGCGCCTGCCCACCAGAAGATCAGTACAGACACCCCAGAAAACCGCGGCACAGCACACCTTTCGTCCCCCCGCAGGAGAAATTTCCCGCCCCCTCTTGCACATCAAATATTATGGTATACCATCAGACAACAAGAGCTGATAACCCTCACCAGGAGCCCCCATGAGTTTCGAAATCCGCAAGATCGTCACCTACTCCGAAGAAACCCGCATCGAAGGCGGCAAGGCCACCGACAAACCAGTGACCATGGTCGGCCTGGCCGTGGTGATCAAGAACCCATGGGCTGGCCGTGGTTTTGTCGAAGACCTCAAGCCGGAAATCCGCGCCAACTGCTCCGAACTGGGTGCGCTGATGGTCGAGCGCCTGACCGCCGCCATCGGTGGTGCCGACAAGATCGAGGCCTACGGCAAGGCAGCGGTGGTCGGTGCCGAGGGTGAGATCGAGCACGCGTCGGCGGTGATCCACACCCTGCGCTTTGGCAACCACTACCGTGAAGCGGTCCAGGCCAAGAGCTACCTGAGCTTCACCAACAAGCGCGGCGGCCCGGGCACCTCGATCCAGATCCCGATGATGCAGAAGGACGACGAAGGCCTGCGCTCGCACTACATCACCCTGGAAATGCAGATCGAAGACGCTCCGCGCGCCGACGAGATCGTCGTGGTCCTGGGCGCCTCCGACGGTGGCCGCCTGCACCCGCGTATCGGCAACCGCTACATCGACCTGGAAGAACTGGCTGCCGAGAAAGCCAACGCTCAATAACAATAAGCAGACGGGCCGGAGCCAAGCGTCACGGCACCGGCCTTTCAAGGAGCGCCATCCATGATTCAGCCTGTCGCTGAACGTACACCTGCCGGGACCAGCTACCTGAGCCTCGGCCAGGGCCAACCCGTGGTGCTGATCCACGGCGTGGGCCTGAACAAGGAAATGTGGGGTGGCCAGTTCGTCGGCCTGTCCACCGACTACCGGGTCATCGCCTACGACATGCTCGGCCATGGCCAGAGCGCGTTGCCCGCGCCGGACACCGACCTGCAAGGCTACGCCACCCAGCTCGCCGAACTGCTCGACCACCTGCAGATTCCCCAGGCCACCGTCATCGGCTTCTCCATGGGCGGCCTGGTCGCCCGCGCCTTCGCCCTGCACTACCCGCAGCGGCTGGCGGCCCTGGTCGTGCTCAACAGCGTGTTCAACCGCAGCCCCGAGCAGAGCGCCGGTGTCATCGCCCGCGCCGCGCAGGCTGCCGAGCTTGGCCCGGACGCCAACGTCGACGCGGCGCTGGACCGCTGGTTCAGCCGCGAATACAAGGCGGCCAACCCGGCCCAGGTCGCGGCCATCCGCCAGGTGCTGGCCAGCAACGACCCCCAGGGCTACCACACCACCTATTCGCTGTTCGCCACCCAGGACATGTACCGCGAAGCGGACCTGGGCAGCATCCAGGTGCCAACGCTGATCGCCACCGGCGAACTCGATTCCGGCTCCACCCCGGCCATGACCCGCCAGCTCGCCGCGCGCATTCCCGGCGCCCGCAGCGTGGTCCTGGCCGAACAACGGCATATGATGCCCGTTGAGGCTCCGCGCGAAGTCAACCGCATGCTGCTGGACTTCCTGAGCCAAGCCCGCACCCTCACCGAATCCGCCAAGGGGATAGTTGCATGACCCTCGTTCGTTTCCAGATGTGCATCGACGGCCAGTGGCGCGATGCCCAGAGCGGCAAGACCTTCGACAGCCTCGACCCGGCCACCGCCCAGGCCTGGGCGCAACTGCCCGATGCCGACGAGCAGGACGTCGAGCTGGCGGTACAGGCCGCCCAGCGCGCCTTCGATAGCAAGGCCTGGCGCGGGCTCACCGCCACCGCACGGGGCAAGCTGCTGCGCCGCCTCGGTGACCTGATCGCCGAGAACAAGGAGCACCTGGCCCAGCTCGAAAGCCGCGACAACGGCAAGCTGATCCGCGAGACCCGCGGCCAGGTCGGCTACCTGCCGGAATTCTTCCACTACACCGCAGGCCTTGCCGACAAGCTCGAAGGCGGCACCCTGCCGCTGGACAAGCCCGACCTGTTCGCCTACACCGTGCACGATCCCATCGGTGTGGTGGCTGGCATCATCCCGTGGAACAGCCCGCTGTACCTGACCGCGATCAAGCTCGCCCCGGCCCTGGCCGCTGGCAACACCATCGTGCTCAAACCCTCGGAGCATGCGTCGGCCACCATCCTGGAGCTGGCCCGCCTGGCGCTGGAAGCCGGTTTCCCGGCCGGCGTGGTCAACGTCGTCACCGGTTACGGCCCAAGCACCGGCGCGGCGCTCACCCGTCATCCGCTGGTGCGCAAGATCGCCTTCACCGGCGGTGCCGCCACTGCCCGCCATGTGGTGCGCAGCAGCGCCGAGAACTTCGCCAAGCTGTCGCTGGAGCTGGGCGGCAAGTCGCCGAACATCATCTTCGCCGACGCCGACCTGGACAGCGCCATCAACGGCGCAGTGGCCGGCATCTACGCCGCCTCCGGACAAAGCTGCGTGGCCGGTTCGCGCCTGCTGGTGCAGGACGAGATCTTCGACGCGTTCGTCGAGCGCCTGATCGAGCGGGCCAAGCGCATCCGCATCGGTAACCCGCAGGACGACGCCAGCGAAATGGGCCCGATGGCCACCGCCCAGCAACTGGCCGTGGTCGAAGGCCTGGTCGCTGCGGCCAAGGCCGAGGGCGCCAAGCTGCGCCTGGGTGGCAAGCGCGCCGAGGTCGAGGGCGACGGCTGGTTCTACGAGCCGACCCTGTTCGAGTGCGACAGCAACTCGATGACCATCATGCAGGAAGAGGTGTTCGGCCCGGTCGCCGCGGTGATCCGCTTCAAGACCGAGGAAGAGGCGCTGGCCATGGCCAACGACTCGCAGTTCGGCCTTGCCGCCGGCATCTGGACCCGCGACCTGGGCCGCGCCCATCGCCTGGCGCGCGACGTGCGCTCGGGGATCATCTGGGTCAACACTTACCGCGCAGTCTCGGCCATGGCGCCGATCGGCGGCTTCAAGAACAGCGGCTACGGCCGCGAGAGCGGCATCGATTCGGTGCTGGCCTATACCGAGCTGAAGACCGTGTGGATCAACCTGTCCACCGCGCCAATGCCCGATCCGTTTGTGATGCGTTGAGAAGGAGCACGAGATGATCGAACCTGGCATCTATAAAGACGTGATGGGCTCCTTCCCGTCCGGCGTGACCGTGGTCACCACGCTCGATGGCGATGGCGGTATCGTCGGCATTACCGCCAGCGCCTTCAGCGCGCTGTCGATCGACCCGGCGCTGGTGCTGTTCTGCCCCAACTACGCCTCCGACACCTACCCGATCCTGCGCGACAGCAAGCAGTTCGCCATTCACCTGCTGTCGGCCGACCAGACCGCCGAGGCCTATGCCTTTGCGGGTAAAGGCAAGGACAAGGCCAAAGGCATCGACTGGCACCTGAGCGAGCTGGGCAACCCGCTGCTGGCCAAGGCCACGGCGATCATCGAGTGCGAGTTGTGGCGCGAGTACGACGGCGGCGATCACGCGATCATCGTCGGCGCGGTGAAAAACCTGGTGCTGCCGGCCGAGCCGGTGACACCGATGGTCTATCACAAGGGCAAGCTTGGCGCCCTGCCCTCGCTGGGCTGATAGACCGCGCGGTCTGCTTCGCGCGTTCACCCGCGAAGAAACCCACACCGATGTCCCTGTTTTTAGGGGCCGCGCTAATCGTCTCACCCTCGGTTGCGGCCCCTGTTTTCATTCGGAGCACTGCAATGAGCAATGAAAAGTACGAGAAGGGCCTGCAGATCCGCACCCAGGTGCTGGGCGAGGACTACGTCAACCGCTCCATCCAGAACGCCGACGACTTCACCAAGCCGCTCCAGGAGCTGGTCACCGAATATTGCTGGGGTCATGTCTGGGGCCGCGACGGCTTATCGCTCAAAGAGCGCAGCATGATAAACTTGGCGATGATTTCCGCCCTCAACCGGCCCCACGAGCTCAAGCTGCATATCCGCGGCGCCTTGCGCAACGGCCTGAGCCGTGAACAGATTCGTGAAATCCTGCTCCAGGTCGGCATTTATTGCGGCGTGCCCGCGGCGGTGGACAGCTTCCGCCTGGCCCGCGAAGCGTTCGCCGAAGCCGATGCGGAGCCAACCCGTTAACAGCGGGCTGTTCGAACCACTGCAAGGAGCGCCTGGGTTCGGGGCACTCCGACGTTGGCGCAACAGCCTCATAAAGAGCGCACCTGATGAAACGCCAGCCACTCGACGACAGCTTCAAGGTCAACCGCAACCCCGTCACGCTCCGCGAAATCGTGCTCGACAAGCTGCGCGGGGCGATCATGAACTTCCACCTGCTGCCGGGCGACCGCCTGGTCGAGCGCGACCTGTGCGATCGTCTCGGCGTCAGCCGTACCTCGGTGCGTGAAGCCCTGCGCCACCTCGAGTCCGAGGGCCTGGTGGAGTTCGCCGATGCCAAGGGCCCGCGGGTAGCCATCATCACCCTGGAAGACGCCCGCGACATCTACGAGCTGCGCTGCGTGCTCGAAGGCCTGATCGTCCAACTGTTTACCCTCAACGCCAAAGCCAAGGACATCCGCGCCCTGGAGCGCGCCCTGGACGTGAACCGCGAGGCGCTAGAGGAAGGCGAGCTGCAGCAGGTGCTCGATTCGGTACAGGGCTTCTACGACGTGCTGCTCGAAGGCTCCGGCAACCACGTCGCCGCTACCCAGCTGCGCCAGTTGCAGGCACGTATCAGCTACCTGCGCGCCACCTCGGTCTCGCAGGAAAACCGCCGCGGCGCCAGCAACCGTGAAATGGAGAAGATGGTCGAGGCGATCAAGAGCGGCGACCCGCTGGCCGCTCACCAGGCCTCGGTCGACCATGTACGCGCCGCCGCCAAGGTGGCACTGGACTACCTGCGTCAGAAGCAGGACGACAATGCCAAGGTCCGCGACATGGTCGAGCCCCTGGCGCTGAAGGATCCACGCATTTAACCCCCCACAGGCCACCGATCATGCCCAACGCCCCGCGCTACTGCCCGCAATGCACCACGGCACTGGACCGGGGCGTTCCCACCGGCGACACCCACGAGCGCCTGCACTGCCCCGCCTGCGGCTACATCCACTACATCAACCCGAAGATCATCGCCGGCTGCATCATCGAACGCGACGGCAAGTACCTGCTGTGCCAGCGCGCCATCCCGCCACGTCCTGGTACCTGGACCCTGCCCGCAGGCTTCATGGAGGCCGGCGAAACCACCGAGCAGGCGGCGCTGCGCGAGGTCTGGGAAGAAACCGGCGTGCGCGCTGACATCATCTCGCCGTATTCGATCTTCAGCGTGCCGAAGATCAGCGAGGTGTACATCATCTTCCGCGCCATCGCCACCCAGGAGACCGGCCAGTTCGGCCCCGAGACTCTCGACTACCGCTTCTTCGCGCCCGAGGACATTCCCTGGGACGCGATCTACTACCCGGCGATCCGCCAGATCCTCGAGCGCTACATCCTCGAACGCCAGGCCGGGGTGTATGGCATCTACATGGGCAATGACGACACCGGCAAGGTGCATTTCATGCGCTGAGCAGACCCGCCGCTGTCGCGGGTCGACCCAGTACCCAAACAGCCTCACAAATCGCTCGCCAGCCCGACATTCTCGGTGCACCCTATCCCCTCCACGCAAACGAAGCGGCAAACCTCATGGCGAAATGGCTGGATGGCGGCGGGCTAATGGCCGAACGCATCCGCAACCACGACTGGGCGAAAACGCCCCTGGGCGCAATTGATGCCTGGCCCGACGTGCTCAAGACCACCGTGGCCTTGTGCCTGGCCTCGCGCTTCCCGCAGGCGGTGCTGTGGGGCGATGACCTGATCACCCTGCACAACGACGCCTTCAGCGAAATCCTCGGCGACAAGCCTCCGGCCCTGGGTCGCCCCTTCAGCCACGTCTGGCATGAAGCCTGGAACGATATCGGTGCCATGACCCGCCGCGCCCTGGACGGCGAGGCGGTGTACATCGAAGACTTCCCGCTGATCATCGACCGCCACAACGGGCCGGAACGTGCCTATTTCACCTTCTGCTACAGCCCGATCCGCGACCAGGACGGCCAGATCGTCGGCATGCTCGACACTGTCACCGAAACCACCGCCAGCGTGGTCGCCAACCGCCGCCTCAACTTCCTCGACGACCTTGGCCGCGCCGTGGCCAACGCCACCGAGCCGGACCGGATCCTGGCCATCACCACCCGCAAGCTGGGCGAGCACCTGCGCCTGTCAAGCTGCGCCTACGCAGTGGTGGAGCCCGATCAGGACAGTTTCACCATCTGCGGAGACTGGGTCACGCCCGGCTCGCCGCGTCTGCTCGGCCAATATCGTCTCGCCGACTTCGGCCGCCTGGCCGTACAGCGCCTGCGCGCAGGCCTGGCGCTGGTGATCAACGACAACTTCAGCGAGCTCGAACCGCAGGAGGCCGCGACCTTCCAGGCCATCGGCATCACTGCGACCATCTGCATGCCGCTGATCAAGGATGGGCGCCTGACGGCGCTGATGGCCATCCATGACAAGCAGCCGCGTGCCTGGACCGGCTACGAGCGGGCGCTGATCAGCGAAGTCACCGAGCGTAGCTGGGCGCACATCCAGCGGGTTCAGGCGCATGCCGAAGTACGCGAAGCGATGCAGGCGCTCGAATCGCTCAACACTACCCTTGAGCAGCGTGTCGAAGAACGTACCGCACAGTTGCTGCACACCGAGGCTGTACTGCGCCAGACCCAGAAGCTCGAAGCCATCGGCCAGCTCACCGGTGGTGTCGCCCACGACTTCAACAACCTGCTGACCATCATCCGCTCGTCGCTGCATTTCCTGCAGCGCCCGGAACTGGATGACAGTCGCCGCCAGCGCTACCTCAAGACCGTGTCAGACACCGTCGATCGCGGCGCCAAGCTCACCGGCCAACTGCTCGCCTTCGCCCGCCGCCAGGCCCTGAGCCCACAGGTGTTCGAAGTGGGCCCGCGACTGGAAGCCATGGCCGACATGCTCGACACTGCTACCGGCGCACGGATCCAGGTCAAACTGGATCTGCCCGAGACGCCCTGCCATATCCGCGCCGACCTTGGCCAGCTGGAAACGGCGGTGATCAATCTGATGATCAACGGCCGCGACGCCATGAACGGCGAAGGCACGCTGCGCCTGCACCTGCGGCCAGACCAGCTGATGCCGGCGCAACGTGGGCACGCGGGGCAGCCTGGGGTGTTCGCGGCGATCTCGGTGATCGACAGCGGCATCGGGATTGCCCATGAACTGCTGGAGCGCATCTTCGACCCGTTTTTCACCACCAAGGCCTCGGGCCATGGCACCGGCCTGGGCCTGTCGCAGGTGTTCGGCTTCGTCAAGCAGTCCGGCGGCGACGTGCAGGTCACCAGCGTGCCGGGCCAGGGCACTACCTTCACCCTGTACCTGCCTCAGGTCTCGCCCCCGGAAACCGAACAGAGCCTCGCCAGCGCTGCAAATGCCCCGGTCGACAGCCGGCCGCGGCGCATCCTGGTGGTGGAGGATAACCGCGACGTCGGCAGCTTTACCGCGCAGATACTCAAGGATCATGGCTACCAGATCAGCTGGGCGACCAGTGCCGAGGATGCACTAGCGCAGTTGCACATGACACCGCAAGGCTTCGATGTGGTGTTCTCCGACGTGGTAATGCCCGGTATGGGCGGCCTGGCTCTGGCCCGGGAACTGCGCCGCACCAGGCCGCAACTGCCGGTGATCCTCACCTCCGGCTACAGCGATGCCATTGCCGAAGGGGGGCATCAGGGCTTCGCCTTCCTGGCCAAGCCGTATTCGGCCGAGCAGGTGTGCCAGTTGCTGGATCAGGTGCTCACGCAGTAGCTGCAACGGCCTTGCACAGTATTTGTGCGATGGGATCAGTGGGCGCTGGGTCTTTGCAACTGGAGTCTGCAGGGTCCGCCCCCACAGGAAACGACGTCAGCCCTCGGATTGCGCGTAAACCAGCGGCAGCAAGCGCGCCAGGCTCTGCGCCAACTCCGCCCGGCGGAACGGCTTGCGCAACACCTCGAAGCCACAGAGCTCACGTGGCGTGAGGTTGGCATAGCCGGTGATGATCAACACCGGCAGCGCCGGCATACGCTGCCGCAGCGCCTGGGCGAACTCGGCGCCGGTCCGCTCGGGCATCATCTGGTCGGTTACCAGCACTTCCACGGCGAATCCCTGCTCCAGCACCTGCTCGGCTTCGGCCGCACTCAAGACCGCTTTCACTTCATACCCCAAGTCACGCAGTTGCATTGCCGTGGCATGGAGCACGATGGCTTCGTCATCCACCAGTAATACCCTGACCGGGCGCGTCGGCCTGGACACTTCGTCCACCGGGTCATCCCGACACAGGGTTTCGGCGTCAGTGGTCGGCAGCCACAATGTCGCTGTCGACCCCTGCCCCGGCTGCGAACGAATGGCAAACCCGCCGCCAGACTGCAGTGCAAGCCCCTGCACCATCGGCAGGCCAAGCCCGGTGCCCTTGCCCGCGCCCTTGGTGGAATAGAATGGCTCGCAGCAGCGCGCCAGCACCTCATCGCTCATACCGCAGCCGCTATCGGCCACCTCCAGCCACACCATCGCCCCTTGCCCAGGCCCTGCAGGCCGATCTGCTGCCCGTGCTGCGTCCAGCCCCGCACGAATCCTCAACCTGCCACCGCCTGGCATCGCATCGCGCGCGTTGAGCACCAGGTTGAGCAGCGCAAGCTCCAGTTGATGCGGGTCCACCACCGCTGCCGGCAGCGCCGGGTCGACATCGACCTGTACCTCAATGGTCGGCCCCAGCGAGCGCATGATCAATCCGTGCATGTCACCGATCCGTGCAGCCAGGCAGACGGGCTCAGGCTTGAGGGTCTGGCGCCGGGCAAAGCTGAGCAGACGGCCGACCAGGCTGCGTGCCCGCTCCGCCGCCTGCAGGGCGCCCTCGATCAGACGCGTCGAACGCGCCGCGTCGTCCGGCCGCCGGGCGATCAGCTCCAGTGAGGCAATGATCGGGGTGAGCATATTGTTGAAGTCATGGGCAATGCCGCCGGTCAGTTGGCCGACGGCCTCCATCTTGCGTGCTTCATGCAACTGCATGAGGTCGGACTCACGCTCGGCCAGCATGCTGGCAACCCGCTCCTCCAGCGTGGCGTTGAGCGTCATCAGCTCGGCCAGCGTTGCCTCCAGGTGCGCGGAGCTGGCGCGCAACGCTCGCTCCGAGCGGGCATGGATGATCGCAGACCAGGCCAGCTTGGCCGCCTCTTCCACCAGCTGACATTCATCGTCGACGAACGCATGAGGGCGATTGAAGTAGACACACAGCATGGCGTCGAGCACACCGCTGCGCAGCAGCGGCACCTTCAGGCTGGCGCACAGGTCTCTGGAGGCGCCAGCCGGATAGTCGTCATGAACCCCATGCCCCGCCTGAAGTTGCTCGCGCAACAACCCGTCATGTCCGCGCCAGAAGTGCTCCCCTGTTTGCGACGGCACCCCATCGACCCAGTCACGGGCGACGACATAGCGCTCGTCATCGCCCAGATCCTCGGCAAAGCACACCCGGCAGGCGCCCAGCTCCTCACCGAGCAGGCGCGTGGCAAAGGTCTCGATCGCCTCGGGTTCGTCCATCCCCGGAAGCGCCCGGCCCAACGCCAGCAGGAACGCCTGGCGCCGCTCGAACTGAACGCGCTCGGTGGTTTCGGTGACGATGCACAGCACCCCACCCACGCTGCCATCGGCCTCGCGTACCGCCGAATAGGAGACATCGAAATAGGCTGTCTCGCCCAGGCCCCGGCGCTCGATATAGAACGGACGGTCGCGCGCCGAGAAGGTCTCGCCGGTGTCACGCACATTGCGTAGCAACGGTTCGAGATCGTCCCACAACTCGCTCCAGTGCTCGCGGGCAGGCCGCCCTAGCGCACGTGGGTGCTTGGCACCGATGGTCGGGGCGTAGGCATCGTTGTAGAGCGCCACGTACTCCGGCCCCCAGAACAGCACGATCTGGGCCTTGGCCGGGAGGATAGTCGCCATGAGCGTCTGCAGGCTGAATGACCATGTGCCTGGGGCGCCAAGCGGCGACTCGGTCCATTCCAGGCTCTGCAACAGCGAGCCGACCGTGCCGCCGTTGATCAGAAAGGCGGGCGCCGGGGGCCGAGCGTGTTCGGTATCACCGTCCTGTAGTGATTTCATGTCATGCAGACCATCAGTGTTTCCGGGCACTGTATTGAGTATCTGAGGATATGAAATCAGCGCAGCACAGACGTTCCATCCGACTTCGCATCAGCGCGTTCAGCGACGCCCTTCAGCCAGCATGCGCACCGCCAGCGCGGCCAATACTGTCCCCATCAACCAGCGCTGAGCCTGCTGCCACAGTGGCCGACCGGCGAGAAAAACGGCAATGGAGCCGGCCATCAGGGCGATGATCGCATTGACCGTGACGCTGATGACGATCTGCGTGGAGCCCAGCACCAGCGATTGCAGCAGTACGCTGCCATGGCCCGGCTCGATGAACTGCGGCATCAGCGACAAGTACATGACCGCGATCTTGGGGTTCAGCAGGTTGGTCAGAAAACCCATCATGAACAGCCGCCGCGGGCTGTCGGCCGGCAGGTCGCGGACCTGGAACGGCGAACGCCCGCCTGGCTTGAGTGCCTGCCAGGCCAGGTACAGCAGGTACAGCGCGCCACCGATGCGCAGTGCGTCATAGGCGTAGGGCACGGCCATCACCAGTGCGGTGATGCCCAGTGCGGCGCAGAGCATGTAGAAGACGAAGCCCATGGCCACGCCGCCCAGCGAGATCAACCCGGCAACCCGCCCCTGGCAGATCGAGCGGGAGATCAGGTAGACCATGTTCGGGCCGGGGGTCAGGACCATGCCTAGTGCGATCAGGGCAAAAGCCAGCAGGTGGGATAACTCAGGCATCGGGCGCATCCTTGGCGTGCGAGGGGAGCGCGAAGTGTATCCGCTGTCGAGGCCATCGTGGAACGGCTGCCCCTGCAAATCCAGGCATTCATCCGAACTGCCCGACAATCAGACCCAGCGCGATCGCGATCATCACCGCGCCCGACACCCGCCCGACGATCTGCGCCGCCTGTGGCCGGGTGCGCAGCACGGCCTTGGCGCCGTAGCCGACCATCAGGTAGATCACCAGCGAACTGCACAGGTGCACCAGCCCCAGCAGCAGGATCTGCAGCGGCAGCGGCCAGTTGGAGGTGGGGTCGGTGAATTGCGGCAACAAGGCCAGGAACAGCAGGAACACCTTCGGGTTGAGCCCGCTGACACAAAATCCGCGCAGCGCCCAGCGCGAACCGGTCTCTCCCGCCTGAACCACTCCCGCCTGCGGCGCCGCCGGCTTGAGCAACAGGTTGCCCCCCAGCCACAGCAGGTACAGGCAACCGGCAAGGGTCAGCAGCGTCAGTGCCAGCGGGTGCCCTGCGATCAGGCTACCGACCCCGGCCGCCACCACCAGGGTGGCCATGAAATGCCCAGACAACATCCCGGCCACTGCCGGCATCACCCAACGCCCGCGCATCCCGGCCGAGATCGCATAAGCCCAGTCGGCGCCGGGGGTGATGACGAACAGCAACGACACGGCCCAGAACGCGGCCAATACACTGAGGGTCATTTCGGGTGTTCCTTTCAGAGGTCTGGTTGAAAGGAAGATTACGGATTCCGCGCGGGGATTATCTTTCGTATATTGCCGACACCCTTAGAGAGCCTGGAAGATTCTTCCCCATGGATCGCACTGATCGAAAAATCCTTGCCGAACTGCAAAAGGACGGTCGCCTGTCGGTCACCGAGTTGGCCGACCGCGTTGGCCTGAGCCTCTCGCCCTGCCATCGTCGGCTCAAGGCGCTGGAAGCGTCCGGGGCGATCCTCGGTTACCACGCACGCCTGGCGCCTTCGGCGGTGGGCCTGAATTTTGCGGCGCTGGTGTTCGTCACCCTGCGCGAGGTGACCCGCCAGCCAGTGGCCGACTTCGAAGCGGCGGTGACCGAGGTGCCGCAGATCGTCGAGGCGCAGCGCCTGTTCGGCGATCCGGATTACCTGCTGCATGTGGTGGCCAAGGACCTGCCGGCGTTCCAGAAGCTGTATGACGAAATCCTCACCAGCATTCCCAATGTGAAACGGCTGAGCTCCACGCTGGTGATGAAGGAAGTGATCCAGGATCGGTTGTTGCCCATGTGAGCCGGGGCCGGGAGGTCGGGTTTGAGCGCAAATACCAGCATGGCCAGCGCCAAACCGATCAATCACCGCGAAAGAACCCATCCCCGGCATTTCTCAACAACTCCACCATCGCCCCCGCCGCTGGCGGCAGGTAGCCTTCGGCGCGCACCGTCACCCCGACCGTGCGGCGCATGGTGGTGGCCTCCAGCGGCACTTCGCGCAGCCACGACATGCCCAGGCCATGCTCCAGTGTCTCGCGTGCGGCAAAGCTCAGCAGACGGGTCTTGGCAATAAGCCGAGGCAGCAGCGAGATCGAGTTGGTCTCGATCTGCACCTCGGGCAGCGGCAACTGGTGGCTGCTGAACACATTGTCGATCCAGCGTCGCGCCGTCACCGTGGGAGCTGCCAGCACCCAACGGTAGTTGCACAGGTCCTTCAACTGCACATCACCCGAGAACACCGGGTGATCGGCGCTGGCCACCACCACCGCTTCGTCCTGCAGGATCGGGTAGGAACAAAACTGCGGGTCATCGACGATCAAGCCGCAGATGATTGCGTCCAGCCGCCCTGAGCGCAGCGAGTCCTTGAGCATGTCGTCCTGGCCGATCGACAGCTTCAAGGTCAGTTGCGGCGCTCGCTCCAGCAGCGAAGCGGTCAGTTGCGGCAGCAGGTGCTCGGCCATGCTCGCGGCACAGCCCAAACGGATGTTGCCCACCAGGCCGCTGGCGAAGTCGCGCACTTCACGCTCGGTCTCGGCGATGCTCACCTGCAACTGCTTGCCGCGCGCCAGCAACAACGCGCCAGCATCGGTCAGTTTGATGCGCCGGCCATCACGCTGGAACAGCCGCGCGCCCAACGATTCTTCCAGGCGCTGGATGCTTTTACTCAGCGCCGGTTGGCTGCGGTTGAGCTGCTGTGCGGCGCGCCCCAGGTGGCCGAGCTCGGCAATGGTGGCGAAGTAAGTCAGGTCACGTAGGTCCATGATCGATGAATTTCAGTTATGGATTCATAGAAAGTAGAAAATAGACTTGATCAATTCACAGGTCGATAATTTTCTCTGTCAGCCACCTCTGGCTCTCGCCGTACAGGGAGATCGACTTGCCCACCACCCTACCCCCCCAAGCAGCAAAGAACGCGTCCCCCACCCTGATTTTGCGATGGCTCGCGCTGATCCTCTGTGCTGGCGCCGCCGGGCAGCTCCTTCACGCCCTCGCCGTGCCGGCCGGGCTGTTTCTCGGCCCCATGCTGATGGCCATCGTCTTCGGTGTATCCGGCGCGCAACTGCGCCTGCATCGCCAAGTGTTCCGCTTCGGCCAGGGCTGTGTCGGGCTGCTGGTGGCGCACTCGGTGACCTGGTCAGTGCTCGCCTCGCTGGCCGACGCCTGGCCGCTGATGCTGTTCGCCACCTTCGTCACGGTGGTGCTCAGCGCCCTGGTCGGCCTCGGTACCGTGCGCTTCGGCGGCATTCCCGGCAGCACGGCGGCCTGGGGTACTGCGCCGGGCGCAGCCTCGGCGATGGTGTCGATGGCCGAAGACAACGGCGCCGACGGACGCGTGGTGGCCACCATGCAGTACGTGCGTGTGGTGTGTGTGGTGATGATCGGCTCGCTGGTCAGTCACCTACTGGGCGCCACCAGCGTTGCTGGCGACGCGGCCCAAGCCGCGGTGGTCGCCGACAGCGTGCAACTGGGCAACCTGCTGCTCGGTCTTGGCGTGGTGCTGGTGGGCGTTGCCGTTGGTTCGAAGATGCCCGCCGGCGCCCTGCTGATGCCGTTGATGCTTGGCGCAGTGCTGCAACTGACGGGGGTGTTGCACGTCAGTCTGCCCAGCGAAGTGCTGGCCATCGCCTACGGCGCCATCGGCTGCTACATCGGCCTGCGCTTCGACCGCCAGACCGTGCGCTATGTGTGGAAGCGCCTGCCCACCATGATCGCCGGCGCCGTGGTGCTAATCCTGCTCTGCGCGGGCTGCGCCTGGCTGCTGGCACGGCTCGCCGGCACCGACTTCCTGTCCATGTACCTGGCCACCAGCCCCGGCGGCCTGGATGCGATGGCGATCATCGCGGTGGAAACCCACGCCGATGTCGGCATGGTCCTGGCGATGCAGACGCTGCGCCTGTTCGGGGTGATCCTGACCGGTGCGTATCTGGCCCGGCAGATCATTCGCCTCACCCAGAACGCCCACTGAAGGGTGCACCAGGCCGAAGGGTAGCTATCCTTCCCCGCACAACAACGACAAGTGCCTGGTAGTCCGCCCCATGAACATCCTGTACGACGAGCGCCTGGACGGCGCACTGTCCACGGTCGACAAGGCCGCCCTGCTGGACACCCTGCGCAGCGCCCTGCCCGACCTCGACATCCTGCACACCGAGCAAGACCTGCGCCCCTACGAATGCGACGGCCTCAGCGCCTACCGCGTGGTGCCATTGCTGGTGGTGCTGCCCCAACGCCTGGAACAGGTTCAGGCGTTGCTGAAGATCTGTCACACGCACCAGGTGCCAGTGGTGGCCCGCGGAGCCGGTACCGGCCTGTCGGGCGGAGCTCTGCCGCTGGCGCAGGGGATTCTGCTGGTGATGGCGCGCTTCAATCGCATCCTTGAGATCAATCCAGCAGGTCGCTTCGCCCGTGTCCAACCAGGTGTACGCAACCTTGCGATCTCCCAGGCAGCGGCGCCACACGGTCTTTACTACGCGCCCGATCCCTCGTCGCAGATCGCCTGCTCGATCGGCGGCAATGTCGCGGAAAACGCCGGGGGCGTGCATTGCCTGAAGTACGGCCTGACCGTGCACAACCTGCTCAAGGTCGAAGTCCTCACCATCGAGGGCGAATACCTGACGCTGGGCAGCGATGCCCTGGACGCCCCAGGCTTCGACCTGCTGGCGCTGTTCACCGGCTCCGAAGGCTTGCTGGGCATCGTCACCGAAGTCACCGTCAAGCTGCTGCCCAAGCCACAGGTGGCGCGGGTGTTGCTGGCCAGTTTCGACAGCGTGGAAAAGGCCGCTCGTGCGGTGGCCGACATCATCGGCGCAGGCATCATTCCCGCAGGCCTTGAGATGATGGACAACCTGTCGCTACGGGCCGCCGAAGACTTCATCCACGCAGGCTACCCGGCCGAGGCCGCCGCCATCCTGCTGTGCGAACTCGACGGCGTGGACGCAGACGTGAACGACGACTGCCTGCGCGTCGAGGCCGTGCTCAAGACAGCCGGCGCCAGCGAGGTACGCCTGGCGCGTGACGAGGCTGAGCGCGTGCGCTTCTGGGCAGGCCGCAAGAACGCTTTTCCGGCGGTAGGGCGCATTTCCCCCGACTACTACTGCATGGACGGCACCATCCCGCGCCGGGCACTGGCGGGGGTGCTGCACGGCATCGGCGAGCTGTCGCGCGAGTATGGCTTGCGCGTGGCCAACGTGTTCCATGCCGGCGACGGCAACATGCACCCCTTGATCCTGTTCGACGCCAACCAGCCCGGCGAGCTGGAGCGCGCCGAGGCCCTCGGCGGCAAGATCCTGGAACTGTGCGTGGCGGTGGGCGGCAGCATCACCGGCGAGCACGGCGTGGGACGCGAGAAGATCAACCAGATGTGCGCGCAATTCAACGCCGACGAGCTGACGCTGTTCCATGCGGTCAAGCACGCCTTCGACCCGCTGGGCTTGCTCAACCCTGGCAAGAACATCCCGACCCTGCAGCGCTGCGCCGAATTCGGCGCGATGCACGTGCACCACGGCCAGTTACCCTTCCCCGACCTGGAGCGTTTCTGATGGATCAGGATCACGATGCCAGCGCCGGCCTGCTTGAGCAGGTGCGCCAGGCCCTCGAGCAGCGTACGCCATTGCGTATCCAGGGCAGCGACAGCAAAGCCATGCTCGGTCGTCCGGTCGACGGCCAGACCCTCGACACCCGCAGCCATCGCGGCATCGTCAGCTACGACCCCACCGAGCTGGTACTCACGGCACGCGCCGGCACGCCGCTGCGCGAGATCGAGGCTGTGCTGTACGAGGCCGGGCAGATGCTGCCGTTCGAACCACCACACCTGGGCGACGGCGCCACGCTGGGCGGGATGGTCGCGGCCGGGCTGGCAGGGCCACGTCGGCCTTGGGCGGGCTCGGTACGCGACCATCTGCTCGGCACCCGAGTCATCACCGGGCACGGCAAGCTGTTGCGCTTCGGTGGCGAGGTGATGAAGAACGTCGCGGGCTACGACCTGTCGCGCCTGTTGGCCGGGAGTTTCGGCTGCCTGGGGGTATTGACCGAGGTATCGCTGAAGGTGCTGCCGCGACCGCGCACTTGCCAGAGCCTGCGCCTGTCGATGGATCTTCGGCAAGCCCTGGGCGAGCTGGCAGCCTGGGGTCAGCAAGCACTGCCGATCACAGCCGCCTGCCATGACGGCGACGCCCTGTACCTGCGCCTGGAAGGCGGGGAAGGCTCCGTGGCCTCTGCCGCCGAGCGCCTGGGCGGCGCGGTGCTGGACAACCGCTATTGGCATGACCTGCGTGAACAACGCCTGGCCTTCTTCGCCGCTGACGAGCCCCTGTGGCGCCTGTCACTGCCGCATAACAGCCCACCGCTCAGCCTGCCCGGCCGCCAGTTGCTCGACTGGGGTGGCGCCCAACGCTGGTTGAAATCGGCCGCCTCGCCCAGCGTCATCCGCGAAGCCGTCGCAGGCCTCGGCGGCCATGCCACGCTGCATGCCTGCCACAGCGCCGGGTTCCATCCACTGCCCGAGCCATTGCTGCGGTACCAGCGCAACCTCAAGCGACAACTCGATCCTCGCGGCATCTTCAACCCCGGCCGCCTGTATGCCGACATATGAGGGCCAGCCATGCAGACCAACCTGAGCGAACAGGCCAAGCGCCTGCCACGGGCCGACGAGGCCGAGCGTATCCTGCGCAGTTGCGTGCACTGTGGCTTCTGCACCGCCACCTGTCCGACCTATCAACTGCTGGGCGATGAGCTGGATGGGCCGCGTGGGCGCATCTACCTGATCAAGCTGCTACTCGAAGGGCAACCGGCCACCGCCAGCATCCAGACTCACCTGGACCGCTGCCTGAGCTGTCGCAACTGCGAGACCACCTGCCCGTCCGGGGTGGAGTATCACAACCTGCTGGACATCGGTCGTGCCGTGGTCGACGCGCAGGTGCCGCGGCCGCTGGGCGAGCGCCTGTTACGCCACGGATTGCGCCTGTTCGTCCCCAGGCCTGCGTTGTTCAAGGCCCTGACCCGCACAGCCAGGGCCTTTCGGCCACTGCTGCCGAAGCCGGTGCGGGCCAAGCTGCCGCGCCATGAGCCTGCACTCAAGCCGCGTCCCAAGGTCCAGCACGCGCGTCGGGTGCTGATGCTCGAAGGATGCGTGCAACCGGCGCTGTCGCCCAACACCAACGCGGCGGCAGCGCGGGTGCTGGATCGCCTGGGGATTTCGGTGATCGCGGCCCGTGAAGCGGGATGTTGTGGCGCCGTGGACTACCACCTCGATGCACAGGCCAGAGGCCTTGCCCGGGCTCGACGCAACATCGACGCCTGGTGGCCGGCGGTAGAAGCCGGCGCCGAAGCCATCGTGCAGACAGCCAGCGGCTGCGGTGCCTTCGTGCGTGACTATGGGCACCTGCTGGCGGCCGATCCGGCCTACGCCACCAAGGCCGCACGCATCAGCGAACTGACCCGGGACCTGGTCCAGGTGTTGCGCGAAGAGCCATTGGAGCAGTTGGGCATCCAGGCTGACCAGCGCCTGGCCTTCCATTGCCCGTGCACGCTGCAGCATGCGCAAAAGCTTGCTGGTGCAGTCGAGAGCGTGCTGCAGCGCCTGGGCTTCAGCCTGGCCTCGGTGCCGGATGGTCATCTGTGCTGTGGTTCGGCGGGTACTTATTCGTTGACCCAGCCGCTGCTGTCACGCCGGTTGCGCGACAACCGTCTGAACGCGTTGGAGAGTGGCAACCCCGAGGTGATCGTCACCGCCAACATCGGTTGCCAGCATCACCTCGACAGCGCTGGCCGAACACCGGTTCGGCACTGGATCGAACTGGTGGACGAGGCGCTGCCGAACCTCAGCCGCGCAACCGGCGCAAACGACGCCGCTGACGCACGATGACATAAGCCAGCCCCAGCACCAGCACACCAGACGCTACGACCAGGCCGACCAGTATCTGCCCATAACGTGCCATCGTCGCCTCGAAGCCACTCACCTCACGCATTACCTGAATTTGCGCCGGCCCCTCGGCATGCACGATGCTGATACCGCCCTGGGTGATCTGCGAGATGTCGGCATCGAAGTACACCCACACCCGGCACACCCCACCGGCCTCGATGGACGGGATCTCGATGATGTTGGTGGCGTTCTCGGGAATGCTGTCGTCCCCGGCGTCATCGCGCACCTGCACCAGGCCCTTGGCTGGCAGGCGGATGTGTACTTGTTTGAGTGGTTCGTCACGCGTATTGCGCAAGGTGATGAACAGCCCGGTGCGATGGTCCACCAGCCCCGCCTCGAAGGGCTTGGCGAATAGTTGCATGTAGGGCGTCTGCGCCTGGGCCACCAGGGCCTCAACCTGATCGCGACTCAATGCACCTTTGGCCAGCGCCTCGACCCCGGCGAACAGCCGCTCGTACTTGAGTTGCTCACGGGCCTGGCCGATGCGCTCGTTGAACTGGCTGGGGTAGGTCAGGGCCTCGTAGGCGACATAGGCCTTCAGGCTACGATCGTCCTTGAGCGACGCATAAAGCGCCGCGCCGGCGACGACGATGACCAGCAGGCCCGCGAGGGCTTTCCCGACTTTTTCCCAACTCACCTTGGCGGTTCCTTGTATCGCGGCATGTGCGTTTGCAGACCGGGGCCAAGCGTGCCAAGTAAACCGCCCATAGGCAAGCGTTCAGCGCCCCAGCAACACCGGCACCGACGCCACCAGCATGGCTATCCCCGACAAGGTCAGCAGCCCCAGCACCAGCCGGCGAAACGCCGCTTCGCTGATGCCCAGGTAGACCCGCGTGCCCAGTACCGTAGGGATCAGCATGGCCAGGGCGACCACGCCGAACCAGGGCAGCATCGCCGAGGTCACCACACCGGTGCCCAGGTAAGTGAGCATGGTCACCGCCAGCATCGACAGGTTGAAGTTCTGAATGACCGCGCGCTGGGTGTCGCGGTCAAAGCCGCGCACCGTGCACCACAAGGTCGGTACGGTGCCGGTGAAACCACCGATGCCACCGAGCACACCGCCAACCATACCCACCGCACCGTCCGCCAGGCGATTGCCCGGCACCCTGGGCAGGCGCGGCGCCAGCAGCATCAGTGGGCACCACAGCACCAGCAGGGTGCCGAACACTGCCTTGAACCAGAGCATGTCCAGGTAGGGCAGTACCCACACACCCAGCGGGATGCCCGCAAGCCCACCCAACACGAAGGGCCAGAGCAACCGCCAACTGAAACCGCGGCGAACGGTGAACACCGCAATCAACTGCCCGGTGAGGCTGCCGAACACCGTGAGCGACGCCGCCAGGCGTGGCTCCAGGCCCCAGGCCCAGAACGACATGGCGACCATGCCGAAGGCAAAACCGGAAAGCCCCTGGACGAAACCGGCGACACAAGCGCCCAGAGCGATGAGGTAGAGCGGGTCCATGGCCAGTCCGTCGAGCGAAGGAAAGCGGCATTCTAGACCAAGCTGCACTCACTGCGGACGACCGATCAACGCCAGGCGCAGGCCAAAACCGATCAACAGGCTGGCGAAGGTCCAGCGCTGCACCACCTCGACCTTCGGATTGCGCGCCATCCAGTAGCCCAGTGCAGCGCCGATCAGGGCGTAGAACAGGTCGAACAACAGCCCGACGATCACCAGCACCACACCCAGCAGCAAGAACTGCCCACCGACCTCGCCAACACTGGCATCGATGAACTGCGGTAGCAGGACCGAACAGAACAACAACGCCTTGGGATTGCTGATATTGGTCAGCAGCCCACGCCACACCGCCGTGCCGTACGCGCGTCGAGCCACTGGCATGTCTGCACCGTTGAGATCAGGCACCAGGCTGGGCGCACGAGCGATGCGCAGCCCCAGCCAGATCAGGTACACCACGCCCACCACGCGTACCAGCTCGAAGGCCCAACCGACCGTCTTGAGCAGTACCGCCAGCCCCAATGCAGCCAGGGTCACGTGTACCGCTCGCGCAATCGCAAGGCCTACTGCGGTCGCTACTGCATAAGCGCGGCCCTGGGTACTCGAGGTGTGCAGCACCAGCACCATGTCCGCCCCCGGGACCAGGCACACCGCGACCAGCGCGCCAATGAACAGCTCCAGATTCGCCATCTTCGCCTCTCCTGCCTGCAAGGGATCATTGGCTTGAAAGCTTAACGAGCAGCGCGCCGGCGTGCGTTGCGTAGTTCACTACACGCGAGAGGATTATTGGCATATCGTGCCAATAACGATTTCAAAAAAACGGATAAATGCCAAAAATGAAACTCGACAACCTTGACCGCCGGATTCTTGCCGCCTTGCAGCGCGACGCACGCCTGACCAATGTGCAACTGGCCGAGGAAGTCGGCCTGTCACCCTCCCCGTGTCTGCGCCGCGTACGCCTGCTGGAAGAGGCCGGAATCATCCGTGGCTATCAGGCACAGATCGACCGCGATGGCGTGGGGCTGGGGTTGACGGTATTCGTTGGGGTGAAGGTGGAGCGGCACACCGAGGCATCGTCGGCCGCCTTTCGCCAGGCGGTCTCGGCGTTGAGCGAAGTGGTCTCATGCCACCTGGTATCGGGCGAGTCGGATTTTCTGCTGCAGGTGGTGGTGCCGGACCTGCGGGCCTATGAGCGGTTCCTGATGGAGGCGCTGCTCAAGGTGCCGGGGGTGACGGACATCCGCAGCAATTTTGCGATTACCACGGTGAAGGAACAGACGGGATTGCCGCTCGGGCACCTGCCACAGGCGGTGGGTGAACAGTGATGTGTGGGGGCAAGCAGTTGCCCCCACACAGCGCCTCAGGCGAAGCGCTCGACCTGCGCCGGAGTACGGCGCATCAGCACCTTGCCGCCACGCACCGAGACCAGCGCATATCCCTGGCTACGGATCATCTCGTAGTCATCCGGCGCCGACAGCACCAGCAAGTTCGCGGGACGCCCCACTTCGATGCCGTAGCGCTCGCCCAGGTTCAGGGTGCGCGCACTGTTGTCGGTGATCAGGTCCAGCGCCCGCTGCAGGTCTTCATAGCCGAGCATGTGGCAGATGTGCAGGCCCGCTTCAAGGATGCGCAGGATGTTGCCATTACCCAGCGGGTACCACGGATCGACGATCGAATCCTGACCGAAGCACACGTTCATGCCGGCGCGATCGAGCTCAGCCACCCGGGTCACGCCACGGCGTTTCGGGAAGTTGTCGAAACGCCCTTGCAGGTGAATGCTCTCGGTCGGGCAGGACACGAAGTTGATGCCCGACATCTTCAGCAGGCGGAACAGCTTGTAGCAGTAAGCATTGTCGTAGGAGCCCATGGCCACGGTGTGGCTGGCAGTGACGCGCTCGCCCATGTTGCGCACCCGCGCCTCTTCGGCGAGTACTTCGAGAAAGCGCGACTGCGGGTCATCGGTTTCGTCGCAGTGCACATCCACCAGGCAACCGGTGCGCTCGGCCAGGTCCATCAGGAACTTGACCGACGACACACCCTGGTCACGGGTGTTCTCGAAATGCGGAATGCCGCCGACCACATCGGCGCCCAGCGCGACCGCTTCGGTCATCAGTTCGCGACCGTTGGCGTACGACTCGATTCCCTCCTGGGGGAAGGCGACGATCTGCAGGTCGACCAAGTGCCGGACCTCTTCGCGCACCTCGACCATCGCCTTGAGCGCCACCAGCGTCGGGTCGGTGACATCGACGTGGGTGCGCACGTGCTGGATGCCGTGGTCGACCAATGCGCCAATGGTCTTCTTGGCACGGGCCTTGATGTCTTCGTGGGTGGTGATGGCCTTGCGCTCGGCCCAGCACTCGATACCCTCGAACAGCGTGCCGCTCATGTTCCAGCGCGGCTCGCCGGCGGTCAGGGTGGCGTCGAGGTGGATGTGCGGCTCGATGAAGGGCGGGATCACCAGGTTCTGCGCCGCATCGATGTCCGCAGCGTTGCTCAGTGCAACCGCCGCGTTCTGGGGTTCGATGGCGGCAATGCGATCGCCATCGAGCTCGATCCGGAACAGGCCGGTCTTGCCGCGCAGGCGGGCGTTGATGATATTCATGGGGTTACTCCTTGCCTTGGCTTTCGCTCATGCGCCAGATCAGCAGCGCGACGGAAGCATTCATGCGGAAAAGCGAGTCATCGAGCGACTGTCCGCTCAACTGCTCGATGCGTTGAATACGCTGGATGATGGTGTTGCGGTGTACGCCCAGGCGTTGCGCCGCCTGGGCGCCGTTGCCGTTTTCCTTGAGCAGTACATCGAGGGTGTGCACCAGGGCGTAGGGATGCTTGCGCCCGGCTTCGATCAGCGGGCCGAGGGTCTGGGCGACGAAGTTGTCGATCAGCGAACGGTCGGCAATCCCCTGCAGCAGGCGCAACACACCCAGCTCGCTGAAATCGCACAGGCCAGTAGCCGGGCGCATGTTCTGTGCTACTTCGAGAGCCTGGCGCGCCTCGCCCAAGGCCTGACGGTAGTGGGCGCAGTCTTCGGCCAGGCACGACAGGCCCATGAACAGCGCCATCTCGCCGGTCACCTCGGCCAGTTGCCGATACAAGGCTGCGAGCGCTGGGCGCAAGTCCGGTGCGTCGGGCAGCAGCAGCACGAAGAGGTCACCTGGCAATTGCGCCATGACCGCCCCCGCAACCGTGCGGCACCAGGCCTCCAGTTGCTCTTCGAGCGCCTGACGGGTGTTCTGCCACAGGCGTTCGGCCTGCTCCGGTCGATGCCGCTCGAACAGGCCATCGACCGCCGACAGCCGCAGCGCGACCACACGGCGGGGCTCGTCCAGCGCCAGCTGCAGGTGTGCAGCGCGCTGGCGGGCAATGGCCAGGCTCGGGTAGTCGCCGGTCAACAGCTGGCCGAGAATGTCGTCACGCGAGCGCCGCACCTGGCCCATCTGCACCAGCGCCGTGCCGATCAGGTGGGTGACCACCACCATCTTCAAGGCGTAGGGCTGCTCGATCAGCGGCAGCCCCAACTGTTCGGCACGCTCGACCACCGCCGCCGGGATGTGCTGGATGAAGGTGCCGCCGGTGAGGATCACCATGCCGGCAATACCGACAGCATCGCCATCCTCCACCAGGCTCAGCAGGTTGGCCTCGCCACGCGGATGGTTGATACCGGTGACGAACACCAGTTCGCCGCCCATCACCCATTCGGCAATGCCTTCGTTCTCCGCCACGTAAGGCCAGCGCACCCGCCGCTGCAGGTTGCGTGCACCGGCCCGCACGGTCATCTCTTCGAGACCGGGCAGCCCCAGCAGCTCATCGAGTGCCAGGCTCACGGCTTGGCCTGTGCCACGGGGCGCACGCGCGCACCGACTTCAAGCAGGACGATGTAGCACAGCGCCGAAGCACCGATACCCACCAGCGGGGCGACCCACGGCGAGCTGTAGGCCAGCACCGCCCCCACTGCGTAGGCGAACAGGCCGGCGCGGTTGTAGCGCGGCAGGCTGACCGAAGCCAGGGTCGGATACTTGCCACGGTGGCGGTACCAGAAGTCGGCCATGATCACCCCGCCGACCGGCGGAATGATCGAACCCAGCAGCACCAGGAATGGAATCAGCCATTCATACATGCCACCGATCGCCAGCACGATGCCCACGCCGGCCGCCACCAGCGTCGCAGTACGACGGCGCTCGCTGCGCACCAGGTGGCAGGTCGCCGCCGCGACGTTATAGATGGTCGGGCCCTGAATGGTCCAGAGGTTCAGGCACAGCATCACCACGGCGGCGAACGACAGGCCCTGCAGCATCATCACTTCGACGATGTCGGCTTGCTGGTAGACCATCGCGCACCAGGCGCCTGCCACCACCATCAGGCCGTTGCCCACCAGGAACGCCACGACGCTGGCCGTGACCGCCACCCGGCCACTGCGCGACAGGCGTGTCCAGTTGGTGGCCTGGGTCGCGCCACTGGCGAAGGTGCCGAAGACCATGGTCACCGCTGCCGAGAAGCTCATCGCCTCGTGCGGCACCACGGCCATAAGTCCTTCGAAACCGCCCACGTGCCGGGTGGCGATGACCATCGAAATCACCAGTAGCACGAACATCAGGGGCACCGACAGCCGCGACAGCCAATCCAGCCCCTTGAAGCCAATGATCGCAGTGATGCTGAAGCCCAATCCGAACAACACCATCAGCGGAATGGTCAAGCCCTCGGCCAGCCCCAGCAGCTTGACCAGCACGATCGCCACTGTCGCCGTCCCCCAGGCGTACCAGCCCAGCTCAGCGAAACCCAGCAGAAAATCGGAGAGCCGGCTGCCCGATTCACCAAAACAGAAACGCCCCATCAGCACCGTGTTCAGGCCACTGCGCGAGGCGATGAACGCGAGCGTTGCCGCATAGATCGCCAGCAAGGTGTTGCCGATGGTGGCAATCCACAGCATGTCGACGAAATTGAAGGCCATGCCCAGCTTGCCGCCAGCGAACATGGTGCCGGTGAAGAAGGTGAAGCTGAACAGGACCATGGCAATCGGCAGCAGGCCCTTGCGGGCGTGCTGGGGGGCTTCGGTCAGGGGGAATTCGCCGGGTGAGCTCATTTTTATAGTGTTCCAGTGTTGGGGGGTTGGCGCTGGCGGAGCAATAAGTGGGCCGGATCCAGGGTAGACGATGTTCAGACTGGGAATTGGGCTTTAACGATATCCATTAATGTGCAACACGCACATAAATTACTGATCAGGGCGAAAATTTGTGGGCTTTATATCTCATTTTGATGCACGCGTGCACCTTTGGGTGGCGGACTTGCACCTGCGCACCGCGGGATTTCCAGCGCTTTGCGCTGACGAAGACCTTGAGCATCACAGCTATCCTTTTATGGCAGTACAATCATGGCCGCACCGCGCCAAGTCTCGGTGATGCCTATCGGTTCAGGACTTCTCCATGCCCTACCCCATCGAACAGAAACTTGTCGTCGGCGTTGCCTCCAGTGCGCTGTTCGACCTCGCTGAGTCCGACGACATCTATCAAAGTGAAGGCGTCGAAGCCTATCGCCAGCATCATGAAGCGAACCTCGACAATCCGTTCCCCAGGGGTGTGGCTTTTCCGTTCATCCGCCGCTTCCTGAGCATCAACAAGGCCTTTCCCGGGCAACTGCCAGTTGAAGTGGTGCTGCTGTCGCGCAACTCGCCGGAAACCGGGCTGCGGGTGTTTCGCTCTATCACGCATTACGGCCTGGACATCAGCCGCGCGGCCTTCATGTCTGGCCGCTCGCCCTACGAGTACATCCCGGCCTTCAATGCTTCGCTGTTCCTCAGCGCCAACGAAGAAGACGTGCAGCGCGCCATCGACGCCGACTATCCCGCCGGCCTGGTGCTGCCCACACGCATCTACGACGACGAGATCGACACCGAACTGCGCGTGGCCTTCGACTTCGACGGCGTGATCGCCGACGACGAAGCCGAGACGGTCTACAAGCAGCACAACAACCTCCATGACTTCCAGGCCCACGAGTTCGCCCGCAAGGCCATCCCGCATCAGCCGGGGCCGCTGGCGGACCTGTACCGCAAGCTCTCGCACATTCGCACCCTCGAAGACCAGAAGCTTGCGCAAGACCCTGACTACAAGCGCATCCTGCGCATTGCCATCGTCACAGCGCGCAACGCACCATCCCATGAGCGCGTGGTGACCACCTTGAAAAACTGGGGCGTTTCGCCAGATGAATCGTTCTTTCTGGGTGGGATGGAGAAGGGCCGCGTGTTGTCCATTCTCAAGCCGCACATGTTCTTCGATGACCAGCGCAGCCACCTGTTCTCGGCGGCGGGTAACCTGCCGATGGTGCATGTGCCGTTCGGGGTGGCCAACCGCAACGTCGCCAGCCAGCCGGCGCAGGAGGTCATGACTCAGGGCGCTGGCGAAGCTACGAGTGAACAGGTGACAGGCCGATAAAGGCCGCATGCCTAGCGATTGTCCTGCAGCATTTGCCCACGTATCTGCTCCCAGCCCATTCGCCGCTCCGCCGCCTCTTGCCACTGCGCCCGTTGCGGCTCGCGCTGCACGATTGGCAGCAGCAGCGGCGGCAAACGCTCCACCTGGCTGCTGCGGGTGAAGATGCACAGCCGGGTGTAGTCAGGCAGTTGGTGGAGCTTGGCCCCGAGCAGGCTGTGCGGGCACAGCAACAGCAGGTCACCGAAGGCGAACAGCTGGTAGGCCCTGACCTGCACCTTGCCATCGTGACGCAGACGGCTGTGCCAGAGCAGCGGATCGATATCGGCCAGTGTCACCTGGCGATCGAGCACGTAGCGCTGGGAGAAACCCTGGCGTACTTCCAGGCTGCCGGCCACCGAATAGGTGATGCTCGACATCGCGCCCTTGGCGGTGGTGAGGAAGATCACGAAGAACAGCAAGGCGCCGCCGATGCCTGCGGCGACTTTGCGGTAGATATCGCCTTTGAACACGAAGTACAACATCGAAGGCAGCAGGCTCATCAGCAGCGTGAACAGTGAAAAGCCTGCCACGAACGACACCGCCGCCTCGTTATCCCGCCCGACGTAGGTGTCGATGATCAACAGCATCGACAACGAACTGGCGATGACGGCGAACACCAGGGTGAACGAAAGAAAGATCCCAAGAAACCAGCGATCGGCCTTGCCCTTGTTCTTCGGCACCGCGAGAACGAACAACGACCTGAACGACCGGGAGAAGAACAGCGCGGCAAACGCCAGCACGGTGGCTACCGAGATCAACAGCATGGCAACGCCGGGGCTGAGCATTCGATGGTAGAAGAAGCCCAGGACGATGAAGGCGGCGTAGCCCACCACCAAAGGAATCACCAGCCACAGCGCGACATGGCGGGTGAGCCAGCGCACCCTGCCGAACAGCGATACCGCCGTGCCGTAGAGCCACGACGAGCCCATCAGGATGATCAGGTGCGAGAACATCACCGCGACGACCACGAACATCCACGCGGCGAGTGACGACTTGGAATCCAGCGCCGACATGAACAGGTCGGCGCGACCGATGGCCCGGGTGTAGATGTACAGGCTCACGCTGCCGAGAAAGGTCCCGAGGAACACCAGCGTCACGGTGAACGGCGTCCAGTGCGTCAGCACCCGCTTGAGGTTCTTGCGAAACACCTGGGCGAAGGTCGGGCGCACGCGGCGCACCCGGGATGTAGCGGATTGCGAGGTCCTGCTCATTTCGAGGCCTGTCCATGGTCTGCAACTACGAGGCCGGGGAATCTATCACGCTTGCCCGCGTGAATCCCGGTGTCTGCTTGCCGATGCGTCCTGCATCGACGGCTTGCGGTATCGCTAGGCCCCCTCCTCGACAGGCACCTCACCGCGTACGATGGTCAGTTGGCCGTCGATCATCGCCTTGCTCATGCCGCACAGGTAATGGGTGGCGCGCATGAGCGGTTCGGCATCCTGTGGTTTGTCGATGGCTCGTCGGGTGAGTTCGGTCACGCAGCCGAGCAGCGTGGAAATTTCCATCAGCGTTTCCTTCGGCGGCAGCCCGGGTATCGCCTGGACCCAGGCCATGCGTGGCTCGCGGCGGATACGTGCGGGTGCGCTGACCAGTTTAAGGCCGTCGCGCTTATTCGATTGGTCGTCGTTGTCCATGGCTCCCCCAGCGTTGGTTGAAAAGCGCCTGTCGCACACCCTCGCCCGTGTTCCAGCCCGACTCACGCGAACCTGGCGTGTGTCTCTGCCCGTCGGCTGAAAACGCGATGACGATGTGCGACCGGCCCCAGGAGAGTAGAAGCACCGACGGCGCCACACAACGGCAAAACCCGGGGAAATGGTATCCCCGGAAATGTCCTACGACGTATTAGGAAGGTTCGCGAAATAGGCCCTAGGCCGGTCGCAATCCGCAGGCATGCGCCGACCACGGCGCATCATCAGGAAGTCCACTCCTCACCACCCGGCCAGTCCTCGGTGGGGATATCGGCCAAGGTGCCGTCCTTGATCCCGTCGATGCCGTAGCGCTCGATCGAATCGCCCAGCAACGAGCCGAACTTGTCCGACTTGACCTGCTCCTGCCCTTCCTTGACCAGGCCCGGGATGATCGCTGCCAGCACCGCCACGCCCGCGCCAAGGAACCCCAGCACCCCAGCCGTGGCCGCCAGGCCCGGAAGGAAGCGTGGCAGGTTGGCGCCGAGCAGGCCGAGTCCGCCCTCCACCGCCGAGGCACTGCCCGCCAGCACGCCCAGCGAGCCGGCAGTGATGCCGAAGCCACCGGCCAGCTTGTCGCCACGACGCAGCGCGTTCACACCATCGAAGATGCCATAGGCCCCGGCCACGATACCGGCCAGCCCGCCGATGCCTTTGGCAGCTTCCTCGAAGTTCTTCGCCACCACCTTGGCGTGCTTGCCATCCTTGACGTTGGCCTTGACCTCATCGAGCAGGTCGAGCATCACCTTGCCATCCTTCATGTCGGTCAGCGTCTGCTCACCGTTCTTGATCGCCTTGGTCAAGTGCTCCTGGTAACCCTTGGAACCGCCCTCGATCAGCACCGTGGTGGTCTGCACCGACCCGGTGGTGATGTCGACGATGTTGCGATCGGTGAGCTTGCCGCCGCTCTGCGCGCCGCGAGCGATGGTGACACCGGCCAGGAACAGCCCGCTCACCCCGTGCAGCACGCCACTGCCGTAAGCGCCCTTGGCGTTGCCGTTGGGGTCGAAGTCCGACAGCTTGCCCATCTTGTCCAGGGCCTTGGTGCCCTGGCGGAACAGGTCCCAATTGCCACGGAAGCCCGCCAGCACCTGGTCGGTGGTGGCCACGGTGCCGTCCTGGTTGAGCAACAGCTCGGGGCTCTCGTCGCGCATCTGGTCGATCAGCTTGCGCACCTTGTCTTCGTCCAACTCGTCCCCGCCATCCTTGCCGAACGCGGTCTTGAGGTCGTCGAAGGTGGCGTCCTTGAACAGGTTCTCCTGGGTGATGGTGGAGAAGTTGTCGTTGAGCTGCTTGTCGTACTGGGCGGTGAACTGCGGATCGAGCGCCGAGTTGTAGAGCGCCACCTCCAGGCTGAACTCCGAGGCGGCCTGCTCGGGCGAGTTGTCCTTGAGCAGTTCGCGCATGCGTTCGCCGGTGGCCAGCTGATCCTTGTAGAAGGTCTTGAAATCTTCATTGTGCGACGACTTGCCGACCGCGCCCTGGATCGCCTTGGCGTCGTCGATACCGAGGATCGACTGCAGGCTGGTGGCGGTGGCATAGAAGCTGGCCAGCGCAGTGTGCTGGTCGGTCTTGCCATCCTTGGTGTTGGCGTCCCAGGCAGCGTCCAGCGCCTTGCCAGACTTGACCTCGTCTTCGTAGGTCTTGCTGACGGCATCCTTGAACCCAGGGTTTTCCTCGAACAGCGTCTTCACCGCCTCATCGCCCGCGCTTTTGAGATAGTCGGCGGTTTCCTTGTCGTTCTGCAGGATGGCCATGTGGTCGTTGATGTCTTCCAGCAGCTTTTGCGGCTCCCAGATCGCACCGGAACGGTTGGCGATGGCGACCTTTCCGTAGTCGCTGTTCCACACCCCGGCATTGGCGCCGTCGACCACCAGCTTCTGCGCCTCCTGCAGGTCCAGCAGTACGGCGGCCTTTTCCTCGGCGCTGTAGTTTTCCGGATGCACGAAGACATCCTCGCCCAGCTTGCGGGTGTCGACCTTGCCGGTGACATTGCCGGCGGCGACATCGGTGATCAGGCTGGCCAGCCCTTGGGCATCGGTGGGTGAGCCGCTCTTCAGCCAGTTCTGCACGTCCTCGCGACTGACCTTGCCGTCAGGCTTGTCGCCAATGTTGTTGCTGGCGGTATCGACCTTGCGGAATGCGCCTGGCTGGGCGAAGAAGCTCAGCGCTTCTTGCTCCTGCTTGCTCAGTTGCGGATTCTGCTTGAGGTAGTCCTGGATGTTGTCTGCGGTGACTGCGCCGTCCGCGCCAGTCTTGCCGCAGATCGAATCGTACTTGGCATCGAAGATGGCGCCATACTGGGCGATCTGCCTGGAGCCTGCGTCAGCGTCCGGGTTGGTCTTGAGGAACGCCTTGTAGCTGCCGATCTCGTCGTTGGCCGGCGGCTTGGCCAGCGACTCGAAACCGAACTTGCCAAAGTCCTGCAGGCGCCCGGCCTCGGTGCCGTGACGCGCCTCACCGCTCTTGGTGAAGCCATCGACACTGCTGTTGGCCACATCCTTGCCGGTGAGCGCCTTGCCGTCCTCGTCATAGCCCACCACTCGGTCGAGCACCTGGCTGGCCCGGAAGGCGGCGTTGGGATCCTTGTCGAAATCGCCGACCTGCTCCTTCAGCGCATCCTTCACCCCGCTCTGGTTGCCGAGGTTCTTGAGCAGCGGGTTGTCATCGATGATGTCCTGCGCCGAACGCTTGTCGTCCTCGGGCAGCTCCCAGACAATGCCGGCCTTTTCTGCTGCCTCGCGACGTTTGTCATCCTTGCCCACGTCGTCGACATGCTGCAGCTCGCCCTTGAGGCTCTCGAACCCGTACTTGCCAAAATCCTGCAGGCGCCCAGCTTCGGTGCCATGCCTGGCATCGCCGCCCTTGGTGAAACCGTCGATGCTGGTGTTGTCGACATCCTTGCCGGCCAGGCGCTCGCCGTTCTCGTCATAGCGCACCACGTGGTCCAGCACCTGGGTCGCGCGGTAGGCCGCATCGGCATCGTGCTCGAAGTCGCCGACCTGCTCCTTGAGCATGTCCTTGACCCCGCTCTGGTTACCCAGGTTCTTGAGCAGTGGGCTGTCGTCGATGATCTGCTGCGCCGAACGTTCGTCGCCTTCGGGGCGCTCCCACCGGATACCCGCTGCCTCGGCCTTGCTGCGTGCCTCGGGGTCATCGTTGGCCGCCTCGATGTGCTTGAGCTCACCCTTCAGGTTTTCCCAACCGTACTTGCCGAAGTCCTGCAAGCGCCCGGCCTCGGTGCCGTGCTTGGCATCACCGCCCTTGGTGAAACCATCGACCTTGCCGTTGTCGATATCGCCACCGACCAGTCGCGAGCCACCCTCGTCGAAGCGCTCGATGTGGTCCAGTACCTGGGTGGCGCGGTAGGCCGCATCGGCGTCGTGCTCGAAATCTCCGACCCGCTCGCGCAGCTTGTCCTTCACCCCGCTCTGGTTGCCAAGGTTCTTCAACAACGGACTGTCGTCGATGATTTCCTGGGCGGAACGGTTGTCGTCCTTCGGGCGCTGCCATTCGATGCCGGCGTCCTTGGCCTTGGCACGATCGACCGCATCGCCCCAGTCGGCACTGGCATCCTTCTTGGTGAGCGTCTTGATATCGGGGGCGTTGGTGACCGGAGCTGACATGCGCGTTCTCCCTGAAGGTGGCTGCCCGGTTGGCGGGCCCGAGGTGTGTGAGTGCAGGGAAAAGCAGCGAGATGACTGAACGATGACAGCCATGCTGGCGATCAGCCGCTTTTCGCAGCTGCACGCCCGTGATCATTGGGCGGATCGCGCCTGTGAAACGTTGTGAAATCACCCGATGGAACATCTGTCGGTCTTAGGCCTCCCACACTAACGCAGGGCGAAAGGCGCGCTGCCCATGAAGATCCGGAGGCTTGTCCTGTATGAAAAAGATCCTGATGGTGCTGACATCCCACGACCAGCTCGGTAACACCGGCAAGAAAACCGGCTTCTGGCTGGAGGAGTTTGCCGCCCCTTACTACGTGTTCATCGACGCTGGCGCGCAGATCACCCTCGCCTCCCCCAAAGGCGGCCAGCCACCGCTGGACCCGAAGAGCGACCAGCCCGACGCCCAGACCGCCGCCACCCGCCGCTTCCAGCAAGACACCGAAGCGCAGATCGCTCTGGCCGACACCATTCCGTTGGGAGAAATCGACCCTTACGACTTCGACGCCGTGTTCTATCCAGGTGGTCATGGGCCGCTGTGGGACCTGGCCGAGGACAAGGATTCAATCACCCTGCTCGAGGCCCTGTACGCCTCGAACAAACCCATCGCTGCGGTATGCCATGCACCGGGGGTGTTCAAGCAGGTCAAGGCAGCGGATGGCGAGTCGGTTGTGAAAGGCAAGCGCGTCACCGGTTTCACCAACAGCGAGGAAGAGGCTGTCGGGCTGACCGATGTGGTGCCGTTTCTGGTGGAGGACATGCTCAAGGCCAACGGCGGTGAGTACTCAAAGGCAGCCGATTGGGCGAGCTACGTGGTCGAGGATGGCAATTTGATCACCGGCCAGAATCCGGCGTCGTCCGAGGCGGCGGCGCAAGCGCTGCTCAAACGTCTGGAGCAAGAACCAGGCGCTTGAGACAAATGGCACAGGCGCGGCCCGCTCCCTCAGATGCACGATCCCTGTAGGAGCGGGCTCGTCCCGCGATCACCGGCAAAGCCGGGGCCATCCCCATCACCGATACAGACGGACTTACATCACCCACCAACCCCGCGTACCCAGCGGCTGGAAACCCCACCCAGCATCGGTGACAATCGCCCCTCATGCCCAAGCCAGGACGCCTCGCGTGCTCACCACCCTCGCCATCGGCAACTACCGCTCGATCAAACACCTCGTCATGCCGCTAGGCCAGCTCAACCTGGTAACCGGCGCAAACGGCAGCGGCAAATCCAACCTGTACAAAGCCCTGCGCCTACTGGCTGAAACCGCCCAAGGCGGCGTGATCGGAGCCCTCGCCCGCGAAGGCGGGCTCGACTCGACCTGGTGGGCCGGCCCGGAAACCAGCGCCCGCATGAAGCGCGGCGAAGTGCCCATTCAAGGCCAGCACCCGTCCGACGTCAGACGCCTGCGCCTGGGCTTCGCCACCGAGGATTTCGGCTTCGCCATCTCACTCGGCCTGCCCATCCCGTTGCCCTACCCGAGCGCATTCATGCTTGACCCCGAGATCAAGTGCGAAGCCATCTGGGGCGCCGGCGCCTACCGCCCCTCCTCCCTGCTGGTCGAGCGCAAGAACGCCCTGGTACGTGCCCGCGAAGGCAACAGCTGGGCGGTACTCGATCAACATGCCGACAGTAGCGAAAGCTTCTTCAACATCGTCGGCCGGCCCCGCCAGGCCCCGGAGATCGGCGAGCTGCGCGCATTCATCAACAGCTGGCGCTTCTACGATCACTTCCGCATCGACCGCGACGCCCCCTGCCGCCAACCGCAACTGGGCACCCGCTCACCCGTGCTGCACCACGACGGCCGCAACCTCGCCTCGGCACTGCAGACCATCATCGAAATTGGTGACGTCGAAGACCTGGTTGCCGCGCTGGATGACGCATTTCCCGGCAGCCGCCTGGAGATCGATGCACCACCCGGCGGGCTGTTCAGCGTAAGGCTTTACCAGCACGGGCTGCTGCGGCCCCTGGGCGGTACGGAACTGTCGGACGGCACCTTGCGTTACCTGTTGCTGATGGCAGCCCTGTTGACGCCCCGACCACCGTCACTGATGGTGCTCAACGAACCGGAAACCAGCCTGCATGCCGACCTGCTGCCGGCGCTGGCGCGCTTGATCATCCGCGCGTCGCAGCGTAGCCAGGTGTGGGTGGTGTCGCACAGCAGGCCGCTGATCGACGCGCTGACGGCGTGTGAAGGGTGCAATGTGTTGGAACTTGAGAAGGATCAGGGGCAGACGCAGTTGCGCGGGGTCGGGTTGCTGGATCAGCCGTTGTGGCGGTGGCCAGACTGAGCCTTCGAGGCATCACCGCTCCCAGTGCCGCTCTTCAAAATTGTTCGCCCGCTCTCCAGACCATCGCACACCTGCTTCCCACGGGAAATCCGTGTTCATACTCTTCATTCAACAGTGTTGACAGCCTTTCATCGACGTATTGGTCGGATTCAATCTGAAAACCGAGACGAGCGTAGAACGGAGCATTCCACGGTACGTCTTTGAAGGTTGTGAGAGTCAGCGCATGCAGCTCATTGATCTCAACATAAGCCTGCGCCGCTTGAACGAGCTGTCGCCCTATGCCCTGCCCTTGCAGGGTGTGTCGAACGGAAAGTTCATGGATATGAAGGTCTCTACCGTAGATATCGGCACTGAGAAATCCTTGCGGGCGATTTTCAGCATCGATGGCCACCCAGCACGTCGAGCGCTCGATGAGCTCAAGATGCCGTTCAACGGGCATAGGAGGAGAATCCGCGAGCCAGCTTAACCCTTCAAATACACGAAAGGCTTGCGCGGCAGAACGCTCGATTGAAAGTAAGAGGCTCGCATCCTCAGGCACAGCAACACGGACAGTCGTAAACATAGCTACCCGAAATCTGGATCGCGGGATGAAAGCCTGGAGCCCCCTAGTATCAGCAAGGCTTTGACCATTTGTTGCGCCGCTTCGGAAGTGGCGCTGCCACTGGCGTTAGCATTCGATGTCAACGATCCATTGGGTCTTGGCCGCATTGCTGCGGTCCAGATCAGGACGCCGCGCGGCAGGCTGGGTACAGCCGCGCGGTACGATATACGGCTGGGCGACCGCAGCCGCTTCGGCGAGCTCCATCGGCTTGCCATCGTCACGCTCGACGGTGATGAAAAACGGCTGGTAGAACGGAATGATGTAGGCATCGAGGGTATAGCGCGCACCATTGGCCTCAAGGTTGGCGTGGTACTCATCGAAACGGGTCAGGCGACTGGTGTCGAGCTTGTCCTGCGTCGCGCAACCGACCATGAAAAGCCCGAGCAAGGCACCGGTGCACAGTGACATCGTGTTCATTACAACTCCTTTTGAGATTTGCCCGGATGGACGCGCCGGGACATTAAAGGCGTGCGTGGTGGTCGTCAAGCGAGCGGCACTACTTGAGCGGCGGCATGATAGGGATCACAATCACCGCGCTAAAAAAAGGATAAAGACAAAAGGATCATTGCCTTGAACAAGAAACAACGCGACGAACTCAGTAAGTATCTCAGCTATGTGCTACGCCATGCTCCGCACTCCATCGGCTTGACCCTGGACCGCGAAGGTTGGGCCGAGGTAGAGACACTATTGCGCAATGCCGCTGAGCAAGGACGCAGTTTTGACCGCGCCGCCCTGCACGACGTGGTTGAAACCAACGACAAGAAGCGCTTCACCCTTTCGGACGATGCGCGATATATCCGCGCCGCCCAAGGCCACAGCACGACTCAGGTCGCCCTCCAACATGTCGAAAAGACCCCACCCGCGCTGCTCTACCACGGAACCGCCAGCCGTTTCATGGCGTCCATCGAGGTACAGGGTCTGGTTGCCGGTTCTCGCCACCATGTACACCTGAGCGAGGATCCAGAAACGGCGTTGGCCGTGGGTAGACGCTACGGAGAGCCCGTGTTGCTGGTGATAGACACGTCGAAGATGCGCGAAGCTGGCGCGCGTTTCTACCAAGCGGACAATGGTGTGTGGCTGGTGAATGAGGTGGCGGTGGGCTACTGGAGTCGAGCGCAGCAGGAGTGATAGATGGCTTCACTCTGGCAAAAAAGTGCCGAGGGAATGAAAAGCATCACGACTAATGGGATCAATCTAAAGCCAGCTTATTCACATCCTATAACCTAGGCATCAGCAATTAAACTTCTGTGAAGTACATCATACTCGTCACCCCCTTGAATCTTGCACCGGCGCTTGCAGCATCCGAAAAACAATTCTCCCATCAACATGAAGCCACCTAGGCTAGCCCCTAGGGCGGCGCCACATTTCATTCAAAATTATTAACAGTCGCGAATAAATGAGCAATGGCACATTTAGCACCAACATTACGTTTTGTGTGTGTATCTCCATAGGAATTAGGGTATCCACACGCTGATTCTCTGAAGCCTCAGAGAACACCTTTGCGGAAAGATGGCTCGTTGTTTTCAGAACCCCTGAAATAACAACTTTCACTTGCACCATCCGATCATCAACCCTGAAACCATTTTCAAACAATTCTATATCGGATTCATTCAAGGGCAATCTGTACACGCTCGCCCCCAATAGTAAATCACTTTGAGGCTCTGAATATTCGCCGTAGCCGGAGGCCTGCAGGCTCTGCAGATACTTTTCAATTGCCATAATTCCGCTCACTGCTTTAGCCCTTTTGAAAACTCGCGCAGTGCCTCTGTCGCCCCCCCGCTCACGCGGAGTTAAGCTCTCACCAAAATGCTCATTCAAGCCGTTGGCTGTGCTTTTGTTTAGCGTATTACCCCCTGTTTGCAAAACATTAGGTATTCGGCCGGACGTACCTACACTGGAAGGAACGGGTAATGGTAGCCCTTCACTTTCAACCCATTTCCCATTAATGAGCTGATTACCTTTTGCACCAACTAATCAGCCACTATTTTTTGCGTCAAACTAGCGACTTTAGATTTAAGCATTTCATCGTTCAACTCATACTCTTCCCTTGACTCGTCTGGCTGGTACATGTCCGCGGCACAAAAAATGCTCGACAAGCACTCGCTCAGCAAAGGCTCATCGAGTTGCAGGAGGTTCCTATCTCGCTCAATTTTCCATAGCTCAATATATGCCTCAGAAAAAATGTCGGCCGTCAACCTGCCGGCCACATAAGATCTTGCAAACTCCAAGAGAGTAAAACTCATCGTAAAACTCCATTTTTAATAAAGGTATCAAACTGCTGAGTTCCTGGCGAGAGCCTAAAGCCCGTCACAAAATTTCCTGACGCATCGAGCACAACAGCGTTGTTGGTGCTCGAATTAAAGAACACCCTGGAGTCTTTTACGAATCCGTATGTACCTTGCAGAATCGTAGAAGCGGAACTCATGTGAGCTTTGATTGCAGACTCATACTGAGCAAGTGTTTCAGAATTTTTCTTTGTAGTCACCACTCCAAAATCAGAAGCATGCTTGAATTTTTTATCGAGCTGCTTCTGGGTAACGCTAGTTAACGCCTCAGCAACACTATTACCTTTTGCACCTGCAACGCCGTCTCCAGCGCCCTCCGAATAAACAACACCCGGATTCAGCTGATGCCCAGGAGTGACGTAGATCTCCCTCCCCGGCTGCCCATCGAGCTGATTACCGCCAGTATGCGTGACATTTTCGCCCGGACCAACGCCTGTGTACCCCCCGCTGGCAGGATGAGTGCCATCCTCTTGCACCGCAGGGTTCTCATACCTCGGCTTACTCTCGAATGCCTTGATCGGGAACCCGCCTCGCCAACGCCCGTTGAGCAAGAGGAACAGATCCATCGACTGTTCGAACTGCTCAGCAGAGTCCTTGCCGATCGCCTTCAGCGACGCCTCAAGTGACTCAGCCGCTTTCTGCAGCGCTTCGTCCGAATTCGGCGTTGCGAGATAGACCGCTGTCGCAGCACCTAATGCAACCACCGTTTCTGCAGCAATAGGGACCGCAATCAAGTTCCGCTGCAGAGGATCGGCGCGTCCCAGTGTCAGCAACGCGTTGACCATTTGTTGCGCCGCCTCGGGAGATTGGGCCGACAGCTCATTGAGCTTTTGTCGGACCAGCGCTGTCTCCTCTGTGTCATGCCGGACATTCAACGCCGACAACATTGCGTCGATACCACGCTCTCGCAGCTCGGCATCCGCACTTCCCACCCGCACGAAGTTCTTGGCGAACTCCAAAACCTCGAGCCGGTATTGCTCGTTCTGCTCCATTCCCCTGGCAACGGAGGCAGGAGACTCACCCGAAGCAACCGACTGAAGCGACACCACCATTTCCAGCACACGTTGCGCTGTAAAGGTCGTACTCGCACCATAGGTCTGGAGGTCAACCTTCCATTTCGCGAGCGTCTGTGCTGGGTTGGCAACGTCTCTGAGCGAACTCTGCGTGACATACAAATCCGTACGCGATTCCCGGTCCCGGGTAATCTCGTACGCCTTGTCCAGATCCCGATTCAGCCCGGCTGTCGAGTCCTTCTCGGAACCAGCATCACCGCGCACCACGATGTCGCCCTGGCCCACCGTGGCCCGCACGATCTGCTCGCGATCCTTGTCGTACTTCCAGCCACTGACACTCCAGCCGTTGCTGCCCTGGTCGCCCTTGCCAACCTGGCTGGCATCCTGCTGGGCCCCGCCACCGCCGCTGCTCCAGGTACCGCCGGCATTCAGGTAGTAACCGTGCTCCTTGTCCTTGCCGGCAATGTCGCTGAAGCCCAGGGTGCCGGTATCAAGCTTGAGGTTGCCATTGTCGGCAGCGATCACGGCACCATCGAGCTGGGTGTGTCGCTCGGTACGGATATCGACCTTGTTGCCAGCGGTGACGCGGGTCTGCTCCTGGACCCAGTCGGTCTTGCCGGTGGTCTTGCCAGCGCCGACCGAGCCACTGACGCTGACGCCAACCCCGCCCGAGACCGTCGCACTGAGGTCGTACTCCTTGCCCTGGACCTTGCCGGTGTCGGTGACCGAGGCCACCTTGAGGTCGCCACCGACACGGCCGATCACCTCGTCGCCGCGCAACTGCGCACCCGCGATGGTGGTGTCCTTGCCACTGGTGAACTTGAGCTGGTCGCCGGCGTAGAGGTAAGCCTGCTGTTGCTGCTGGCCCTCGCGTTGCAGGTCGCCCTTGCCGATGTTCACGCTGGCGTAGAGACCGACCTTGCCACCGCCAAAGCCGAGGCCGACTTCGCCACCGCCGTTGTGGCGGGTGTTCTGGCTTTCGCTGTCGTTCTGCGCCGAGCGGATGTTCACATCGTTGCCCGCCGCGATAGCGATATCGCGTCCGGCGTTCACCTGGCTGCCGACGATGTTCACATCGTTGCGTGCATCGAGCTTGACGTCGCGCCCGGCGCTCAACTGACTGGCAGTGGAGCCACCCTGGACGCTGTCCTGATCGGCCACCCCATAGCTGCCACCCACGCCGACCTTGAAGCCGCCGCTGGTCCCACCGTGGATGCCACTCCAGCTCTCGCGTTGCTGACTTTCCTGGCTGACGCTGCCCTTGGCCACGTCGATATCGATGTCGCGGCCACTGATGGCGATGTCCCGACCGGCCTGCAGCTGGCCACCCTTGATGCTGACGTCGTTGCCAGCGTTGAGCTTCAGGTCGTTGCCAGCATCCAGGCTCGATGCACGGTTGCCCTGCTCCACCCGCTGCTCGCTGCTGCTCTGCTTGCTGTTGCCGAGCTTGACGTCGGCGGTCGGGCCGGCGAAGAACTGGCTGACCGAATCGACCGCACGCAGCACGCCGGAGACCTGGCTGACGGCGTTCTCGCCTTTGCCTGCGTTATCGACGGCATCCTTGGTGCTGCCGAAGTTGTGATTGACGCTCACGCCAAGGCCGTTACGCGCAAGCTCGCGCTGGTGCTCGATCAGTTGCCGCTCGCGAGCGGCATCGATGTTGATGTCGCGACCGGCGTCGAGGCTGATGTCGTGGTTGGCCGCGAGGTCAGAGCCGGTCTGGTTGATATCGCGCTTCGCGGTGATATCCAGGTCCTGCCCGGCCTTGATCTGGCTGGCCGCCGCGAGCTGCTGCTCGAGGCGATCGCGGGCCTTGGCCTGTTCGGCACCGACGAACAGGCTCACGCCGTTATCGTTGCCGGACACACCGATCCCGGTGCGCTTGCTGGTCGACCACTGCTGCTCGCTGTGGCTGTTCTGCGCCGCGGCCACATTGACGTCGCGCCCGGCGTTGAGGCTGACGTTACGCCCGGCGGAGACACCACTGCCGATCACATTGATATCGCGCTCGGCACGCAGGCTCGCATCCTGTTCGGCCAGCACCTGGCTGCCAACGCTGGTGCTGCTCTGCGCCTCCTGCCCGGCCTTCTTCGCCGAAGCCACGGAAACAAACCCGCCGGACGCCGACAGGCCGGTCTTCTTCCGATACTGCTCCGAATGGCTGTAGGCGGTGTCGTTGGCGGCAAGCAGGTCGATGTCGCCGTCCTTGTCGAGCAAGCCGGCACGCAGCTCGACATCCTTGCCAGCGTTGGCCTCGCTGGCGCGCAAACGCACATCGCTGCCCGCGGCGATCACCAGGTCGTTGCCCGCGGCCAGTTCGCTGCCGACCTGAGTGGCCGTGGTGGTCAGCTGGCTCTTGCCGCTCTTGGACAAGCCCAGGAAACCGGACTTGGTCTTCTTGCTGAACTCGCCGTGCTCCTCGACGCCCGAGAGCACCGCCACATCGCCGCCGGCACCGAGCATCAGGTCGCCGCCGGCCTTGAGCTGGCTGCCGACCACGGTGACGTCGCGGCCGCCATCCAGGGCGATGCCACCACTGGCGGTCTTGCTGACGTTGACGGTCAGATCGCCACCGGCCTCGATGACCGAGGCAACGTTGGTGCTGTGGTAGCTCTCCTTCTGCGTCGAACTGCTGCGCCCGAACGAGCCCTTGCTCTTTTTCAGGTAATAGGACGCGCTTTCGTCCTGGTCGGAGGCGATGGTCAGGTCGCGGGTAGCGCCGAGCTCGATATCCCCTGCGCCCTTGACCTGGCTGGCGATGATGGCCATGTCCTGGCCAGCGGCAAGCGCGATATCTCCACCGGCCTTGACCTCGGTGGACACCTGGGTGATCCGGTCGGTCGACTGGGTGACCTTCTTGCTGCGGCTGAAGGTATGGCTCTCGTCGGCCGCAGAGGTCAGGGTCAAGTCACCGGTGGCGGCCATCGCGATGTCGCGCCCGGCCTCGATGCGGCTGGCCACGGCGCTGATGTCGCGTCCGGCAGCGATGTTCAGGTCACGCCCGGCTTCGAGGGTCGCACCGTGCTGCTGGACGCTGCTGTTGCGTACCGAGCCACTGGCAAGGCCCTGGCGCTGCTCGACGGCGACCAGGCTGACGTCGCGTCCGGCGTTGATCGACAGGTCGCCAGCGCTGCTGATCACGCTACCGATGTTCTTGACGTCCTGACCGGCCTTGAGGCTCAGCGAGTTACCGGCCTCGATGCGAGCGGCATTGTCGAGGTAGTCGCGCTGGTTGCTGATGCCGCCATACGTCATGGTGTGGCGGGTCTGGTCGCGCTGGTTGATGATGTCGCCATTGACCGCGGTCAGGCTGACGTCACGCCCGGCGATGATGCCTGCGGCGCTGTTGACCAAGTTGTTGCCGGCCAACAGATCAAGCCGACCACCGGCCTGGATCAGGCCGCTGTTGACCAGGTCCTTGCCTGCCGTGGCGGAGAGGTTCTGGCTGGCCTTGAGGGTGCCGGCGTTGACCAGGTTCTCACCGGCGATCAACGTGACGTCCTGGCCGGCGATCAACGCACCGGTAGGTGCCAGGCGGTTGTCGGCCTGCGCCAGGTACAGCACCGGTACCAGCACCTGCTCGCCGTTGACCTCGTGGGTTTCCATCCACACGATGTCATGGGTCAGCGCCGCCACCTGGGCTGCGCTAAGACCAACGCCCAGGTTAAGGCCGAGGGCATCCTTGCTGCGGATGGCGTTGTCCATCAGGTACTTGAACAACTGCTCGCCGTTGTTCTGGCCGTCGATGAACTGCTGCCCGGTACGGGCGACCACCGCCTGCTGTATCAGGCGCTGCTCGTACAGGCCGTCGCCCAGGCGCTTCCAGCTCTGGTCAGGGTCATAACCGAGGTTGCCGAGCAGGTAGTCAGAGCTCATGAACTGCTTGAGGTCAGTGAGTGCCGGGTTGGTCTCGATCAGGTACTTCTGCGGTTTGCCGACGAACTGGCTGGAGGGAATGCGGGTGACGCCCGGCACCGTCAGCCGGGTGTCGATACCCAGCGTGCCCACACCGGTCAATTCGCGGCCTTCGGCACCGCCATGGCGCTGGGGCACGGAGGTGTCCACCGCGCCGTCACCGGGGGCGTAGACGCCAATGGCGCTAGCGTTGCCACCCAGCGGGCCGCCCTGGTGGGCAATACGCTCGATCTGCTGGCTGCCCGGCACCCAAGTGTTGGCAGCGACCGTCTGTAGTGCACCGGGCTGACTGCCTGGCGCCGTGGCCTGGCGCCCTTGCACGGAAAGGTCGGCGCCGCCCAGGCTCCAGCCTTCGGCGGAGCTGCTTTGGCTGCCGCCACCCTGGCCGCTGAGGCGGAACAGACCATTCTGGCCGGTGGGCAGGGTGAAGTCGCCCAGGGACAACGGGTTGACCTGCTGGCGTGCCAGGTCGGGAGGTAACTGACCGTGAAGGGTGATGACCACCGGGTTGGCAGAGGTTGGCAGCTTCGGATCGAATGCCTTGCCCGTTGGGGCATCGACTGGCTGGCCTTGCTGTACCACGCTGTTGGTCAGGTTCTGCGCCGCATTGAGTTGCACACGGCCACCAGCCTGGATAACCGCGTTGATCGCGCCGCCCTGACCAGGTTTGACGATCGTGCGCGACTCCAGGAACGTTGCATTGCGCACCGCATCAGGTAAGGGCACCCGTACGCCCTGATCATAAGCTGGCGTCGGCGTAGCAAAGGTAAGACCGCTGTTCCACAGCCAGACGTTCATCCAGGCCAGATGCATCGAGCGTTCGTTTTGTGGCGAACTGGTGATGTTTGGCGTGGCAGTGGACTCGTTCCAGTTGAGATCCCAGACTCGAACGTTGCCGAAAACCCCTCTCGTCCAGGCGTTCCTGACCTCCGACATGAAGTAGCCAGGATCATTGGCCGCGTTGTATCGATACATCTCGGTCAAGAACTGCGAACCGGCTCGACCGGGATCAAAGGCCCTGAGGGTATCCTCGGTGCCAAAACTGGTACCGATATTGTTGATGTTGTCGAAGTTGGCATACAGATCGCGCTGCGCGCTGATGACGGAGTTCTCGTTGTTCAGCGTTGCACCGTTGATCACCAGATCACGTCCGGCTCGAATGTTCGCTGCAGGGGCATGCTCGGCAAGCGTTGTCTGGTAGGACTCCTGGAGCACGAAGTGGCCTGTGGCTCGTCCGGTCGTACGCATGCCGATTGCACCCGAGACCAGTTGTTTGGACGTCCTGATGAACTCTTTCTTGTTATCGACGACACCGGCATTCAGGCGCATGTCACCGGCGCTTTCCAGGCTCCCCGAAATGTTTTCGAGGACACTCGCCCGGCTCCCCGCTGCATCCCGCGCCACGGTCAGCCCGCCGAGGCTGTACACATCCCCGTAGAAGTTGCTCAGGCTGTCGCTGTAAAGCTGCATGTCGGCACCGCTGAACAGCAGGCCGTGGTCGTTGCGCAGGTTGGCGGCGTTGACGCGCACCAGCTGGTTGCTGCCCAGCGTGCCAAGGTTGTTCAGGCTACCGGCGTTGACCAGCAGATCAGCCGCCGAGGTCAGGCGCCCCTGGTTGTTGAGCAAGCCCGCAACGTTGACCGTGGTGTTGCCGACACCTGCCACGCTGGCGTTGGCGCCCAGGCTCATCTGCGCCGCGCTCAGGCCCAAGGTACCCATGCTGCTGACACGGCCTTCGCCGCTGTAGGTGCCCGACAGGTTCAGGCTGAGGCTGCCGTCGCTGGCAATCAGCCCGGCGTTGCTCCAGTCCGCCCCGTTGCCCACCAGGCTGTCGAAGGCCAGCAGTTGGCCGCCGGCGCTCTGGGTCAGGTGATTGATGTTCAGGGTCAGACGCCCGGCCTGGATCGCGCTGGCGTTGGTCCAGCTGTCGGCGGTCAGGGTCAGGCCACCGCGGGTCTGCAGGTCGCCACCGGCACGCGTGAGGTTGGCCATGTCGATATCGAAGGTACCGGTACCGGCATGCACCACCTTGCCGGCGACGTTCTGCAGCATGCCGGCATCGAGGATCAGATCGCTGTTGCCGACCTCGACCACGCCGGCACGGTTGTCGAACAGGCCGCCAATGGCGAACCGGCTGTTGCCGGTCGTGCCCAGCGCACGCAACTGGCCACCCTGGTTGTCCAGGCTGGCCGCGCTGATCTGCAGTGCGCTGGTACTTTCGATGATGCCTTGGCGGTTGTCCAAGGCACCGTCCAGGGTCAGCTCGACGCGCTGGCCGACCATCTCCCCACGTGCGCTGCCACCGTTGAGCAGGCCGGTTCCCGACACCTTGAGCAGGCCGCTGGCAGACACGCCACCGGCGCGGTTGTCCAACTGACCGGCACGCAACAAGGCGTCGCCGTTCAGCGCGGCAATACGCCCGCCCTGGTTGTCCAGGCTCGCGCTCTGCAGATTCAGGCGCAGGGCCTGAACAATACCGCCCCGTCCCGCATCGTCACGACCATTGCGCAACACACCAGTGGTCGTCACGCTCAGGGCTTGTTCGAGGCTGGCCAGCGTACCGCCACGGTTGTCGAGGGTAGCTGCAGCTACCTCCACAGCGCCTTGCTGGGCAATGACCTTGCCGCCCTGGTTGTCCAGTTCGTCGTTGACGGCGAGCTTCACCGCACCTTCTGCCTGCAACGTACCGGCGCGGTTGCGAAGGTCTTGCGCGTGCAGATCCAGGTCGCCCTGCTGGCTGTAGATCAGCCCGTCACCGCTGTTGTCGAGCGTAGTGCCACTGCGCAGCGAGAGACGCCCCGTAGCCGCCAGGGTGCCTTGCTGGCTGTTGTCGAAACCATTCGCCAGCGCCGTCAGCACGCCTTGGCTGGCGATCTGACCACCTCGGTTATCGACCTGCCCGGCGCGTTTCAGCAGCAGATCGCCGCCGCTGGCGAGCTTGCCTTGATGGTTGAGCAGCTCACCCAGCAGGTCGAGCGTCAGTTGCCCTTGAGCGATCAGGCTGCCGTTGCTGTTGTCCAGGCGTGTGCCGACCAGGCCGAGGCCTTGCCTGGCACTGACGCTGGCGTCGCGATTGTCCAGCGACTGCGCATCGATCTGCAGTTCACCTGCAGCATCGATCAGCCCACCCTCCTGGTTGGCCAGCGCACCTGTCACTGCAAGACGCTGCCCCGCCCCGCTCGAGAGTATGCCTTTGGCGCTGTTGTCCAGGCTGTCGGCGGCGACATCCAGGCGCTGCTGGGCCACCACTGCCCCGCCGCTGCTGTTGAGCAGGGCGCCGGTGAAGGTCGCCTGCACCGAGCCGGCACGGCTGGAAAGCGTGCCCTGCTCGCGGTTGTCCAGGCTCTGGCCGCTGATCGTCAGGCCCTGCCAGCCCGACACCAGCCCAGCTCGGTTGTCGATCACCGCGCTGCCAAGTTCCAGTACCTGCTCGCTGATCAGTTTGCCGGCGCGGTTGTCCAGTTCACCGGTCACCAGTTGCAGCGCCTGGGCCGTGGAGATCTCTCCGCCCTGGTTGGCCAGCTTGCGCAGGTTGGCCAAGGTCAAAGGACCGGCGGTGGTGATCAGGCCGGCACCGTTGTCCAGGTCCGCGCCGCGCAGGTCAACGCCGATGGCGCGCCCGAGCAGAGTGCCGCGGGCGTTGTCCAGGCCGGTGCTGGCGAGGGTGAGTGCGTCCTGTGCCTCGATCAGGCCTTTGTCGCGATTGCTCAGTTGTCCATCGACGTCCAGCTTCAACGTGCCAAGGCTGCGCAGAATCCCGCCACTGTTGTCCAACAGGCCGGCACGGGCATCGAGGGTCTGCCCGGCGATCAGCCCCTTGAGGTTGTCCAGCCGTTGCCCGACTCGCAACAGCAACGCCTGGTTGCTCAGCAGCCGACCGTCGCCGTTGTCCAACTGACGGGCATTGATGGCAAGGGCCTGGGCACTGGAGATCTCACCGCCACGGTTATCGACGGTATTCAGGTTTTCGAGCAGCAGTTGCGGGGCATTGATCAGCCCGCCGCGGTTGTCCAGATGCCCTTGGCCGAGGTCCAGGTGCACGGCGCTGTCGCTAAACAACTTGCCGCCCTGCTGGTCGAGGCCGCTGACCTTCGCGGTCAGGGTCTCGTGGCTACCGAGGCGGCCGCCAGCAGCATTGCTCAGTTGCCCGGCGCGGATGTCGAGGGTGCGGTTGCTGCTGACGCTGCCCTGGCGGCTGTTGTCGAACTGGCCAGTGACGATGTTCAATGCGCCCTTGCTGGCGAGTACGCCCTGATCAGTGTTGTCGAGGCTGGCGCTTGTCAGCACCAGGTCGCCGTCGGTCAGCAACTCACCACGATTGTTGAGCAGCGCACCACGGGTACTCACCTGCAAGGCAGCTGCACTGCTCAGGCTGCCACGGCTGTTGTCCAGCCCCTGGGCGGTGAGCGCCATCTGATCTTCGGCGCTGATCAGCCCAAGACGGTTGAGCATCTGGCCGCTCAGGGTCAGCGTCATGTCTTTCTGGCTGCTCAGGCGACCGCCATCGTTGTCCAGGCTCTGGCCATCGAGGGTCAGGCCTGTCTGTGCTTCGATACGGCCCTGGGTGCGGTTGAGCAGGTGCTGCAGCGCCAGGGTCAGGCTGCTACCGGCCACCAGCAGGCCCGCATCACTGTTGTCCAGCCGCTCGCCGACCAGATTCATGGCCGCCTTGCTGGTGATCTCGCCACCACGGTTGTCGACCTCGTCGACCGCCAAGGTCAGCGCGCCGTTGCTGCCGATCAGGCCCTGCTGGCGGTTGTCCAGTTGCGTGCCTTGCAGGCGCACCTGCCCCAGGCCGATCAGCGAGCCACCGTTATTGAGCAACTGCCCGGCCTGCACCAGCAACTGGCCCTTGCTCGACAGGGTGCCTTGGGTGTTGTCCAGGGTTTGCGCGGTGAGTTGGCCGGCCACATCGCCCACCAGGGTGCCCTGGCGGTTGTCGATGCGCTGGGCGATGTTCAGCAGCAGCTCGCCGCGGCTGCTGAGCAGGCCTTCGCGGTTGTCCAGGGCCGTGGCGCTTGCGTCCAGGCCGTTGACGGCTATCAGGCCCTTGACGTTCGCCAGGGCCTGGGCGATACGCAGGGTCAGAGACTGCTGGCTGATGAGCTTGCCCTGGGTGTTGTCGAGGGAATTGGTCGCCACGGTGAAGGCCTGGGCGCTGGAGATCTCGCCTTGCTGGTTGTCTACCTCGGCAAGGTTGTTCAACACCAGCAGCGGCGCATTGATCAGGCCGTGGTTGAGCAACGTACCGCCGTTCAGGTCGAGGGTCAGCGCGGTCTTGCTGAACAGTTGCCCGCCCTGCTGATCGAGACCGCTGGCGCTCAGTTGCAGGTCTCGCTCGCTGGCAATGCGGCTGGCGCTGCCGTTGTATACCTGTCCGGCGCGAATACCCAGGCGGTCATTGCCCAGCAGGCGTGCACCATCGCGGTTGTCCAGGGTACCGGTGGACAGGTCGATGGCGCCTTGCGCGCCGATCTCGCCACTGCGGTTGTCCAGGCTCGCACTGCGCAGGGTCAGCGCCCCCTCGGTGGTCAGCGAACCGCCCTGGTTGAGCAGCTCGCCTTGGCTGATCAGGGCAAGCGCACCGGCACTGGTCAGGCGGCCGGCACGGTTGTCCAGGGTGGCAGCGCTGATGTCCAGATCGCCTTCGCTGGTGATCAGGCCCTGGCGGTTGTCCAGCGCCTGCTCCAGTTGCAGGCGCGTACCGCGCTCACCCGACAGACGTCCACCCTGGTTGTCCAGCACCTGGCCTTCGAGCACAAGCTGGCCGTCGCCACGCAACAGGCCCTGTGTCTGGTTGATCACCTGCGCGACCTTCAGCGACAGGTCGGTACCGGCCAGCACCTTGCCGGCGCTGTTGTCCAGGCGCTGGCCTTCGAGGGTCAAGGCACGGGTCGAGGACAGTTCGCCCGCACGGCTGTCGACGCTTTCCACGAACAGACGCAGGTCCTGCCCGGCAGCCACTACACCGCCCTGGCGGTTGTCCAGGCTGGCGCCGCGCAGGGTCAGGTTACCCTGGGCCATGAGCGTGCCAGCCTGTTGCTCCAGGCGTTCGACACGGGCATCCAGGTCGCCGGAGGTGGATAAGCGTCCAGAGCTGTTGTCCAGATGTTCGACCTGCAGTTGCAACGGGCCGACCGCACCGAACACACCCAGGCGATTGAGCAACTCGCGGCCGCTGTAGCTCACGGCGGCCTGGCCACTGATCAATCCCTGGTCGCTGTTGTCGAGGGCCCCCAGCGTCAGCGCCAGGGCGCCCAACGCATCGATCCTGCCGCCCCGATTGTCCCAACGCTCGCCGCGCAGGGTCAGCAGGTCCTTGCCGCTCAGACGGCCGCCACGGTTATCCAGTTGGCCGGCGTCGATGCTCATCACCTGCTTGCCGCTGAACAGCCCCTGCCCCTGGTTGTCGAGCAACCCTGCGACCTTGACCTGCAAGCTGCCGTCGCTGAGGACCTCGCCCTGCCCCCGGTTGTCGATACTGGCGGCCTGGAGGCTCATGGCCTTGCCGCTGGCCAGTACGCCTTGCTGGTTGTCCAGCGCCTGGGCAAGGGTCAGTTGCAAGGTGTCGGAAGCGGTGAGCACGCCGCCGCGATTATCGAGAGTGTCTGCATGAACCTGCGTGGTACCTGCACTGGAAATCTCACCTTGGCGGTTATCGATGGCCGCGCCTGCACTCACCACCAGGCCTGCATCGCTGGTCACGGTGCCGCGCTGGTTGTCCAGGGCCAGGGCTTGCAGGGTCAGGCCATTGCCCGACACCAGGCCGTCCTGGTTGCTGAACAACCGATCCAGACGTACATCCAGTGCCTGTTCGCTGTACAGCTGGCCGGCACTGTTATCGAAACCTCGGGCCACCAGTTCGAATGCCCGCTGGCTGGAGATTTCCCCAGCTCGGTTATCAACGTCGGCGAGCTGGCGCAATTGCAACTGACGGGCGCTGATCAGCCCATCACGGTTGTCCAGTTGGCCATGGTTGAGGTCCAGCGTCAGCTCGGTCAGGCTGGTCAGGCGCCCGCCCTGCTGATCGAGCCGGCCGACATTGACGCCGACCGCGCCGTTGCCGCTGACCTGGCCGTCCTGGCTGTTGTCCAGGCGACTGGCTGCAAGGTCGAGTGCGGCCTGACTGGTGATGCGGCCGCCGCGGTTATCGACGTTGCCCGAACTGCTCAGGGCCAGGCCACTGGCTGCCAGAACGCGCCCACCACGGTTGTCCAGCCCGCCCAGGTTCAGCGTTACCACATCCAGGCTGGAGAGTTCGCCACTCTGGTTGTCCAACTGCGCCCATGCGGCGTTAAGTGCACCCTGGCTGGTGATCCGTCCTCCCCCGCCGTTGAGCAATTGACCACCCTCGAGCGTCATACGCCTACTGCTCAACACCTTGCCTTGCTGACGATTGTCCAGCGTACCTGCCTTGAGCCGCAGGTCCCTCCCGGCGCCAAGGTTCGCACCGCTGTTGTCCAGTGCGCCAACCACCTCCACGCTCAAGTCGCGGCTGGCAGTGATGCTGTGACCCTGGTTGTCGAGCGCGCCAGCAGCGATGGTCAAGTCGCCGTCGGCGGTCTGGCTGCCATCGGCCAGCACCCCTGCCTGAATCAGGCCACGGTTGCTCAACTGACCGGCGGCCGACAGCTTGAGTTGCCTGGTGGCGGTCAGGCTGTGGCGGTTGGCCAGGTCTGAGCGGCTGTCCAGTTGCAAATCACGTCCGGCATGCAAGGCCCCCTGCGCATCAATGCCGCTGGCGGACACCCGCATATCGCCTGCGGCGCTGGCCTGGCCGATGCGCAACTGGCCATTGGCGTCGAGTTGGATATCGCCACCACTGGCAGCAAGCTGGCCATCCAGCTTCACCCCGACCCCCGCCTCGGTCCCCACCAGCTTGATAGCCCCGGCGTACATGCCACCCAAGGCGCTGGAGTCGATGGCTAACTGCGGCTTGGCGCTGCCGTCGTCGGCCCGCGCCGTCGCGGCGAGGGTCTGGGCATCGACGTCGTTGCGCCCGGCGATGATCGCCAGCTGGCGCGCCTGGATCTCGGCGTTGACTTTGGCGCTGCGGGTGATGATCTCGAAACGGTCGACGTTGCCGGCATTGAGCCCTGCGCCTTCGATGGTCACGCTGCCCTGATCGACCTGATAACGGCTCAACTGGCCGTTGTCGATCACGGGTTTGCCGGTGCTCAGGGTCACCTGCGGTGTATTGATGAAGCCGCAGCCGTTACAGGTGATGCCATGCGAGTTGGCGACGATGACGCGGGCCGACTGCCCCGCCACTTCGGTATAGCCGCGCAGTTGGCTGGGGTTGGCGCCGTTGACTTCGTTGAGGATGGTGCTGGCGGCTGCCCCTTGCAGGTTGGGGTTGCCGAGGATGATGCCGCCCAGTTGCGTGGCCTGGGTACGCTCGGTGGCGTTGTTGAGAATCAGGCCCTGCTGGCCGACGTTGTAGTCGCTGAACTGGTTGTGCGACAGGCCGTTGCCGTTGGGTGCGGCGATGTTGACGATCGGCACGCCGTTGCCCGCCTGGCCGAGGCTGGTGCCCGGTGCACTGACCGCAACGCCGTCGGCAGCCTGGGCCCACAACGGTTGCCAGAACATGACGTTGGCCAGCAGCAGCGCCAGTCCACGTTTGGGCAGGCCGCAGAAGTGCTCGCGCGTCTGCAGGCGGGCGGAAGGCTGGCGGGCGAGGAAGGCGAAGCGGCGAACGTCCATGTGCTGTCTCTTGAATCAGTGGGTCAGATGAACAGGTCCAGGCGGAAGTACACTGGGCGTTCCTTGTCGGGTAGTGCCCCTGGGCGCTCCAGGCTGTGGGCGAAGGTCACGCTGGCCGCCAGGTGCTGGCCGCGGGCGAACAGCTCGAAAGCGTGGCTGCTGGCACGACCATGGCGGTCGCCGTTGTAGCGGTCGTTGTGGATCACGCCAATGTCGTAGCCCAGGCCCACGCCATACTCGGCCAGCACCGGGCGCAAGGCGGCCCAGGTGACCGGGCGAGTCCAGCGCAGGTCGTTACGCCAGTACGCGCCACTGTCGCCCGACAACTACTGGTCCTTGAGGCCGCGCACCGAGGCCTCGCCGCCCAGGCTGATGCGCTGCGGGCTGAACAGCACGTCCTCGCTGCGCTGACCGGTGGCCAGGCTGCTGAAGCTCAGGCGCTCGCCCAGCACTTCGAAGCCCTGCACGTAGCTGACGGTGGCGGTGTACTTGCGATAGCGCGCCACCGGTTCGCCGGGGCGCGGGTGGCCGTTGTCCTGGGCGTCGAAAGCACCGATGCCTTCCTGCAGGCCGAGGTCGAGGTTGACGAAGGCATTGCCCAGGCGACGGCCATGGTTGATGCCGAACTGTGCTTCGCTCAGACGGTTGCTGCTGCCATCCAGGCGGCTGTCTTCGATGTAGTTGTTGGTGCGCAGGTGGGCGATGCCGGCGTTGAGCGAGGTCTTGCTGGTGGCGTCGCGGTGCACCACGCGCTCGGCACGCAACTGGTGGTTCTGGCTGTCGCCGCTTTGCCTGAAGCTGAAACCGTTGCCCTGGGCTTGGGCGCGGTACTCGCTCTCACTGTAGCTGTAGCTGAAGTTCCACCAGCCCCAGGGCAGGTTGTAATAGAGCGCACCGTTCTTCGAGCCCTGGGTGTGGTCGCTGACCACGTCGTGGCCGCCGCGTAGCACCAGTTGGTCGGCCAGGCCCAGCGGGCTGTCCCATTCAAGGCCCAGGTTCAACTGCTGCTCGCCGGTGCTGCGCTGCCCGCCGTTATTGCGCGACAGCGAAGCGCGCCAGGGTTTCTGCGCCTGGTTGCGCACCAGCACCTGGCTGCCGCCCACGGCCTCGCCGGGGGCCAGTTCCATTTGCGCCCGGTTCGACGGCAAGCGGTTGAGCTGGTCGACCATCTGCTCGATTTCACGCAGGTTCAGGCCCTCGCCCGGCGAGCCGGGAAAGGCCATGGCCAACTCGCGCTCGCTCAGGCCGCTGTCAGGATCGGCGCGCAGGCTCTCCAGGCGCCCTTCGACCACCAGCACTTGCAGATGGCCGGTGGACAGGTCCTGCTGCGGCAGGTAGGCACGGCTGGTCACCCGGCCACGGTCCAGGTAATGGTTGGTGATGACCTTGAGCAGATCGTTGAGCTGGCTGACGCCCAGGCATTGGCCAATGAACGGCGCCAACAGGCGTTCGCGTTCGCCATTGGAAAGGCTGTTGGCACCCTTGAGGGTAATGGTGCGGATGGTGAAGCAGCGAGTTTCTTCGCGCGACGGCGCCTCTCCCTGCCCGGCGGCTTTGCCCGGCAGGGTGCGCAACTCGTCGAGGCGGCGTTGCTGTTCTTCGAGCAGACGGTTCTGGCGTTCGCGGATCAGGTCCTGGTCGCCGGGTGAGGCGGCTTGGGCACCGCCGACATCAAGAATGGCCCGCAGCGCGCAGACGGCGAGTCGCGGTACGGGGGTAACACCTGCCAGCATGTTCCAGTCCCTGGAAATGAAATAGCGGGCAATGTTATTTAGCCATCATCTTGGCGTCAATTTAGCGTCTTCTTTCTAATTGCCGATCCCGACTTGCCTGAGCCGTGTAACCCTCGTAGTAGAGCGCTCGGAAACCATGGATCTTTTTTTCCAACAAAGGAATAAAAAGCGGGGCTTCCCATCCTTTTCCACCACATTCGCAGTCCTACGGCATCACCGGCCGCTCATAGTGCGAGGTCGTCCACAACGTCCGCAGCGGCACATGCCGTCCGGCCCAGTTGCGTGCCAACCGGTGGGAACACGTCCCGAGATCATGACGTAATCATTTTCACTTCCACCCCGAGGACCTTCATGTGCTAATCCGAGCGACATTTCGGTGGGGCAAAAAGCGAGGCAAGATTTCTGTCAGCGATAAAATGAGAATGCATAAAAAAATCCAGTCACCGCTAAGTGACTGGATTCTTTGGAGTTTTTTGGTCGGGACGGAGTGATTCGAACACTCGACCCCTTGCACCCCATGCAAGTGCGCTACCGGGCTGCGCTACGCCCCGACTCTATTCTCGGTACCGCTGAGAACGGTAAGAAATCTAACCTAACCTTTTGAATAATGGAAGCTTTTTTTCAAAAAAATCCATTCATCGCCAAGCAGGTCACTTCTTCAACACCACCAGCACATCCTCCAACTCGGCAATCATCTGTCGAATCAGCTGCTTGTACTGGGTCGTGTCATCCTTGGCCTCATCACTGGACATGCGCAAGCGCGCGCCGCCGATGGTGAAGCCCTGGTCATACAGCAACGCGCGGATCTGGCGGATCATCAGCACATCTTGGCGCTGATAATACCGCCGGTTTCCGCGGCGCTTGACCGGGTTGAGCTGCGGGAACTCTTGCTCCCAGTAACGCAGCACGTGCGGTTTTACCGCACAGAGCTCACTCACCTCACCGATGGTGAAGTAGCGTTTGCCCGGAATGGGGGGCAGCTCGTCGTTATGGCTTGGTTCCAGCATAGGCCTCAACCCGGGCTTTCAGTTTCTGCCCTGGACGAAAGGTGACGACGCGCCGTGCGGTGATCGGGATCTCTTCCCCTGTCTTGGGGTTGCGGCCCGGCCGCTGGCGTTTGTCGCGAAGGTCGAAGTTGCCGAATCCGGACAACTTGACCTGCTCGTTCTCCTCAAGCGCGTGACGAATTTCTTCGAAAAACAACTCGACCAGCTCCTTGGCCTCGCGCTTGTTAAGCCCCAGCTCCTCGTACAGCCTTTCGGCCATCTCAGCTTTCGTCAGAGCACCCATGCCGTTATTTCCTTAACGTGGTGTTCAACCTTTGTTCGAGCGAGGTGAGGATATTTTGCAGGGTGGTGTTCACCTCATCGTCGTTAAGAGTGCGCGATGGATGCTGCCAGGTCAAGCCGACCGCGAGGCTTTTTCTATCAGGATCAATACCTTTACCCTGGTAGACATCAAACAGCCTGAGGTCTGTGAGCCATTCCCCTGCATTGTCACGAATTACTTCAAGCACGGCGCTCGACGCCACATCACGTCCTGCGATCAACGCCAGGTCACGACGGGTTTCAGGGAACTTGGACAGTTCGCTGAATTTCGGCAGACGACCTTCGACCACATCACCCAGTACCAGCTCGAAGACGAACACGGGACGCTCCAGGCCGAGGGTCTTGGCCAGCTCCGGGTGGATCGCGCCCAGGTAGCCCACTTCCTTGCCGTCGCGCTCGATGCGGGCGGTTTGGCCAGGGTGCAGGGCTGGGTGCTTGCCTGCGCTGAAGCTGAAGTCGGCGAGCGCGCCGGAGTAGCCCAGCAGGGCTTCGACGTCGGCCTTCATGTCGAAGAAATCGACACTGTCACGGCCATTGGCCCAGCCTTCCGGCAGGCGGCTGCCGGTGATCACGCCGGCGATCATCGGTTGCTGCTTGAGGTCGCCCAACTGGCCGACGAAGCGCAGGCCGCTTTCGAACAGGCGCACGCGGTCTTGCTGGCGGTTGAGGTTGTGCTGCAGCGCCTTGACCAGGCCCGGCCACAGCGAGGCGCGCATCGCGGCCATGTCGCTGGAGATGGGGTTGGCCAGCATCAGCGGCTCGACGCCCGGGGTGAACAGCTCGAACAGCTTGGGATCGATGAAGCTGTAGGTGATGGCTTCCTGGTAGCCGCGGGCGACCAGCAGGCGACGCAGGACCGGCAGCTCGCCGCGCGATTCCGAACGAGCCTTGGGGGCCAAGCGGGCTTGCGGGTAGCGAACCGGCAGATTGTTGTAGCCGTACAGGCGCGCCAGCTCTTCGATCAGGTCGACTTCGAGGCTGATGTCGAAGCGGTGGCTCGGGATCTCGACAGTCCACACCCCTGCCCCATTGGTGCTGGTTTTCAGCTCCAGGGCGTTGAGCAGTTGTTCGATCTTGGCCGGGGCCATGTCCATGCCGAGCATCTGGCTGACGCGTTCGGCGCGCAGGGTGACCGGAGCAACCTTGGGCAGGTGCTGCTCGCTCACGGCTTCGACGATCGGGCCGGCTTCGCCGCCGACGATCTCGAGCACCAGGGCGGTAGCGCGCTCCATGGCTTCGCGGGCCAGTTGCGAGTCGACACCGCGCTCGTAACGGTGCGAGGCATCGGTGTGCAGGCCGTAGGAACGGGCCTTGCCAGCAACGGAAACAGGCTCGAAGAAGGCGCTCTCCAGGAACAGGTCGCGGGTCTTCTCGGTGTTGACACCACTGTGCTCGCCACCCATGACGCCGGCGATGGCCAGGGCGCGGGTGTGGTCGGCGATGACCAGGGTGTCGCTACGCAGGGCAACTTCCTGACCGTCGAGCAGGACGAGCTTCTCACCCTCCTCGGCCATGCGCACGCGGATGCCGCCGTTGATTTCGGCGAGGTCGAAGGCGTGCATCGGCTGGCCGAGTTCGAGCATCACGTAGTTGGTGATGTCGACGGCAGCGTCGATGCTGCGTACGTCGCTGCGGCGCAGGCGCTCGACCATCCACAGCGGGGTCGGCTTGCTCAGGTCGACGTTGCGGATGACGCGTCCCAAGTAGCGTGGGCAGGCCGCGGGAGCGCTGACGTCCACCGGGCGTACTTCGTCGTGGGCAGGTGCGACGGCCGGGACTACCGGACGGGTAACCGGGACGTCGTACAGGGCGCTGACGTCGCGCGCCAGGCCCGCCACCGACAGGCAGTCGCCGCGGTTGGGGGTCAGGCCGATTTCGATGCTGGCGTCGTCCAGGTTGAGGTACTGGCGAATGTCTTCACCCACCGGCGCGTCGGCTGCCAGCTCCAGCAGGCCGTCGTTCTCTTCGCTGATCTGCAGCTCGGCGGCCGAGCACAGCATGCCGAAGGATTCGACACCACGCAGCTTGGCCTTCTTGATCTTGAAGTCGCCAGGCAGTTCGGCGCCGATCATGGCGAACGGGATCTTGATGCCGGGGCGCGCATTGGGGGCGCCACAGACCACCTGGAAGGTTTCCTGGCCGTTGCTGACCTGGCAGACACGCAGCTTGTCGGCGTCCGGGTGCTGCTCGGTGGCGAGAATCTCACCCACCACGATGCCGCTGAACTGGCCAGCCGCCGGGGTGACGCTGTCAACTTCCAGGCCGGCCATGGACAGGCGGGCGACCAGTTCGTCACGGGAGACTTGCGGGTTTACCCAACCGCGCAGCCACTGTTCACTGAATTTCATGCTGTTCTCCTGAAGATTGCGTCGAGGTGTGGCCTAGCGGAATTGCGCCAGGAACCGCAGGTCGTTGTCGAAGAACAGACGCAAATCGTTGACGCCATAGCGCAGCATGGCCAAGCGCTCGACACCCATGCCGAAGGCGAAGCCGGAGAATTCTTCCGGGTCGATGCCGGACATGCGCAGCACGTTCGGGTGGACCATGCCGCAGCCCATCACTTCCAGCCAGCCGGTCTGCTTGCACACGCGGCAGCCTTTGCCGGAGCACATCACGCACTCCATGTCGACTTCGGCGGACGGCTCGGTGAAGGGGAAGAACGACGGACGGAAACGCACCGCCAGCTCTTTCTCGAAGAACACCCGCAGGAACTCTTCGATGGTGCCCTTGAGGTCGGCGAAGTTGATGTCGCGGTCGACCAGCAGGCCTTCGATCTGGTGGAACATCGGCGAGTGGGTGATATCCGAGTCGCAGCGGTATACGCGGCCCGGGCAGACAATGCGGATCGGCGGCTGGGTGCTTTCCATGGTCCGCACCTGAACGGGCGAAGTGTGGGTGCGCAGCAGCATGTTGGCATTGAAGTAGAAGGTGTCGTGCATCGCCCGGGCCGGGTGGTGGCCGGGGATGTTGAGCGCTTCGAAGTTGTGGTAGTCGTCTTCGACCTCAGGGCCTTCGGCGATGCCGTAGCCGATGTGGGTGAAGAACTGCTCGATGCGCTCGAGGGTACGGGTGATCGGGTGCAGGCCACCGGTGGCCTGGCCGCGGCCTGGCAGGGTGACATCAATGCATTCGGCAGCCAGGCGAGCGTTCAGCTCAGCCTCTTCGAAGGCGGCCTTGCGTGCGTTGAGCACGTCAGTGACACGTTCCTTGGCGTCGTTGATCAGCGCACCGACCTTGGGGCGCTCTTCGGCTGGCAGGTTGCCCAGGGTCTTCATCACCTGGGTCAGCTCGCCCTTCTTGCCGAGAAATTGGACCCGGATCTGTTCCAGGGTATTGATGTCTTCAGCGCGCTCCACGGCCTCGAGGGCTTGGGAGACCAGCGCGTCCAGGTTTTCCATGTACAGACTCCAGATACGAAAATAGGGGAAGAGCTTTGAAGGCTCTTCCCCTATCGATGACGTTTTACACCCGCCGACACGGAGTGCCGGCGGATGATTGTCGCGGGTACTTAAGCCAGGACGGCTTTAGCTTTCTCGACAATCGCAGCAAACGCCGCTTTTTCGTTCACTGCCAGGTCGGCCAGAACCTTGCGGTCGATTTCGATCGACGCCTTTTTCAGGCCAGCAATCAGACGGCTGTAGGACAGGCCGTTGGTGCGGGCACCGGCGTTGATACGAGCGATCCACAGAGCGCGGAACTGACGCTTCTTCTGGCGACGGTCGCGGTAGGCGTATTGGCCTGCCTTGATGACCGCTTGCTTGGCGACGCGGAATACGCGCGAGCGTGCACCGTAGTAGCCTTTAGCCAGTTTCAGAATTTTCTTGTGACGCTTACGAGCGATGACGCCACGCTTTACACGAGCCATGAGTAACTTCCTCTATCTTTGACCGAAATTAACGTACGCGCAGCATGCGCTCGACTTTTGCCACGTCAGACGGGTGCAGCAAGCTGGCACCGCGCAGTTGACGCTTACGCTTGGTCGACATTTTGGTCAGGATGTGGCTCTTGAAAGCGTGCTTGTGCTTGAAGCCGGAAGCTGTTTTCAGGAAACGCTTCGCAGCACCGCTCTTGGTTTTCATTTTTGGCATGTTGGAACTCCGCATTCGATAAAATTACACAATAATCATCAGGCCTGCCGTGCCCGGGAGATTACTTCTTCTTTTTGGGAGCGATGACCATCATAAGCTGGCGTCCTTCCATCTTAGGATGCTGTTCGACGGTCCCGTATTCGACGAGGTCGGTTTCGACCCGCTTCAACAGTTCCATACCCAGCTCCTGGTGGGCCATCTCACGGCCGCGGAATCTCAGAGAGATCTTGGCCTTGTCCCCATCGGTAAGGAAACGTACCAGGTTGCGTAGTTTTACCTGGTAATCCCCTTCTTCCGTCCCTGGACGAAACTTGATTTCTTTGATCTGGATCTGCTTCTGGTTCTTCTTCGCTTCGTTGGCCTGCTTCTTCTTCTCGAAGAGGTGCTTGCCGTAGTCCATCACCTTGCAAACAGGTGGGACAGCGTCAGCGGAGATTTCCACCAGATCCAGCTTCGCTTCATCAGCGATACGAAGCGCTTCATCAATCGAGACGATGCCAATCTGCTCGCCATCAGCGCCAATTAACCGAACCTCGCGTGCCGAGATATTCTCGTTGATCGGTGCCTTAGGTGCAGTTCGTTTATCGTTTCTCATTTCACGCTTAATAGTCATTACTCCGATTCTTGGCGACCACGCCGGGAAACCGCATGCGACAGGAGCTCAGCGAATTGCGCGACGGGCATGGAGCCCAGGTCTGCGCCTTCGCGAGTACGCACAGCGACGGTTTGCGTTTCGACTTCGCGGTCCCCTATAACCAAAAGGTACGGGACCCTCAGCAACGTATGCTCGCGGATTTTAAAGCCGATCTTCTCATTTCTCAAGTCGGACTTGGCACGGAAACCGCTTCCGTTCAACGTTTTTTCCACCTCGAGGGCGAAATCGGCCTGTTTGTCGGTGATATTCATGATCACCGCCTGGGTCGGTGCCAACCACGCTGGGAACACACCGGCGTAGTGCTCGATCAGCATGCCGATGAAGCGCTCGAACGAGCCGAGGATGGCGCGGTGCAGCATCACAGGACGCTTACGGGCGTTATCTTCGGCGATATAGCTGGCATCCAGACGCTCCGGAAGATTCGGATCGTACTGCAGAGTACCGCATTGCCAGTTACGACCGAGGCAGTCGCGCAGGGTGAACTCGATCTTCGGACCATAGAACGCGCCCTCGCCCGGCTGGTATTCCCAAGCCAGACCGGATTCGTTCAAGGCGTCGGCCAGCGCACCTTCAGCACGGTCCCACAGCTCTTCGGAACCGACACGCTTGGCCGGACGAGTGGACAGTTTCATGGCGACGTCGGTGAAACCGAAGTCCTTGTACACGTCCAGGGTCAGCTTGATGAAGTCGGCCGCTTCCTTCTTCACCTGCTCTTCGGTGCAGAAGATGTGGGCGTCGTCCTGCACGAAGCCGCGCACGCGCATGATGCCGTGCAAGGCGCCGGACGGCTCGTTACGGTGGCAGGCACCGAATTCGGCCAGGCGCAGCGGCAGGTCGCGGTACGACTTCAGGCCTTGGTTGAACACCTGCACGTGGCACGGGCAGTTCATCGGTTTTACCGCGTAGTCGCGGTTTTCCGACGAAGTGGTGAACATGTTCTCGGCATAGTTGGACCAGTGGCCGGAGCGCTCCCAGAGGATGCGGTCGACGACCTGCGGGGTCTTGATTTCCTGGTAGCCGTTCTCGCGCTGGACCTGGCGCATGTACTGCTCGAGTACCTGGTACACGGTCCAGCCGTTGGCGTGCCAGAACACCATGCCTGGGGCTTCTTCCTGCAGGTGGAAGAGGTCGAGCTGCTTGCCGATCTTGCGGTGGTCGCGCTTTTCGGCTTCTTCGATGCGCTGGATATAGGCCGCCAGCTGCTTCTTGTCAGCCCAGGCGGTACCGTACACGCGCTGCAGCTGCTCGTTCTTGGCGTCGCCGCGCCAGTAGGCGCCGGACAGCTTGGTCAGCTTGAACGCCTTGAGGAAACGGGTGTTCGGCACGTGCGGGCCACGGCACATGTCGACGTATTCTTCGTGATAGTACAGGCCCATGGCCTGCTCGTCCGGCATGTCTTCAACCAGACGCAGCTTATAGTCTTCGCCACGGGTGCTGAACACATCGATGACTTCGGCACGCGGGGTCATCTTCTTGACGACGTCGTAGTCCTTGTCGATCAGCTGGTGCATGCGCTGTTCGATCGCAGCGAGGTCCTCGGGGGTGAAAGGACGCTCGTAGGCGATGTCGTAATAGAAGCCTTCGTCGATCACCGGGCCGATCACCATCTTGGCGGTCGGGTACAGCTGCTTCACCGCGTGGCCGATCAGGTGGGCGCACGAGTGACGGATGATCTCCAGTCCCTCTTCATCTTTGGGGGTGATGATCTGCAGGGTGGCGTCGTGTTCGATCAGGTCGCAGGCATCGACCAGTTTGCCGTCGACCTTGCCGGCCAAGGTGGCCTTGGCGAGGCCTGCACCAATGGATGCGGCAACTTCAGCTACGGTTACGGCCTTGTCGAACGAACGTTGACTGCCATCGGGAAGAGTAATGGTGGGCATGGCGCCTCCTCTCCTAGTGGTGACCCCTACCAAAGGTCACGTGGGTTGGGATGAGCCAGTACAAGATCCGACCTGCCTTTCCCGGAGGAAAGCCTGCCTCACAGCGGCAGAAGCCTTTCGGCCTGTCAGGGGCGAACCAGAGTGACTGGAAAGAAAACTTGCGCGCTGGACGTGAACAGCTGCAAGCCGACCATGCTAGCACGCGGCCTGCGCGTGACGCAGAAATATTTGGAATTTACGCCGGAGCGGTGAACTTGTACGGAAAAATTCCTATCAGACCCTCTGAAGCATCCTACTCTTGATGAGACCTAACCCAAGGAGTGTCTGGTTATGCGAGTTCAGTCTCTTCTGGCCGCGTGTGCCGCGAGCGTCCTGCTGCTGCCACTGGCCGCCACCGCAGGTAACTTCCCCGCCGGCAAGGAGGCAGCCTACATGACCCAGTGCCAGCAAGTCGCGACCGGCCAGGGCGTGGACGCGGCAACGGCGAAGAAGCACTGCGATTGCGGCGCCCAAGCCATCAAAAAGAATTTCACCGATAAGGAGATCCAGGACCTCGACAGCACGGACGGCGTCGACGCCAAGTTGATGGCGAAAGCCCAGAGCGTGGTACAGGCCGCCTGCAAGCCAAAATGATGACCCGCCGAGCCGCACCGATCGCGCATTGTTTGCGCCAGATCAGTATCCGGCTAAGGTAAACAGCGCTACATAAGCAGAATTAGACTATGATGTTGCCGGTGCTCCGTAGCCTCGGCCGCATTGCACCACTGAAAAACTAAATGTTCTGGAGATTCACCTCATGTCCAATCGCCAACAAGGCACCGTCAAATGGTTCAATGATGAGAAAGGCTACGGCTTCATCACCCCAGCAGGCGGCGGCGACGACCTGTTCGTACACTTCAAGGCCATCGAATCCGACGGCTTCAAGAGCCTGAAAGAAGGCCAGACTGTTTCCTTCGTTGCCGAAAAAGGCCAGAAGGGCATGCAGGCTGCTCAGGTTCGTCCGGAGTAATTCGGATACCGCAGTAAAAAAACCCGCCTTCACCGGCGGGTTTTTTCATGGATTCGGATTTATCCGGACAAACCATCTCCCTCGGGCGATCAGCCGCAGTTGGCGCGGATGACCTTGCCCTGCTCGTCGACGTTCAGGTTCAAACGATCGGAACGGTATTCCAGGGTGACGACATCATGGGGCTTGAGGATGCGAGCGGTCTGCGCGCCAGTTGCCTTGCGGGCCTGCTCAAGCAGCTCGGGCGTGCCCTGCTTGCCGACAGCGAAATCGGCACCACCGGCGCTGCAACGGCCATCGCCACCAGCAGGGGTCGTCGGCGCGGCGCTGCCGCCATCAGACGACCCACCGGTGCTGCAACCAGCCAGAACGGCAGCCATCAGCAAGGTCGCCAGGGAAGCGCGGGTACGAAACATGAATCCTCCTAATCGATCTCGGGAACTGTCATATGCGACCGCTCCGCTCACAGTTTGTTGCAAAACCGCTCAAGTCTGCCTGATCTCGCCCGATCAGGCCAAAAGCAATCGTGACCGGATTTTGCACCGTGGCGATTGGTTAGGGCGGGCGGCCTGCTTATGCTTAAGTCGCAGCGCAACGGCGGCAAAGGCATGATTTACTTGGCAGACGTGGAGTGCGTCTCGCCTCCCCCGCGAACGCCAGGAGCCGGTGTTCGACCCCAGGCACCAGGCACAGTCGCGAGTACCCCCATGAACACCCACAGCATAGACGCCGACATCAAGGTCAAATGGGCCGAGGGCCAGAGCGCCTACAGCCCGGGCACTCCGGAAGAATTACTGCTGATCGCCATCGACCTGCTGGTCCGTGATCGGGGCAGTGAAGCGGCGCGCAGCTTCATCGAACAAGTGTTCGAGCGCTACGCGCCGCACGCCGCTATTTCAATCGAGCCAGGCGAGCGCTGAGCAGGTCGAAGAAGCCCTGGGCGTCGCCGTTCTCGATCCACATCACGTTGGCCGGCTGCTTGAGCACGCCGTACCAGTCGGCGACAGTCTGGGCGAAGGTCGGGCCTTCGCGGCTGTCGACTGTCATGTGAATCTGCCTGCCACTGAACAGCTCTGGCTTGAGCAGGTAGGCGATGACCGTGGCGTCGTGCACCGGGCCACCACTCATGCCGTACTTGTCCATGTCGTACTTGATGTAGGCGTTGAGGATGTCCACCACCTTCTTGCTGGCGTCGTTGCCGACAGCGGCGAGCTGCTTGAGACGAGCGTCGCTGGTGATGATCTTGTGGGTCACGTCCAGCGGCAGGTAAGTCAGCTTGACGCCACTGGCCAGCACCACTTCGGCAGCATGCGGATCGGCGTAGAGGTTGAACTCGGCCACCGGGGTGATGTTGCCGCCATTGAAGTGGGCGCCGCCCATGATCACCACTTCCTTGATGCCCTTGACGATTTCCGGCTTCTGGATCAGCGCCAGAGCGAGGTTGGTCTGCGGGCCGAGCATGGCGATGGTGATGCTGTGGGGCTCGGCGGTATCGAGGGTGTCGACCAGGTACTGCACGGCATTGCCTTTGGCCAGAGGCTGCTTGGGCTCATGCACCGCGACACCGGTCAAGCCTTCCTCGCCATGGACATCGGCGGCGTAGATCGGCGTGCGCACCAGGGGGCGCCCCGCCCCGGCGTAGACCGGAATGTCTTCACGGCCGGCCCATTCGCGCGCCAGGCGTGCGTTGCGGGAGGTCTTGTCGAGACGCACATTGCCGGCGACGGTGGTGATGGCGCGGATCTTCAGCTCCTCGGGCGAGGCCATGGCCAGAAACAAGGCCACGACATCGTCGGCGCCGGGGTCGGTGTCGATGATCAGGTCACGTGGGGCGGCGAATGCACTGGCAGCAGTCATCGTGGACATGAGCACGACTCCTTGTAGCAAACGTTTGGCTTTGTTGATCAACATCCCGCTTCACTCCTTTGCTTTTGTTGTTTGGTCTGTTTCGGGTGGGCGGGCCAATAAAGACGCCCTCTACCTCAGAACGTGACACCCGCAATCAACGCAATATTGCTGTAGGGCTTGCATTCCCCCGTGCGGACCACCGCCCGCGCCTGCTGGCTCAAGGCCTTGAACGCCTCGTGAGACATGCGCTGGCGCTCACCGAGCAAGCCCAGCGCATGCTGCTCCTCGACCTCCACCAGCCCAGACGGTGCGGCGCTGAAAATCTCCTCGGCCAACACATGCCGCTCCACCTGCATCTCGCTGAGCACTACGCGCAGCACGCTGGCAAAGTCCGGAATGCCCGGCGTCAATGCCAGGTCGATCAATTCCACCCCTGGTGGCACCGGCAGGCCGGCGTCGCCGATCACCAGGATGTCGCCGTGCCCCAAGCCGGCAATGGTGCGCGACAGGGCGATATTGAGCAGCGCGGTCTTCTTCATGGCGCCAACTCCTTAAGGAAGGGAATGGATGGCTGCGCCCCTGCACGTGTGACCGAGATGGCTGCAGCACGCTGCCCCCGCACGATCGCCTCGCCCTCCTCCAGCCCACAGGCAAGCCCCGCCGCGAAGCCACCAACGAAGGTGTCGCCTGCCGCCGTGGTGTCCAGCGGCTTGACCTTGGTCGCCGGGAAATGACGGCTGCCATGCTCGCTGACGAACAATGCACCTTCAGCGCCCAGGGTGACGATCACCTTGCCCGCACCCCATTCGCGCAGGCGCTCGGCGGCACAGCGAGCACTGTCGATATCGTTCACCGGCAGGCCGGTCAAGGCCTCGGCCTCGCTCTCGTTGGGGATGAGGTAGTCGATATGGGCGAACCACGCTCTGGGCAGCGGACCCGTCGCCGGGGCCGGGTTGAGAATGACCGTCTTGCCCAGCTCGCGACCGCGAGCCAGAGTCCACGCCACGGTGGCAGGTGGCACCTCGAGCTGGCAAATGATCACCTCGGCGTTCTGCAGCAACGCATCGAAGCGCTGCACCGACTCGGGGGTCAACAGGCCATTGCCGCCCGGGATGATGACGATGGCGTTCTGGCTGGCGGCATCCACCACGATCAACGCCACGCCACTGGACACGCCCGCGCAGACGCCCACCGCCTGGCAATCGATATTTTCGCTCTCCAGGGCCTGGCGCAACTGCTGGCCATAGGCGTCATCGCCGACATTGCCGACCATGGCCACGCTCGCCCCCAGGCGCGCGGCAGCGACGGCCTGGTTGGCACCCTTGCCGCCGGGCACGGTGAAAAAACTGTCGCCGGCGAGGGTTTCGCCGCCACGCGGCAGACGCTCGGCACGGGCCACCAGGTCCATGTTGAGGCTGCCGACCACTACGACCTTGGCATGCATGGGTCTTCCTTAGCGGTAATCATTGAACAGGTCCGGGCGCGGCCCGGTGGATTCGCGCAGCACGATACGCGGCGCGACGATACGTTGCTGCGCCGTATCGCGGCGCGGTGTAGCGATGCGCGACAGCAGCAACTGCGCAGCGCTGTCGCCCAGCTCGCGGATCGACTGGCCGACAGTGGTCAGCGGCGGATACACATAGCGGCTCAGCTCGATGTCATCGAAACCGATTACCGATAGCTGGCCAGGGACGTCGATATTGCGCTCGGCCGCAGCACGCAACACACCGAAGCCGATCATGTCGTTGCCCGCAAAGATCGCCGTCGGCGGCCTGTCTTCGAGCAACTGCGCAGCCGCTGCGTGCCCACCAGGGCTGGTAAAGTCGCTATGCAGCACGCGATCGGCGGCCACGTCCAGCCCGGCCTCGGCCATGGCGCGACGAAAACCGGTCACACGCAGTTGGCTGACGCCAGTCTCGGCCGGACCGCCGATGCAGGCAATGTCGGTATGGCCGAGTTCAAGCAGGTGGCGCGTAGCCAGATAGGCCCCCAGCTCGTGATCGATACGCACAAGGTCGGCATCGACACCTTCGAGGGCTCGGTCGACGATGACCATTGGCGTGCGCACGGCAGCCAGGCTTTCGAGCAGGTCACGGTCTTCGCCCACCGAGGCGACGATCAGGCCATCGATGCGTTTTTCCAGCAGCACCCTCAGGTAGCTGCGCTGCTTCTTCGGATCATCGTCCGAATTGCACAGGATCACGCAATAACCGTTGCGCTCGCAGCCGTCCTCGATACCGCGCGCCAGCTCGGCGAAGTACGGGTTGACGCTGCTGGGCACCAGCAAGCCGATGGTCGCAGTGCTGCGCGCCTTGAGCGAGCGGGCCACGGCGCTTGGAACATAGTCCAGTTCGGCGATGGCGGCCTCGACCTTCAGCCGCACGTGCTCGCTGACCGGACGGGTCTTGTTCAATACATGGGACACAGTGGTGTAGGAAATACCCGCCAGTGCCGCGACGTCTTTGATGGTTGCCATGGGTCAGTTCCGCCGGGTCGCACGCCGGCTGCGATAGGTATCGAGGACCACGGCGATGACGATCACAGCGCCAGTGATGATGCGCTTGGTTGGCTCGGAAGCGCCGATCTGCGCCAAGCCCGCAGCCAGTACGGAAATGATCAGCACACCGAAGAACGTGCTGATGATCGAGCCTCGCCCGCCCATCAGGCTGGTGCCGCCGATCACCACGGCGGCAATCACCTGCAACTCAAGGCCCGAGCCCGCATTCGGGTCAGCAGCCTCAAGGCGGGAAATCTGGAACAGCGCGGCCAGACCGGCCAGCAACCCCATCAGCGCAAACACGCCGATCTTGTACGGACGCGGGTCGATGCCTGCCAGGCGCACGGCCTCTTCATTGGTGCCGATGCCGATCAGGTAACGACCGAACACGGTGCGGGTCAGTACCAGCTGGGCGAGCACGATCACCAGTAAGGCGATGATGAAGGCCGGGGATATCCCGAAGGCGATCGGGTTGGAGAACCAGGAGAATGCGTCGCCGATATAGGCGGTGCGTGAATCGGTGAACTGGTAGGCCAGGCCGCGGGCCATTTCCAGCACGCCGAGCGAGACGATGAACGACGGAATGCGCCAGGCCACGGTGACCGCACCGGTGATGCTACCGGCCAGGGCGGCGATGGCCATGCCCAGGAGCGCGGCAGGCAGCACACTCCACCCCCAGCCGAGGATGGCGACGCTGACGGTCGAGGCGGCCAGGGCAAGTACCGAACCGACCGACAGGTCGATACCACCGATGATCAGCACGAAGGTCATGCCGACGGCCAACACCATGAGGTCGGGTATCTGGTTGGCCAGGGTGCTGAAGGTGGCGTACGAGAGGAAGTGGCTGCTCAGGAACGAGAACAGCACGATCATCGCCAGCAAGGCGCCGGCCAGCCCCAGGTAGGTGCCCAGGCCGAAATAAGTGCCGCTGCGGCGGGCCGGCGTGCTGCCGGCGGAGTCGAGGGAGGGGGTCTTCATACATCCATCCTGGGAGCTGCGTCATGCAGCAGTGCGTCACGTTTCTGATAACCGGCGAAGGCGGCGGCAAGGATCTGGTCCTGGCTCCAGCCATCACGGTCGAAGGTCTCGATCAGTTGGCCAGCGGAAAGCACGGCGATGCGGTCGCAGATCAGCATCAGCTCGCGCAGGTCACTGGACACCACCACCAGGGCCTTGCCCTGGCGGGCAAGCTCGGCCAGCAACCCATAGATGTCGAACTTGGCGCCGACGTCGATGCCGCGGGTGGGTTCATCGAACATCAGCACCTGGCAATCGCGCTCCAACCAGCGACCGATCACCACCTTCTGCTGATTGCCACCAGACAGCTCGCCGACCGCCTGGGCAGAGCTCGCGCTACGGATACGCATGGCGCTGATCTGCCGCTCGGCAAGCTCACGCTCGGCAGTGGCGTCGAGGATGCCGGCCCGCGATACCGCACCCAGGTTGCCCAGGGCGACATTGGCGCTGATCGAATGCGGCAGCAGAAGGCCCTCGCCTTTGCGGTCCTCGGTGATCAGCGCGATACCGGCGCGCACAGCGGCTTTGGGCGAGTCGATGACCACCGGCTGCAGCGGGCGTCCGAGCTGGATGCTGCCACTGTCGGCGCGATCGGCACCGTAGATCAGCCGCAACAGCTCGGTACGCCCGGCACCGATCAGCCCGGAGATACCGAAGATCTCCCCTGCCCTGACCTCGAACGACACATCGCGCACCTTGTCGCCACGGGTCATGTGTTCGACCTTGAGCAACGGCGCACCGATTTCGCGGCGGCCAAGGTCGATGTGCTCGCCGACTTCGCGGCCGACCATCAGGTTGACCAATTCGTTGCTGCTGTAGCGAGCAATCGGCTCGGCGCACACCAGCTTGCCGTCGCGCAGCACGGCGATGCGCTGCGAGACACGCTGCAGCTCTTCGAGCCGGTGCGAGATATAGACAATGGCCACGCCGCGCTGGCGCAGACGTTCGATCTGCGTGAACAACAGCTCCACTTCGCGCGCAGTAAGCATCGCAGTGGGCTCGTCGAAGATCAGCACGTGGCAGTCGCCGATCAGGTTGCGGGCGATCTCGACCATCTGCTGATGGCCAATGCCCAGCTCGCCGACCGGGGTGTCCGGATCGATGGCGTCCAGCCCGACCTGGGCCATGGCCGCGGTGGCCAACTGGCGCAGGCGCTTCTGGCTGATCCAGCCGGCGCGGCTGGGCAGGTTGTCGAGGAACAGGTTCTCGGCAACGGTGAGCGTGGGCAGCAGGTTGAGCTCCTGCATCACCATGCGCACACCGAGGCGCTCGGCCTCGCTGCGACTGCCAGGGCTGTAGGGTTTGCCGCGGTAGGTCATCTGCCCGGTGGTGGGAGTTTCCAGGCCACTGATGAGCTTGGACAAGGTGCTCTTGCCGGCGCCATTCTCGCCAGTCAGGGCGAGCACCTCGCCACCGCGCAGGTCTAGCGTGACATCGCCGAGAACGGGCTGGGCGTACGTCTTGCCCAGGCCGGTGACACTGAGCACGGATTCATGGGCCGACATGGCCACCTCTCTCATGGAACGCGCTGCAACTGCTTGAACTGGCGCTGACTCTGCGGGAGCGGCGAACCACCGCTGCATCGGACTCAGCGCACTGCCAGCATCACTTGGTGATCAGTTCTACCGGTGTCTGGATGACATTGTCGGCATCGACATCAGGCTTCTCGCCCTTGACCATCTTAAGCGCCGCCTGGATACCGAACACGGCCTGCTGACTGGCTGCCTGGTCGAGCGTGGCGAGCACACGGCCGTCCTTGAGCATCGGCTTGATGGCGTTGATGTTGTCGTAGCCGACCACCTGTACCTGGCCGGTCTTGCCGGCAGCACGCACAGCCGAGACCGCGCCCAGGGCCATGCTGTCGTTACCCGCCAGCAGCGCCTTGAGATCGGGGTATTCGTTGAGCATCGAGGCGGCAACGGCGTTGCCCTTGTCGATTTCCCAGTTGCCAGACTGCACCGAGACGATCTTCATCTGCGCGGCCTCCATCGCATCCTTGAAGCCCGCGGTGCGCTGCTGGGCGTTGGTGGTGGTCGGCACACCTTCGATGATGCCAACCTGATCGCCGGCCTTGAGCTTCTCTTTCACCAGGTAATCGCCAACCAGACGCGCGCCCTTGCGGTTGTCGGGGCCAACGAACGGCACGCTGATACCTTTGCTCTTGAGCACTTCGGGGTCGAGGCGGTTGTCGATGTTGACCACGGTGATGCCCGCGTCCATGGCTTTCTTGATCACAGGCACCAAAGCCTTGGAGTCGGCCGGAGCGATGACCAGGGCCTTGGCGCCGGTGGCGATCATCTGCTCGACGATACGGATCTGGTTGCCGGTGTCGGTTTCGTCCTTGATGCCGTTGGCGACAAGTTCAAAATCGTTGGGATGTTCTTTCTGGTAGGCCTTGGCGCCATCCTCCATGGTGCGGAAGAACTCGTTGGCCAGCGACTTCATGACCAGCGCGACCTTGGGCTTGTCCTCGGCATGGGCCTGGGACAGCGGGATGGCGAGAGACAGGGAGGAGAGAATGGCAATAGCCAGCAGACGACCTGGGAACGGCAGCTTCATGGGATAACTCCGAATCTTGTGATTTTTATCGGACCGCAAACGTTTGCGCTGCCTTACTATGGGAACAGGAACAGGTTTTGTCAAATGACTTTCCGGGGTTCCAGCTCCCGTCGTACTGCTCGGAGATTATCCGGTAAATAGTCGGAAAACCGAATAGCTCTCGTAGAGATTGTTCGGATTTCCGAATAGCAAAACACCCGCAACCCGCCTCGTGGGAAAGCCCGTGCCTACCATGGCAGCGCCGTAGTTAAGTGCTCCATACACCGCTGGGAGCGGGTTTGCCCGCGAAAAATCCGACTCAATTCGCCCTGCGCCTCACCACTGCCGTACCCCTTGGTACGGAACCTGCCTACAACCCTGTGCGAATAAACATCTCATTTGGAAGAGAGAAGAAAAAATAATGAACACCGCACTGAAAACCTTCGCACCGGGCGCCCTCGCCCTGCTGCTTGCACTGCCAATGACCGTTTCCGCCAAGGAAGCAGAACAACAGCAGAAGCTCGCCAATGTGGTCATCCTCGCCACTGGCGGCACCATTGCCGGGGCCGGTGCCAGCGCTGCCAACAGCGCGACCTACCAAGCTGCCAAGCTGGGCATCGACAAGCTGATCGCCGGGGTGCCGGAACTGGCCGACATCGCCAACGTACGTGGCGAACAGGTGATGCAGATCGCCTCCGAAAGCATCAGCAACGACGACCTGCTCAAGCTGGCAAAACGTGTCGCAGAGCTGGCCGACAGCAAGGATGTCGACGGTATCGTCATCACCCACGGCACCGACACCCTCGAAGAGACGGCCTACTTCCTCAATCTGGTCGAGAAGACCGACAAGCCGATCGTGGTCGTCGGCTCGATGCGTCCGGGCACCGCGATGTCTGCCGACGGCATGCTCAACCTGTACAACGCCGTGGCCGTGGCTGGCGACAAGCAGTCGCGTGGCAAGGGCGTACTTGTGACCATGAACGATGAGATCCAGTCCGGTCGTGACGTCAGCAAGTCGGTCAACATCAAGACCGAGGCGTTCAAGAGCGCCTGGGGTCCGATGGGCATGGTCGTGGAAGGCAAATCGTACTGGTTCCGCCTGCCGGCCAAGCGCCACACCAGCAACTCCGAGTTCGACATCAAGCAGATCAGCAGCCTGCCCCAAGTGGACATCGCCTATGGCTACGGCAACGTGACCGATACCGCTTACAAGGCCCTGGCCCAGGGTGGCGCCAAGGCGATCATCCATGCCGGCACCGGCAACGGCTCGGTGTCGTCGCGCGTAGTCCCGGCACTGCAGGAACTGCGCAAGGAAGGCGTGCAGATCATTCGTTCCTCGCACGTCAACCAGGGCGGTTTCGTGCTGCGTAACGCCGAACAGCCGGACGACAAGAATGACTGGGTCGTGGCCCATGACCTGAACCCGCAGAAGGCGCGGATCCTGGCAATGGTCGCCATGACCAAGACCCAGGACAGCAAGGAACTGCAGCGGATCTTCTGGGAATATTGATTCAGGTTTGAGTTGGAGCGGCCCTGTGCCGCTCCTGCTACAACCGCATTAGCCTTTGGATGCTTTTTGCCTGACATGCTGTTGCGAAAAAACTGACAGTGAAATACTGTACGCACATACAGCAAAATAAGGAAAGTTCCATGGCTAGCACCGCCGCAGCGCCCAGCAGTTATGAACAACTGGGCGTACGCATCCAGAAGATCATCAACAGCCCCACCGCCCAGCGCAGCCGCGCAGCACTGATCTTCCGCCTGGAGCACGAGTCACCCGACGACTGGGAAACCCTGCTCGAAGAAATCGCCGAGAACGACAACGTCACCCTCGCCCACCGTGACGATGGCGGCATCCAGATCTTCTGGACCGTCCCCAAAGAAGACTGATCCTTCCTCCCCGCCCCGCCTCTTCCACCGAAAGATGATTTGCGCTCGCCCATGAAAAAACTGCTGTCTGCCGTTGCCCTGCTCTTGTCCGTCGCCACTCCAGCGCTCGCCAACCCTCCCGCCACCTTTGCCGAAGCCAAGGTCGTGGCCAAACAGAAGATCTATCTCGACCAGGCCAGCAGCGCCATGGGTGAGCTCTACTGCGGCTGCAAATGGACCTGGGTGGGCAAGTCCGGCGGGCGCATCGACCCCGCCTCCTGCGGCCTGCAAGCCCGAAAGCAACAGACCCGCGCCGACCGCACCGAGTGGGAACACATCGTGCCGGCTTGGACCCTGGGTCATCAACGTCAATGCTGGAAGAACGGTGGCCGCGAGCACTGCGCCGACGACGACCCGGTATTCCGCGCCATGGAGGCCGACCTGTTCAACCTGTACCCGGCCGTGGGCGAGGTGAATGGCGATCGCAGCAACTTCAACTATGGCATGGCGTCGGGTGTGGGGCAGCAGTACGGCCAGTGCAAGACACGCGTCGATTTCAACCAGCGCGCTGCCGAGCCGCGCGATGAAGTCAAGGGCCTGGTCGCCCGCACCACCTTCTATATGTTCGATCGCTATGGCCTGAACATGTCTCGCCAGCAGCAACAACTACTGATGGCCTGGGACAAGCAGTATCCGGTCACCCCCTGGGAGCGCGAGCGCGACCGTCGCATCGCCGGCATCATGGGGCACGCCAACCCGTTCGTGAGCGGTGAGCGGCGCTGGACAGTCGGCTACAAGACCGTCGGCGACGGTGTGGTCAGTGGCGTTGCCGACAAACCCATCAAGGCCACACCTCAGCCCACCCTGGCCAAGGCCAGCATGACGGGCACGATCATCGGCAACCAGAACAGCCACGTCTACCATCTGCCCAGCGGCTGCCCTGGCTACAATCAGGTGTCGGCCAAGAACCAGGTGAGCTTCGAGTCCGAGTCGCAAGCCCGGGCGGCCGGTTACCGCAAGGCCGGCAACTGCCGCTGAGCCTCATGAACCGGGAGCGCCTTTACGGCGCCCCGGAAGCAAGATCAGTCATGCCACCGGAATGCGAGCAGTCCGCTCGACGGGCAGCGACACGAGCTGGCTGACGTCATCCAGGCGCTGCAACTGCTCGCTGCTGAGCTTCACCTCAAGCCCCGCCAGGTTCGATTGCAACTGCGCCAGCGAGCGCGGCCCTATCAGCGGCAATGTGTCGTGACTGGCGGCCCAGGCGATCGCCACCTGATCTGCCGGTACGCCATGCTCCTGCGCCACACCTAGCAGCGCATCGAGGATCGCGCTGCGCTGCGGCGAATTCTCTGCCTGGAACACCTTGCCGCCCAGGCCCTGGGCTCGCCCGGCCTCGCCCTGGCGGTACTTGCCGGTCAGCATGCCGCCGCCCAAGGGCGAGAAAGTCATCATGCCCAACCCCAATGCTCGACAGGTCGGCAGCAGGTCCAGCTCGCATTCGCGACGCACCAGGCTGTGTTCGAACTGTGCAGCAGCAATAGGCACGGCGCGAGCAAGCTGGGCATAGGTGGCCGCATGGGCCACACGCCAGGCAGGGAAGTTGGACAGGCCGACATACAGCACCTTGCCTGATCGCGAGAGGTCTTCCAGACCACGCAGCAGCTCTTCGGTCGGGGTCACATGATCGGGGAAGTGAGCCCAGTACAGATCGACACGGTCCGTGTTCAAACGCTTGAGACTGGCCTCCAAAGACGTGACCATGGCTTTGCGGCTATTGCCGGTGGCCAGCACGCCCGCAGTGGGCGAGGCGCCCTGGGTGAACTTGGTCGACAGCACCACCTCATCGCGGCGCCCTGCCAGCAAGCGCCCCAGATGCGTTTCAGACTCACCGAACTGATAGATGTCCGCCGTATCGACGAGATTGCCGCCAGCCTCAAGATAGGTGTCAAACATCGCCTTGCATGCATCGGGGTCGGCGCCATGACCCCAGGCGGTGCCAAAGTTGCCTGTACCCAATGCCAGCTGGGACAGTTGTAATCCGGTCTTGCCAAAGGGTGTGTAGCGCATGGATGCTCCTGAGCCGATGAATACCGTTCCAACAGGCGCCAGGGTTGATCGCCCCCGGCCAACAGAACATTTGCATATACAAATGTTGCAGGTACAATATTTCACATGAACACATCAATCAAGCCCTCCGGCTGCACAAACCTCAAACTGCGCCAATTGACGCGCATGGTCACCCGCCACTACGACCAGCACTTGGCTGCCATAGGCCTGAAGAACACCCAGTACGCCCTGCTTTCCCATGTGCTGCGGCTCGGCCCGTTGCGTCCAGGTGAGTTGGCCAAGGCCATGCAGATGGAACCTTCGACCCTGACGCGCAACATGCAACCGCTGGTAGCTCAGGGCTGGCTGACCATTTCGGCGGGCGGCGATGCGCGCAGCCGTGCGGTGCAGATCACCGAGGCCGGGATAGAAAAACGCGAGGAAGGCAGTCAGGCGTGGCAGGCGGCCCAAGACTCATTGCAGGACGCGCTGGGGCTTGAGCGCATCAGCGCGCTGCATGTACTGATGGATGCGTGCATGACCACGCTCAATGACCCGGAGGCTGAAGCAGCTGACTCCCTGTAGAGTCGGCCCCGTATCGTGACCAGATGCCCCCGCCAAAGGCGTGCGCTATCACGCCAGCGCCTGCAGATAGGCGCTGGCCTCTCGATAACGGCTCAGCCGGGCGATATCGGCGGGCCCCGGACATACAATTCGCGAGAGATCACTGTTGTCGGCGAGGTCGGCCAGCTTCACTTCGCGCGCCAGCGGATCACTGCCCAGCCGCACGACGAAATCCTCGTAGCGCTCACCCTCACGCCGACTCAACGCCAGCAGCGCCGCCAGGATTTTCAGAGTGAAGCCCTCGCGGGCCAGGTCGGACAGGGTCAGCGGCGTATCCTCCAGCACATCGTGAAGCACCGCGACGATCCGCTGCTCGGGCGTCGAGACCCGCTCCATCACCCGCAGCGGATGCAGGATGTATGCGGCGCCGCCTTTGTCGATCTGCCCTTCGTGGGCTCTGGTCGCCACCACGATTGCTCGTTCCAGGCTAGACATGACCCCTCCTTTCACCCCGTACGTCGTCGCACACGCGCCATTGCAACAGCATCGACAAGGATGCCGTCATGCAAAGCATAGTCCAGTAAATGTCCTTCGACTTCAAAGCCATGGCGCTTGTACAAGATCAGTGCCGGTTCGTTGTCGCTGTATCGGGGCCTATCGAATGGTAAGGCGGGCGTGATCGGCCTCCTTGGCAGTAGAGGCCGCAATACAGGGGGCTATGACCGAGGCTATGCAACGCCCCCGCCCGGGCGCGGGAGTATCAGCGCTTGACACCGTGCTGAATGACGATCGAATCCGTGCCCAGGCGTGCCATGACGTCGGCCTTGCGCGCATCGGCCTCGTCCTTGGTGGGGAAAGGCCCCATCAGCACGACAGGCTTGCCGTCGCGGTATTCGACCCAGGAAGGGATGCCTTTTTCGATCAGGCGCGCGGTCATGTCGGTGAGTGCCCCCATATTGGGCCCCTGCACGACTTCGACATCCCAGCCTTCCGGCGCCGGTTCGCCAGCCAGGGCATCGGCACGGCGCTGCAGCTCGGCACCGCCGCAGATCTCACGGATGCGCAGATTGTTGCCGCTATCGTCGACCAGGATCTCGTACTGGCCATCGTGCTTGATCGCCACATAGCTGCGATAGGCTTCGTACTGGCCGGCGTCATCCTTGCCGCGGACCTGGCCGCAGATCGAACCCTGAGTGTCGATCCGCACGTTGGCGAACTTGGCCGTCTTGGGATTGTGCAGGTGTTCGGCCACCTGGTTGTGCACGCCCTCGACCTCGTTCTCACAGCCAGCCAGGGCCAGCACTGCCAATACCACTGCCAGTTTGCGCACGCGTGTACCTCCAGATTCGAAGGGGCGCATTCTAGCACGAGGCACAGCACAGACCGAGGGTCAGATTGGCGCAGCAGCGGCACCTGGCCCGAGCTGGCTAACCATCAATGCTTGAAGGCATTCCTTATTCTGGAAAGAAAATTCGGCTTTCGCCCAGGCTGAGCAACGGTCGTCACCGGCCTTCGCGGAAGGCCACGTGCAGGTGCAGTCAAGTGCGGCACTGGCGGGAGTTGCGCCTCGACTTCGGATCGACGCGCCATGTGCAGATCGCCTTCTCTCCCTTTGTAGATATCCATGACTGCATTGTATTTAAACTCGGCCAGCGCCTTGGCTTGCTGCCGCTTCGCGAGGACCTTGCGATCACCGATTTCATAGATTATTTGATTGGCCTCTGCGTACAACTGGTCCACCCACTGAAAGCCCGTCTGCTCGACATCCCGCAACTGCCCATTGGCCTGGAACATTTCCAGCAGCAGGGCCGGCCTGTTTTCATTGAATGAAGAAGCGAGTTCTTCAAGACCTTGCGCCCAATGCGATTTGAGGAAAGCCAATACCGCCCGCCCCCTTTCTGCCCGATCATTGATTTTCCAGAATTCATTGACCTTGGCCATATACGCATGAGGATCACTGAACATTGTCATTCGCCACTCCAGTGACGCAGTGCTTCCATGCGAGGTTATTCGCGGTCTGTTGTTCTCAATGCCTGCTGCATAACCTGGCGGCGTTCGGTAATGCCCCGTTTCCGTCGTAATGCGCCCCCCGTCATAAACACCTACGAAATCAGGGAATCCCCGCTCACCCTGCGGCCGAATGGACATATGCCTGTTCATCGTCGACACATAGGCATTATCTCCCCAGATGGCGATAGCCCACGGCGGAGCTGAATCAAGTTGCTCACCCCACGGGACGAAGCCCAAGGCATCGTGGTTCACATCGGTCATGACATCCGCCAGAAATGCCGATAGCACCGGGTAAACGGGTTCTAATCCCTGTTGATCCTTGAGCGTGACGGGGTTGTTGCGAACCATGCGATACAGGTTCAGCCCATCCACGACACCAGCAGGGTCAGCGCTCAACCAGCGCCCGAGCCAAGGCTGGTAGTACCGCAACCCGTAATAGTACAACCCGGTGGCGTCACACTCCTTTCCGGAGTAGCGCAAGGTCTTGTAATCCGCCTCCACCTCGCTACGTGCGGTCCACACCGCAGTACCGCCATAGGGGTAATACTCTTCCTGGCTGATGACCTCGCCCTGCTCATCCAGCTCCAGCTGACTGCTGCCCAACAGGTCGTCGAAGCTGTAGCGCAGCGTGTCACCGGTCAACCCATCGGGCCAATGCAGCAAGCGCGCCTGACCTCGCCCGGCACTGCCCACGGCAACCACTTCAAGCGCCTTCTGCGCGGCGCCGTCGAAAGCTTGGTCGCGCAGCTCGAGCCCAGGCAAGTACAAGACCCGGCGCTCCTGGATACCGTCACCGATTTGCCGGGAAGTGACTTTCAACAGGCGCCTGCCAGCCCCGTCGTAGCGGTAATGCTCACTATCATCAATCGTGCTGCGGGCGACCTGCACCACGCGCCCCAGTTCGCCACGCGGATTCCAGTGCAAAGGCTGGCCAGCCTGTAACCACAGCGCGTGACCAGCGCCGTCGAACATCCGCTCGACATCACCCGGATCAAGGCCCTCTTGCCAGCGCACAGCACGATTGCCATGGGGGGAGACCAACAGGTCCGTGGTGTAGCTGTTGCCACTGCCCGGCGCGCTGTGACGGATTTGCGTCAAGTTGCCGCCCCTGTCGTACTTGTAGTCGCGCTGATAATGGGTAAACGCCTCGGGGCCACTCGGCAACGGCACTAACGCCGACGGAACACCCCCCCCCTGCTGCCCATGCGCCGCCAATTCCCGGCCACACGCCTGCACCAGCTGGTAAAGGCTGTCGTAGATGAAGGTGTTCTGTGCCAACACTTTTTGATTACGCCAGAACCGAGTAGCCTGCGCAGCGTTGTCTACACTGGCCACGTTGCCCACGGGGTCATAGACGTAGCGCAGGTATTGCAGCAATCGGCCCCCTGCCGGATGGCCGTCTGGGCGTTCCGTCTTGATGGCTGACACACGTTGCGTCTGCGGTTCATATAGATAGTGGGTCAGTACGCCATTGCCATGCAGTTCCCGCTGCTTCTGCCCCACGGCTGTCCAGGTCAATGCCTCAAGCACACGGCGCTCTTGCTCCTCGCCTTGCACATGCACCGAACAGCTGCTCAAGCGGCCAACCACATCATACGCATGGCGCTGCCGATGCCCCCGCGCATCGGTTTGCGTCAGTGCCGCGCCGGTGGCGTCGGCGCTACAACCACTGACGTGGATGATGGGCTCCAGCTTTGCCTGCCAAGCTTGCTCATTCTCGCCAAGCCATTCAGGCCGCTCGGCATCCCTCAGCATTTGCCGGGCAACGAGCAGTGGCGTCCCCGTCAAAGCGATGCTGCACACCTGCTGCAGGCCACCCGTATCATAGTGGCGCACACATTCGCCCAGCAGATTGCGCGCACGCTCGACGGCACCGTCAAGCGCCCAGATCCAGCGCTCGCACACTGCACGCTCGGCGCCCTCTGCCTGTTCATCAAGTGAATGTAATCGCCCTGAAAAGGCTACCGACTGGTAATTCCAGCGACGGGTAACCCCCACGCCGCTGCGACGCATCAGTTGCCGTCCCGCGCAATCGTCCAACGCGAGCAGCGTGCCGGCATCGACACTCTGAGAACGTACCACCGCGCCGCTCAGAGCAGGCTGCAACAGCAGATTGGGTGGCGCACCTGGTGCCTCACGCCGGCTTTGGGCCAGACGCGGGTCTATGCTTTGCACAGGGTGGCCACGTGCATTGAAATGAAGGTGGGTTACCCGACAATCCGTTGAGTCAGGGCTATCCGGATGGCGGTGAAAACGGATATCGCGGACGATCAGGCCCCGGTTATCGGAGACGCTGACTTCAGGCGTGTACGTGTGAAGCGACGCGTTGGCACCCTGCATGGAGAGGCTCCCTTCATCGGGATCGGCGGAAGACGCCAAGCAGCCTCACACATGCCGCTACCTACTCCCTGGCGATGTTCTCGAACCATTCAATGCGAGATTAGCCATCCCTGAGAGAGCTGCCACCTCAAAGGGCGAAAATGAAAAAGGGCGTCCCTTTCGGGACGCCCTTTTCAGATTTGGTAGGCACAATTGGACTCGAACCAACGACCCCCACCATGTCAAGGTGGTGCTCTAACCAACTGAGCTATGTGCCTGTCGTGTGGTGCGCATATTAGTGATCGAATGCACACCTGTAAAGCGTTTTTTCTCAAAAAAATCAAAAACTTTGCAGGCTGGAGCTATGCCCGGACGCAAAAAAGGGCGACCCTTGCGGATCGCCCCTTTTCTTCGATTTGGTAGGCACAATTGGACTCGAACCAACGACCCCCACCATGTCAAGGTGGTGCTCTAACCAACTGAGCTATGTGCCTGTCGATGAGGGCGCATTCTACGCGCTAGAAAATCCCTGTCAACAGTTTTTTTCGAGCTAACCTACTGATTCTAAAAATGTTTGCGCCCATGGGTGGCAGTAACGCTCCTGTAAAGGATTTTCACCATACGACTAGCGGGTGTTTATTATTATTGATAGCATCGGTACATTCGTTAAAAATATAAAACACGAGGTTTTCCGAGCATGGCTAACACCCCCTACCCCCAGTCCTACTACGCCGCCTCGGCCAACCCGGTGCCGCCACGTCCGGCGCTGCAGGGCGAGGTGGAGACCGATGTATGCATCATCGGTGCCGGCTACACCGGCCTGTCGAGCGCGCTGTTCCTGCTGGAGAACGGCTTCAAGGTGGCCGTCGTCGAAGCCGCCAAGGTCGGCTTCGGTGCATCGGGCCGCAATGGCGGGCAGATCGTCAACAGCTACAGCCGCGACATTGACGTCATCGAACGCACCGTCGGCCCCAAGCAGGCACAACTGCTGGGCGAGATGGCCTTCGAAGGCGGACGCATCATCCGTGAGCGCGTGGCCAAGTACAACATCCAGTGCGACCTGAAAGACGGTGGCGTATTCGCGGCCCTGACCAGCAAGCAGATGGGCCACCTGGAGTCGCAAAAGCGCCTGTGGGAACGCTTCGGCCACACCCAGCTGGAGCTCATGGACCAGAAGCGCATCCGTGAAGTGGTTGCCTGCGACAGCTATGTAGGCGGCATGCTCGACATGAGTGGGGGCCACATCCATCCGCTGAACCTTGCCTTGGGCGAGGCCGCTGCGGTCGAGTCGCTGGGCGGCGTCATCTATGAGCAGACGCCTGCCGTACGCATCGAGCGTGGCGCCAACCCTGTGGTACATACCCCACAAGGCAAAGTGCGCGCCAAATTCATCATCGTCGCGGGCAACGCCTACCTGGGCAACCTGGTGCCGGAACTGGCCGCCAAGTCCATGCCCTGCGGCACCCAGGTGATCACCACCGAGCCACTGGGCGATGAACTGGCCCGCACTCTACTGCCACAGGACTACTGCGTCGAAGACTGCAACTACCTGCTCGACTACTACCGCCTGACCAGCGACAAGCGCCTGATCTTCGGCGGCGGCGTGGTCTACGGTGCACGCGATCCGGCGAACATCGAGGCGATCATTCGTCCGAAGATGCTCAAGGCCTTCCCTCAGCTCAAGGACGTGAAGATCGACTACGCCTGGACCGGCAACTTCCTGCTGACCCTGTCGCGCCTGCCGCAGGTCGGTCGTATCGGCGACAACATCTACTACTCCCAGGGTTGCTCGGGCCATGGCGTGACCTACACGCACCTGGCGGGCAAGGTACTGGCCGAAGCCCTGCGTGGCCAGGCCGAGCGTTTCGACGCCTTCGCCGGCCTGCCGCACTACCCGTTCCCGGGTGGTCAGATGCTGCGCGTACCGTTCAGCGCCATTGGTGCGTGGTACTACAGTCTGCGGGATCGCCTGGGGTTCTGATGTAGCACCGTATTGTTCTTTTCGCGGGTAAACCCGCTCCCACAAACGTGCATCTGTGGGAGCGGGGTTACCCGCGAAATGGAATCAGTACCGCCAGCAACTACTGCCCTAGGCTGCGCAGCGCCTGCTTCGCGGCAATCTCCTGCCCATCCCGCGCCAGCTCGTCGGCGGCCTTCAGCCAGCGCTGGCGATCGACCTGGGCCGGCAGGCGCTGCGGCGGTTGTACCAGCACAGCCCAGCTCCCCTCCTTGGCCCAGGCACTCTCGAAGGTGTCGAAATCCAGCAGATGCCGCCGGGCCATCCCTGAACGCAGCAACACCCGCTGCTTGTAACGGTCGTAGCCAATCAGCACCGCATAGCGTGGCTCGCCCCACAGCGCCGAGCCGTCGTGGTAGCGCAACAGCACCGGATGACCGGCCGCCACCTGGGTGAGCAAGGCATCCAGGCGCTTGTCCAGCGGATAGACCACCATCCCGTACTCGCGGGCCACTCGGGGAATACCGGTTTCCAACGACGCCGCGCCCTGCGGGAGGTTCAGTGACTTGTCCAGCAGGCCAGGCGTGATCGGCGCGCCCTGCTGCGAAAGCACGGCGGCCAGGGCCATGGAGCCGCTCAAGTTGGCATTGCCACGATAGAACGGCACGCTGCTGATCTCGACCCGCTGCGGCAGTTTGTCGAGCGCTGCCGGTGGAGAACCGGCGCAACCCGCAAGGCTGGCGGCCACCAGGCAGGCCGCCAGCAGGCGGCACGGGCTCAGGGAGGTGAAGAAATGCTGCGACATGGACACTCGCTTGTTTCGACGCCCGGCAGACAGCGCCTGGCACTGGGCTCCGATCATAGGCGCCTGCGCGGCGCGGGTATAGCCCGCTTCGGGCTTGTAACGAAACGACCCAAGCAATAGACCTTCGGTCAATGGAACGTCACACGCCTGCAGCTAGACTAAGTAAGTGTCTGGAGGGAACAGCCCACAGCTGTCCCGAGAGAAGGAGGCACGCACATGAGCCTGACAATGGCAATCTTCATGCTGGTCGCGATGTGGTTGAGCGTCGCCACCGCCATGCTCTGGGGGGTACTGCGCATCGCACGACGCCATGCCCGACCGCATCACACCCAAGCGGCCACCACGCCCAAGCCGCAGCCGCTGCATCGCACCCGCCGGCACGCCGGGGCACATTGACCTGATCCGCAAAAGAACAAGGGGCTGCCTGGCAGCCCCTTCTCTTTTACCTCAGCCTGCTGTCAGCCTTGCGCCGCCTCGCGCTTCAGGCGTGCCCGGCGAACCATGATGTTGAGAATCTCGATCACCGTGGAGAAGGCCATCGCTGCGTACACATAGCCTTTCGGTACGTGGGCGCCGAAACCTTCGGCGATCAGCGTCATGCCAATCATGATCAGGAAGCCCAGTGCCAGCATCACCACGGTAGGATTGTCGTTGATGAACTTGGCCAGCGGGTCGGCGGCCACCAGCATCACGATCACGGCACTGACCACGGCGATGATCATGATCGGCAGGTGCTCGGTCATGCCCACGGCAGTGATGATGCTGTCTACCGAGAAGACGATGTCCAGCAGCAGGATCTGGCCGATGGCCGCAGCGAAGCCCAGGGTCACGGTGGAGCCGGCCTTGGACTCTTCCTTCGCACCATGCGGGTCGACGCTTTCGTGAATCTCCTTGGTCGCCTTCCACAGCAGGAACAGGCCACCGGCGATCAGGATCATGTCCTTCCAGGAGAAGGCGTGGTCGAACACCTCGATCACCGGCTCCGTCAACTGGACGATCCAGGCCACCGTAGAGAGCAACGCCAGGCGCATGATCAGCGCCATGCTGATACCGATGCGGCGCGCCTTGGAGCGGTAGGCCTCGGGCAGCTTGTTGGTGAGAATGGAGATGAAGATCAGGTTATCGATACCCAGCACGATCTCCATCGCCACCAAGGTAGCCAGGGCGATCCAGGCGGCGGGGCTCGCGGCAAGTTCCAGCAAGTATTCCATTTAGTGTTCCTTCGCTCAGATGTCCTGGGTGTCGTTCTTGTCTTGCTTGCTCTCGGGCTTTTGCCCTTCACCACCAAGAGTGTCGTTCAGCGCTTGCTGGGCCGCCTCGTTGGTCTTGTCGATCGCCTGCTTGGCCGATTCGGCAGCCTGGTTCAGCACCTGCTGCGCCGACTTCTCGGCCTGGTCGCACCCCGCCGTGGCCAAGAGCGCCAGCGCCAGTACCAACGGGGTGCCGATGGATTTCAGTTGTAGCATAGGGTCCTCGCTTATCGATATTCGGCTGGCGCGCGCACCGCGCCTGATGGAGTCGAATTCTAGAGAGGACAACAGTTCAGGAAAATTCGTATTTTTAGCGGTTATACTTCGATTTTTACGAATCGAGTAGCATCTCTATGCTCAACTACCGGCAGCTTCACTATTTCTGGGTAGTAGCCCGCACTGGCAGCATCACCCGCGCCAGCGAGCAATTGAATCTCACGCCGCAGACCATCAGCGGCCAGATCAGCCTGTTCGAACAGACCTACAACCTGGAGCTGTTCCAGCGCGTCGGTCGCCAACTGGAGCTGACCGAAACCGGCCGGCAGACCCTCGCCTATGCCGAGCAGATGTTCCAGATCGGCAGCGAACTCGAGACCCTGCTGCGGGCCGGCCCCCAGGAGCAGATCCTGTTCCGCGTCGGGGTCGCCGACGTGGTGCCCAAGTCCATCGTCTATCGCTTGCTGGCACCGACCATGGAGCTTGACGAAGTACTGCGCATCAATTGCCGTGAAGACAAGCTGGAGCGCCTGCTCGCGGACCTGGCGATCCAGCGCCTTGACCTGGTGATCTCCGACAGCCCCATGCCCAGCCATCTGGACATCAAGGGCTATAGCCAGAAACTGGGCGAGTGCGGCCTGAGCTTTTTTGCCACTGCGGCACTTGCCACTCGGTTGAAGCAGCCCTTCCCCGGCTGCCTCAACGACGCACCGCTACTGATCCCCGGCCAGGAAACGGTGGTGCGCAGCCGCCTGTTGCGCTGGCTGGCCGAGCAGCAGGTGCAGCCGCGTATCGTCGGGGAATTCGACGACAGCGCCTTGATGCAGGCATTCGGGCAATCGGGCAGCGGCATCTTCGTGGCACCAAGCGTGATCGCCGATGAGGTGTGTCGGCAATACGGCGTGGAGTTGATCGGGCAAACCGAGGCGGTGCATGAGTCGTTCTATGCGATTTCGGTGGAGCGCAAGGTCAAGCATCCGGGGATCGTGGCGATTACCGAGGGGGCACGCAGGGAACTGTTCAACTGGTGAGGCCATGCTGGCTTTTTCTGGCAGATTGCACCGCGATCGCTGCAGTGCGTCGGAGGAACAATACCGTCAGCCCTGTCCTACAGTGCCTGTGCTAAAGTCCGCGGTTCGTTCAAACCCGAGACCCCGCTGCACATGAGCCCTGTTTTTCGCCTTCTCAACCGCACCAGCCTGGTGACCCAGATCATCATTGGCCTGGCTGCCGGTATCGCCCTGGCGCTAGTCGCCCCGAGCCTGGCCCGGGATCTTGCATTCCTCGGCAAGGTGTTCGTCTCGGCCCTCAAGGCCGTGGCACCGATCCTGGTGTTCGTGCTGGTCATTGCCTCCATCGCCAACCACCAACAAGGCCAGCAGACCCATATCCGCCCTATTCTCTGGCTCTACCTGCTGGGCACTTTCGGTGCCGCGGTGGTCGCCGTGGTGGCGAGCATGGCCTTCCCTTCGACTCTGGTGTTGAGCGCACATGAAGCGACGCTGAGCGCCCCCGGCGGCATTGCCGAAGTGCTGCAGGGCCTGCTGCTGAGCGCGGTGGACAATCCGGTGAGCGCACTGGTCAATGCCAACTTCATCGGCATCCTGACCTGGGCGATCGGCCTGGGCATAGTGCTGCGCAAGGCCGGCAAGGCAACGCGCGGTGTGGTCGACGACCTGTCCAACGGCATCACGCAGCTGGTTCGCGTGGTGATTCGCTTCGCCCCGCTGGGGATCTTCGGCCTGGTCAGCTCGACCCTGGCCGAGGCGGGCCTGGATGCCCTGCTCGGCTACCTGCACCTGCTGGGGGTGCTGATCGGCTGCATGCTGTTCGTGGCGTTGGTGATGAACCCGTTGATCGTGTTCTGGAAGATTCGTCGCAACCCTTACCCGCTGACCCTCCTGTGCCTGCGCGAAAGCGGTATCACCGCGTTCTTCACTCGCAGCTCGGCGGCAAACATTCCGATGAACCTGGCATTGTCGGAGCGCCTGGGCCTGCATGAAGACACCTACTCGGTGTCGATCCCGCTGGGTGCGACCATCAACATGGCCGGGGCAGCGATCACCATTACCGTGCTGACCCTGGCGGCGGTGCATACCCTGGGGATCACCATCGACCTCCCGACCGCGGTGCTGCTCAGCGTGGTGGCCGCGGTCTGTGCCTGCGGCGCCTCGGGCGTGGCCGGCGGGTCGCTCCTGTTGATTCCTCTGGCTTGCAGCCTGTTCGGCATTCCCAGCGAGCTGGCCATGCAGGTGGTTGCCGTCGGCTTCATCATCGGTGTGTTGCAGGACTCGGCGGAAACCGCGCTCAATTCATCGACCGACGTACTGTTCACTGCGGCTGCGTGCGAGGCCATGGAGCGGCGTGCTGCCTGAGCCGCAATTGCTTAAGCCAGACGCAAGGCCTAGGCTAATGGCCTTTTCCTAGTAACGAGACAGGGCCATGTCAGAACACGAAACCGCAGGCGAAGGCCGCCTCAACAGTATCGAGGTCCGTATCCTCGGCGCGCTGATCGAAAAGCAGGCCACCAGCCCGGAAAGCTACCCACTGACACTCAATGCGCTGGTCCTGGCCTGCAACCAGAAGACCAGCCGGGAGCCGGTGATGAACCTCTCCCCCGGCCAGGTCGGCCAGGCCCTGCGTGCACTCGAAGGCCAGGACATGGCCCGCCTGCAGATGGGCAGCCGCGCCGACCGCTGGGAGCAGCGGGTGGACAAGGCGCTGGAACTGGTGCCGGCACAGTTGGTACTGATGGGCCTGATGTTCCTGCGCGGGCCGCAGACCCTCAATGAATTACTGACCCGCAGCAATCGCCTGCACGAATTCGAAGACGTCGATCAGGTCCAGCATCAGCTGGAACGTCTGGTTTCACGTGGGCTGGCGTTGCACCTGCCACGTCAGGCAGGCCAGCGTGAAGACCGCTACACCCACGCCCTGGGCGATCCGGCCGAGATCGAAGCGATTCTTGCCGCGCGCCAGCAGGAGGGTGGTTCACGCAGTGCTTCAGGTGCTGCTTCGGACGAGCGGATCGAGGCGCTGGAAGCCCGCGTCGCGGCACTGGAAGCCCGGCTGGCTCAGCTCGAGGGCTGAGTCAGGGCTGGTCGGGTTCGGGGAAGTTACGGCAGCTCTTGCGCTCGGCCAACTCTCTGTCGCTGGGGCGCTGGTCGACGAACACGGTGCGGCCGTCGGGATAGATTTCCAGATAGCCCCAGTGCAGGTCCTGCTCCTGCTGGCCGGGCTTGGGTGGCACCAACCACCAGGGTTCTCGACTGATCGGGGTCATGACTGTACCTCCTGGGAGCGTCTGCAGTAATCATAGACACCCTCGGGTGATACTTGGTTTGGTCGGCCATATCACGGACAAGCCCACCCCACCGGTAAAGCGCAGTTCTCGAGAACTGCGCTTTACCGGTGGGGTGGGCTTGTCCGTGATATGGCCCGCGCTGACTTACGCCGGCGCCGAAGTCCGGATCAGGTGGTCAAAGGCTGCCAGCGAAGCTTTGGCGCCCTCGCCCACGGCGATGACAATCTGCTTGTACGGCACCGTGGTCACGTCACCGGCCGCGAACACACCAGGGATGCTGGTCTGGCCTTTGGCATCGACGATGATCTCGCCGCGCGGCGACAACTCGACCGTGCCCTTGAGCCAATCGGTGTTCGGCAGCAGGCCGATCTGCACGAAGATACCTTCGAGCGCCAGTTCGTGGATCTCGTTGCTGGTCCGGTCTTCGTAGCGCAGGCCGGTGACCTTCTCGCCGTTACCCAGCACTTCCTTGGTCAGGGCACTGGTGATCACCTTGACGTTCGGCAGGCTGTGCAGCTTGCGCTGCAGCACCGCATCGGCACGCAGCTGGCTATCGAACTCGATCAACGTCACCTGAGCGACGATACCGGCCAGGTCGATGGCTGCTTCCACGCCAGAGTTGCCGCCGCCGATCACCGCCACGCGCTTGCCCTTGAACAGCGGGCCGTCGCAGTGCGGGCAGTAGGCCACGCCACGGGAGCGGTACTCCTGCTCCCCGGGGACATTCATTTCGCGCCAGCGGGCGCCGGTGGCGAGGATCACGGTCTTGGCCTTGAGCGACGCACCGCTGGCCAGGCGTACTTCGTGCAGACCGCCATCGGCGGCCGGGATCAGCGCTTCACCGCGCTGCAAATTCATGATGTCGACGTCGTACTGCTTGACGTGCTCTTCCAGCGCAGTGGCCAGCTTCGGCCCTTCGGTCTCCTGCACGGAGATGAAGTTCTCGATCGCCAGGGTGTCGAGCACCTGGCCGCCGAAGCGCTCGGCGGCAACGCCGGTACGAATGCCTTTGCGCGCAGCGTAGATGGCTGCCGCAGCGCCAGCCGGGCCACCGCCGACCACCAGCACGTCGAAAGCGTCCTTGGCGTTGATCTTCTCGGCCTGGCGGCTGCCAGCACTGGTGTCGATCTTTCCGAGAATCTCTTCCAGGCCCATGCGACCCTGGCCGAACACTTCACCGTTCAGGTAGATGCTCGGCACCGCCATGACCTTGCGCGATTCGACTTCATCCTGGAACAGCGCACCATCGATGGCGACGTGCCGAATGTTGGGGTTGAGCACCGCCATCAGGTTCAGGGCCTGGACCACGTCCGGGCAGTTCTGGCAAGACAGCGAGAAGTAAGTCTCGAAGCTGAACTCGCCTTCCAGGGCCTGGATCTGCTCGATCACTTCGGCGCTGGCCTTCGATGGGTGGCCGCCGACCTGCAGCAACGCCAGTACCAGCGAGGTGAATTCATGGCCCATGGGGATGCCGGCGAAACGCAGGCTGATATTGCCCCCGGGACGGTTGAGCGAGAATGACGGGCGACGGGCGTCGCTGCCGTCCTCGCGCAGGGTAATGAGGTTCGACAGGCCGGCGATCTCAACCAGCAGGTCGTGCATTTCACGGGACTTCGCGCCGTCGTCGAGGGAGGCAACGATCTCGATCGGCTGGGTGACCCGCTCCAGGTAGGTTTTCAGTTGCGATTTAAGCGTGGCGTCCAACATACGGGGCGATTCCTTTTTCAAAACTCGGATACAAAAACGCCCAGGCGAGGTCGCCCGGGCGTTTGACGGGGCAGTGAGTACTTCAGCTGTGGCGGCTGCTCACCGCCCTCGACTGATGCATGGACTCAGATCTTGCCGACCAGGTCCAGCGACGGCGCCAGAGTGGCTTCGCCTTCTTTCCACTTGGCCGGGCAGACTTCGCCTGGGTGAGCGGCAACGTACTGGGCAGCCTTGACCTTGCGCAGCAGCTCGGCTGCGTCACGACCTACACCACCGTCGTTCAGTTCGACGATCTTGATCTGACCTTCCGGGTTGATCACGAAGGTGCCGCGATCAGCCAGACCGGCTTCTTCGATCAGCACGTCGAAGTTGCGCGAGATGACGTGGGTCGGGTCACCGATCAGCGGGTACTGGATCTTGCCGATGGTGTCCGAAGTGTCGTGCCAGGCTTTGTGGGTGAAGTGGGTGTCGGTGGACACGCCGTAGATCTCGACGCCCAGTTTCTGGAACTCGGCGTAGTTGTCAGCGAGGTCACCCAGTTCGGTCGGGCAGACGAAAGTGAAGTCAGCCGGGTAGAAGAACACGACGGACCATTTGCCTTTCAGGTCGGCTTCGCTTACCTGAACGAACTCGCCTTTGTGGTAGGCAGTGGCGTTGAACGGTTTGACCTGGCTGTTGATGATTGGCATGAGAAACGCTCCTTCGAGGGTTAGTTAACTTGGGGTGGGTAACTTTCGATGGAGTAATCCTATCCAATGACCTCGACAATGGCTCATTGGTAAACCTCATGTTGGTGATTGGTTTTGGCTATAAGCTGCGCGACCGATAGATTTTTTCATTCCTATGCCTCGTCTGCCGGTCCTGAAGTGCAGGTCGAGGCTGCGCCCTCTGCGTAATCCAGCCAGCAGCTCGCATCTGCTTGCTCACCCCAGGAGACCCTTACCCGTCCTCGCGCGTCATGCGAGCGAAAATGCAGGCGGCTGCCCTGTCCCACCATGCCCACCTCATCACCTTGCACATCGAATACCTGGGCACCGAACGGCAAGGCATGCCCGTGCTCGTTGCGAGCCTCCAGCATCAGCAGGCGACCGCTGCGCGTGGGATAGTGCAGCAAGGTCACCGCACCGGCTCGGGGCACAACCGACTGACCGCTGAGCTGCAACTCCACATCCTGTGACATGCCCTTGGGGTCCAGGTCGACGGTATTCACGCTGTAGGGGCTCAACGAGGGGACCACCGCAAAGCCCTGGGCATTCAGCCGCACACTCGGATGCTGCTGAATACGCGCCGCTTCAGCGAAGGGGGCATGGACGATGGCGAAACTTTCGCCCAACGGTTGTGCCAACAGTACACCTCCCGGATGGGCGACCACCGAGCCGCGCGCGCCGAGTGCCAGCTGGCGGGATCCCTGGCGCTGGGCCACGACCCCGCTCAGCTCTCCCGTCGGGCTGCGATGCACCAGGTTGGCGTCGAGCCCTGCGCCGCCTTGCCTTCCCTCCTGGTACACACTGGACAGGCCATACCCCCATTGCCCATCCTCGCCGGCAGTCGCGCTCCAGCGCACATTCGTCCTGGCCCCGCCTTCGGAGTCGCGGCTCATGCTGGAACTCAGCGATCCACGACGTTGCAGACCCAACGGCAAGCTGGCCGTCAGTGTCAAAGCGCTCACGGCCTGTCCGTTGCCTCGATACTCGCGCCCAAGCGTCATGCCGTAGGAGAGCGAGCGCAGATTGTTGTAATACCCCACGTTGTACTCACGATTGCCCACCCCAGATCCCCACTGCTTACCCGCGCTGGCCCTCAGGCTCAGACGACCGCTCCCGGGCAGGCGCTGCTGAAGTGTCAGCGCTGCCCGCCAGTGCTGAGGCGAACGCTGATTTGTACGCTGCGTTTGCTGGCTGGTGCGGGCGAACTCGTCAAAGCTGTAGTAGCCAGCGTTATTGCGGTGGGTAAGGCTGGCGCTCAGGTCGGTGGCCGTTGCCTCCACCCGCTGGCGCCAACTGAAGCGCAGCGCCTGCCCCTGCGCGGAGCGACCCTGGCCTAGCGATGCCTGCGCGTGGTATGCGGTCAATCCAAAAGCACCAAAGCGGCTGTTGATCGCCCCCCCCATGGCGCTGGCCAGATAGTCCTCTGCCAGCCAGGCGCCTCCATGTACGCTGAAGGTGTTGTCCACCCCTTGCTGCCAACTGCCTTGCACATGACCTGGGCCAGGACGCCCAAGGTCGTCGCGCCACACCCCCGCACTAAGGTCGAAACGGCTTGCCCCTTCTCGCAAGGCCAGTGGCGCGGCCTGATAGGGCAACGTGAAGCGTCGTACGCTGCCGTCAGCCTCCTCCAGGGTGACCTCCAGATCGTCGTTGAGGCCACTGGCATAAAGGTCGTCGATCTCGAATGGCCCCGGCGGCACCGTCGACTCATGCAGCAGCATCCCTCGCTGGCGGATGCTCAACAGCGCCGTAGTATTGGCCATGCCCCTCACTACCGGCGCAAACCCCCGCTGTGCGCGGGGCAACATGCGCTCGTCAGTGGATAATCGCAGTCCGCGAAAGGCGCTGCTGTCAAATACATCCCCAGCAGCGTAGCCATCGCCGAGAGTAAGCTGGGCCGACCACAAGGGAACATCGCGCCGTACCGACGTCGCACCCGGCTGGTACCGGGCTGCGCGCTTGTCGCTCATCTGCGCATTGCCTTCGTGGCGCCAATACCAATCCCCGGTATTGAATCCGGCACGCAGGCCGAGATAGCCCTGCTGGCTACGACTGCCTGCCTGCAGGTCGTGCTGCTCATGGACATTCAGGCGGTAGTCGACAAACCCTGCTGTGACACCTGCATCCCAGGTATGGAATGGCAAATTGTCCTGGGGTTGGCGACGCAGCAAAGACCGGTCAATTTCAAGGCGCAATTGCAAGGCCCCAAAATCCAGATCCTCGCTGGCGGCCACCAGCAGTTGAGGCAACATCATGCAGCTGTCGGGGCTGGTCAGTTGCTTGCGCGGCTGAGCCGCCAGCCTCGCTAGATCAAGCCCCAACTCTTCGAGCAGGATTCGGTCATAACAGGGCGCCGCCTGACCGGATGCATCCCGATTGCGCAGAAACACGGTACGCCGCCCTATCCACTGCTGGTTGAGGATGATATCCAGGGCAAAGTCGCCCTGGGGAACCGAATCGCTGGCCTGGAAACGCTCGAGATTGATCGTGCTGCCCTGGCGCAACAGGCCGGGATCGAACTCCACACCAGGTACAAGCCCGACATACCCTCCCGTCATACCGAGAATGGCCCACCACCGGCGAAAACTCATGGGTTCAACGGCCTTGAGGGAACTGCAGGATTGCAACAGCTTCTCGAGAGGCGCCGTAGTCATCCAGGTACTGATAGCGGACCTGAGAAACCGCATCGGGACGAGACGGCGCGGAGCTCAACGCGAAACGGGCGCTGCTGAGGGGAGCAACATGGCCTACCGATGCTGGCAACGCCGAACCCGGATGGACAGCCTCGAGCTTGGCGAGATTGACGTGATAGGGTGTGGGATTGTCCGCATGCAGTACCCAGCCCTGGGATTCCCTGACCAGGCGCCAGGTAAGCCGAGCATGTGCATCGGCAGGTTTTGCGGCCAATCCCTGCGGCCGATAGAACAGTTTGATACGAGTCCTGAGAGAAATCTGCAGGCTGTTATCGCCACCACCTTTCGGCGGGACATCGAGTACATTCAGCCAGTACAGGCTCTCTCGATCCGTTGGCATGGCACGACTATCGTGAAACACCCTCAGGCTCTGGCGCTTGCCCGGGTCCAGGCGCAACAACCCAGGTGTCACGCTGAATGGCCCCTGTAACTCATCCTCGGCCTCTTCCGGCCCTCCCTCGTCGACCCAGACCTGCACCAGCGACGGATACCGTCCCTCGTTGCTCAACCTGACAGTGACCTCGGAGCTCTCGGCGGGATAGACGACCCGCGTGGTGGCAATCACCACACTGGCATTGGCCTGCGTGCACGACAGAAACGCGGCCAGCAACGATCCCCACCCCATGGCGCTGAGAGATAGCTTCATGATGTTCCACTCGAAAATTGGGAGCGGAGCAGCCCCGGACAGGGCTGCTCCATAGGACTCAGAGATAATCCAGCGAGTAGCGGATTCTGGAACTGACCAGGCCTGGGGTAGTGCGGCCTGTCGAGTAGTACTGGGCGTAGTAGCGCAGCGTCGCGTTACCGTCCACGAGGGTGACTTGCTGGGAGTTCTGCGAGCCTTTGGCTGCAGCGAGATTCATGACGCTCTTGGCACTGTTGAGCAATTGCAGCTCGACGTTTTCACTGCCGCCGGCATCGACGATCAGACGCCCTTGATCACTGACGCTCGCACCTGGCTCGAAGTAAGTTGAAACCTGGCCGACATGGGTACAACCCGTCAGTTGCAATACGAAGGAGGTTTCCCCTTCCACATCGCCTGGACGCACGAGCTTCGCGGCGTTGACATCCGGCAGGGTCACCGGAAGATTGCCGTCCCCCCCATTGATGATGCACGTCGGCGCCAGAACCCGCCCCTGAAAGCTGATTTCGCCGTGGTCTGCCTGGGCCCCCCCGACGATCAGCGACAACCCGCAGAGCGCAAAAACACTTTTGTAGAACCTGTCCATATCATCCTTCCTCAAGCGAGACGATCAGGCACATGCCGAACCGGCGCCGTAGAGCGGCGCGGCAACAGTATCTGCATCAGGCTTGGGAGGCTCTGTCGGTGATTGGTTGATCAGCGGCTGGCGACAACCATGACAGCGGTAGGATTCTCTACCATGCGATTGTGGGAACAATCCCCAGACCTCATGCTTCGAGGCCCGGAGAATGCTGCGAACTACTAACGAGTTACAGTCCGCATCGTGACGAATTCCTCAGCGGCGGTCGGATGCACGCCGATAGTCTCGTCAAACTGCTGCTTTGTGGCGCCTGCCTTGAGTGCGATACCCAGCCCCTGGATGATCTCGCCTGCATCCGGCCCCACCATATGGCAACCCAGGACCTTGTCGGTCTCGGCATCGACCACCAGCTTCATCAGGGTCTTTTCCTGCAGGTCGGTGAGGGTCAGCTTCATGGCGCGGAAGCGGCTCTCGAAGATCTGGATCTTGTGGCCGGCAGCCAGTGCCTGCTCTTCGGTCAGGCCGACGGTGCCGATCGGCGGCTGGCTGAACACCGCCGTGGGGATGTTCTGATAGTCCACCGAACGGTACTGCTCAGGCTTGAACAGGTGACGGGCTACCGCCATGCCTTCAGCCAGAGCGACCGGTGTGAGCTGGACACGACCGATTACATCGCCCAAGGCGAACACCGAAGGCTCGGTGGTACGGTACAGGTCGTCGACACGGATGTAACCGCGCTCGTCGAGCTCAACGCCGGTGTTCTCCAACCCCAGATTGTCGAGCATCGGACGACGACCGGTGGCGTAGAACACACAGTCGGCGATCAACTCCCGACCATCCTTGAGCGTCGCCTTGAGGCTGCCATCGGCCTGTTGGTCAATACACTGGATATCAGCGTTGAACTGCAGGTCCAGACCGCGCTTTTCCAGTTCCTCCTTCAGGTGGGTACGTACCGAACCATCGAAGCCGCGCAGGAACAGGTCGCCGCGATACAGCAAGGAGGTATCGGCGCCCAGGCCCTGGAAGATGCCGGCGAATTCGACGGCAATGTAGCCACCACCGACCACCAGCACCCGGCGTGGCAGCTCCTTGAGGTAGAACGCCTCGTTCGAGGTGATCGCCAGTTCCTTGCCAGGGATGTCAGGCACCTGTGGCCAGCCGCCCGTGGCGATGAGGATGTTCGCCGCGCTGTAGCGCTGACCTTCTACCTCAACCTCATGGGCACCGGTCATGCGCGCATGACCTTGCAGCAAGGTGACGCCGCTGTTGACCAGCAGGTTGCGGTAGATGCCGTTGAGACGCTCGATCTCACGGTTCTTGTTGGCGATCAGGGTGCCCCAGTCGAAGTGACCTTCTTCGAGGGTCCAGCCGTAGCCGGCCGCCTGCTCCAGCTCATCGGCGACGTGTGCACCGTACACCAGCAACTTCTTCGGCACACAGCCGACGTTGACGCAGGTGCCGCCCAGATAACGACTCTCGGCCACCGCCACCTTCGCCCCGAACCCCGCGGCAAAGCGCGCCGCGCGTACACCGCCGGAACCGGCACCAATCACGAACAGATCAAAATCGTAGGCCACTTTCCAGACTCCACAAAAAAAGCCACCCGAGGGTGGCTCTTTTCGTGACGCGCTGCAAGCGTCAGACAGCAAGAAAAGTGACGCTGCAGCGCTGGCTCGGACTCAGTAGGCCTTGCCGGTCTTGTAGTAGTTCTCGAAGCAGAAGTTGGTGGCGTCGATATAGCCTTCGGCGCCGCCGCAGTCGAAACGCTTGCCCTTGAACTTGTAGGCAATGACACAACCGTTCTGTGCCTGCTGCATCAGGGCGTCGGTGATCTGGATCTCCCCGCCTTTGCCCGGCTCGGTGTTGGCGATGATATCGAAGATGTCCGGGGTCAGGATGTAGCGGCCAATGATCGCCAGGTTCGACGGCGCATCTTCAGGCTTGGGCTTCTCGACCATGTTGGTCACGCGGAAGATGTCATCGCGGATCATGTCGCCAGCAATCACGCCGTACTTGTTGGTTTCCTGCGGATCGACTTCCTGGATGGCAACGATCGAGCAGCGGAACTGATTGAACAGCTTGACCATCTGGGTCAGGACACCGTCACCTTCAGGGTTGACGCACAGGTCGTCCGCCAGCACCACGGCGAACGGCTCGTCACCGATCAGGGGGCGACCGGTGAGGATGGCGTGGCCCAGGCCTTTCATTTCAGTCTGACGGGTATAGGAGAACGAGCACTCGTCCAGCAGACGACGGATACCGACCAGGTATTTTTCCTTGTCGGTGCCCTTGATCTGATTTTCCAGCTCATAGCTGATGTCGAAATGGTCTTCCAGCGCGCGCTTGCCGCGCCCGGTGACAATGGAGATCTCGTTCAGACCGGCGTCCAAGGCCTCTTCAACGCCATACTGGATCAGTGGCTTGTTCACCACCGGCAGCATTTCCTTGGGCATGGCTTTGGTAGCGGGCAGGAAGCGGGTGCCGTAACCGGCTGCCGGGAACAAGCATTTTTTGATCATATACATCCTTAAACAAGGGCTGGGCCTGTGGTATTCGGCGCAGTCTAATCAGGCGGCAGTCACCTTACAATGCCCCACCTGCGGCCGACCGATGCCATGATAGAGATAACCCAGTGTAGATAGTTCCGATGGATCGTAAATATTACGCCCGTCGAACAGCACCGGCTTACGCATCAGGCCCCTGATCCGACGAAAATCCGGCTGGCGGAACTGCTTCCATTCGGTCACCAGTACCAGTGCATCCGCGCCCTCCACACAGGCATAGGGATCATCCCCCAACTGCAATTGACCACTGGCCATCGCCTGCGGATAAGCCGCCGCGGCCCCGTCCAGCGCCGCCGGGTCACAGGCCCGCACCCGTGCCCCTGCCGCCAGCAGGGCGTCGAGCAGCACCAGGCTGGGTGCCTCTCGCAGGTCGTCGGTGCCAGGCTTGAACGCCAGGCCCCACAACGCCACATTGCATCCGCCCATGCCCCCCCCGAAATGCTGCTGCAGCGCCTGGAACAACAAGGTCTTCTGCTGCGCGTTGCGCGCGTGGACCGCGCGCAGGATCGCCGGCTGGTAGCCATGCTGCTCGGCTGTGTGGATCAGCGCACGCACGTCCTTTGGAAAGCATGAGCCGCCATAGCCGCAGCCTGCGTAGATGAAATCGCTGCCGATGCGCCGGTCGCTGCCGATCCCGCGACGCACCTGTTCGATATCCACCTCCAGCTCGGCGCACAGGCCGGCCAGCTCGTTGACGAAGGAAATCTTGGTGGCAAGGAAGGCATTGGCGGCATACTTGCTGAATTCGGCGGCGCGCGGGCTCATGACCAGCACGCGCTCCCGGTTACGTACAAAGGGCGCATACAGGCGCTGCAAGCATTGAGTGGCGGCGTCACTGTCGGTGCCGATGATGATCCGCTGAGGGCGCATGAAGTCCTCGACGGCGCTGCCCTCCTTGAGAAACTCCGGATTGCTCGCCACCGACACCGTGAAACTGGCCCCGCGTGCGCGCAAGCCGCTGTTGACCTGGCGGGCAACCCGCTCGGCCGTGCCCACCGGCACGGTCGACTTGTTCACCACCAGGCATGGGCGCAGCAAGTGCCGCCCGAGACTGTCGGCCACCGCCAGCACATGCTGCAGGTCCGCCGAGCCGTCTTCATGGCTGGGCGTACCCACGGCGATGAACGCCACATCGACCCGCGCCAACGCGTGATCCCAGTGCTCGGTGAAACTCAACAGGCCACTGTGCAGCCCCTCCTGCACGAGCGCAGCAAGCCCGGGCTCGTAGATCGGACACTGTCCCTGACGCAACTGGGCCAGGCGCGCGCGGTCATGCTCCAGACAGACCACGCGATTGTCCATTTGCGCGAAACAGGCCGCCGTGACCAGCCCCACGTACCCCGCCCCGATCACACAGAGTTCCATGGCCGCACTCCTTCAGGAAGATACGACATTGCAACCTGCAGGCGATTGCAGGGCCGTGACAGCGACGCGGCGGGAATATGACAGGTGCCCGGTATTCAGCCGCCCGTGCCCTGCCCGATCAATACACCCTCGACCTTTTGCCCATACAGGTTGACGCCATCGTTGGCATGGAACTTCACCCGCGTCTTCTCGATGGAGCCCTCTACCAGGCGCGGATCCTGCGGGCGTTCGTGGCGGTTGATCCATGCCGCGACATCCCACGCCTGCTGGTCACTCAGGCTGCCTGGCTTGCCCAGTGGCATGTTGTGCTTGATGAAGGACGCGGCGGTGTTGATCCGGTGCATCCCGGCCCCCCAGTTATAGGCATCGCGCCCCCACAACGGCGGCATGACGTACTCACCTGCAACTTTCTGCCCCTCGCCCTTGCCGCCGTGACAGATCGCGCATTGCTCGCTGTACACCTGCTCGCCACGCTTGAAGTCGTAGCCGTCCTTGGGTTGCGGCACCTCAGGATAACCGCGACCGGGCGTCTCCACGCCTGTGCGAGTGCCGGTCGCCAGCCAGTAGGCATAGACGCTGAGCGCGGTCATCGGCGGGCTGTCGGCCGCCGGTGGCTTGCCGTTCATGCTGAACTGGAAACAGCCTTGGATACGTTCGGCGTACGTGTTGACCTTGTCGTTTTTCTTGCGATAGGCGGGATACATCGGGTAGGCGCCCCACAGCGGAGCGGAGTGGGCCATGCGGCCTTGGTCGAGATGGCAGTTGCTACAGTTCATGCCATTGCCGACAGCCTCAGGCATCAAGCGGCGAGTATCGACGAACAGCGCATGCCCCTGGCGGACCATCTGGTCGAACGCGTTGTCCGGCAACTCGCTTTCTGCAGGAGGCACGAATACCGGAGTGGCCTGGCTGCCGGGCACCTTGAGCTGCGACTGGTCTTGCATGGCGATCTGCGCCGCCTGGGCGACGCCTGCGCCGAGCCACAATGCTGCGATCAGGATTTTTTTCATGGTGCGACCTCCTGGCGGGCGGCGTGGGCGAAGTAGTCGGCGATTGCCGTCACCTCGGCATCGGTCATGGCCTTGGCCACACCGACCATCAGTTGGTTAGGGTCGTTACGCCTGCTACCGTCGCGCCAGGCATTGAGCTGCGCAACCAGGTAAGCCGCCGGTTGTCCGGCCAGTGGCGGAAAGTGCTCGCCAACCCCCGCACCACCTGGGCCATGGCACTGCACACAACCGGGAATCTGCCGGCTCCAGTCGCCGTACAAGGCCAGGCGTTCGGTCGGATCGCTGGCCATTTGCTGACGGCGCGAACCCGTAACCGGGTCGGAAGGCTGCTCGGCCAGCCAAGCGCTGACCGAGCGGATCTCCTCGTCGCTCAGCGCCTTGGCAAGCGGCTCCATGACCGGCTGCTTGCGGCTACCCGAGCGAAAGTCCTCGAGTTGCTTGCTCAGGTATCCGGCAGACAAGCCGGACAGGCGGGGAAAACCGGCAGCGGCGATACCTTTGCCGTCCGGGCCATGGCAACCGAGACAGGCCATGGCGGCGGGATTCTGCCCGCCCTGGGTGAAGATTTTCTGGCCATCGACGGCATGCGCCGCGGGCCAGGCCAGGATCAGCAGACCGCCGATCATGACGCGACTCATCGGGTTCATCAGGGACACTCCATTTCCTTGTTATAAGCTTAGTCTTAAAAGACATAAGGAAATGGATACTAGTCCGGATAACTAAAGCGGAACAATGTCCCTACAAGTCATAAGGTATTGATCGGGCGTCTAACGACGTATTGCTTGCGCTGGATCAAGAACCGGAGATGCACTGGGTCGCTGCGGAGCGCACATCACCCAGACGCAGAGGGAAGTTGTTCAAGCGTTCATGCAGCTTGATGGCACTGCCACTGCCACGCTTGTCGACATCGACAAGCGCTGCCGGGCCGACACCGGCACTGAGCTTCTGCGGCACGATCAGGCGCAGGCCATCGCCACGCGCCTCTTCCACCAGCGGATCACGGCTATCGCCCAGCTTCTGCTTTACACAATCGGCATACTCACGCGGCGTCTTGCCGGAGATCACATCCAGCGTCTCTCGCGACTGCTCCAGCTCCGAGACACTGACGCAACCACCCAGTACCAGCGTCGCCGCCGCCATCACCCACTTCATCCGTTGCACCTCTGCCAATCAAAGAAATCGTTCGACAACGTCCGGGCGGTTTTGCTCCCTGCTTTGGCAGATTTCTCCCTGGCCCGGCCGTGCAGCCCGCCAGTGTACCCTGACATCGTGGTATCTTGGGCATTTGCAGAATCCCAACCTCGCGGAGCCCCACATGAAATTCGTCCACCAGCGCGAGCACCTCAACGAGGATGACATCGTCGTTATCGAGTGCTCCCAGCGCTGCAACATCCGCCTGATGAACGACGCCAACTTCCGCAGCTTCAAGAACGGCGGTCGCCACACTTACCACGGCGGCCTGTTCGAACGCTTCCCGGCGAAAATCACCGTCCCCAGCACCGGTTTCTGGAACATCACGCTCGATACCGTGACCGCCCGCCCGATCTCGGTGACGCGCAAGCCGACCTTCACCCACAAGATCAAGATCATCCGTCGCTCGTCGTCGAAACTCGGATAAGCCCTGCCATGACCCAGAACCTCAAATACGTGATCAAGTACAAGCTCGACGGCCAGCGCCGCTGGGACTTTGCCGTGATGCCCGATACCTCTCAGGAACAAGCCCTGGAAGCGTTGCGCAAGATCCACGGCGAAGACGCCGAGAAAATCAGCGACATTCAAGTCAGCAAGGCGTTGTAATCCAACAGCCATAGCGCTCAGGGCGTGCCCGCCGCCGCCCTGGGTGCCTGCACCGCCGATACAGGCCTGGCGTCCCGATAGCACCCTGCCATGATTTCACCTCTTCCCCGCGAACGGTTTATCGCTATATATTTCGCAATATAACGATAACCTCCGAGGAGCCCGTTTCATGCGTATTCGCCTGCCCCACCTGGCCGTCAGCGCCCTGGCCAGCCTGATTTCCCTCAATAGCGCCTGGGCCGATGAAGTTCAGGTGGCCGTGGCAGCCAACTTTACCGCGCCGATCCAGGCGATCGCCAAGGACTTCGAGAAAGACACCGGACACAAGCTGGTCGCAGCCTTTGGCGCCACCGGACAGTTCTACGCGCAGATCAAGAACGGCGCGCCGTTCGAAGTGTTCCTCGCCGCCGACGACAGCACCCCTGCCAAACTTGAGCAGGAAAAGGAAATCGTCGAACGCTCGCGCTTCACCTACGCCATCGGCACCCTCGCCCTGTGGTCTGCCAAGCCCGGTTATGTCGACGACAAGGGTGAGGTGTTGAAGAAGAACGACTTCCAGCACCTGTCCATCGCCAACCCCAAGGCCGCGCCCTACGGCCTGGCCGCGACCCAGGTGCTGGACAAACTCAAGCTGACCGAAGCCACCAAGGGCAAGATCGTCGAAGGGCAGAACATCACTCAGGCCTTCCAGTTCGTCTCCACCGGCAACGCCGAACTGGGCTTCGTCGCCCTGTCGCAGATCTACAAGGATGGCAAGGTCGAAAACGGTTCGGCGTGGATCGTCCCGTCCAGCCTGCACGACCCGATTCGCCAGGACGCGGTGATTCTCAACAAAGGCAAGGATAATCCGGCGGCCAAGGCCTTGGTCGAGTACCTCAAGGGTCCGAAAGCCGCTGCGGTGATCAAGTCCTACGGCTATGAAATCTGATGCCACTCGACGCCAGTGACCTGGGGGCGATCTGGCTGACCGTCAAACTGGCCAGCCTGACCACACTGATCCTGCTGGTGGTGGGCACGCCCATCGCCTGGTGGCTGGCACGCACCCGCTCATGGCTGCGCGGGCCCGTCGGGGCAGTCGTGGCACTGCCCCTGGTGCTGCCACCGACCGTGATCGGTTTCTACCTGCTGATCGCGCTCGGCCCCCACGGCTGGCTTGGTCAGGCCACCCAGGCGCTGGGGCTAGGCACCGTGGTGTTCAGCTTTACCGGGCTGGTGATCGGCTCGGTGGTGTACTCCATGCCGTTCGTGGTCCAGCCCCTGCAGAACGCCTTCAGCGCCATCGGCCAGCGCCCGCTGGAAGTGGCCGCAACGCTGCGGGCCAGTCCTTGGGACACCTTCATCCACGTGGTGCTGCCGCTGGCCAGGCCGGGCTTCATCACTGCCAGCATCCTCGGCTTTGCCCATACCGTCGGCGAGTTCGGTGTGGTACTGATGATCGGTGGCAACATCCCCGACAAGACCCGCGTGGTTTCGGTGCAGATCTTCGATCACGTCGAAGCCATGGCCTATTCGCAAGCGCACTGGCTGGCCGGTGCGATGCTGGTGTTCTCCTTCCTGGTGCTGCTGATGCTCTATGCCGGCCGCCGTGGCAAGGCTGGCTGGAGCTGAGATGAGTTCACGCATGCACGCACGCCTGAAACTGGCGCGCGACGACTTCACCCTGGATGTCGACCTCGACCTGCCGGGCCGCGGGATCAGCGCCCTGTTCGGCCATTCGGGCTCAGGCAAGACTTCCTGCCTGCGCTGCCTGGCCGGCCTGGAACGCGCCAGCGAAGCCTACATCGAGATCAACGGCGAGGTGTGGGAAGACAGTCGCCACGGCACTTTCCTCGCCCCGCATCGACGCCCGGTGGGCTATGTGTTCCAGGAGGCCAGCCTGTTTGCGCACCTCTCGGTGCGCGGCAATCTGGAATTCGGCTGGCGGCGGGTCTCGGCCAGCGAACGCAAGGTCGGACTGGACCAGGCCTGCCAGTTGCTGGGGATCGGGCACTTGCTCGAACGCAAGCCCATCACCCTCTCCGGCGGCGAAGCGCAGCGTGTCGGCATCGCTCGCGCCCTGCTCAGCAGCCCCCGGCTGCTGCTGATGGATGAGCCCCTGGCCGCCCTGGACGGCCCGCGCAAGCGCGAGATCCTGCCCTACCTCGAACGCCTGCACGACGAGCTCGACATCCCTGTGGTGTATGTCAGCCACTCCCAGGACGAGGTCGCACGCCTGGCCGATCATCTGGTACTGCTGGAGCAGGGCAAGGTCATGGCCAGCGGCCCGATCGGCCAGACGCTCGCGCGCCTCGATCTCTCGCTGGCGCAGAGCGAGGAAGCGGGTGTGGTGCTCGAAGGTGTGGTGATCGGCCACCAACCCGACTATGGACTGTTCGACCTGCGCTTGCCGGGCAGCGACGGTGCGCTGCTGCGCATCGCCCATCCCGACCTGCATGTCGGCAGCACCCTGCGCCTCAAGGTCCACGCCCGCGATGTCAGCCTGACCCTCGCCCACGACGGCACCTCGAGCATCCTCAACCGCTTGCCGGTGACCGTGCGAGAATGTCGCCCGGCCGACAACCCGGCGCACGTGCTGGTCAGCCTCGACGCTGCCGGCAGCGCCTTGCTCGCGCGCATCACCCGGTACTCGGCAGACCAGCTCGGCCTGCAGCCGGGCCAGATGCTGTGGGCGCAGATCAAGTCGGTGGCGCTGTTGGCCTGAGCAACTCAGGCACTGTCGTTGTCCACAGATGACAACTGGTCGATGGACTGCGCCATGCCCGAGATCACCCTGCCCCGCACCCTGCACTATGTCGACGACACCCAGCCCGGCCTGAGCCGACGCCTTTGGCGTGGGCGCTTCATCTACCTCAGCCCTGATGGCGAGCGCGTGCGCGACACGGAGACGCTGGCGCGTATCGCGGCGCTGGTCATCCCGCCCGCCTATACCGATGTGTGGATCTGCCTCGACCCACAAGGCCACCTGCAAGCCACCGGTCGCGATGCCCGTGGGCGCAAGCAGTACCGCTACCACAGCGAGTGGCGCACGCTACGCGACGAGCACAAGTACGGGCGCATGCTGGCCTTCGCGCAAGCGTTGCCAGGGCTGCGCCAGCACCTGGACCAGCACCTGGCACGCCCCGGGATGGACCGGGAAAAGGTCATGGCACTGGTGGTCAGCCTGCTCGACAACACGCTGATCCGCATCGGCAACCGTCAATACCTGCGCGACAACCAGTCCTACGGACTGACCACCCTGCGCAACCGACATGTCGAAGTCAGGGGCAACACCATTCGCTTCCAGTTTCGCGGCAAGCGCGGCGTCGAGCACAGCATCACCGTGCGCGACCGGCGCCTGGCGCAACTGCTCAAGCGCTGCATGGAGCTGCCTGGCCAGGAACTCTTCCAGTACCTGGACGAGGACGGCCAGCGCCATCGCATCGGCTCCAGTGACATCAACCTGTTCCTCCAGCAACTGACCGGTGCCGACTTCACCGCCAAGGACTACCGCACCTGGGGCGGCAGCGCACTGGCCCTGAGCCTGCTGCGTCCGCTGGCCTGGCAGCCTGAGGCCGAGGCCAAGCGCCAGGTCGCGGCCATCGTCCGCGAGGTTGCAACGCGCCTGGGCAACACGCCGGCGGTGTGCCGACGCTGCTACATCCATCCAGCGCTGCTCGAGCACTTCCACCTGGGCCGCCTTGCCGAACTTCCGCGAGTGCGGGCACGCAAAGGCCTGGAGCAGGAAGAGGTGGCCCTGTTGCGTTTTCTGCAGGCACTCGAAGCGCTGTGAAGTTTCATTGACCAGAGCTATTTACAACATAAAGCAGAGAAATTTCCCATATTCGCTCCGGCCCCCTATCCTTGCCACCGAGCACCTTCGCCGATTGATCTGACCCGGTTGATGTCGGCACCTGCAACTGAAGACCGCCAACAGATTTTGTTCGCTCAGGAATTAATATCTTCCGAAAGCGTCTTTAATGAGAAGGAAGAGGGACAGGCTCCCACCGCTGCGGCACATAGCCCCACGGATTTCTACATCACCAAGGAGAACTACATGCTGATACTCACCCGCAAGGTTGGCGAAAGCATCGTCATCAACGATGACATCAAAGTCACCATTCTGGGCGTCAAGGGGATGCAAGTGAGGATCGGCATCGATGCGCCCAAGGATGTCCAGGTCCATCGTGAAGAGATTTTCAAGCGCATCCAGGCCGGCAACCCCGCTCCGGAGAAAGCCGACGACCAATACTGACCACCCTTCGCCTCAAGCCGCACGGACGCGCTTGATCGCACGGCACGTCCCCGCGGGATTCCGCCTGCGGCTCAGGGACTCAACAGTTCGCGGACCTTGGCGATCATGCGGTCCATGTCGAACGGTTTGTCGAACACCGCGCTGAACAGTTCCGTTAGCCTGTGCCCCTCGTAGGCCTGCGCGCCGCTCATGAGAATGACCGGCAGATCGGGCAGCTGCAGCTCATTGCGGATCGCCCTGGCCAGCTCCTCGCCATTGAGCACCGGCATCATGTAGTCGGTGATCACCAGGTCAACCCGCTTCTCTCTCAGGGCCTCCAGCGCCTTGCGCCCATTGCTGGCCTTTTCTACCAGAAAACCCTCATCCTCCAGGGCGAATCCGAGGATGTCGGCGATCAGGTATTCATCATCGACGATCAGGATGCTGTTCATTGCCAGGTACCGTCAGCGGTCCCCCTGGGGTACGGCCGTGCCCGACAGCACACCGCTGGCCCCCGCGAATGCGTTGCGCAGGGTAATGCCATCGGCGCCGATAGCCAGCTCGTGGAGTGCCGGATCATAGTGGCTGTCACGGACCTTGAGAATCGACAACACACGCCGCAGCTGCGACTCCAGTTCGACGAAACGCATCAGGAACAGGTTGTCGACGATGCTCGACAGGTCCGGTGCCGGTGACGTGATTTCCGAGCCGAACAGGTCGCGCATCTCCCAGGTCAGCATCACACTGACACCCCGTGCGCGCAGCTCGCCGGTCAGGGCTCGGAAGAAACCGTTGAGCCGCGCCTGATCGAAAGCGAGTCGAGCGAAGGCGCCCAGGCTGTCGATCACCACACGCCTCGCCCCCAACGCCTGTACCTGCGCGAGCAAGCGTGCGCCAACCTGATCGAGCAAGCCCTCGGTGGTCGGTTGCCAGCTGAGCTGCAAGGCACCCTGGCGTTCCATTTCGGCAAAGTCGTAGCCCAGCGAGGCAGCCTTCAACCTCAGGCGAGCAGGCGGCTCGTAGAAACCAAAATGCAGCGCCGGCGCCTCAGGCGTGGCCGCTGCAAGAAAGCCGAGCCCAAGGGATGACTTGCCCGCTCCCGACGGCCCCATGAGCAGGCTCACCGACCCTTCGGCCAGACCACCATCGAGCATCCCGTCCAACGCTTTCACACCCGTGGTGATACGCACCAAGGTGTCAGAACCCAGGTTGCTCGGGTGGCTGTACAACGCCTCCAGGCGCGGATAGACCTGCAGCCCTGCCTCGTTGATCAGGCATTCATGAACCCCCGATAGTGCACCGCTGCCTCGGGTTTTGCGCAACTGTATATGACGCACTGCGCGGCTGCCCTCGAGCTGTTCACCCAACTCGATGACGCCATCGACCATGGTGTGCTCCGGGCTGCCCTCATCGAGGCGAGCGCTGGTCAACAGCAACACCGTGCAGCCGGCAAATGCCGCGTGCCCTTGCAGTTCGGCGACAAATTTCTTGGTATCGAGACTGGTTTCGGCCCGCGCCCGAGCATTGAGCAGGCCATCGACGATCAACAAGCTGGCCTGCTGCCTGGCGATCTCCTGGCGCAACAGACGCACCACCGCTTCCAGCCCTTCGTCCTGCAACGTATCGAAGGCACTGACGAACTGAATCTGGTCGCCCACCAGCGTCTGATCGAAGAACTCCAGGGTCGAGAGGTACTTGAACAGGCGCTCATGGGACTCGCTGAGCAAAGTCGCGACCAACACACGCCCGCCGTCACGCACATGGCCGCAGGCCAACTGGTTGGCGAGGATGGTCTTGCCCGCCCCGGGCGGCCCCTGGACGATGTACGAGGATCCGGCTACCAGGCCGCCCTTGAGCAGCGCATCCAGGCCCTCGATACCGGTCGCCAGTCGCTTGAGTGTTTCTACCATGACGTACTGTCCACCTCGTGTCTCAGGGTTCGGGCACTTTCGATGAAACCGGCAGGTAAAGGCTCATGCGCGTGCCCTCACCGACCGAACTTGCTACGCAGATCGCACCATTGCTCTGCTTGGCAAAACCATAGACCTGACTCAACCCCAGCCCGGTTCCCTTACCAAAAGCCTTGGTGGTGAAAAAAGGCTCGAAGATTCGCGGCAGCACCTGCGCATCGATCCCGTGGCCGCTGTCCTGCACATCGAAACGCAGGAAGCGCCCGTGCAGCGCCTCTACCTCACCCGCCAGTTCAACAACTGTCACGTCCAGGCCGATCGTCCCCTTGCCGCTGATGGCATCACGGGCATTGAACAGCAGGTTGAGCAAGACCATCTGCAGCTGCCCGGCATCCACCTCGATCGTCGGCAACTCTGGCGCCACCTGCGCGATGAGGTCGATGCCGTCAGGCAAGGCGTGCTCCACCAGGCTGCGGGTGGACGCAACCAACTCGTCAGGGGAGATGGTGCTGACGTTCAGTTGCCGGTGGCGAGCGAAGCTGAGCAACTGGCCTGTCAATTGCGAGCCACGCTGCCCGGCCTCGAGGATGTGTTCGAGCAGGCGCTCTATCCGCTGCGGATCGCCACTGGCACGCGCCAGGCGCGCCGAGCTGAGGATGATGGTCAGCAGGTTGTTGAAGTCATGGGCCAGACCACCAGTCAGTTGCCCCAAGGCCTCGAGCTTCTGCGCCTGGAACAGCTGCGCTCGCATCGTGTCGAGCTGCAACGCCGATTCACGTCGATCCGTGATATCGCGCGTCACCTTGGCCAGGCCGATGATCTCGCCATGCTCATCGCGCACCACATCCAGCGCCGCCAGAGCCCAGAACTGCGTACCGTCCTTGCGCACTCGCCAACCTTCATCCTGCGCCACGCCCTGCTCCAGCGCCTGGCGCAGCAGGCGTGCCGGGCGACCGTCGGCGCAATCCTGTGGCGTGAAGAACAACGAGAAATGCCGACCGATCACCTCGTCGGCACAATAGCCCTTGATCCGCTCGGCCCCTGGGTTCCAGGACACGACGTGACCGGTCGGATCGAGCATGTAGATGGCGTAATCCACCACCGCCTGCACCAGCTGTTCGTAGCGATTGGCAGTCATGAGCGGCGGGGCAGGACGATCGGTCGAAACCATGCGGGCTCCACGAGCACGACAAGAGGAACTGTAGAAGAGCTTAGTGCACGGCATCAGTGTCGGATATATGGCGCAATGACAGCAAGCCGGGGATTACCCTATAGTACCCCAGCCCCCCACCTGTCATGGAACCTATATGGCCATCAATTTCCGTTTGCTGGGCCTGCAGGACGACCTGCGCCACACCGCCGGGCAGATCGACCACCTGTGCCAGGCACTCGATGGCCATGCCCGTTTTCTGCGACACTCGGTGCATCAGGACGATGCCACCGCCATGGGCGAACAGGTGCAGGACCTTCGCCACAGCGCTGATGACATGCGCGAAATCGCCCAACTGATCCGCCCCTGAACGGGCAGCGCGGTTGACTCACCTATAAGATGGGTTATAAAGCGCGCTTGATTGTATGGCCCTTCAGTATTGAAGCGTGCCGGTCCCGGTGACCCGGTCAAGTGTGCGAGTGTGGTGGAATTGGTATACACAGCAGACTTAGAATCTGCTGACTGGCAACACCTTTTTTGTCATGCGATTGCATCTACATAAACAGCTGTAGGGCACGTACCACGACGCTTCTAGCGTTTGCCCTTCTCCTCGATGCCCTTCATTATCTTTGGTCTTTTTGAGAGCTTGGTCACTATTTGGTAGCCGGCACTCAAAAGTCAATTTATCAGCCGCAATCATAATCCAAGCAACGTGAGCCAAGGAAGGATAGCTGCCCCATAATTGCGGTGCCGTATTTCACCTGCGACTTGTGATAACACTCAGCGTGGTTGCGATGAACAAGAACGCGCTACTGGCAATGAAGGTAGCCTGATAACCCATCTCGTCGTACAGCACCCCGCCTGCAGTTGCACCAGCAGTGATCGCCAACTGAATAACCGCGACCATCAAGCCACCACCGGCTTCTGCATTGTGTGGCAGCGCTTTGGCCAACCAAGTGAACCACCCAACAGGCGCACAGGTCGCAACCAGCCCCCAGAGCCCCAGCAATGCGGCGACCGGAACCACCCAGTTACCAACCGCGATCACGGCAAATGCGGTGGCAGTCATGATCAACGGTATGCCTATCAAAATCCTATTCAGGTTTCGGCTAACGAAGGAGCCGACCAACATGGTGCCCACCAATCCTGCCACACCGATGATCAAGAGCAGGAGCGAGAGCGTGGGCACATCGACATGCGTGACCGTTTCCAGGAAGGGTCGCAGATATGTGAATAGCGTGAACTGACCCATGAAGAGAAACGCTACTGCAGCCATGCCGAGAGCGACTTTGCTGTCTCCCAGCAAACGCAAGGAGCCGGTGGCCGAAACTTGAGTCCGCTCACTCGGCATGGCCGGCAGTGTGAATGCTTGCCAGATCAACGCCAATGCGGCCAATGGCACGACGCAAAAAAATGCCCCTCTCCAGCCAATCATGCCGCCTAGGTAGCTTCCAACTGGCGCTGCGATTGCCGTGGCCAAAGCTGTACCGCCCTGCATAACGGCAATGGCCTTCGGAACGAGCGCTTCAGGTGCGATGCGCATCGTTACTGCAGTGGACATCGACCAATAACCACCAATGGCAATCCCAAGCACGGCGCGCCCTACCATCAAGGTGAGATAGTTCGGAGCAAAGGCCACCATCCCACCCGAAACCAGCATGAGCGCCGTTGTGGCCAGCAGGACAGGCTTGCGGTCGATCCCCTGGGTTAAGCTGGAGAGCAACAAGCTTGTGATGACAGCAAGGAAGCCGGAGATGGAAATAGCCTGGCCGGCCTGCCCCTCAGTCAATGACAAATCGGATGCAATCGGCGTGAGCAGGCTCACCGGCAAGAATTCAGATGCCACCAATGCGAAAGCACAGAGTGACATCGCCAGGACAGCGCTCCAGACCTGACGACTTGAGTGTTGAAGGGAGATTGCTGGGCTGCTCATGGCGTTCTCGTTGTAGCGATTTCAAAAGACACATGCGCCCAGGCCCAGCTTTCAGGAGCTGGGTCTGGGAATAGCAGTAGTTACTTGAGGTTTTCGCGGAAGAAGGTGGTCAGCTTACTGAAGGGGATCAGCTCAACGCGGTCATAGAGATCGACATGGCCTGCGCCTGGCACGATTACCAACTCCTTGGGTTCGCCGGCAAGGCGATACGCCTCCTCGCTGAACTCACGGGAATGAGCTTCCTCTCCTGCGATGAACAACATTGGACGAGGCGAGATCGTCTCGATGTCATTGAACGGATAGAAGTTCATGAACCTGACGTTACTGGTCAGCGTCGGGTGGGTCGTCAGAAGCGGCGATAGCCCTTTGGGGGTGAACTCACCACGAGGTGTGCGGTAAAAGTCGTAAAACTCCCGCTCGATGGCATTTGAGCTCTCAGTTAGCTGATCCACCGTGCCACTGGTGTACTTGGTTTCGCCTCCGGCAAATTCGACATCACGCTGTGCTACTGCTTCGGCGATAGCCTTTTTGCGCTGTTCGACCGAGACGCCATGCTTGAGTCCATTGCGGTTGGCGGCACCCATGTCGTACATGCTGACCGTTGCAACCGCTGTTATGCGTGGATCAATTTTCGCCGCACTGATGGCAAAGCTGCCGCTGCCACAGATGCCCAGCACGCCTATACGGTTCCGATCAACGAAACCTTGAGCACCGAGAAAGTCGACCGCCGCACTGAAGTCTTCGGCATAGATGTCCGGCGACACCAGGTTGCGCGGACGCCCGTCACTTTCACCCCAGAACGACAGATCGATGGCCAGGGTCACGAAGCCCTGCTCTGCCAGCTTCTGGGCATAGAGGTTCGAGCTTTGCTCCTTGACCGCCCCCATCGGGTGCCCGACGATGATTGCGGGATGCTTGGCGTTCACGCTCTGCTTTGTGGGCAGATACAGATTCCCGACAGTGGTCATCTGGAACTGGTTTTTGAAGGTGACGCGCTCGAGTGAAACCTGCCCACTCTGATAGAAATTGTTGGCCCCATGGGACATATCGGCGGCTCCCGCAGTGAGTGAACTGGCCATCAAGGCAAACGTAATGAACAAAGACTTCACGCACATCTTCCTGTCTGCTCGAAATGGAAGGGATGTGAGAGGACATCGCTCGCGGACGCTAGGGTCATCCCACCTGCCACCTATCTTCCTCGTGTGAACCAGCACGTCAGTAGAGCAAACCGGTAGTTTTCTTGCCCAATTGTCCAGACGTGACTGACTGGGCATGGACACTGAAAGCGACGCGCGAGTAGTGTTTTCGTTACACGCTGATCGGAACGCTCACCATGCCCGCAACCGCACTGCCGCCTTCACGCACAAACCCAATGGCCACACTGTGCAGGGTCATCGGTGCCCACACGCCCACCGCTGGAGATTTCGCGACGAGCATTGCAGGCCTAAGCGTCTATAGACGCAATGCGCCAGCCCCACCGATCACGTGCATTGTCGAACCAAGCATTGTTTTGGTTGTGCAAGGGGCAAAGGAAATGGTTATCGGCGGTGACGTATTCCCATACGACACGACGCGTTTTCTGGTCACCTCGCTAAACATTCCCGCCAACTCGGCGGTGATTGTGGCCAGCGAGGACGCACCCTGTCTTGGCTTGGTGTTCAAGCTCGATTTGCGCACACTGGCCGAATTGATCGCGCAAGATGGTCGCCTTCCTGTGAGCGGTCAGTCCTTTCATACCAGCGCTGGAGTTGGTGGACTGGGCCAGAAGCTGTTGGAAAGCTTCACCCGCCTGATTGAGCTGTTGGAGGAGCCCGATGCGATTCCGGTTCTCTGGCCCTTGATTCAGAGGGAGATACATTATCGGTTGCTGCTAAGTGATCAATCCCCTCTCCTGCGATATATCGCCTCCGTTGGCAGCAAGGGTCATCGAATCGCAAAGGCCATCGACTGGATGAAGCTTAACTACGCCGAGCCTCTGCGGGTGGACGAACTGGCCTCTCAGGTAAAGATGGGCCTCTCGACATTCCATCAGCACTTCCGACAGCTCACCGCAATGAGTCCGCTGCAATACCAGAAATGGTTGAGGTTGAACGAGGCAAAACGCTTGATGCTCAACGAACACCTCGATGCAGCGACCGCCGCATTCAAGGTCGGCTACGAAAGTCCATCGCAGTTCAGCCGTGAGTACGGGCGCCAGTTCGGCACGCCTCCAAAGCGCGATATCGCGGAGCTGCGTTTAGGTGCGGAGAGGTCAGTTGCCTCCACGCCTAACGTGCCCTGATCCCCCGCCTTCAAGACGTCGCCCGAACCAGGATGCAAGGAGATGCAATGAGAAGGAGCACACCCGACAAGCTTTTACCTCTAACCTACAAGGCCGCTCACTATCGATGGTCTGGCCTGCAGTACCTTGCTTGGATGAGTGGGCTGATGGCACTTGGTTTAGCTCACGCAGTTTCGGCCAGCGCATCTGATTCTCAAACGGCGAAAACTGGCGAAGCGAAAGCTCAGCAGGAGATACCCTACATGCACATGTCAGTAGGCGAGCGGCATTACAAAATCAGGTTGGCTGACACTGAGGCAGCTCGTGCCTTCTCCGCGTTGATACCCCTGACGCTTGAAATGGCCGATCTCAACAGTAATGAAAAGTATATCGATCTCGCGGTACCACTCCCCAAGGATGCGAGCTTTCCAGGAACGATCAAGGCAGGCGACGTCATGCTGTATGGATCGAAGACCTTGGTGGTCTTCTACAAGACATTCAAAACGCCCTACTCTTACACCCGTATCGGAAACATTGAAACCCCCGACGCCCTGATGCAGATGCTTGGCGGTGACGTTATCCGAGTCGAATTTTCCCAGCACTGAAAGCCGGCTAGACCTCTGACATCCCGCAAGCGCCTACTCGCTTCGGAGTGCTTCAACAACAACCTTGAAAGCAGCGGTTTGCTGTCGGCGCTTGGGGTAGTAACGATAATAACCAGGGATGAATTCCGACCCATCTGCCAATACCTCTTCAAGGGCACCGCTGCCGATATGCGCCTGAGCGTGTACATTGGTCACCTGGCCGCCTGCCAAACAGGCATATCTGCAACGAACTGTTCATGATCACCCGGACATCAATCGAGGTGCTATCGTCCAGCCCCTCGTTCTGTCTCCGGTGATGAAGCACAGGATCGGCCCAAGCCATAAAACGTCACCGCGCACACGCAGGCAGCTCGCCTTTGACTTTAGTCCTGGAAGCTATCAACCCTAGCTCGGATGATGACGATCCAAACTTCTCGTAGAGCGGCTGCCCTAATTCAAACAACCGGCAGATAATCCTTACATCAATACTCACACCTTATTAATATTATTGCCGCTGAGCAGCTCTAATCGCTCCTAGCGCGGCTACAGAATCTTCCGACTTCACTCGTTTGACAATGCAAGCATTCCACAGTGATGGAATGGCATAAGTCTCGGCAGCCAGCAAAGCAGCCTCCCAGTAGCCTTTCAGCTTCAAACTCCCACCACCCACTGCCAGACGCGAGGGGTTGAGCAAATTTATGATACTTGCCATCCCTAGACCCAACGCCTCACCACCGGCTCTCACTGTTGCCGTGGCGATAGGGTCATCATCATTTGCCAATCGAGCGAGAGCCTCTCCACTCTAGCCAAGCAAGTTGGACATAGCGCCGCCACCGGCTATTTCATCCAGCCTCTTGACAGAACCATCAACGTGCAGCGGTAGATACCCAAGCTCCCCAGCCCAGCCATTAACACCACGTAATTCCCGTCCGTGAGCCATGAATGCAGCACCGATGGCAGTGCCCGCCATGATCACGCCACCTGTAAAATCATTACTAACATCCTGCATTTCTTCCTGCAGGGCTGCCTCGACATCATTGATGACTGTTACTTGGCAACCAAGTCCTTTCAGGGAGGTGTCTGGACGCCAGCCTGTCAGATTTGGTAGGACATCGCAGCTAACGATCTCGCCATCAGAAGCGACAAGGCCAGGTACAGCGATACCAATCCGAGCCGGGCGGAGATTGCCATCGTCTATGAAGGCGTGGAGCTGGGCAGAAAAGTCTTCGGGAGAATAGCCGGGTCCCGTTTCAAAACATTTTGAATAAGCGCCGCATAATAGCAATAGCTTGGTACCGCCCAAATCGGCGCCAATAATGATCTCATTTCCTTCGGGGGCACTTGGCACTGTATACGCTCCTGCTGGACTATCAACAAGCCCATCCTGGACCGTTGCCATCGGGATAATGAGCTCAATCAAAAAAAGATAGTACAAGCGCACCAATTAACAAACACACACTTGCGACTATGGTTAAACGTACTCGCATAGGCCAGTACCACCCAGGCAAAAAATTGACCAATTTACGATCTTGCCAAAGATGTCCAATGAAGCCACAGGCTAATACCAAGCCGCCCCAAGACACAGGTAACAACATGCTAACCCAACCGATGAGGGCTGGAATAACACTCCACACGAGCCGCTCCTGTCGTCCATTTGCAGATAACTCCTGTAACGTCATGGCGAACCCCCAATGCAAGGCCCCGACAAAACTCAGTATCACAGCCCCATAGCCCACCAACGCAACAGATAGAGAATCTCGGTAATCAGTCGCTATACAAATCAGCAGTGCCACACCAACGAACGGCAGCAAGCCACTATAGCCCAGGACTTTAAAACGACTTGGAGATAACGTATTGAAAACTGCACTCATGAGCACCTCCGTCCTATGCGGCTAGGGATCATATTTCAGGGATGTCGCCCAATGAGGTTGAGGAATTCGTGCCGGGTCGTCGGGGCGTCTCGGAACTCACCCAGCATTACCGATGAAATCATCACTGAGTTCTGCTTTTCTACACCTCGCATCATCATGCACATGTGCTTGGCCTCGATAACCACGCCAACACCTGCCGCATCAGTCACTTCCTGCATTGCACACGCAATCTGTCTAGTCAAATTCTCTTGAATCTGCAAACGGCGGGCAAACATATCGACTAAACGCGCCACTTTGGAAAGCCCTAATACTCGTCCTGTTGGAAGATAGGCGACATGCGCCTTCCCAATAAACGGCAACATGTGATGCTCGCACAATGAGTACAACTCAATATCGCGAACGACTACCATCTCATCATTCTGACTTTCGAACAAAGCGCCATTGACTATCTCCGCTAGGCTCTGGGTATAGCCATTGCATAGATAATGCATCGCTTTGGCAGCACGTTGGGGTGTATCCAAGAGCCCTTCTCGCTGCGGGTTTTCACCAACGCCAACAAGGATTTCACGATAATGCTCGGCTAGCGAATGTGACATTTGGATTCCTCACCTTTGCAACGTTGCCTACCCTCGGGATGGGGTAACCAGGCCAAACTTGGTCTCAAGCGACAGAAAAACCTGTACAGAACTGAAAGCAAAGGACGTAGCGGACGCCAAGCCAGTGGAGCTGCCCACATCCCAACACCGGCAGCACGCCAGCTCCAAAGGGTAGCGTCCAGGCCTGTTACCCAATGATCGTTCGCGAACCTGGCGTGCAAGCACGATCTCAACTGCTCAATCGACAGGCCAAGAGGTATCGGATCAAAGTCATCCCCATCGATATCGATCAGGATGAGCTTTGCTGGAGTCGAACACCTGCGCAGGAAGGCCACCTCCCTGGCGCACAATGGACAGGCACCGTCAAAATAAAGGGTCAAAGGCCACTGGCAATACATGTACAACACCTCAATTTTGTACAGCTTTTTGTATAAGTTAGCGGAACCCGTGAAATTAGCAATGGCCGTGATGACGGATCACCTCGGAAGCGTCCATCCGCCTGAGGCTGGCGGGATCTGCGCCTTTTACAGATTGCGGTAGGCGACCCGAGTCATCAGATGTCAGTCGAGATCGGAACGTACTGGTTTATACGAGAGTGCGATAGTTGCATCGCTTTTGAGACGCTGCGAAAGCCAGCTAGGGGAAACGAAGATTGGAGGTATCGTCTAGAAACGGAGTGATTGAGGAATACACCATGGGCAGCTACATGACTGTCCAAAGCAAAGACACCACCAAGGGCGTGCCTTTTGCGTTGGCCAGTCCGTGACTGAGGCACATAGGTAGTTACCGTCAATAGACGCGCGTCTACTTCACCTCGTCAGCGAAGCGCCCAACAGCTTCTACTACCTGCTTTGCTCCATTTTGAATCTCAAGGATAACCGTGCCCGCCTCGTTGGCGAGTACCAAGCCCTCCTCAGCTTTCGCACGACTGCTGAACATCTGGGCGACGGCGTTATCAGCAAGCTCCTGGTTTTGCTGAACAACGTTCACAATCTCTTCGGTCGCCGAGCTGGTGTGGCCTGCGAGCTTTCGGACTTCATCAGCAACCACAGCAAAGCCCCGCCCCTGCTCTCCGGCACGTGCCGCTTCAATCGCCGCATTCAAGGCAAGAAGGTTGGTCTGCGACGCAATACCGCCAATGGTTTGAACGATTGAGCTGATCAACGCAGATTGCCTGCCGAGCGCCTCGATGCTGTCGGTTGCGAGCTTCATTTGCTCAGCGATACTTCGCATCGTGCCTACAGTTCGCGTTACCACGACAGCGCCGTGCTCGGCACTTGAGTCCGTTCGTTGCGAGACATCAAAAGCAACGCCGGCGGCATCTTTGACCTCTTGTTCTCTAGCTACCTGGTCGGTAACCACACTCGCAAATTTCACGACCTTAGCTAGCTTGCCCTCGGTGTCATGCACAGGGTTGTAGGTTGCCTCCAGCCAAATATCGTTGCCACGCCCGTCGACTCGCTTGAAGCGATTCGCGACGTACTCACCACGGTTGAGTGTCTTCCAGAAATTTACGTACTCATCGGATGCCGCTTCTTGCGCCGAACAGAACAAGCGATGATGCTTGCCGACGATCTGGCCCAATGAGTAGCCCATGGCATCAAGGAACTGCTTGTTCGCCGTGATTACGGTGCCATCCAATTTAAACTCAATGACAGCCGTTGACCTAACCAGCGCTTCAATCAGAGCCTGGTTCTCCTTGGCCTCCTCAACGGTACGAGTAATCTCACTGCCGTAGCCCTGGACATGAGCCAAGCTCCCGTCTTGGTTTCGAACAGGAAGCCAGTAGATTTTCAACCAGGCAAGAGTACCGTCAGCCCGGAGGTAGCGATATTCGTCATTGACGGGTTCGAATCGCGCCACAGCTTGATTGAAGGCGTGGAAGCAAGGGAGATTTTTGACGTAAGGCGGAACGATCTCCGAAAGCGGACGGCCTTGCAGATGGTCGCTCGAGTACCCCAGAGTTTCCAAGAAACTCCGATTGACTGCACAGATCCGGAACTGACCATCAAGTCTAATGGAAAGCATCCCTCTGTCCATTTGCTCGACCTGCTGACGTAGCAGATGTAGCTCCGCACTCTGCTCCTGCAGCGATTTTTTGAGTTTGCGGTTGAACAATTTAAGGCTCCACACATGCTGAATCAGCAATTATCGACACAGGCCACTTTTTCTTGAGCGGCTAGTCAACTTTTAATGGGGTTGGGACGGGTGGTTAGCCAACAGCGCTATGACTTCTAGTCAAGACATAAGGAGGGACTCTCGCTCTGACACCAGCCGGAGCCTCTGGAAGCGCAGTTGGCCTCAAGAGGGGGAAGACTGGTGTCAAGTGGAACCGCTGAAAATCGAAGACCTCTCCACGATTGCAGGTCAGGATGGCAACGAACGCTGAGGATTTTGGCCTAAAAAGATGGCCCAGGCGTCATATGAGTTTTGATGCCATTGGACAGCATCGTCCCAGAGGACACCGTTGATTTCGCCCCGAGAAACTAGGTGCCTGAGTCTAGAATTTGAAGCATCCAATTCAAGAAGGTGCCTATGAGCGGTGTACCGAAAATCGTCGTTGCTTAGCATTGGACTGATGTCCTGAAGGGCTGGCTCGAGGATACGTGCCGATGTCCCTGTGCATCATTATGACATCAAACCGAAGCGCTAGTGCTGACCTCACCGAATATCCTACGCCCCTGCCGCGAAATCTGCCGGCGAAGGCTATCTCAGGACGGATACCGAGCTATCCAGGAGACTTTTACCCAGAGGCGGCTGGTCGAATAACCGCTCAGACTTCCTGATTAGCTGTCCGGTGGGCCATCGCAACACACCATGACAGAGCCTGTGTCATAGACTCCCCTAGCCCCGAGTCGAACGCCTCCTCAGTAGGCCACACCGGTAACGACCATCCTGAGGCTTGGCTATCCGATCATAGGATTTTCATGTCAACGATCCCGAAAAGAAGCCCCATAGGCCGATGACGGTAGCCGACTAGAGCCGTCAGTTCTCAGCCGAGATCGAAAAGTGCCGGTTTGCGCCTGAGTGCGATAGAGGCCTCGTTTTTGGAGCGCTGGCACGACCAGCTCGGCGAAATCCTCAAGCGTCCCAGGGCTTGTGAGCGGGTTAAGCATGTAGCCACTCGTTCCCGAGATGCGAGCATGCTCCTCAATCCGGTCGGCGACCTGCTCTGGCGTTCCGACTAGGATCAGGTCAGTACCCCGCGTCACATTGGCGAAGCGCTTCTTGACATCGCCCGCAGTGAGAGGCTTCCCGCTTCCATCGGGACGCATCATGTAGGAAGTCAGGCCTTCGGTATGAGTCGAGAGCGCATCGCTGTCTGCGTAACGGCTCAGGTCGATGCCTGTATCACCTGCATAGCTGACAAGTTGCGCCTCCAGGTGATAGTTGCTTTGAAGTTCGTCGTACTTCCGCTGAGCCTCGATTTCGGTCTTGGCGGTGACGATCCTCAGTACCGTCAACGATTTTACGTCATCCCGAGCACGCCCCCGAGCCTGGGCCATCGCCCAGATCTCTTCCAAGCCCTGGCGGATTTCCTGAGGGTTGGATTTTGCGATGAAGATCAGCTCGGCATGCTTGGCCGCGAATTCACGGCCTCTGCCCGACCAACCCGCCTGGATCAGCAAAGGTGTACGTTGCGGAGACGGCGCAGTGAGGTGAGGCCCCGCCACACGGTAACGCTCACCGAAATGGTTGATGGGCTTCACCCGGTCGCCTTGGGCGTAGACCTGCCCCGCTTTGTCCGCGACTACTGCGTCATCGGCCCAGCTGCCCTCCCAGAGTTTGTAGACCACATCCATGAACTCTTCAGCGCGCTCGTACCGGTCGGCATGCTTGATCATCTCCTCCAGACCGAAGTTTCGAGCCGCGCTGGAAAGGTAGGAGGTGACGATGTTCCAAGCGATCCGCCCTCCGGTCATGTGGTCGAGCGTACTGAGCCGCCTGGCGTGCGTGAACGGGTGCTCGTAGGTGGTGGTGATGGTTGCGCCGAAAGCCAGGTTTTTCGTGATAGCAGCGAGGCCTGGGATGATCATCAGGGGATCATTTGCCGGCGCTTCAACTGCCCACTTCACTGCCGCTTCAGCATTTCCGCCGAACACGTCGTAGAAGCCAAGCACGTCAGCAAAGAAGAGCATGTCGAGGTTGGCCTGCTCGGCGATGCGTGCCTGGTTTGACCAAAAATCGAAGGTGTTGGCAGCCAGGCGTTCGTCAGCCGGGTGAGTCCACAGACTAGGCGCGCCACCACAGCCAACACTGGCCTGCTCATAAAGGGCAAATAGAAGGGGTTTTGGGTCGGACATTATTGTTCCTATCTTCATTGAGATAGCGGGCAACTCACCGCTGATTCTGGAATCCTTTGCCGAAGTGGCGCTCAAGACGGTGCTGGATGAGTTCAAGCCCAATGGACAGCAGCCAGTAGATGAGCGCGGCGGTGGCGAGCATTTCGATGTAACGGTACGAAGAGCGCCCGTAGGACTGCGCCAGGAACATCACCTCCCAGACGCCCATGACCGAAATGAGGGACGAGTCCTTCAGCATCGAGATGAACTGGCTGGTGGTCGGCGGGATGATCGTCCTCATCGCTTGGGGAAGAACGACGTGAAGGAACGTCGACGTCGGCCTCAAGCCGAGCGCAGCAGCCGCTTCACGCTGCCCAGGTGGGACAGCCATGATGCCGGCACGGAAAATCTCGCTGAGGTAGGCACCGTAGTTGAGCGACAGTGCGATGACCCCTGCGGTAATGGCTCCCGGCACCACGCCCAGTTGAGGCAAGCCTAAGTAAATGAGCAGGATCTGGATAAGCAGCGGTGTACCGCGAAAGAACGACGCGTAGAAGCTCGCTACGCCGAACGCCACAGCACTGCGCGACAACCGCGCCAGTGCCGTAACAAAGCCCAGCAGCAGCGAAAGCCAGATCGAACAGAAGCAGAGGAAGAGCGTCAGTGCAGCGCCCTGGAGGAAGCCATTAGGCCCTAACCGGAGCCCTACCAGGTTTGGCCACTTATCCAGGATGATCGAGAACTTCAGGTCAAAGCCCAGGAAGAAAATGACGCATAGTCCGAGCAAAGCCGCCCAAGTCAGATACAGGCGGGTTTTAAACCCAAAGTTCCGACTCAAAGCGCTCGACTTCACATAGGGTGCGAGAACGGACTTCGCGGGGTTTGGATTGTGAGCTGTCATTTACTGATATCGGCGCCGATCCACTTCTGGGAGATCTTAGCCAATGTTCCATCGGCCTTAAGCTCCGTGATGACCTGAGTGACCTTTTGACTCCACTGCGGATCGCCCTTCTCAACAGCAACTACGTTGGGTTCCGCGTACAAAGTATCACCTGCAATTTTGAAACGGGGATCCTGGGCTATACGCTCCTTGGCAGTGATCAGGTTGGTGACCATTGCGTCGAGACGCACGCCGGCCCCCAGTGCTAGATCCTGGAAGGCAACAGTTTCGTTGTCGTAGGGCGCAGCTTGGACACTGTCGAATGGGTAGACCAGAGGTTTGTCCTCTGCCCCTTCGATGGTGAGATCCTTGTTCAGGTAAGCCTCGTACGTGGAGGCGCTTATGACCCCGACCTTCTTACCCGACAGATCTTTTCCCGAGGTGATGGTGTTGTCTTTGGCGTTGACCACGATCACCGCAGGCGACTGGTAATACTCGACAGGGAAGTCGAATACCTCAGCACGAGCCTTGCTCGGCGTCATTGAGCAGACGCAGATATCGTAGCGACCACTCCAGCGCCCTGCTGCGATCACATCCCAGGATGGTGTTTCGAGTTTAAGTTTTACTCCGAGGCGTTCGGCCACAGCCTTGGCGACATCCACGTCAAAACCATCCAGCTGGTTCTGCTGGTTTAAAAAAGAGAACGGAGGGTAGTTCTCCATCAGTACTCCGGTGAGCACACCTTTGCTCTCCACACGGTCGAGCGTTGAGCCAGCAAAGGCCGTTGAATAAGCCGTTAGTAGGGCAAAGCCCAAAGGCAAAAGGGAGAGGGGTTTCAACGACTGCTACTCCATGAGACTCAATTTTTAATATTAAAACGCAATATAAAATTAATTTGTAAGAATATTATGGAATATGCTTGCTTCTACGAGCTATATCTTTGAGCAAGGTCACCCCGCCTGTCAGGCAGTTTCCAGATCCACTAGGTGCTGGCCACGACTAACGGTAAACAGCTGGCCCAGGCCGATGAGCCTTATCGCAAGTGAGGGGTGAATCTGCCACTCACCCATCATCCGGAGGGCAAAAAAGCCCGCGATGGGGAGCGGGCTGGACCAATCGTAGAGATGAAGGGATGCCTAACCCACCCTCTGTGAAAATACGTGAGGCGATCTGCGAGCCTACAACAATGCGAAGGTCTGGTTCTGTCGCATTAAAAGCCGCTAATGAGGCGGTTTTAAGGGTGACACTCGAGGTCTCCAGCCCGCCTCAGCGGAGTTTAATTTGCTGATGACGAGTTATTTTCCTTCACAGGCATTGGTGCCGGACACGTACCGCTACAGGTTAACGCTGGATGGAATCAGCAACAATCAACGCTGGATCACCATACCTAGGTCTGATGTAGTTATCGTGGGTTTTCGTATAATCGCCAATTGTGCTTTTAGCAAGCTTAGCCTTATTAGCAATCATCGACTCCGACGCTTTATTAACAGTAATGCTTTCCCTCAAACTTTTTTATACTCCTCAACCAAAATCACATCGAGGTTAGCGTAGGTCTTTTCCGCAACCTCCCTGATAACTGGAAGTTTCGTAGACTTGTAGTCGTAGATGTCAATCTTGCGCCGCTGATCTTTGCCGCTGGCCTTTCGGATGATATAGAGCGTTTTCCCACCGGCTTTAGTGACGCGTACAGCTAGGCCCTTTGTATGAGTGTCATACACCTAAATCTCAGACTTATCCTCCGGGCAAACCAGGTCTCTAGGCACATCCTTAGTAAAATTGTTCTTCAATGCCACGCCCACACTCCTTCCCAGCCTCTAAACCGTTGATTTCCGCATAATTTTCGTGTCTAATCGCCTGCTTCACATCGCGCCCCGATGGTGAAATTGGTAGACACATCGCACTTAAAATGCGCCGCCGAAAGGTGTGCCGGTTCGAGTCCGGCTCGGGGCACCACGAAACACCCCGTCCCTCGCAATACCAAGCCGTCAGCGCCGCTTTCCCACTGATCTGTCTCTCGTGCCTAAGCTATGTCGGCCTTCAAATGCCTTGAGGCTGCCTAAATAACGATCAATGCATCCGACACGATAGCTTGGTAGCTCTTGTTGGCTGGCTTGGTAGCTGCGCCGGCAGCTCAACTCAGCTCCCAGCAGCTCTGCTCAGCTCTCACAAGCCCTCGGCAGCGGTGCAATACTCGCCTCAAGGCCTTGATTCTCTAAGCTTTTAAGCTCAAGTAAGCTAAGCTCAGCTCTCGTAAGCTCTCCACACCTCCCGTAAGCGTAATGAGGGGCAGAATGACTTAAAATCTGTCGGCGCAAGCCTTGTGGGTTCGAGTCCCACCACTCGCACCATATTCCTCGTCAAAGGCGCCTGAACAGGCGCCTTTTTCGTTCGTGCAGCAAAGGCTTGCGCACCTGCTAGAGTGGATTCTGACACTGTCCACCGGAGCATAGACATGCGCTACACCCTCTTCGACGGTCAACGCGATGCCATCATCCTTCTGGCGCGCATCCTCTTGATGATCCTCTTCGTCCTCTCTGGCTGGAGCAAACTCACCGGCTTCGAAGGCACCGTGGGCTACCTCGGATCCCTGGGCGCCCCAGCCCCGACGGTCGCGGCGGCGGTCGCAGTGATCATGGAGTTCTTCGTAGCCATCCTCCTGATACTCGGTTTCTACACCCGACCACTGGCTTTGCTGTTCGCCCTGTTCGTGCTCGGCACGGCGCTGATCGGCCACCCGTTCTGGAACATGGTCGAGCCTGCGCGCGCAGCCAACATGACCCAGTTCTTCAAGAACATGAGCATCATCGGCGGCCTGCTGCTATTGGCTGTGACAGGCGCCGGACGCTTCTCGCTGGACCGGCGCTGACTCAGTCGTCAGGGTGGTCATGCCAGGCGGGATGGTCTTGCTCGTCATCGTCGAGATCATCCTGTAGCGCCTCGTCTTCCTCGATCTCATCCTCGGCGCCCTGGGCATCGGCCTCAGGGTCGAAGTCCTCGTAGAGAAATTCGTGATCGAGCAAGTGATCGTGCTCAGGTTCGGGGAGATCGTCTTCTTCGTGCATCGCGCAGCTCCGTGTTGGGGGGCCTGTATAGGCTTATCGGAAGTCGCGGTCAATCATTGAACCGGGTTAACGCTCGCTTAACTGCGCAAGCCGTAATCTTGCGCTGCTCCCTTCAGAACGTCTTGCCCGCCGCCATGGCGGGCTTTTTTTTGCCGCTCATGGATCAGCTGAAACTTGCGCCGCTCCTCCAGGTTCGCACTAGGTGTAGGACCTGTCTTTTTTGCAAGGAGAACAGCAATGGCCGTGAACATGGAAAACCTCATCATCACCACGCCCGTGCCCAAGTCACCCAGCAATCCGGTGGCGCTGGAACTGACCGGGGCCCAGGCCCTGGCCACCCTCACCCAGGTAATCGCCCGCCTCAGCGACGGCTCGATCCGCATGAGCGCTCCGACCCGCGGCGCTTCGAGCAAGAGCACCCACCGCACCCGCTGCGAGTGGAAGGAAGCACGCTATTGGTCCCTGACCAGCGCTACCCGCCACAGCAATCATCAGCGCATGACCCTGGAAAAGGTCAATTCGGCGCAAAAAGTGGTGATTTCGCAGATGCACGTCAAGGACGACGACAGCCCTGTGATCAAGGTGTTCTGGAACAAGGGCAAGATCACCCTGGGGTTTCGCCAGGACTTCAACCAACTCACGCCGCTGAGTAGCAACGTACTGACCGACGTGCCGCTGAACACCCCGTTCGAGATCAGCATCGACGTCACCAGCGCCGGTGCGGCAACGGTCAGCGCCACCTGCAACGGCCGTACGGGCAGCACTGGCGTCCTGCAGATGGCCCAGAGCTGGAACGTCCGCGCCTTCAATTTCCATGGCGGAGTGTATAACCAGGTGGACTACAGCGACTCCACCGCCGCCGAAGACGGCTCGGTGTGCGTGATCAGCCGACTGGAACTCAGCCACATCTAGAAACAGTCTGTCGACATGCCTTTCACGAAATGCTGACATTCACAGGGGCATAGTGACCAGGCTTCGATACGTTCTTGAACCCGCCCAAATGGCGGGTTTTTCTTTTTCTGCGTCGACGCACTCGCCTTCATCGGCTCCGACGGCGCCATTCGCGGAGCTCGCTTCGAACAGGCATGCCGTGAATACCGCGCCAGCGCCACACCCCCCTTCATGAGCGACCGACAACTGGCGCTGGCGATCACCGCCACCTATTGATCAGCGCTCAACGCAGGGGGATGTAGATATCCGTCTGCCATTGCTCGAGCGGCGTCTGCGGATACACGCTCAGGTACTCGAAATACAGCGGATGGTCGCGCAATTCCTCACCACTGCCCGGCAACCAGTCGCGATAGACCGGATAGATCGTCTCGCCAATGACATGCGGCGAGCCGACATGACGCACCACCGCACAACGCCCGGCAGGGATGATGAGCTCTCGCACCGCTTCGTCATCAGGCACCAGCGGCTGATTGAGCTCGCCACAGATGGCAAAGCGAAAATCCTGCGCTGGTGTGGTGTCGGGGTTGCCGTATGGGATGCCGAATGTGCGACTGCTCTCCACCGGCGACTGGCCCGTGCGCTTGCGCCAATCGATGAAGCGCCCGACGGTCTGGTCCAGCAATGCCGGTGCACCATGGTGCTCCAGCGCTACAACCTTGACCTCGACAAAGTCCACGATCCGAACTTGCATGACGATACTCCTGGAAAAATGGGGAATGGCAAATACCGCATTCCACAGCTGCCAGCTCGGCGCCTGGCGAAAGGTGCTCGGCGACATGCCAAAGGCCCGGCGAAACGCACGGCTGAACGCCTCGGGGCTTTCGAAGCCTGCGTCCAACGCAGCGTCCAGTACCGAATGGCTGTCATCCCCCGCCAGTCGTTGACCAGCCCGACGCAGTCGCATCAGCTGCACGTATCGCGCGACGGGCACGCCGACGTACGCAGTGAACTGCCGATGGAAGTGAAAGGTCGAGAAGTTCGCGATCTCGCTCAGGGTGTTCACCGACAGGTCACCTTCGAGATTGGCCTGGATATGGGTGAGCACCGCTTCGAAGCGCTTGGCGTAGATCGCGTTGGGAGGTGTGCAGGACATCGGTGGCAAGGCCCAGTGGTTGCGGTGAGGCAAGGATCGTCGATGCTCGGAAAGCGTACCTAGCCGGGTTTGCTCAATGCATCCGGCGATGAGCATCCAACCACGCCGGGCATGGCTAGCAATGCGAGCAGTATTTCATGTATCCCCCCTTTGAGAGAGCACTGTGGGGGCGTAGTGTCGCCAGATGCAAAAAGCCCAGCGCGGAGCTGGGCTTCGTGGTTAACCTCAAGGGTCATGCCCTGGCTGCAATCTTCCTGGGCGCACCCTCCATCGCAATCCTCCTGGCGCGTCCCACACCCCACGCAAGAGCGCGGGTCATCGACTCTCCAGGACGTTCATCGTAGGCCTCTTCAAGAAGCCTGGCGCCTGAAGACGAGTAAACGCCGATGAAAAGCTGCGTGCCCCCTATTCGAGACAGCCTCGCCTGAACATCGATCACGGTTCCGTCATCCAGCGCCTCTACGTGATCGCGGTGATGCAGGGTCGGGTCGGCCCAGCCCCAAAACACCTCTCCTCTGATAATCATGCCGGCCTCCTTCGACATACGCGTTAATGTAGATGACGTACCCACATTAGCGCTGCCTCCGGCGACATTCATAAAATTGGCGTCAAAATCCGTCGCAGTCTGACAGGCGGCCCTGAATCTTGTACGCCAGCGAAGACCATGTACAAGAAATAGGTTTCTAGGCCACAAATAAACTCCCGAAAGTCCGACGCCGTTAGAACACAGTTCGTCCTAACGCCAGCTCACGGCAGACTGCCCCTGAGCCAGGGCGAATGGGTACAAATTGGAACTTGCTGTGGATTCAAGCATTCTCAACAGTCGTACCCACGCACCTCGGCGATAACCCATGAGCAAGCCCGTTTTCCCCCAGCCCTTTCTAGCGATTGGCTGCTCCCAATGTCGCGACCTTGCGAGCCTGGGTTTCGACATTACGATGGCCTTCCAGCCCATCATTCACGTTCCTTCAGGTAGGCCGTTTGGCTATGAGGCATTGGTTCGCGGTCCAAGCGGTGAAAGCGCTGCGCAAATCCTGGCCAAGGTGTCGCCCGATAATCTGTACCGTTTCGATCAGGCCTGTCGAGTGAAGGCCATCGAGCAAGCGGCAGCACTAGGACTGGGACGGCATGCGGACTGTAAATTGAGCATCAACTTTCTGCCCAACGCCGTCTACCGTGCCAGTACCTGTATCCGAGCTACCCTGGAAGCCACCCGGACATTCGACTTCCCTGCCAATCAGCTCATGTTCGAAGTGACCGAGGGTGAGCGGATCGACGATACCGAGCACTTGAAAGCAATCTTCAAGGAATACGGCCGACAGGGCTTCACCACTGCGATAGATGATTTCGGCTCGGGTTACTCAGGCTTGAACCTCCTCGCAGAATTTCAGCCAGACGTACTGAAGCTGGATATGGCACTCACGCGGAGAATCAGCCAGGATCCGGTTCGGCAAGCCATCGTCGCGGGTATCGTTCTGGTAGCCGAACGGCTGGGCATTACGCTGATCGCCGAGGGGATTGAGACAGATGCAGAGTGCCAAGCATTGGCAGCATTGGGGATTGATTTGATGCAAGGATTTCTGTTCGCTCGACCACAGATAAATGCATTGCCATTGGTCGAACGACTTTCTTAGTTTGACCTGCTTGTAGCAGAAGGCATTCAGCGCAGCCCAACCCCGAGCCTTCGAGGCTCGAGGGTTGGTAATGCCATCTAGCGGACCTGAAAGAGCGGGATGTGACAGCTGACGGCCTTCACCTGAATGCGGTTCGGCCGAAAGCAGCGACCTGAAAGCTGTGCGTGCCAATCATGCTCAGCCGTTCTGACTCTGCACGTACTGTTCGACCATTACCTTTCCTTCGATAACTGCTTCAAACGGGGAGGAGAATGGTCGATTCACACGCATGGTGCGCGCCGTAGCGCCTGGTCTCCCTACTTCAACCAGCATCCCGGTGGGAAAATCAAGGCTAGCCTCCCACAGCACGTAGATAGATGCCTGGTACCCAAGGTAGGTGTGCTCGTACAGGTTATGGCTTATGGACTGAAGGCTCATCATTTTCTCCAATTGTGCGCCTCAAATGCGCCTCCGATGGAGATACGACTGATGTCTTTTCAAGAGCGTTCCGTTTTCCAGCATCCTTATCTGAAAGTACGTGAAGGCCTGCGTCCAGAGGGTTTAACTTCAAGGCCGGTAGGCGCAGGCGGAGAGCTCTCGGTGATCCAGTCCAGGGCGCGCTGCCGCCCCCACGCCATGGCAGCAGTCATGGTCTGATGCAATCTCCCTTTCCCACAAACTTTTTCAACTGCCCCGGTATGGCCTTCTGTTGCAGGTCCGGTGTAGCGCACGCCCATACCTTTTGTTTCGGAACTCTTGGCTTTCCGGCCCCATAAAGAAAAACCCCGCAGACGTTAATCTGCGGGGCTTTCAAATGTGGAGGCCGAGGTCGGATCGAACCGGCGTAGACGAATTTGCAAACCGATCCAATAATCACCGCCTCATGCGGTCTAGACAATCAAATCAGTTCCAAAAGAATCGATTTTTCCGGGCTGTAACCCGCATTCTACAAGGGTCGCCGTTTTAGTTTTGGAACCGATTTCCAGAATTTTTAGAGGGCGGAGCACGAACGACCTCGAGTGAAAGCCTAGCCATCCGATCAGTGGTTCACGCTGACCGAAGACCCGGTGAGCTTTCGCCCATCGACCAGAATCAAGGCGCTGCAATAAGGGCAGGAGAGCGCGTCATGCTCTCTAGGGTCGACAATTAATCCGTTCTCGCAGACTGGGCATTTACCTTTGATCGGGCTGCGGCGAAATCGAATGAATACTCAACTAGCGATACCAATAATTGCCAGGCCAGCGATCGCACCCACTGAATAATACATACCCACCTCGGCTCCATGCAGTTTTGAGGGATCGCCACCTGTCTCAGCAAGTCACTTTCCTATACGGCCGTCATGATAGTCGCCGAGACTTAACCCGGAAAGCCCCCTTACGGCGTTCTGCCGACACTGTCAGCCGTCCTGGCTGGCGTCCTTCTCACTCCGCTTCACGCTCAGCATGAGCCCATAGTCTGGCCGCCTCGGCGAGCTCCAGCATCTCGGCCAGCGCCCCAGCACCAATGTCCTGTCGGCGATGAGCGGAAATGGCCATTTCCGTCATCACTGCAGAGCGCCCCTCTGGATCGGAGATCATCGCCATCTGGTCGTTGAGCTCATCCATCCATGGCTGCGGGATGCCCTCCGCGCTACTGCGCACGACACCACCATGATTGCGCATAGAGCACACCATCACCATTTCCACCGCACTCGTCATCGAGCTGCGCAAGGCATTGGAAAGTGCAAAACCGAGATAACCCATGGACACGATCACAAGCGGCTCTTGGATGGGCTACCTTGGGCGCAGTCTTGCGCCCCGCGAGCTGGAGTGTGTTCTCGATGTTGCTCAGGGCATGACCTCGAAGCAGATCGTACGGCACTACTGCATCAGCCAGAGCGGTGTCGAGAAGCGCATTGCCGCCGCTATGTTCAAGCTTGAGGTGCCGCGCCGGGCCGCCACCGACGACAGCGGCCCCATGCGCCGCGATCGACGAGTACCAGACCGCCGGATCGCACAGGTCCGCGTCCTACGCAAAGCCAAGTCATTCGACTACCACGCCTGATTCCCACGAGGAACACCCCATGCAGACAGGAATGCACCCCGCTTTCGCGGAGAAATGCGCCCTGCTCGCGGCTCTGCTCGAGCGCAGCCAAATGGTACGCGAAGAGGCTCTCGCCAAGGTCGCCCAAGGGAGTCCGCGCTACCAGGCATCTGATCATGGCGGCACCTGGGATGTGGTTGAGATCGTCACCGGCGCCGTGCAAGGCTTCGCCTACAGTTACAAGGCGGGGATGCGCTTTGTCGATGCCTGCGAGGCTGGGGCGGCAAGCAAGGCAGGCACGCGGCAATGAGCACGCGCAAACCCCAGAACATGCGGGCACGCCTGGAGCGGACGTGCCGGACCCTGGTCTCGGACAATCACGCCGCCGTGGTCAACATCGAGCATGAAACGCATCGCCGCCCACGTCCGGCAGAGCGCGAGCGACTCCACTAATCCAGTGCCCCATTCAGCACCTCGTAGATTATGCCGGTAGCAATCGCAACGAGAATTAAGTCAGTTCCGACCTGTTGCCACTCATAGCCATCGTAGCGAGGAAGATGGCCCAGAAGTCTCCCATCGAGCTTTTTCGCGATGCCAGGAGGGAGCGGTTTTCCTCGTGCCAAATTCTTCTGAATACCAGGCGGCAGTGCTGGTCCTGGACTCCAGTAATTGTGGTAACTGTTTAGTACGTTTAGGACGCTGCTTCGATCAACTCTCGGTCCGTCATCCCAGTCATTGTGCCCTGAACCCTTTCCCTTCGACCCGCCGCCCGCAGCTTCATGGCCTTGAATATTCTGGAAGTTACCCTTTCCATGGCCCTGCCCTTTTCCATTGCCGGGATCAGCCGCGGCACTTATTGAGCCCGTAACAAGGGCGGCACTAGCGAGCAATGAGATTAAAGTTTTTGATGTGAGCATGTCCGTTCTCTCATTAAGGGTAGCCCCTCCAATGTAGACGACGTTGCCCCACTAAGTGCATTCAACATCATTACTCCTTCAGCACGGAGGGTGATGCAGTCAACCCTAGAGGTATCGGCCATGACCGAGCAGAAGACGGGAGCCGCAAAGCACTCAGCGGACTACCGCGATCGTCAGAAGAAGCAGGCCGCGAAGCTGGGGCATCGAGAAGGTGTTCTTCAAAATGCCGGAAGGGATCAAGGCCGCCATGGCTGCCGAGATCGAGCGCCACGGCTACGATCAGGTGCAGGAGCTATGGCAGGACTTGGCCCTGTCATGGATTGCCCAGGATCCGGAAGAGCGGGCGCGTCGCCTTGAACGTCCTGACGCGCCAGCTTTTTACATCTCGCCAAAGCTAGCGCGTCAGTTTGAAGAAGCGAGTGTTGCCGAACTGCGGCGCGACCCAGGGACTGAGAACAATCTCTCAGGAATGAAAAAGGGCTGAACGAGTCAGCCCTTCTGAATAGTGGTGCGGGGCCCGGTTGCCCGGCGGCTATCTATCAAGCACAACGCTCAATCCCCAACAGTTCTCTGCTATTTGCATGGTCCCGCAGCACAGCCCCAGCACAGATCATCATTGGTAGTACTGCCATAAGAACCCCCCAGTAAGCATTGTCATTGATGAAAACAAACAAAGTTACGAGGCCAGACAGAACAGATAAAACATCGATGGACTTCACGTTGTAAACAGCTTGCATCGACTCGATTGGGTCAAACAACGACCACGTGATCGAAGATTACCACTCAACCCGCACCTGAGGCAATAGGCTACTACCTTGCCTCCGGCGCTGCCCGCCAGCGCCTTCCCCTATGCAAGCTTTACTGCCAACTGAAGGGAAACTGCAATAGCGGCAGCCATTGCGGCGGCGCTATTCCACCGAGCTTGAGCGCGTAGTGTCTTGATGAGATCGGAGTTGTTGAAAACTATACCTTTCCAGTAATCACCATCGCACTGGAGCTTGGGCGCTGGATTGATGAGAGGTATCAGCTGTGAGCGAATTCACGGATACACAACGCTTGGATTTCATGCTCGGCAATTTCCGAAAGGTGGTGGTAGAGGTTCTGCCATTCGGGGGTCGAGATGTTTACGTGGGAGAAGGCTTCATGGGGACAAAAACCTATGGGGCAGTTCGCCTCACCAATCCTTCCGATCAGGAGGAAGAACAGGCGAAAAGGATGGCAATCGATCTAGCTCTGCAGGTGCAACCATGGCCTGCCAGCGCCCAGCCGACACGCTGAAGTTCAGCAGTGTCGACCTCGACGAGGACTACCTGTGGGTCGACCAGAACAAGACAGATAAGAAGTTGCGCATACGACGGCACGTCAATGGCGTACTGACCGGCCTAGGCCTATTCATCGAGGCGCTGCTTGAGCGGCGCAAGCTTCAGGGCGTGCGCAATTCACGCCTGATCACCAACGACGCCGGCCTGCGGATGAGCTGGGAGATGCTGAGGAATCGCTTCGGTGAGGCGCGGGACAAGGCCGCTCGGAAGCTGATCGCCGACGGCAACACTGACCTGGCCGCCAAAGTTCGGCAGTTCCAGTTCCGCGATATCCACCCGAAGGCCGCTTCGGAGATCGAGGATATCAGTCACGCCAGCCGCCTGCGGGGTCACTCGAAAGAGGAAATAACCAAGCGGGTCTATCGCCGAGTTGGCGAGGTTGTGAGCCCAACAAAATAGATAGGGTTGCGGAACACATGCCAAATGTTGCGGAACACTTTGGCTTTTTCGAGCCATAAATAAAAACCCCGCAGACGTTGATCTGCGGGGTTTTCGAAGAGTGGAGGCCGAGGTCGGAATCGAACCGGCGTAGACGGATTTGCAAACCGATCCAAGAATCCCCGCCCTGCGATGCCTGCAAGGCAATATCAGTTCCAAAACTAAAGAGATTTTAACGGCCTGCAAGCCGCATTCTACAAGGGTCGCCGTTTTAGTTTTGGAACCGATTTTCACCCTTCATTTGGCGTCCTGCCGACACCGTCAGCCGTCCTGGCTGGCGTCACTCTCACTCCGCTTCACGCTCAGCATGAGCCCATAGCCTGGCCGCCTCGGCGAGCTCCAGCATCTCGGCCAGCGCCCCAGCATCAACGTCCTGTCGACGATGAGCAGACATGGCCATTTCCGTCATCACTGCAGTACGTCCGTCAGGATCGGTGATCATCGCGACCTTGTCATTGAGCTCATCCATCCACGGCTGCGGGATGCCCGCCGCGCTACTGCGCACGACACCACCACGATTGCGCATAGAGCACACCATCCACCTCCTCGATACCCGTGACATTCATTCCGCCTTGGGCCATCCCGGTCACGCGCGCGTCGTGCAGGCGCGGGATAACGTCAGGCCCTGGGGTTGGGTTGAATACCCATGCGCCCAGACACTGCCGACCGAGCACTGAACTGTGTCCGTACTCGATGTGAACGTCAGCGCGAATCGGCTGGATCTTCGTCAGTTGTCCATTGGGGATCGCAACGCCGCGCACTCGGCGGCGAACAAGGAGGAAGTACATACGGCACCAACACTGTATATAGATACAGTATTTGAGCATTGCATGCGCAGAGAGCACCAGTACCGCCTGGCGGACTATGCTTTGTGCTCGAGCAGGAGGGACGGGAAATGTGTGGACGGCTGACCCAGTACAGAGGCATTCACGACTTCGTCGAAGTGCTCAGCATGCCGGATGTCTGGAGAAACAACGTCGGGGAGCATGCGCTGCAGCAGTACAACGTTGCGCCTACTACGCCCGTTGCCGTACTGCGCAGGGATGAGGACGGTCCGCGTGCGGACTTGGTGAGGTGGGGGTGGCGGCCGCACTGGGCAACCGATCGCGCCGCGCCGATCAATGCCCGCGTCGAGAAGGTCGCTCACGGCCCGTTCTTCCGGGCCATCTGGCCGCATCGGGCTATTACGCCTATCGACGGCTGGTACGAATGGGTTGATGAGGGTGGCCCAAAGAAGCAGCCGTATTACATCCGGCGGCGGGACGGCCAGCCAGCGCTATGCGCCAGCATCGGTCAATTCACCGGCAACGAGCACGACGGCTTCGTCATCATCACAGCCGACGCCCAGGGCGGCCTTGTTGACGTGCACGACCGCCGGCCAGTAGTGCTTGAGCCTGAACTGGCTCGAGAGTGGATTGCAGCAGGCATGTCAAGCGAGCACGCTGAACAGATGGTGCTGAACCTGGGAGAGCCGTCTGAGGCATTCGAGTGGTACAAGGTCAGCACAGCCGTAGGGAACGTGCGGAACCAGGGGCCTGAGCTGATAGCGCCTCAGTGACGATTCAGCGGCGCTCGCCCCATGGCATCTGAGTGGTACTGATGAGCCGCCTTGATCTGCGATTCCAAGATCAGCCGCAAGCGCTCCACCTCCTCCGCAGGCAGGCCGGCATCCTGCGCCTCAAGATAGTGCCTCATAGCCTCCTCAGCATCCTTGTAGACCTGATGGTCTGGCATCACGACTTCACGCTTGTCCTTCATGCTCGCCTCCCTGGCGGTCAGTGGATGATATGAGGTGCCTTGCCGGTAGCGATGAGCTGATGCTCGGTCACCTGACGGTAGAGACGATCGGCCAATACTCGGTGTCGCTCGACCTCCTCCGGGGGCTCACCATCAGCCTCGGCCTGCCGTAGGCGTCGATTGGCATCGAGAGCCTGACGAAGCAGATCCTCGCCTGCGGCAAGCATGCCTTCAACAGTGCGCTTCACAGCTACGCTCCGATCATTTAATCAGGGAATTATAGAGCGCTTAAAGTCAGACTGGATAATCGGCTCAATCACGTTCATCGAGCAGACCCCCAGCTCGCATATCATCGATGATGTGAAATCACAAGGTTCCAATGTCGCATGACATCGATCATCGTTACTGGGAAGTCGTGAAGACCGCAGCTCTCGAATGGGAGAATGGCGATGCAGGGCGATGCAGGGCGATTACAGCGTGACTAAGGGTGACAAAACACTCTGCAAGCGTGCCTATCATTGCCTTCAGACCTAAACAAAATATATTATGCGAGTCTTATCCAAAGGTACACCAGAAAATCTAAGACCATCAGACCTAGGCAAATTGCCTAAATGGAAAATCAGAAACATGGAAGCAACTGACACGCTAGACAAGAACAAATCCCGAGGCTTTCTTATCGGGTACTCATCCATTATTTTGACACTATACTACTTCGATGCCGACCTGAGCACAATAAAGCTGCTAGGCAACGAAATCAGGCTTCAAAACAACATAAACTCAATCTGGATGGTGCTAGCATTAATTAATTTATACCTCTTGGTTAGATACATGCACAGACTGCCAAAGAACTGGTGGAAGTTTGACGAAGAAATGCATCAAAAATGTGACGAATGGATAAAGTTTTTCTGTAGAATTCGCCACAAAAAAACAGCGTCAAAATTACTTACAAATCTAATAAAAATTAGACACGACAACATCTTCAACTTTGACAAAGCCAAGATTTCAATACAAAAAATCCAAATAAAACTATGCTTCGTGCCCTGCACCGAGCAAATCAACGGCGAACAGATAGAGCGATTCCATCCTGACCAGAGAAATAGGCTCCTCAAGAACCTTTCTCGATTCAAGCTCATTCAAACAACAAAAATAAATTACCACATAGAACATGAAACAGGGACAACTAAATTCGACTGGGATTGCGACATTCCAATTACGCCAAATGAATTCACTAGCTCCCTAATAACCACACTAACAATACTAACCGGAGCAATACACAAGCCTTGGTTTTTTGATGTGGTAGGACCAATTCTTATGGCAATGACGAGCATTATTCTATCAGTAATTAAATGGGCACTAATTAACTCCTACATAAATCCTTGATCATCACACTTCAAATTATATAGCCGCGAGATAAATAAGATATCTAACATTCTTAGTCAACTCAGCGGCAGGACGTCAAAAGGGCGTTAATTTGAGTCTCGTATCCAATGCGCTGCCTTCGCTCAGCCAAGAGCGCACGGACCTTAATCTCTAGGTTGTCGGTCTTGCGCAGGCCGGCGGCGGCCCAGGCCGGTACCGCGACCTCTGGCGCCCGACAAGGCACCTGAACCGGCACCTCGACGCGGACGTACTGAGCCGGCGGTTCGGCCCCGCCCGCGCAGGCGGCCAGCAGCGCAATGCCTGCAAGCAACCCCACCCCTCGCAGGGCTCGTCCAGCTTTACTCATAACCCCATCTCCTTATCGATGATCAAGGCGGCTGCCGCGCATTGGTCGCCACCCGTGCGCTCCTGCTGCAGGCGGTTCGCCGCCGCGTAGTCGTCCAGGGCAATGGCCCTGGCCTCCTTCGCCGCTTGCTCTGCTCTGGCCTGTCGCTCGTTCGCGGCCAGGGTCAGGTCGCCCAGGGCCTTGCCCTGCTCCTGCGCCAGGCCGGCCAAGTTGTCGCGGGCGGCGGCGCACTGGGTGGCCTGGTCCTGCTGGTGGTCGAGCAGCGGCCGGAAGTGGCTGGTGGTGGCCCAGGTGCCGACGGCGATGCCCAGCAGGATCAGCAGGCCTGCGCCGGCGAGGCGAAGCAGCCAGGCGTTCATGCCAGCACCCGCACAGCCAGGTCATAAAGCGCTTTCCGCTCAGCTGCGCCATGAGGCACGCGCCCAGGCTGGCCAGTGTTGATGATGCTGCCGATATCGCTGACGCGCCCGGCGTCGGCCAGGTCGTTCAGGCCGCGCTGTGACCACCACCAGGCTGCCGACTGCGCAGCGTGCTCGGGCTGCTCGAGCAGCTCAGGTTGTTCGAGCAGGGGCATGCCCTGGGCCTGGCCAGCGGCGCGGTAGTTGTCGCGGCCGGTCAGCTGGATCAGGCCGCGCCCACGGTACCGCCAGCCGTCGCCAGACGTTTCCTGGCCGTTGCCCATACGGCCACCGTATACGCGGTTCGCGATCTTCTCCGGCTGCCTGGCATATGCGCCGGCATTCTGCGCCGTGAACCGACTTGGCCAGGTGCGCACCAGGGCCTCGGCGCTGTAGTTGAGGTTCTCCACTAGGTTGCGCAGCTGGCCGGACTCGTGACCGACCTGAGCCAGGAATGCAGCGATGCGCAGGCGGCTATCGATCTTCCAGCGCAACATCGCTCGGTTCAGTGCAGGCACAAAAATGCCCGCGACTGGGCGGGCATTGGGGAGGATCTGCAGCAACTGCTGCTCAGTGATCGGCATTCGGGTTTTCTCCAGGCAAAAAAATACCGCCTCGTGGGCGGTCGGTGGGCATTTGCGGACTTCAAACGGGTCCTACTGGGCGGTGCTCTTGATCGGGGAAGAATTCAGCGCCTTCGACCCACCGACGCAGGGCCTTGCGGTAGTCTTTCCAGGCTTCTGGAGTGGCAACAGCCATGTCGTCGCCGTCTTCGTGCATCAGTAGCTGATCGGCCACAGCAGCCATTTCTGAGGTTACCCAAGCTAATTCGTGCCCGATTTGGGAGTCGCGCTCTTTCTGGTCATAGACTGCTTTGATCTCAGCTTCAGCCAGCGGGATCAGGCCCTGTAATATTTGATCGGGACCTACGTCGTCTTCGTATGCGTAGATCTGGCCAGTCTCTTCAAGCTTAAAATACTGCATGCTTCACCTCATTTCGATCCAATCCACGAGTGGTGCCGAGCCACCCGACCCAGCAATAAAGACGTTATACGTACCACCCGGCGGGACGACAGATTGTCCGGTAATGTACTGGCCAGTACCCGTAGAATAAGTGCCCCTGACGTCCATCCCACTAGAGTGCCGGATGGTCACGGTTTGGTTGATGTTGGTCGTAGTACCGCACAAGATAGAAATCTGGATGGCGCGCCCGGTGTTGTTTGTGTACACGACGCCCAGCGAACGCTGGTCCGTTACTCTTTGCACGGTTTGCCCGAAGCCAAACGGGGTTGTCTCCACCCATTGAGCAGGCCAGGGGGTAGAGGCGCCCGGCCTAGCACGTTCGAACGTGCGGTACGCGCTACTTTCGACCGATGCGATGCTTTGCCATTCAACATCGGACCGCTTCCTATAAGAAAGCATCCCGTATTGAACCGGACTGTTAGTTGGCGTGGCAACGAAGTAGTCCCCATTTGGAACGGTCAGCGCATTGAGGTTGGGTGATTGCAGGTACGGAACATCGCCACCCACACCGTGATCTCCAACTTTAAGCACGCGGCCAGCAGTTATATCGAGATCACCGGTGGTCAGTGCTGCGAAAGCCGCCGTACCTAAGTCACTGAGAAAAGATTCTCGTCCCCAGTCGGCCCATTGGCCATTGACCACGTTGTATCCCCGCCCCGCACGGCGCCCGCTGAACATGTCGAGAGCACTCTGAACCACATACCCGCCTATAGTCACGACGTAGATAAGGGGGAAGGTCATACCCGGTGGTCTGTTTGCAGCGGTGCCAGAAGCAGCGCTCCACCAACCTTCGGTCATTGCCTGATTGCAGTCATCGTTAGGGACTGGTCGGCCGATGGGGGCAGAAACCCCAATAGTGTCCAAGAACTGCGAGTTGTTGTTGATCTTCAGGAACGCTGTGCGGGCGTCATCACCGTCGAGCGCGTTCGGCGGCGTGCCCAGGGCGATCGGAGAAAGAGCCATGTGGTCACCTAATCTAAGTTGGAAAGGTCGACCATAAGGTGACCCCACGTGTGAGATTCAAATCCGAATACCGAAATCCCGGACTCGGGCCCCCTGACGATGAGTGGGCCCGAGCTCGTTCTCATGCTCCCAGACCACGCCGCGAAGGTGCTCATCTGTATTGCGGTGATGATTAGAGGCTGTGGGCCTGGCAGTACTTCGGAAGGGCTGGTCAAGAATCTAGCGGCTTGCAAAACGCCAACCTTTGCGACCGTGTATGCGCGGCTGGTAGGCTGAAAGTTAAGGTCGTCGAAACCAAACTCTGTATCGATAACCCGCATGTACTTGCAGCGAGAATCGAAAACCACCTCACCAGTATTTACATTGCGGATTCTTATACCTACGTTAACGTTGGCAACTTGCGCAATCGACATGTTATCAAAGTGATAAATTTCAACCGCAGCAAGCGTTCTGGTGAAAACATGGAACGACCAGGAATTGCCAGTTCGAGAAACAAAGCTGATCGACATATCATTGTTCGTATTACCGGAATGCCCCACCAGAAATGGATTAATTGCGGTAATGGTGAGCGACGTGTAATACATGCCATTTTGATTCGCCGAACCAGCCGGAGTAATCACATGTTTAGCGACCAAGGCAGCATTACGGTAGTTGCCATCAATCTGGATAAAACCAGAACTATTTCTAACTCTCACACCAAGTGCCATTAGTAAGTACCATAGGCTACAAGCGCAGGTTGGCGTTGAATCCATGAGGGAGTTCTAAATCGCCAAGTGATCGTGTTTCCACTTAGGTTAACCTCCGGCCCGCATAAATCAGTTGTCAGCGGGACGGCAGACAAAACCGCAAAGAATGCCTGTCCACCTACCCCATCGGTAACCTGAAAGGAACCGTCAACGGTGCCAGTGTCGAAAGTATCAATGATTCTGGTTATACGATTGGTAATATCCAGCATCACCGCACCGGTTACGGGGTGACGAATCCTAAATCCAACTGCCATTAAGAAAGCTCCCCCATCTCCAAGAACACCACACCAGTTGCATTGCTTTGGAAATAAGTGCGCACCTCGTTATCAACGCGTGCGTAGTTGACACCCCGGAATATCTGAGCGCCGGCGTTGTAGTCGGTGGTCAATTTGGGCATACCCGCGTAGGGTCCGCTTGGCACCACGGATTGCGAGTAGATCGTCGAGCCAACCATTGCGGTCTGCACAGCAAGCTTCGAGATAAAAGCCGACTGGATGACGGTCTGGCCGTTCTCGATCGCAAAGAACGCTTGCGGTAGTCCGTTTATGCTTTGCATGACAGCGAAACGATCCGCAACGAAAATCACCTGCGACTGCATCCCGCCGGGCGTGTTCTCAACCCCTATGCCCATGCCAGCCCCGTAGTAGCGGCCATTTACATCGACGCCAACCTTGATGCTGTACATCGCCTTCAGGTCGCCATCCAAGTCGACGAGGGCTTCAGCGGTCTGCTGAACCAGCGCTTTCGTATCACCAACCTGTGACGTGAGTTCTGTGGTCTGCGTGGCCAGGGCGGTCACCTCGTCCGCCATTGTCTCGACCTTCGAGACCACGCGAGCAAGGCTACCGTTGACCTGAGCTTGCACGGTGTCGACTCTTCTGGCGATCGCCATGTCTGCCTGGCTGAACGCCGCGTATATCGACCAGGCTCCGGCATAGGCGCCAGTCATACCAGCACGCCAGTCAGTTGCACCCGCCATCCTTGGAGATACCGCCGTCTCGACGCCAAGGATGCGACTGGCCATGGCGGTCAGCTCACCGTTGATGTCCTCAACACTGGTTTCAACACCGTCCAGGCGTACGGCAAGCGCGGTGACCATTTCACCAAGTGACGCATAGTCGCCGAGGTACTCCCAGAAACCTGCCTCGGTCAGAGGGGTTCCGGCAGGAACATCAACCTTAGCCCGGTACAGCTTGCCGTCGTGCTTGACCAGGGCGCCGGCCAGATACGCCTTGTCAGGCTTCCATTCATCCGCGCCAGCAAGATCAGCCAACTGGGCAGACAGTGAGTCAATCTGGCTCTGCAGCGCCCTGTCCCCTGCCTTGAACCGCTCGTTTACAGATCCAGGGCCGTCACCGCTGATCTTCCCAATCTCTGTCGCCAAGCCCTGGGCAAGGTGGGTTTCATTGATCTTGCCAGTGATGTAGTTGAGGATCTCGGTCGCGTCGGCATTGGATATGCCGCGCACCCATGACGACCAATCACCAATGTTTCCGGTGCGGTCGACCAGGCGCCCGCGGAAGAAACGCTCCACACCTGCGGCCATGCCGCTGTTCAAGTAGGTTGAGGTGGGATAAGCGAACTGCCCAAGTGGCAACGGGTTCTGGCCGGCCGCGTCTGACGCGATTTCGAACTCGGTGTACGCCGTATCCTCCGCACCAGGTGGAAAGCCCCAACTGACCCTGATACCGAAAACCTCACTGGCGGTATTCAGGTACGCCAACACCGGAGGCTTTCCCTCCTTACCTTTCAGCTCAGTCAGGCCGGAGTCGCGCCAGATCGACGTGATATCGAACGCACTCACCGCACGTACGCGCGCCAGGTAGGCGCCAGCGTAGATGCCCGTCACGTCCACTGACGTGGTGCCCACTCGCTGCAGGCGAATCCAGTTGCCGTTGTTCCTGCGCCACTCCACGTCGTAGGCGACCGCGCCCTCAACTGCCGGCCAGGCAATCGTCATCGTGCTGACGGCAATGCCCTGGTCGACGGCGTAGCCAGAGGTCAGGGTTACGCTCGCCGGCGGTGGCACCGTTGTCACAGGGATAACGCTGATCGGCCGCTCCTCGAGCTTGGCGCCTGTGTCGATTGCTGCGAACTTGCTTGGGTTGAACTCCAGCGCGGTGAACTCGTACTCGCCCTCAGTGGTGCGCACGCGCTTGAGCACACGGAACAGCTGGACGGCCAGGTCTTCGTAGTCGATCGCCCACTGCAGCTCAGGCTCTGGCTGCAAGCCATAGGCAGTCGTCACAGTCACTGCGCGACCGCTCACCGACTGCACGGTCCTGCCTTGGGCGGTGCCGTTGGGCAAGTTGATGATCAAGCGGTCACCGGCCTTGATCGGCGTGTCCCGATCCAAGGTCACGACGCGGCCTGCGGCGGCAGAGATGCGGCCACCGTTCGGGCGCCCGGCGACGAGCTCATCAGCAACCGGGATGACGAAGCCAGGCAACACGTTTGCGCCTTCCATCCCGGTCTTGAACGAGACCGTGCGGTCCTGGTTATTGCTCAGCAGCGCCCACTTGCCGCGGCGCTGGGCCTCGCTGGCCCTCGTGCAGCCAATGGCGGAGATTTCAACGGGGCGATCCCGGTACCGGCGCTGCAGTGCAATGTCGGTGACCGGTATTACGTCCGTGTCGTAGTTGTTCGCCGGGTTGTCGTAGCTCACCAGGGCACGGCTGTAGTGCGTGTCGCGACCTGCGCCGCCGTAAACAAAGTCGCCGTCGATCACGTTCGACCGAGTGAAGACGTAGTCGATGTCCTGCGCACGCGGCATGTCGGCCTGCATGTACAGCGAGCCCTGCGCCCAATAGACCATCCCCCGATAGATCGCCGAGAGGTCGCGCAGCAGCGTCCAGGCCTCTGCCTTCCCTTGCAGGTTCAGGTCGCACAGGTAGCGCGGCTCCTGGCCGCCCAAGCCGTCCGGCACCAGCTGGTCGCAGTACTGGGCGATGCGGTACATCTCCCACTTGTCGACCATCCACGGCTGGATTCGCTTGCCCAGGCCGAAGCGGTCATTCACGCACAGGCCGTAGGTGGCCCACACCGGGTTGTTTGTCCAGGCCTGCTTGAAAGTGCCGTCCCAGATGCCTGTGTAGGTGCGGGTCTCCGGGTCGTAGTTGCTCGGCACCGGCCAGCGCTGTGCCTTGCAGTTGACCGTCACCGCCGGGATGTTCTGGAACTGCTCGGCGTTGAACTCGATGTACAGCAGCGCGGTGTTCGGGTAGCGCAGCTTCTGGTCGATAATCTCGGTGTAGCCAGCGATCACCATCTGATCGGCAATCGTGCCGCTGTTGGCGTTGGGCGTGATACGGCGAACACGGAAGGCCCAACCGGAGATGGCTGGAGGCAGGTTCACAGACTCGGACCGCTGGTAGCCGTTGGTGGTCTTGCCGTCCACGGCTGAACGCAGGGCTTCCACGAACGCCCCACCATCAGTGGAAACATCGATGGCGTACTCGATCCGGTAGCCATTGGTGTTGCCGCTGCTGTCTTGGCTGACCAGGCGCTGCCATGAGAACCGGACGCGAACACGGGAAAGCTGCAGGTTGCTGAGCGTGCGCGTGAAGGGCGTGTCACTGCGCAACTCGACGTTCACCGTCGTCTCGTTCTCGATCGCTGGAATACCTTGGATGTAGTCCTGCTCGATCGAGCCTGGGCGCCACTCCCACTTCACGCCGGGGAAATTGACGTTGCCGCTGGCGTCCATGATCGGCGTATTGTCGAGGTAGATATCGCGGTCGGTCGGCGTGCCGTCGAACTCGCCCTCGCCCACGGCCAGCAGGATCTTGGCAATGTTCGTCGACTGCAGGCTGTCCGGTGCTTCGACCGGGTTCTTCGGCTTCTTCTCGCCGCCCTTGGCGCCGGTGACTTCTGGCAGGAGTGCTGCGCCCATGCTTTCCTCCGGGCAATAAAAAACCGCCCATAGGCGGTTGGTGGTGTTTCGTGCTGGTAGCTACGCTTTGTCCTCGGCATAGATCGAGGCTGAGATAATCGCCCCGCCCCAGCGGCGTTTCCCAATGCAGATCGGTACCGGGTTGCCGCTGGCCGTGGTGTTCTTGGCAGCACCAAAAGCGTACGACGGCAGGTTCTCAGGGGCGCCACTCATCGATAGCCCTTTGGCTTGAGGGCTGAGCCTCTGTATCACCCCGCCAACAGCCATTGAGACGCCTATTGCCCCTGTGATGCCCCAGGCGCCACCGGCACCAATTGCACCTAAACCAGCCGGAGCAAATATGGCCACCGCCGCTATAAGCGCGATGCCAACTACGGTTTGAAGTAGGCCGCCCCGCTTGCTCCCACCAACCACTGGCACGAGTCGGAGTTCGCGAACTCCGCTGCGATCGAAATCATTGGTTCCAACATTTTTTCGATTTCTGAAAACCGCGAATTGCAGCCCCATCCCATCCAGTCTCCGGATCTCATCCTCAAATCCCGGTAGCGTAGCCTTCAAGGCTCTGAAAACCTCCCATGTATCGCCGCTATCCAGCTGTCGCCGATGTGTTCGCCCAAATTTCCTGGCAAGCGATCCGGATAGTTTTATGGTGGTCATGGGTGAGTACTGGATCGCGCTCATGCTTTCTCCAAAGAAAAACTCTAGATGTAAAAAACCCGCCGAAGCGGGTTCAAAAGTTAGTTGGGTAAACTCCTGCGCCGGATATTCGGCGTCTCAACACATCTCCAGCATTCAATTCAACCTCAGCCTCGAAGATCCCACTGCCGCCACAGATTCCGACTGGCTCTACCGCCAAGATGTGTTCTCCAGAGCGAACTCCAAACCGGCCAACCTCTCCAGCATAGAAATCAGCGGCAGGTTTGCCGTCAATTTGAAACCGCAACTTGCAGCCAGATCCGGATAGACCTGAGTCCCGAGTGACAACAAGCTGAGCATCCGAAGCACTGCCGAACCCATAAAGTCTCTCAACAGGAACGGGATCGGCTTTGTCTGCTGAAATAGGCTCCGTAGCACATCCGCCCATAACCACCAAAGCCGCAGCAGCGATCAGAGTTCGCATGTCAACCCTCCCTATCGATGAGGGCAATCTACCACAGCCCGGCAGGCGCCGACGCTCGCCGACAAGTGCCACCCGTACACACGCCCATTTGGTCTACCATTACCCTCCCCAACATTTCACATGAAGGGTGCGGAGATGCCCGATGCCGAAAATCCGAGATTTGCCGAGGCGCTGGCACACTGGGCGGAGGATGTCGCTTTGATTCGCGCCAGGGAGCGCGCACAGGCGATAGCCAGGGTCGAAGAAGTACGGAGCACTTACCTGATGGGTGCTTTACACACCAGCGCGCTATGGAAGCACTATGCCTGGAAGCGCCGGGACCATTGGTGAATCCAAAGAAGCCGAGCAAGCCAAGCGCCAGTCGTCGGACATTTTTTGCCACCTCCGCACCACCTCCAGGCCGTATAGTCCTCAGAGTTATGGGGCGCAGTAACGTGCTTCACAAAGAAAGGAGTACGAAGCATGAGCGCCGAGTCGAAACGTATCGCAGCCTTAGAACAAGCCTTGTATGCAGCGCTATCCGCATCCGAGCAGTACGGAATCAGCGCAGAGGACCTGCGCCTTAGAGCAATCGTTGGGCTGTCATTGAACCCACTGTGGAGCTGGGTAGACGATAGCGCGGCAGGTGATGCGGAGACAGAATTAACCAGCGCGGTCAGAATCTTGCGCAAAAACAACAAACCCGCAAATTGAAAGCCCAGCACGGGGCTGGGCTAATTTCCTAAGGGCACACAACAACGTGGTGGGCGCGGGGATACCGCATATGATTATCTCAGCGGCGCTTTCGGTGGACGATTTGCCGACCCTTCCTGGTCGCTGTAACGCTCTGCATTCGAAGCTCGTGAAGGATTCGGCGACCTAGGCACTGATTCGTCGCGCTTGGGTTGGAGCTGGACATTATCGTCGCGATCCTCGGGGCGGGACTCCTTGGCGTCATCCGCATCCGTGCCTGGCGCTGCTTGATCATCACTCGGCTTGGTTTGCGGGCCGTCTGTCTCTATGCCATACCTATCTCTGGTCATACACACCTCTCAACGCTCAGAAATTCTGAGCTGGGTTGAGTATGCTCCCCCACCATCGAAAGAAGTTTTATATCGGACCGCCGGACATTGAGAAATACAGTCAATCGATTCTCGGATCGCTGAATGGCATTCTAGCTAATCCTCAGGGGTCCGAGCATCGCTAAAAGCTCGAGGCGCCGCGAGAATAAATGTAAAGCTTCCCGTCAAACCCTTTCTCAGTTCTTTCGGCATTTGAAAGGCAAAATGTATGAGCCACGCCCCGTCACTCAGGAGAAAACTATCACCCCGATAGCGAGCCACCTCAGTTTCAGTTATTCCTATTCGGCGAGCGATATCAAGGTCGCTTGGTGCATTGTCCATAATTGCGCCTTATTAGAGACGCCTTGGCGCCCCGCTGGATGAGGTGAACCTTCAACAGACTTTTATGGCCTGGCTGTGCGAACCGACCACTGCGTTTTGGGCTTCCCGGCAGCAGATCCGCTGACTCCTGGCGGAATCTGCTCAATTTGCCCGCCACTGTTGATAAAAAGCGCCGTCTGCTCGCACAACCGATCGTGAGCGCGTTGCGTTTCAGGAGAGTATGAGTGATGCATAAACACTACCTCGGTCAGAGAGAGAATGTCTCCCTACCGTTACACGATACATCAATTGCAGCATGATCATGACCGATTAGCGCTCTTTCCTTAGAAATTCCCGACCCTGTCCGCCCATCCACCCTGGAGAAAGCCAGTACGCGGCTCGCTCCTGCGCGTAGTAGCGTTGTGCCTCCCAACGAACCGCCCCGGTCCGTTGCCGGAAAGCCCATGGACTGGGGCATTGATGACCTAGGAGGTCAATTTGAACGCACAAGCCCCGCAAACGAGCTATGAAGACGCGATCATCCAACTTTCGAATGCCGTCCTCGCGTTGACCCATGTACTCGGACAGGTCAGCCCTGATCTGACCAAGGGCTACATGGGTATGGCACTGCACTCCAGTGCTCAATCTGGGAACGGCGACCTCATCCTAGAATCAATCTGGGAAAAAGCCTTCCCAGGTGCGCCGCTACCTGTAGCGCTAAGCCCGGAAGAATTCGCTAAGAAGCATCGCGAGACCGGCAAGTAATACTCACCTTTGCGATGGCCGCAGTGGAGATCAACGCTTCGTTGATGTACACCCGGCCATCAGCCACGATGAAAACTGAGTGGTTGGTGTTACTGCTTTTGCTCTGATCGATTTTCATGCTCAGCTCCGGCGGCCGTGCCGCTCAATTTCGCGTCCCTATGACGCAACACAAGACGCGTCCGGTCGAGCCAAGGCCCGCCGAACACGATGATTTCTGATGGCCTGCCGTACAGGTGGTGCAGCAGGAACGGGCCAGGACCGAACACGCCAGCATCCTCGCCGGGCAATGCAGGGTCTGCCCCCAGGTAGATACCCGCATGATTGGGGTGGGCCGTGCGCCCCACGGCCATGACGATCATGTCGCCGCGCTGAGGTCGGTCAACCTGGTAGAAGCCGGCCTGCTCGTAGAGCTGCTCGTACAGGCTTGGGTTGCCTGCCTGCTCCCACCAACCATCCTCTCGGTCATACGCCGGGAACTCCAACCCCCACTCACGCTGGTACCAGTCCGCGCAGACCTGCCAGCAGTCCCAGGCACCGTGCACGAATGGGCGCCCCAGCAGCGGCGTGTGGCCCGCTGGAGTGATGGTGCGCAAGTCTCCCTCCGGCCACGACAGGATGTGCCATGGCAGGCCCGTGGCCTCGCACATGGCCAGGTCGCGCGATGACGGCCTGCTTGTGGCGTCAGGGTGCGAGTGCACGATGCCGATCACCTGGCCCTGGTCTTCAGCCTCGGCGTACTGCTCGGCCGCGATACGAAATTCCTCGGTGGGTTCGGTGGCCACGTTCTCACATGGGAAGTAAACCTGCTTGCGGCCAACCCCCAGCAGCAGCCCGCAACACTCGCGCGGGTATTCCGCCGCGGCGTGCGCTTGCACGGCAGCAACGATGTGTTTTCGCATGCTCAGCTCCGTGCGATCAGGGAGACGGCGGGGAAACCACCAAAGGGCAGCGGATTGCCCACGCCGAAGCGCGGGACGCACCCGGTGCCCAGGCAGCCGTCGCATTCGTCAAGTTCAGGGTTGTCGGTCAGGTTGCCGTCCTTGTCACGGTACGGACCGGTGTAGCCACAGTTCGGCCCCCGGTACCCATTGGCCATGGCCCAGTGGCACAGCGTGGTCATCTGCCGCCCGATGGTCTCCCCGCCTACATCGCCAGGGCTGGCCAGCTCCCATGACACTGTCTGGCCGTTCTCCGACACTTTCTGGTCGATGTACCAGACCTCGATGCTCTCCTGGGTTGGGTCTGCCCCAGGGTTGCCGGCCGGGAAGTTCACCGCGTCCAGGAACTGGCCGAGCGTATTCCGGATGGTCAGCTTGAATTCGAGCAGGTCGTCGAAGGCGAAACACAGCGCGGTGATCCTGCCGTTGACGTTGCCGACCGATATCGTCGGTCGGACAGCGGTACCGTCCGAGTTTGCCTCGATGCCCTCGACCTGCAGCGGCCAGGCGCCATACTCCTCACCCTGCCACCAGATCGATTTCGCCGGCAGCTGGTCGGCGTCGGCGCCAGCGGCTGCGAGCTCCTGCGCCGTGTGCGGAATGGCGTGGCCATGAAAGCGCAGCACATCGGCGCCGAAGTCAGAGCCATCCAGTTCGAACAGCAGCACCTCGGAGCCTGGCTCAAGCTTCTGGATCTGTGAAATCAGGCTCATGGGTGGTATGCCCTTTCAAAAGTCAGGTTGATGACGGCAATGCCGCCGGGGCGGCGCTGCTGGCCGATTCGCTCGCAGCGATACAGCCCGAGCTCGCCTCCGGGCGAGGTCCACAGGAACGACCTGAAACCGCCATGGGAGCGGATGAAGGCGACGATGGGGTCCACCTCCTCTGCGACACCGCCGAATGACAACGTCCAGCTGTCGTTCTCGGCGTTGATCCCGTCACCCACCACCTGTGTGTAGTTGTCGCCGAATTGCGACTTCCGGGTTTTCAGCGTGCTCTCGCCACTGGCCTCATCATCTGGCGACCACGTGAATGTCTCGATAGCCACGACTACCTCCCCTTCATGTTTCGATAGCTGGCCCCACCTGGTCGCCAGGATGCTGCAATTGCGCGGTCGGCTACGCCTTGCATCTGCTGCTGCAGGTTCTGCTCAAGCGCCGCCGTATCGAGCTCCATACCCTCACTGCTACGGTCAGGAACGGTGATGCTCGTCGGCGCGTTGATCTGCACGAATGTCCCGCCGCTCTGGCTACCGCCGACCAGCTGCACGCCCAACGAGCCGTCGGCGCCACGGGCCAGCGGCATGATGGCCTCCGGACCCGCTTCGCCAGCAATACCGAGCCCACCACCAGCCATGCCAAAGCCTGTTGGCTTGGTCAGCACGCTGTTGGTAAAGGCACCGCCCTTGGCGAACATCTGCACGCCGCCATCCCAGGCACCGCCCAATGCTTGGAAGTAGGCGCTGGAGTAACCGGCCTGCGAAGCACCAAGGTTTGACGACACCGCTCCGGCAGATCCGGCCGGCAGGCCATTGCCTCCACCGCCGCCGAAGTAGCTGCCAACCGCGGATACACCAAGACCTACCAAGCCACTGAGCAACGAGCTCGCAGCCCGCTGGCTGGCAATCCTCGCCATGTCGCTGATGATGCTGGTGGAGAAGTCCTTAAACTTCGCCTTTCCGTTCATGGTGAAGTTCGAGAGTGAGACGCTGGCTGAGTCAAAGCCGGCTGTCAGGGTGCGCTCCGTTGTACCTGCCACATCAGCCGCGTCTGCCTGGATGTTCGCCCACGCCCGGCGCGCGCCGTTGCGATAGTCGCGCTGGGCTTCAAGGCGGGCGCTGTGGCCGTCCACCTCCATCTGCAGCTCGCGCGCCTGATAGTCGGCCAAGTCGGCCAGGCGTTCCTCGTAGGCTTGCTGGCTGAGGCGACGAGAGACATCCTCCTGCTGCTCCTCCAACTGCCGGCGCGCCTCGGCGTACTTCTGCCGTACAGCGTTCAGGCGGTCGGCCTGCTCGCGCTCATCGTCACCCATACCGACCCCGGCCACGTCGGCATTGATCGCGTCCTGCCGGGTCTGCAGCACCACCTCCATGGCCTTGCGGTAGGCCTCGGCGCTGTTGCGCCGCTGCTCGGCAAGCTTCCGCTCAGCCTCGGCGCGCTGCTGAATGGTCGTGTCGCCGTAGGCGGTGTTCAAGTTCTTGATGCCGAGCTCCATCTCGGCAGTGGTGATCTTGCCCTGGGCCTGGGCTTTACGCAGGCCCTCCACCCCTTTGGCCAGATCCTCTAGCCGTTTCTTCTCCGGCAACGCGCGGTCGATGATGGCGTCCAGCGCCTTGATCTCATCGTTCAGTGCCTTGGTGCGGTCCTTGGTACCTGCCGTGGCGTCCTTGTTGGCCTTCTTCTGCGACTCGATTGCGCTCGCCGCCGACAGGATGGCTTGCCGGTCCGTCTCGGTGAGGTCTGCATTCTCAGCGATGTAGCGATTGGCGATCTTGAGCGCATCGCCGTTGTCCTGCAGACCTGCGAGCTGCTTCTGCAGGGTCTCCAGGTACGTCTGACCTGCAGTGCTCATTCCCGCCTTGGCAGCGTTGTTGGCCAGGGTCTGCGCGGTGTTTTCTTCCGTGACGCCGTTGAGCACGCGCAGTGTTTCGGCGATCAGCGCTGAACGCTGGTCCGCGTCACTGACGGCGCCGGCCTGGGTGATCCATTTCTGCACCGTACCTGCCGGCAGGTTCAGTCGGTCACCCACGTCACGCAGAATCGGCGCCAGGTCACCACCGGCCGCACGCGCCTCATTCAGCCGGTCGACCACCTCCTGATAGGCACGCAGCTGCTGGTTGTACTGGCCGCCCGAATCACGCGCGGGCGCCGTAACCACTGACTGGCGAATGGACTGGGCCAGATCGCCGTAAGCGCTGCGTACTGCATCAGCGGCCCCGACCTGCTCCTGCTGCCACTTGACCAGCGATGCTTCGCGCTGGTCGCGGTTGAGCTTGGCGAACTCCTCGCGCAACTGCGCTACCGGCTTGTGCATGTCGTCCAGGCTGACACCGGCCTTGTCGGCGCTGTCGCCCAGGAACAGGAAGCTGGCGGCGGCGGTGCCGGCGAGCAGAGCCAGTCCCGCCGGCCCACCGAGTGCAGCCAGCAGGCCACCCGTGGCCGCGCGGGTGAGGTTTGCCTGGGCAATGGCCAGCGCGTCGGTGGAGGCCTTGAGCGCCGCCTGCTTTGGTAACAGCTGTGTCTGCACCAGCGACAAGCGCTGCAGGCCCGTCGCAGCGGCGACAGAGGCCTGAGCCTGTTGCACCTGAGCCTGTGCATAGATACGCTGGGCCTCGGCCCCAAGCAGGGCGGCGCGGGCGTTCTCCACCTCTGCAGCGCGCTGAGCCAGTGCTGCCTTCACAGCCAGGCCGGCCTTGGCAACGTACAGAGTGAGCGCGGCGGCACCCGCCCCGCCCATGGCGCTAGCAACCAGGTCCACGTTGTCAGCCAGCACCAGCAGGACTTTCGAGAGTCCGCCGACCGCCCCGGTGCGCTCCTCCATGTTGCCGAGGAAGGTGCCGATGGCGTTATTGATGTTGACCAGGGCGTCCTGCACGCTGGTGGACATATCGGCAGCGGCCTTGCGGTTGGCTTCCACCGTCCGCAGCAGGCCGGTGTTTAGGTCATCCAGAGAAAGCTTGCCCTGCACCCCAAGCTTGCGGATCTCCGCAGCACTCTTTCCGGTACCGGCGGCGATGGCGTCCACAATGGTCGGCATCGCGCTCTGAATAGAAACCCAACCGTCAGCATCGATCTTGCCTGTCTGCAGCGCCTTGGAGTAGGCGTCTAGCGCAGAGCCTGCCTTGTCGGCAGACGCGGCGTTGGTCACCAGCAGGAAGCTGAAGCTGTCGGTGATATCCAGGGTTTGCTGCGTGTTGAAGCCCAGGCTGCGCATCACGTCCGCCGTGCGGATGTAGAGCTCTTGTGCCTCAGCCAGTGGGCGATAGGTTTCCTGGGCGGTGCGCAGGAGACGCTCCTGCACCACCTGGTATTCGCCGGCGCTGCCAGCTGCAGCCCTCATCCGGTCAGACATCTGCCCGTAGGCGTCCACCTGCTTGATGATGCCACCGATCAGGCCAGCGCCAGCAACAGCGGCAAACGCACCACGCATCAGCACGCCAGCAGACTGAGCGGCAGATCCCGCCCTATCGAAGGCTGAATCGACGGTGGCTAGGTTACGGTCCATCGCCTGGGCACTGCGCGCCACCACCTGGTCAGCGTTGGCAAGTTCCCGGCGCAGTTGAGCGGTGGTCGCCTCGATCTGGACCAACATGCCCTGGACTTGTTGATCGGCCATGCATTTCTCCAAGCACGAAAAAACCGCCCGGAGGCGGCGAGTTACTCTTCCTGGCGGCCCCGGAAGAAAGCCTTCAACTTGTCAGCAACGCTCACGGGTCGTCGCGGCGCGGATTGCTGGCCGGAGTTCTGTCCCTGGGCCTGCCCGCGGCCGGACCAGTCGAGCCGAGCATCGAGCGCGATCATGATTTGGGGTATTGGGGTGCGCCAGGCAGTGTCAGGCGGCCAACCAAGCCAGCCGGTGGCCACGCCGAACAAATAGTCGACGTAGCTCCCGTCCTTCACTGCGCTGTGCTGTCCGCCTCGTCCTTTCCCCGGGCGACCACGCTCGGCGGTACCGGGTTGAGCAGGACAGTGATGAACTCGGTCAGCTGGGTGGAGACCTTGGCCACGCCGGTCTGGAACACTTCGGCGGCGACCTGGGCATGCTGGTCAGCCTGCAGGCCGGCGCCAGCGACAATGATGTCAGCGCTGGAACCGATGCTCATGAGTCGCATCGATTCGAGCGCACCGCGCAGTCCGCCGAAGCGACTTTCGATCAGCAGAGCCGCTTCCAAGGTTGGCCGCAGGGTGTAGGTTCGCGCACCGACCACCAGCGTCTTGGTGCCATACAGAGCTTCGCTCATGGGGTTCTCTCAGTAGAGGACGGGGCCGAAGCCCCATCGATCAGGGGGTAGCCGGACCCGGCAGGATTTCGAGGATGTCGGTGTTGATGCCGAGCGTGATGTTGCGGCGCACGACGTTGTCGGCGGAACCGGCAGCCACCTTGTTGTTGCTCACCTTCACCGCGAAGTAGTACGTGGTCGGCAGAATTGCCGGGGTCGCGCCTGGATCACCGTCATTCAGCGTGACCCTGATGTTGTAGTTACCCTTGGAGCGGTCCTTGTGCGCTACGGCGATCGCCTTCTGGCCTGCATCGCCGTTGTCCAGGCCTACGACCAGGGTCATGTCGCCCGCGTCGGCAGTGCCCTTGTACTTGCGCACGCGGCCATTGGACAGCGCGGTGAAGTTCACCGGGTTGAAGGTGTCGCCGAACTCGCCCAGGTCTTCGATCTCGCCCACATCGACGTAGGTGTCGGCCTTGTACTCGGTTTCGGTGTCGGCACCGGTCTTGCCGCCAATGGCCAGGCGGCAGCCGGCGGCTGTGTTGAGGTTGTCTTCGGCCATGGGGGTTCCTCCAAAGGCACATTGGATAAAGCCGCAGCGCGGCCGGTGGTTGAATCAGTGGGTAGTGATGACTCGGACCGTGATCGAGCCCTGGTAGGTAACTCCGTCAGCATCGCGCTGGGCATCCGACTGGATGACGCGGACCGAGACGGCGCGGCCAACCTTCAGCGGCAGCGGGCGCTCGTCCAGTGCGGCGATTACCTCGCCGTTGATGCGCTTCACCTCGGCCTGGCCGACAGCATCAGACCAGACCGACAGGTACAGCAGGCGCTGCTCGCGCTTGCGCCCGGAGATCGGGCTTTCGTTGGCCGAGACCTCGCGGTCGATCGACACGTAGGGCATATCGGCGTTCATCGGCGCGCCGTCGTAAATCGGGCAACTGACCTCGGCGAGGAGCCTCGCAAACAGCGCCTCTTGCAACGCAACAGACGGATCAGCCATTACCTACCCCCTGGCTCGCTTTACGGAGCGTGCGCCGTACGGCGGTCTCGATTTCAGCCATGACGTACTCGCGGTTCACGTCGATGGAGGGCCGAAGCCATGGGTGCGCCGGCCGGGCCGGAATGTCCGGGTACTTGCCGAAGAAGTGCTCGCCGTCGCTCTTGTTGGTGGCTCTACGGTTGCGATTCCCGGCACGCTTGCCGCCGATGTAGCCCTTGGTGCCGTACTCGATGAACCGCAGGTAGAAGAACTTGCGGTTGTCGCGCTTGCCGCGGATTCCGATCTGCGCATCCAGGCCGCTGGGCGCCACGTAGATCTTCAGCGCTGCGGCGGCTGCGCCTGTGTCCTTGGGCATCAACTGCTGCTGGGTGGCAAGGACACGCTCAGCGGCGTGGCGCATGGCCGGGGCCAATTCGTTGTCCATCGTCTTGTGGATGTTGCGTAGCGTTCTCCGAAGGCGGATATCGCCGCGCATCTTCGAGCGGCGGGCCATGACCTACTCCTTGGCCTGGTCAGCCTTGGTTTGCTTGGCGGTCTTCTCGGTGGCAACCTCGGTCACCTCCTCGGCATAGCCGCGGGCGATCAGCCCGGCGCCATACTCCTTGTCGACCACGAACTCTTCACCCTTCTCGCGATCGCCAGAGGCGCCGGAGAGGATGCCCAGTGCACGAATTTTCATGGTTAACCTCATGGATTCGGTACCGATGAGCAAAGCAGCCTCATCAGGGTGTTCTCGTTGTCCGGTAACACTGCCTCGACCTGGTAGGTGACCCCACGCCGCGTCAGTCGAGACCCGGCAACAATGTCCAAGCGCGGCCTGGCAATGATTTCTGCCGTAACAACTGCACTCAGCTTTTCCGCGACTGCCGTTACGCGCCCTGTAGGGGTGCGGACTTCGCCCCACATTTCAGGGCGAGCTGCAGGAAGCCACGTCACTGTGGCTCCCCCGGACTTATTGCGCTCTTCATGTCGGTGGGTCACCTCGAGCCGGTGACGTAGAGGCCCGGCTCTCATACGCCCCACCCGATACGGTGTGGGGTCAGGAGCGCCTTCGACCCTTGCGGCAGTTCGGTGGCAATGGTCCCGATTACAACGTCCTCACGGTTCGCGTAAAGGTGGCCGAGGATCAGCAAACAGGCAGCCTTGATCTGCTTGTTGCTGACCATGGGAGACTCGCCGGCATCCCCGGCGGCGATAGCCTCATCCAGCGCCTGCTGGTCCACATAGAAACGGCGGTTCAGATAGTCCATCGCCTGACCTTCGGCCGCCTCGATCAGTAGTTCCAGGTATGCGTCATCGTCGTCGGGATCCCGCAGGTGATGCCGGGCGATGGTCATGCTGATGACCGGCATGTCGCTACTCCTCCAGCGGCTCGAACGATGCCAGCTTCCGCTCCACCAACTCCTCTGCATGCCGACGTGGCACCACGTAAGCGGGGCCACAGCGGCGACGCAGTTCGCCCTCGTCCATGTAGGAACGCATCGGGTAGATCTGAAGAGTTGCTGGATTGGGGTTAGCCGCAATCTCACCCTCTCCAGCCGACTGATCGGCTTCGTCAGTGTTGTCGGTCACGCCCGGCCCATTCTGATCTGCAACTTCCGATGCGACCGTGTCCGTACCGGGGGCTTCGGCAATGGTGCCCAGGTCGCTTGCAGCGATGTCCGATCCGGTACCCGAGTCTGCCTGTGTTTCCGGCAGCACCTGCTCTGCGCTCTCACCCGAGCCTGGAGCTGTTGGGGGAGCGCCCGACTCGCCAGGACTTGGCGAGACTGTTTCACCAGGCGAAGGGGGCAAAGCCCCATCCACGGCCTGGCCGCCGCTGGTTTCACTGGTCGAGACAGGTTCCTTCGGCTCAACCGTGGACTCTGGTTTTTCCTGTTTACGTGCCATGAGAGTACTCCAATCGGGCGTCATTGCTGACGCCCCTAGCCAGAGAAATCAAGGAGTGATCAGCGGACCGGTGACGAACGCCTCATCGCGATAAATCGCAAAGGCCAGACGCTCCTCAGCACGGATCGTCGCCATGTTGTTCTCGAAGTCCTTGTCGTTCTCGGTCGAGATCAGCACTTCGATTTCCATGCGGTCGAAAATCTGAGCGCCGAGCTTGAAGGCTCCGACCAGGAAGTCGTTCTGTGTCATGGCCTGGGTAGAAACCACTGGGCGATTCCAGAGTTTCGCGTTGGTGCCTTCCTGAGGCTGACCGATGATGTACCGGCCTTCCCCGTCCTTAGTCAGCTCGATCGCTGCCCAGTCGATCGGGTTGAGCACAATGCCGTCGGATGGAAACTCGGCCAGTTCGGCCTGCAGCAGCGCCAGGCGCAGGCGGTCGATTCGCTGCTCGCCCACTACTGTCACGCCAGCGGGCTGGGCGTAAAGCTGCGCGACAGTCATGAGGCCTTGCAGGTTTGCACCGGTGCCGCTGCCGTAAAGCAACTGGGCTTCTTCAGCCATGTTCAGGCCGTAGCGCGCACGAGCGTCGATGTAGCTCTGCAATGCCTTGGCATCGTCCAGCATCTGGCGGCTGGCCTTAAACAGGTGAGCGATGGTACGAACGTTTGCGGTCGCCAGGGCGAAGGTGATGTCGGAGTACGGCTTGGCGGTGCCCTCCGCCACGGTGCGCGCGTTGTTGGTGTAGCCGGTTTCACGGATGTACTCGATGGAGTTCGACTCCGTCTCGCCCGGCGCCACCAGGTCGCGGATCGTCAGTCGGCGCTGCGGCGGCGCGACGACACCGGGCAAACGCTGGGCGGGAACCAGGTCGCCACCGGTAGCAGTGGTGATAGCCGCGCGCGGCACGGAGACGCGACGCGAGCCACGGAAGGACGAGTTCATGTCCTGCATTTCTTCGCTGCCGATCACCAGGGCACCCACCGACTTTTGCGGTTCTTCCTGATGAGAGCGGTCACGGCTCGCATTCACGAGCTTCTGCTCAGCCTCGCCCAGGCGCGCCTGCAGCTCGCCCTGCTTGGTCAGCATCTCATCGACCTTGGCGCGAGTTTCGGTGTTCATCTCGCCGCTGGCCTTGATCTGTTTCTCGACCGCCTCGGCCTGGCTTTTGATCTGGTCGCCAATGCCCTTGAGGCTGGCATTGAGTTCTTTGACTTGGGCTTCAAAGTCCATGGTCATTTTCCTTTCAGAGAATTGAGGAGATTGGTTGCCGCGCTCAGAGAGGCGGAGAGGTCTGGCGCGACAGCGCGGGGCTTATCGGTCGGGGCAGCGTTATGCGTGCCCCCGCCGGTAGCGCGAGGCATACCGGACTTGAAACTGGCGAACAGTTCGCGGCGCTCGGAGCGAGGCATACCGCCCTTGGCCAGGGCTACGTCCATCGCCTTGAGCGCATTGGCCTGGGCGGCGTCTTCGGTTTCGCGCTCGGTGACCTCGGTGGACGACAACAGTCCAGTGGCCAGACCGAGTTCAACAGCACGCTTGCCGCGGATGTAGGTTTCGTCGTCCATCAGTTCGGCCATGTCTTCAGCCGACTGCCCGCTGGTCTCGGCATAGAGGTCGGCCATCGCCGCGTCGAACTCCTCCATGTCGTCGGCGATATCGCGGAGGTAGTTGCGATTGCCAGCGAGCCAGGTCCAGCAGTTGTGGATCATGAGGAAGGCGCTGCTGGCCACCTCTCGCTTCTTCCCCGCGAGGAAGACAATCGAAGCAGCGCTGGCCGCCATGCCCAGCACCTTGGTGGTGACCTCGTGGCTGTGCTCTTGGAGGCGGTTATAGATGGCGATGCCTTCGAACATGTCGCCACCTGGGGAATTGATGTAAACGGTGACATCTCGCTCCCCGATCGCCCGCAAGGCGGCGTCGATTCGTTTCAGCGTGACGCCCTCGCCATACCAGTCTTCGCCGATCACGCCGTACACCGTGATGGTGTCCGAGGTGTTCTCGACGGCCGCCTGGATCGCGGGGTTCCATTTATCGAGCGCGCGCGGGCTCATCTCGCTGCGCAGGCCGCGAGACTGGATCTTGTGTTTCATGGATTACTCCCGAGATTTACTTTTCCGGCTGTTGAAGCCAGTTCATCAGTGCGGCCCTTGCGGCCTGACCATCGTCTTGCTTGCCGAGCTGGTCCAGCGGCACCAGGTTCGACTGAACCGTCAGAACGTCACCGCCTGGCATGTGAGGCATGTTGTCTTTTCGCCGCCCTTCGTTGCGGGTGATGAAGCCGTTCTGGGCCATCGTGCTGAGGTACGCCGCGCGCCCAGAGCTGTCGGCCCGCAGAAACGCTTCGAGCGAGAACTCCGAATAGAAGTTGATCCGGTCTACCGCCGTCATGCACCACTTGTTTACGCACTGCTCGATCGGCGCCGTGAAGGACATGATGCAGTAGGTGAGGAACGCGATCTGCTGTTGTTCCAGGCCGGTCCCCCAGTTACTGCCCTTGTCGGTCTTCATCACCATCCAGGGCGGGACGCCGAACCATCGACAAATCTCCTCGATGCTGTGCCCTCTCGACTCCAGCAGCTGCGCGTCAGCGGGGTTGATGCCGATCATCTCCGGCTTCACGCCTTGCTCAAGCACAGGACTCTTGCCAGCGTTCAGCGCCCCGGAGATGGTCTTGACGTACTCACGAAACTCAACGCGCTGGGCCGGGTTAAGTGTCTTGTCGACCGAAAACGCGACCGTAGGCATCATGCCGTTGCGGAAAGTGCTGTTGGCCGCGTCGTCTGCCGACATCGCCGAGCCAAACACATCCGCGCCGTAGCGAATGGCCGAAAGGCCAACCCGGCCGTCCAAGGTAAAAGCCGGGATGTGCAGCATGTTCTGCCGCACAATCTCCCGGCGCGCCCCTTTTCGCGGCCTGAAGAAGTATCTCAGCCGGCCGTCATCATCAAACTCAAGGTCGACTCGGGACGGCATCAGGAAGTCCAGCGCAATGACGCGACCTGCAGATCGGTGAATCTCGCAGTAAGCATTCCCCCACAACAGCATCGAGGCAACGACTGCCTGCCAGAAGTGGAAGGCGGCCATGTCCTCGTTGGGGCTGGTGTGCACCACGTCGTACAGCGGGAAGTCCCGTGCACTCTCACGACTACCATCAGGCATCCTCCGGTAGATGCTCAGGGGCAAGCCCGCAACCGAGGTGGAGATGATGCGGACGCAGGCCCACACTGTGGAAAGCCGCATCGCCTTGTCGACGCTGACCGATTTTCCGCTACTGGACTGAGCCCCGAGAAACGCGCCCCAGAAGCCGCCATCTGACAGCTTGATGCTCTTGCCCAACCATTCGCTCATGCTGGCTGATGGCTTGGCAGCCGCAGCCCCCAAAGCCTGGGATAAGGTTTTAATCACTGGTCAGCCCTCGGCGAAGGAAACCGGCGATGCAGAAGAAACTCACAGCTCCTGCAATCAAGGCCCATCCAGTACCGGCCAGCACCCATACCCCAGCACATGCCAGGGAGAAAGCCACCAGAGCGCAGGCGATGAAAATGTAAAGTGCGTTCATGCGATCAGTGGGTCCCGAATGCCAGCCATGAAGTTGTCCATTCCCCCGCGCCCCTCAGGATTGAGACTGATCAGAGAAACGGCGTTGAATGTAGCCATCAGTGGGTCGATCTTTGCCGTGCCCGAGGCCTGCTTGGTGATCAAGAAGGCGTTGGCCGACGGAACCCCTTTGGCGTTGCCACAGGACCAGGCCATGAGCGGCTGACCGCAGTGCAACAGCGTGCCCTCGGCGAGCTTGCGCTCAGTCGTCTTGATAGCGCCGGTGAGCTTCCACCCCTGGGAAATGCCAACGATTTTGTCCTCCTCGACACCAGCATCAGCCAGTGCATCCAGAACAGAGCCGATTCCTGCCGGGTCGAGCCCGACCTTGTCCAGCAGGCCCGACTCGTTGATACGAGCGACGATGGCTGCGAACTGCTCCACGTCTTCACCGATCCGCTTGACGATGGTCAGGTCGCCCACCGCCTCCAGATCCTTGAGCCGCGGAGCTTCGGACTTGCGGCGCTCAAGAACCGATGGGTGAGCCCAAGCGTGAGCCCAGTGGAACCAACGACGGGTGCTCGTTTCCCGGCCGACAACGGCAAGACCAAGTAAGTCGTCGAGTCCTCCTCCGTCCCCCCCAACATCAATGACTTCGCACCGCTCAAGGATCTCATCCAGGTTGAGCCAGGTAGCCGTCTGCGGCTCCCAGAATTCGGCGCCGACCCAGGCGTCAGACATCAGGGCCAACCCAATCTCGATATTGAGGTGCTTGGCCAGGAAGCCGCGCTGCTCGGCCTCGCCGTCGATCTCGGCCTGCATGTGCAGGCGCTCCAGCGTGGCTCGGTCTACCGAGTAGTTGATGTTCGGATTGACCAGGTGGAAGTTTTCAGGCTTGCGGGCATCGCCGCTCTTGATCATCTCCTGGGAGAACTCGTAGATGATCGGGAGGAAGCGGTTGTCGTCGATGCGCCCATCTCGGACGCCGCGGGCATAGTTCAGCTTCGACCTGAAAACCCCAGCAGGCGGCTCGTTAGACTGCGTGGTCAGCCAGATGATGAAACCTTCCGGCCTGGACAGAAGGCCGCCAGTGGCTTCTCGGATCATGTCCGCCGCCTTGGGGTTCTTGCCGAACAACCAGGCCTCATCGATCAGCACACCGACAGCCTTCTTGCCGCCGACAACGTCGCTGTCTGCCGCCACAACCTTCAAGGTGGCCCCAGTCTCGCGATGGGTGATGAGTCGAAGATGCGGCTGCACGTGCAGCAGTGCCTTCAACTCGGCATCGTTGTTCACCATGTCCTTGGCCGGGATGAACGAGTTGTCGGCAATCTCCTTGGTCGGGGCCAGGATGATGAACTCCGCCGAAAGACGCCAGTTGCGGATCAGCGCGGTCAGCATGATGCCGGCGGCGATGGTCGATTTACTGTTCTTCTTCGGGATGCACAGCATCACTTCCCGGATCAGGCGCTCGCCGGTGTCGCTGTTGTAGCTGCCGAACACCGCGCCGGCGAAGGCCAGCACCCAAGGTGCGCAAGATGCCTCAATCGTTGGGCTGCCAGGGGCATCAACAATCTTCAGCCCCTTGAATACCTCAAGGCTCGCTTCTGCCTCATCCGGAAAAAGCGGCTCCGGGATGATCGATTCACCGGCAGCCAAAAGCCTCCACCAGTCCGGGCAGGCAGTAGTCCATTGCATGACTTACCCCTTGACCATACTGAGTGATGGCTTGCCTTGCGGTGGCTTGCCCTGGGAGTACTTGCCTTTTCCTGCCTCTTTGGCGGCCTCGGCCTTCTGGTCTTTCTTGCCCTGGTCGGCGACCTTGCCATGCGAATAAGGCATGAGCGTCTTGGCCGCTTCCAGGCGCATGCGCATGTCGGCACCGTCGGCATTCATCAGCTCGGTGAGGAACACCCGAGGGTCGTCGGTATGGGTGAGCTCGACATCAGCTCCCACCTCCTCTTCGACAGGCCCCCCTTTAACTTTTCGACCAGGTTTAACTTCCGCACTGGTAGACTGTTTCTGCTTGAGACGACGGCCGATCTCTGTCAGCACGTCCTCATCCTTGGCCAGCTTGGAGCCCGCTTGTGATGCGGTTTTCTCGGAATATCCGGCAGCGATCGCCGCTTCGCGATTTGAGGCCCCCGACAGCAAAGCGTCAACAAACCGCCGCTTCTTGTCGGTTAAAGCCATGGTTAACTTTTCCTGAAACGGGAAAAAATGTGTACGTGGGGTCGGTGGCGGTCTAGCTAGATGAGAATCCCAAGCTTTTGACCCCCCTACCCCATTTGAGGCACGCCACTGGCGTGCTATATTCCGTCGCGCCGGATTTTGGCGATCCGCTGAGGTGTCAGCCCCCCACTCCTGCCGCCTCTTCGGCCTGCTTGACGGAGTCGTGGCAAGGCTTGCAGAGACTCTGCCAGTTGGTCTGATCCCAGAAGAGGATCATGTCTCCACGGTGAGCAACGATATGGTCGACAACCCTAGCGGCAGTTATGCGGCCGCTCCGCTCGCAGTAGATGCACAGAGGGTTGTCGCGCAGGTACTGCTCTCGTGCCTTCTGCCATCGGTAGTCGTAGCCACGCTGGGAACTGGTCATACCGCTTCGCCAACTGCCTGGGTTCACCACCTTGAGCCTGGTACTAGTGCTCTCCAGCAGGCGCGGACTGATCGTCTTGAGTCTGCCCATCAGCGCAACTCAACCACGATGGCGCGCTCGATCCAGCGCATGACCCGAGCCGAGTCCGGCTCGCGCCCAGTGAGGCGGGACATGACCAGGACGCCGACCAGGTAGTACTTCAGCCACCAGCGTTGGCGGCAAACGATTGTTGCGGTTACACGGGCCATGGGTGGCGCTCCTCATCTCTTGTACCAGGTCAGCTGGTAGCACCGCGCATCGGGCGGCACCTCGGCGATCGGCCAGCGTAGGCAGTCCATGTGCTTGCGATCTTGTCGCGCGCGGCTCACCCGCAACGCCTGCACCAGGTAGGCGGACCCAGCAGCGGTAGTGATGAAGTCGCCAACCGCGATACCGTCAGCGCCGTCCACGTACAGCTTGCAGGGTGTGTAGGGGGCTCGATTCCTGGCCACCGGTCACTCCTCTCGGCGCATCCCGACTTGGCGGGCGATATTGGCCACGCTCACGCACCTCTAGCACATGGCCGTCGAACGTATGGACAATGGCGCAGACGCCGTGCCACTGGGAGTTGGTGCCAGCCTCCTGCACGCGAGCGATGGCGCTGGGCGCTAGGAAGTGATCGCGCCCTTTGTTGTCAGTCAGGTTGATCATTGTTGGCTCTCCGCCTGCGCTTTGTTGAGGGCTTCGTCGGCCTTGTCTGCCGCCTGGGTGGCCGTCGTGGCTGCCTTGGAAGCCTTGGCGGCGGCGCTGTCGGTGCGGCGAGTGAGTTCGTCGAGGCGCTGATCCCTCTGCTTGGTCGCTTCGTCGTACGCCTGACGAACCGTAGCAACCTGATCCAGGTAGCTCTTGGCCAAGGCCCACTGAGCGAGCTGGTAGCCACAGAAGCCGCCACCAACGACGAGCAGAAGTGCGATCATCCAGACCTCGACGCGCCGCCACCAGCGCCTGGCGATGTACTCCAGTACGCATCTGTCCATCACGATGTACCTCCCAGCTTGGTGCGCAGCCGGGCGATCTCATCGCTCTGCAGCGTTACTCGCTCTGTGAGGCTGGCTACCTGGGTGGTCAGCGCCTCGATCTTTCCTTCCATCCGACCGACTGTTGCAGCCAGGTCGTTGCGCTCCTTGGCGAACTGATCGGCGCGGGCCTCGGCCAGCTTCCGGGCTTCTCGCTCGGAATCGAGCAGCTCATTCAGGCGGCGGACAGTGCCGATATCGGCGTTGTCCATGGCACGGTCAGTGGCGTCCTTGGACAGGAACTTGCGCAGCCAAAGGAAGCCGCCCAGCAGGACGGTGCCCGTTCCGCCCAGCCAGGTGGCTGTGCCTGGGCCGAGGTCGGTCGGGTCCATCAGTCGCTCCATTTGAATTGTGGGGTGCGTCCCTTGGCACGTCGCTTGTACCGAAGAAGCTTTCGAAGGTGCCTCACTCGCACGGGGCGAATCCTCGCGTCTTCGTGTGGCTCCATGCGGACGAGCAGATAGTGCGTCTCGTCAACGAGGTTTGAGAGGTACACATGTCGCCGGTAGTAATCTCGAATGGCGTTCATTTCGAGCGTCCAGAAACGAAAAAGCCCCGGCATAGGCCGAGGCTTCAAGGTGGTTGCCGGTGATGGCGAGTTTGCTCTCGCGCACCTACCGCAAAGTAACACGAAATATAGGGATCAGGACCGGGGCTGTCAAGCGGCTTCACGACGAACATCAAGCGCACCATCAACCCAGGCAACACCGGCCTTCCAGAGCTGCCGTGTTTTCTCCTCTCCGAACTTCAGCTTCTTGCCCACTTCACGCAGCGAGGTGTCCCGTGACGTGTAGTACTTCATGATCACCTTCCCGCACTCTGCATAGCGCTGCAACAGACGGCCGACCAGGCGATCAATGAACAGCGCCTCGTCATCGGTGATTACCGGATCGAGAATGGTGTTCTCCCGCGATGCACAGCAGGACACACCCGACCCCAGCACAACCCACCTACCCCAATGCTCGAGCAGTTCCTCAGCACTTCTTTCCAAATGGCTCATGTCCTTCCCCTCAATCCCCGGTGTAGTTGGTGCCGCCGGCGCCGCGGCGGTTGTTCGTTTCGTACTGCGCAGATGGGCCTTCGGTGCGCGGTGACCGCTGGCGATCAGCCTGCTGTTCCAGCTCGCGCACACGCAGCCCCAACTGCGTCACAAGTTCTTCCAGCGGCAGCGGCTCGCCGGTGACCGCCGACAACCATCCTGATGCGTTGCAGCGACCGCAGGGCAGGTCATAGAACACGCCCCTCACCACTGCCCTTCCCTGGCACTCCGGGCACCTGGTCAGGATGACCCGCTCCTTGCGCAGCGCCGGGCCGTGGCTCTTCCTCATGCCGACACCACAACCACGCCGTACAAGGCCTGGGCATCAAACTTCTTCATCGGTGGTTCATCGCCACGCAGTGGCATGAGCTCGGAATCCCCATAGGCGACCTTCACGTCTGCGCCTAGATGAGTCACGTACCACCCAGCGGTAGGCGCCTTCATTTGACGGTCCTTGCCGATCAAGAGCTGGCCCTTTTGAATTCGCTCTATCAGCTCAACTTGGCTTCCCTGGGGGATCTCGGTATCGAACACGAGAGTCAACGCAAGGTCGCCTGATTGCAGGTTCTGGGTCATTTCGAATCCTCGCTAGTAACAAATTCGGGATTGGTGCTAGAGGCCTTGCCCTCTGCGGCCTTCGCCTGAATCTGTGGGATTTCGGATAAGGCCTCTGTAAGGCCGTGAATGGCACCAAAGCCGATGACGTCTAACCAGGCGTGCCACTTCTCCAGGGCTGCCCTGCGCTGCTGCATCGCTTGGGTGTGGATGTAGGTGCTGGCGATCTTGCCCAGCGAATGGTTCAGCAGCATTTCGCCGATGTGCCCGTCGATGCCGAGATCGGTCCAGGTGCTGCGAGAGACTTTCCGTAGGTCGTGGCTTGTCCATTCGCCCCGGCCCAGGTAGGTGAATACAGCGCTGGCTTGGCTCTCGCTCAGGCACCCGCCGCGACGACTGGGAAACAGGTACACGCCGTCGTACCCCTCGGCCTGCTGGATGGCCCGGTACTGGGTCAGAAGAGCGCAGATCTGGTTGGTCAGCGGCAGCCGGTGCTCAGTGCGGGTCTTCGCGTTCGCTGCCGGGATGAACCACTCACCAGCCGTGACCGAGACCTCGTTCCAGCGGGCCTTTCGGGTCTCCCCGATGCGGGTGCCGTGGGTGAGCATCATCAGGGCCAGCATGGCCTTGGCTGGGGCTTCGTCGAAGACCTCAGCCAGCTGCCTCATCACCTCCGCCAGGTGCACCGCCCGCAGGCGGGCCGACTTCGGCAGGATCTTGGCCTTGGTGAAGTCGCTGAAGCGCATGCCCGCCATAGGGTCAGACTCGATCAGGCCCAGGCGCTTCGCCTGCTTGAACGCCGTCAGCAGCAGCGCGAACATCTGGCGCAGGTAGGACAACGACACTTCGGCTTGGGAAGGCCACATCAGCTGCTTGTCCAGCGTGTCGGCAGTCACGTCGGTAAGCACCATGTCATCCAGGCGCGGCTTCAGGTGCTGGGCAATTGCCGAGCGGGCGCCGGCCTTGCGCTTCACCGACAGCGAGCGGTCACGAGCCATCCGGTCGCCGTACCAGTCCAGCAGCTGACCCACGGTGGCCATACTCGACACCACCAGAGCGGTGGACGGTTCGCGCAGCAGGCGCTGACGAAGCGCGGGCAGCTCAGCCAGCACCGCCGCGACGCTCAGCTCTGGCCAGCGGGCGACCGGCACCCACTTCTTGCCGCGCACCAGGTGCCAGGTCCCCCGCTCGCGGTTGCTCCAGAACCGCAGGTACAGCCCAGGGTGACGGGGGTCACGCAGATCGCGCACGGTCACGTCGGCGGCCTGGCGGCGCACCTCAGCCTCGCTGAACTTCACTTCGCGGGTGGCGCTCATGCGGCCACCGTCGCGGACTGGAGCAGGTAGGCGCGGATCGCCTCAACGGCATCGATACTGCCCCGGCAGACGATCGCCAAGTATCCCTCGGCGTTCAGCGCCTGGATGTACGCATCCTGGCTCGGCGAAACCTCAGCATCGAAGGGAGGCTTGGCCTTGAATTCGATGTACAGGCCGAAATAGCCGCCACGAGCCATTGGCAGCACCAGGTCGGGAACACCAGCCTTCACGCCCTGCCCCGTCAACTTTGCGGCCACCAGCTTGTGCCGGTGCTCACCGTTCGGGACGTGGTAGATCAGCTTGTAGGCCTGCGGGTAGCGCAGTTGCAGTTCCTGCATGAGCGCGGCCTGCTCCTGCCCTTCCCTGTCGACGGGCTTTGCGCGGGCCGGCTTGGCCTTGAACGGGCGAAGGACAGAGCCACTCATGCGACCACCACGGACTCGGCCAGCAAAATCGACTGGGTGCGCATCACGCCCTCGGCGTGGTACTGACGGGCGATCTCGCGATCAATGGCCCGGCTTCGGCCATCGCAGGCATCGTGGCAGGCGCTGCAAGCCCATGCCCCCTGCAGGTCGTGCGGCTTTTTGCCCACGCCGCAGGTGCCGGCCAGGCGGTAGTGAGCAAGGACGGTGGTCTCTGGATTGCCGTTGCACACGCCCGGAATGCGCACTTGGCACTCCCTGCCGCGAGCAGCCCTGGTCAACTTGGTTTGTCGCATGGTCAGAGCTCCTCCTTGCCACGGTGAGACTCCCACTCGAAGGGCACCACTACACCACCGCCCTCGCGCAGGCGGTCGTAACAGCGTTCGCCCATGGCTTGGCGCAGCTGGGCTGGCTCGAGGTTGGAAATCACCACCGTGGGGCGCATCTGCTCGTAGCGCCCGTTGATGATCGAAAACAGGGTTGTCAGCTCGAACTCGCTCGGCTGCTCCTTGCTGACGCCGACTTCGTCCAGAACCAGCAGCGATGGCTCGACCAGGCTGGACAGGATGTCGGCCTCGGACTGCTCGCTGTGGCGATCGTAGGTCGCCCGGATGGATTGCAAGACGGCCCCAACCGTCCGGTAGACGGCAGTAGCCGAGGTGTTGCGCATCAGCTCATTGGCCATTCCAGCGCCCAGGTGGGTCTTGCCAGTACCGACCTTGCCCAGCAGCATCAGGCACCGCCCGGTACGTTCAATCTCCTCGAACGCGGCCACGTAGCGGGCGCAGTAGGCAAGCGCCTTGCGCTGCCCTTCGTGCTCGACGCGGTAGTTACCCAGGGTGCGATCGGCGAAGCGCTTCGGGATCAGCGCCGAACCCAGCTTGCGGGTCATGGCCTCGCGCTTCAGGCGGGTTTCCTCGGCCTGCTGCTTCGCCTCTCGCTCAGCAATGGCGGCCTTCTCGCACTCAGGGCATCGGCCAACGATTTCGCGGCCCATGAGCATGGTCACGCGCTGTTCGAAGTCGCCGTGGTGCTCGCAGTGAGCAGGCTGGACGCGGAAGCCGGCAGCGTTTCGCACCTCGGACATGGTGATCACCGATTCAGATCGCATAGGTACCGTCCTCGCGCTCGGTCAGGCCGCCGGTGTAGTCGCGGTCACTGAAGCCGTGGTGGCGGCTGTTGGGGTTAGCAGGCAGCTGGGCGGCGAGACGCTTGGTCACCCAGTCCACCTCGAATCCGCGCCATCCGTTCTCGACGGCGACCTCCAGGGCCTGGGCAGGCTGAATGCCGAATGCCTTGCACTGCTCCAGCTTGGCATTCAGGCCGGACCAGATCCGGGCAGTCACCGGGGCTTTTGCGGCCTTGCGGACAGTCAGGTAGTCAGCGATCAGTGACTCATCCAGGCCGTGCGGGTTGTCGGCCAGCATGGCGGCCTTCCCGAATGGCGCCTTGCGGTCAGCCTTGGCCGGAGTCGGCTGCTCATCGTTGGGGGGGCATGTATTTTCTTCCGAAGGAAGAAATACATAGGGGGTTAGATTCTTAGAATAAAGAAGGGAGTCGGCGGTTTTGGTCTGTTTCGGCTCTTCTCCGATTCGGACCACTTGAGCCGACTCGGCTGATTTGGTCTGTTTCGGCTCAGTGACGTAGACCCAGTCTTTCGGGTCATTCACGCCGATTTCACCCCGGGCACCACCCTCGCGGAACAACACACGGCGGCGCAGCAGACTGGAGATCGCCTTGGATACGGAATCAGGGTGGGCGTTGATGGCTTTTGCGATGTCGGTCGCCGGGATGCGCTGGGCGCCCGCGCCGAAGTTGATGGTGGCCTTGGCCACGTACAGCACAATCTTCATCTCCCTGGCCGGGAGATCGATAGCCAACAGGCCATCCATGAGCTGGTTGTCCATCCGGGTGAACCCCCTGGACTTGTCAATTTGGACGATGTTTGTCATGCTTCTTCTCGATCTAAAGCTGTAGAGAAAGCCGCCCTGCCAGGCGGTTTTTTTTCGCCTTCTGTTCAGGCACTGGATGCATGAACAGCGGGGCGGACTCACTATTGGCGCAAGGCCGGGTCACGCATAATTCTTTTCGTCAGATGCTGGCCGCTGCAGCACAGGACGACTCGGAAACGGACGTACTTCCTCCCCCGTCAACGTCCCGTCGTCGTTCTGGATCACAAAGATCACCCGACCAGCCTTCATCGCCTTTGCGATGGCTGGTGCGCTCACGTCAAGCCCCTTGGCGACGGCGGTCTGGCCGATTCGCTCAACAAGCTCAGGCAGCAGTGTTCGGTTCATGGCATTGCCTCAGTGAAGAATGCTCACGATATTAACCGCCGGTTAGTATTTCTTCAATACCGGCGGTTGAGGCAGTTAAATTAACCTCCGGTTAAATTCCGCGAATGACGAAAAAGAAAGATCTATCCCCAGAACTGAAGGCCGAGTGTGAGGCAGCGAAAAGGCTGTTCACCCAGAAAAAAAACGCACTTGGCCTGACACAGGCAAAGGTGGCTGAGGCTGCCGACATTTCGCCTGCAGGCGTAGCCATGTACTTGAATGGCACAAACCCCCTGAATGCGAAGTTTGCCGTCGTGCTGTCCAGGCTCCTTCAAGAGCCCGTGGACCGGTTCAGCCCCCGGCTAGCTGCTGAGCTTTCACAGATGCAGGGTGCCCAAGTGAAAAGCGCTGACGGCTCAAGGAGCACGGCCGCTGAGAAAGTGCTGGAAATGCTACGTAAGCACGGCGGAAAGTCGCTGGATGCGACGGCTCAGGACAAGATTGCGAGGGCGGTGGCGGACAGCCTTTCCGAGGCATCCGCTCCGACAGCAGGCGCCAGCCAGGCTGCAATCATGGTCATGCCAGGCCATGGAGATATCTCCATCCCGCAATACGATATCCGCGCGGCAATGGGCCATGGACAGGTGCCCGCCGAGTACAGCGAAGTCATCCGCAACGTGGTGATTCGCGAAGAAGTACTGCGCGAGAAAGGCGTGACCTACACCGCAGCCCAGGCCTTGGCGATGATCACCGGCTGGGGTCAGAGCATGGAGGGGACGATCAATGACAAAGATCCAGTGATCGTCGACCGCGGCGTAAACGACTACCAGGGCGAAGGCGTGTACGTGGTCACTTGGCATGGCGATCTGCTGATCAAGCGCCTGCAGCGCAAGGATGAGGATCATGTTTGGTTGATATCAGACAACAAGATCTACGATAAGCAGCCGGCCCGGATCGACGATGTCACCATCCATGCGAAAGTGCTGCTTGTCTGGAATGCACGAAAGGTTTGACTTCGATCGAAGATGCCTAGGCCCGTAGAGGCAAGGCTGAGTGATGGCGGCGAAAGCCGCCTTTTTGCTGCTCAACACATAGGGAAGTGCCGTGACTCAAGACATCACTATCAAGAATGAAGCTGACGCTTTCGCGGCGATCCAGCAATACCTGGACGGAGGCGGATTCAAGGGCGAGGTGAAGCTGGCGGGCTGGCCGAAGCTCACTATCCGGCTCGTTGGGGAGAAATTTGACGCGACGATCACGCCGCCTGTCATGAAATCATTCCTGGAGCTGCAGAATCTCGTCTATAAGTCCTATGCGATTGCGCAGTACGATACAGACGACACGCGCAAGCTTTCGAAAGAAGAGCGCGATGAGCTCGAAATCCAGGTGAAGGTCGAGGAGGGATCCTCCATCTTCGAAGTCGATTTCCAAGGAGTCTTGGAGAAGTTTGCAGAAAAGGCCGTGGAGACTATGCCGCCAGAAATTCTCGCCATCACCATCATTGGACTGGGAGTCCTATGGGTAGGTAAAACCTCCTACAGCTCTTACCTTGATCATCGAAAAGAGATTCGTATGGCTGAGGTAAAAAGCGAGGAGCAACGCGAGATGCTCAACACCATGCAGCTAAACTCGAAAGAGGAAACGAAGCGGGCCGAGCTGCTGACTCGACTGGTTGTAAACCAGCCTTCACTTGAGGCTGTCTCGCGGCAAGCATATGACGCGAAGACAGAGATGCTGAAGGGCTTTGCCACAGCAGATGAAGCAACCGTTGCTGGCGTCACGACCTCGGGTGAAGTGGCGAGCGAGCTGGTTGTAAATGCGCGGAGAAAAGCGATTGAAAAGCGCCTCGACGGCTTCTACCGAGTGATTCGGGTTGACTCATCAGACCCAGACGCATTCAAGGTAAAAATTCGCAGAAATCGCACCAACGTTGAGCTAGAGGCCATTCTTCAGGATGAAAGCCTGGATGCCGAGAAAAAGGAGGTTCTGCAATATGCAGAGTGGGAGCGAACCACTGTCTACCTGAATATCAACGCAAAGGTACTCGACGACGTGATCAAGAGCGCCGTCATCCTTGGAGTTGAGAGACGAGACCCACCAGAACTAGTGAAAATTTAAAGCCTAAGCCCGCCTCGGCGGGCTTTTTCATGGCCATCAGAAAGGCGCCTCCTCCTCTTCGTGCCGGACCAGATTAAGGTCCACTTCCCTCTCGATCACCCGATCGTCATCCGTAGCAGCATCCCACTGCAGAATCACCGACCCGTCATCACAGAACGTCATGTCCAGGCCGTCGGTTTCCGAAAGCAGTTCCATGATTCGTTCCCAATCCTGATCGCTGTCCGTATCCAGTTGATGGATCAGTACCTTCCTTCCGAGCTGGGCTAGCGGCGAATTGATCATCGCTGACACCCTCAGCCCCAGTTTTTCCAATCCCGTCAGCGTCTCGCCAGGCGTCAACATCGCTAATCCCTGTGCTGATCCCATTTACCTACCTCCAATACTGTATATCCGTACAGCCTTAAGCGATCTTAGCGTGCCTTTTCGGAAAAATAATTAACCGCCGGTATTGACGTTAAGATTACCGGCGGTTAATTTTACTTCCAGCCGGATAGATACCGGCCGTAGCAAAGGCAGCGATGGACAGGCCTCAACAGTCCAGAGGGGTGGCAACTGCCCCGGGTGTGCAGGGTAAAGCACCGAGATCAGTTATCCGGCGGGAAGGTCCGCGGTCGGAGTCAACAACCAGAAGAGTGCCGCGCAACCGACTCCAGTAGAGGGCCGCGGCTGAAGGTTTCACTGGCTGGCCTTCGAGGTAGAGGGCCAGACGGGAAATCACCCAGGGAGAATCACCGTGAACAAAGAAAATATCTACGACGAGAAAATCAGCCCCCTGATGCAGAGCATCATCGGTATTTGCAGTGAGCATGGCATCGCAATGATCGCCAGTTTCAACATCGCGCACGACGGAGAAGGTCCGAACGGCGAAGACTGCTCTCGACTGACCTGCACCTCTCACCTGCCGGATGGCGAAGGGAGCTTCGACGAGCGCTTCAGCAAAGCTGCCGTGGCGATTCAGCGAAGCGCGCCACATCACATCGCAATGAACATCACCACGCAGCACTCCGACGGCACCCGGACGCTCACGGCAGTGATCTGATTTCGCTGGCTGGCCTTCGATGATGAGGGCCAGACGGGAAATCAGCCGGAGAAAACACCATGGCCGTAAACATCAGCAAATTAACCATCACGACTCCCGTAGCCACTTCCTCAACCAACCATGTTGCACTTGAGCTAAGCGGAGCAGAAGCGATCGCGCAGTTCCCGGAAATTGTCACTGCCTTGCCCGATGGCTCTATTCGCTTCACTGCGCCGACTAAAGGCGCCTCGAGCAAAAGCACACGTCGCACTCGTTGTGAGTGGTCTGAGGCCACCAACTGGACCCTGGCCAGCGCGACGAATCACCAAAATCGCCAGCAGATGACGCTCACCAAGGTCAATTCCGCGCAGAAGGTCGTGATCTCGCAGATGCATGTAAGAGGCGATGACAGCCCACCGGTGAAGGTGTTCTGGAACAAGGGCAACATCACGATGGGCTTTCGCACCACCTACAACCAAGCCACCCCGGTGAACACCACCGTACTCAAAGGTGTGCCGCTCGGGGCAAAGTTCACCGTTGCCATCGACGTTACGACACATGGCCTGGTGACTGTTTCAGCCCAGTGCAACGGTGTGTCCGGGTCGTCAGGAACCCTGCAGCTCGACGACACCTGGGACTCTCGCCTGTTCGAGTTCCATGGCGGCGTCTACAACCAGGTCGATTACACCGACTCGACTCCCGCCGCGGATGGCTCGATCTGCGTCATCAGCAGTCTCTCGCTGACCCATAGCTGACCAAGACAGCCGGAAAGACGGCCCGACACACCTGGTTCCCCATCACCAGGTTGCATCGGAGAGCCTTCCCGACCCTACATTGAGCATGTTCAGGGAGACAGGCGGGATCGGCTCTCCAATGCAGCCCCAACGGAAGTGAATTGCAATGGCGAAGTCGTTCAAGCAAATGATCAAGGATGGCGAGGTGCGACGCGCCGACGCCATGAAGGTACAGCTGGAGGATCTTCACGAAGAACCCGGCTTCAACCTTCGCACCGAGGGTGAAGCGCTCGAATCGAGCATCGACTCCCTTGCAGAGTTCATCGCCGCAGGCGGCCAAATTCCACCGCTGGAGGTTCGCCCTCGCGCAGAGGGCGGCGTCTGGCTTGTAGATGGTCACCGCCGCCGTCGAGCGCTGCTGAAGCTGGACGCAGCAGGCCGTCTCCCAAGAACGCCGAACAAGGAAAACCCGGCGATTCTCGAAGCTTGGGTGCCGGTAATCGCATTTGAAGGAAGCGATGCCGATCGGGTCGCACGCATCATTACCAGCCAGGAGAACGAAAAGCTCTCCCCTCTTGAGCTGGCCGAGGGTTACAAGCGACTGAGGTCATTTGGCTGGTCAGTCGAGCAGATCGCGAAGAAGGTCGCGAAGACCCGGCAGCATGTCGAGCAAGTGCTCACTGTAGGTAACGCGAACACCGACGTGCAGAACCTGGTCGCCGCTGGGCAGGTATCGGCAACCACTGCAGCTCAGGTGGTGCGGGAACACGGCGACGATGCAGGAACGGTACTGGACGCGGAATTGAAGAAAGCCCAGGCCAGCGGCAAAACGAAGGTCACCGCAGGCTCAATCAAAGGCCCCTCGATTCCAAAACCCCGCCTCGAAGCTGTTCACACAGCATCGCGCAATTTGATTGCATCGCTTGATGCAATCGACGAAGACAGCAGAAGCCTAACCATTTCCACCGCGCTGGTCATCGATCTGCGCAAGGCATTGGAAAGCGCACAACCGAGATAACCCATGGACACGATCACAAGCGGCTCTTGGATGGGCCACCTTGGTCGCGGCCTCGCGCCCCGCGAGCTGGAATGCGTTCTCGATGTTGCCCAGGGCATGACATCCAAGCAAATCGCCCGACATTTCGGCATCAGCGAGGGCGGCGTAGAGAAGCGCATCGCCGCAGCAATGTTCAAGCTCGACGTGCCACGCCGGGCCGCACTGGTTGCCGAAGCCATGCGCCGCAACATCATCAGCCCGATGTGCTTCCTGCTTGTCGCGCTGGTCGCAACTCACGCCGTAATCGGCGACAGCGACCCGATGCGCCGCGATCGACGAGTACCCGAACGCCGGATCGCCCAGATCCGCGTTCTCCGCAAAGCCGAGTCATTCGACTACCACGCCTGATTCCCCACGAGGAACATCCCATGCACCAATCCATGCAACAGCGCGTGGACGGCCTGGCCGCCCTGCGTGCACGCTCGCTCATGGCTACTGCCGAGTTCTACGGGTTGATTGGCCTGCCCGCTCCTACCGCTCGCCCTCTGTACCAGGCGGTCGCCAAGGGCAAGGCCTGGCACATCATTGAGATCGCCACCGGCAAGACCAAAGGCTTCTGCTTCAGTCACCAGGCGGCCATGCGATTTGTTGATGCGATGGAGGCCGGTGCCGCCACCAAAGGAGTGCGGCAATGAGCAAGCGCAAACCCCACAACATGCGGGTGCGCCTGGAGCGGACTTGTCGGGCCCTGGTATCGGCCAACCATGCGGCCGTGGTCAATATCGACCCCAGCGGCCAGCAGGTCCTGATCAATTGGAAGAACCTCAAGCAGATCCGCGTGCGACAGGTCGTCGACGCCGTGTGCGATATCCCGCACCGGTGGACTATCTACTTGAGCGTGCTTTGCCGGACAGAGTTTGGCGAGCGATACAACAAGTCGATCGAGGTCGCGCCGCAGGGCAACTACCGGGCCGAGCACCTGACCGATGTGATCGAAGCCACCCACACCGAGTTGCGCGCCACCGCCAATCCAAACCACCTGGTGGCCTCTGGCTGGATCGCCATTCCCTTCGACACAACGCTCGACGAAGCAGAGGCCGCCAAGATCTTTGCTGCTGTCGGAGCCTGGAATCAGCAAAAAGCAGCATGAAACGCACCACCTCACGCGCCCGGCACGGCCGGCGCCAGCAACACATCAATCTGCCGCCCAGCGGCTTGGGAGGTATCGGCCATGGCCGAGCAGAAGACGGGAGCCGCGAAGCACTCTGCGGACTACCGAGAGCGCGAGAAGAAGAAGGCCGAGAAGCTGGGCATCGAGGACATTATCATCACGATGCCGGCGGGCATCAAGAAAGCGCTAGCCGCTGAACTCAAGCGGCACGGCTACAAGCAGGTGCAGGAACTGTGGCAGGACATGGCCCTGTCGTGGATTGCGCAGGATCCTGAAGAGCGGGCGCGTCGGCTTGAGCGACCTGACGCGCCAGCTTTTTACATATCACCGAAGCTAGCGCGTCAGTTCAAAGAAGCCAGTATGGCTGAGCTGAGGCGAAACCCAGGAGACGAGGTCGTCAGTCCCTGAGAGTTACATGTCCCTTACCCGCCGTTGCAATTGCAACCAGCTCGAACTGAGGTTTTGTAGCCACACCAGATAGTGTTAGGTGAGAGCCTCCGTTGCGAGCAGCAGTGGCCAGGGCAACCAGCTCAAATTGGGGCTTGCCATTGACCGCCAGATCAAGGGAAGCGCCTGCGGACAGGATCGCAACCAGTTCGAACTGCGGCTTATTCGATAACGCCATTATCAACTCCTTTTGCCCGGCCACATGCCGGTCACCCGTAATACCCCATCCCAAACCAAATTGCCACCATGCCGCATCCGGCCACGGAGGGCGGCGGATGCATGGAGAAAGCCATGAGCAGAAAGCCGAAAGCTGACCCAGCGTCACGCAAGGTGCTGGCCTACACCGTCGAAACCAACGACCCAGATGAGTCCACGATCCAGTTCGCCACGTCGAACGCAGCGGCCAGGCGCCAGGGCGCAGATGAGATTGGTGCCGACTTCGGCGACGTGTCATGCCGCCGTGCGCAATGGGCCGATCAGTATGCCCGTCAGCCCTTCATCCCTGCCCAGGCCTACATCGATGCCGGCTGGTTGTTCGACTGCAACCACTGCGGCACGAGGTGCGACAGCGATGCCAGCCAATGGGACGAAGAAGCTGAAACCGATATCCCTCTGGACCTGGTGTTCGACGGTCGCGTCGTCTATTGCTCGGCGGAATACAAGGAAGGCCACGAGAGCGAGGTAGCGGCGCGCAACGCCAGGTTCGAAACTTTCAAGGAGCGCGTCGTTGCTGCGCAGCCCGGCGTCACCTTCACCGAGTTCACCGGCGGATACCCGTACTGCGGCGACGGCGCGAGATTCACCTTCCCTGGTGCCCAGTACGGCGGTTCGGTCAGCGAGACCGAGGATGGCAAGGAGCTGAAGTGGTTCGTTGCCCAGGGCGACAAAGCTGCCTGGGACTACTTCATCGCAGAACGACCAGCCGCCCGACCCGCTGGCGACACCAGATGAATTAGCCTCTGTTCAACCTCAATATTCATCCGGGTACATGATTTTCATCATCTGCGGAACGAATTTTGACTGTATCTCCTCAACGCTCTGGAACTCATGAGTAGAGAGCTCAAGGGCTAACAGAGTAAAAGCTGCAACTTTTCTCCTTGAATCATCAGCGCGCTGCCTGTAGGAATCCTCAGCAACGACACCTTCAAGAACACTACTGGCGCCTGATGTAGCTTTCTCGGCAGCAGCTAATAACTCATTTGCGTCATATCTGAATTCAGCGCTGAATTTATCCAAAGTATTTAGAATTGTAGCCTGATATGCCTGAACGCGAACCCTGTTTGCTTCAAATTTCGCTTGGGCCAGCTGCTCATCTTGCTTCCCTGCGGCGACTCTCTGAAGATCAAGCATCGTCTCAAACTCGACCCTTTGTGTATTCAGCATCTCCCTTTGCATATATACTGTTTTCAACACGACTAACAATGTCGCCAGTGAAACCAGCGGACCTAACACCCCGCCAATATAGCTTCCAAAGTTAGACCATTCGCTTGAATTAACCGCGAGCACTCCGCCGAACTGATATCTATATAGTGCAATTGAAATCAGCATCACCAAAACAACTACAACCACCAATAAATTCAGCCAACTCAAGTCTCTATATTTAAAACCGACGTCTAGTTTTTTCATACGCCCTCTAATTAAATCAATCAAAACTTCATAATTACCCATTTCGACTAATCACGCCACCCCCGCGAGGGCGGCGCCTGCAATGGAGATTGCCCATGAATCCCTACCAGATCACTGGGCCGGCGCAGATCGGCGTCAGTGGTGGCCGCACCAGCGGGCACATGCTCTGGAAAATCCTGGAGGCCAACGGCGGCAAGCTCCCGGCAGATGTGCACGCCTTCTTCCAGAACACCGGCAAGGAGCGCGAGGAGACGCTGGCCTTCATAGACGCCATGGCCAAGCGCTGGGGCGTCAACATCGTCTGGATGGAGTGGTGCCGGGTGTACGGCCAGCCGGACGACGCTCCCTGGTACAAGATCGTCGACTTCGAGACGGCCAGCCGCAACGGCGAGCCCTTCACGATGATGCTCGAGTACTACGAGGCCTATCGGAAGGCGGAGAAGAACCTGCCGGCGGTACTGCCGAATTTCAGCAACAACATGTGCACTGCCTACCTCAAGGTGAAGATCGGCGAGAAGCATATGCGCGCCCTGGGCTACGAGGAGTGGGATTGCATCGTCGGCATCCGCTACGACGAGCCCCGCCGCTACAGCCGGATGATGACCGCCAACGAGCGCGGCAATGCCCGCTGGGACAGCGTTTGCCCATCCTACGTCGCCGGAATCATCAAAGAGGACGTGGCGGCTTTCTGGGCCGAACAGCCTTTCGACCTGGGCATGGATTCGGACTACGGAAATTGTGACCTGTGCTGGAAGAAGAACGAGGCCAAGCTGATCAGGACCATCCAGGAAGACCCGGCCAGTGTGATCTGGTGGTCTGGTACCGAGGAGCGGTTCGGCCAGGTGTTCCGGCAGGACCGGCCCAATTACCGGTCGCTGGCCTGGTCAGCGGATCAGCGAGCCAGGCAGACGGATTTTGATTTCGACTACCTGGCCGAAGACATCGACTGCTTCTGCGGAGATTAGCTATTCACCGCAGAGACTAGCCCGGTGGCAGCACCAATAAGCCCCACAGCAATACCGAAGTAGAAAAGGACTACGTCTCGCCGATGTTTCTGCTCCTCTCGAATTGCATTTTTTATCGCCTGCTCTCCCTTATTGGTCAGGCACCTGAAGCTGATCTGTAGCATTGAGTTTTCAACCTCCTCCCACAGCTCAGGGTCTCTCATGTCTGGCATGGGAATAGACAGATTTCTCGCAATCCTCTGGTAATTCTTGGTTATCAACGTTTGTCGGGATTGGCAGACATCTGAGATTTCGTCCCAGAAAATTTTGATTGCACCAGCTTCGTACGCCTCCCTAGTTTCAGGAGGTCGCGTCGATTCAATTCCCCTCTGAAGCGAATCATGATCCTTTAGCGCTAGCCGGAACTGCAAAGCAGCTGGCAGTAGGCGCCTCATCCTCAGGCCCTTTTTCATTTCAACATTCCAGTCAACACACCTACCGGAAATATACCGCCGAGGTATCCCCATGCCCACAGAAAACCGATCCAGCAACACCGAAATGGTCAGCTTGTCGCGTGACTTGATCGACCTCACCCTGGCGCACCTGCCGAACGACAGTGCTGCAAAGTGGGAAATTTACGACCTGCTAGCCCAGACAGCCCCGCAGCCCCACCCAGACCCCATAGCCTGGATGGTTGGTACTGCCTTCTGGTGGACCAAAAAAGAGGCTGAGCGGGATGCGGCAGAGACTGGGCTGCCGATTGTTGGCTTGGGGCCGCTGCCCCGTACCGCGCCTGCTGAGCAGCAACATGGCGAGCCAGTGGCCATAGTGACTATTGGTGGCAACGACAAGGAAGTGGTTGAGTTTCTGTCGCATGACTTGGAGGTCGGGACCGAGCTCTACACTCACGCCGATCCTAGTGAGGTTGAGCGACTACCTACTCCCCCTATCGCTAACTTTCAGGGCAGCTGATCGGGGTCGAGGCCCATAGGATTAAGAGGGTCCGCCAGAACCTCTCCGGCAAACGTCCCATCAGAGGCCATCAACCCGCTCTCTGGTGGATTGAGTGTCGCAGCATGAAGCATCCACTTTTCGAAAGCTTCTCGGTGCGCTACCTGTGACGCTAACCAAGCGGCGTCTCTGAATCGTCCGTACGCTACCTGGGCCATTATTGAAGACGTGATAGCTTCAAGCTCACGCAGCAATTGGTAAGCGATGTATCGCTCATCTGATTGAGGCATTTCGGTTCTCGCAATGTAGCAGGTTCCCCCTCCCACGGGGGGACACCATATTGACATCAGCGATTCCGATTAGATCAATATTTCTTTCAACCTGCGCGCCAAGAACACTTTTGTACTCCTTCGCTGTAACCCCTCTCCCCTCTATTCACTGCCGCGAGTAAGCGGCGAGGAATCGTCATGCCAGAAAAAATTGAGTTGGACCTCGAAGCGATCGAGGCGGCAGCTAAGGCCGCGACGCCGCAAGACTTTGTCAGCGCCCAAGTCGGCGGGGCCGAAGAAGGCTGGATGGAATGCCCTGGGTGTGGCGGCGAAGGCTCCGTCGAGCTGACGGCCGACTACCTGAACTACGACGGAGTTGCATTGGGCGTGCAGTTCTACGGGATCGGCGAGCCACACGTTCACGCAGAGGCCTACTACCGGGCCGCCCGGCCTGCCGTCGTGTTGGCCCTGATTGCAGAAGTCCGCGCCCTGCGAGCTGACGCAGCGCGATATCGCTGGCTGCGTGACCCAGACGGCCAGGAAGATCTCGGCAGCGAATACAACATGCCGCCCATCATCTGCGGCTACGCCGAGCATGAGGACATTCTTGCCAACGATGCGCTCGACCGCGCAATCGACCAGGGCATGGAGGCGCTTAAGTCATGACCCGCCTCGCCCTCTGCCTCCTGCTGCTCAGCTCTATTCACTGACGCGATATGCACCCAGATCGGAGTGATATTGGGTTCCGGACGCTTTATTTCAGTAGGCTGAGCTAGCCTTGAAGGCTAGGAGACGCAATCAAGGAGTGCTGATGGGTAGTAAACATAAGCTGATCACCGTACCGCTCGACGTGCTTGTAGCAGCACTGGAGGAACTACCGGAAGGAAGCGCAGCAGCGGTACGGATAATGAAAGCGCTGGAAGAAACACCGTCGAAGGAGCCATTGGCGTACCTCGCCCAACGACGAGACGGGAAGCAAGGCGGCAGGTTTTTTGCCACGCAGCCTGGGCGTCATTACGATCCCCAGTTCTACCGAGGCCCTATCCCAGTGTACGAGGGACCTGTCAGGTGACGAGGCGGGTAGGCCCGTCGCTTCGGGCCGACCCTTGTAACAACTCACCCGGATGCCGCCGTCGGTCTCGCTGCAGACACGCCCTCAACGGCGATTTTCCGCGCCCGCCCGACACCCCAAGCCATAGCACGGGTCATCGACTCGCCAGGACGGGAGTCAAACGCCTCCTCATGCACCGCCATGCCTTGAGGTGCATAAACGCCGATGAACATTTGTGTTTGCCCTGTGGGTGAAAGCCTCACCTGGACATCAATATGCGTTCCGTCGTCGAGTGTTTCGTCATGAGTACGGTGGTGAAGCGCTGGATCTGCCCAATCCCAGAACACATTTCCACGAACTCGCATGTGACCCTCCTTAACTTTTTAGCTTTCATCCATTAGAGGGTCAAAATAAATCGCACAAAAAAAAGCTACAAGTGACTTAGATCAGCATTCTCTTACGAATCGACAGCCGGTATAAAGTTATACAAATGCATCTCTTTTGTATAACTTTATTGGGGCTAAGAAGAGCGCTTCTGCACTTTCGTTTCGGCTGTAAGCGAATCAGCAAATTCGATCCAAGCGTTGAACGCAGCACGCTGCGCGTCGCATGCAGCTTGCCATTCCGGCCCTCCCAAGCGCCCGTAAGCTACCTGATTCATGGTGGTTGATGTGAGCGAATCAAGCTCCCTTAGCAATTTGTAAGCACGATATCTTTTTTCTATATCCGGCATGGTCTTTTATCCATTTTGCATAGCAAGGATTTGAGCCTTCCAAGACTTCTGCCCTGTGGACCTCCCCTGGTCTCACTTATTTCCTCCGATATTAACTAATCCGCCGAATGGCGGCGAGGCGAAGCTATGTCTCAAGCCATACAAACAACGAGCGCCAGCTCTCCCCCACGAAACCCAACCCGAACCTACAACCGCGGCCGCGCCCGCGGCATGGATTGATGAGAGGTATCAGCTGTGACAGAAGACGACATCATCAAGCTGTCGGCCAAGACCATGGGCTTCGAGCTGGAGTACCGGCGCGGCAGTGACGCCTTCTACTACGACGACCCCGAGACAGGCCGGGAGGTTTGGCTGCCGATGCAGGATGACCGGCAGACGATGCTCATCATCGCAAAGCTCAGGATGGATATCTGCTGCCTGCACCACCTCACTCGCGCCACGGCGCATGTGCCATACGTCGGCTTCAAACAAAGTGAGGTATCGCATGCAGACGAACCCGGCAGCCGGATGAGTGCTCTTCGCTTGGCAGTGGCAACAGTGGCAGCCAAGTATGGCCAGGGGATGCTCGACGGCGGGACAGACGAGCGAATTCTGGGGCACTTGCTTGGCATCGAAGGCTCAACCGCCCACGCCATGCGCGGCGCGATCCGAGAGTCTCGCGAGGAGATCAGCAAGGCGTGCCAGCGCCTGAAGCGGAAGGGGCTGGTGACCAACAAAGGGCCTTTCTGGCAGGCGGTGCAGCCATGATCGACCTGATCGAAGTGAGGGTTTCCAACCTGACCGGGGCGGCGCTCGACTGGGCTGTGGCAAAGGCTGAATCGGTGCCGGTCTTCATCGATCACCAAGGATGGGTGCGAAAGCTGCCAGATGACACCAGCGCCTGGCGGCCAAGCTGGAACTGGAGCCAGGGAGGCCCGCTGCTGGACAAGTATCGTGGCGGAGCCCAGCACAATCCAGCGCTTACCGTTGACGTCTCCTACAGCGGTGGTCCGGCTTGTGCCGGGATCTGGTGCTACGGCCCCACCGCCCTGGTCGCGTTCTGCAGAGGATTCGTGCGCCACAAACTGGGCGAGTTCGTCCAGGTGCCGACGGAGCTGATGCCGTGAGCGAACACCTACCAAACCTAAAAACGCTGGCCGAGGCGTGCATTGCAGCCGGCGAGCACCTTCCTGGCGAAGCGTGGACCGAAAACCGAAGCTATGGCCCTGCAGAAGTGGCCTGGCTGGAGTTCGCCGCCCAGGCAACCCCCGCGGCAGTCCTTGCCTTGATCAAGGATCTGGAGTCGCACAAGCGCATGCTGGCCGCCGCCTGTATCTCGATCGGCAGCATTGGCGAAGCCCTTGGTCTGGACATGGATGCCGACGCCGACGCGATGATCGGCACGGCTCGCGACCTGATCGGTGGCCTGAACCGCATCGTCAAGGAATGCCCGCTTGGAAGCCCTGGATTCGCCATAGCTTGCGAGGTACTTGGCGAACTGGGCGTGCAACAGGATGCGGACACATGATAGCCCTCGCCTACATGGCTTACCTGATCTGGAAGGCGCCGCGATGAAGATGATCTACCGCATCAACCGATGGCTTCCATTTGGCGGCCTGCCAATCGGTCGCGTCAAACATGGACGCAACACCTGCACCCTCTACAAAAACGGATGGGTGCGGATCTGCGACGGCAAAAGCACCGACGCCCTCCCGATCAACTTCACCAGTCAGGCCCTGGTCGACGCATTCGCCGCCGAACTCGCCTAACCCCTCCCCCAACAACTCAAGCCCGCCGACTGCGGGCATGGAGAGCTATTGCCATGCCAATCATCACCGTGACCACGACGGTCATCACACGCTTTGACGTGCCCGAAGGTGTGGGTATCGAGCTGATCCGTCACCAAGCGCTGCGCGTGCTCGGCGAGGACGACGAAGGTACTGACTCGGTGGGAGTCCTGCAGAGCACCGCCCTCAACATGGTTTTCATGGGCACTGCAGATGCGCGATCAATGAGCGTCGAACACTCGATCACCGAAGGCGCTGACTGAATTTTACGTGCCGCCACTGGCGGCGTGGAGACCATCCCATGGAAACCGAGATCCTTTCGGACGAAGAGCTGGTGGTGATCACCGGCTACAAACCCCGGGCGTGGCAGCGCCGCTGGTTGAAAGAAAAAGGGTGGCATTTCGTCGAGAGCCGCGGTGGCCGGCCCCTTGTTGGCCGCCTGTACGCCCGCCAGAAGCTCAGCGGTCTGGTGATCGACACTGTGCCGGTCGCTGCAGCTCCGCCGCCATCGCCAGCCTGGACCCCTGATTTTTCCCGAGTAAAGTGAAATGCGCCCAAGGAAGACCGAGAATCGCGACCTGCCACCAGGCATGTATCGCCGCAAGAGACAAAAAGCCAATGGCAAGGTGTGGGAGGCTCTGTACTACAGGGATAAGTCGGGCAAGGACATTTTCCTTGGCAGTGACCTGGTGAAGGCCAAGCTGATGTGGGCAGAGCTCGAAGCCAAGTCGGTACCGAAAGAACTGACAACGATGAAAGGGATCTTCGACGAGTACCTGTTGAAGATCATCCCAGGCAAGGCCGCCAGGACCCAGAAAGACAACATCTACGAGCTTAAGCAACTGCGCATTGTGTTCGATTCGGCGCCGATCGATGCAATCACGCCGGCCATGATCGCGCAGTACCGCGACTCAAGGTCGGCCAAAACTAGAGCGAACAGGGAGATCGCACTGCTCTCGCACGTTTTCAACACCGCAAGGGAATGGGGGCTCACCACCCGGGACAACCCGTGCCTGGGCGTGAGGAAGAACAAGGAGAAACCGCGCGACTTCTATGCCAACGAAGCGGTGTGGCAGGCGGTATATGAGGAGGCCCCACAGGAGCTTCAGGATGCGATGGACCTGGCGTACCTGACCGGCCAGCGGCCATCGGACGTTCTGTCCATGCGAAAGGACGATATGGAGGGGATCTACCTGCAGGTCAGCCAAGGCAAGACCGGCAAGCGACTGAGGATCGTCCTTGAGGTAGACGGGGCGAAGAACAGTCTTGGTCTGCTGCTGGAGCGGATTATGCGCAGGACCAGCGAGCACCTGTCGCCATTCTTCATCATCAACGAGCACGGCAAGCGCATGAGCTGGCCGATGTTGCGCAATCGGTGGGCAGACGCCCGAGAGGCCGCCAGGGTGAAAGCTGAAGTCGAGAAGAAGCCAGACCTCGCAAACCGAATCGCCCAGTTCCAGTTCCGAGATATCCGACCGAAGGCGGCCTCGGAGATAAACGATCTGGGCGAGGCAAGCGTGCTGCTGGGGCACTCCAAAGAGGGAATCACGGAGCGTGTCTATCGCCGTGTTGGGGCTATCGCGAAGCCCTCGAAATAGGAAAGTTTTGGGACTGCACCCAAATAGTTTTGGGACTATCGAGATTTTCCGGCGCACAAATAAAAACCCCGCAGACGTTAATCTGCGGGGTTTTCGAAGAGTGGAGGCCGAGGTCGGAATCGAACCGGCGTAGACGGATTTGCAATCCGGAGCATAACCACTTTGCTACTCGGCCTCAAAGTTCGGAGTCAGCTTTCGCTATCTCCTTGAAACCGCTCAGCTTTTTCAAGTGAGCTGCGTTTCGATGGACGCCATTATGTCGGCATTCCCCTCACCTTGCAACCCCCCTGAAGAAAAAAATCTTCAAGGGGTTCAAGGTGTTAGCGCAAGCGGCCAAGCCTGCTCCAAAGCCCTACCAAGGTGTTCTCCACGGCACCGCTGGCGGCCACGCCGATGCGCTCCTGCAGGGATTTACGCTCGGCGTAGCGGACGTGGAACAGGTTGGCGTCGTGGGCGCGGTTGCTGAGGTATTCGTCGCTGGTGCGCAGCTCGTCGACCAGCTTGCGGTTGAGTGCGGCAACACCCAGCCACACTTCGCCGGTGGCGACCTCATCGATGTGCAGCTGTGGGCGGTAGCGGGCGACGAAGTCCTTGAACAGTTGGTGAGTGATATCCAGGTCTTCCTGGAATTTCTCCCGGCCCTTCTCGGTGTTCTCGCCAAACACGGTGACGGTGCGCTTGTATTCGCCGGCCGTGAAGACCTCGAAGTCGACATCGTGCTTTTTCAGCAGGCGATTGACGTTGGGCAACTGCGCGACGACGCCGATCGAGCCAAGTACGGCGAACGGCGCACTGACGATCTTCTCGCCGATACAGGCCATCATGTAGCCGCCGCTGGCCGCGACCTTGTCGATGCACACGGTCAGCGGAATGCCGGCCTGGCGGATACGCGCCAGCTGCGAGGCAGCCAGGCCGTAGCTGTGCACCAGCCCGCCACCGCTCTCGAGGCGCAGCACCACTTCGTCACGTGGGGTGGCGAGGGTGAGCAGCGCAGTGATTTCGTTGCGCAGGCTCTCGGTGGCGGAGGCCTTGATGTCGCCGTCGAAGTCCAGCACGAAGACCCGGCCCTTCTCCTCGGGTTTGGCCTTGCCTTTCTTCTTCTGTTTTTCCGTCTTGGCCTGCTGCTTGCGCAGGGCCTTGAGCTCGGCCTTGTCGAGCAGGCCAGCTTCCAGGCGCTCGCGCAGCTCCTTGTAGAAGGTGTTGAGGCGAGTGACCTGCAATTGCCCGCCGGGCTTGCGTCGACCCTTGCCACGCAGGTTGGCGATACCCGAAAGGATGACCAGGATGGCGATCACCACAGTGGCGGTTTTGGCGAGAAAGCTTGCGTATTCGGCAAGAAACTCCACATTGACTCCTTAATAAACCTGCGCCTGCACGACGCGAAACTGATGCAAGCATACCGGTGCGCCTGGGCTGCCGCCAGCATGGGAAAATGCTGGCAACACAGTTCAAACAACCTTTTCAAACGCTTGTATGTTTTTTCATTGACAGCCTCTCTGGCGCATCCTAACCTCGCAGCAACCTCCATCCCGGCCGGACATTCCAGTGGGCAACATCTACCTGATCCGACATGGCCAAGCCTCCTTCGGCGCCGACGACTACGATGTCCTGTCGCCGCTGGGTGTGCGCCAGAGTCAGGCGTTGGGTGAGCACCTGGCTCAACTGGACCTGCACCTGGATCGCTGCGTGGCCGGCGACCTGCGGCGCCAGCAGGACACCGCACGGCTGACGCTCGACGCAATGGCCGCTACCGGCTGCGCAATCCCGGCCATAGAGACCGACGCAGCCTTCAATGAGTTCGATGCCGACGGCGTGATCCGCGCCCTGCTCCCTGCCCTGCTGCCAGACGAGCCCGAGGCGCTGCACGTGCTGCGCAATGCTGCGCAGAATCGCAGTGAGTTCCAGCGTCTGTTCGCGCTGATGGTGCAGCGCTGGCATGACGGCGAGCACGAGGCTCACGATGGCCTGGAGACCTGGGCCGCGTTCACAGCGCGCGTTGGTGCCGGCCTGCAACGCGTCCTGGCACAAGCCTCAAGCCGTGACAACATTGCCATCTTCACCTCCGGTGGCAGCATCGCCGCCCTGCTCCACCTGGTCACCGGAATCACCCCAGCCCAGGCGTTCGCGCTGAACTGGCAGATCATCAACACGTCGCTCAGCCACCTGAAGTTCCGTGGCCGCGATGTGGCATTGACCTCCTTCAACAGCCAGGCCCACGTGCAGCTGTTGCGGATGCCGGAGCTTCTCACCTATCGATGAGCCCGGCCTGTTGTGCCCCGTGCACGCGACTTTCACCCAACAAGGAATACACCATGAGCGACGTAGCTAAAGCAGTCGAAGCGATGAAAGCCAAGTTCAACCCTGCCGCCGCCGCCGGCCTGGACCTGGTGTTCGGCTTCAACATCACCGACGAAGACAAGCACTACGCCCTGCTCGTCAAGGACGGCACCTGCGAGATCCAGGAAGGCGAGAACCCTGACGCCAACTGCACCCTGGTTCTGGACAGCGAAACCCTCAAAGGCATCGTCAGTGGCGAGACCGATGGCATGCAGGCCTTCATGGGCGGCAAGCTGCGCGTCGAAGGCGACATGATGCTGTCGATGAAGCTGAGCGAGCTGTTCCCGTCCTGAGTGATGCGAACACGCGCATGAAGAAAACCGAGGCCTGACAGGCTTCGGTTTTTTTTTGCCCGCAGCCTGCATGCATCACTCATCAGGGGCAGTGATCGACCGGCAACACCCGCGTCGATATGACGTTTGGCACGCTTGTCCCAACCCAGGTTGGCCATTAGATTAGCCAATGATCCTTGCGACCGAGAATAAGGAATACGCATGACGCTCACCGACCAGTCCACCCAGGTCCGCCCCGGCGAAGAACTCGATGCAGCCATCATCGATCCTTACCTCAAGGCGCATATCCCGGGCCTCGCAGGCACCCCGAGCATCAGCCAGTTCCCCGGCGGCGCCTCCAACCTCACGTATCTGGTCGCCTACCCCGAGCGCGAGTTCGTGCTGCGTCGTCCGCCCTTCGGACACAAGGCCAAGTCGGCCCATGACATGGGCCGCGAGTTTCGCATCCTCAACCAGCTCAACGACGGCTTCCCGTTCTGCCCCAAGGCCTATGTGCACTGCACCGACGAGTCGTTGATCGGCGGCGAGTTCTACGTGATGGAGCGGGTCAAGGGCATCATCCTGCGCTCGGACCTGCCGCCGGAGCTGAACCTCGACGCCAGCCGCACCGAGGCGCTGTGCAAGAGCTTCATCGACCGTCTGGTGGAACTGCACCAGGTCGACTACAACGCCTGCGGCCTGGCCGACCTGGGCAAGCCCGAAGGCTATGTGCAGCGTCAGATCGAAGGTTGGTCGAGCCGCTACGAAAAAGCCCTGACCCCGGATGCGCCGCGCTGGGAAGAGGTGATCGCCTGGCTGCGCGAGAAGATGCCCGCCGACCACGCGCGCCCTGGCATCGTGCACAACGACTACCGCTTCGACAACGTCATCCTCGATGCCAGCAACCCCATGCGCATCATCGGCGTACTGGACTGGGAGATGGCGACCATCGGTGACCCGCTGATGGACCTGGGCAACAGCCTGGCCTATTGGATCGAGGCCAACGACCCGGCACCGGTGCAACTGATGCGCCGCCAGCCGAGCAACGCCCCCGGCATGCTGACCCGCCGCCAGTTCGTCGACTATTACGCCGAGCGCGCCGGCATTCGCATCGACAACTTCGACTTCTATTACTGCTACGGCCTGTTCCGCCTGGCCGGGATCGTCCAGCAGATCTACTACCGCTTCTTCCACGGCCAGACCCAGGACAAACGCTTCGCCCAGTTCATCCACATGAACCGGCTGCTGGAGCAGATGAGCCTGCAACTGATCGGCAAATCCACTCTGTAACCGGCGACAACAAGGAAAACCAGCATGTCCAAGACCCAACTGTTCGACCTTGACGGCAAGATCGCCTTCGTTTCCGGCGCCAGCCGCGGCATCGGCGAAGCCATCGCCCATTTGCTGGCTCAACAAGGGGCCCATGTGATCGTCTCCAGCCGCAAGCTCGACGGCTGCCAGCAGGTCGCCGACGCAATCATCGCAGCCGGCGGCAAGGCTACACCGGTGGCCTGCCATATCGGTGAGCTGGACCAGATCCAGCAAGTGTTCGCCGGCATCCGCGAGCAGTTCGGACGCCTGGATATCCTGGTCAACAATGCCGCCACCAACCCACAGTTCTGCAACGTACTCGACACCGACGTCAGCGCCTTCCAGAAGACCGTCGACGTGAACATCCGCGGCTACTTCTTCATGTCGGTGGAAGCCGGCAAGCTGATGCGCGAGCACGGCGGTGGCAGCATCATCAACGTAGCGTCGATCAACGGCGTGACACCGGGCTTGTTCCAGGGCATCTATTCGGTGACCAAGGCTGCGGTGATCAACATGACCAAGGTCTTCGCCAAGGAGTGCGCGCAGTTCGGCATCCGCTGCAACGCCCTGCTGCCGGGCCTGACCGACACCAAGTTCGCCTCGGCACTGGTGAAGAACGACGCCATCCTCAACGCCGCCCTGCAGCAGATTCCGCTCAAGCGCGTAGCCGACCCGAGCGAGATGGCCGGCGCGGTGCTGTACCTGGCCAGCGACGCGTCGAGCTACACCACCGGCACGGCGCTCAACGTCGACGGCGGCTTCCTTTCCTGATCAGCCCTTGCGCGCCTGCAGCGTGTAGCTCAACGGCAGGCGCTCGGGCCGCTCCGCCAGGCGCCACTCGCCGTCGGCGCCCTTGAGCATCTGCCCGGGCAACGCCTCCCACGGGATGCTCGGGTGCTCGACCAGGGCGGTCAGTTGCATGCCTTGTTCAAGCAGCGCCGTGATGATTTCGCCAAGGCCGCGGTTCCAGGAATGGGTCTCGGTTTGTGCCAGGCGATGTTCGCTTTCGACGTAGGTCTGGTCGCTGTGGAAGATGAGCGGCGCCTCATGCTCGAAGTACGGGAAGTCGACCTGCAGGCGATCGGCGTGGGTTTCGTCGAGCGTCCACAACATCGGGTGCCCCTCACGCAGGAACAGCCGCCCGCCCGGCTTGAGCAATGCCGCGACATTCTGCGCCCAGCGCTGGATGTCCGGCAGCCAGCACAGTGCGCCGATCCCGGTGTAGATCAAGTCATAACTCGCCTTGGGCAGCACCTCGCTGGCACGGTAGACATCCGCCTCGACATAGTCGATATCGGTGCCACAGCGCTCGGCCAGCAACCGCGCCTGCGCCAGCGATGCGGGCGAAAAGTCCAGCCCGCTGACCTGCGCGCCCAGCCGCGCGAGCGACAAGGTGTCGGTGCCGATGTGGCATTGCAGGTGCAGGGTCTTGAGGCCTTGTATATTGCCCAGGCGCGGCAGGTCGAAGCGCACGACTTCGGAAAGATGCGTGGCAGACTGCACGAAGCATTCGACTTCATAGCCCGGCGAGGCGGCGTGCAACGGCGCCCGCTCGTCCCAATTGGCGCGGTTGAGTTCCAGTGACGGATTCATGGACACTTCCCTGTGCGGAAAACCGCCACGTTAACCGGCCAGGAGGCAGGCCGACAACCAGCCATTCAAGGAGAGAACGCCAGCATGAAGACCTACAAGGGCGGCTGCCTGTGCGGTGCAATCCGCTTCGAGGCCGATGGACCAGCGGGCAATCCCCACCACTGCTCGTGCCGCTGGTGCCAGCAGCACACCGGAGCACTGGTGGCGAGCTGGGTGGAGTTCGATCGTGCGCAAGTGCGCTGGGTCGGTGCCGGCGGTGCGCTTGACACCTGGCGCTCTTCGGATTATTCCAGCCGGGCATTTTGCCGATGCTGCGGCAGTTCGGTAGGCGCGATCGACGATGCACCGACGGTGGCGTTGCTGCTGGGGTGTTTCGATGAGATCGAGGACGAGCGCCTGGTACCGACCGGGCACTCGTTCGAGGACCGCTGCCCAAGGTGGATGCAGCGGGGTTGATGGGGCTTTCCAGGACCGCCGTGCGGCCCGAGGTTACAACGACAGACTCATGCTCACACTCAGGTTGCGCGGCTCGCCCGGCATGTTCCACGCCGCGTTGTAGCCGCGTTCGTAGTACTTGCGGTCGAAGACGTTGTTCAGGTTCACCCCGAAACTCAACTGCTCGCTGGCCTTGTAGTGCGCCAGCAAGTCCAGCGTGCTGTACGCCGGCAGGCGCAGGTCACCGCCCGCCTGCCCGGAGCGCTCACCCACGTAGTTGGCCGAGGCGCCGACATCCGAGCCACGCAGCCAGCCGTTCTGGAACTCGTGCACCACCATCAGGCTGCCGCTGTGCCGAGGAATGCCCAGCAGGTCGCTGCCCTTGGGCAGTGCGGCATCGCCCTTGGTGACCTCGGCATCGATGTAGGCATAGGCACCGATCACCCGCACGGCCTCGGTGAGCTGCCCGCTGAACTGCACGTCCAGCCCCTGGCTGTGCGCCTTGCCCGCGGCGATGCTTTCACCAAAGGCATCGGTGGTGACGACGTTTTCCTTGTCGATGCTGAACAACGCGACAGTCGCACCGAGCCGGCTATCGAACAGGTCGAGCTTCAGACCCGTCTCGTAGCCCAGCCCCTTCTCCGGCTTGTACACCTGGCCCTGGGTGCCGATGGCGTTGGGCTTGAACGAGGTGGAAGCATTGGCGAACACCCCCACTTCCGGCGTCCATTGATACAACAGCCCCACACGCGGCGTAGCGACTTCCTTGACCTGGCTGTTGCTTACCCCGGTGGCACGGTTCAGCGCCGTCTGCTCGACCCGTTCCAGGCGCACGCCGAGCAGGCCACGCCAGCGCTCGTCGAAGATGATCTGGTCTTGCAGGTTGAGCGCCTGGCTTTCGGTGCGTTCGAAGAAGTCATTGGGGTTGATCAGCGGCGGCTTGGGCTGGCCGTAGACCGGCTGGTAGATATCCAGCCCATAGCCGAGCGACGTAGCGCTCTGTGGGTATTTCTGGCTGTTGCGGTAGTTCTCGTACTCCAGGCCGATCAGGCTCTGGTGCTGCCAGCCGAGGAAATCGAACTGCCCGTGCAGTTCGGCCTGGGTAATGTTGTCGTTCCACTCGAAATTGCGTTCGCGGTAGAAACGGCTGATCGCCTGGCCGTCCACCCGCGACGGCTCCGAACTGTTGCCTCGCAGGTGGCCCTGGGTGTAGTGGTTGGCCAGGCGCAGTTTCCAGTTGTCGTTCAGGTAGCGTTCCAGGGCCAGGTCCAGGGTCTGGTTGTCGTTGCGAATGTGGCCGTCGCTGGGCTCGCCGAGAAAGGTCGAGCGCTTCACGGATCCCAACTGGTTGTTGACCGCCGGAATACCCCGGTCGAACACCGATTCGGTGCGCGAGAATTCGGCATCCAGCAACAACCGTGTGTCAGGGTCGAGTTGCCAGCTCAGCGACGGGCTGACGATCTGTCGGCGGCTGTCGACGTGATCGCGGAAGCTGCCGTTATCTTCCACTGCCAGATTGACGCGCGACAGCAGGCGCCCCTCCTCGTCCAGCGGCGTGTTGACGTCGAGGCTGCCGCGGTAGCGATCCCACGTGCCGGCGCTGGCCTTCAGGCGCGTGAACGCCTCCTCCTGCGGACGCTTGCTGACGATATTGACCAGGCCACCCGGATCGCCGCGCCCGTACAGGCTGGCGGCCGGGCCCTTGAGCACCTCGATGCGCTCGATGGTGGAGGTGTCCGGTGCACTGTAGCTGCCGCGGTTGATGGCAAAGCCGTTCTTGTACAGCTCGCCGGTGGTAAAACCGCGCACGCTGTAGTTGAGGAAGGTCAAGCCACCGAAATTGTTCTGCCGGGTGACGCCACCGGCAAAGTCCAGGGCACGGTCGATGCGCGTGCTGTTGAGGTCTTCAAGCACCTGGCTGGGCACCACGGCGATGCTCTGCGGCGTGTCGCGCACATCGGTATCGGTGCGCGTCGCGGTGCTCGAGCGGGTGGCGCGATAGCCCTGCACAGGGCCGTCGGCGCGCTCCAGCAGATGACTGTCGCTGACGGTCAGGGCCTCGAGTATTACAGGTTCGGCAGCACTGCCGGGCAGGCCGAACACAGACAGGGAAAAACCCAGGCAGAACCGGGCGGGGAAAACTTTCATCAACGACGCTCCTAAATTTCATGTAATAACATAACAATTTATGAACGATGCGAGGAATACCCGGATGAGAAAAAACCGCATTTGCCCGTCAACCTGAAGTTTACGGCTCGGGTATACTCGCGTTTCCGGCCCGCTTCCAGGAACCGCCCCATGGTTGAAAACAGCTTTGCCTTTCGCCTCAAGGAATTGCTCGAACACCACAAGCTGACCCTGCAAGCCGTGGGCACCGCCCTGGGCATTTCACGCACCGCGGTGCACAAGTGGACTCGCGGTGGCGAAATCGACTACGACAACCTGCGCAAGCTCGCCGCTTTTCTCAAGGTCAACTGGATCTGGCTGCGCTACGGTGAAGAAGCCTTGCAGAGCGTCCAGCAGGCCGAGGTGGTAGAGCTGCCGATGACCGACGTGCGGCGCCGCTACACCGCCGAGATCATGGAAAGTGAAACCCGCATGAAACTGGCCCAGGAAGGCGCACGCATCGTCACCTGGGAGTGGAACCTGGTCACCGATGCAGTCACCTACTCGCCCAACGTCGAGGCGGTGTATGGCTGGCCAGTGCAGCGCAACGAAGAGTTCTGGGCGCATATCCACCCGGACGACATTCCGCCGATGCAGGCCATGTACGCCCAGGCCGTTGCCGACGGCACCGGTTGCGAATGCGATTTTCGCATCACCCGCCCCGACGCCAGCCAATGCTGGATCGCCTCGCGCGCCACCGTGCTGGCCGACAGCGCCGGGCGCGCGGTGAAGATGGTCGGCATCAGCATGGACACCACCGAACGCAAAGTCGCCGAAGAAGAATTGCGCCAGAGCGAGGCGCGCTTTCGCACCATCTTCGAGTTCGCCTGGGGCGCGCTGGCCTACATCGATCCCGACGGCAGCTGGCAGCGGGTCAACGGCAGCTTCTGCGAACTGCTGGGCTACCGCGAAGACGAGCTCTACGGCACTACCTTCCAGCAATTGACCCATCCCGACGACCTGCCGCACAACCTGCACTTGCTGCAGCGCCTGCTTGACGGCGAGATCGACCGCTACGAAGTGGAAAAACGCGTACGCCACAAAAACGGCCACTACCTGTGGGTCCGCGCGCGCACTTCGTTGCAGCGCCAGGCCGACGGGCAACCCGAGCACCTGATCAGCGTATTCACGAACATCACCGCCGAACGCGAAGAACATGAACGGCTGCAAGCACATATCGCCAGGCTCGAGGCACGGCTGGGCTGATTCAGGGGGAGAGCTGCGATGCTACCGGGAAGTGCGTCACTCGACAGCCAGCGTCAACAGCGGGTACAGCGCCGCGGCACGGTGGGGCTGTATTTCGTTGCCGCCTTGTCGGTACTCGCCGGCATGACCGATGCCATCGGCTTCATGGCCACGGGCGATTTCGTTTCGTTCATGAGCGGCAACACCACGCGCCTGGCGGTCTCGCTGGGCAGCGCCGAGCCTGGGCCGGTGCTGCGCCTGGCGCTGGTGATCGCGGCGTTCGTGCTAGGCAACGCACTGGGGGTGATCGTTGCCGCCAGAAGCGGCCGGCGTCACTGGCCCTTGCTGTGTGTGATCGCCCTGCTACTGGCGGTCGCCGGCATGCTGCCAGAGCCCATGCAACTGCTCGCGCTACTGGCGGCGGTGACCGCGATGGGCATGATCAATGCGGTGGTCGAGGAAGTGAACGGCCTGCCGATCGGCCTGACCTACGTCACCGGCGCGCTGTCGCGGTTCGGCCGCGGGCTGGGCCGCACCCTGTTGGGCCAACAACGGCTGGGGTGGCGCGTACAACTGGTGCCCTGGAGCGGCATGTTCATCGGCGCAGTGCTGGGTGTGTTGCTGGAGCAACGCTTCGAGCGAGCGGCACTGCTGGCCAGCGCGCTGACCGCCCTGCTGCTCGCCGTGGTCTCGTGGAAGATTCCACGGCGCTGGCAACTGCGCTACATGCCTCGCTGACTCACAGGCAGGTTGCCGCCGCAGCCTTGCGCTGCAGAGCAACCATGTCGTTCTTGCGGGCGTAGTAATCGACCCGGGTCCCGCCAGCCTGCGGGTAGACGTCAACGAAGGATTCCGCCTCGCGGGTGTACACCGTCAAGCCACCGCCCTTGCGCGTGTCCAGGTAACCACTGGCGTCAACGCCGAAGCGCGATTCTTCCTGCCAACTGAACTGGATGCACTGGGCCACCAGCTCCGGCGCTTTCTGCGAGTCGAGGCGCGCGCTGGGCTGGCCGTTGCGCGCGGCCTCCATGGTCGACGAAGCGCAGCCAATCAACATCAGGGCTGCAGTCATCGGCAGTAGTGCTCGCATGTTCCATCCTCGGGGCAAAAAGAAGCGACTGTAGCACTGGCGGTGATCGCGCGTGAATGCTCGTGCAGCGCAGCGGCATTCAACCCGGCGCTACCTGACCGGTGCCCACACCGGATCCTCTGCCACCAGCGCCGTGCCCGAGTCGGTGGTTAGACGAACGACATCGGCATGGTGCCCATCTGCCAATCGCTCACTCGTTCACGAGCAAGCCCGCGCCCACGAGAGTGGCGCGGGCTGTGCTTTAAAACAGCGGCAGGCTGTAGGTGATGTAGAGACGGTTCTCGTCCAGGTCACGCTGGTTGGCGTAGGTGCTGCGCAAGCTGGCGTTGCGCCAGGAGAACGACAGCCCCTTGAACATCTCGCCCTGCACCGCGTAGGTCACCCAGAAATCGCGCTCCCACTCATGCTGGTCACCCTGCGCCGACTTGGTGTTGTCGCCGCGCTGGTAGGCCAGCAGCGTGGTCAGGCCCGGAATGCCGACAGCGGCGAAGTTGTAGGTGTGCTGCGCCACCCAGGTCCGCTCGCCGGCCTTCTGGAAACGTGCACCGGTCTGGCGGTCGGTGATCAGGTAGGTGGCCGAGCCATCGCCCTGGTTGACGAAGGGAAAGTCGCTGTCGCCTTCAAGCTGCTGGTAGCCCAGGCTGAAACCGTGGCCGCCGAGGCTGTAGGTGAACAGCCCGGCAAACGCCTGGTTATCGACCTTGCCGTTGTTGCCGAAACCGGCACTGCGGTACCCCTCGGCCCGTCCAGCCACACTGCCGTTGCGCCCCGACGGACCACTGTCGAAATAGCGCAGGTCAGCCTTGAGGCTGCCCACCGGCAAGGCCAACTGGTGCACCAGGCCGACGAAGTGCTGGCGATAGAAGTCCTCCAGCTCACCGTAGTAGTACTGCAAGGTCAGGTCGCGGCTCACGGCGTAATCGACGCCGAAGAAGTTGAACGCATTGCTGCGCTTACCGAACGGCCCACCCGCTCCGGCAATCGCCATGCCTTCGTTGTTCGACGAGTTGCGGCTCTTGACTCGCTGGATCTGCCCGCCGGTGAACGTGAAGTTGTCCAGGTCGCGCGAGGTGATCTGCAGGCCTTCGAAGGTTTCCGGCAACAGGCGACCGTCGTTGAGGGTCAGCACCGGCATCTTCGGACGCAAGGTGCCGAGCCGCGCTTCGGTCTTGGCAACGCGCAGCTTGCCAGTCACGCCCAAGGTGCTGAACTCGTCCACCGCACGACCATCGCTGGCGGTGGGAAACACCAGGCCACCGCGGTTGGTGCTCTGCGGGTTGTAGTGGGTGCCCTTGCCCGAATCCAGACGGATGCCAAGCATGCCCAGAGCATCGACACCGACACCGACGGCGCCCTCGGTGTAGCCGGAAGTGAAGTCGAACAGAAAGCCCTGGCCCCACTCCTCCTGCTTGGACGGGTTGGCGCTGCCGCTGCGGTTGTCCTGGTTGAAGTAGATGTTGCGCATTTCCAGGCGCGCATGGGAATCCTCGATCAGGCCAGCGGCCTGGCTGGTCAGGGGGGCCAGCGCCAGGGCGATCAGCCCGGGAGCGAAAGAAGATCGTTTGCAAGACATGCTGTGTGCTCCTCGTTTCTTGTTGTTATGTGCAGCGCCGAACGCCAGGCGCAGGCAAGCCGCGCCCGACGCCGCTTCTGTCAGGAAGCGGGCGCTGGTACTCATTCAGGGATCAGGAGTGCGCGGGAGGTGCTTCAGCCGGCCAGGCCGCAGATGGCCGGATGCTCAGCCGGTACAGCACGAAGATCGCCGCCGCACCTGCCACCACGGGAATGGCCAGCCAGTGGAAGAACACCACCGGCGTACCGGCCGCGGCGATCAGCCAGGCCCCCAGGGTCGAGCCGACGATGGAGCCGGAACGCCCGCAGGCCATGGCCCAGCTGACCCCTGTGACGCGGGCCGTGGTCGGGTAGAGGGTCGCCGACACCAGGTTAAGGCCGTTCTGCGCACCGGCCACGCCGAAACCGATCAGGAACACCGCCGCCGCCAGGCCATAGATATCGCCCATCAGGTAGCCGGTGACCGCGATCACCACCGCCGCCCCCAGGTAGGAGCAGGCCAGCACACGATAAGGCCCGACACGGTCCATCAGCAGCGCCAGCAGGATCGCGCCGACCGTGCCGCCCAGCGGCACCATCGCACCGACACGCGCGGCATGGGCGATGTCGTAACCGGCGTCCTTGAGCAGGCTCGGCAGCCAGCTGGTCAGGAGGTAGAAGACGAACAGCGAGCAGAAGAACGCCAGCCACAACAGCAGCGTGCGCACCGCGCGGCCCTCGATGAACAGGTGCGAGATCGGCGAACGCACCTGCGCCGGGCGCTCGTCGTCGAGGATGGTCACCCCGGCATAGCTACTGCCGGTGATGCGCTCGACCACCTTGCGCAAGGCATCGCCATGCTTGGGGCTCGAAGCCATGAAGCGCACCGATTCAGGCATCAGCCAGGCCAGCAACGGCAGCATGGCCAGCGGCACGATACCGCCGATCATCAGCACGCCACGCCAGCCGAACAGCGGGATGATCTGCGCCGCAAGCATGCCGCCCAGCGCAAGGCCCGCGGTGAAGCCGCTCCAGCTCAGGGTGACCATGATCATCCGCCGCCGCGCCGGGGAATACTCCGAGCTCAGGGTGATGCAGGTGGGCATCGCCCCGCCCAAGCCAATACCGGTGACAAAACGCAATACGGTCAGCGACTCGATCGAGTGGGCATAGGCCGAGGCCAGGGTGCCGACGCCGAACACCAGCACCGACACCAGCAGCACGCGCTTGCGCCCGATGGCATCGGCGATGGGCCCGAACACCAGGCTACCGACCAACAGGCCGAACAGACCGGCACCGAAGGCCGGCGACAATTGTGCCGGTAGCAGGCCCCATTCCTCACGCAGGGCCGGGGCGATGTAGCCGATCGCGGCGGTGTCGAAGCCGTCGACCAGAACGATCAGGAAACACAGGGTAAGAACGATGATCTGGTAAGGCGAGATGCGCGCGTTATCGATGATCTCGCCGATTCGGGCAGTGTGCTGGCTCATGGTATTTCCCCTTTTTATTAGGCTTGTGGTTGGGGCAAAGCATTGGCAAGGCGTTGTGGTTTCAGGGTCGCAGCAGGTCCAGGGCAACGTCGACGATCATGTCTTCCTGACCGCCCACCATCTTGCGACGGCCGAGCTCGACGAGGATGTCCACGGTGTTCAGGCCGTAGCGGCGAGCAGCGATCTCAGCGTGGCGCAGGAAGCTGGAATACACCCCGGCGTAGCCGAGCGCCAGGGTTTCGCGGTCAACCCGCACCGGGCGATCCTGCAAGGGCCGGACGATATCGTCGGCCGCATCCATCAGCCGATACAGGTCGGTGCCGTGATTCCAGCCCAGGCGTTCGGCGGCCGCGATGAACACCTCCAGCGGCGCGTTGCCGGCACCAGCCCCCATGCCGGCAAGGCTGGCGTCGATGCGATCGCAGCCCGCCTCCACCGCGGTGATCGAGTTGGCCACGCCCAGGCTGAGGTTGTGGTGGGCATGCATGCCGGTCTCGGTGGACGGGTCGAGCACCGCCTTGAACGCCTGGAAGCGCTCGCGTACATCCTGCATGTTCATCGCGCCGCCCGAGTCGGCCATGTACACGCAGGTGGCGCCGTAGCTTTCCATCAGCTTCGCCTGCTGCGCCAACGGCTCGGGCGCCAGCATATGGCTCATCATCAGAAAACCCACGGTGTCCATGCCCAGCTCGCGGGCGTACTCGATGTGCTGGCGCGAGACATCGGCTTCGGTGCAGTGGGTGGCGATGCGCACCACCCGGGCACCAGCGTTGTAGGCATTCTTGAGGTCATGCACGGTGCCGATGCCAGGCAGCAGCAGCGTGGTGATCTTCGCGTGGCTGATGACCTCAGCCACCGCTTCGATGTACTCGAGGTCCGAGTGCCGGCCAAAGCCATAGTTGAAGCTCGAGCCTTGCAGGCCGTCACCGTGGGCGACCTCGATCGAATCGACCTTGGCCTGGTCCAGCGCGCGGGCGATGTCGCGGGCCTGCTCCAAGGTGTACTGATGGCGGATGGCATGGCTGCCGTCGCGCAGGGTGACATCGGAAATATAGAGTTTCTTGCCGGCGTTCATGTGTTCAGCCCTCCACGAACTGGGTAGCGGCGATACGCTCGGCGCAGGCCACGGCCGCCGAGGTCATGATGTCCAGGTTGCCGGCGTAGGCCGGCAGGTAGTGCGCGGCGCCCTCGACCTCGAGAAACACCGAAGTCTTCAGGCCGCTGCGCAGCCCCAGCCCCGGAACATTCACCGGCTGGTCTGCCGGGATCACCTCGAACTGCACCTGCTGCTTGAGGCGATAGCCGGGCACGTAGGCCTGCACGGTCTCGACCATCGCCAGGATCGAGCGCTCGACCGCCGCCTGATCTGCCGGCTCCGACAGCACGAACACAGTGTCGCGCATCATCAGCGGCGGCTCGGCGGGATTGAGGACGATGATCGCCTTGCCCTTCTGTGCCCCGCCGAGTTTCTCGATGGCATGGGAAGTGGTCTCGGTGAATTCGTCGATATTGGCCCGGGTGCCGGGGCCTGCCGATTTGCTGCTGATCGAGGCGACGATTTCACCGTAATGCACCTTGGCCACGTGCGACACCGCAGCGACGATCGGTATGGTGGCCTGGCCGCCGCAGGTGACCATGTTGATGTTCGGCGCGGCCAGTTCAGCATCCAGGTTGATCGCCGGAATGGTGAACGGGCCAATGGCGGCGGGCGTCAGGTCGATGACCTTGACCCCGTGCTCCTGCAACAGCGCGTTGTGGCGACCGTGGGCACCGGCGCTGGTGGCGTCGAAGACGATACGGATATCCTTGAAACCCGGCAGCGCCAGCAGGCCCTCGACACCCTTGGCGGTGGTCGCCACGCCCAGGCGCTCGGCCCGCGCCAGGCCATCGGAGGCCGGGTCGATGCCAACCATGGCGCCCATCTTCAGGTGCTGGCCGTTGCGCAGGATCTTGATCATCAGGTCGGTGCCGATATTGCCCGAACCGATGATGGCAACGCTGATCTTGTCGTTCATTGTCGTGGTCCTGTGTTCAGGCTTTGGCACGGCGTTCGGCGAGGGTCTGGCCACCGGCGGCCCACTGGGTCTCGGGGATTTCCTGCAACAGGACGCGCACGCTCTCGACCGATACTTCGAGGCTGTCGGCAATGGCCAGGGTGACCTTGTCCAGCAGCGCACGCTTCTTCTCGGGCGTGCGGCCTTCAGCGATATGGATGATGGCAATAGGCATCTCAGGTACTCCTGTCAGCGTTGGCCGGATGAGATGAAGCGCATCGACACGCTGCCCAGGTGCTGGTAGCGCACGGTGACGTTGTCGCCCGCCTGCACTGCAATGGCCTCGGTGATGCCGCCGGTCATGATGAAGGTGCCCGCCGGCAGCTCGCGGCCCTTGGCGCCGAGCATGTTGGCGAGCATCGCCACGCTCTGCGCCGGGTGCCCGAGCACCGCGGCACCGGCTCCGGTGGCGACCACTTCGCCGTTCTTTTCCAGCACGACGCCCAGGCACTTCAGGTCGACGCCCTCGACCCCGGACATGCGCCCGCCCGTGACGAAACGTGCCGACGAGGTGTTGTCGGCAATCACGCTCTTGAGGTCGAAACGGAAGTTCTCGTAGCGCGAATCGATCACTTCGACCGCCGGCACGATGAAGTCGGTGGCCGCCAGCACGTCGCCAACATGCACACCCGGCCCCTTGAGCGGGTGCTTGAGGACGAAGGCGATCTCGGCCTCGACCTTGGGGTGGATCAGGCTGTCGACATCGATGGCCGCGCCGTCGAGGCTCGAGCCGTAGTCGGTGAGAAAGCCGTGAATCGGATCGGTGACGCCCATCTGCTTCATCTTTGCGAACGAGGTCAGGCCCATCTTCAGGCCGGCGATACGCACGCCACGGGCCTGCTTGCGGGCGCGGATGGCATCCTGGATGGCATAGGCGTCGTCCCAGTCCATGTCGGGGTGGGCGTCGGTGATCTTGGCCACCGCCTCACGCTTGAGTTCGGCGTTTTCCAGGTGTTCGGCCAGTTGGGCGATGGTGGCTTGGGACAGGTTCATAGGGGTTTTCCTTCAAACGAAGCGAACAGCGGCCGAGCCGATGCCGCCGAGGCTGATACGCAGTTGGTCACCGGCCTGCACCGGCACCATGGCCGCCAGCGAACCGGAGAGAATCACCTCGCCCTTGTTCAGCGCGATGCCGAGGCGGCCGAGGGTGTTGGCCAACCAGGCCACGGCGTTGGCCGGATGGCCAAGCGCGGCGGCACCGGCGCCGGTGGCGACGATCTCGCCGTTCTTTTCCAGGGTCATGCCGACACAGGCCAGGTCCACATCACGCGGATCAACACTGCGGTCCCCCAGCACGAAGGCAGCGGCGGAGGCGTTGTCGGCGACGGTGTCCTGGATGCGGATCTTCCAGTCGCGAATGCGCGAGTCGACGATCTCGAAGCACGGCATCACATAGGCGGTGGCGCGCAGCACATCGGCGACAGTGACGCCCGGGCCCTGCAGAGACTCCTTGAGCACGAAGGCGATCTCGCCCTCGGCCTTGGGCGCGATGAGGCCGTCGATAGCGATGGCCGCGCCATCGGCGTGGAGCATGTCGCTGAGCAGGTGACCGAAGTCTGGCTGGTCGACGCCGAGCATGTTCATCACCACCTGACTGGTGACGCCGATCTTCTTGCCCAGCACCCGCTCGCCTGCATCGAGGCGCGGCTGGATCATCGCCAGCTGCACCTGGTAGGCCTGCTCCAGGGTGATGTCGGGGTGGGTTTCGGTCAGCGGCGCCAGGGCCTGGCCACACGCCAGGGCCTGGTGCAGTTGCTGGCCGGCGCGCTGGATGTCGTCAAGGTTCATGGAGTGCTCCTCACAGGCGGACGCAGACGTTGCGCAATTCGGTGTAGAACTCCAGCGAGTGCACACCCCCCTCACGGCCGATGCCCGACTGCTTGGCGCCGCCGAAGGCGGTGCGCAGATCGCGCAGGAACCACGCGTTGATCCAGCAGATGCCAACATCCAGCGCGCTGCCCAAGCGGTGGGCGACCTGCAGGTCGCGGGTCCAGACACTGGCAGCCAGCCCGTAAGGAGTATCGTTGGCCAGGGCCACGGCCTCTTCCTCGGTGTCGAACGGCGCGATGTGGCAGCAGGGGCCGAAGATCTCTTCGCGGATCACCGCCGAGGTTTCCGGCAGGCCGGTCCAGATGGTCGGCTCGAACCAGGCGCCTTCGGCCAGGTGCGCCGGCACCTGGGGAATGCCGCCGCCGCACACCACGGTGGCGCCATCGGCGATAGCCTGGCGGGCGTAGGACAGCACCTTCTCGCGGTGCCCGAGGGAGATCAGCGGCCCCATGGTGGTGCCATGGGCGTTCGGATCGCCCACCACGATGCTCGCGGCGTGCGCCTTGAAGGCCTCGACGAAGCGCTCGAACAATGGCCGCTGCACGTAGATGCGTTCAGTCCCCAGGCACACCTGCCCACTGTTCTCGAACACTGCGCGCCCCAGCCCCTTGACGGCTTTCTCAAGGTCGGCGTCGGCGAAGACGATGCCGGCGTTCTTGCCGCCCAGCTCCAGCGAGACCGGGCGAATGCCCTTGGCCGCAGCCTTCATGATGACCTCGCCAGTCCCGGTCTCGCCGGTGAAGGTCACGCCATCGACATCCGGGTGCGAGGTCAGGAAGGCCCCCGCCGAATCGGCGCCAAAGCCATGCACCACGTTGTACACGCCCGGCGGCACTCCGGCCTCGTTCATCACCTCGCCCAGCAGCGTGGCAGTGGCCGGGGTTTCTTCGGATGGCTTGACCACCACGGTGTTGCCGCAGGCCAGGGCCGGGCCGACCTTCCATGTCATCAGCAGCAGCGGCAGGTTCCACGGGCAGACCACGCCGATCACACCGCGCGGTGCTCGCACGGCGTAGTTGACCGCCTTGCCACCGTCTGGGGTGTCCATCACGAAGCTTTCGGTCGGTACGTTGCGGATCAGGTCGGCGAACACCTTGAAGTTGGCGGCGCCTCGCGGAATGTCGAGGTGCCCGGCCAAGTGTGCAGGCTTGCCGGTGTCGGCCACTTCGGCCGCGACGAACTCGGCGTGGCGACGCTCTATGCCCTCGGCGACCTTGTGCAGCAGCGCAGTACGCTGGGCGACCGTCATCGTCCCCCAAGGGCCTTTGAGGGCGGCACGGGCAGCGGCCACGGCGGCATCGACTTCGGCTTGCCCCGCTTCGTGGACGAGGCCGATGACACTGTTGTCGGCAGGGTTGCGGTTTTCGAAGGTGCGGGCACTGGAGACCCACTCGCCATTGATGAAATGACGAAACGCTTGCGCAGGCATGATCGGTAGTCCTCTGTTTTTTATTCGAATACGGTGTCGCTGGCTTCCGGATCGCCGGCAGTGAGGTATTCCCACATCCGCTCGTAGATCCGCCCGCCACGGGTGGCGCGTTGCGCGCAGGCCTGGGCATCGAGCAACGGGCCGCGCTCGGCCAGGCCTGCGGCCTGCAGTTGCAGCTCGATGCGCGCGGCGTCCTCCAGGTACCAAGTCAGGGTCAGGGCCTCGACCAGCGAATCGCCGGCGACGATGGCACCGTTACCGCGCATGGCCAGGGCCTTGCCTTGGCCGAACAGCTCAGCCAGCGCGCTGGCCTGGGCATCGTCACGCAGCAACTGGACGTCGTCCCACAGCGGGATCGACGGCTGGAAGTAACTGCCCATGCCATGCCGCGGCTGTGGCGTGAGGCCGGCGCAGGACAGCGCCATCACCTGCGCCGGCATGCTGCGGATCACTGCGCCCAGGTCGGCGCGGCGACGGTAGAGCTGCTGGTGGATGCGCACCTCGCCCAGCACGCCGTCTGGCAGCGGCCCATGGACCGGCACCACGGTGCCCGGCTCGCCCACGCCGATCAGGCCCATCGGGCGCGCTGCACAGACCAGGAAGTACTCGGCGTCCAGGCGCAGGCTGCAATGCCCGTAGGCATGCGCCAGGCCGGCGCGGCCCAACGCGCGGGCCGCCATGCGCACCTGGCGTTGCTGCGCCTGGCTGGCAATCGGCTGGCCGCTCATGCCTTGAACTCCGGGATATCGGGTTTCGAACCCCAGGCGCAGTACGACGACGATACGCCGGGGAACTGCCGTGGCTGGTGGCTGGAGTCGTCTTCGGCGCGGATGTGGCTGACCCCGGTGGAATACTCGTAGGTCATGCCGTCCGGCCCTTCGAAGTACAGGAACACCGCACCCGAGGTCGGATGCCGACCCGGGCCGAAGAGGATCTTGATGTTGCGCTCACGCAGGAAATAGTAGGCGCGCATCACGTCGTCGATGCTCTCGACCTGGTGGTTGATGTGCTGCACCCCGGCGTGGCTGGAGGGGAACAGCGCGATCTTGTGGTGCACCTCGTCGATGCGCAGCAGCGGCGCCTCGCCGATGCGATCGCTGACTCGGGCGTTGGCCAGGCGGGTCCAGAAATCCTCGTCGCGGCGGGCGTCGGTGGTGCGCAGTCCGATATGGCTGAAGCCGGTGATGCCGGCGTCGCGGCTGGGGAAGTAACGGCTGCCGCTGGCGTGGGGGCGCAACACCAGTTCGATGTTGTTGCCGCTGGGGTCCTTGAATCGGATCAGCTCATTGACGTGGCGCACCTCGGCGTCTTCACGCGAGCCGTGCACCACGCTGAAGGCATTGCGTTCGAGCAGCACGGCGGCGTGCTCCAGCTCGTCGCTGCTGGTGACCTCGAAGGCGGTTGTGGTTTCGCGCGGGTCACCCTCGTAGTAGCACAGGGTGTGATCGCGGCTGTCGGAGCGAAAATACACCGCACCGTTGGCCTCGCGGGCCACCTGCAGACCGAGGATCTGCGTCGCGTAGCGGCGTGCATCGTCCAGGTTGGCGGTACCCAGGCGCACGTAGCGGATATCGTGCAGGTTGATCATGGGTGGAGTCCCTTGGTTTTATTTTTGTCTGGACTCATCCTCGCAACCGGCGCTTAATCGCAGAAGCTAATTCTCTTTATTCGCACTATTTGATTTGGTTATAGAGATGCGCACCGACCTCAACCTGCTTCGCGTCCTTCTAGCCGTCTACGAAACCGGCAACGTCACCGCTGCGGCGAAACAGCTGGGCATCAGCCAGCCCGCCGCCAGCGCCGCCCTCGCCCGCCTGCGCCATTCGCTGCAAGATCCGCTGTTCATCCGCTCCGGTGCCGGCATGGAGGCCACGCCACGGGCCCAGGGCATCATCGAGCGCACCCGCGAAGTCATCGAAATCATCGACCGCGACATCCTCAGCAGCCCAACCTTCGACCCTGCCACCGCCGAAGACGAGTTCGTGTTCTGCCTGAGCGAGATCGGCGAGGTGGTGTTCCTGCCACCGTTGTTCCAGAAGCTGCGCCAGCTCGCGCCACGCATTCGCCTGCGCACGCTCAGCCTGGCACCCGATGCGCTCACCGATAGCCTGCATGACGGCAAGGTCGATGCCGTGCTGGGTTACTTCCCCGACCTCACGGCCCCCAACATCTACCAGCAACGGCTGTTCTCCCACGACCTCACCTGCATGCTGCGCCGCGGCCACCCACTGGCCCGCGAGCGCCTGGCGCTCGAGGATTTCGCCCGTATGGAGCACCTGCAGGTGCGCGACGGCAGCCGCCGCCAGGAAATGTTCGAGGCGCATCTGAACGAAGCGGGGATCAAGCGCAACATCGTGCTCGAGACCTCGCACTACATGAGCGTGCCCTCAATCATCGAGCAATCCGACCTGGTGGTGGTGCTGCCGCGCACCGTGGCCAATCTGTACCTGGATACCGTGAACGTGCAGATCGTCGAGCCGCCGGTGGAGATCCCCTGCTACGACCTCAAGCAGTTCTGGCACGCACGCTTCCAGCAGGCGCCACGCAGTGTGTGGTTGCGCAGGGTGATCAGCGAGTTGTTTGCGCAAGGCTAGGCACGACGGATCCCCAAGCTCCAGCTAGCGACTCTGGCAAGGGCGCGCCCCGAGGGCTACCATGTGCAGCCTCTGGCGCGACCTTTTGCCGCGCCCTCGCCTGTAGCCTGAAAGCCGTCCCATGCCCTTCGAACTCACCGTAGAACCGCTTACCCTGCTGATCCTCGCCGCAGTGGCCTTCGTCGCCGGTTTCATCGATGCCATTGCCGGTGGCGGCGGCCTGCTCACCACCCCCGCCCTGCTCACCGCCGGCATGCCGCCGCACCTGGTGCTGGGCACCAACAAGCTCAGCTCGACCTTCGGCTCGGCCACCGCCGGGTTCACCTACTACCGACGCAAGCTGTTCCACCCGGCGCAGTGGCGCCTGGCGATCGTCGGCACCCTCAATGGCGCGCTGATCGGCGCGGTGATCGCGCACTACATGCCCGCCGAATGGCTGAACAAGATGCTGCCGGTGATCGTCTTCGCCTGTGGCGTGTACCTGCTGTTCGGCGGCACCCCCAAGGCGCCGCTGGATGCCGATGCACCGATCAGGAAAAAATGGCAGTTCCCCCAGGGTTTCAGCCTTGGTTTCTACGACGGCGTGGCAGGCCCCGGCACGGGTGCGTTCTGGACGGTAAGCACACTGCTGCTCTACCCCATCGACCTGGTACGTGCCAGTGGTGTGGCGCGCAGCATGAACTTCGTCAGCAACATCGCGGCGCTGACGGTGTTCGTGATTTCCGGGCAAGTGGACTACATCGTCGGCCTGGCCATGGGCGTGTCGGTGATGATTGGTGCGTTCTTCGGCGCCCGCACCGCGATCAGCGGCGGTAGCAAGTTCATTCGTCCGGTGTTCATCACCGTGGTGCTGGCGCTGACCGTGCGCCTGGCCTGGCAGCACTGGTTCGGCCAGGCCTGAGCGGCCCAGCCCTCAGCTGGATTAACCACGATGACAATTCCGTCGTGGTTGCCCGCGGAACAGCCCTGATCAGGTCGGCAGCACCGGCTCTGCCAGACCCAGCCGCCGCGCCACGTACAGGTCGATCAGGTAGCGTGCGATGGAGCGCCCGGCGGGCAATGGCGGCAGGTCGTGCACGCTGAACCACTGGGCATCCTCGATCTCGTCAGGCTGCATGACGATCTCGCCGCCGGCGTACTCGGCGTGGAAGCCCAGCATCATCGAATGTGGGAACGGCCAGCACTGGCTGCCCACGTACTGGATATTCTTGACCTGCACCGCCACTTCCTCGCGCACTTCGCGCACCAGGCAATCCTCCGCCGACTCGCCCGGTTCGGCAAAGCCGGCCAGGGTGCTGTACACGCCGGTGACGAAGCGCGGCGAGCGCGCCAGCAGGATTTCGTCGCCACGGGTCACCAGCACGATCATGCTGGGCGAGATGCGCGGGTAGCTGCGCAGGTCGCAGGGCTGGCAATGCATCGCCCGCTCCCAGCGAATCTGCGTCATCGGCTGGCCGCAGCTGCCGCAGAAACGATGCTCGCGCGCCCAGGTGCCGATCTGTGCGGCGTAACCCAGCAGCTTGTAGGTATCGAAGTCGCCTTCGAGCATGAACTGGCGCAGGCCGCGCCAGCTCATGCCCGGCAGTTCACTGGCAGTGCGCAGCTCCAGGAGGAACACCGGTTCGCCGTCGAAATGACCGATACCGTGCTCGCAGAGTACGTCCAGCTCCTGGCGCTTGAGCCAGTCCCGCGGGAACAACGCACCGTTGTCGTCCACCAGGAACCCCGCAGGGCTGCGGGCGACGGCCAGGCCGCCAGCGGTCTGCGGGTCGAGTACTGCGGTAGTCCAGCGTGCTGACATGTTCGGATCCCTTCAGGCGCGTGCGCCGTCGGGAAGTCAGTCGGCGAACGTCGGTTTCTGTTTGTTCATGTGGGCCGCCACCGCGACCCGCAGGTCTTCTGACTGCAGCATGGCGGCGTTCCAGGTGGCGATGTACTGCAGGCCATCGTCGATACGATGGTCGCGCATGTAGCTGATCATTTCCTTGGTGCCGGCCACGGCGATGGGCGATTTTCCTGCAATTTCCCGGGCGATGGCAAAGACCCCGTCGAGCAATGCAGCCTGATCGTCATAGACCCGGTTGACCAGGCCGATGCGCAATGCCTCGGTGGCGTCGATCATACGCCCGGTGTAGGCCAGCTCACGCATCATGCCGTCGCCGATGATACGTGGCAAACGTTGCAGGGTGCCGACATCGGCGGCCATGCCCATGTCGATTTCCTTGATCGAGAACTGCGCATCAGCGCTGCAATAGCGCATGTCGCAGGCCGACACCAGGTCGATGGCACCGCCGATGCAATAGCCCTGAATCGCCGCCAGCACCGGCTTGCGGCACTTGTCGACGGCCGTGAACGAGCTTTGCAGGCGCAGGATGGTGCGGCGCAGCAGGCGCGCATTGCGGCCGGCGTCCTTGCCCATCTGGCCGGCCAGCGAGGCCAGCATCATCAGGTCGATCCCCGAGGAAAAATGCTTGCCCGCGCCGCTGACAACCACCGCCCGCACCGCCTTGGTGTCGTCGATCCACTGGAAGATCTCGACGATTTCCTCCCAGAAGGCCGCGTTCATCGCGTTGATTTTTTCCGGGCGATTGATCTGTACATGGGCGATGTTGTCGGTCAGTTCGACCTTGAACGCGGTGTACTCGGTCACGGGCGGCACTCCTGTGGGGAAAGGGTTCACGCGCCGGACTATAACGCACCTGCAAGGCGGTGCTTATGCCAAAGGCGGGACTGATCGCCGCGGGTAACAAATGGGCTGTCGATTCGCGCCTTGCCCGTTCGACCAATCTTCAGGAACCGCAGTGACCTATTCTTCCACTGCCCCGAACACCCCTCGCGAGGACACCCCCATGCGCACACTCATCGTTGCCGCGTTCGTCAGCCTGGACGGCGTCATGCAGGCCCCTGGCGGCCCGCAGGAAGACACCAGCCAGGGCTTCGGTTTTGGTGGCTGGCTCGTGCCCTATGCCGACGAGACCTTTGGCCAAGCCATGCAAGCGCTGTTCAGCCAGCCCTTCGAACTGCTGCTGGGGCGGCGTACCTACGACATCTTTGCCGGCTATTGGCCCAAGGTAGACGCCGACTCGGACAACGCGCCCATGGCCGAGCTGTTCAACAAGGTGCCCAAGCACGTCGCCACCCACCACCCTGACACCCTCGACTGGCAAAACAGCCGCGCCCTGGGCGCTGATGTGATCCAGGCCGTCCACACGCTCAAGCAGCAGGACGGCCCGGCACTGCTCACCCAAGGCAGCGCCGAACTGGTGCAGCAACTGTTGGCTGCCGGGTTGGTGGACGAGCTGCGCCTGTTGATCAACCCGGTGATGCTCGGGCACGGCAAGCGGCTGTTCGCAGACAACGCGCAACCGGCAGCGCTGAGCCTGGTCGAGTCCCTGAGCACGCCACGCGGGGTACTGCTCGCCCATTACCGGCGCAGTGGCGCGGTGCAGACCGGCAGCTTTGCCTGACACAGCGCCCAACCCGGGTTGTGCCCACCGGTGTGTCGCGCCTTAGAATAGGCCGACACTCTCTGGAAGCATTTCATATGGACCTGCTGTTCCTGGGCACCAGCGCCGGAGCGCCCACCAAGGCGCGCAATGTCAGCGCCACGGCCGTCATCGACACGAGCGGCAGCGGCTGGTATCTGGTCGACTGCGGCGAGGCCACCCAGCACCAGCTCCTGCACACACCTTTATCGGTCCGAGACCTGCGCGCGATCTTCATCACCCACGTACATGGCGATCACTGCTTCGGCCTGCCCGGCCTGCTGGCCAGCGCCGGCATGTCCGGGCGCAGCGAGCCACTCGAGTTGATCCTGCCAACTGCCCTGCACGACTGGGTGCGCCTGAGCCTGTCGGTCAGCGACACCTACCTGCCCTTCGAGCTGCGCCTGCACGCGGCCGAAACCTTCGGCACCTGGAGCAACACCAGCCTGCAGGTCAATGCAGTCGAGCTGTCCCATCGGGTGCCGAGCCGTGGCTATGTGTTCACCGAGATCAACCCCGAGCCCCGCCTGGACATCCAGCGCCTGGAGGCCGACGGCATCCCGCGCGGCCCGTTGTGGGGCGAACTGGCCAAGGGCACTGCCGTGGTTCACGAGGGCCGCATGCTCGATCCACGGCACTACCTGCGCGCCTCCCGGCCTGCGCGACGGGTCATCGTCTGCGGCGACAACGATCGCCCCGAGCTGTTGGCAGAGGTTGCCAGGGACGCGGATGTACTGGTGCACGAAGCGACCTTCACCCAGCCACTGATCGAACGCACCGGTGTCAGCTTCGGACACAGCAGTGCCGAGGCGGTCGCGCGCTTCGCCCAGGCCGCCGGGGTGAGGAATCTCGTGCTCACGCACTTCAGCGCGCGCTACCAGGGCGATCCACGGCGCAGCCCGTGCATCGACGACATCCACGCCGAAGCCCAGACCCACTACGACGGTTGCTTGATACTGGCGCGCGATCTTGAGCGTTATCACCTGGACCGAAACGGGCAACTGGTACGCGAGCAAAATACTTGAACGCGAAATTGCACTGAACCAACCGACCAGCCGCGCGATCCTTCCCTAGGCGCAGCCAGCGTAAAAATCGCTGGCTTTCATCGCCAACGACAAGGAGCCGCCATGACCACGACCGTCCACGACCCCTACCGGTGCACGCCCGGGCCGCTGCATGCGACCCTGCTGGCCGGCACCGTGCCGCTGTTTCTCGGGGCACTGATCAGCGACATCGCCTACTACCAGACCTTCCAGATCCAGTGGAGCAACTTCGCCGCCTGGCTCATCGCCGGAGGGCTGCTGTTCTGCGGCCTGGCCGTGCTGTTCGCGTTGGCCAACCTGGTGCGCGCCGAGCGCAAGGCCGGTCGCCCGGTGCTGTACGTGCTGCTGTTGGTGGTGACCTGGCTGCTGGGGCTGGTCAACGCCTTCGAGCACGCCAAGGATGCCTGGGCGGTCATGCCCTCGGGGCTGGTGCTGTCGGTGATCGTCAGCGTGCTGGCCTGCATCGCCACCTGGATCGGCCTGACCAACCTGCGCTCGGGAGGTGCTGCATGAAGACGCCCCTCGCGCTGTCGATCCTGAGCATGAGCCTGCTGCTGGCCGCCTGCGGTGGTGAAGGCGATGCCACCCAGGCCCGCGGCCCCGACCCGAAACTTCCGGCCCCCGAACGTGGCCTGCTACCGAGCATGAAGATCGCCGAGCCGGCACTGTGGGGCGAGCAGAAACCCAAGGTGCCGGACGGCTACAGCATCACCGCCATCGCCACCGACCTGAAGATCCCGCGCCAGACGCTGATCCTGCCCAACGGCGACATCATCGTGGCAGAAGGTCGTGGCGGCAATGCCGCCAAGCTCAAGCCCAAGGACGTGATCGCCAGCCAGATCAAGGCCAAGGGCAACACCCAGGTCAAAAGCGGCAATCGCCTCACCCTGCTGCGCGATGCCGATGGCGACGGCCGCTACGAAGTGCAGACAGTGTTCGCCGAAAACCTCAACGCCCCCTACGGCCTGGCATTTGCCGATGGCAAGCTGTACGTGGCCAATCAGGATGCGCTGGTGCGCTTCGATTACCAGGACGGCCAGACCAAGGCCGACGGCCCGCCGACCACGCTCACCGAGCTGCCCTCGACGATCAACCACCACTGGACCAAGGCGCTGACCATCAGCCCGGACGGTCGCTACCTGTATGTGGGCATCGGCTCGAACAGCAACATCACCGAGCGCGGCATGGAAGTGGAGATCGACCGCGCGATGGTCTGGCAGATCGACGCCCAGACCGGCGCCCACAAACCCTACGCGACCGGCCTGCGCAACCCCACGGCGCTGACCATCCAGCCTGATTCGGGGCAACTGTGGGCGGTGGTCAACGAACGCGACGAGCTGGGGCCGGACCTGGTGCCGGACTACCTGACTTCGGTGCGCGAAGGGGCCTTCTACGGGTGGCCCTGGAGCTACTGGGGGCAGAACGTCGATACCCGCGCGCAACCGCAGAATCCGGAGAAAGTCGCCGCCGCGATCAAGCCGGACTACAGCCTGGGTTCGCACGTCGCCGCACTGGGCGTGGATTTCTCCCTGCCGGCGATGGGCGAACAGTTCGCCAACGGTGTATTCGTAGGCGAGCACGGCAGCTGGAACCGGCCCAATCCTGTCGGCTACAAGGTGATCTTCGTGCCGTTCAGCAACGGCAAGCCAGCGGGTGAGCCAATCGACTTCGCTACCGGTTTCCGGGGTGAGGATGGCAAGACACGCGGCCGCCCGGTGGGGGTGACAGTGGATCCGAAAGGCGCGCTGATCATCGCCGACGACCTGGCCAATACTGTGTGGCGGGTGACGCGTAATCAGTGATGCGCTAAATCAAGGCCAGCCCGCCCCCACAGGGGGATGGCTGGCCTTGAGGTTATGAACCGCACCCGCCATGGCCTTGAAATCTGGCGCCAGCTCAGCCCTGCCGCGCCGAAAGCCAAGCCTACCCCGCCCAGCACCACCACCGATGTCTCCAGCAAACGCAGCGACATCGCCCCCCCCAAACAGCCAGACCCCGTCCCTGATCACGATCTGACGGAGCGTTCGCAAAGCAACACTCCAGCCTGTGAAAGCGATATTTTTTTCTGTAACGAAAATGTAATATTCGCTTTCGCAGATAAAACAACAACGTTGGAGTACCCCGATGTTTGCCTTCTTCCGCCCCGCCGTGCACCGGGCGCCGCTGCCCGCTGAACAGGTCGACAGTACCTATCGCCGCCTGCGCTGGCAGATCTTCGCCGGCATCTTCTTCGGTTATGCAGGCTATTACCTGCTGCGCAAGAACTTCTCCCTGGCCATGCCTTACCTGATCGACGAGGAAGGCTACACCCGCGGCCAGCTCGGCCTGGCAATCTCGGCCATCGCCATTGCCTACGGCCTGTCCAAGTTCCTCATGGGCCTGGTGTCCGACCGCTCCAACCCCCGTTACTTCCTGCCCTTCGGCCTGCTGGTGTCGGCTGCGGTGATGTTCGTGTTCGGATTCGCGCACTGGGCCACCTCCAGCGTCACCATCATGTTCATCCTGCTGTTCATCAACGGCTGGGCCCAGGGCATGGGCTGGCCGCCGAGCGGACGGACCATGGTGCACTGGTGGTCGCAGAAGGAGCGCGGCGGCGTGGTGTCGGTGTGGAACGTGGCACATAACGTGGGTGGCGGCCTGATTGGCCCGCTGTTCATCCTTGGGCTGGGCTGGACCAACGACTGGCATGCTGCCTTCTATGTACCGGCCGCCGTGGCGGTGCTGGTGGCCGTGTTCGCCTTCGTCACCATGCGCGACACCCCGCAATCGGTGGGCCTGCCGCCGATCGAGGAGTACAAGAACGACTACCCCGAAGGCTACGACGCCAGCCACGAACAGGAATTCAGCGCCAAGCAGATCTTCGTCAAGTACGTGCTGCGCAACAAGATGCTCTGGTACATCGCCCTGGCCAACGTGTTCGTCTACCTGCTGCGCTACGGCGTGCTCGACTGGGCGCCGACCTACCTCAAGGAGGCCAAGCACTTCACCGTCGACAAGACCTCCTGGGCCTACTTCTTCTACGAGTGGGCAGGCATCCCCGGCACCCTGCTGTGCGGCTGGATGTCGGACAAGATCTTCCGTGGCAATCGCGGCCTGACCGGCATCGTGTTCATGGCCCTGGTCACCGTCGCCACCCTGGTGTACTGGCTCAACCCACCGGGCAACCCCACCGTCGACATGATCGCGCTGTTCTCCATCGGCTTCCTGATCTACGGCCCGGTGATGCTGATCGGCCTGCAGGCGCTGGAGCTGGCGCCGAAGAAAGCCGCCGGCACCGCCGCCGGGTTCACGGGCCTGTTCGGCTACCTGGGCGGCTCGGTCGCAGCCAGTGCCGCGATGGGCTACACCGTCGACCACTTCGGTTGGGACGGCGGCTTCGTGCTGCTGGTCGGTGCCTGCCTGCTGTCGATCGCCTTCCTGCTGCCGACACTGCGCCACACTCAGGTTGCCAGCAGCCGCCGCGAAGCGGTGGTGTGATCGGCTGATATAACGCCCGCGACAAACAACAAGGCCGGTGACATTCTTTGTCACCGGCCTTGTTGTTTCTGCTGCAGGAAAGTTGCCCCCTGCCCTTCCAGGCGCGCTGAAATCAGTGCGCGAAAAAAATGGCTCTTCGCCACCCATCATTAAATATCAGGCATAAAAAAGCCGCCTGAAACCAGGCGGCAAACAACCAAAGGGCGATAAAGTGGAGCCCACCCAGGAGGTGCTCTAGCACGGGGGATGTCCTGAATGCACGAATACTTTATCGGGGCCGACTTTAACCCCATAGTCACTCGATACTGCAATCAAAAACCGTGATTTCGATTATCAACGAAACACAATGGCATGCGCGGCGCGGCATTTGTTACTAGTAGCCCGGCATCAATACCGGCTACACCCTTACAACAATTACATTCCTTTACCCAGACACCTGCCTCAACAATTCCAACCAAGGGGTATGACATGTCGCCATTCCGACTCTCCATGCTGAGCGCGGCACTGCTGTGCGCGCCGTTGCAAGCCGCATTCGCCGAAGCCGTTTCGAGCCAGTCCGAAGCCAAGGGATTCTTCGAGGGCAGCGAGTTGAATGCACGCCTGCGCAACTACTACTTCAACCGTGATGGCAAGTCGCAAGGCCCGGATCGCCGCGACTGGACCCAAGGTTTCATCCTCAACTACAGCTCCGGCTTCACCCAGGGTACCGTGGGCTTCGGCGTCGAAGCGTTCGGCCACCTGGCAGTCAAGCTCGACGGCGGCAAGGGCACCTCCGGCACCGGCAACCTGCCCGTCAGGGACAACGGCTCACCCGAAGACGACTACGGCCGCGCCGGTGGTGCGTTGAAAGTGCGCATCTCCAAGACCGAACTGCGCTGGGGCGACCTGCAACCCACGGCGCCGGTATTCGCCGCCGGCGGTACCCGCCTGCTGCCGCAAACCGCCACTGGCTTCAACCTGCTCAGCAGCGAGATCAAGGGACTGGATCTGGAAGCGGGCCACTTCACCGGAGGCAACGGCCCGGTCACCACCAACGGCGACCATGGCCTGTGGGCCTCCTACGCCAATATCCAGGCTGACAGCATCGACTACATCGGCGGCAAATACGCAGTCAACGACGCCCTGTCGGTGTCGCTGTACGGCTCCAAGCTGCAGGACATCTGGCGCCAGTACTACGGCAACGCCAACTACATCCTGGCGCTGGCCGACGACCAGTCGCTGAACTTCGACTTCAACCTCTACCGCACCAATGACGACGGTCGCGCCGACGCCGGTGCGATCAACAACACCACCTGGTCGTTCTCCACCGCGTACAGTTTCCTCTCGGCGCACACCATCACCCTGGCCTACCAGAAAGTGCACGGCGACACCCCGTTCGACTATGTCGCCTTCGGCATCAACGGCCCGGGAGACACCGGTGACGGGATCTTCCTGGCCAACTCCATCCAGTACTCGGACTTCAACGGGCCAGAGGAAAAATCATGGCAGGTGCGCTACGACCTGGACATGAACACCTTCGGCGTGCCGGGGTTGAGCTTCATGGCCCGCTACGTCAACGGCCATGGCATCGACGGCAGCAAGATGGCCGCGGACAGCAAGTACCTGGGCTATGGCTATGGCGAGGATGGCAAGCATCATGAGACCAACCTCGAAGCAAAGTACGTGGTGCAGTCCGGCCCGGCCAAGGACCTGTCGGTGCGCCTGCGCGAGGCAATCCATCGGGGCAATGCCGACCAGGCCGAAGGGGATGTCAACGAGTTCCGGGTGATCGTCGACTACCCGCTGTCGATTCTCTGATCGCGACGTCAGTACCGCCCCGCGATGAGGCCGGCACTGAAATCCATCAAACCCTGAACACTCCATCACCGCCCCAGAAACACATACCGCGCGCTGTACGGTTCAACGTGCAGCGCGCCCTCCCGTGTGCAGCTTCCGGCAAACTTGCCACCCTGGGTATCGAGCCGCTGCACCTCGTCCACTCCACTCAACACGCCCTGCCCCTGGTGGCTGGCAACCTCCAATTGCAACAGCGCGATATCCGGCTCGCCGGCGCCCCGCGCCTGGGCCACGACCTTGCCGGTCACCCGGCTGCCGTCGTCCATCTCCCAGGACGGCCCGACAAAATGGTGGCCGACGGTCTTGCCGCCTCGGGTGAGGGTGGCCAGCGGTTCGCGAAATGCCCATTTCAACTGCCCGGTTTCATCGGCCCGGCAGTCATAGACCTGCACCCCCACTGCTTGCACAGCGAGGATCTCGGCCTTGCCCGGCGCGACGGTGAAGCTGGCCGGCGCCGCGCCAGCGAGCAGTGGCACGGCCAGGGCGCAGACGCCGAGGAAGGCGCGGCGGCGTTGCGGGGTGGTGCATGAGGTCGGGTGCATGGTGTTTTGCCTGTGATCAATGGGGACCTCTACACAACAAGCCAGCCCACCCGTTTATTCCCGCTGTATCTACCGGCCCTATCGCGGGACCAGTCGCAACGGCGAACCGCCGCTCCCACAGGTTCATCATCGTTATTGAAAGCGGTGGGGTGCCTGTGGGAGCGGGCTGGTCCCGCGATAGGGCCAGCAATGCCAACGAATAACCCGCGCGCCCATAACGAGAACACCCGCCACCGCCCTTTTATTCCATGATTTCATTCAATACATCCCCTTGAAATACATAGAAAAAATTGACGTTCATCGCACCCCGTGAATCGGTAGCCTGCGCTCATCCCGGGGTTACCCCTTCCGTACACACGATGACCGAACCGTGAACAGAACCGCGCTCCTCCCCCTCCTGGCTAGCCTGCTCCACCTCTCGCCACTGCTCGCAGCCCCGGCAGATATCGGGGTGATCAGCGCGGCGGAAAAGCCCGTGCAACTGCTGCGTGCCACAAGCGTCTACCAAGCCAGCGCCGGCGCCCGCCTACAGAGTGCCGACTACCTCGAAGCCGGCAGCACAGGCGTGCTCATCGACCAACTGGCCGGCACACGCATTGCCCTTGGCCCGCACACCCGCCTGTATCTGGAACACACTGGCAACACCACCCATCTCAACCTGCTGCAGGGCTGGCTCAAGCTGCAACCGTTGAGCGGCGTACCCCAAGGCAATCTACGGGTCAGCACCGCCAACCTGGCGCTCGATGCGAGCAAGGCCGCCAGCGTCATCCATGCCGACGCCAGTGGCACCGAAGTGTTCGTCGAAGACGGCATGGTCAGCGTCCGTGATCCGGGGCAGAAGCCGCGCGACCCTGCCAGGCAGGTGCTGCGCCGCGAAGAATTTGCCCAGGCCAAGGGCCAGGGCCCCGTGAGCACGCCGGGTCGCCCCAGTGGCGACTTCATCGGCGCGATGCCGCCCGCCTTCTTCGACCCGCTGCCCAGCGTCGCCGCCCGCAAGCTCACAGCCGACCCGCTGAACAAGCTGCGTGAAGCCAGCTTCGCCGACGCCAGCCCGCTGCTGCTCGGCCCCCTCAAGCTCAACGGCGCATCCCTGGCCACGCGGTTCACACCGCGCCTGGCCGATCCGGCCTTCCGCCAGGCCATCGTGCAGCGCTTCGGCGGCACGCTGGACTGGGAAACCGCGCTGTACCGATTCGAACGCAAGAACGCCACGCGCTGACACCCCGGAGCCCCCATGAAACTGACCCTGGCCGTACGCTTCAACCTGGTGTTCCTGGCCGTCTTCATCGTTGGCTTCATCGCCAGCAGCCTATTTGCCAACTACCTGCTGCAAAAAAGCGCACGTGAAGAATCATTGGACAAGGCACGCATGCTCATGAGCGCCGCCAGCGCCAGCAGCACCTACACCGCCGAACAGATCGTGCCGCTGCTGGAGAACCGCCTGAAGTTCGAATTCCTGCCACAGTCGATCCCCTCCTTCGCCGCCACCGAGCAGCTCCAGCAACTGCTCAAGACCTACCCCGACTTCCTCTACAAGGAAGCCACCCTCAACCCGACCAACCCACGCAACAAGGCCACCGGCTGGGAAACCGAGGTGGTCGAACAGTTGCGCGGCAAGCCCGACACCCAGGAACTGATCGGCGAGCGCAGCGATGGCAAGGGCCCGGCGCTGTTCGTCGCCCAGCCGATCCAGATTACCGACCCCGCCTGCCTGGCCTGCCACACCTCCCCGGAAACCGCACCGAAGACCGTGGTCGACCGCTACGGCACGCACAACGGCTTCGGCTGGAAGCTCAACGAGATCATCGGCGCACGCCTGGTCTCGGTGCCGCTGGCCGTGCCGCTGCAGCGGGCCAGCGAGTTGCTGCACACCTTCATGCTGTCGCTGCTGGGGGTGTTCGTATTCCTGTTCTGCGCGCTGAACGTGATGGTCCACCTGTTCGTCATCCGCCGCCTGCGGGCGATGTCGGCACTGGCCGACCGGGTCAGCCTCGGCGAAGACGACGTGCCGGAGATGGACGTCAGCGGCCACGACGAACTGGCACGCATGGGCCAATCGTTCGTGCGCATGCGCACCAGCCTGGTCAGCGCCATGAAGATGCTCGAAGAATAACCGGGAGCCCACCATGCTCGAACAATTGGGCAAGTACCGCATAGACAGCGTGCTCGGCAAAGGTGCCATGGGCACCGTGTACAAAGCCTTCGACCCGCACATCGCCCGAGTGGTGGCGCTCAAGACCATCCGCCGCGAACTGCTCGGCGACGCCCAGCAGCACCAGTTGCTCAGCCGCTTCCAGAACGAGGCCCAGGCCGCCGGGCGGCTAAGCCACCCGAATATTGTCGCGGTGTACGACTACGGCGAAGACGACGGCGCCGCCTACATCGCCATGGAGTTCGTCGACGGCATCGCCCTCAACACCCGCCTGCAGAACCAAGAGCCGCGCCAGTTGGCCCAGGTGCTGGGCTGGATGCGCCAACTGCTCGGCGCCCTGCACTACGCCCACGCCAAGGGCGTGGTGCACCGCGACGTGAAGCCCGCCAACCTGCTGATCACCGCCGACGACCAGGTCAAGGTCACCGACTTCGGCATCGCCCGCATCGACACCTCGGTGCTGACCCAGACCGGCTCGATGATCGGCACGCCCAGCTACATGTCGCCCGAACAGTTCTGCGGCGAGCTGGTGGATGGTCGCTCCGACGTGTTTTCGGCGGGCATCGTGCTGTACCAGTTGCTCACCGGCGAGCGCCCGTTCTCGGGGTCCGCGACCATGGTGATGCAGCAGATCCTCAACCAGACCCCGGTACCGCCGTCGAGCCTGAACCCGACCCTCGACCCGCAGTTCGACCAGCTGATTCGCCAGGCCCTGGCCAAGCGCCCGGACGAGCGCTTCGCCTCGGCCCAGGACTTCCTCGACGCCCTGGACGCACTGTCCGGCCCACAGACACTGGAAAGCGTGGAACTGGACGACGACCGCACACGGCTGCTGATGCCCGCCTCGTTCAGCCACGCCAGCCTGGGCAGCTCGCCAACCAGCAGCAGTGAAGCAGCGGACACACTGACCCCGTGGAAACGCCAGGTCCGCCCGCAGCTCGAATCGCTGCTGTCGCAACAGATCGGCCCACTGGCGCGCCTGCTGGTCAAACGCAGCCTGGCCAGCGCCGACGACTTCGCCAGCCTGCGCAGCGCCCTGCTGCCGCACATTCCCTCCGAGCGTGGCCGCGAACAGTTCGTCGCCGCCACCGAAGCGCTGCTGCCCACGACCGAAACACTGCCAGCTCAAGGCACCCTGGTCAGCCAACCCGGCATGCCAGAAGCGCTGGACCCCGCATTCCTGGAGGCCAGCGAAACGCGCCTGACCTACCTGATCGGCCCCATCGCCCGCATCGTCATGCGCCGCGCCCTGCCCCGCGCCAGCACCCGCCAGGCGCTGTTGCAGACCCTGGCCGAACACATCCCCGACCCCGCCCAACGCAGCGCCTTTCTCGAGGAGCAGCCATGAGCGCGCCACAAAACCACATGGCCACCGCGCCCTGCCTGCTGCGCGGCGGCATCGCCTTCGGTCACAGTGACACCGGCCCAGTGCGCCAGCACAACGAAGACCACTTCCTGATAGACCCACGCCTGGAACTGCTGGCCGTCGCCGACGGCATGGGCGGCCACCAGGCCGGCGCCCTGGCCAGCGCCCTGGCCCTGGAGTCGCTGCGCGACTGCCTGGCGCACCAACTGGCGCAGCTCACCCACACCTCCAGCGACCCCGACGCCACCTGCCAGGTGCCCTCAATGCGGGCCCTGAGCGCGCTGCACGAGGCGCTCGAAGCGGTCAACACCCGTTTGTACGCGCACAACCACACCCGTCAGCTCAGCGAAGGTCGCGGCATGGGCACCACCCTCACCGGCATCTGGCGCCCCCAGGCCGGTGGGCCGTTGTTGGCGTTTCATGTGGGTGACAGCCGGTTGTACCGCTATCGCCACGGTGAGCTGGAGCAGTTGAGCCGCGACCAGACCTGGTACCAGCAGGCGCTGGACGCCGGGCATTTCGATCGGCTGCCGGCGCGCAATGTGCTGTTGCAGGCGATCGGGCCAGCGCCGCGGGTGGAGCCGCAGGTGTGGGTGCAGGCGGTGCAGCCGGAGGACTTGCTGATGCTGTGCAGTGATGGGGTTCATGGGTGTGTGCCGCATCATGAGATGGCGCGAGTGCTGGAAGGTGCCGGGCGGGACAACTTGGCGGCGAGCAGTCAGCGGTTGATTCGGTTGGCGGCGGAGTATGGGGGGCGGGATAACGCTACGGTGGTGTTGGTGAAGTTTGAGTGAGGGGTGGAAGGGGCTGGCCTCACAGGATTGCTGGTGTTTTCGAAATATTGCGTTAGCTGCGGTTTGCTTGACCCCTTGAGGCCGTTCATTAGCGAACGACCTATTCGGCCCTTTACAGCCTGTCGCTTGATACACTCCATCCACTCAACCCAGCCCTCGGACCTTTCGATTCACAGTCAGCGTTGCTGCTTTCAGGATGAACTCAAAATGCGTACTTTTGAAATTCTGCCATTGCAAGCCATAGGTCCAGTACGCCTTGGTGCTACGCGCATGGAAACGAGGGAGGTAATGGCCGCCATGGGATACCCGCTGGAAGCTGCTCGTGAGCATCTCGATTATTTTTCCAGTAATGCTGTGCAAATCTCGTAAGACATCGACGAGACAGTCATCTTCATTGGCGTATCTGGAAGTTCAACTTTCCAGGTGACATTCAAAGGCTTCGACGTTTTCAATCTTGCTGCTCCCGACCTTTTCTCGCTGATGGCTGAGGCCGATAACTCTGGCTCGCATGAGTTCAACAGCTATGAATATTGCTTCCCCAACCAGATCCTTACGCTTTGGGATGCGGATGAACAGTATGACCGAGACGGCCGGGGGGCACGCGCGATATGGAGTCAGGTCGGGATTGGCAATGATGCCTACCTGGGCGCCGTCGCAGCCATTGAGGCCAACGTATAGTTGCGGAGGGGGCCGTTTGAGATCGAGCGCGACCGGTCATCACTGACTGCTATCGACCCATAGCAGCCGCTCATAACTAGCTTACATAGGGCCTCATCACGTGAGGCTCAGGCCATTACGAGTCCGCCACGAGCCCTGATGCTACGGCGCGTGTTTTTCAGAATTTCTAATAGTCTGCATTTACTTTCGCTGATATGCGTGACGAGGTGCGAGGCGGCAAGATCGACATTGCCAGCTCGAAGCGCGACGACGATCGCCAAATGCTGTTCCCAACCGTCATGATCGGCCTCAGTGTCCAACCAACGGGCGCGTGCAAGACGGGTCATTGCATCAGCGATGCCGCGATAAATGAAGTCATTGCCCGACAGTTCCGCCAAACGCATATGGAAGTCAGTGCCGATCTTGTGAGCTTCCCCCGTCATGAGGCTCGACTTAGGCTTGCAGTAAGCCTCCTCCAGCTCATTGAGCACTGATTCTGTGATCTGGTTTGAGGCGAGCTTCAATGAAGCAGCTTCAAGCACTTCGCGAAAGACAAAAAGCTGTTCGATCTCTTTTGCATCAAGAGGGGTAACGATCCAGCCCCTCCCCTCACGCGCCACTAGCCCTTCCCCCATCAAGCGCAATAAAGCAGCCCGGACCGGTGTCCGAGATGAACCGAACTGAGCTTCCGCCCAGCGCTCCGTCAACCGCTCGCCAGGGCCAAGATCCAGGTTGAGAATCATCTCCCGCAACCGGGACTCGACCTCTTGTGACTGATTTACAGGCTGCTTGTCCATCACCACATCCCTTCTCCAATTTGACCAAACTGACGACAGATTGCTATGGTATCCCAAACTGGAATTCCATAATAGCTTGTACATCCCATGCCACTCAGACCTCTGGCTCTCTGGGAGCGAAACCTCGTTGCCTGCCTCCTCGGATCGATCACGACCGTCATGGCAATGACGTTAATGCTGCCCTTTCTACCCCTCTATGTCGAACAGCTTGGCGTCTCTGGCCACCGCGAAATCGTGCAATGGTCAGGTATCGCCTTCAGCGCTACGTTCATAACCGCAGGCCTCGTAGCCCCCCTCTGGGGCTATCTCGGTGATCGTTTCGGCCGCAAGAAAATGCTCATCAGGGCCAGCCTGGGCATGGCCATCTGCATGACGCTGATGGGCCTGGTGTCCGATATCTGGCAACTCGTCGCCCTGCGCCTGATTATCGGCCTAGCGGGCGGATACTCGTCCGGAGCAATGATTCTCGTAGCCATACAGACACCCAAAGAGCGCGCTGGACAGGCGCTGGGATTACTCACCGCAGGCATCATGGTGGGTAACCTGCTTGGTCCACTTATCGGCGGCCTATTACCCGCAATCATCGGTTTGCGGGCCATCTTCTGGGGCGCTGGCGCTGTGATTTTTCTGGCTTTCCTTTCAACAGTCTATTTTGTCAGGGAAGCCCCCCCTGCGGTTGCGCAAAAATCAAAAACAGCTGGAAGCTGGGCAGAGATACGCAAGCCGCGCATTATTGCCGCCATGCTGGTATCTGGCCTCGTGCTGATGATGGCCAACATGTCGATCGAGCCGATCCTCACCGTCTATGTTTCCGGGTTAGTGGAAAATCCGGCCCATGCAACCTCGGTCGCCGGCTTAGTCATGTCCGCAGCAGCATTGGGCAGCATCGTGTCCTCGTTTCAGCTCGGCAAACTGGCGGACAGGATTGGCTACAAACCGATCATCATCCTGGCGCTGGTCTTGGCGTCGCTGCTTCTCATCCCCCAGGCATTCGTCACGCAAAGCTGGCAGCTCATCGCCTTGCGCTTTCTGATGGGCTTGGCCTTAGGCGGCCTGCTTCCCTGCATCGCTGCGGTTATTCGTCACAATGTGCCTGAGAGCTACATAGGGACAGTGCTGGGATATTCCATATCCTGTCAGTTTGCAGGCCAGTTTCTCGGCCCATTGCTGGGAGGATTTATAGGCGGCCACCTGGGTATCAGCTGGGTGTTCCTATTCACCAGCCTGATTTTGGCTGCCTCCGCCCTTTACGTTCACCGAAGTAATTGACGCAGTTTTATGAGGTTCTCCAATGACCATTGACATCAAAAACAGCAAACCCGCCCTCCTGGTTTTGGACTACCAACGGATCATTATTGAGCAGTTCATCTGCGCTGAGGCAGCATCGCAGGTAGTAGGTAATACCCATTCATTACTCAACGCTGCACGTGAAGCATCTATTCCAGTGATTTTCGTCAAGGTCGGCTTCAGCAAAGGCTACCCGGAAGTGAATCGGAACAACGCCTTGTTCAGCACCATAAAAGGGGCCGGACTGTTAAGCTTGGATGACCCGCATACCGCCATCCATGCCGAACTGTCACCCACTCGTGATGAGGCAGTCATCACTAAACACCGCATGGGGGCATTTACCGGTACCGCCTTAAACATGCAACTGCGGGCCAAGGGTATCGATACCCTCATCATGGCCGGATTGACTACAGCCGGCGTTGTGCTTTCTACCACCCGACAAGCGCTTGATCTCGACTATCGCGTAGTCGTTGCTGAAGACTGTTGTGCAGATGCGACAGCTGAAAAACATACTCTGATCACTAATCAAGTTCTCGCCGAACACGCTGAGATTACTGACTCCAAGTCCCTTCAATCTCTTTTCAGGGGTTGAGCGATTAGCCTCGTCAGCGGCCAGCTCCGTTCCCTGGCAAGCCTGCTCTGTGCTATATGATGCTCCTTCTTTCTCACAGGGGCAGGTCGCGTTGAGCGACACAGGCTATGCGCTATGACCAATGACAGAGACTCAGTAGCTCAACTCGCCTTCGAGCTGCGGGAGACTTTAGGCAGAGGGGCTCGACTCGTACGGGTCGAGAACGGGCCGCCATTGCCGCAGCTCACGGTATTGGGCCATCTGCAACGGTCAGGCACCATGAGCATGACGGACCTTGCAATAGCAGAGCGTGTGCGGCCGCAATCCATGTCGACGACCCTGCAAGCACTTGAGAAAGAAGGTTTGATCGTGCGCAGGCCGCACCCCACTGACGGCCGCGCCACTGTGCTGGAACTCACCGGCAAAGGCCGGGACACGCTCGATGAAGTGTTTGCGGTTCGTGAAGATTGGCTGAACACGGTGATCCTTGAAAGCCTCAGTGAAACAGAGCGAGATGAACTCAAACGCGGACTCCAGTTGATCCAACGCGTGATCAGCAGACGAGAAATTTCCTGAATCGCGCCTGCTCAGCGGTTGCCTAGGCACTGACCAGCAGGCGTGAATCCGGAAGATTTTCAAGCATGGTCCGCGCATCACTGACCTCAAATTTCCCAGGCTCTTCAACCCTGAGGTACGTGACGTAACCATGATCCACGATCATCGCGTAGCGGTGAGAACGCACGCCCATTCCACGAGCCTTAAGATCCTGGGTAAGGCCCAGCGCCTTGGTCAAATCACCATTGCCGTCCGAAATCATGCTGATCAAGGGCTCGGGCTGGGAAGCATCACCCCAAGCCTTCATCACGTATGCATCGTTCACCGAAATGCAGACGATTTCGTCGATACCAACCGAGTGCAGTTCTTGGGCAGCGTCCAGGTAGCCTGGAACATGCCGTTCCGAGCAGGTGGGGGTGAACGCGCCAGGCAGCCCGAACAGCACGATGCGCTTGCCACTCCAACGCTGCTTCAACGAAAAGCCCACAGGCCCAGAACGCCCAGTTGCCGAGTCCTCGGCAAACTCGAACAGCATCACATCTGGTAGCGCATCACCACATTTGATCATCACATCGGCTCCGTTTTAACGAACACGAACAAACTTCCTCAGGCAGCGATGCTCTTTCAGAGCCCTCCCGGTGTAGGACGCGAAAGACTCCGGCACTTCCGACACGTAAACCGCATTCTCGGAATCCACAGCAACAGCATGCGGCGCAGGAAACCCTGCCTCGGAAACGGGTAACCAGGCCAAAGCACTGCCATCAGTCGAACGCACCGATACAGCACCGGCCATCTCTTCCTCAGCCCGGCCCAGTCGCCAAGACTTGATGTCGCGAGGCCCACGGGGTAGCTCAGTCACATAGGCTCTCCCGCTAGGGTCAAACGCAATGTCGGTTGGGCGCTGAACATTCTCCCAGCTGCTAAGAAACTCGCCGCTCCGAGAGAAGACTTGGATCCTGTCGTTTTCCCGATCACACACGAAAACATTGCCGCTGGCGTCCACCTGAACACTGTGCGGGATTACAAAACAGCCCGGCCCTGCCCCAGGGCCGCCCCAGGAATAGACCGCGTCGCGCTGCTCGGAAAAGCGGTGAATTCTACTGTTGCGATATCCATCGCTAACAAATAGCTCACCTGAGGGCGACACGACAGCCTTCGTGGGACGATGAAAAGGTGGGCCGCCCACGGTCAAATCGTACGCCTGCTCCACACCGCCAATACTGGCATCAAAGCCCGTACTAGAGGGCACGCCACTTCCAAGCGTTTCCAGCCACTGACCTTCCAAGTCAAAGACATGGATCTGATGCCCACCGTCGTCAGCGATGTAGACCAACTCATCAAAGCCGATAGAGATAAGATGCGGTCGGTCAGAAATGCAGGGGTGCCCCCATTTAGTCAACACCTCTCCCTGTGGGCTCAGGACAGTGACAGCATGCTTGTCCCGCTTCAGTGCATAAACCCGGTCCTGGGCATCTACTGCCACGCCAGTAACGTCATGCGCCCAAAGCTCTCCTCCCCATCCTGCGACTTCCTCAAACTCCATCGTAATCACCGTTCGCCCGGCTTGAGCCAGCGAGGTTTGTGGTTGCCAGGCTGTGCCTGTGCCGAGCCAAGCAAGGCATCAACCGGTTGCTCGTCCATGAACCAGTCCGAGAAGTCGTAGCTTTGCCAGGCGGTGTCGGAGGCATCGAACGACGAAATCTCAAGTGGATTGCCACTTGGATCGGCAAAGTAGATGGAGGAAATGAACCGGTGGGTGTTGTTGACACCTCGACGCTCCGACACCTCGGACACAGCCACGCCGTGCGCAATCAGATGCTGCCTGAACCACAACACCTCATCGTGGCTAGAGACATCGAATGACAGGTGGTCGAGCTTCTGCGGCACGACTGGCTGGCTCCACCCCTCTTTGACACTGGCAGGCCAGAGCAACGAACTCACCGGTGCTGCTGGCTTTTCGGCGACTCCTGGAGCCTCGTACAACGAGAACAGCTCGCCATTACCCATCTCGAAAAACACCTGTTTGAGCAGTATCTCGACGGACACGGCGGAAACCTCAGCAGCCGCCACCGCCGATCCGCTCGAATGGTGCGCAGCCGACCGCAGTCCCTCACCGGTAGTCTTGAACCGTTGCGTACGCACAACGCGCATTCCAAGCACATCGCGATAGAAGCGAACGCCTTCATTCATATCGTGGGTGAACATCACCAGATGGTTGATGCTGTTGATACGACCCGCTGCGGCTCCGACTTCCTGAATCACCTTCCTGTGAGCTGGAAGGCTGGAAGCGCTCGACACTTTGTTATTTTCATTGGACATGGATCTACTCTCCGAACCTGAGCGAAAAGGTGGAATACTTTGCACGTTGAATGGATGGGTACGCGGATGCGCTTAGGCGTCGAGCACCAGCCGCGATGAGCAGCATCGTGATACGCAGACCATCATGGACCGCCCCGCCGCCCGTTCCTTGGCGCTCAGGACTGTGTCTCGATGATCTGGAGAACCGCTGAGAATGCGTGTCTCGCACGCACCGCACACCCCCTCCTGACAGGAAGAGTCAATGTCGATGCCATTTTCTTCAGCGACTTCAAGAATGGTTTTGTCGGCTGGCACCTCTACAGTGATACCTGACCGTGCGAACTCCACCTCGAAAGCTCCATTTTCAGCTTCTACTTCTTGAGCGGCGAAACGCTCATAGTGCACGCGACCGGGCGCCCAGGAAGCACACTGGGTATCGATTCCATCGAGCATCGAGGCAGGACCACAGGAGTAAATCACCGTGTCTGCATCTGCCCAGGCAATGACGGTCGCCAGATCAAGCCGCCCATCTTTGGCGCTCTCATGGAAGACCACATGGTCCCCGTATTGCGCGGACAACGCCTGGGTAAATGGCATGGAGGCCGCTTTCCGACCACAGTAGACAAGCCTCCACTCACAGCCTTCGCTGTGCACTTCCGCGATCATGGGCAGAATCGGGGTGATTCCAATGCCCCCTGCAATGAACAAGTAGCGTCGCGCCGCTATCAGGGGAAAGTGGTTTCGCGGCTGGCTCACCTTGATTCTATTGCCTACAGCGAAGGCTTGATGAATGTGTGCGGAGCCTCCCCGCCCTTCTTCAGAAAGCCTCACCGCAATCTGCCAGGCGCTCCTGTTGGACGGGCGACTGCACAACGAGTACTGCCGTGTAGTCCCCTTGCCATTGATACTCAGGCCAACATCAATGTGTGCTCCCGCCTCCCAGCTTGGCAACTCTTGCCCTTGGGGGTGGGTCAAGCTGAAACGCAGTACCCCTTCCGCGACCTTTTCAACATGGCTGATGGATACTTCAAACTCACGTTCGGACATTTTGGAACCTCACTTCCGGAGGCTGCCGACTCTGGTTAGGATCAGCAGCCAGCCAGGGCCAAACCAAGCGTCAAATATGGCGCTTAGATCTCCAGAACAATGGTCGCGTCTTCAACCTTGACGGGAATGGTTTCCACACCCGCCTTGAGGCGCTCCAACTCTTCAGGGCATTCGATCGCCACCGGGTAGGTCCTGACCTTCTGCCTCGATTCGAAGATCGTCTTGCCTGTTTTGATCTCGAACTCCCAGTGATGCCAAGGGCAAGCGATGATCTCGCCATTGCGCACCCAATGGATCTCGGGTTGACCATCTTCTGGAAGCTCGGCTGCGGAGGTACCGCGAACTCGGCCACGGCACAATGGACCGCCCATGTGCGGACAGGTGTTTTTCAGCGCATAAAACTCACCATCCACATTGAAGACACCAATACCGCTTTTGACTTTCTCTGGGTAAACCACCTTGGTTTGACCTGGTGGCAACTCACTGACAGGACCGACGATGTAACGCATATCAAATTCTCCGAATGACGCTGGGCAGAGGTCAGCAGGCGACTTCTGACGAAATCAACGAGGCGATTCGTGGATAGAACTGCAACGCGTTGGTGGAGAAGCATTTGGCGCGCTCAGCCTCGGGCCAGGTTGGGAACACATCGTTGGCGACGACACCATCCCAGTAAGGGTGGCGGCTGCCGAAGACCACCAGCGAAGCGTTGTCGCCACCGATGGTGTCGGTCGCAGCGCCACTGTGTGGCGAGATCTCGTCATCGGCCTGTGTCACGAACCGGGCATGGTTCTCCAGGTAAGTCGTAGGATCCTTGCTGACCCATGGCACTTCCAGGCGGTCGGACTGCCAGTCTTTGTCGGTACGGATCAGCAGCGAGCGGGCGGCATGAACGCTCACATCGCCAAACACTACGCGAAGCTCAGGCAAGCGCTCGAATACACCGGCCACGACGAAGCTGGTGAGTTGAACAATCGAGGAAATGGGCCGGATCGCGTGGTGCTCGGCAAAGTAGCTTGGGAAGCCCACTTGCGAGGGTGCCGGCTCGACCAGGGTGGCGAAGTCATCGTGCACGAATACAACCAGTCCACGCTCCGCAGCAGCGCGCCAGATGGGGAAGAAGCGCTGTTCGCCGTAGGTTGCCAAGGCCCGCGCCGGCACGACGATCTGTACGAAGCGTTTGTCATCGGCCCAGCGGTCGATCTCACGAAGTGCGGTATCGGTATCGTTCAGCGCAATGCGGATCGAACCGAGGAATTTGCCTTCCGCTTCCGGCGCGTCCAGCCACTTCTTGCACAGCAGATCGTTCGCAGCGCGGGCTACGGAGGCTGCCTGCTGCGGGTTTGGCCAGTAGCCGCGAGTCGTCGGGCTCAGCACCGCGTAATCCACACCTGAACGACGCAGGTGCTCTGCAACAGCAGCAGGGCTCGACGCTTTGTCCGCAGCAACCGAGAATTGGTCGAAAGGCGCACGATACTTCTCGCCAAACAGCGGGGGCAGCTTGAGCAGGTTCCAGGGAGCACCGATGGCTTGGTTGAATTCTTCGTTTTCAAAGACTGGGTGAACTGCGCAATCGATGATCATTTTGCACCTCCGGCACGGTCGAAGCGGTCAATGGGTCGCGTTTTGGGAAGGTCGTAAACCAATCGCGCGTTTTCAGACATGATCCGCTTGCGGGTATTGGCATCCAACGAACGTGGCAGCGCTTTGCTGGGCGGGTCGTAGTCGTAGTGCGGGTAGTCGCTGGAGAACATCACCAGCTCCGCAGCATTGGCCTGTTCGTACAATTCGGCGATCTTGTGCGGATCGGTGTTTTCTTCGATCGGTTGCGTAGCGAAGCGGAAGTGATCACGCGCATATTCACGCGGCGTTTTCTTAAGCCCCAGTTCCTTGGCAGTTTTGTCCCAGTGGCGCTCCATGCGATCAATGATCGGTTGGTACCAAAGGAAGCCACCTTCAACGAAGAGCACTTTCATGTTCGGATGGCGATCGAGTACGCCGTTGCAGATCCAGCTGGCCATGTGAGTGGCGTAGGCCATCGGTGCAATCAGTGAGTGGTATTCGACGAAGTACTGCAATGGACCGGTCGACGTCCATCCCAAGGGCTGGGTGGCACCGCCCCGGAAGTGCATGGAAATAGGCAGGTTGTATTTGGCAGCCGCTTCCCAGATCGGGTCATACATTGGATGGCCAAACGGGCGCGGTCCGTAGTGGCCGATCATCACTTGGCGGAATGCTGGATGATTGCCCCAGCGCTCGATCTCCTTGGCAGCACCGATAGGATCATCGACCGAGATCGAGATCGAACCAACGTAGCGGTTTTCAGCGTTGTATTTGCTCAGCCAGGTGTCTGCCAGCCAGGCGTTGACTGCTCCGGCCAGGGCGGTATCGAGCTTGGGGTCGGTGGTGAATCCACGGAAGCTCCAAGGCAGCAGAATGGCATAGTCGGTGGGATCATCGACGAACATCTGTTGCCCGACCATATCAGGGCAAGAACCGATATCGCCCACTTCCGGATACGCATCCTTGCGACCACCACCATCCAGGGTCTTGTAAGTGGACCGACTGAACGGCACGCTGTCGATAAGGTTGGGCATATTGCGCCAAGGCGCGTCCAGGTAAGGAAGCAGTTCTTCAAATGATTTCGGTTCGACGTGGACGTCAGTGTCGATAACGGTAATTTCTACCTGATCGACCTGGGCTTCCAGACTCTCCGTACGTTCAAGGATCTCAATTGTCATTTTTATCTCCTCCGACATATGTCTGTCGTTTTATTCAGCCTGCCTGAATATGTTTACAGCGTGATTTTGAAGCATGCAACAAAAATTTTTTAATTTTTTAAACTGTGAATTTCAACCAACATTCAAACTACAGCCAAGAGCGCGCTATGTTGATTCATTCTCCAGACAGGATCTGGGCAAGCAGCACAAAGTTAAGTAGCACAATGATGCTTGAACATAGCCGCGCTAGCGCCCAAGTACCGCCACGTATACGATACTTACCCATCAACTCTTTGCTCGCGGCAAACGCAACGAGCGGAATGACTGCAAGGGGTAGCTGCAAACTCAGCACGACTTGACTCGCCACCAACAACTCATTGGATCCGTTATCACCAAACACCCCGACACACAGTAGCGCAGGGCCTATCGCCAAACCACGTGTTAGTAATGCCCGAGCCCATAGCGCCATCTTTAACTTGAGAAAACCCTCCATGACCACTTGGCCTGCCAAGGTTCCTGTCACGGTTGCATTGATGCCGCATGCAAGCAATGCAGAGGCAAACAGGATACTGGCCCACTGATTACCCAAGAGCGGTGAAATGAGTCTATGCGCATCCGCGAGATCATTCACCTCGGTATGACCGCTTACATTGAAAACCGCAGCCGCGACAATGAGCAATGCCGCGTTGATCGTGAATGCGACACCCAGCGAAAGCGTCGTATCCACATTGACGCCCTTCAAGATCTGCTGAACCTGCCCCTCACTCGCTCCTACTCCGTGCTGTTTGACCAGTGCCGAATGGAGATACAAGTTGTGTGGCATCACGGTTGCGCCAAGGATGCCCGCAGCCAACCACACCATACCCGCATCTCGAAGGAGTTCTGGCGAAGGTACCAGGCCACCGGCAACTGCCCCCCATTGAGGATTCGCAAGCGACAACTGAATTACAAAGCAGATGCCAATTAAAAGAATCAAGAATGAGATGGCGACTTGTAATGGACGCTGGCTGCGGATCTGCAATAGCAGCATGACCAGGGTTGCAACAGCCGAAATCAATACACCCGAGGTCAATGAAATACCAAAAAGCAACTGAAGGGCAACGGCACTCCCTACCACCTCTGCCACATCGCAAGCGATGATTGATATTTCACAAGTTACCCACAAGAAGATATTGGTACGCTTACCGCAACGCTCTCTGCACAACTGCGCAAGATCACGCCCGGTGATAACCCCTACCTTCGCCGCAATGCGTTGTAACAAGAGCCCCATCAGGCTGGCAATCAGTACAACGCTAAGCAGTTCATAACCATATTTTGAGCCACTGCCCAAAGCAGTTGCCCAATTACCAGGGTCCATGTAGCCGACAGCGATGAGGCTGCCTGCCCCCATGAATGTAAACCAGCGCTTCCTGGGCGCATTAACCAGTATAGGGGAAGTGGGCTCGCCGCTGGCGGACTCATCAGACGCTTCACGAGAAATAGCATCGGCACTCATACAGGCATACCTATTATTCGCTTTTTTACTGCGGAGCGAGGTCCGACTGGACCTGCGCTCGCTCACACGACTTTAGTATTTTTTATGTAACGTTTGGGTGTAACTGGTCTATTCGTAAGAATTAGAGCTTGATCCTTCCGATGCATCGACCCTGTTCACCATCAATGAGAAGCTCAGTTCCGAACGGCTTGGACAACTCATTCAGCCGAGACAAGATGCGCTCCCCATCTTGGGATGAAGCTAATTTCGGACAACCTCGACGGCCTCGGGGCGTATCCCTACCCAAGGTGATCGGGAGCAACTCGCTATCGACAAGCACACCATTTTCATAGGTGAAACGCGCAACCACCGATTCCCAAAACAAGGGCTGCCTCTCGTAACCGGTAATAACGTCGAAGAGATCAGCAGTGGTTGAATTCAGCGGCATGCCCTGCTGCTCGTACACCTCAAGCGGGAAGGAATCGAAGGATTCAACGTTGAAGATGAAATTTCCGAGCGAATAGCAGATAGGCCGGCCGTTGTAGAGTTCGACACCACGCAGCATGTGCGGGCCATGTGCGAAAACACCATGCGCACCGGCATCGATAAGACGACGCGCCACCGGTTGCATGAATTCAGCCGGGACTTCGGTGTTCCAGCGCCCTTGAACACCTTCATGACAGTGCAAACCAACGAACACCAGGTCCGCTTGGCGGGCTGCCTCGGAGACCGATGCCACGAGTGCCTCGATGTCTCGCTCCAGAACGTCGGTCTGCACCTTTGAAGCATCAGCTGACGCAAAGTTGATCCCTTCAACAGCAAAGCCGCCTTCGGGAGGCGAGTCATAGACGTTCTTATCAGGGTAAGGGAAGTGAATCCCAGGAGCAGTAGTGCCAGTGGCTGCTACGTTGACGCCCGCTTCAGCAAAAATGTCGCGCAGTGTTTCGAACTGTTCATGCTTGATGAAATGCGTTTTTTGAACCCGCAACGGCGCGATGCCTGGGCGGCCAGCATCACCAACACTCGGATCCGCGGCCAGGTTCAGGCGGGCATTGCTTGAACCCGCGGCAATGTAGGCAACTCGACAACCTGGGGCACTGAAGTACTTGGGTGCACGAGCTTCACGCAATGTGCGACCCGCCCCTGCATAGGTCAGTCCGCGCGCTTCAAGCGCTTCCAGCGATGAAACCAATCCCGACACACCGTAATCGGTCGCGTGGTTGTGAGCCATGCCGTAGAGATCAATCCCCATCCACTCAAATTCCGACAGGAGTGCAGGATCGACGCCACAAGGAATGCCATGCATGGTCGTCGAAGCGATGCGCCCACGACCTGGAAAAACCATTTCGACGTTGGTGATGGCCACATCAGTAGAGCGAATTTCCTCCACCAATGCCTTGAAATCGTCGTCTGGGTTGCTGGAGATGCGTTGAGTCAGCATTGCATCGCCGGTAGCCAAAATTCTTGTTCTTGTCATAAAGCACCTTGGTATCCCAAATTGGTGTACAGGTTGTGATGCCGATTTTCATCACGAAAATTTATTCAGTCAACCTGTTTTTTTTCTGAACGGTTCGATTGTGGCTTCAGCCTCTTGACTACGGCCATCCCACGGAAAAATGCAGGCAGGACCTACCGTCTGAGGCTGTTGACAGCTGCTTGCTCCATCGCTATACCTTGCCCGTCGGTGGCCATTTATGCAGCTTGCCTGAATAAGTCAACGCCGAACCCAGAGTTGCTTTGCGCGCCAGAGCGCCGTGTGGAACGCCTTGAACGTACGCACAAATGCTCAGGCAGACTGATAAAAAATATAAAAAACAGGAAACTCGTCACATGTCAGCCAAGAACCAGCCGCCTTGCCTGCATCAACCCGCGCTCATGTTCAATTGTGAGCATCTCCTCTGGCCGCTCGACGGTGGCCCAACACGCATTTCTCAACGATAGGTCCAATACTGCTTCGCTACGTCAGGAGTCTGACTTGCCCTGCATTGCGGCTGGTTACCTGACTGCGTATGTGGAAATTCCGGTTTTCCTCAGCATCGTTGAGAGGGTTCGTTCATGTCCCACCGCAATCAAGCTTTGGGCCAGCTGTGCGCAACAGCCGTGCTGCTTACTACTTGCTCGGCTCTGGCTGCCGAACAACGTGCAAGCTTCGTTCACGACAGCTCGCTGAAAGTGATCAATCGCAATTTCTATTTCTACCGCAACTACCACGACAACGGCATATTCAATGGCCGTCAGCAGAATTACCGGGAGGAATGGGCGCACGGCATCCAGGCGCTCTTCAGTTCGGGCTACACCCAAGGCACAGTCGGGTTCGGACTCGATGCCCATGCCCTGGCGGGGTTCAAGCTGGATAGTGGGCGTGGGACCTCAGGTACCAATTTGCTTCCGCTGGATAGCAACAGGCGAGCCGAAGGTGAGTACAGCGCTGCGGGCGGAGCCATCAAGCTCAAAGCATTTGATACCGAAGTAAAAGCCGGTGATTTGTTCCCCAGCACCCCTGTATTCAGACATGGCGATGGCCGCTTGCTGCCGCAGAGCTTTCGTGGCGTCTCCGTACAGAACACTTCGATTGACCGGCTGAATCTGCAAGCCGGTTCCTTTCACTCGACTCGATACAAAGCAAGTAGTAACCATGACGGAGAGCTGTCCACTGACTACGGTGGGACGGCGTTTAAATCCGCACGCTATTTGGGAGCTGACTACCAGTTCGACGAGGCCACCTCGGCCAGTATCTACCAGGCAAACTTCGAAGACGTCTGGAACCAGACCTACCTCAGCCTGACGAAAACACTGCCGTTATCGCAGGCCGTATCGCTGGTACTGGGAGGTGACTTCTATCGCACTCGCGATGAGGGAAAAGCACTCGCAGGCACCATTGATACCGATAGTTGGAGTGCCTATGGGCGCCTGTCACTGGGCGCTCATTCATTCACCGTGGCCTACCAGCGTATCGACGGCGATCAGCCATTCGATTACCTGGGGGACGGCGATTCGATATACCTGGCCAATTCGCTCTACTACTCAGACTTCAACTCCCCAAATGAGCGCTCGTGGCAATTGCGCTATGACTTCAACTTCGTCGGTGTGGGCTTGCCCGGCCTGACGTTCATGACGCGCTACATAAAAGGTAGCGACATCGACAACACCAAAGTCGACCCGAACGGCGCCTATGCCTATTACGCGCAGCTCGGCAGTGGAGGCGAGCACTGGGAGCGTGATACGCAGATCAGGTACGTCGTCCAGAGCGGCCCAGCAAAAGACCTCTCCATCACCCTTCAGCAAACGATCCATCGCGCCAACTCCGCGCAGGCTGATGGCGACGCCGACCAGGTTCGTCTGATCACGCAGTACCCGCTTTCCATTTTCTGACTTCCCGCTCGGCGCCAAACCTTCACCCCAACCAGACATCCGCCTTAAGGAGATCGAGAATCGACAAGTACTCAGCCAAACTGAATAACCAAAAGAGCCTGTATCCAGTGGGTTAACGCACGCATTTCAGACCGTTTTCGAAGCGAAAGCACTGATGAAGAACGGTACTAACCCGTAGCCGAAATAGCGCGTAGAGTCCCACATAACAAGAAAGGGCAACTGACCAGATCAGTGTGCCCACCAGGAGAGAATATGCAGCATTCCATTCCTGACGGTCAGAACACTCAAGATAGACGCGTCGCCTTGGGCGTCTGTCTCGCAGTGACCGTTGGCGCCGTCGGCGTCTACAAAGCAATCGAGTCACTGGTGTCGCCTGCACTGCCGATCATCCAGGCTGAACTGGGTGCGACACGAGCCGAAGTCACTTGGGTGATGACAGGTGTTCTGTTGACAGGCCCCCTCGTTACACCATTGATCAGCCGCCTGGCTGACATCTATGACAAACGTAAGCTGATCATGGCGATCATGCTCATCGTCGCCACGGGCACGTTGGTGTCGTCACTTTCAGCATCGATGCAGATGCTGATCATCGGGCAACTGCTACAAGGGTTCGGCCTGAGTATGGTCCCGCTTGCTGTCGGGATCATGAAAGATACGCAACCGGCGAGCGTTTTGAAATTCAGCAACAGCCTCATGATCTCTGCTATCTATGGGTCTACCGCCTTAGGGATGCTGATCGCGGGGCCCATTGCTGACAATTATCACTACACATACCTTTTCTGGGCGCCCTTTTTGGCGCTGATGATACTGATAGCAGCAGCCTGGATGCTATTACCTCCCTGCCCCTCAAAATCCAAGACGAAGCCGAGCATAGATGTAAAAGGCCTGGTCCTTTTCGCCATTGCCCTGGGCACATTTTTGATCGGACTCACCTATGCGCCTGAATGGGGATGGGGGTCTACCTCATTTCTAGGCACATGTGCCGTTTCGTTATGTTCCCTGCTCGCATTTGTCTGGGCCGAACTCACACATAAAGATCCACTGGTCGAGCTGCGGGTGCTCCGCAGCTTCAGCGTCACTTCGGGCCTCGTGCTGATGATGGCCGCCGGCTATGTGATCAATAGTTTTTTTGTTTCAGTACCTATGCAGGTTCAGCAAGCCTTGAGTACAGGCTATGGCCTAGGTGCGACTGCCACGTTAACCAGTTTGATCTTGCTACCTGGAGTACTGATCGGTGTGGCTTCCCCTATCGTCAACCTTGTTGAGCGATACGCAGGGCTAGCATCCGCCTCCGTAGTGGGCCCTCTCATCATGGGAGCCGGATTCTGGTTGGCTCTTGAGTCGGCAGGCAGCTTGCCGCTGGTAATTATCTCCATGCTCTGCGCAGGCCTTGGCTCGGGGATAACCATCACGCAAGCCATGAATTTGATGGTAATGGGCGTGCCTGATGACCGGGTTGGCACTTTTACCGGGTTGAACTTCGTAGCCAAAGCGATTGGTGCAACTACTGGAGCCCAAGTGGTTGGAGGATTGCTATCTACCGCATCAGGTGATGCATCCCAGGCACCCGAATGGAACAACTTTGTCTACGTTTTCTCGATGGGCCTCGTGATCTGCATCATCGCAATAGCATGCGCGTTCATCGGTAGCAGGTCTTTCAGTAAATCATATGCACAACCTCGGACGGAAAAAGCTGTGTAGCGGAACAGCCTTCTGCGGCCTTTTTCAGTAAACCAGACGCGGTCTCCCTCGACACTCGGGGGTGGCCGCTATGGGTCGATTGGTGCCGTTCACGACTGACCGCTAACGACCCAAAGCAGACGTTCGCCAAGGGCAGCCTCTAGCCAGAAGCAGTCGATGCTCTAAACAACAGGTGCGATACAGTATTAACGCGCCCAGGCAGAAAGACTATTTTCCTGCTGATCTCCCTTGCTCTTGAAAAAATTCCTGAGGTGTTCAATGAAAAATGACACTTTCGCAGATAAATTCAGGCGTTCCAGGTAAACGGCATAGATGTCCGCCGGGGGTGTTTCATAGTCCCCTAGCACCTCTTCAAGCCTTCCGGATCGTAAATGATCAGCTAGGTTCCACTCCGCACGCATAAGTATCCCATGCCCCTCCAAGGCCCAGTTCAAAGCGACCTCACCGTCATTGGTACTCAAGCCACCATGCACCTTGATGGACTCAGTTTGCTTACCCCGACTCAATCGCCAAGTGCCAAATGCCGCATCGTTTTGCCGCAATACTATGCAGTTATGCTTCATGAGATCACGTGGAGACTCCGGTCTGCCGAAGGTGTCGAGATAGCTCGGCGTGGCACAGAGACGTCGGCGGTTGGTGGCAATCTTTCGAGCAATCAGTCTGGAGTCCGGTAGCTCACCGAAACGAATAGCCACATCGATCGCGTCATCAGGAAGATGTATAGGACGATCGCTTAGGTGCAGCTGGACCTCCACCTCAGGGTAACGCTTGGCAAAGGATGAAATTGCCGGCCCTACATGTGTACGCCCAAAGCCAAGAGGCGCATTCACACGCAGCAAACCCTTCGGTTCGGCTCGGCTGCTTGAGACCTGCCGCTCCATCTCTTCAATCTCCTCAAGGATCCGCTTGGCATTAACCAGATAGGTCTCACCTTCCGCCGTGAGGCTGATGCTGCGTGTCGTCCGATTAAGCAAGCGCACCCCAAGGCGCTTTTCCAATTGCGCAAGACGCTTCGTCACTGCAGGTGGAGTGAGGTTCAGCTCGCGAGCGGTGGCCGCCAGACTGCCCGCCCCGACCAGCTGAATAAAGAAAGCAAGCTCAGACACTGGGTTCATAATTAACTCTAGGTAAACAATGAGTTTAATTTCATTGTATTACACCGTTTTGAAAAAACCATTACCTTAGGCCTGCGTGATTAACCACAAAAAATCTGGGCTATTAGCTGCCAGCCTGTGAGGAGGTTTTCCTCCCGCTACGTAGCCCAGTCGCCACATAAATCCGACTCACAACAATAATTCGGAGACGGCAATGGCCAAGCGATGGGTAGGTAAGTTGTACGTGCAGGTGCTGATCGGGGTCTCGTTCGGCATCCTGTTAGGAGTGTTCTGGCCGCAGCTCGGCGTGGACATGAAGCCGCTGGGTGATGCGTTCATCAAGCTGATCAAGATGGTGTTCGCGCCCATCATCTTCGCGACGGTGGTGCTGGGCATCGCCAAAATGGAAAACATGAAAGAGTTGGGTCGGGTCGGTGTCCGCGCCCTGATCTACTTCGAGGTACTGTCAACTTTTGCTCTCGTTCTGGGCCTGATCGTTGTCAATTTGGTGCAACCCGGACAAGGGATGAACGTCGACCCAGCCACCCTGGACACCCATGCAATTTCCACTTACACCTCAGCCGCAGCCACTGGCACGGGCGGTGTCACCGACTTCCTACTCCATCTGATTCCGGGCAGCGTAATCGACGCCTTTGCCAAGAATGAGATCCTGCAGATCCTCCTCTTCTCTTCCTTGCTGGGCATTGCCTTGGCCAATCTCGGCGAACGCGGCAAGCCGGTCGTTGACGTGCTGGAGTCATTCTCCCATGGCATGTTCTACATCGTTGGCTTGGTCATGCGCGTCGCGCCGTTGGCAGCCTGCGGCGCAATGGCGTTCACCGTAGGCAAGTACGGCTTGGGCTCAATCGCGTCGCTAGGAAAATTGATGGCGACCATGTACCTGACTTGCTTCCTGTTCGTGGTGATCATCCTGGGCAGCATCGCGCGGATGTCGGGCTTCAGCTTGTGGAAGTTTCTCAAGTACCTGCGCGAAGAACTGTTCACCGTGCTCGGCACCAGCTCATCTGAGTCGGTGGTGCCTCAAATGATGAACAAGCTGGAAAAGGTCGGTGTGTCCAAGCCAGTCGTCGGCCTGGTCATCCCCTCCGGCCTCACCTTCAATCCTGACGGCCAGTGCATCTACTACACCATGGCCGCGATCTTCATCGCCCAAGCCACTAACACACCATTGTCCCTGATGGATCAACTGATCGTACTCGGCGTGCTGCTACTCACCTCCAAGGGTTCGGCAGGGGTTACTGGCTCAGGCTTCATCACGCTCGCTGCGACCTTGGCCACCATGGACAACATTCCGGTAGCGGGCATGGTGCTGCTGCTAGGCGTCGATCGTTTCATGTCCGAAGCTCGCGCTATCACCAACACCATCGGCAACGCGGTGGGAACGATGGCCATCGCGAAGTGGGTTGGTGCGCTTGATAGCGACCGGATGAACCAGATTCTTGATGGCAAGGCCTGCGCTGAACCAGAGAAAGAAGCGTTAGAGGGTGCGGCTCCACTCACTGCCGTCAGCCCTGAAAAAAAACACCTTGTGATGCACTGAGGAAATAACCGTGGATACCATAGATAAAGAAGCAGCCGTCTCATCGCTGACCGACACGCTGGCCAAATTCACTGCCTATATTGGCAAACGCCTGCCCAAAGACGTGAAGGAAAAAACGGCCAAGCTGCGTGCAGCCGAAACCAATCCACTGGCTATTGCCGTGTATGACTCGATGGCCGACAACCAGGAATACGCCGACAAGCTCAACCGGCCGAGCTGCCAGGACACTGGCGTGATCCAGTACTTCATTTCGGCCGGAGCGCGTTTTCCGCTGCTCGGTGAAATGGAAGGCATCCTCGAAAATGCTACCAAGGAAGCCACTGTCCATGGCCCCCTGCGCCATAACGCGGTGGAAACCTTCATCGAGAAGAACACGGGTACCAATACCGGCTCGAAGATCCCGTGGCTGGACTGGGAAATCATCCCCGATGCCGACTACGCCATCGTCGACGTGTACATGGCCGGTGGCGGTTGCACGTTGCCGGGTTCGGCCAAGGTACTGATGCCAGGCCAAGGTTATGAAGGGGTGACCGAGTTTGTCTTCGATGTCATCACCTCCCGTGGTGTAAACGCCTGTCCACCTTTGCTGGTAGGTGTGGGTGTCTCCACCTCGGTGGAGACCGCAGCTCGCCTGTCGAAGAAGGCGATTCTGCGCGAAGTTGACTCCAGCCACCCGAACGAAAGCGCGGCGATGATGGAAAAGCTGCTGGAAGAAGGCCTCAACGAAATCGGCATTGGCCCGCAGGGCCTGACCGGCAACAGCAGCGTGATGGGCGTGAATATCGAGTCTTCGGCGCGTCACCCCTCGACCATTGGCGTGGCAGTATCCACCGGTTGCTGGGCACACCGCCGCGGCAAAATCCGCATCAACGCCGACCTGACCTATGACATCCTCTCCCACGAAGGGGTAGTACTGTGAAGAAGATCATCAACACCCCGATCAGCGACGAAGATCTGGCCAACCTCAACGTCGGCGATGTGGTTTACCTTACCGGCCAACTGGTGACCTGCCGTGACGTCGCCCACCGCCGCCTCATCGAGCTGGGCCGCGAGCTGCCTGTCGACCTGCGTGGCGGCGCTATTTTCCACGCGGGCCCGATCGTCAAGAAGAAAGAAGACGGCAGTTTCGAGATGGTGTCCATCGGCCCGACCACCAGCATGCGCATGGAAAAATTCGAGAAGCAGTTCATCGAACAGACCGGTGTCAAGCTGATCGTAGGCAAGGGCGGCATGGGGCCGGAGACCACTACCGGATGCCTGGAGAACAAAGCCGTACACGCGGTATTTCCCGGCGGCTGCGCAGTACTGGCCGCCACGCAGGTTGAGGAAATCGAACGTGCCGAATGGCAGGATTTAGGCATGCCGGAGACGCTGTGGGTTAACCGTGTGCGTGAATTCGGGCCTCTGATCATCTCCATCGACACCAAGGGCAACAACCTGTTCGAGCAGAACAAGGCCCGCTTCAACGAACGCAAAGGTGCAGTCATCGAGAAGATCAATAGCCAAGTCCGTTTCATCAAGTGACGAGCTGGGGCAGTTTAGCGAATACCCCTAAACTGCCCATCTCTCAACCTTGTTAAGCACTTATTTATAAGTCACAACATCCAACACCCACCCTAGCACGGCTTCAATTTACGCCTCACTAGATAATTTTAAGAGATCGCCATGCGAAGCCGTTCCCGCCATGAACTACTTAATAACTTCCGCAGAATACTTCAAGGTCAAGCCTGTATTAGCACGGCTTCAGTGTTTGATCCCTTGTCGACGCGCATAGCTGCGGACCTTGGTTTTGAAGTGGGAATCTAAGGTGGGTCCGTGGCCTCTCTGCAGGTATTAGATACCTCAGACGTCACCTTGATTACGCTGAGCGAATTTGCAAGGCCATCATCGTTGCACCTGCCCTTGGGCCCTGTTGCACACGCACATCCTGCGGTCGCGCAAACCCTCACTGATCAAGATCGCTGGATATTTCTTTAGCCAGCTCGATGAAGACACGCACCGCCGCACTCAGAAAGGCGTCTTTGCGCCGCATCAGAACGGCCCGTCGCTGCAAGCGCTCCGGCTCCAGTGTGATGGCCACCAGGTCGTCATGGGCCAACGCAATTCTGGCAGGCAACAAGGTCGAGAGATTCGTCCGGCGAACGATCTCGATCACTGCGCCGAGGGCATTGGCCTCCATCTGCACCTTGGGACGAATCTCATATTTGCGGCAGTAGCGGTCGATTTGCTCGCGAGTGGCAAACTCTGTGCTGAGCAAGACCAAAGACTCTGCACTCAGGCCGTGCGAGGTAATGGAGCGTTCCTCGGCCAGGCGGTGTCTGCGGTTCATGACCAAAGCAAGCGTTTCGTTCAGCAAGGGGATGGCTTCGATATCCGGCGCATGTATTTCATCAAAAGCGATCCCTACGTCCAGCTCTCCCGCCAACAACAGCTCCTCGATACGCTCCTGGGAAAGCTCTTTCAGGTTGACGGTAATCTTGGGGTATCTGGAGTGAAATACCTCGATCAGCGGCCCCACCAGATAGGTCGTGAACGTCGGCGTTACCGCAACACGCAATGAGCCACGGCTGAGGTCGCTGACATCATGTATAGCCCTTTTGGCTTCCTGCAGTTCCTGATGCGCACGGCGCGCATAGAGAAGGTAGACATCCCCCGCGTCAGTCAAACGCGTCGTGCGGCCTGATCGGTCGAACAACTGGGCTCCCAGGCTCTCTTCCAACTGCCTTACTTGCTGAGAAAGCGCCGGCTGAGAGACATGCAGCGCTGCTGCGGCCTTCGTGAAACTGAGATGTTCTGCAACGGCCAGGAAGTACTGGATGTGGCGAGCGAGCATGTCCATACCCATAAGATAATCTGATCCAACTCATAATAAATGAGACTTTTACCTTATGCCATGCGCTGCTTAATCTCCGTCTCACACCCAGCGACATCGAGACAGCAACCATGAAAGCGATCATCGACGGATTTCTGAAGTTTCAAAAAAATGCCTTTCCGGAGCGGGTCAAACTGTTCAAGGACCTTGCCAATCAGCAGGCGCCAAAGGCTCTCTTCATCTCCTGCTCTGATAGCCGACTGGTGCCTGAGCTGGTCACCCAACGCGAGCCAGGCGATCTGTTTGTCATCCGCAACGCCGGCAATATCGTGCCGTCGTACGGGCCAGAGCCGGGTGGGGTTTCGGCGTCGGTCGAATACGCGGTCGCCGGACTCAAGGTTGCAGACATCGTGATCTGCGGCCACTCCGACTGCGGCGCGATGACCGCCATCGCCACCTGCAAATGCCTGGATCACATGCCCGCCGTAGCCAGCTGGTTGCGGTATGCCGACTCAGCCAAGGTAGTCAATGAGGCCCGTCAGCACGCGGACGGACCAAGCAAGGTTGCCTCCATGGTGCGCGAAAACGTGGTCGCGCAGTTGGCCAACATCCAGACCCACCCCTCCGTACGCCTGGCGCTAGAAGAAGGCCGCGTGACCCTGCACGGTTGGATCTATGACATCGAGAGCGGACGTATCGACGCTTTTGATGGCAGCACCGGCACCTTCGTGTCTCTCGCGGAACACCCAGAAGTCCACGCCGTTTCCCAGCCAGCCAGGCACGTCGCCTGAAACCTGTACCTGCACCTTTTCTTACCCAGGAGACTCACCATGATCCAGACCCAAGCCACCCGCACCGCTCGCCAGGAACTGACCGAAGTCATCATTCAGGCCAAGGCTCGCAAAGACCTGTCCTTCGCGCAAATCGTTGACGGTACGGGCCTGTCCGAGGCCTTCGTCACCGCGGCCTTGCTTGGCCAGCATCCGCTGCCTGAAAGCGCCGCGAAGGTCGTAGGCGAAAAGCTCGACCTCGATGCTGATCAAGTCGCACTGCTGCAATCGATGCCGATTCGCGGCAGTTTCTTCGACGGCGTGCCGAGCGACCCTACCATCTACCGCTTCTACGAAATGATGTCGGTGTATGGAACCACCCTCAAAGCGCTGGTCCACGAGAAGTTCGGTGACGGCATCATCAGCGCCATCAACTTCAAGCTGGACATCAAGAAAGTCGAAGACCCGGACGGTGGCCACCGTGCTGTGATCACCCTGGACGGCAAGTACCTGCCTACCAAGCCTTTCTGATGTAGCTCAGCCCGGTGCCATACCGCGCCGGGCCATCCCCAACATTCATGACGACTGAGCGCCAATCGGATGCTCAGGCCTTCTTACGCCCTCAGTACAGGTGATCACCATGAAACTCTTACTCGTTCTGTTCCTAGGCTGCCTTGGTTCTGTTGCCATGGCCGATGACCAAGGCACTCGAGCTGCACCAATGACGGTTGAACCCTATCGCTACTCTCAGAACCTGGATATCGCGCACGTTGTGGCTGTTACGCCGGTGCCCAATGTCTGCGAAGTTGTGCCGATGCAGCTGACTTACGACGACTCCAATGGCGAGCGGCATATCATGGAGTACAGAATCGTGGGGAATGGCTGTGCCAACAACTGATGCGCCATCCTTACTGCAGCTCGACAGGCAGTTCCTGGACATCAGGGCAGATGGGATCGAGGCTTGGCATCCTGTATGGACGCAAGCCCACTGCGAAAATCGCTGTGGGCTTTTTGCTTCCGACAGAGGGTGATCTGCCGACTCGTCTGCGGGACGGGAATCTGGACGGCAGACGACCCTCCTGAAACTTCAGAGCCTGTACTCAATGGTGTAGGACTCATCCTCTCTCGGTTCTATCGTAATAGGAATGCCGAAGAGCTTTCCTCGACAATCACTGACGCTACACCGATACACATTTCCCTGCTGGAGCTGATTCCAGAGCCCTTCGTCATGTATCGCAATCTGCAACACACGGTTGTTCGGATCCTCTCTGACCTGAGCAACGTGATGGTCCAGGTCGCACCCGAATTCAGCAGTAGTAAACTCGGGATCGTAGCCGATCAGCACACCGTGCCTTTTCAGATCTTCCCGAATACGCTCAATCACGTCGTCTGCTTCTTGTTTTAGCATGATCGTTATCTCGCGGTGTTGTACTCATCAAAACTCTAGCTGACCCTGATGGTTTTCGTTGTTTATCGTGCAATCAACGACTCAGCCTTATTCCTGAAATTGCCCACCGCCTTAGGGGGAGCTGGCGGTAGCGGAAGACTGCTTTCGCCCCATTTCGGACACTGAAAAATCGCGTTTCGTAAGTGCGACGTCCACTCTGTGGGAGCGGGTTTACCCGCGAAGCAGGCGATGCGGTGCATGGCACGGGCGTTGCCCGTGATCGCGGGCAAGCCCGCCCCCACAGAGGCCCTGCAAGCCCTTTGGAATGAATACGGACGAGTGCAGGGACAGCGGCTGCGCTCGGCTCTTGAGCTCCACCTGGGCCAGCACTCACTCCAACAGCGAGCGCACGGCATCGAGTGCAGCATGACCGTGGCGTAGGATTTCCGCCTGATTGAGTGACTGCGTTGTGTCCAGGAGATTTCTTCTCTCTGCCACAAACGCGCTTGACCTCAAGTTGACTCGAGGTTGCAGACTGCCCGCTCTTTCTTCTGGAGCAATCCCATGTCCGCAGATTCCCGTCCCGCATTCGCGCTGTCCAATCCACCCGGGCTGTACGACCCGAGCAGCAACGGTTACTCCCACGTCGCCGCAGTAGCACCTGGAGCCAGGCTGTTGTTCATTGCCGGGCAAGGTGGCGAGGATGTCGACGGGCGACTGCCCGCCGAGTTTGCCGCGCAGGCCAGGCAGGCACTGGCCAATTTGGACACGGCGCTGCGGTCGCAGGGCGCGAGCTTGCAACAGGTGTTCAAGCTGACCTTGTTGATCGTCGATCATGATGAGCATCGCTTGCGTGAATGGGTCAGCGAAGCAAATCGGGTCTGGGAAAGCGGGCATCCGGTCTGCACCCTGATCCCCGTTCCACGGCTGGCGCTGGATGGCATGCTGGTGGAGATTGATGCGGTGGCCGCTTGCTGTGAGGTGGTTTGAGATGGATGTGACGTGACCCGCCGTGCCTGACACGGCGGGGTCTTTTTCGCGGGCAAGCCCGCTCCCACAGGTACCTCGCTGTACTCAAGATCAGCGGTGAGGGCGGTGCAGGTATGAAGCTCAAGCCGCGCCGCCACCCTCCCCGCCCAGCATGCCAACGAACCACCCCACCCCCGGCAAACCCCGGCTCACCAGCAGCGTCGGCGCCACCTGCGGCCCGCCCTCGGTCCAGAACAAGGCATGCCCGGCCAACGACCGCTGCCCCGCCAGCCCGTCCAGTTGCAGCAACCACTGTTCGACCGCCTGCGCCATTCCGTCCTGCTCCGGCAGCGCCGACCACATCGCGCCCATCGCCGGCTGCCCCCACGCAGGCGCGATGCTTGCGGGCTCTGGCCGTAATGGAGCGGGCAACTGGCTGAGGTCGCGGTCGAAGCGCTCCAGCACGAACCCCGTCTCCAGGGTCGACAATGCCAGGCGCTCCACTTCGGCGTACCACGCGCCGTCGCGCCGCAGGCGCTCCAGCACTGGAATGTCCGGCCCGCCATAGGCCAGGGTCAGGGGAAAATAACGCCCCACCCGGTCGACACTGGGCATCATCACGCCAGCCCAGGCGGGCTCGCCGCAGACCCCGGCGGCCAGGGCGAAATGCCAGATCGGGCTACAGCGGTAGGCCTGCTCCCACCCAGCTCCCAGGCGCTCGCGGCTGGCGCGCAGGCCGGCCTGCAACCAGTCATCCCAACCTCGCACGAACGCGGGCGACAGGCGCCGGCTGAGGAAATCGCCATGGGTCACCAGCTTGCCGTAGAAGCCGGTGCGCGAAACGCGCTGTTCCAAGGGCCTCACCTCACAACCGCGCCGGGCAACGGAACTGCTCCAGCGCGTCGCGGCGGAACGGGTTGATCACGCTGCTGGCGCGTAGCGTGTAGCTCACCTTGTGCCCGCCCAGGTTGAACGTGAGCAGGAAGCGCTCACCCGATTCACCGCTGACCTGCCCCTGGTCAAGCAAACGCAACCAGGCCCAAGGGCCGTCGCTGCGCAGGCCGCTACCGGTGGGAGACTGCAATTGCACGCGGTCGCTGCCTTTGCCGCTGGGCAACACGATCGGCGTGAATCCGGTATCGCCGCCAGGCACGAACGTCACCGGCTGGCCAGCGATATCCAGCGTCACCTGGCCCAATGCGGGATCGACGGTCAGGGGTTGCACGTCGAAGCGCAGCGAGGGCTGACGGGCACCGGCGGCGAAGAACATGTCGCGCAGGCGTGCGCCGCGCTGGAACTGGTCGAGCACCTCCTGGGGGATGCTCAGCGGCGCGCTGCCGTTGGCGCGCCAGCGCCATTGGCTACTGCTCATGTCGACGTAGGGCGCGAGGTTGCGGCTGAAGAAGTCGTCCATGATGCCGCCAGGGCCGAAGAAGCGGCCGAAGTCGTCGGCGGTGACGTCGCGGCTGGCGCCGCGCACCAGCGGGTAGCGCCCGGCGATGGCATCGCGGCAGAACGGCGCGCCATTGGCCACCCACAGGGCATTGAGGCGTTCGCGCTCGTTGCCGAGGGTCAGCGCGCTGCCGCCACTGTCGACTGCGCGCAGCACCTCGGACAACGGGGCTGGCTGCTCGGTTGCGGCGCGCTTGATGCGCCCAAGCACCTCGCCGCTGGGCGCTGGCGTGCCACTGCGGCGGGCATTTTCGGCGCTGTCGAAGAACTGCGCGGCGTCCTTGAGCAGGGTCAGGCTTTCCTCCAGCGACGCCGGGGTGGCGCTGCCCGCCAGGGCATGCAGGGCGGCGAAGTGCTGGTCCACTGGGTTGCCGGTGGCAGCCGGCGCGGGGGCCGGGGCGCTGTCGGACAACGCACTTTCCAGGCGCTTGCGGGCACTGTCGAGGCGTTCGCGCAGGGCGCGGTCGACCGGGTTACCGGCGCTGTCGCCGGGGGTGTCGGCCAGCACGCCTTCGAGGGTGGTCTCGCGTGCGGCGGTCTGGAGGAAGGCGCGCAACGGTGAGTCGGCGGCGGCCAGGGCATTACTCACCTGGGCCGCCTGGCCGAGGCTGGCCAGGGGCACCAGTTGCACGTCGGCCAGGTAGGCATCCCACTGGCGGATATAGTCTGCGTAGTACAGCTCAAGCACCGCAGCGCCCAGGCGCGCACTATCGCCCGCGCCGAGGGCCGCTTCCTGGCGGTCGAGCACCCAGCTGTCGCGGGCCATGTCGGCCACGGCGCGCTCGCGCCTGGCCAGCAAGGCGCGGTAGCCAGCCACGCTGTACACGCCGCTTACGCCGCGCGACAGCGGCAGGCCGCTGCGCCGCACCAGCAACGACGAGGCATCGCGCCCGGCGGCAGCGTTGACGCTCTGCTCGGCCAGCCCGGCCTGGGCCACCTGGCGCTTGAGGCGGTTGTAGATGCGCTGCGACAGCGGCATGCCCGCCAGGGTCAGGCGGGTCTTGGCGATCAGGTCGGCATCGAGCTGTACCGGCTCGGCGTCGGCGTCTTCGAGCAGCGCGGCGACATGCGCCCATAGTTGCTGGCGCTGCGCCTCGCTGGCCTGGGGCAGCTCGCGGCGCCAGTCGACATCGACCCAGGCCTGCACCGAGGCGGCATCGAAGAACTGGCGCTGGCCGAGCATCAGGTACACGCGCAGGGTTTCGTAGAGGAAGTCCTGGTTGCTGGCATCGCCCCGGCGCAAGGCGCTCTCCAGGTTGCCGACGATCGACGGCAGCAGGGTGCTGCGCAGCAGGCGGTGGTACAGCGCCACGGCCCCGGCACCGAGCTTGTCACCCTGGTACAAACCAAAACGCTCAAGCAGCGGCACGCCCTCCCCGCGCTGGTCGTAACCCGCGGGCAAGGCGCGGGCAGCGTCGAGCAGCGGCAACGCCTGCAGCACGTTGCCCTCAGCCGGCAGCGCCTTGGCCAGTTGCGCCACCTCAGCGGTACGTTGCGCGGCGGTATCGACCAGCACGCGGTTGCGCTGGTAACTGAGCGCCATGCCCAGCGCCAGCAGCAGCGTCAGCACCGCGACCAGCACCATCCCCGCGCGCAACCATTGGCGGCGGCGCTGCTCCTGGCGCGGGTCGAGCCCGGCCAGGCCCGCTTCCTTGAAGATCACCTCGCGCAGCAGCCGGGTGATGAAGTAGCTGCGCCCACTGGCGTACCCGGCAGGCAGCACTTTGCGCCCCAGGCCGAAGGCGGCGGCCAGCGAGGCCAGCACCCGGTCGATCGGGCTGCCTTCCTGGGTGCCGCTGGTGAAGTACACCCCGCGCAGGCGGGTCGGTGCCTGGAAGCGGTTGGGTTCGAACACCGTGCGCAGGAAGCCCGCCAGCACGTCGCCCATGCCGGCGAACTGCTGTGGGAAGCTGTACAGCAAGGCACGTCGCGACAGGTCACGCTCCTGTTGCATGCGCTCGAGCACGCGCACCTGCAACTGCCGCTCCAGCGCCTCGAACTCGGCCGGGAAGCCCGCCAGCGCCGCTCCCGGCTGCTCGCTCTGGGCCAGCGGGAAGGTCACGCCCCACACCTGGCTGCGCTCATCGCGCCCAAAGTGCTCGAAGTACTCGGCAAAACCGGCCAGCAGGTCGCACTTGGTCACCACCACGTACACCGGGAAGCGCACGCCCAGGCGTTCGTGCAGCTCGTCGAGGCGCGCGCGGATCGCCATGGCCTGGCGCTGGCGCTCGGCCTCGCCTTGTTGCAGCAGGTCGCTGACGCTCAGGGTGACGATCACGCCGTTGACCGGGCTGCGTCGGCGGTGCTTTTTCAGCAGGTCGAGAAAACCGCGCCAGGCCGCCTTGTCGACCTCGGCGTCGCTGTCCTGGGTGGTGTAGCGCCCGGCGGTGTCCAGCAGCACGGCTTCGTCGGTGAACCACCAGTCGCAGTGGCGCGTGCCGCCGATGCCGCCGATGGCCGTGGCGCCGTGGGTGTCACTGAGCGGGAATTGCAGGCCGGAGTGGGTCAACGCAGTGGTCTTGCCGCTGCCTGGGGCGCCGACGAACAGGTACCACGGCAACTGGTACAGGTACTGCCCGCCCGGTTTCCAGCCGGGGCTGGCCTTGCGCAGCACGGCCATCGCCTCGCGCATGCGCTCGGCCAGATGCGCCACCTCGGCCTGCGAGGCGCGCGCCGAGGCGGGTTCCCCGGCCTGCTCATCGGTGACCCCGGCCATCAGCAGGCGGTTGGCGCGCCAGGCAGCAAAAGCGCGCCAGCCGAAATAGGCCAACCACGCGGCCAGCAACGCCGCCACCAGCCAGCCGCGCGCCCAGGTCGAGGCCAGTGGCTCGCGCCCGTCGAATGACAGCAGCGGACCTTCGTACCAGATCAGCAGCGCCATCAACGCCACGCCCAGCAGCGACAGCAGCCAGGAACTGGCCAGCCAGCGCAGACCGCGCATGAAGGTATCGAACAGATAGATCAGATAAGACATCGCCTGGACCTCACTGCGGCTGCGCAGGAACAAATACGGTGATCTCTACGCGGCGATTGCGCGCGCGGTTGGCGGCCGAGTCGTTGGCCACCAGCGGCTCGGTCTCGCCACGGCCTTCGCTGCGGTAGCGCGTGGCGGGCCCGGCGCGTTCGGCCAGCAGGCGCGCGACGTTGCGCGCGCGGGTGTTGGACAGGTCGAAGTTCGACGACAACCGCGAACCCAGCGCAGGCCGCACGTTATCGGTGTGACCGACCACCAGCACGTCGCCAGGCACGCCCTTGAGCGCCTCGCCTATGCGCGTCAACAGACCGTCGAAGGCGCTCGACACCTCGGCGCTGCCAGAGGCGAACACACCGTCGCCGCGCAGGGTGATCACCGAGCGGTCACTGGTTTCGCGCACGCTCACCAGGCCTTGGGCGATCTCCTCGGCGAGGAACCCGGACACCCGCACCGGCGCCGGCCCCGTGGGCTGGGCGGCCTTCAACGGCGAGGCCAGGCGCAGCTCGCCCATCTGCGCGAACACCGGGTCCGAGGCGCGATTGAGCAGCCAGTTGCCGGTCACCTGCAACAGCACCAGCAGCAGCGCCGCCAAGGCCGCCAGCACCCACAGCGGCACCAGGCGCAGCATCGACACCGGCGCAGTGGGCGCACCGCGCCAGCGTGGCGAAAGGTCCTGCTCGACCGCGCCGCGCTGCTGGCGAATCAACTGCAACAGGCGCTCGCGCAGGGCCGCCAGTTGGTCGAAGCCACGGTCCAGTACGCGGTAGCGCCCTTCCAGGCCCAAGGCCAGGCACAGGTACATCAGCTCCAGCACGTCGAGGTTGGCGCGCGCATCCAGGCTCAGGCGCTGCAGGATCAGGAAGAACTTCTCGCCGCCCCAGGCCTCGTTGTGGAAGGTCACCAGCAGGCTGCTGCCACTCCACACCCCGGCGCCCCAAGGCGTGCTGGAGATGGTTTCGTCGACCAGCGTGCACAGGGCATAGCGCGCCGCGGCGAGGGTCTGGGCTTCCACCCGGGCGTTGCGCGCCTGCGCCTCGAACTGCTGCACGGCCTGCACCAGCCGCTCGCGCAGGGTTTCCATGTCCGGTGCGCGGGTCAGCCCACGCAGCGGCACCACCAGGTCGAGCAAGGGGTTGGCGGCGCGCACCAGCGGGTTGAGGCCGGCGCCGCGCAGGGCCAGGTCGGCTTCGACCGGCGCAGGCGCGGCGCTGGAGGCCGGGCGGCGGCCGCCGGGGGTCGGCAGCAACAGGGTGTGGTCCGGGTCTTGCCCGGGCTCAAGGGAGTCGTTCATGTTCACGGTGATGTACCTGCGCTGTCGATCAGGCGTTGCGGATGGCCCAGAACTGCATGTCCAGCCCGGGGAAGCTGCCGGCCACGTGCAGGGCGAAGCCTGCCGACTGGGTCAGCTGTTGCCAGTACGCGCTGTTGCGGTCGAGTTCGAAGTAGGTGAAGCCTGCGTGGAACGGCAACTGCCGCGGCGCCACCGGCAAGGGCCGCAGGCCGATGCCGGGCAGTTGCAGGTTGACCATGTCGCGGATCTTCTCCACCGAGCCCAGCTTGACCTGCGGCGGGAACCCGCTGCGCACCGCTTCGGCCGGCATCTGCGCATGCACGGCGAGGACGAAGGTGGCGCTGCCGAGCAGCGCGCGGTCGGGCAGCACCGCCACGCGGATACCGAACTGACGCTCCTCCAGCGGGATCTGCAGGGCGCGCGCATCGATCACCGTGGCCAGGGCGCGGCGCAGGTCGAGCATCAGCGGGGCGAAGGTCTCGGCCAGGGCATCGTGGCGGTACACCGGGTAGCGGCTGGCGCGCTTGTCGGCGTGGGTAAAGGTCGCCAGCTCGCCGGCCAACTCCGTCAGTTGGCGGTACAACGCCTCGGGGTGCAGCCCGGCCATGCCGGCCAGGTGACGCACCAGCGGCTCGCTGCGGTTGAGCAGTTGCAGCAGCAAAAAGTCGGCGATCTCTGCCGCGCCGCTGGCACCCGGCTGGGCCAGGCGCGTGGCCATGGCCTCGGCGCGCTGGTGCAGCAGGCCCAGCAGTTCGTCGACGAACGCCGCCAGGCGCGGTGCGGCCTGCAAAGTGAGGCTCGGCGGGCAGTAGGCGGGGTCGAGCAACACCTGCTGGTCGGCGCGGCGCTCCAGCACCCGTGCCACGCCCAACACCGCGTGGGCGTCAGCGACGTCGCTGGCCAGGGCCAGGCGCAGGCGCAGCTTGCCGACGTTCATCAGCGCGCTGTTGTCCAGGCCGTTGCTGTCCCAGGCCTCGTACTCGACGCTGCGATGGCGGGCGAAGTTTTCCGCGCTCACGCGGTCGTCCACTTCCGCCACGCCATGGCGTGCGGTGGGCAGCGCCAGCACCACGTCGAGGTCACGGGCGTCGGCAGGGATCTCCAGCGGCAACGGCATCTCGTCGAATGGCAGGCCGATCGGCGTGCCATCAGGCAGCACGCCGCTGTAGGCCTTGAGCGCCAGCTTGCCGAAGGCCAGGTGCTGCTCGTCGAGCTCCAGGCGCGAAAAGCCCCAGGCGTAGGGGCGCAGCGCCGCGACCCGGGCCTCCAGGTGGGCATTGAGGAAACGGTCGTGCTGCTGCAGGTGCTGGGGCTGCAGGAGCATGCCTTCCGACCAGACGACTTTGCTGTTCCAGGACATGAATGCGATCTCGGGTAAAGGGGTTCAGGGCATGTCGCGCAGGCGGCTGACCTGCTGCTGGTAGGCCACGGAGAATTTCTCGCCGTAGAGGCGTTGCAGGTCTTCGTCGCCATCGCGTGCAAGCTCGGCGTGCAGCTCTGCGAAACGCGCCCATAGGCGGGCCTTGCGCGTCGAGGGCAGCACGCGTTCCAGGGCGCCGGGAGCGGCCAGTCGACGTTCGATACGCACCGGGTCGAAGCGCTGCATCACCTCGCCCAGGGCCTCGCGCATGCCGGCGATCACCGCCATCTCGTGGGCGCGCAGGTCGTCGAAGGCGGCGTGCAGCGCCTGCACGCCGGGCAGATAGGCCGGGGCGTCGGTGCTGAGCATCTGGCTGAGGGCGCTGGTGGGGTCGGGGAAGAACTTCAGCGGGTTGTTCGAATGCGCGCCGATCATCGTCATCTCGATATGGCTTTCGCGCTTGGTCAGCGCCCGCGCCATCAGCACGCCCATGGTGCCGCCGGTGGCGGCGCGGAGCATTTCTCCCACCAGCCGGGCCAGCTCTTCGGGGCTGCGCGAGGCGCGCAGGTGCGGCAGGCCGAGGCCTTCGAGCAGGGCCTGGAGCACAGGGTCTTCGCCGGCCGCCGTGGGTTCTGCGGCAACGGGGGCTGGTGTTGCGATTGGGGTGGGTGCAGGCGCCAGGCTGGCTGGGGCGGCGGGCGTCGCCAGCAGGTCGGCCAGGGCATCGTAGCCATCGGGGATCAACGCCGCTTCCGGCGCCTGGGGGGCTGGGCTGACAGGCAAGGCCGGCAGGGCCTGCAACTCCGGCGACAGATGATCGGCCGGGGTGCCGAGGAAGGCCGCCGTGGGGCGCTGGCCGCCGAACAGGTTCAGGCCCAGCGGGTCGTCCAGCATCGGGGCCGGCTCGAACACTGACTCGCCTTGCACGATGCTCGCCGCCGCCAGGGCGTCGGTGTCCACCCGTGGCTGGCTGAAGCCCGGCTCGCTGCGCGGTGCCACGGCGGCTTCCAGCGGCGGTGGCGGCGGCGGCTGGACCGGCGCCGGTGGCACGAACACCGCCAGGGTCTGGGTGGCGCCAACCCCCGTCTGGTCGGGGTCGGCCTGCTCCACCGCGAGCAGCGCCACACCGATCTGGTAGTCGCCGATCACCAACTGGTCGCCGGCCTGCAGCAGCGTCTCGCGGCCATGGCCGAGCAGGCGCTCGTTGATCACGCTGGGGTTGCTGCCGGTGTCGGTGAGGTAGTAGCCGCCCTCACGCCGCTCGACGCGGGCGTGGCTGCGGGAGATGTACTTGCCCGGATCGTCCAGCACCAGGTCGTTGCCGGGCGCGCGGCCCAAGGTGCCGGCGACGTCGATCAGGCACGCCAGCTCAGCTGCGGGCGGCTGCCCGCGATAACGTTCGACCCACAGTTTCACAGGCATGTCAGGTTCCTTTCGGCAGGAAGGTGGCGGGGCTCACTGGCGGCCATCGTCGGCCTCCTTGGGCTCCAGCGGCTGGCCCACCGGGCCGGGCCGCGAGGCCAGCACCAGGGCGTTGGCGGCGGCCGAGGCCTGGGGCAACGGCAGCGGCAGCATCGAGGCGATGATGGTCGGGCCGAGGGTCAGGAACGAGCCGCCGGCCTTGAGGGTGATGCTCGCCCCCGCCTCGATCACCACGTTCATGCCGCCCTTGATGTGCACGTCGGTGCCGCCGCTGAGGCTGGCCTTGAGCGCGCCGTCCAGCTGCAGGTCACGGCCGGCGGCCTGGCACACGCTGCCCACGGCCTTCTCGGTGCGGTCGCCCAGCACATGCTGGTGGCGGTCGCCGCCGACGCGTTCGCGCAGGTCCTTGGCCACTCGCGAATGGCGCTCGCCGCCCACCCAATCGAGGGCATCGCGCTCGATGCGCTGGTCGAAGTTGCGCTCGGCGTGGATGAACACCTGCTCGGCGCCCTTGCGGTCTTCGAAGCGCAGTTCGTTGTAGCCGTTGCCGCCTTTGCTGGAGTGGCTCTTGAGGGTCGAGCGGGTGGCTTGTTCGGGCAGGTTGTAGGGCGGCATCACCTCGGCGTTGTAGACGCTGCCGGTGACCAGCGGACGGTCGGGGTCGCCTTCGAGAAAACTCACCACCACTTCCTGGCCGATGCGCGGCAGGAACAGGCTGCCCCAGCGCTTGCCGGCCCAGCCCTGAGCGACGCGGATCCAGCACGAGCTGTTCTCGTTTTCCTGGCCTTCGCGGTCCCAGTGGAACTGCACCTTGATCCGGCCATACGGGTCGGTCCAGATCTCCTCCCCGGCCTTGCCCACTACCTTGGCGGTCTGCGGGCCGTGCACCAGCGGACGCGGGGTGAGGCATGGCGGGCGGTAGTCCTGCTGGCGCGGCAGTGCGGTGAAGCGGCAGGTGAGCACGGGCGCCGGGTCTTCGGGGCGGGTCGGTTCGTAGGTGTCGGACGACAGCTCGTATTCGGCGGCGAGCACCAGCACCTGTTGGTTCTGATCGCCGCGCGGGTGTTCGCTGAGGGTGAACAGCGCGCCGGGGAACAGCCCGCGCGCGCGGGTGGCGCCCTCGATGCGCCGGTAGCTGGTGTGCCGGGCCTCGAGCTGCTGGCGGGCCAGGGTCTCGCCCTGCGGGCGCTCGCGGTACTTGCCGGGGTAGTCGTAGCGCTCGAAGCGCGATTGGGCGTAGGGGCGCGCCTGGGTCGACTTGACCAGCAGGTTGGCCGCAGGTTTTTCGAAGTCGTAGTCCTGCAGGGCCCAGGCGCCGGGCTCGACTTCGCCGCTCATGCGCCAGTCGTAGATCACCTCGCTGTCGCGCATGGCCTGGTCCTCGGCTGGCAGGTAGCGCACCTGTGCGTAGCCTGGGGCGGGCGCGTGGGCGCCGTAGCCGTCGGCCAGCACCAGGGTGTGGCGGCCGGCGGCGCTACGGAAGAAGTAGTAGATGCCGGCCTGCTCCAGCAGGCGGCTGACGAAGTCGAAGTCGCTTTCGCGGTACTGCACGCAGTACTCAAGCGCCGGGTAGCTGGCGCTCAGGCCCGAGGTGTCGACGTCGGCCAGGGTGTAGGGGGCGAACACCGCCTGGACGATGTCCGGCACGTTGCGCTGCTGGAAAATCCGGCAGTCGCTGCTGCGGGTCAGCAGCCACAGCCACGGGCGCACCACCGCGTGGTAGGTGGCGAAACGGCCCTGGCGGCCGGTATAGGCGAAGCGCGTGACCAGGCCGCTGAAGTGGCGCTGGCCGCCCTTGGGCAGTTCCACGGCAACGGTCAGGGGGGTGGCGAGCAGGTCGTCGAGGTCCAGGTCGGTGCGTTCGCTGTAGAGGTCGATGTGGTATTCGCTCAAGGTCGACAGGCCTTCACGGGCGGTCATGCGCCGGAACAGCAGGGTGTCGGGGGCCAGCACGCAGGTGACGGCAATTTCGCGGTTGGCTTGGGTAACGGGCATCCAGGGCTCCTTCACGCGGGGTGGCCGCAAGGGTCGGCCTTGGGGACACAACAGGTGGGGAGCGGGGTTTATTCCGTGGGGGGATGAAAAAGTGTGTGGGGTGAGCGCGAGGGTGCTGCGGATGGCCCTATCGCGGGACGAGTCGGATCGCCGCACCGCCGCTCCACAAGGACGGCGCTGTCCCTGAGAACCGCGCTGTACATGTGGGCGGCGGTGCGGCGATCCGACTTGCCGCGCGATCACGGGCGTAGCCCGTGCCAGGCGATGCGATCAGGCCGCGGCGGTAGACACCAGCCGCTCCAGCACCAGGGTGATGCCGGTGGCGTTGTAGCACTTGCTCCACAGGTTCATCTGCTTGAAGTCGGCGAAGTCCTTGCCGTCACCCGGGTCCATGTAGGTGCCGTCCGGACGCTGCATCACGTAGTGCAGGCCGATGCCGAAGGTCATCACGATCTTCAGCGCCCGCCGGTTGGCCGCCAGGGCCGGTGGCTCGGAATGGATGATCGGGAAGCCCGCCCGCACGCACTTGGTCTCGGCATCGGGGTAGAAGGTCGACAACGCGCTGGCGATCATCCCGCTCATGTAGATCTTCACATCCAACCCCAACTCGCGGGCAGCGATGGCCACGTTGTGCGGGAAGGAATAGCCCAGCTTGCTCAAGTCGGCCTGCTCCTTATCCAGCCGCCCGCCCGTCACGGACCCCGAGGTGATCTGGTACAGCGCCGCCTCGCAGAAATAGTTGGCCTGCAAGGCCTGGCCGGTGCTGCGCGCGCCGGTGTTCGGCATGGTGGTCACGCCCAGCTCCGCCGTCGCGCACAACAGCGATGCCGCGCCACAGGAAAATGCGAAATCTTGTTTCTTGTTCATGGAAGGCTCTCGAAGGCCGGCAGGCCTGGGTTCACTTGATGTCGGTAATCCAGAAGAACGGGTTCGGATGGCCAGAGAACGCCGCCGGCTTGTCGACGGTCTCCAGCTGACTGCCGCTGAAACGCCACGAGGCGTAGTGCAGCGGCGCGAAGTACAGCCGCGCGTTGAGGTAGTCGAAGACAATGCGAAAGCGGTTGCCGCCCCAGCCGTAGGCGTCCAGGTCGCCCGCGGTGTACTCGACGTAGCCAGTGGCACAGTTGCCGCCGCCGCGGTCGGCCGAGTGGTGTTTGTTGGCCTGCGCGTAGGTGTGGTACAGCTGCCCGCGTGCCGAGGCCGGCTGCTGCGCCGTCAACTGCGGCAGGTAGCAGGGGGTGTTGGAATGGATCTGGCGCATCGCCCCCAGGGTGTCGTCGCCGATCGAGGTGGCGATGGCGCTGCAATCGTAGGGCGCCGTCGATTGCATCAAGGTGCGCATCAATTGCTTGATGCGCGCGTCCACCGGCAGGTAGCGAAAATCGATGCGGTACAGGTCGAGGATCGGCCCTTGCTTGCAGGCCTTGACGCAATCAGGGTCGGCCGCCTCTTCCAAGGCTTTGATGAACTCGTAGCTGCTTTTCTTGCCGTCGCGCTCGGACATGCTCGTTGTCTCCCCTGTCAGCCTGCGTGGCGCACCCACACCTTGGCGCTTTGCACCTCGGTGAGCTTTTCCCAGTCTTTGAACAGCGTCTGCCAGTCGCCCAGCGGCTTGTAGGCGTCGTGCTCGCTGGCCAGCAGGCGTTCGATACGCAGCTCGGTTTCCTTGAAGCGCACCGCCTCCGCGCAGACGACCACGGCGAACGACAGCGGCAGCCTGAGGTGGTCGTAGCCGCCGCCGCTGTATTGGCGCAGCGCTACCAGGTCCATGCGGGTGAAGGCCGAGTAGGTGGTGGCCGTGGTGTTGGTGCGCAAGGCCGAATGAGTGCCCTTCAGGTCAATCTTGCGCAGGCGGTTGTTGTTGCCGCCCACGCCCAGCTTCGGGGCGAACGGCGGCTCGGAATCGGCGAAGTGGTACCAGGTGCCATCGGCACCGAGGAAGGCATCGATGTACAGGGACTTGCGCGACATCAGCAGGCTCGCCGCCACGCCCTCGCCTGGCTTCAGGATCAGGTCGATGCGAAAGAACCCTTCGCGCCCCTTGGGCATGGCCAGCAAGGTGCGCATCTGGGCGATGGCGTCGCCGTAGACGAACAGGCCGGTGTACAGGTGCATGGTGATGATCATGCCGCTTCCTCGTCGTAGGTGTAGTCGAAAGCGCCGTCGCGCACGCCCAGGTGCACGCGGGTGACTGCTTCGCCGCGCAGCATCCGTTCGAGGAATTCGCGGCTGATGGCGGGCAGTACCGAGTGGGTGAGGATCGCGTCGATCATCCGCCCGCCGCTCTCGAGCTCCGTGCAGCGGCTGGCGATCAGCGCTACCACTGCCTCGTCGCAACTGAACGGCACGCCGTGGCGCTCGGCCAGGCGCCGCTCGATGCGGCCCAGTTGCAGGCGGATGATGCTGGCGAGCATGGCGTCGCTCAGCGGGTAATAGGGGATGGTCACCACCCGCCCGAGCAGCGCGGGCGGGAAGACGTGCAGCAGCGGCTCGCGCAGGGCGCGGGCGATGGTTTCCGGGTCCGGCACCCGCTCCGGTCGCAGGCACAGATGGCTGATGGTCTCGGTGCCGACGTTGGTGGTGAGCAGGATCAGGGTGTTCCTGAAGTCGATCACCCTGCCCTCGCCGTCCTCCATCCAGCCTTTGTCGAACACCTGGAAGAACAGCTCGTGCACATCGGGGTGGGCCTTCTCGATCTCGTCCAGCAGCACCACGCTGTAGGGCTTGCGCCGCACCGCCTCGGTCAGCACGCCGCCCTCGCCGTAGCCGACGTAGCCGGGTGGCGCGCCCTTGAGGCTGGAAACCGTGTGCGCTTCCTGGTACTCGCTCATGTTGATGGTCACCAGGTTGTGCTCACCGCCATACAGCGCCTCGGCCAGGGCCAGGGCGGTCTCGGTCTTGCCCACCCCGGAGGTGCCGGCGAGCAGGAACACGCCCACCGGCTTGCCTGGGTTGTCGAGCCCGGCGCGCGCGGTCTGGATACGCCGGGCGATGGCTTCCAGGGCATGCGGCTGGCCGATGATACGTCGCGACAGGCTGCTGGCCAGGTTGAGCACGTTGTCGATCTCGTTGCGCACCATGCGTCCGACCGGAATGCCGGTCCAGTCCTGCACCACGGCGGCCACCGCTTGCTCGTCGACGGTGAGCAGGATCAATGGCGTCTCGCCCTGGGCCTCGGCCAGCGCCTGCTGGCGGCTGCGCAGCTCAACCAGGGCGTCGTCGCTCACGCCCTCACCGCCCAGTTGCCCGCGCAGTTCGACGATCGCCGCCACCTGTTCCTGCTCGCTGGCCCAGGACGCCTCCAGACCATCGAGCCGCTCGCGCTCGCGGGTGCGCTGCGCGTCGAGGGCCGCCTGGCGCGCGTCGGTGTCCACCCCCAGCGCGCGCTCGCGGGCGATGATCGCCTGCTCGGTGTCCAGCGCTTCGAGCCGCCGACGGCTGTCGTCCACCGCCGCCGGGGTGGCGTGCAGGCTGATGGCAACCCGCGCGCAGGCGGTGTCGAGCAGGCTGATGGCCTTGTCCGGCAGCTGGCGCGCGGGGATGTAGCGGTGCGAGAGGCGCACCGCCGCAGCCAGCGCAGTGTCGAGAATCTGCACCTGGTGGTGGCGTGCCATGCTTTCGGCGATGCCGCGCAGCATCAGCAGCGCGCGGGCCTCGTCGGGTTCGCCGACCTGCACGGTCTGGAAGCGCCGGGTCAACGCGGGGTCTTTCTCGATGTACTTCTTGTACTCGGCGAAAGTGGTCGCGCCGATCGTGCGCAGCGTGCCACGGGCCAGCGCCGGCTTGAGCAGGTTGGCCGCATCGCCGGTGCCCGCCGCACCGCCCGCGCCGACCAGGGTGTGGGTTTCGTCGATGAACAGGATCACCGGCGTGACGCTGGCCTGCACTTCGTCGATCACCGCGCGCAGGCGCTGCTCGAACTCGCCCTTCATGCTCGCCCCGGCCTGCAGCAGGCCGACGTCGAGCACCAGCAGGCGCACCGTGCGCAGCGCTGGCGGCACGTCACCGCGCACGATGCGCTGGGCCAGGCCTTCGACCACGGCGGTCTTGCCGACCCCGGCCTCGCCGACCAGCAACGGGTTGTTCTGCCGGCGGCGCATGAGGATGTCGATGACCTGGCGGATCTCGTCGTCACGACCGACGATCGGGTCCAGCGTGCCGCTGCGCGCCTGCCCGGTGAGGTCGACGGTGAAGCGCGCCAGCGCCTCCTGGCCATTCGGGCCGGCGCTGGGCAGCGCGCCGGAGCTTTCCCCCGGTGCCAGCTGAAAGCCGTCGCTGGCTGCCTGATGGGCTTCGGGCGAGTCGGCCAGCACCGTGGCGAAGCACTCGGTAAGGTCGTCGATGCGCACCTTGGCGAACTCGGCGGACAACGCCAGCACCGCATTGCGCAGGGCGCGGTCCTTGAGCAGGCCGACCAGCAGGTGCCCGGAACGTACCTGGGCCTCGCCGAACATCAGCGTGGCATGCACCCAGGCGCGCTCGACTGTGTCTTCGAGTTGCGACGACAGGTCGGTGATCGAGGTGGAGCCACGCGGCAGGCGGTCCAGCGCCGTGGTCAGGTCGGCGGCCAGGCGCGCCGGGTCGAGGCTGTAGTGGCGCACGATGCGCACCAGGTCGCTGTCCTGCGCCTGCAGCTGGTGCAGCCAGTGCGCCAGCTCCACGTAGGGGTTGCCACGCAGCTTGCAGAACACCGTGCTGCTTTCGATGGCCCGGTAGCACAGGCCGTTGAGTTTGCCGAACAGGGCCACTCGACTGATCTCAGCCATGATCTGATCCTTGCGATGAGGGGGAAACGGAAGGGGTAAGGCGCGGGTTGATGAGCAACTGGCGGTCGTCTTCGCTCGGTGGTGCGCTGCTCAGCCAACTGCTCCAGCCAAGCCGGGCATCCCGGCCCAGGCGGGTGCCGGGCAGGTGCTGGCGGGCGACGATCAGGTTGACGTCCCAGTCCAGCGCCAGGCCCGCGTACTGGCGCACCCAGTCGGTCAGCCGGCGCAGGCCGGGCTGGCCCGGCAGCAGGCGGCGCACTTGGGCCATGCTCAGCGGGCCGACCCGCAGGCGGAACTTGCCCTGGGCGTTCCACACCTTGCGCCCGAGCACCGTGCCCACGCCCAGGCGCTCGGCGCTCGGCCCGCTGCGCAGGGCGCACAGGCCATCGGCCGGCAGGGTCATCCAGTGGCCGACGAACTGCTCCACCTGCACCGGCACACCGAGGTCGTCGCTGAGCAGCGCGGCCAGGCCTTCGGCATTGCGCATGTGCGGCGCCAGACGCCCGGCATGGTGCTGCTTGGCCAGTTGCGGCACGGCATCGCGGCCTTGCAGCGAGGGCATGCCCAGGCCGATCAGCGAGGCCACGTAGTCGGAGAAGCGGTCGGTGCCGGGGCGGTCGAGGCTGACCGCTGGCTGGGCACTGGCCCAGGCGCGGTAGAACAGGCTGATCAGGCGGTGATGGAAGATATCGAGGAAGCGCGCCAGGGTCGGGTCGTCGACATTGCGCTGGCGGTCGCGTACGTATTCGGTCAGGTGCAGCGGCAGTGGCCCGTTGGCGCCCAGTGCGCCGAAGCCATTGAGCAGAAGGCGCGGCGCCTGGTGCCCGTCGCCCGCCTGCAGGCCCGCCAGCATCGACGGTTCGAAGGCCAGCGACGGCTGCTGGCCGAAGCGCAGCGGCTCGTCGGCCGGGCGGCTGGCCTGGCCGATCCGTGGGCGGTCGGCGAAGGCGCATTCGAGCTGGCGCAGGGCGGCGTAGAAGTCGAACGACGCCGGTTTCTGCGCGAGCCGCTGCAACAGCGCTAGAGGATCTCGCATCGCCCTACCCTCGCCGGCCACTGCATGATCAAGCCGCGCGTGGTGCTGTGCAGCTGGGTTTCGGTGAAGCTGTTGAGCGCCACGTACTTGGCGAAGAACTGCTCCAGCACCGCGCCGAAGACGAACAGGCTGGCGCCTTCGAAGGCGCTCTCGTCGACCGTGACGCACACCTGCAAACCACGGCCATGGGTGATCGGGCCTGGGATCGGCAGACGTCGCACGATCGACCGCGCGATCACCGAGCGCAGACCGTCGACCTGCTTGTGCACCGGCGTATCGCTGACGCCGCAGTACAGCCGCAGCAGGTCGCGCAAGGCGCTGGCGCCCTGCTCCGGGTCCTGGTCGAGCAGCGACAGGTAGTTCAGCGACAGGTGGCTGACCAGCCGCCAGGCGGTTTCGCCCTCGGCGAACGAGGCTCGCGGCGCGGTCGGCCCGGCCACGCAACGCACCGCCTGCACCGGCGCGCCGGAGTCGACGGTGAAGTCGGTCTTGCCCACGCCCACCGGCATGCTCAGCACCAGGTCGCGGTTGCTGCACAGGGTGTCGACGCCCAGCTGGCGCAGGTCGCTGCGGTACGGCGCCTCGTGGGCGTCGACCAGGGTCAGGAAGATCTCGCTGCCGATGTAGCTGGAGCGCGGCCCCTGGCGACGCTGCTGGGCGCTGAGCACGCGAGTGTCGCGGCGCACCTGGAACCAGGCGCCCTGGCGAGGGTCGTGCAGGTCGTTGGCGCGGTAGAACGACTCGAAGCGCTGCTCGGCCTCGGCACCGCTGCCGTGGCCGGTGACGCCGGTGACCTGATGGATCTCGAAATCCATCGGCCGGGTGCGGTCGGGCACCACGTGGTAATCGACCTGCTGGTCAGACAGGTGCACGCGGTCGGCGCGTTTGGGGAACAGGTTGATCGCCGGGGTGCAGTGCAGCGCGAACTGCGTGGCGGACACGCTGCTTTCGAGCGCTGGCACGAAGGTCTTGAACAGCACCGTCACATCCAGTTCACTGACGTCGCAACGCTGCACCGCCGGGCCCAGTCCGCCCAGTTCGACGAACTGGAAGCGCTGCGGCAAGGCGAAGTATTCCTGCAGCAGCCGGTAGCCCTGGAAGGTGCGCGGCGCCACCGGCAGCAGGGCCTGGTCGTCGTCAAAGCCCTGGGCGCGCAGCGCCGAGGCGTCGATGAAGGCGTGCCAGCGGTTGTCGGCCTGCACCGGCTGCACCAGCACCCCGGCGGCCTGGGCCAGCAGTTGCTCCTGGATGCGCCCGGCCAGCCCTTCGGTGCCGCGCAGGTGCAGCATCAAACGCTCGAGGGCGAGCTTGTCGAAGGTCAGCCCGGCGCCGACTTTCAGGCGCAGGCGCAGCGCCGCCTTGACCGGGCCCAGGCGCGCCAGCTCGACACCGCCGACCTGCCCGGAGCAGGCGAAGTAACGGGCCTCGGTGAGCTCGATCGGCCACAGGGTGACGTCATGCGCGGTGCGGAATTCGCAGGCGGTCTGGTCGCCCTTGCCCAGCAGGCTGTGCAAGGGCGTGCCGCGCGGCACGGTGAAGCCGGCGGCCAGGCTGCCTTCGGCGAGGTCCGGTTGCAGTTGCACCAAGGCGGTGGCTGGCGTGGGTGCCAGGTAATGGGGGTAGACCAGCTCCAGCAGGTGATTGGTGAAGCGTGGAAATTCGGCGTCGATCTTCAGTTGCACGCGCGCTGCGAGGAAGCTGAAGCCCTCCAGCAGGCGCTCGACGTAAGGGTCGGCGCAGGCGTGGCTTTCCAGCCCCAGACGCCCGGCGACCTTGGGGAAATCGCGGGCGAACTCACCGCCCATCTCGCGCAGGTGCTGGAGTTCGCGCTCGTAGTAACGCAGCAGCTTGGGGTTCATCGCACACCTCCGGCGTCGATGTCGTAGAGCTTCACATCGCCCGCCTCCAGGTCCAGTTCGGTCTTCAGGTACAGGCGCTCGGGCAGCGGCTGGCCCCACAGCTCACCGTGGATCTCGAACGCCACCTGGTTGGGGCTGGCCTGTTCGCGGTCCCGGGCCAGTGGCGTGACGCGCACGCTGGCCGGCAGGATGCGCGGCTCGAAATCGACGATCACCTGCTCGATGCGCCGCGCCAGGGCCTGCGGATCAAGGCCGGTGGCGGTCTTGCCGGACAGGTCGGGCAGTCCGAAGTTGAGCACCGAGCGCGCCGCCAGCGGGTAGGCGGTGAGGTCCTGCACACTGCCCAGGCTGGTGCTGTTGAGCAGCCAGCCGAGGTCGCGCAGCACCGCCTTGCGCAGCGCGCGCATCGACAGCACGCGCTGCTCGCGGGGCTCGTGCGACTGGTCGCGGGCGTCGTCGCTCAGGCGGTCGAGCAGCGAGGGTTGCAGACGCTCACTGCTGGTCAGCTCAGCCATGATCGACAGCGCCAGGCAAAATGAAGGGGGTCATGGGCGACACTCCAGGTCGAAGGGCCGGGCCGGCACCTGGGCACCGGCCGGCCAAGGGGCCAGGTCAGATCTTGGCGTTGGCTTCCAGGTCCCACTTCTTCGGCGTGCCGGTGGTGATCTTCTCGCCGCTGAAGGAGTCGTACTGGTAGCTGATCTTGGTGAAGTTGATCGAGAAGGTTTCGCTCGGGCGCTCGCCGTTGCTGCTGGCCGAGTAGGAGCTGATGATCGCCTCCTCGAGTTCGAGCTTGAGGAACACCTGCTCTTTCTTCTCGGCGCCGCCGGTCTGGATGAAGTGGATCTCGGCCTTGCCCAGGCTCTTGCCGCACACCGCTTCCATGAACAGGTCGGCGGACGCCAGGTCGGTGGCCTTGGTCAGGGAAATCTCCGAGAACGACGGGTTGCTGGTGTCGCGGTCGGCGCCGCCGCCGCTGGTGGAGATGGCGCGGCCGACGCCCATCTGCAGGGCGTCGATGGTGATCCAGTCGGCGTGGCCGGAGACGGTCGAGGTGCCTTTGATTTTCTTGCCGTTGAAGTTGAGCAGGATCATGGTCTGTACCTTTTCGGTGGGTCAGTGAGGGTGCTGGGGAACGCGCGCCGTCAGGTCTTGGCCGACGGCAGCTTGGAAACCAGGCGCAGCGACACGGTCAGCCCTTCGAGCTGGTAGTGCGGGCGCAGGTAGAACTTGGAGTGGTAGTAGCCGGGGTTGCCCTCGACCTCCTCGACCACCACCTCGGCGCCGGCCAGCGGCTTGCGCGCCTTGTCCGATTCGGTGGCGGTGGCCGGGTTGTGCTCGACGTAGCGGCCGATCCAGTTGTTCAGCCACACCTGCATGTCGGCGCGTTCCTTGAACGAGCCGATCTTGTCGCGCACGATGCACTTCAAGTAGTGGGCGAAGCGGCAGGTGGCGAACAGGTACGGCAGGCGCGCGGCCAGGTTGGCGTTGGCAGTGGCGTCGGGGTCGTCGTACTCGGCGGGCTTGTGCATCGACTGCGCGCCGATGAAGGCCGCCAGGTTGCTGTTCTTCTTGTGCACCAGGGGCATGAAGCCGTTCTTGGCCAGTTCTGCTTCACGACGGTCGCTGATGGCGATTTCGGTCGGGCAGGTCATGTCCACGCCGCCATCGTCGGTCGGGAAGGTGTGCACCGGCAGCCCTTCGACCGCGCCACCGGACTCGATGCCGCGGATCTGCGAACACCAGCCGTAGTGCTTGAACGAGCGGTTGATGTTCACCGCCATGGCGTAGGCGGCGTTGGCCCAGGTGAAGTCCTTGCTGCCGACGCCGTCGGTGGTCTCCTCGAAGTCGAAGTCTTCCACCGGGTTGGTCTTGGCGCCGTAGGGCGCGCGGGCGAGGAAGCGCGGCATGGCCAGGCCCACGTAGCGCGAGTCTTCCGAGGCGCGGAAGCTGCGCCAGGCGGCGTGCTCGGGGGTCTGGAAGATCTTGGTCAGGTCGCGCGGGTTGGCCAGCTCCTGCCAGGATTCCATCAGCATCACGCTGGGGTCGGCGGCGGTGATCAGCGGGCAGTGGGCGGCGGCGCTGACCTTGGCCATCTGGCTCAGCAGCTCGACGTCCGGGGCGCTGTTGTTGAAGTAGTAGTCGGCGACGAATGCGCCGTATGGCTCGCCGCCGAACTGGCCGTATTCTTCTTCGTAGAGCTTCTTGAAGATCGGGCTCTGGTCCCAGGCCACGCCCTTGAACTTGCGCAGGGTGCGATGCACTTCAGCCTTGGAGATGTTCATCACGCGGATCTTCAGCGACTCGTCCGACTCGGTGTTGTTCACCAGGTAGTGAAGCCCGCGCCAGGCGCTTTCCACGCCCTGGAATTCCTCGTGATGGAGGATATGGTTGATCTGCTCGGAGAGCTTGCGGTCGAGCTCGGCGATCATGCCTTCGACGGTGCCAAGCACGTCGCCGGTGATCAGCCGGGTGCCTTGCAGGGCCTGCTCGGCCAGGGTTCGCACGGCGTTCTCGACGGCGTCGCGGGCCTTGTCGGTCTTGGGCTTGAACTCTTTTTGCAAGAGGCTGGCGAAGTCATCGAGGTCGACTTCGCGGGCCGCTGCGGGGGCCGTTGCCTCGTGGGCTTGTGGGGTGGACATTGCAGCATCCCTCGTTTTTTGGGCAAAAGGGTCTACCTGCCGGTGCCGCGAAGGCCCAGCCGGGTGTCAGGGTTCGATCAGGGAGTTGGGGTCAGTCGCTGCTGTCGGCAGTCGGCTTCGGCGCGCTGCCCAGGGCCTGCAACAGCGCAGGGTCGGCGAGCACGCGGGCGAGCAGTTCCTCGGCGCCGACCTTGCCGTCCATGTAGGTCAGCAGGTTGGACAGCTGGTTGCGTGCGGTGAGCAGTGCATCCAGGGACGGCACCTTGCGCGCCACGGCGCCGGGGCTGAAGTCGTCCATGTTCTCGAAGGTGATCTCCACCGGCAGGTTGCCCTCGCCGGTAAGGGTGTTGGGCACCTGGAAGGCCACGCGCGGTTTCATCGACTTGAGGCGCTCGTCGAAGTTGTCGACGTCGACCTCCAGGAACTTGCGCTCGGCCACCGGCGGCAGCGGCTCGGCAGGCTTGCCGGAAAGGTCGGAGAACACGCCCATGACGAAGGGCAATTGCACGGTCTTCTCGGCGCCGTAGATCTCCACGTCGTATTCGATCTGCACCCGGGGGGCGCGGTTGCGGGCGATGAACTTCTGGCTGTTTTCTGCCACGGGACTGCTCCTGTGCTGGGTTAACGGGGTGTGTCGATCAGTCGTCGCTGCGCGGGTCGTCGCGCACGCCGCTGACCATGGCCATCTGCGCCAGGCCATCGGGGGCCAGGTCTTGCAGCAATTCGATGAAGTTCAGATCCAGCAGTTTGCGGGCACGCTGCAACAGCAGCGGCACCGGGCTGCCGGGTTCGTGCATGGCGAAGTAGGCGCACAGCCGGTCCAGGGTCTGGCGCACGTCCTCGCGGCTGGCGATCTCGCCGCGCGGGCTGGCCCCGGTTGCGCGGGCCTGTGGTGTGGCGGCCTGCGTTGTATCGACGGGGGTGGCAGGCAGTCGCTGGCGCAGTACCTCGGCAGCGCGGCGCAGCGCCGTGGACAACGCGCTGAGGTCGATGGCGCTGGTGAAACCGACGTGCTCGGTCAGCAGCGACTCGATGCGTTGGCTGCTGTGCCAGGCATGCTCCAGGGTGGCCAGGGTGTCGGCGAGGTGCTCGGGGGCGGCTTGCTGGAAGACGGCCTCGATCATCGCCAGGGACGGGCTTTGCGAATCGGACGTGGCACTGGCTTCACCGTTGGCCAGATCGATGTCGCGCAGGCTGACGCTACCCAGCGGCGCGAGATCGACCAGCGGCGTGGTGCGCAGGTCGTGCAGCAGGCCGGCGGTTTCACAGAGGCTGGCCAGGGTGTTCACGCGCAGTTGCGGGTCGTGGCCGTCTTCCGGGTCCAGTTGCGGATGCAGGTGGGCCCACTGGTCGGCAAGCAGGGTTTCGATCAGTGCCAGGCCTGCGGCCAGACCAGGGAAGCCGTTGAGGTTGAGCTCGGCGCGGGTCAGGTGCGCGGCCAGGCGCAGGTCTCGGCTGCGCTGGGCCAGGGCCAGGGCCAGGTGGTGCACGCGTTTCCAGTCGGCGGCGGTGGCCTGGGTCAGGGTGCTGCCATATTCGACTTCCGGCTTGCCCTGGACCTCTTCCTCGAGGGCCAGGTAGTCGGCATCGTATTCCAGGCTTTCGCCACAGGGGGCGTCGGCGGTCAGCGGTTCGGCCAAATGGTTAAGGTACATCGAAGGACCCCATCGGAATGCGTGTTCTGAGGGGATAACAGGTGGGGGGTGGGGATTATTCCGGGGGTGGGAAATTATTTTTGGGGGGCTGTGATGGCCCTATCGCGGGACAAGCCCGCACACAGGTTCACCGCTTAATCTGGGAGCGGTGGGGTATCTGTAGGAGCGGCGGTTCGGCGCCCCGACTTGTCCCGCGATAGGGCCACCACAGGCACCGCAACTGGCGAGCTACTGCCCCGCCATCTCCCGCACCCGGCGCCGGTGCGATTCGGCATAGGCCGCCCCGCGTGCCTGCAACAGCGGGTCGTCCGAAGGGGTGATGCCAGGTGGCAATATCAACGGGTTGAAATCGATGTCGCGGCACGGGCCGTCCATCTGCGGCTGCTGGGCGTCGATCACCAGCACCCCGGCATCGATCTCCTGGTGACCTGGCTGAGTCCACAACTGCGTGGCATCGTTGACCGAGTCGCCCGGCAACGCCGGGGTGAGGATCAGGTGCCAGCGCAGCGGCCCCTCGGCCAGGCGCGAGGCCAGGCCATAGGGCAACATGTCGGGGTCGTTCTGCGCGATCTGCTCATCGCTCAGCGGCGCATAGGGCGTTTCTAGTTGCAGACGCCAGCGCACCAGGTGCTCTTGCCCGTCGGCGGCATTGAAGCGGAAGGCGTTGACGCTGAAGTACGCCGCGTTGTCGAACCCCGTCGATGGCCGGTGCGCAGCCATCCAGTCCTCGAAGGCCTGGCTCTCGGGATGGTCGCGACGAAAATGCCGAATGCGCGCCTCACGACCGTCGGCCGGCACCGAGGCCTGCAATTGTTCCAGCAACGCCTCGGGGGTGCGCACGAAGAACACCGGGCTTGAATTGAGTGCCATGCGCCAGGTTTCCCCGCCGTTGCTGATGTCCAGCGCCAGGCTGCGCATGCCCCCTTGGGTATCGTTGACCGACGGGTTGCCACCGACCACCGAGAAGCGCCCTGTCACGGGGTAACTGCCAGTGCGCAACAACCCGGTGTTTGCCAGTGCGACACCCTGGCCGTTGCTGTCGAAGCGACCGCTGACGCACAGGCCCTTGGCGTGATTGCGGCGAAAGCCCGGCTGCGGGCCGGACACCGCTTCGAACGCATCGACCATATGGGCAGCGCCGGCAGGAGAGGATAACGATGAGGGGGCTGCCCAGCCATTGCGCTCGACGAGCAGTGCACAGCCAAGGCCGGCGGACAGGGTCAGGAACAGGGCAAGGAGGACGTGGCGGCGGTGCTGAGCAGGCATTCAGGCGATCCAAGAATCCGGTCGCCCGTCACCAGGGTCCTTATTGGCGGATATCGGCGAACCACAACGGCGATGGCAGGCTGGCATTGGCCGTATACAACTGGCCCGAACTGCGGTCCGCGACCACGCGCGCCACGGCATCGAGGTCGACGCCGTCCGGGGCGCCGATCAGCGCGTAGCCTAGCTGAGACTGACGCCAGACCACAACATCCATGCCAGCGACGTTCAACTGGGCGATGGACTGGTCGGGCTTGGGCTCCTTCATCACGCAAAGGGCTACCGGATCGCCCTGCTGCGGCAGGTACACCAGCTGGATCAGCGCCTTGTTGTTGAAGCGCAGGCGCTGCACGCGCTTGAAGGTCAGGCCGGCGGCGCTGAGGTCTGGCACGCGCAACTCGAGGCCGTCGATCTGGCGGATGTCGGCAAGGGTCTTGCGCACATCGTCGGTGTCAGGGGTGACGTAGTTGACCGTGTCGCGGGTGTACAGTTGCTGATAGCTGGCAGCCTGCATCACCCAGGGCGAGGCCTGGACCTGGGCGACGCTGGGCGCCTGCAGCGCGCGGTCGGTGTTCAGCGCACCACCGATGAAACCCGCCTGCAGCACCAGGCCGTAGCACACCGCACCGGTGGCGAAGGCCACGGCCAGCCAACCGAACCTGGGGCGACCGAACAGACGGGTGAGCAGGCTTTCAGGCTTGGCTGCCGGACGCGAGGGCGCCGTGCTGGCCGGGGCGGCGTGCCGGGCGATCAACGCATCGACGTTGCTCACCAGGCTGTCAGGGACCGGGGGCAGTGCCTGGCGGGCGAAGGCCTCGGCGTATGGCAGGGCAGACGACATCAACAGCGCGACACGCTCGGCCACTTCGGGCGAAGCGTTCATGAGCTGCTCGATTTCCTCGCACTGTTGCGGCGACAATTCGCCGTCAACATAGGCCATCAGCAGGGCATCATCCGCGACGGTGGTGGTCAATTCCCGGTCTCCGTTATTCATGGTACTTCGCACTTCTGTTACGGCATCGTTGCGGCCTTGTGGGCCGACCTGCGAGCGAAGGGGTAGTCAGCTCGCCATCATATTAATATCACTGAAACAGCCGCAAGCAGCTTTACCTAACGCTGACAAGTCGGCAAATGCGACATAGCCAGCATTATAAATCGATTTTGAAACGCACTCGGATAGGTTTTTAGCGTAGGTGGTGGCACAATCCGCGCAGTGTATCGGCTCAGCGACAATGAAGTCCAAGACATGCGAGGGAATCCGCCGGCCGGAGCGTACGGCGGCCGCATGAGAAGCAACTGACTTCCAGTCCACCCAGTACAAGAACGAGGAACTATGTCGATCACCGGTGCCGACCTCCCTGCACTGCTCCCTGGCATGTTGCCGCGCCTGTGGGCCTTTGCCCTGCGCCTCTCGGGCGACCGGCACGACGCTGAAGACCTGGTCCAGCTCGCCTGCGTGCGCGCCCTCGAACGTACCCACCAACTGCGGCCGGACACTGCGCCGCTGAGCTGGATGTTCGCCATCGTGCATACTACCTGGATCAACGAGGTGCGCTCGCGCAACGTGCGCAGCCGCTCGCGCTCGGAGTGGAACGACAGCGTCATCGAGTCGGTGACCGACCCTGCCGCGCCCACCCCGGAAACCGATCTGATGCACCAGCAGATCCTCACGGCAGTGAACAGCCTGCCCGAGGGCCAGCGCGAAGTGATGCTGCTGGTGGCGGTGGAGCGCTTCAGCTACAAGGAAGCCGCCGACATCCTGGAGGTGCCTATCGGCACGGTCATGAGTCGGCTGTCCCGCGCCAGGCAAACGATTGGCACGCTGCTCAATGACACCCCCAAGCCCTCGGCGCCTGGCCGCGACCTGCTGCGCACCTGAACCTTCGTACGCATTGCCAGGCACTTGCATACGCCCTCCTGGGAAACTGCTCGGCAACTTTCGGCCTGTTGATTTTTCATACAGTGCGCCGAAGCCATTATTTTTACAAGTGAAGGGAACTCATCTTGTTATTTATCGTCCTTGTTTCATGAGCTCATACTTTCAGGCAATAAAAACGCCCATAACACTTATCTCACGCCGTTTATTCCATAGCTTTTTCTGTTTTTTTTAATTACCAATTTTAGTTGGACTCTCGCGCTCAGCCCTTTCTATTCTTGCCCCGCCGGAACAACTTTCAGGTTCCCGCCACCCCGCTTTCCTGTCATTGAATTGAAGAGGCAAACATGAAACGACACCTCTGGCTCGCCCTGCTGGGCACCCTGTCCATTGGCGCCCACGCCGCCACCCTTGATGTACCGGTCAATCTGGTCAGCGCCGATGGCAAAGCACAACCCATCGGTCAGGTCAGCATCAGCGAGTCGGCCTACGGGCTGATCTTCACCCCCAAGCTGAACAGCCTGCCCGCAGGCGTGCATGGTTTCCACGTGCATGAGAACGGCAGCTGTGCGCCAGGCATGAAAGATGGCAAGGCAGTGGCGGCGCTGGCCGCGGGCGGGCACTTCGACCCGGCCAAGACCGGCAAGCACCTGGGCCCCTATGGCAATGGCCATCTGGGTGACCTGCCGGCGCTCTATGTGAGCGCCGACGGCACCTCCACGTATCCGGTACTGGCGCCGCGCCTGAAGACGATTTCCGAAATCAAGGGCCACGCCTTGATGATCCATGCCGGTGGCGACAACCACGCCGACATGCCCATGCCCCTGGGCGGTGGCGGCGACCGCGTGGCCTGCGGCGTGATCTGAACCAGGCAGGCCGGGCGTCAGTAATCGCCGCGCTTGTGCAACGCCTGACGCCCGGCCAGCACGGTCACGTCGGCAAGTGGGCATGTCCAGTGCCTGACACCGGCTGAGCCGATGCCAGGCACCGCTCGCAGTCAGGCCGCCAATCGCCCTTGGGCAATGGCCTCCGACGCTGCCAGCATCGCCCGCAGCAACACTGCACAACCCGCCGCCAGATCCTCGGGCGTGGCGTTCTCGATCTCGTTGTGGCTGATGCCGTTCTCGCACGGCACGAAAATCATGCCTGCCGGGCCCAGCTCGGCCAGGAAGATCGCATCGTGCCCTGCCCCGCTGACGATATCCATGTGTGCCAGCCCAAGGCTCCTGGCCGACTCACGCACGGCATCGACACAGTTGCGGTCGAAATACAGCGCCGGGAAATCCGCCGTTGGCGTCAGCTCGAAACTCAGCCCGTGTTTGGCACACGTGCTGTCGATCACTTCACGCACCTCGGCGATCATCGAATCGAGCCGATCTCCCTCAAGGTGACGGAAGTCCAGGGTCATGCGTACCTCACCCGGAATCACGTTGCGCGACCCCGGATACGCCTGCAGGCAACCGACCGTGCCGCAGGCATGTGGCTGATGCTCCAGTGCGGTGCGGTTGACGGCCTCGACCACTGCCGCCGCGCCGACCAGGGCATCCTTGCGCAGGTGCATCGGCGTCGGCCCGGCGTGCGCCTCGACGCCGCGCAGGCTCAGGTCGAACCACTTCTGGCCGAGGGCGCCGAGCACCACGCCGATGGTCTTGCCTTGATCCTCCAGAATCGGCCCCTGCTCGATATGCGCCTCGAAATACGCCCCGACCGGATGCCCCAGCACGGCCCTCGGGCCGGCATAACCGATGGCCTGCAGCGCCTCACCGACGCTGGTCCCTTGGGCGTCGCGCTTGGCCAGCGTCTCTTCGAGGGTGAACTTGCCGGCGAACACCCCCGATCCCATCATGCACGGCGGGAAACGCGAGCCTTCCTCGTTGGTCCACACCACCACCTCAAGCGGCGCTTCGGTTTCCACGCCGAGGTCATTCAGGGTGCGGATCACTTCCAGGCCGGCCATCACCCCGAAGCAGCCATCGAACTTGCCGCCAGTGGGCTGCGTGTCGATGTGGCTGCCGGTCATCACCGGGGGCAGCTTGGGGTTGCGTCCGGGACGCCGGGCGAACATGTTGCCGATCGCATCGACGCTGACGCTACAGCCTGCGGCCTCGCACCACTGCCGGAACAGGTCGCGGGCCTGGCGGTCCAGGTCGGTCAGCGCTAATCGGCAGACCCCGCCCTTGGGCGTGGCGCCCAGGCGCGCGAGGTCCATCAGCGATTGCCACAGGCGCGCGCTGTCGACATGGCGGTCGGTGGAGTGCAGCACTTCCTTGATCGGTTTCATCGAGACTCTCCTCAGGCGATTTCTTGTTCTGGTGATTCGGCTGTAGCGGCCAGCCAGATTTCAGGGTGATGGTTTGGCCAGGCGCGCCGTTCCACGCACCGCGACTCGGCCCAGGACGTAGTACAGCCCCGCCCCCAGCAGCGAACCGGTAAACCAGCCGTAGTCGTAGAACCAACTGAAGCTGCTGTTGCCGATCGACATCACGGTCAGCGCCACCGGCACCGCGAACGCCAGGAACCCGACCCAGTTCCAGGCCGGGTACACGTCATCGCGGTACAACCCGGCAAGGTCCAGTTGCTGGCGGCGGATCAGGAAGTAGTCCACCACCATGATCCCGGCAATCGGCCCGAGCAGGCTCGAATAACCCAGTAGCCAGTTGGAGTACACGCTCTCAAGGCTCAGGTCGGAAACGATCCAGCCAAGCTTTTTCAGCAATTCGTGCCCCATCAGCGCCAAGCCGATGAACCCGGTCAGCCACACCGCACGGCTGCGCCCGATCAGGCGTGGGGCGATGTTCTGGAAGTCATTGGTCGGTGAGACGATGTTCGCCGCCGTGTTGGTCGACAGCGTGGCGATGATGATCAGCGCCATGGCCAGCGCCACCCAGCCGGGGCTCTGGATACGTCCGATCAGGCTCACCGGGTCCGAGACCGTTTCGCCCACCAGCGATGCCGAGGCGGCGGTCATGATCACGCCCAGGGCAGCGAACAGGAACATGGTCAGCGGCAGGCCAAAGATCTGGCCGAGGATCTGGTCCTTCTGGCTTTTGGCGTAGCGGCTGAAGTCGGGAATATTCAACGACAGCGTGGCCCAGAACCCGACCATCGCCGTCAGCCCCGCGCAGAAATAGCCGACAACGCTGGCCCCCTCCGGGCGTTTGGGCGGCTGGGCCAGCAGTTCGCTCATCGACATGTGCGGCAGCGCCCAGAAGAGCAGGCCTACGCCCACCGCCACCAGCAGCGGTGCCGACAGGGTCTCCAGCCATTTGATCGACTCCGAGCCGCGCAGCACCACCCACAGGTTGAGCAGCCAGAACAGCATGAAGCCGATCACCTCGCCGGTTCCGCCCAGGCTCTTCCAGCCGTCGAACAGCGACCCCAGGAACAGGTGGATGGCAAGGCCGCCGAACATCGTCTGGATACCGAACCAGCCGCAAGCCACCACCGCGCGGATCAGGCACGGCACGTTGGAGCCGAGAATGCCGAACGAGGCGCGCAGCAGCACCGGAAAGGGAATGCCGTACTTGGTGCCGGGGAAGGCGTTGAGGGTCAGCGGTATCAGCACGATCAGGTTGGCCAGCAAGATCGCCAGCAGCGCCTCGCCGACGCTCAGCCCAAAGTAGGCGGTCAGGACCCCGCCGAGGGTGTAGGTAGGGACGCAGATGGACATGCCGACCCACAAGGCGGTGATGTGCCATTTGTTCCAGGTACGCTGGTGCACCTTGGTCGGTGCGATGTCGTGGTTGTAGCGAGGGCTGTCGAGGACATCAGTGCCTTCGGACAGCTCGTACAGCCCGTGCTGCTCGATCACTTGCGATCTGCTCTGTTGCATGGGGCCTTCTCCAGATTGTTCTAGTTATTCGCTCATCGGCTGAATCGATGGCCGGAGTTACACACCTCACCAGTACTGCACCTCCGGTCCGGCCTGGCGGTTGTGGCCGCACTCAAATTGCGTGCCGGATTGGCCCGGGCCAACCCTGCCGGCCACCGCCGACTGGAGGTAATTCACTGATTTGCAAGGCATTGATTAGCGCCAGGGAAAGGTACGGTCATGCCTTGCCCTGTCGTCTTGCTGGTGGCGGCCCGCCCTGGCCTGCGCACTCGGTTTCAATCTGGTGCAGCCTGGTTTTTGCGTGGCGTGGTTCGCGCCGGCAAGCCAGGTTTCAAACGGCTGATTTCGCATGGAAAATCTTGACCAAATCTGCTTCTTGTCAAGTGCGTCAAAATGGTGAGCAGCCTGTCCATTTTGGTGATTTATACAGAAAACACTTATATTTCAGTAATTTATAAAAGTAATAAGCTCATAAAATTTTTTCTTGATCAATCCTTGATCAGCATCTAGATTCCAATCTTGTCAGCGCTGACAGGATTGCAACGCAGCCTCCCGCCGCTGGCACAAAACAATTTCAAGAACCGGCAAAACGACCGGTCAGCCTGCGAGGAAGACGGTATGTCCCTGTTGATCCGTGGCGCCACCGTGGTCACCCACGAAGAAAGCTATCCCGCCGATGTCCTGTGTGCCGACGGCCTGATCCGCGCCATTGGCAAAGACCTCGAAGTGCCCAGCGGTTGCCAGGTCCTGGACGGCAGCGGCCAGTACCTGATGCCAGGCGGCATCGACCCGCACACCCACATGCAGTTGCCATTCATGGGCACTGTGGCCAGCGAGGACTTCTTCAGCGGCACCGCCGCAGGCCTGGCCGGCGGCACCACCTCCATCATCGACTTCGTCATCCCCAATCCGCAGCAGTCACTGCTGGAGGCGTTCCACACCTGGCGCGGCTGGGCGCAGAAGTCGGCCAGTGACTATGGTTTTCACGTCGCAATCACCTGGTGGAGCGAGCAGGTCGCCCAGGAGATGGGCGAGCTCGTCGCCCATCACGGTGTGAACAGCTTCAAGCACTTCATGGCCTACAAGAACGCGATCATGGCCGCCGACGACACCCTGGTCGCCAGCTTCGAGCGCTGCCTGCAGCTGGGCGCGGTGCCCACCGTGCATGCGGAGAACGGCGAGCTGGTGTACCACCTGCAGAAGAAACTGCTGGCCCAGGGCATCACCGGCCCCGAGGCCCATCCGCTGTCGCGTCCGGCGCAGGTCGAGGGCGAGGCGGCCAGCCGCGCCATCCGTATAGCCGAAACGCTGGGCACCCCGCTGTACCTGGTGCACATCTCCAGCAAGGAAGCACTGGATGAGATCACCTACGCCCGGGCCAAGGGCCAGCCGGTGTATGGCGAGGTACTGCCGGGGCACCTGCTGATCGACGACAGCGTCTATCGCAACCCCGACTGGTCCACCGCCGCCGGCTATGTGATGAGCCCGCCATTCCGTCCGCGCGAACACCAGGAAGCCCTGTGGCGCGGCTTGCAATCGGGCAGCCTGCACACCACCGCCACCGACCATTGCTGCTTCTGCGCCGAGCAGAAAGCCATGGGCCGTGATGATTTCAGCCGCATCCCCAACGGCACCGCCGGCATCGAGGACCGCATGGCGGTGTTGTGGGACGCCGGCGTGAACAGCGGGCGCTTGTCGATGCACGAGTTCGTGGCGCTGACCTCGACCAACACGGCCAAGATCTTCAACCTGTTCCCGCGCAAGGGGGCGATCCGTGTCGGAGCCGACGCCGACCTGGTGCTCTGGGATCCGCAGGGCACACGCACGATTTCTGCCAGCACCCATCACCAGAAGGTCGACTTCAACATCTTCGAAGGTCGCACGGTGCGCGGCATTCCCAGCCACACCATCAGCCAGGGGCGAGTGCTCTGGGCAGATGGCGACCTGCGCGCCGAGCCGGGCGCGGGACGCTATGTGGAAAGGCCCGCCTACCCCTCGGTGTACGAGGTCCTAGGGCGACGGGCCGAGCAGCAGCGGCCGATCCCGGTCAGCCGCTGAGCAGCCCATAACGGCCGGGGGCCGCAACGCCTCCGGCGATAACAATCCAGAGACACCTGTTGACTGCCATCCCAGAACGGACGGGCGAGTAACCGCCGCCTGCACCCATAAAAAAGAGAGAGGCTACAACCGTGATCGACACCCTGAACCACTTGCCGCGCCCGAGGGCCAGCGCCGAGCAGCTCGCCGACGCCTTCACCGACCTCGCCCCTCCCCTGACCGCACGCCAGGCCGCCGTGGAAAGCGCGCGCTGCCTGTACTGCTACGACGCCCCCTGTGTGAATGCATGCCCGAGCGAAATCGACATCCCTTCGTTCATCCACCGCATCGGTGATGAAAACCTGCAGGGCGCCGCCGAGCGGATCCTGTCGGCGAACATCCTCGGTGGTAGCTGTGCCCGCGTGTGCCCGACCGAAATCCTCTGCCAGCAAGCCTGCGTACGCAACAACGCCCAGGAGTGCGCGCCGGTGCTGATCGGCCAGTTGCAACGCTATGCCCTGGACAACGCCGGTTTCAGCGAACACCCCTTCAAGCGCTCGCCCAGCACCGGCAAGCGCATCGCAGTGGTCGGTGCCGGCCCCGCCGGGCTGTCCTGTGCCCATCGCCTGGCCTTGCATGGTCATGATGTGGTGGTCTTCGAGGCGCTGGAAAAGGCTGGCGGCCTCAACGAGTACGGCATCGCCCGCTACAAGCTGGTCGACGACTACGCCCAGCGTGAAGTGGATTTCCTGCTCGGCATCGGCGGCATCGAGCTCCGCCATGGCCAACGCCTGGGTGACAACCTCACCCTCGGCGAGCTGCGTGACCAGTACGACGCGGTATTCCTGGGCCTTGGCCTGAATGCCGTGCGCCAGCTCGGCCTGCCGGACGAAGAGGCCCCTGGCGTGCTGGCCGCCACCGACTACATCCGTGAACTGCGCCAGGCCGACGACCTCAGCCAACTGCCGCTGGCCGACCGCTGCCTGGTGATCGGCGCGGGCAATACCGCCATCGACATGGCGGTGCAGATGAGCCGCCTGGGGGCGCGCGAGGTCAACCTCGTCTACCGCCGCGGCGCCGCCGACATGGGCGCCACCGGCCACGAGCAGGACATCGCCAAGGCCAACCAGGTGCGCCTGCATACCTGGGCGCGGCCCGATGCGGTGCTGCTGGATGAGCAGGGCCGGGTGAAGGGGATGCGCTTCGTCCGCACCAAACAGGTCGAAGGAAAACTGGCCGATACCGACGAAACCTTCGAGCTGCCCGCCGACGCGATCTTCAAGGCCATCGGTCAGTGCTTCGACGACGCAGGGCTCAAGGATCCGGTGGCGGCGCAACTGGCGCGCGATGGCGAACGCATCCGCGTCGACGAGCAGATGCGCACCAGCTTGCCTGGCGTCTATGCCGGTGGCGACTGCACCGCCCTTGGCCAGGACCTCACCGTTCAGGCCGTGCAACATGGCAAGCTGGCCGCCGAAGCCATCCATGCCCAACTCATGCTCAATGTGGAGGCAGCGTAAATGGCCGATCTGTCCATCGAATTCGCCGGTATCAAGGCGCCCAACCCTTTCTGGCTGGCGTCCGCGCCACCGACCGACAAAGCCTACAACGTGGTTCGCGCCTTCGAGGCGGGCTGGGGTGGCGTGGTCTGGAAAACCCTCGGCGAGGACCCGGCGGCGGTCAACGTGTCGTCGCGCTACTCCGCGCACTTCGGCGCCAACCGCCAGGTGCAGGGCATCAACAACATCGAGCTGATCACCGACCGCTCGCTGGAGATCAACCTGCGTGAAATCACCCAGGTTAAGAAGGATTGGCCCGACCGGGCGCTGGTGGTGTCGTTGATGGTGCCGTGCGTCGAGGAGTCGTGGAAGTTCATCCTGCCGCTGGTCGAAGCCACCGGCGCCGATGGCATCGAGCTGAACTTCGGCTGCCCCCACGGCATGCCCGAGCGCGGCATGGGCGCGGCGGTCGGCCAGGTGCCGGAATACGTGGAAATGGTCACCCGCTGGTGCAAGACGTATTGCTCACTGCCGGTGATCGTCAAGCTCACGCCCAACATCACCGACATCCGCCAATCGGCCCGCGCCGCACATCGAGGCGGCGCCGATGCCGTGTCGCTGATCAACACCATCAACTCGATCACCAGTGTCGACCTGGACCGCATGGTCGCCCACCCCATCGTCGGTGACCAGAGCACCCACGGCGGTTACTGCGGCTCGGCAGTCAAACCGATCGCGCTGAACATGGTCGCCGAGATTGCGCGCGATTCTGAAACCCGTGGCCTGCCGATCTGTGGCATCGGTGGAATCGGCAACTGGCGCGATGCCGCGGAATTCATCGCACTGGGCAGCGGTGCGGTGCAGGTGTGCACGGCGGCGATGTTGCACGGTTTTCGCATCGTCGAAGACATGAAAGATGGCCTGGCGCGCTGGATGGACCAGCACGGACACCGCACCCTGGAAGCCTTCCGCGGCCAGGCCGTACCGCACACCACCGACTGGAAGTACCTGGACATCAACTACAAGTCGGTGGCGCATATCGACCAGGATGCCTGCATCGGCTGCGGACGCTGCCACATCGCCTGCGAAGACACCTCGCACCAAGCCATCGCCAACACCCTGCAGGCCGATGGGACGCACGTCTACAGCGTGATCGAGGCCGAATGCGTGGGTTGCAACCTGTGCCAGATCACCTGCCCGGTTGAAAACTGCATCGACATGGTGGCGCAGGAGACCGGCAAGCCGTACCTGAATTGGACCCAGGATCCGCGCAACCCCTATCGTGAAGCGAGCTGACCTGGGCTGGCCTTCAGATTTTGAACCCTGCAAGAACCCTCGCCGGGGTTGTCAGGCACCCCGGCAGGCTCAAGGCTCCAGCCCGATGCCCCGCAGAATCACGCTGGTCACCGTCTGTACCGCCCGCTCGAACGCCATGTCCGACAGCGGCTGCCCATCATTGAGCAAAGCCACCTGATAACCGAAATCGGCGTAATGCTGAGTCGAAGCCCAGATCATGTAGAGCAGCGCCGACGGCTCGACCGGGAGGATGCGCCCCTCCTCCACCCACCGCCGGATCTTGGCTTCCTTCAACTGCGCCCAAGGCACCAGCGAATCGTCCAGGCTGCCTCCCAGCAGCGGCGCGCCATGGAGGATTTCCTCGGCCCAGACCTTCGAGCCCAGCGGCCGCGAGCGCGAGTGCCCCATCTTGGCGCGGATATAGCTGGTCAGCACGACGCGCGGGTCGTCGAAGCGCTCGAAACAGAGGGCATCCTGCTTCCAGACGTCCAGCAGGTCCTGCAGTACCGCGCGGTAGAGTTCGTCCTTGGTACTGAAGTAGTAATGCAGGTTGGAACGCGGCAACTGCGCACGCTCGGCGATGTCGCCCATGGAGGTGACGCCGTAGCCCTGTTCGGCGAACACCTGCTCGGCTGCCTGGAGGATCTTCTCGATATTGCGACGGCGGATCTCGATCTTGTGGTTGGCCATAGGGCGTCCGAAGCGGCTGGAACCTGTCAAGGCTAACACGCAGGCGCCAGGACTGCGCTCTGCAGATCGACCACTGTGCTTCGTCTGACAGTTGTAGCGTCACAACTGCGCACCCGCTCTGGAACCCCTGCCCATGCGTCCGACCCTTCCACTTTCGTTACTGGCCCTGTTGGTCAGCACCGCCACCCATGCCGCCGAGCGCATCGAGCTCGAACAGGTGCTGATCCAGGACCGCCAGCAATCCGAGCAGGAGGCCGCCGCCGAACGATTGCGCGAGATCCCTGGCGCCAGCAACCTGGTGGATATGGAAACCGTCGGCCAGGGACGCGTGGCCAGCAACCAGGATGTGCTGGCCTACCAGCCGGGCGTGTTCGCCCAGTCGGCGGGCAACGACGGGATCAAGCTGTCGATCCGGGGCTCGGGTATCAACCGCGCGCCTGGCGCCCATGGCTCGGGGGTCTACACGATGTTCGACGGCTTGCCGCTGACCGGCCCCGGCGGGACGCCCTACGAGCTGTTCGAACCCTTGTGGCTGAGCCGCGCCGAGGTACTGCGCGGCGCCAACGGCTTCGAGCAGGGCGCCCTGGCTCTGGGCGGTGCGATCAACTACGTGACCCACACCGGCCATGACGCCGCCCCGCTGCAACTGCGCTATGAGGTCGGCAGCCACGGCTACCAGCGCCGGCACATCAGCTCTGGCCAGGTGCTGGGCAACCTCGACTACTACGTGGCGCTGACCGACGCCGAGTACGACGGCTACCAGCGACACAGCAGCGGCAGTGCCAAGGGCATCGCCGCCAATGTCGGCTATCGCTTCAACCCGAATCTGGAAACGCGCTTCTACCTGCGCTACCGGGAAACCGAGAACGACCTGGCCGGGCGCCTGACCAAGGCGCAGATCAAGCATCACCCGCGCGCCGCCAACCCGGCCTACCTCGCCCGCGATGACAGCCGTCCCCAGCCCGGCAGCACCTGGGTGGGCAACAAGACCACCTTCTTCCTCGACGACGACTCACGCCTGGAGGCCGGGCTGGTCTACCACGACTACCCGATGGACCTGCGCGAAGGCCCGATGCGCCTGAAGGTGGCCTACACCGATGTCAGCGGCACGCTCAACTATCTGCGTCGCGACACCTTGTTCGGCCACGAGAGCAAGACCACCGTTGGCTGGCGCACCACCAAGCACCTGCCCAACAGCGGCGCCTCGCAGTTCGCCCGCAATGGCGATGTGTTCGGCCCGCGCAGCCGCGACTTCAGCTACCAGGGCTCGGACACCGTGCTGCACCTGGGCAACGATCTGGAGCTGGTCCCCAACCTGTGGCTGACCACGGGCCTTGCCATGATCTACACCCGCCGAGAAAGTGCTGTCACCTTCCCCGCCAACGGCGGCAAGGTCAGCCAGCATGACTGGGACTACGCACCACGCCTGGGCCTGCGCTACGACATCGATCCGCAGACCCAGGTCTACGGCAACCTCAGTCGCTCCGTCGAACCACCGCACCCCTGGTCGTTGATCTGGAGTTCGACCGTTGCAACGCAACCGATCGAGATGCAGAACCAGACGGCCACCACCCTGGAGCTGGGGGCCCGCGGCGACTCGGTGCTGGGGCGCTGGGACCTGGCCTGGTACTACTCGCAGGTGCGTCACGAGCTGCTGGCAGTGGAAATCGTGCCGGGCCAGCCGTTCAAGGAGTTCAACGCCAGCGCCACCGTGCACCAGGGCATCGAAGCTGGTCTGGACAGCACGCTGTGGGAGCAGCCGGGCAGTGGCAAGCTGTCTCTGCGCCAGGCCTATACCTTCAGCGACTTCCATTACCGCGACGATGACCGCTTCGGCGACAACCGTTTGCCGGGCATCCCCATGCATTACTACCAGGCGGAGCTACGTTACGACTGGCCGAGCGGTTTCTACGCCGGGGTGAACACGCAACTGGCCTCCAAGGTGCAGGTGGACTACGCCAACAGCTATCACGCCGATGCCTACGCCCTACTGGGCGCGCGTCTGGGCTGGGATTCGCCCAAGCGCGACTGGCAGACCTGGCTCGACCTGCGCAACCTGACCAACAAGCGCTACGCCGCGACGGTGACACCAGGGTACGACGATGCCGGGCTGGATGCTGCGCGCTCGACCCCGGGAGAAGGGTTCGGGATGTATGCGGGGGTTTCGTACAGCTTCCGCTAGCGATTAGCCGGGGCTAATTGAACTGCACCCTGCAGGAGCAGCATTACGCTGCTCCTGCCCTTGGGTAGATCGAGTCAGGACGGCAACTGCACCTGCGGTGTGGTCTCGGTGAAGATCGTCCAGCTGGAAATGAACAACGCGGCGATCAACGGCCCGATCACGAAGCCGTTGAGGCCGAACACCGCCAGCCCGCCCAGGGTCGACACCAGGATCAGGTAGTCGGGCATGCGCGTATCCTTGCCCACCAGGATAGGGCGCAGCAGGTTGTCCACCAGCCCGATCACCAGCACGCCGAACGCCGTCAGCACGATGCCCTGCCACATCGCGCCGGTCAGCAGGAAATACACCGCAACCGGCCCCCAGACGATCCCGGCACCCACCGCAGGCAACAGCGACAAGAACGCCATCAGCACCGCCCACACCAGCGCACTGGGAATATCCAGCACCCAGAAGATCAAGCCGCCCAGCGCGCCCTGGGTGATCGCCACCAACAGGTTGCCCTTCACCGTGGCCCGCACCACACGGTTGAACTTCAACTGCAAGCGGCGCTTCTGCTGCTCGGGCAGCGGCACGGCCTGACGGACCTTGCGCGCCAGCTCCGGCCCTTCACGCAGGAAGAAGTACAGCAGGTAGAGCATGATGCCGAAGCTCACCAGGAAGTCGAAGGTGCCCTGGCCAAAACTGAAAGCCTGGCTGGCAAGGAACTGGCTACCCTGTGTCGCCCACTTGGTGATCTTGTCGCGCAGGCCATCGAGATTGCCCATGCCCATGCGGTCCAGGCCGTTCTGGGCGAAGTGCGGCAGCATGTCCTTGCCGCGCTCGATGTAGCCGGCGATATCCAGTTGGCCGCTTTCGATGCGCTGGTACAGTGTTGCCCCTTCCTGGACCAGCAGGGCACTGATGATGATCACCGGCAGGATCGCAATCATCAGGCAGGTGGCCAAGGTAGCGCCGGCCGCCAGGTTGCGCCGACGGTTGAAACGCAGCAGCAGGTTGCGCTGCAGCGGTGCGAACAGGATGCCGAGGATCACGGCCCAGAAGATCGCGCCGTAGTACGGCAGCAGTATCCAGAAGAATGCGATGGTGACCAGCGCCAGCAATACGGCCAGGGCTCTGTTCTGTAGAGCAGTTTGATTCATGGGCTTTCCTCGATTGTCCTGGACCTTAGTGCACAGCGTAGAGGCAAAAGTGCCATCAGCAGCGCTTGATCCAGGTCAATACCGCGTTCCGGGCCCGGTCGTAGCATCCGCACCTTTTGCCCCGGTGCCCCCATGAACCCTCTTGCCAAGCCCGAACTGCTGGCCCCCGCCGGCTCGCTGAAGACCCTGCGCTACGCCTTCGCCTATGGCGCCGATGCGGTCTACGCCGGCCAGCCGCGCTACAGCTTGCGGGTGCGCAACAACGAATTCGACCACGCCAACCTGGCCCTGGGCATCCAGGAAGCGCACGCCCTGGGCAAGCGCTTCTACGTGGTGGTCAACATCGCGCCGCACAACGCCAAGCTCAAGACCTTCCTCAAGGACCTGGCGCCCGTGATCGAGATGGCACCCGATGCGTTGATCATGTCCGACCCCGGGCTGATCATGCTGGTGCGCCAGCATTTCCCACAGATGCCCGTGCACCTGTCGGTGCAGGCCAACACAGTGAACTGGGCCAGCGTGCAGTTCTGGCAACAGCTGGGCCTGAGCCGGGTGATTCTGTCGCGCGAGCTGTCGCTGGAAGAGATCGGGGAAATCCGCCAGCAAGTACCTGACATGGAACTGGAGGTCTTCGTCCATGGCGCACTGTGCATGGCCTATTCCGGGCGCTGCCTGTTGTCGGGCTACCTGAACAAGCGCGACGCCAACCAGGGCAGCTGCACCAATGCCTGTCGCTGGAAGTACCAGGCGACCCCGGCAGGGGAAAACGCCACCGGCGACATCGTGCGTGAGTGCGAACCGACCTTGGGCATTGGCGCGCCCACCGAACAGGTGTTCCTGCTGCAGGAGGGCAATCGCCCGGGTGAAGAGATGCCTGCGTTCGAGGACGAACACGGCACCTACATCATGAACGCCAAGGATCTGCGCGCGGTACAGCACGTCGAGCGCCTGACCCGGATGGGCGTGCACTCGCTGAAGATCGAAGGACGGACCAAATCGCACTTCTACTGCGCCCGTGCCGTGCAGTCCTACCGCCAGGCGATCGACGACGCCGTCGCCGGTCGGCCCTTCGATCGCAGCCTGATGGACAACCTCGAGTCCCTGGCCCAGCGCGGCTACACCGAAGGCTTCCTGCGCCGCCATGTGCACGACGAGTACCAGAACTACCAGCGCGGCAACTCGGTCTCGGAGCGCCAACAGTTCGTTGGCGAACTGACGGGGCTGCGTATCGACGGGCTGGCCGAGGTGAAGGTGAAGAACCGCTTCGCACTGGGCGACACCCTCGAACTGATGACCCCTCGCGGCAACTACCACTTCGAGCTCGCCCGGCTGGGTGATCGCCAAGGCCAGGCCATCGAGGTGGCTCCAGGCGACGGGCACCTGGTGTACCTGCCGATTCCGGAGCAGGTATCGCTCGAATTCGGGCTGCTGATGCGCGACCTGCCTGTGCAGGAGGCCCTGGGCTGACAACGCTGTAATGACAGCCTCAGCTGGCTGACAGGAACGGTGGTGGATCATCGGGCTATTCCAAGGCCGTTCGCAGGCAAGCCCAGGGCTACGAAAGGCGCGCCCGATCGCGACAAGGCCTCTACCCAAGCCCTGCCTGAGGCCGTTTATGCCCCACAGCCCCTCCCGTCGCACCTTCGTCAAAGGCCTCGGCGCCGCCACCGCAGTGGCCGGCCTGGGCCTCTGGCGCCCACTGGCCAGCGCCGCCGAAGGCCATCGCCCAGGCCAACCGCTGCAGGGTCAGGACTTCGAACTGTACGTGGGCCAGACCGCCGTCAACATCACCGGCCGCCCCCGCACTGCCCTCACCGTCAACGGCAGTTTGCCCGGCCCGCTGCTGCGCTGGCGCGAAGGTGACAGCGTAACCTTGCGCGTACGCAACCGCCTGGCCGAACCCACCTCGATCCACTGGCACGGCATCATCCTGCCCGCCAACATGGACGGTGTTCCGGGCCTGAGCTTCGCCGGCATCGAACCTGGCGGCGACTACCTTTACCACTTCACCCTGCGCCAGAGTGGCACCTACTGGTACCACAGCCATTCCGGGCTGCAAGAGCAGGCGGGGGTCTATGGGGCAATCGTCATCGAACCGCGCGAGGCCGAGCCACACGCCTACCAGCGCGACCATGTGCTGCTGTTCAGCGACTGGAGCGATCAGGCCCCTGAAGCACTGCTGGCGACGCTCAAGAAGCAGTCCGACGCCTTCAACTACCACAAGCTCACCGTGGGTGACTTCATCGAGGATGTCGCTCGCGACGGCTGGCGCAAGACCGTCGACGAGCGCCTGATGTGGGCCGGCATGCGCATGAGCCCCACCGACCTTGCCGACATCAGCGCGGCCACCTACAGCTACCTGCTCAACGGCCAGCCGCCGGACGGCAACTTCACCTGCCTGTTCCGCCCCGGCGAGACGGTACGCCTGCGCCTGATCAACGCCTCGGCCATGACCTACTTCGACTTCCGCATCCCCGGCCTGAAACTCACCGTGATCGCCGCAGACGGCCTACCTGTGGTGCCGGTGACGGTCGACGAACTGCGCATCGCCGTGGCCGAAACCTTCGACGTACTGGTCGAGCCGGGCGATGCGCCAGCCTACACGCTGTTCGCCCAGAGCATGGACCGCACCGGCTTTGCCCGTGGCACCCTGGCACATGCTCACGGCCAGCAGGCGCCCGTCCCTGCAACGGACCCACGCCCCCGCCTGACCTTTAACGACATGGGGCACGGCGGCATGGGCGGCACCGCAATGGCAGACATGCCTGGCATGGACCACGCCAGCATGGCCAGCATGGATCACGCGGCAATGGCCGCCATGCAGCCACACCCGGCCAGCGAGACTGACAACCCGCTGGTCGACATGCAGACCATGGCGCCCCGCCCAAACCTGGGCGACCCCGGTATCGGCCTGCGCGACAACGGCCGCCGGGTGCTGACCTACGCCGACCTGCGCAGCCGTTTCGAAGACCCCGACGGCCGCCCGCCTTCACGCGATATCGAACTGCACCTCACCGGCCACATGGAGCGCTTTGCCTGGTCATTCGACGGCGTGAAGTTCAGCGACGCCCAGCCGCTGCGCCTTACCTATGGCGAGCGGGTGCGCATCACCCTGGTCAACGACACCATGATGGCCCACCCCATTCACCTGCATGGCATGTGGAGCGACCTGGAGGATGAGCAGGGCAACTTCATGGTGCGCAAGCACACCCTCGATATCCCGCCCGGCACTCGCCGCAGCTACCGGGTCAGTGCCGACGCCCTGGGCCGCTGGGCCTACCACTGCCACCTGCTCTACCACATGGAGACCGGCATGTTCCGCGAGGTACGGGTCGATGAATGAGTTCAACAGCCGCTGGATCCTGACCAGCATCACACTGCTGGTGCTACTGGCCAGCGAAGAGGCGCGCGCACAGCAGAACCCGACCCAGCCCAGCACGGCGTTGCCGGTCATCACCGATGCCGACCGCCGCGCCGCCTTCCCCCTTTTGCCGGGCCACCAGGTACATGACGATGCACTGAACGGCGCGGTGATCGTCGATCAACTCGAATACCAGCACTTCGACAACAGCGGCGTGCTGAACTGGAATGCCACCGCATGGATCGGCGGCGACATCGATCGCCTGTGGCTGCGCAGCGAAGGCGAACGTGAACAGGGCATCACCCACAAGGCCGAACTGCAGGCGCTATGGGGCCATGCCATCAGCCCCTGGTGGGAGCTGGTCGGTGGTATACGCCAGGACTTCAAACCTGCCAGCGGCCAGGCCTGGGCAGCGTTCGGCATCCAAGGTACGCCGCTGTATGGGCTGGAGTTCGAAGCCACCGCTTATGCCGGCGAGCGACAGCAGACGGCGCTGCGCCTGGAGTCCAGTTACGCTATGCTGCTGACCAATCGCTGGATCCTCGAACCGAACATCGAAGCCAACTTCTTCGGCCGTAACGACGCCGGGCGCGAACAAGGTTCGGGGCTGGCCGAAAGCGAAGTTGGCCTGCGCCTGCGCTATGAAATCACCCGCAGCTTCGCGCCCTATGTCGGCGTCAGTTTCAACCGCGTGCACGGTACACGCGCCGACCAGGCCCGTGAAGACGGCGACGACCCCGCGCAGACCCGTCTGGTCGCAGGTGTGCGCCTGCGTTTTTGAAGGAGTTCGACCATGCTACACAAACACCTGATGGCCTTTGGACTGCTGGCAATCAGTGGCCTGGCCCAGGCCGCCGACGTCATCGATGTCTACCGCGACCCCAACTGCGGCTGCTGCAAACAGTGGATCAGCCATCTGCGCGACAACGGTTTCACGGTCAACGACCATGTCGAGCCGAACATGAGCGCGGTCAAGCAGCGCCTGGGCGTCGCACCACGCCTGGCGTCTTGCCATACCGGCGTGATCGACGGCAAGTTCGTCGAAGGGCATGTGCCCGCCGAACAGGTGCGCCTGTTGGCCAAACGCAGCGATCTCAAGGGGCTGGCCGTGCCGGGCATGCCCATGGGCTCGCCTGGCATGGAAATGGGTGACCACAAGGATGCCTATCAGGTCATCGGCCTGACCCAGGACGGCCAGGACACTGTGGTCGCCGAATACTGATGCTCAGTCTCTGGGCGCTGTTTTTCAGCGCCTTTGGCGCGGCCACCTTGCTGCCGCTGCAGTCCGAGGCGGTGCTGGTCGGCTTGCTCCTGCGCGACCCCGACGCCTGGCTCACGCTGTTGCTGGTAGCGACCCTGGGCAACGTGCTCGGCTCGCTGGTCAACTGGCTGCTGGGCCGAGCGATCGAGCGCTTTCGCGAAAAACGCTGGTTTCCGTTCAGCGCCAGCCAGCTGCAAAGTGCGCAACGACGCTACCAACGCTGGGGCCAGTGGTCGCTGCTGCTGAGCTGGATGCCCGTGATCGGCGATCCACTGACCCTGATCGCAGGCATCATGCGCGAACCATTCTGGCGCTTCCTGCTATTGGTCACCCTGGCCAAGGCCGGGCGTTACCTGGTGGTCGCGATGATCACCCTGGGCTGGTTTCACAACGGGTAACACCTTTCACGGTTCCGAAGGTCAACTGACTGCTACAGTCGCCTTTTCCTACTTGAACCTACACGGAGTACCCCGATGCTGCGCGCAACCGCCCTGGCCCTGGCCTGCCTCGTCGGCAGCTCGGCCATCGCCGCCGAGTCGCCCACCTACGGCAAACAGCTCGAAGGTTTCACCTACCCTCACCCGCTCAAGCACTTCGCTCTCACCTCCCAAGGCCAAGCCCTGCAGATGGGCTACATGGATGTCCCTGCGCAGGGCAAGGCCAATGGTCGCAGCGTGGTGCTGATGCATGGCAAGAACTTCTGCGCCGCCACCTGGGAAACCACCATCGATGCCCTGAGCAAGGCCGGCTACCGGGTCATCGCCCCGGACCAGATCGGCTTCTGCACCTCGAGCAAGCCGGAGCACTACCAGTACAGCTTCCAGCAACTGGCCGACAACACCCATGCACTGCTTCAACAGCTTGGCATCGACAAGGTCAACGTGCTGGGCCACTCCACCGGTGGCATGCTCGCCACCCGCTATGCGCTGATGTACCCACAGCAGGTGGAGCGACTGGCCATGGTCAATCCGATCGGCCTGGAAGACTGGAAAGCCCTGGGCGTGCCGTATCGCAGTGTCGATCAATGGTATCAGCGTGAACTCAAGCTCGATGCCGAAGGCGTGCGCAACTACGAGCGCAACACCTACTACGCCGGGCGCTGGAAACCGGAATACGAGCGATGGGTACAGATGCTGGTGGGCTTGAACAAAGGGCCAGGGCACGAGGCGGTGGCATGGAACTCGGCGCTGATCTACGACATGATCTTCACCCAGCCTGTGGTCTACGAGTTCAAGGACTTGAAGATGCCGACGCTGTTGCTGATCGGCGACAAGGATACTACCGCCATCGGCAGCGACATCGCCCCGCCAGAGGTCAAGGCCCGCCTGGGCAAATACGCAGAGCTCGGACCGCAGGTGGCCAAGCTGATTCCCCAGGGGCAACTGGTCACCTTCGCGGGCATGGGTCATGCCCCACAGATCGAGGAACCTGAAGCGTTCCACAAAGCCTTGATCAACTGGTTGCAGCAGTAGCTCTCGCCTTGCGGCAAGCTGGGAGCGGCCTGCTACGGCCACAAGGCCGCTCCTGAACAGACGGCGCGGGCAAAGCTGTCACGCCCGCCAGACCTGCTCTTCGCTCCACCCCAGTTCGGCAAAATCATCCGCACGCAGGGGCGCTTCCTCCTCGCAGAAGAATTCGTCCAGCTGCGGCGGGCGCACCGAGGTGTCGCTGAGCATCGCATGCACCTGCCCGCGGTGATGGATCTGGTGTTCGAACAGGTGCGCGAGCAGGCGCAGGCGCTGCTCGCGCTGGACCCGGTCAGGCCGCACGATACTCACATAGCGCCGCAACTGGTCGTCACGCAACAGTCGGCAATACGCGATCAGGCGCTGGTCGGCCTGGGCCTGCTGGGCGTGCAGGTCGGTGCAGGTAGCAAACGGCTGTTCAGGCTCGAAGAAGCGCTCGCCATCCGCCTCGGGGGCTTCACCGCGCTGCTCGCACTCCAGGGCATTGAGGTAGAACCAGTCCACCGTCAGCAGGTGATTGAGCGTGGCCTTGATCGAGGGAAAGAAGCTGCAACGGGGGGCGACGAACTCGTCGTGATTCAGTTGCAGGCATGCCTTGTAAAGGCGATGGTTGGCCCAGCCATTGTTGTAGGCCTGGGTCAGCAGATGGTGCGACAGCAGCTCCATGGTCGGCTCCTTCAGGCGAAGCGTTGCAGTTGCATCTCCCGCAGCCGGCTCAGGGTCCGCCTGAACGGGAACGCCAGATACCCTTGAGTGTAGAGCGCTTCGAGCGCAACCTCCGCTTCCAGGTACAAGGCGACCCGACGGTCGTAGCATTCGTCGACCAATGCGATGAAACGCCGCACACTGTCATCGCGGGGCGACAGCGCCGGTAACTGGCGATCACCAGCCACTACACGCCGGGCGCCGTCCTCGGTTCCGCGGGCGATGCGCCCGGCACGTTGCACCCCGCCCAGTGCTGGCAGCCCCTCCAGCAGGATGGCCGTATAGCGGTCACACAGGGCCATGAACTCAGTCGCCGCCAGCGGTTGCTCGCACAGGTCGGCGAAGCGGCACCAGATCACCTGCTCGCTGCGGCGAATCACCTGGATCTGCCGCGAACCGACCTGCAACGGTTGGTCGGTGCCGGGGTCATCCGCGCTCAGTTGCCGGAATACCTCGACCATTGCGCCGGGCTTGCCCGCCTCGGCAATCCAGTAGCGCTGGCGTTGTTCGCCGGGGTGCAGGCGGTGGTCCTGTTCACCGGCCACGGAAACGATCTGCATGTGCCGCTGGATCGCGGCAATGGCCGGCAAGAAGCGCTCCCGATTGAATCCGTCGAGATACAACTGGTCGGGCGGCTGGTTGGACGTAGCGACGATCACCACGCCCTGGTCGAACAGCACCTGAAACAGGCGCCCCAGGATGATCGCGTCGCCAATATCGCTGACAAACAGCTCATCGAAGCACAGTACGCGGATATCCCTGGCCAGCTCTTGGGCCAACGCATGCAGTGGGTCGGCAGTGCCACTCAGCAAAAACAGGCGCTGGTGCACCCAGGCCATGAAGTGATGAAAATGCTGTCGCCGGGAAGGAACCGCAAGGCACTGCTGGAATTGATCCATCAACCAGGTCTTGCCACGTCCGACCGGGCCCCACAGGTAGACGCCCTGGCCGCTACGCCCCTGCTCCAGCACCTCGAAGCAATGCTGCAGGGCGGCAACGGCCTCAGCCTGTGCAGGATCGGCGGCAAAGCCTTGCTGCAGGATGGCTTGCTGATAAAGGGCGTAGGGCGTCATGGCGATGGGTCGTGGGCAAATCGCCATGGTAATGGGGGTTTCCCGGATCCGCCATCAACTCCCGCTCAGGCCTACCTTGAGCAGCGCCCCATCCTTGGCGTCGGTCAGCACGTAAAGGTAACCGTCCGGCCCCACTCGCACATCACGAATACGCGCCTTGAGTTCCCCCAACAGGCGCTCTTCGTGGACGATCTTGTCACCGTCGAGCTGCAGACGAATCAGCTCCTGGGTGGCCAACGCACCGATGAACAGGTTGTGATCCCAGGCCTTGAAGGTCGGGCTGTCGTAGAAGGCCATGCCACTGATACCTGGGGACTTCTCCCACACATGGTGCGGATCTTCCATACCCTGGACATGCTTGCCCTTGGCCTCGGGGATCGGCATCAGCGAGTAGTTGATGCCATGGGTCGCGATCGGCCAACCGTAGTTCTTTCCTGCCTGGGGAATGTTGATCTCATCGCCGCCGCGTGGGCCATGCTCGTGGGTCCAGAGCTTGCCTGTCCAAGGGTTGAGCGCCGCGCCCTGCTGGTTGCGGTGGCCGTACGACCAGATTTCCGGGCGCACATTCTTCTGGCCGACGAAGGGGTTGTCCTTGGGCACCTCGCCATCAGGCAGGATGCGGACCAGCTTGCCCTGCAACTTGTCCAGGTCCTGGGCGGTGGGGCGCTGGTTGTTCTCGCCCAAGGCAATGAATAGATACCCGTCGCGGTCGAACACCAGTCGCGAACCGAAGTGGTTACCGTCAGACAGCTTGGGTTGCTGGCGGAAGATCACGGTGAAATTTTCCAGGCGCGCGCGGTCCTGCGACAGCTGGCCACGTCCGACCGCCGTGCCTCCCTTGCCGTCCGCGCCCTCCTCGGCATACGACAGGTACACCGTGCGATCCTGGTTGAACTCCGGCGAAAGCACCACATCCAGCAGACCGCCCTGCCCTTGCGCCCAGACCTTGGGCACCCCTGACAGCGGCGGCCCGACCTTGCCTTCGGCCCCGACGATGCGCAGGTTGCCTGAGCGCTCGGTGACGAGCATATCCTTGCCCCCCGGCAGGAATGCCAAAGCCCACGGGTTGACCAGGCCATCGGCAACGGTACTGACGGTCAACTGCCCTTCTTCGCTCGGAAACTGCCTGTCGTCGGCAGCCTGCGCCAATAGCGGGAACAGCGCGGCTGCAGCCAGGGTGGTCATCCAGATACGTGACGTCATGCGGGGATCCTTCCAATCAAGAGGCTCAGGGCGCACGTTGTGAATCGCGCGGTGGCCGAGTGGGTTCCAGGTTCGGGGTCTGTTGCTGACGGCGCAGGTTGCCACCGTTGCCGATGCCGCGGTTGTCCAGCGTCGGTGGCCGCACAATCGGTTGGGTCGAGGGACCGCGCACCGGCGGCGTCGCCGGTACACTGCCTTGGCGGCTGTTGGGGTTGGCGCGCTGAATCGGACTGTTGTAGGGGTTATTGCGGTCGCTGGCGGCAAGCAAGGGCATCTGCACGGGGGCCGCGTGCGCAGGAAGGCACAGCAGCAGGCTGATGGCGAGGAAAGGCAGTGTAGGTTTCATCCTTCATCTCCGGTACGAAAAGTCGCGCCCAAGCGTTGGATAGCCTAAGGCGCTTCAGGTTCGCGACAAAAGCATGAAAACCAATGGAGTTGATTCGTGATGTTTCCTTCAGCCCGGAAGCGCTCGGGGCGACAGCGAGGGTTTCACCGATGGAATGTATTTGCCACACTCAAGGGCCCTCTACAGCCAAGGCCCCCTGACATGACCGCCTGCTTGCGTAACTCAGCCCGACTGTGCCTGGCCCTGCTGCTGGCCCTCGCTCTCAATGCCTGCGCACTGCTGCAAAACCGCGATCCGCTGAACATCAATGTCATCGGTGTCGAACCCCTGCCCGGGCAGGACCTGGAGTTGCGCATGGCAGTGAAGATACGCGTTCAGAACCCCAACGAGACGCCGGTGGACTTCAACGGTATTGCACTGAACCTGGAAGTGAACGATCAACCGTTGGCGGCAGGTGTCAGCGACCAGCGCGGGCATATCGGCCGTTATGACGAGGCGGTGATCGTGGTCCCGGTGAGCATCACCGCGTTTTCGTTCTTGCGCCAGGCGTATGGTCTCAGCCAAACCCAATCGCTACAGGGATTGCCCTATGTGCTGCGCGGGAAGCTGGCCGGCGGACCGCTGGGTACGGTGCGCTTCACCGATAAAGGCAAGCTCGATCTGCCGCAGCCTGGGGGTGCAGGCTGGTGAGGATCAGCGGTTGGCGCTGGCTGCCGCCATCATCTTGTTGACTTCGCTGCGAACCATGTCGGCGAACTCCGGGGGCGACATACCCTCCAGCTCGGCACGGACCCATTCGGCCCATTTGCCCTTGCGTCGAGGTTTCTCGGCGATCATTCGGGCTGCTTCACCCTTGGCCTTGCCGAGGTTGCTCTGCCAAAGCTGAAACAGTCGGGCTTTTTCCGCCTCGATCTGCGCGCGTTCGGCGAAATCTCTGTTGGCCAGATTGAAACTCATGGTCTTTCCTGCCGCTTGAAAATGAGCGCTATCTTACACCTAGCGGCGAGGCGCTGGTATGCCGGTGCAACTTTCGACGCACGCCGTTATCCACTGTACAAGTCAATCCATCTACGAGGACGTGTTCATGGCCAGGAAATCCACCGCAACAGTCGACAGCGATCAGATCAAGGACCAGGTATTCAGTGAGCTGCAGGCCTTGATCGAGGAGTCCGAAAAGCTTCTCGACGACAGCGCCTCACTGGTGGGCGAAGAAGCCGACACCTTGCGCGCCCAGCTTGGCCTGAAGCTACGTCAGGCACGCCAGGCCACCAGTCGTCTGGGGCAGAAGGCACAGCCGGTGGTAGATGCCACGCAGGAGTACATTGGTGGTCATCCGTGGCAGACCGTCGCGATTTCCGCAGGTTTCGGGCTGGTGGTCGGCTTGCTGCTCGGCCGTCGTCAGTAAGCTGACGCGCCCCCACGGGCCCGCTCGCCCTCAGGCGGGCTGGGCCATCGGGATGCCGCTGTGAAAGCGCATCTCCATATCTGGCGAGCTGATCAGCTCGGCTTCCACTTCCCTCACCTTCTCCACCACCCGCGCGATATCAGCTTGTTCACCATAGTGGTGCGCCAGTTTCAGGTAGCCCTGGTAATGACGTGCTTCACTCTTGAGCAGGCCGTGGTAGAAGGTGCCAAGCTCCTGATCCAGGTGTGGCGCCAACGCTGCGAAACGCTCACAGCTGCGCGCCTCGATAAAAGCGCCGACGACCAGGGTATCGACCAGCTTGACCGGCTCGTGAGCACGCACGACGCGGCGCAAGCCCGAGGCATATCGTCCTGCCGAAACAGGCCGCAGGGGGACGCCACGACGCTTCATCAGACGCAGAACCTGTTCATGGTGCACCAGCTCCTCACGAGCCAGGCGCGACATCATGTTGATCAAGTCCAGATGGGTGTTGTACTTGGCGATCAGGCTGAGCGCGGTGCTGGCGGCCTTGAACTCGCAGTTCTTGTGGTCGATCAGCAGGGTTTCCTGGTCGGCGAGCGCCGCTTCGATCCAGGCGTCAGGCGTAGGGCAGCCAAGGAAGGCGTCGATTTCAGGGGTCAGGGACATAAGCTCACAGCTGGGTAGCATCGCAGGAGCGCGGATTATACCGAGGGCGATGCCGATCGCCAGCGACTATGCTTGATACACATCAAACGGCGCGACACAGACCGCCGACTATAGTCAGGCATTGGCCTTCATATCCCAACGGAGTCATGCCCATGCAAGCCGTTCGCAGCATCCTCGTCGTACTCGACCCCGAGCACGCCCACAGCCGGGCGTTGACCCGGGCCAAGCTGATCGCCGGGGTGACCGGCGCACGCCTGCATCTGCTGATGTGCGACAAGAAGCAGGACCATAGCGCCCTGCTCAGCCTGCTCAGTAGCCAACTGCATGATGATGGCTACGACAATGTCACCCATGAGCAGGCCTGGCATGACACGCTGCATGAGTCGATTATCAGTGTGCAGCAAGCCGAAGGGTGCGAACTGGTGATCAAGGAGCATCGTCCGGACAATCCGCTGCGCAAGGCGCTGCTCACACCCAGCGACTGGAAACTGTTGCGCCAATGCCCCTGCGCCGTGCTGATGGTCAAAAGCGAACGGCCTTGGACCGGCGGCAAGATCCTCGCAGCGGTGGATGTGGGGAATCAGGACGGGGATCATCGGCGGCTACATGCCAGCATCATCGACCATGGCTATGCAATCGCCAGCCTGGCCAAAGGCGAGTTGCATGTGATCAGTGCTCATCCCTCGCCGATGCTGTCGGCGTCCGACCCGGTGTATCAGCTCAGCGAAACCATCGAAAAGCGTTACCGCGAAGCGTGCTCGGCATTCCAGGCGGAGTTCGATATCAGCGAGGATCGCCTGCATGTCGCCGAGGGGCCTGCCGATGTACTGATTCCCTATACCGAGAAACAGATCGATGCGGTGGTCACCATCGTCGGTACCGTTGCGCGCACGGGGATATCTGGCGCCTTGATCGGCAACACCGCCGAGGTGGTGCTTGATTCACTCGAGGGGGATGTACTGGTGCTCAAGAGCGAGGAGGCCACGACGCACCTGGCCGAGTTGGCGCGCGGTTGATTGCGATACAGATCGGTTTTTCAGTCGCTGTTTCGGACGGCCAGAAAGACAAAACCCCTACCTGCTCGCGCAGATAGGGGTTTTGCGAAATGAATCTTGACGATGACCTACTCTCACATGGGGAAACCCCACACTACCATCGGCGATGCATCGTTTCACTGCTGAG